>QFCH01001343.1_pt1 | contig 227001 bp, 216 predicted proteins | sample 5346071 | NCBI WGS metagenome assembly QFCH01 (sample SAMN09062255, study PRJNA434731) | Human gut metagenome, whole genome shotgun sequencing project. | isolation source: stool timepoint B chromium assembly | host: Homo sapiens | collected 2015
CGGACAAACGGTTTTCAAGACCGCCTCGTTATGACCACTTCGATACCTCTCCATATGCACTTCTGCGTTTTCTGCTCAGATCTCACTCTGCGCGTTTCAACGCAAGTGCTATATTAACATAAAACATTTGTCGCGTCAACGGTCTTTTGCAAATATTTCTCCAATTTTTAAATCTTCCGGTGTTGTGATCTTAATATTTTCGTAGGAACCCTCCACGAACTTTACCGGAATCTGCATCATCTGCTCTACGACCATCGCATCGTCCGTCACATTTGTTTTTTCTGTTTCCATCAATTTAGAATATGCCTGTTTCACGATCGCAGTCTCAAATACCTGCGGAGTCTGTACCATCCAGACACGGCTGCGATCCGGCGTTTCTTTTACAAATCCATCCTCATCTGCAATTTTGATCGTATCTTTTACCGGCATTCCGACTACACAGGCATGAAAAGCACATACTTCTTCATAGACCCGCGCGATCATTGCTTCATCCACAAACGGACGCGCGCCGTCATGGATAAATACATAACCGTTTCCATCCAATGTCTGAAGCGCATTCCAGACAGAGAGGTAGCGTTCCGCCCCACCGGCTATGATCTGATTTACTTTTGTAAACCCATAACGTTCCACGATTTCCTGCCTGCAGTATTCTTCATCCCCCGCTCCGGTCACGATACAGATCTCATCGATCAGTTCTGACTTCTGAAATGTGTCCAGCGAATAATATAATACCGGTTTCCCTGCCAGAAGAAGATACTGTTTCTGTATCTTTGTCCCCATACGCCGTCCCTGACCTGCCGCAAGAACCACTGCGGTACAAGGCTTTTTTCTCAACTCTCCCATTTGTTATTCTCCTGTTTTTCTATGGTAGCACCGCTTCTGCCGCCAGATCCCATATTCCTTTACTGTTTCTTTACCGCTCGCCCAGTTTCAGATTCGGCACCGCGTTCAAATCCCATCCATGCCGCGTTCCCGCCAGATACTCATAGTAAGCTGCCGCACCGATCATCGCCGCGTTATCTGTACAGTAAATCGGTGAGGGGTGATAGAACTGTATTCCTCTTTCTTCACACGCTTTTTTCATTCCCTCGCGGAGCGCACTGTTGGACGCAACGCCCCCGGCGATCGCAAATTTATACATTCCATATTCTTCCACGGCTTTCATTGCATTTTCCACAAGAACATCCACCACCGCTTTCTGGAAAGATGCGGCAATATCTGCCGGATTAAAGGTCTCGCCTTTCATATGACATCCATTGATATAATTAAGCACCGCGGATTTTACCCCGCTGAAACTAAAGTCATACGGAGAGTCTTCCATCTTAGCCCTCGGAAATACGATCGCATCCGGATTCCCCTCTTTTGCGATCCGGTCGATCTTCGGTCCGCCCGGATACCCCAGTCCGATCGCACGCGCCACCTTATCATACGCTTCCCCCGCCGCATCATCGCGGGTACGTCCGAGAATTTCATATTTCCCATAATCTTTTACACAGACAAGATGGGTATGTCCTCCGGACACAACAAGGCACAAAAACGGCGGTTCCAAGTCCGGATGTTCGATATAATTCGCAGAAATATGTCCCTCGATATGGTGCACGCCGACCAAAGGCAGATTCCGCGCATACGCGATCGCTTTCGCTTCGGCAACTCCGACGAGCAGCGCGCCGACCAGTCCCGGCCCGTAAGTCACTCCGATCGCATCAATATCATCCAGTGTCACTTCCGCTTCATTTAACGCTTCCTCGATCACCTGATTGATCTTCTCGATATGTTTTCTCGAGGCGATCTCCGGAACGACTCCGCCATAAAGCTTGTGCAGATCGATCTGGGAAGAAATGACATTGGAACGCACTTCCCGCCCGTTATGCACGACTGCTGCCGCAGTTTCATCGCAGGAACTCTCGATCGCCAATATATTAATGTCTCTGATTTCTTTCATGAACAGCCCTCTTTCGTTTTCTTCATTCTCTCTCTATTCTTTACTCTCTGTTCTCTTTATTCAAAATTCAACTCTGCGGACATTTTATCTTTTCCCGCTTTTGCCGCCGGAAAAATCTTCCGCACATCGTCCATATATTCTTCCGCTCTTGTAAGCGACGGGCTGTAATGCGTCAGCCACATTTCTTTTACCTGCGCGTCTTTCGCAAGTTGCGCCGCCTCGTAAAATGTCATATGTTTATATTCCCGCGCTTTCGCGATCTTCTCTTTTTCTCCATACATCCCCTCACAGATGAACAGATCCGAGCCTTTTGCATTTTCGCGGATAGAATCGGTCGGACGGGTATCTGTCGTATAAGTCAATTTGATCCCTTTCCGCGGCGGACCAAGCACCAGATCCGGTGTCAATATACGCCCCTCGTATTCTACGGTCTCGCCTTTTTGCAGATGCTTCCAATACATCTGTGGGATCTGTTCTGCCTTTGCACGCTCGGGATCAAATTTGCCGGCGCGGTCGATTTCCAGTGCGTATCCATAGCAAAGCACATTATGATTGACACGAAATGCTTTCAGACGATAACCGTTCATTTCAAACGTCTGCTCCGTCCCCTCGATCTCCACACAATGAATCGGAAACGGCAGTTCCGGCGCGATCACACGAAGCGCCGTCACAACCCGCTCCAGCCCTTTTGGTCCGATCAGGGTAAGCGGTTCCCGTCGGTCCGCATTTCCCATCGTAAGGAGCAGTCCCGGCAGCCCGCTGATATGATCTCCGTGATAATGGGTAAAACAGATCACATCGATCGGTTTAAAGCTCCACCCTTTTTCTTTGATCGCGATCTGCGTCCCCTCTCCGCAGTCGATCAACAGACTGCTGCCATTATATCTGGTCATCAGTGACGTCAGCCACCGATATGGAAGCGGCATCATTCCGCCGCACCCAAGCAAACAAACATCTAACATATCATCCCTCTATTTCCGCCGGTATGCAAAATTGTTCCAGAAGACTATCGTAACAGGATTCACAAAGGTCGAACTTATGTCGTTCCCCGTCTTTCCCCGAAAAATATCCCCATTTATAATCCACATGAAAAACTCCCTCTGTTTCACAACCGTCTGCAACCGGAATTTCTTTTCCGCAACGATTACAGATCGTTTTCTGCAATCGTTCACTCTCTTTCATGATCTTTTCGTAATTCCGCATTTTTATTCTCCTGCAAGAATCTCAGCGCTCATCAAAATCGCATCCTCCGACGGATTTTCATAGAAATCCGGGCGAATGCCGTCCTCTTTAAAACCGTATTTTTCATAAAATGCACGTGCTGCCGCATTGCTTCTGCGCACATCCAAAAGCACTTTCCCGATCTGCCGCTCTTTTGAGATCTGCTTTAACATATCCAGAAGCAGTCTGCCGGTTCCTTGTTTCCGCTCTTCTTTTAAAACGGAGATCCGTGCGATCTCCGCCTCGTCCGCCGCCGTATACGCCAGAAGATTTCCGATCACTTTTCCCGACTTTTCCGCAGCCAGACAGATCGTCTGCGGATTATGAAGAGTCTCCAAGATACTGCTTTCGCTCCACGCATCTGAAAAAATCTGATGTTCCATCTCCGCAACAGCCGCCGCATCTTCCATCGTCATCTCGCGGATGATCACCTTTGCTTTCTTTTCCCGTTCTGCACGCTCCCGCTCTGCCTGTGACATACGCAGATAATCCGGACGATGCTCCGCCGCACTTTCATATTTGCCCGCTTTATAATACCGGATCCCGAGTGCGCCCACAACGGCCGCACGCTGCCGGTTCATATACGCAGGTGCAAACGAATACGGAACCTTTAAACCCTCTGCCAGTTTTTGTGCATAAGCAGGTACGCCGTCTCCCAAAAACACAACGGATCGTCCATAATTATTCAGTCTCTGGATCAACTCGTCCACCGCGACCGCCATCTGCATCCGGATCACCTGAAAGACCGGATCGACTTCATTGGTCTCCTCTTTTTCCCCGGCTTTCTTTGAAAATGTATAAATTCCGGTATACACCTGATTTCTTCTCGCATCCATGATCGGGCAGATCAGATCCTCACAGCCATATACATTGTACGCAAGTCCGTCCACCGTCGGCACATGGATCAGCGGTTTCCCCAGCGCAAGCCCCAGTCCTTTCGCCGTTGCGGAACCGATCCGAAGCCCGGTAAATGAACCCGGTCCTCCCGCCACTGCAATGGCGTCGATCGTGTTCAGATCGGTCTCCGTCATTTTCACCATCTCATCGATCATCGGCAACAATGTCTGCGAATGTGTTTTTTTATAATTTATCGTATATTCCGCAATAGTCTCGGTCTCGTCAACGATCGCAACCGTCGCGGTCAGTCCTGAACTGTCAATCGCCAGTACCCTCATCTTCTACTTCCCTTCTACTTCCTCTCTGTCACAGTGATCCTACGAAAATCAAATCCCTGCTCCAGATCTTTTTCAATCAAAATCTCCGTGCGTTCTTCCGGCAGGATCTCTTCGATCAGATTCGCCCATTCGATCAGGCACACGCCCTCTCCGGCAACATATTCTTCAAATCCGATCTCGTCCATCTCCTCAATATCCCCGATCCGGTATACGTCAAAATGATAGAACGGCATCCGACCGTCTTCATATTCCTGCACGATCGTAAATGTCGGACTGTTGACATGTTCCTCCACGCCCAGTCCTTTCGCAAATCCCTGCGTAAATACAGTTTTCCCAACGCCAAGATCGCCGGCCAGGGTATATACCTGACCGGCTCTTGCGCGCTCTCCCATCCGAAAGCCTGTCTCAAAAGTCTCTTCCGGACTCCTTGTTTCTATTGTCATATCATTCACCAATTCCTGTTTTTATGGCGGCTCATTCTAGTGGTGGAACAGACGGATTCCGGTAAATGCCATCGCCATATTGTACTTATTGCACACTGCGATCACATTGTCATCCCGTACCGAACCTCCCGGCTGTGCCACATATTTTACCCCGCTCTTGTGTGCGCGTTCGATATTGTCCCCAAACGGGAAAAATGCATCCGAACCGAGCGCCACATCTGTCAGCTTATCAAGCCATGCGCGTTTGTCTTCTCTAGTAAATACTTCCGGTTTCACACGGAATGTGTTCTCCCACACACCATCCGCAAGGACATCCATATACTCGTCGCCGATATACAGATCGATCGCATTGTCGCGGTCTGCTCTTCCGATACCCTCTTTGAACTGAAGTCCCAGCACCTGCGGCGACTGACGAAGCCACCAGTTATCCGCTTTCTGACCTGCCAGACGGGTGCAGTGGATCCGTGACTGCTGTCCTGCCCCGATTCCGATCGCCTGTCCGCCTTTGACATAGCAGACCGAATTGGACTGTGTATATTTCAGCGTGATCATCGAAATTGCCAGATCGATCTTTGCAGATTCCGGGATCTCTTTGTTGTCAGTCACGACATTTGCAAAGAAATCTTCGTCGATCTTTAATTCATTTCTTCCCTGTTCAAATGTAATTCCAAACACCTCTTTGTGCTCGAGCGGCGCCGGTACATAAGACGGATCGATCTGGATCACATTGTAGTTTCCTTTTTTCTTCTGCTTTAAAAGCTCCAGCGCTTCCGGTTCAAATCCCGGCGCAATGACACCGTCAGACACTTCCCGCTTGATCAGACGTGCGGTATCTACATCGCAGACGTCGGAAAGTGCGATAAAATCACCGAAAGAAGACATTCGATCCGCACCTCTTGCGCGCGCATATGCACAGGCAAGCGGAGAAAGCTCCCCAAGGTCATCTACCCAGTAGATCTTTGCCAGCGTCTCGTCCAACGGAAGTCCGACTGCTGCGCCTGCCGGAGATACATGTTTAAAAGAAGTCGCCGCCGGAAGCCCGGTCGCTTTCTTTAACTCCGATACAAGCAGCCAGCCGTTGAACGCATCCAGGAAATTGATATATCCCGGGCGTCCGCACAGTACCTCGATCGGCAGATCGCTTCCGTCCTGCATATAGATCCGGGACGGTTTCTGATTTGGGTTACATCCATATTTTAACTCTAATTCTTTCATATTTACAGCCTCTTTTCTTCGATTATGCATTTTTATTTGTGATCGTCGTCTCATATGCTCCTGTCTCGATGTCAATGTAGCGCACAAACAGAGACACTTTATTTTCTTCATTCAGGCTGTTCCAAAGCAGCTTTGTAAACTCTTCAATATCATCCGGCACAGCGATCCGTTTCGGCTCGCCCTCAAAACTCGGCAGCGGATCTCCATCGTGCATATAGGTGTGGATAAAATGTCCCTCCCCCGCTTTCGGGTTCTCGTAGGCAAATGTATACCGATTGCATCCGGACGGATCTCCGTCGCTGCTTTTTAAGATCGACATCGCATAATTATATTTTCCATTTTCCACATGCATGATACCGGAAATACGCGGCGTATAATTCGGAGCATCCGGCTCAAATTCTCTTTGACGGAGGGACTGTTCAAATGTGAGCTGCTTGTCCATCCCCTCGTAAATCGTATCCGTCTGATCTCCGTTCGTCACGATCATCTTATTGCCGAGTACGCGTACCGGCGCGTAAATGATCAGGCTCGGATCTGTCAGCTTGGACGGATCGTAGGCTTGCGTGCGGATTCCCTCACCCTCTTCTACAAACACCCGGTTTCTGCTGTTCTCACTGCGTCCCATAATAAAATATGCGGCAACTGCCTTTTTCCCATCCGGGCTCTTTCCAAGGATAATCCCTCTTCCCGGGTAAGCATTGCTCTTCAATTCCTGCTCGATTGACAACATATTCATAGCTGACTCTCCTTTTTCGATCTTCTGTTTCTATCAGATTGTTCCGTATTTTCAGGTCATCTCTTCTCTGCTATGTTACATCATCTTCTATATAGTTGGCAAGTTCCTAATCGAAGATTTTTCATTACAAAATCTTATAGGTTTTTATTTCTGTCCGTCCCAAACCTGTGCCAGCCGCGCATAAAACTGCTCATAAAAATCCCGTTCCATATCGTAGGGCTTCCGGTAAAATACATACAAAAGCCCCATTCCAAGTTGTTTCATACTGTCCGCATCTTTTTTCTGCCGCGCTTCCTCCTCTGCTTCTTTCAGAAAATCGTGCCAGTCCAATACAAACTTTTCATATTGTTTCAAATTCGGAATCCCAAGCCATTTACTGATCTTGACTTTTGTCTTTCCTCCTTTGCTGCACTCATGGATCTGATGAAAATAACGAAACGTCCCCTTTTCATAGATACGTCCGAGCGGAAACAGCCGACAGAATCCCGGGCGGATCTCGTAGATCCCGCACCGTCCCTCCCCGTTCAAAAAAGAGCAGCTTTCCTTTTCTCCTGTCATCTGTAAATGCGGCAGGATCAGCCCGTCTGCCAGATCCAGCCCGATCACCGGATGCTCCGATACTTCTGTGTCCCCGACCAGCAAGGCATCAAAACTGCAACCAAGCCCTTTCATCAGACGATAGGCATCGTATGGATCCAAAAGGATCGAGCTTCCCATCCCGCGACAACAGTCGGAACAGCCGCTGCAATCGTCGCAGCCGAGCCGCACCATGTCATTTGACGTATAACGTTTACCGTCGGATACTTGTTCTATATCAATATCCCGCTTCATGATATTCTCCCTCCCGCAGGAACACGCCTGCGTTTTTTGTCAGTCCGAACCTTTTCACAAACCAGTCGCATTTGCAGAGGAACAAATAATAGACATTCAAGCCACAGCCATACATGCTCTCAAAATTTCCCTGACCTTTCGCTAAGATCACATCCGCCTCTTTCAATAACTTTCTCGCTTCTTCAGTGATCTTCTCAAGCACAGTACCGGCAATGCCTGTTCCGTTTCCAACTACCGGAACAAGTTTCATCAGACCAACCTGCTCTGCATCCTCGATCGTCGCATCATTGAGCGCCTCTCTTCCCCTCACAAGCACTGCGATCTGCAAGGCAGGATATTGTTTTTGCATCTCCTGGATGAGCAATTTATCCAATACGATCTCCCCGCAGTTATCCGTAACATAGACAAGCGTTTTCGCCTGTTCCAGATCCTGTCTGAAACTGTGATAATTCTCTGCATCCAATGTTTCCTGCGCCGCTTTTTGGATCAATTCCTTAAGAATCCCCTCATCCACAACATCCATTGCACCGTAATCGATATAATTTCCTGTGCGTGCATAAAGAATTGCCTGTGCCAGAGGATCTTCCGCCCGCTCAATATTACTTTGAATTTCCTGTTCCGCAAACATCATCTTTTCATTATGTTCGTATTTTATCTTTGTATATTCCTGTTCTTTTCCGAAGAAAGACTCGTATACTTTCGAGATTTCTTCCACCAGTTCGGGCGCGGATGTACCGTCTTTGCTCTCACCGATCACCCGGAGCACCGCTTTCATATATTTGGCTTTTATTTGCTCATCTAAATCTGTTCTCCTTTGTATCCGCTCTTCCTGACGGTCAGCCATACAGCGGATGCATGCCGCGCTTACCTGCATGTTCTGATACTCCTTTTTCTGTAAACACTACATAAACCGTTCCATTCCATCCAGAAATTCTTCCATCGCCTGCAGCCTCTTTACTCTGCGAAGCTTGATCCCGCATACATCGCAAATCTGTTCCAGACCGGCTTCCACTAAAATATTGGACACCCTGATTTCCTTTGGTATTCCGACATTCAAAATAAATCCAACCAATTCTTCCGCCAGCGCTGCGATCACGTCTTCCTCCGGATCCTGTATTTCACATCGCAGCATCATTCCCGACTCCGCATCTGCGATCATGCAAAATGCCGGATTTGCCGGTTTTTTATATTTCTTGTCATTGACAGAAAAACCGGGGATCGCTGTTTCCATTTCCAATATCACATCATATCGATCGGAAGTTTCCAGTTCCGCAAGTAACTCCTCATCCGTAATGATCAGATTTCCAAATTGGAAGCATGTAAAAGGCAGCGGCGCAGCGCCGGATTTCCATTTCTTCTTTCCTTTTTCAAACGCAAGCAAGAACATTTCTCCGCTCGCAAAGTCGACCGGTTCTTTCATGTCTTCATAGCATTGCAGTGCCAATTCCAGATTCTGACAATGCTCTGTCATCCGGAGCACTTCATCCTGATCCAAATTATACGGTCTATATCCAGGCTCAAATGAGAGGAAATAAAGCCACTGGTTCTTTCCTCTGTATTTATATCCCAATTCTTTGATCACACTTCTCTGCTTTTCTGTCAGTTCCTCTCTGTTTCCCCAATAACAGGTCAGATTCTTTTGTGAATACATCGCATATCCCGTCGGCAGATTTAATCGCTCCTGCATTGTCAGCATCATGAATGTGTTAAATGCCTCATATCCTTCGTAGACGGAAATTCCGTAACACGTTCCGCCATGACCGAGAATACTGTAAAATACGGTGTCTTCCTCTTCTCCATTCTGCACTGCAATGATATCCAGATCCCAGAATGTTTCCCACGGTTTCATCGATTTAAGTCTTGTCGCAGATTCATAAAGTTCTTTCCATTGTTCGATCGTGGCTTCTTTTCGCATAATCTTTCTCCTCGTATTTTTTAATATCTTTTCTCAAATACTAATACCATCCATTCACCAAAACATTGTATCATAATCTCATAACAAAATATACTCAAAAACCTCCCAGGATTCAATCGACGACTCAATTCATCGTCAACATCCTGAGAGGTTCTTTTTCCCTCATAGTATTTTGTTGTCAATCGGTACTAGCCTATACCTGTTTCATTCCTGCCTCATCCCCCTACCGCACACGGTCGTACTCCGGCGTCCAGTCCAGATCGCGATACTCTGCCGCGCATTCTTCTGTCTGGATATAATGGACAAGCCGATCCATCATTTCTACCGGCCAATCGTCTATATCAATGTCTGCCGTTGTATATACTTTCTGGCGGATCATCTCAAATCCGAACATATCTTTTACATGTGATTTGCGCGCCTGCATAATGACTGTTTTTACCATATGGCTCGGAATGAAGATCACACCTCCACCATATCCGAATACAACATCCCCCGGCAGGCATACCGCTCCGCCGATCATGACCGGCGTATTAAATCCATTCATCACAAAGTCACGGATCGGTGTCGGATCAACGCCGCGGTAATAAATCTGGATTCCGTCGATTCCCTGAATCTGTTCCAGATCGCGGATACCGCCCCACACGACTGCTCCGCCGGTCTTTGTCTGGTTGCGGATCGCAGTGGACAGATTTCCGCCGACAAAGGTTCCCTCATATACTTTATCGTACATATCCGCAACAACAACGTCTCCCTCTACCAACGTATCGATCACCCACTGGTTGCACGTTCCTTTTCGTCCCTCTTCTGTTCCGATCTCTTTTACCGTCTCTTCCAGATCCGGTCTGGTCGGAATGAATGCCGACGTCACTGCGCGTCCTACCAGTTTTCGGTCATCATGAAGCTTATACAAATGTTCTTCAAACTGATTTTTGTATCCCGCATTAAAAAGCGGCATCCATATTTCTTCCAATGTCATTTTCCGAAGCTGTTCCAAATCCTCATCCGGCACTCTCGGACGTCCGTCCGGAAAACGTTCTCCTGTCCATTTTGATGTCAACTGAATAATATCTTCTCTCACATTAAAATGCATCGTTTACTTCCCTCCTCAATCAACTCCAGCAGCGATCATGGGAATAATCCTGATCCCATTCGTCCGTCGGCAACCAGATTCCCGGATAATCCGGATGCAGATGTTCTTTGATCACTTCATCGTCCAATTCCTCGATTCCGAATCCCGGAAGATCCGGAACTGTAATGTAACCCTTGTCAACGATCGGCGCTTTCACACCTTTCTTCACAAGATCATTCCACCACGGAATATCGACCGAATGGAACTCCTGCACATAGAAGTTTTCTGTCGCCGCAGATACATGCGCTGCTGCCATCGCGGAAATCGGTGTTTCTGCCATATGGATTGCCATTGCAACTCCGTAATCCTGCGCCATATCGCCAACTTTCTTCAGTTCCAGAACGCCTCCCACTGTCAGAATATCCGGATGGATCACCGATACGCCGCCGCTCTCAAGCAATGGCTTAAAGTTCTCTTTCAGATAAATATCCTCTCCGGTACAGATCGGTACCGCTGTTGATTTTGCAAGCCGCGCATACTGACTTGTCAGCTGCCACGGAATCATATCTTCCATCCATGCAATATTATATTTCTCGATCCGTTTCGCCAATTTGATACACGATTCCACTCCAATATGACCAAAATGATCGATCGCCAGTGGAACTTCATATCCGATCACATCACGAACGTCTTTTACATACTGTTCCAAAATATCGTATCCATGCTCTGTCACTTGAATTCCGGTAAACGGATGCGGAATATTCTGGACGTCATACCAGTGATTTCTTTTGATTCGTTCTTCCATGCTCACATTTCTGCAAATCGGATTATAATTTTCGGAAGCTTCTTTCAGTTCCTGAACAAATCCAAGCGGAGCACTAAGAGCTCCCGGCTCGTCATAAAGCAGATCGATCCCCAAATCCATTTTCAAAAATGTAAAACCTTTTTCCATACGCTTTTTCAGCGCTTCCCCCATCTGCTTTCCGGTATGCTTTCCCTCTACATCCGTATCTGCATAGCATCGAACCCGATCCCGGAACTTTCCGCCAAGCATCTGATACACCGGAATTCCGTAAGCCTTTCCTGCCAGATCCCAGAGAGCCAATTCGATTGCGCATACACCGCCGCCCTGTCTTGCATGTCCTCCAAATTGTTTCAGTCTGCGGAAGATCTTATCAATATTACATGGATTCTCCCCGATGATCCGGCTCTTCAATGCCAGCGCAAAATTTCGGGATCCGCCGTCCCTGACTTCACCATATCCGGTAATCCCCTGATTGGTCATGATTTTCAAGATTGTACAATGCATCGGCGCATCTACAATATCTACCACCCGCATATCTGTAATCTTCAGTTCCGATGGACGGGAATATGTATTCACATGATCTAATACCTGTTCAAAATTCTTGTCCATAACATGTCCTCCTAATATGCTATTTTCACACAGTCTGTCTCCTATTTTTCTACCTATTTCACACTTCCATCAGCCTTTCCTGATACAAGCATGCTCTGTGCGATAATATAAATAATCGTAACCGGCAGGGATGCCACCACACATCCGGCCATGATTCTTCCCCAATTGATAATATCTCCGTATTTCCAGCTTGAAATTGCAACCGTCGCTGTCATTTCCGCCTGACTGGTCGTCATGATCATCGCATAAAGATATTCATTCCATGACATTGTAAATGCAAATGTTGCTACCACCGCAATTCCCGGAAGTGCAATCGGAATAATAATGTAACGAAGCGTCTGCAGTCTGGTACATCCATCCATCAGCGCCGATTCTTCCAAAGCATATGGGATCGAAGTAAAATAGCTCCGAAGCATCTAACCTATTCCCCGCAGATCCCTTTTATAATTTTGACACACTGATCGATCCCCAGAATCCCGCTGTTCAAACATACATCATAATTTTTCGCTTCCCCGAACTCCTGACCGGTATAATATTTGCAATATGACGCCCGTTTCTTATCTGTTTTTTCAATCTCGCTGAGGGCTTTTTCATCTGTCTCATGATAGATATGCTCAATTCTTTCTTTACGGCTTTCCAAATCAGAATATACGAATACTTTGTGTCCATTAGTTCCGGGGTCTTAGTATTCATAAAAGGATCCTCTCTTTCTAAATCTATACCAAAAACAAGTTGTTTCCACCTGCGAAATGGTCATTATAGAATATATGTTCGTGGTCTAAATCCCTATGGAAGTAATAACGCCGGTACTGGAGAGCAAAATCCCACACCGACGTTATTGATTGTAATTATCTTATTTTCTAATGATTAAAAGCATCGTTTTTGTTCAAATTGAGACAAACAAGTCATTTTGTCGACGAACATGAAAACTGCTGTATTTCGGGAAAAATTTAAGGGAACTAAAACAGTGCTGAAAATGATTATTTAGCTTCCTTTTTAAGCCCGATTTGTAACCCATTTACGCTTTATCACCCATGCTTCACCATTAAAAAGATGAAAAAACACTGTCAAATTTGTACAGGTGGGTTTAGCCGTTTTCGAAACGTTGAAAAAAATAAAGCCCCGAAAACCGTGAGTTTGCGGGACTTTGTAATAATTTTCTCCGAAAAATAAGAGAGATTATCTCTTAGAGAACTGCGGTGCTCTACGAGCGGATTTGAGACCGTATTTCTTACGCTCTTTCATTCTCGGATCACGAGTCAGGTATCCTGCTTTCTTCAGGATCGGTCTGTACTCCGGATCTGCCTGCAGAAGAGCTCTTGCGATTCCGTGACGGATCGCTCCTGCCTGTCCTGTGTATCCACCACCGTGAACATTTACAAGAACATCGAACTTATCCAATGTCTCTGTTGCAACGAGCGGCTGGCGAACAACAACTTTCAGTGTCTCCAGTCCAAGATACTCGTCGATATCTCTTTTATTGATTGTGATCTTTCCGGTTCCCGGTACAAGATATACTCTTGCGATCGATTTTTTTCTTCTTCCTGTTCCGTAATACTTTGCGTTAGCCACTGTAATGTCCTCCTTTCAACTTCCCCTTAAAATGTCAGTACTTCTGGTTTCTGAGCCTGGTTAGCGTGCTCCGGTCCAGCGTATACATGGAGTTTCTGGATCATCTGTCTTCCCAGAGGTCCTTTCGGAAGCATTCCTTTAACTGCAAGTTCTACAACTTTCTCAGGCTTCTTAGCCATCATCTCTGCAAGTGTAGTCTCTCTCATTCCGCCTACGAAATCAGAGTGGTTATAGTAAACTTTCTGCTGAAGTTTCTTACCTGATACTTTGATCTTCTCTGCGTTTACAACGATTACATAATCGCCTGTATCTACATGTGGTGTAAATTCCGGTTTGTTCTTACCTCTTAATACTTTGGCAATCTCGGAAGCCATACGTCCTAATGTCTGACCTTCAGCGTCAACCACATACCATTTTCTTTCAATCTTGTCTGGGTTAGCCATATAAGTTTTCATGGGTGTTCCTCCTGTTAATTTCTACGTGATCTTCATTCATAAATTACTGTTTTTATATGAAATCAGTACACTCCGGGGCTTTGGTGTATACTGTTTCTCCTTTTGTCATGCCATGATATTATAGACCTTATAGCCTTTACTGTCAAGTTTTTTTCTGCATTTCTTCATATTTCTTCATATTTCTTTTCTCTTTTCTTTTCTCTATTTCTTCTATATTCTCAACATTTCTTTTTTTATATCCCTCTTCTATAATACATAAACAGAGCTTATCTACCATAAGCAACAGATAAGCTCATCTTATTTTCGTATCTATACATCCAGTTCCAGGACAAATTCATCCTCACTCTTGCAAGGCTTCCACTCTGCCAGATCTTCCCCATCACCATTTGGATTTCCTGTCTTGATGAAATTTGACCAATATGCGATCATTCTTTCACTTAAAGCAAAATCCTCTTCTGTCATTGGTCTCCAACACCGGGAGAGCGTACCGAACATATACCAAAGTTCTGCCGAATGAAATGCTCCCGCATCATCGCCCGGCAACTGACGTTTAAAATAGTACACATATGCCGGATCTGCTCCTGCCTGCTCTAAAAATCTGCTCCAGTCTACACAGCCTTGATAAAGTCTGCTTTTCACACCCGCGTCTACATCTTTCTTTTCTACAAATATGTCATTATGATTAGAACCAATTAAATATGGAATCTTTTTAATCTTTCCCTGTTCGATCTGCCGATCATATCCGTCCGGCAATACATATCCGTCCACATTCGGACGCATTACCAGCCCGGCGCCTTGTTGCATCATTTCGCCCATAAACCGTCCAAATGCCACATATAACTCTTCTGCCGACATTTCTCGCAGTTCTTGGAGATTTTTAGCGCCCGTCTGCTTTACAAATGCTTCTCCATATGTCATCGCCTCTTCTAAGGACAGGTCATCATTCATTCCGTTATTGTATCCGCCGCCGCTTTGCATCACAGCCTTGCTCATCATGTTTTCAGTCAACGGAGAGGATACCAGCGTCTGTACACTCATCGCCCCTGCACTTTGTCCCATAACTGTAATTGCTTCCGGATCGCCGCCAAATGCACGGATATTTCGGGAAACCCATTGCAGTGCGGCGATCTGGTCCATGATTCCGTAATTACCGGACACCCCTTTTTCACTTTCCTCGCTGAGCCATGGATGTGCAAAGAATCCAAATAAATTCAAACGATAATTGATCGTAACAAGAATGATTCCATTTTCACAGAAACGTTCTCCGTCAAATTCCATTTCGCTTCCATAACCGCCCATAAATGCGCCGCCGTGGATCCAAACCGCAACCGGAAGTTTCTCTTCTCCTGACTTTGCCGGAGTCCAAATATTTAAATACAGACTGTCCTCACTGCATGGAACATCATAAGACTTTTCCGAATAAAACTCTTTGTCATAAAACGGCATCTCTCTGATTTCCTGCATACTTTTACACGGAAATTTTTCCGCCGAATACACGCCGTCCCATGCTTCCAACGGCTGCGGCGGCTGCCATCTCAATTCTCCGACCGGTGCTTTTGCGTAAGGTATTCCTCTAAATACGGAATACGCATCCTTTGAAACACCTTGCACTTCGCCATACTCTGTTCTTACTCGATCAACTGCCATTTTTCATCATCCTTTCACTGCACCCATTACCAAACCTTTCGCAAAATATTTCTGGAAGAACGGATACAATACTAAGATCGGCAAAATACCGATTACGGCGATCGCCATACGCGCAGTCGTTGTCGGAAGATCTGCGGTATTAAATCCACCTACATTCGTCGATGCCAGGAACGCGATATTCGTATTGATCTCATTCAGAATATTTTGTATCGTATAAAGATGTGCCGACTGGTCTTTTGTTAAATAGTATAAACCATTTTGCCAGTCATTCCAATAAGCAATTCCGGTCATCAGACCTACCGTTGCAAGAATCGGTTTTGAAAGCGGCTGCACGATCTTAAAGAAAATATAAAACTCACCGGCTCCGTCTATTCTTGCAGATTCGTAAAGTTCTTCCGGAATACTATGTTCATAATAATTTCGGACAAGCATGATCATAAATGCGCTCATCAGAAGATTCGGTAAAAGCAGTCCCCAGATTGTATTTTTCACATGAAATACTCTTGTATAGATCATGTAAGTCGGAACCAATCCACCGTTAAACAACATCGTGAAAATCACAAGGAAATTCAATATTTTCACACCTGGAAGTTTTCGTTTTGACAACATATAGGCAAGCATCGATGTGATGATGATCGATACAACCGTTCCGATTGCCGTGACAAGAATCGTCATTCCGTAAGCACGCGCATATTTTCCAATATCTTGCAGCAGATATTCATATGCCCCTAAAGACCATTTTTCAGGGAAATAAGAATATCCGTTTAGAATCGCTGTTTTGTCATCTGTAAATGACGCTATGATTAGTAATAAAAACGGAAGAATCGCTGCAATAGAGCACATCATCATTATAATATTTGCTCCCAGACTCCAACGTTTCTGATCCTTTGATACCATCGTTTTCCCTCCTAAAACAGTGAACTCTTCTCATCGTATTTCTTGATGATCTGATTTGCGGTAACAATAAAGATAAATCCTACGATCGACTGTATGAAACTTGCCGCGGACGACATTGCAATATCGTTACGCTGTAATAACGCTCGGTAAACATATGTATCGATCGTCTGAGTTACATTATAAAGTGCGCCCTGATTCATCGGCACCTGATAGAACAAACCGAAGTCTGATCGAAAGATCTGACCTACGTTCATAATAAACAACATGATAATCGTCGGTTTGATCAGTGGAATCGTAATAAATCTGTGCTGTTTCCATTTTGATGCGCCATCCAACTGTGCCGCCTCGTAAAGAGATTTATCAATTCCGACGATCGTCGACAAATACAAGATCATTCCGAAACCGATATTTTTCCACTGATTTACAAATGTAAGAATAAACGGCCAGTATTTTGTCTCTGCATAAAAATCAATCGAATTCTTTCCTAATGCTTCCAATATCCCGTTCACAAGACCATTGGTCGGTGATAAGTATGCGAACACCAGATATGCAATGACAACCATTGACATCAGATACGGCATCAAGATCACAGTCTGATAAAATTTCTTCAGTTTCGCATTATACACCTCATTGAGCAAAATTGCCGCTCCGACGCCGACAATGATCCCCAGCACAATCCATACAATGTTGTACAGCAAGGTATTGCGGATCATGATCGCAGCGTCTCCCGTTGCAAACAAAAATTCAAAGTTCTTTAATCCAACCCATGGACTTTTCCAGATTCCCAAATTATATTTGAAGTCTTTAAATGCGATCTGAAGTCCCATCAGCGGCATATAGTTATTAATGAATAAATAGATAAATCCCGGAAGTCCCATCAGGTAAAACGGAAGCCAATGCTTCCAATTTGTTTTTTTCTTTTTCTTTGCCGGTTTCATAATTTCTCCTTTTTCTAAGACAGGGAACCATTTGGTTCCCTGCTGATGATCACTTTATCTTATTACATTTTCGCTTACTGCTGCTCCATATATGCATCTAACTGCTTCTGATTTTCTTCGATAATTGCTGACATTCCTGCTTTATCCAGAGCATTTACAAACTCTTCGATCGCCGCATCAACATTTTCCACATTTCCTGACTGAAGTCTCGGCAAATGTTCTGCAATCACATTGGAAACCGCCCCTGCTTCCGCAGATACATTTGTAACGTCAAATACATATCCTAATGATTTCGATGTCGGCACATCTTTATTAAATTCCTCTACTTTCTCCAGATAGTCATCACCATTCGGTACTGCTGTCATTGCTTTTGTCGGATCGCCATATTTTGTAAACAGAGAGGTATAACCTTCCGGTCCTACTTCCGCACCCTCTGCTGTACATACATTTTCAGTACCTTCTACTTTTGTATAATGTTTTCCTTCAATACCATACTGTAACAGGTTTGCTACATCTGCATTTGTGTAGATCAGCTCCAACAGTTCCATTGCCTTTTCCGGATGTTTGCTGTTTGCCGCAATTCCCCACATTCTTTCTGCTGTTGATGCTGTTGTAATGATCGGATCGTCTAACTGTGCAATATCAATTGCAAATGACTGTCCACTCTGCCATGTTGCAAACTGTGACATATCATAACCGGTCGGAAGGCCGAATAATTTTTCCATCTTAAAATATTCCTGTGGAGTTGTCGTATCTGTCAAAGAGCCTGCCGGCATATACCCAGTATCATTCCATGCCTTCGCAGCTGCACAATAATTTTTAAATATATCGCTTGCATAGAAGTTTTCCACTTTTGTGGAATTTACCGGATCTGCAATATATCCAAAATCTGCATTTGTTCCAAATGTCTCCACATTATAGTACATATGCACATTTAAAGCTCCGCTTGTCCCCGCTGATGTCCCATATACATCTTTTGCTTTTACTGCTTCAAAAGCGGCTGTAAGATCATCAAGATCTGCGCCTTTTTCTATTGTAATTCCAAGTTCATCCGCCATATCTTTGTTGTATACAAATCCCGGGCTGTTTGCTACATATGGGTTTGCCGGAAGTGCATACTGTACGCCGTTTACCTGTCCGGCTTTCAAAACATTTTCTACTGCTGCCACATAATTCGGAGCATACTCCAGATAATCATCCAGTTCCATCAAAATTCCGTCATCATAAATGTCTGCCAATTTCTGAGTCAATCCAACTGCTACAATATCCATTTTCTCATCGCTGACGATATTCATACTTGTTGTTGTCGGAAGATCGCCGATGAACAGATTCTGAATATCCACTTTACAGTTGATTTCTTTTTCTGTGATCTTGTTGAGTTCCGCCTCAACCGCCTCTACGTCCGGCAGTTCCGGCACTACATTTACCAACTGAATGGCGATTGTTTCTGTCTCCCCGCCGTCTGCCTGCGGTTTCTTCTCCTCATCCTTTGAACCTGATCCGCATCCTGCCAGTACGGTGGTCAGCATTGTCATAATAAGTAATGAGCTGACTACTTTCTTCTTCATGTTTTTCTCCTCCTTTAAACGAGCCGTTGTTTTATATTCAAATTGTATCAACTCTATGTATGTATTTATAGCACAATCCTGTTCTCCTACTGACACATTTATGACTTCTTTTTTCTTCTTTTTCTCCTTAATTTTCTTCTTAGTTTTCCTTTCGGAATTGAGCCGGTGTTTTTCCTGTTTCTCTCTTAAATATTTTACTGAAATAGGAATAGTTTCCATATCCCACCATATCTGCAATCTTATTAACATGATAATCGGTATGAAGCAGTAATTTTTCCGCAACTTCGATCCGTTTTTTCATCATAAACTCTAAAATAGAAATATTCTCTTCTTTTTTGAATATCCGCATCAGATACTGCGGATTCAAATGCACTTCTTTCGCAAGTTCTTCGATATAGATATTCTCTGACAAATGTTCGATAATGTACTGCTTTACCTTCGGGATCACTGATGCATTTTCAGAATCCCTCTCCTCCAGATCGTGTACAATCGATTCGGACACGCTTTCTACCACAGCCTTTCTGCTCAGACTTTTTACCAATTTCATCAGAATCGTATCCATTTCTTCATAATTTACCGGCTTCAGTACATAATCCACACTTCCCAGACGCAGCGCTCGTCTCGCATAATCAAAATCTTCATGTCCGGTAATAAACACGCACTCTATCTCCGGATAATGCTGCCGCATCCATTCCACCAGATCCAATCCCGTTCCATTGGGCATCTCTATATCGCAGAGCATAAAGTCAATTTCTTCATTTTTTAATACTTGCTGCGCCTGCTGCATCGACCGTGCGGTAAACACCTGATCCACCCCGTATTTTTCCCACTGTATCCTTCGTGTCAATGCTTTTAAAGCAACAATTTCATCATCTACAACCAACGCTCTCATCTGTTACGCATCCCCCTTTTCTTTCCTTTCCAAGATCAATTCCACTCTTGTCCCATTGGGACGATCTCTTCCGATCTTCAATTCTGCTTTTCCCTCATACAACACTTCCAAACGTTCGATCGCATTTTGTATTCCAACCCCAAGTCCGTCCTGGTATTGCTTTGTTTCTCGGAATCGCTTGATTTTTTCCAATATTTCATCAGAAATTCCTTTCCCTGTATCAGCAACAAAAATCTGGATTTTTTCATCTCCCATTTTCTTCGCGATCACAAAAATATCAATACTATTTCCGATCATAAGAGAATGCTTGATCGCATTTTCCACAAAATTTTGGATCAAGAGCGGAGGGATCAAACAGTTGTCCAATTCCTCATCCCATTCCACGATCGCAAAAAACTCCTCCGGGTAGCGAGCTCGCTGAATTTCAAAATAATTCCTGATGTGGAGCATTTCATTTTTCAGTTCCACAAAATCCGTATTTGCATTTACGATATAACGAAAATATTGAGACAAGCATAAAATCATTTTCTGGATCAGCGGATATTCATCCTGTTCGTAACTATACAAAATATTCATCGCATTTAAAATAAAATGCGGTTGGATCTGCTGACTCAAAAAACATCTTCGGATCTTCTCTTTCTCAAGCTGCTGTTCATATACGTCGATTTTCAATTCCGACATCTCGTCCAACATCCGGTTAAAGTTCTTATTAATCTGTTCAAATTCACTTCCCGTACTTTTTTCTGTAATTCGAAACTCCGTATCTCCATGCTCAATACGCTTCATCGCAGAAGAAAGTTGGTTTAAAGGAACGATCATCCACTTTCGCAGCGCATATAAGATTACCGGAATCGCGAGCAATACGAGAATCATCGACCAACTCAAAATCTGAGTCATGCCGGAAAAATTGTTTTTGATCGTACTTCTCGAAATTACTTGTATTAAAGAGAAATCCGCATATTTATTTTCCGTTCTGATCACGATATATCCTGCTTTCTTTGGATTATTCAGTACAGTTTCCAAATCAATATTTTCCGCATTTTTCTCACTGTAAATCTGTCGATCTTCGGAAATAAATGCTTGGATCTGCGGGTTTCCGTCTTCTTTTACAATCCTCCGTAAAATCTGATTCAGATCAAACCACGCTCCGAAATAAGCATTTTGATGTTTGCCTACATATAGTGCAATGTCTGTTGTTTCAAGATCTATCACTTCCCAGTACCCTACTTTTTGAATTTCTTTTTCTTCTATAATTCGATTAATCTGTTCAAAAAGTTCCGTCTGATACGAAGAATAATTGGATTCGACTATTTTTATCTCTTTTTCCGGAAAAAACGCATACATTCCCGCCGCAAATATGTTATCATCTATCGCCTTATTCATTACTTCTTTCAGTCTTACAACCGACTGTAATTCATCATAATATTCCGTTGTAGTTGTGATTTTTTTCGAATTGATCTTTGCAAAATCCACATCATCAACTGCGATCTGCTGCGTTTTCCACGCTGCGCGCTTCATTGCATCCTCCACTTGCAGCATATACAGATCCAATGCGCCTTTTGTTTCCGACGCAAACTGTTCTTCGGCACGATTTACCGCCATTTTCCCCAGTAAGATCGTCACAACATTCACCGGGATCATCACCGCAATAACGATACACATCACACGGATCACGGAAGATGAAAACAACTGCTTCCACGTTATCTTTCTTTTCATGATCATTTTTCCTTTCCTTTACACTATTTCTATTTTACTGTTATTCCCCCTTCAAATACAATGTAATTTTTTTATATCTATCCAACAAATTTTCAGTTGCTTTATCCTTGCTTTTAGTCACTTTTTCTGTTAATTTCCCACAAACTCTTTCTTTTTTTAGCATTTTTATTGTATAATATTTCTACATGTTTGTGAAAATGAAATCTTTTTATGTTACTGTAAATTTCTTTTCACTTTGATTTTAGAAAAAGGCAGGTACAAATTTATGTGGGCTTACAATGAAACCTTTTATCAAATCTATCCGATTGGCTTTTGTGATGCACCGATCCACAATGACGGGATCTGTGTTCCGCGCATTCGAAAAATTTCTGAGTGGAGCGCTTATCTGCAAGAACTTGGGATTGGTTCTATCATTCTCAATCCAATCTTTGAATCGGATAATCACGGATATGATACTCGAGATTTTCGATCAATCGACTGCCGTCTCGGCACAAATGACGATTTCCGCGCTGTCTGTAAAGACCTTCACACACATGAGATCAACGTCATCCTTGACGGTGTGTTTAATCATGTAGGACGGGGATTCTGGGCATTTCAAGATGTATTGGAAAAGAAATGGGATTCTCCGTACAAAGACTGGTTCCATATCAGTTTTGACGGAAACAGTTGCTATAATGACGGCTTCTGGTATGAAGGATGGGAAGGACATTTTGAGCTTGTTAAACTCAATCTTCAAAATCCGGCTGTCACAGACTATCTTCTTGACTGCGTCAAATTCTGGATCGAAGAGTTTGATATTGACGGACTCCGACTGGATGTAGCTTATAGTCTGGATCACAATTTTATGCGCCGTCTCCGTACGTTCTGTGAAGAGCTAAAACCGGGATTTGCATTGATTGGAGAAGTATTATTCGGCGATTATAACTTGATCGTCAACGATGATATGCTGCATAGCTGCACCAACTATGAATGTTATAAAGGAATTTATTCCAGTTTGAATAGTATGAACCTGTTCGAGATCGCACATTCTCTGAACCGTCAGTACGGACCGGAACAATGGTGTATCTACCGTGGCAAGCATCTGATGAACTTTGTAGACAACCATGACGTCACTCGGATTGCAAGTATCTTAGCAAATAAAAATCATCTGCCGCTTGCATACGGTATTCTCTTTGGTATGCCCGGTATTCCGTGCATTTACTATGGAAGTGAATGGGGGGAACTCGGTGAAAAAGCGCCCGATAACGATTATGCACTCCGCCCGTCTTTTGAAGCGCCGATACCGAATGAACTCACGGACTTTCTGAAAAAACTGATCTCGCTTCGTAAGAACAGCGACGCTCTTTGTAACGGCGGATACAAAAATATCGTAATCACCAATCACCAGTTGATTTTTGAACGAAAGAGCGATTCCGAACGTGTCCTTGTTGCGATCAATGCTTCGGATGCAGATTTCACAGCAAATCACGGAGATTTCAACGGAACCTGTACCGATCTGCTCACAGGGAAGGCACACACGTTGTCCGGTTCGGTCGAACTGCCGAAATACAGTGTCATGTTCTTGAAAATGGATTAAATAAAACACCATGCAAAAAGCCTGCGCACCCGAAATTAACTTTTCGGTGCACAGGCTTTTTTATTCATTATTTTTCTTTGTACATTGACGCTATTCTTTTACGAGGACTTTCTCGATCTCTGCAATATACATCATATGGTAATCCTGATCCGGATAATGTGTCGTATCATTTTCTTTGACATCGAAACATTCCCCTTTCAATTCTTGATGATATTGCTTTTTGCATACAAAGATCAGTTCCGCCTCCTCAAATGCTGTCGTTCCATCCACATAATACGGCGTCAGCCCTGCTTCTTTCTCTTTGTCGCAGTCCCGACCGGATTTGCGTCCACAGACAGCAAGTGCTTTCCGGTACTCTTCTTTGTAAAATGAGATCGTAAAACGATCGTTCCGGTCTACAAATTCTTTCGTATAGCGCTGCGGACGGATATAGACCGTCGCAACTTTTTTGCCCCACATAATACCGAGTCCGCCCCAGCTTGCAGTCATCGTATTGTGCGATACCTCATCTCCTGCCGTGATCAGCATCCATTCTTTCCCGATCTTATCAAATGGATTGAAACTCAATTCTTCTGCCCGGATCTCACGAAATGCCATTGTTCTTCCTCCTGATTCCTTTTATTTTACAACGACTTTACGGAAGTTTTTCTTTCCTTTTTTGATCACAACGCCGTCTCCTGCCAACGCATCTTTCTCAAACGCCGCATAAATGTCCGCAACTTTTTCACCGTCCACTGCGACTCCGCCCTGCTGTACGGCACGGCGCGCTTCGGATTTGGACGGAACAAGTCCGCTCTTTACAAGCATCGTCAAAATATCGATCTTTCCGTCTGTGAAATCTTCCTCTGTCAGCTCCGCTGTCGGCATTTCCGCCGCATTTCCCTGACTGAACAAAGCTCTTGCGCTCTCCTGCGCCCGTTTCGCTTCCTCTTCGCCGTGGACAAGACTTGTCAGCTCGTATGCGAGGATCTCTTTTGCCTGATTCAACTGGCTTCCCTCCCAGGAATCCATCTCGTCGATCTGCTCAAGCGGCAGGAATGTCAGCATACGGATACATTTCAGTACGTCTGCATCGCCGACATTTCTCCAATACTGGTAGAAATCAAACGGGGACGTTTTATTCGGATCCAGCCATACCGCTCCGGACTGTGTCTTGCCCATCTTCTTTCCCTCGGAGTTGAGAAGCAGTGTGATCGTCATCGCACTTGCGTCTTTCCCGAGTTTGCGGCGGATCAGTTCCGTTCCTGCCAGCATATTGCTCCACTGATCGTCTCCTCCGAACTGCAGATTACATCCGTAATTCTGGTACAGTGCATAGAAATCGTACGCCTGCATGATCATGTAGTTAAACTCGAGGAAGCTTAGACCCTTTTCCATTCTCTGTTTGTAGCACTCTGCGCTCAGCATCCGGTTCACGCTGAAATGTGCGCCGACTTCCCGGAGCACTTCGATATAATTCAGATCCATCAGCCAGTCTGCATTATTGACCATCAATGCTTTTCCCTCTGAGAAATCGATAAATTTACTCATCTGCTCTTTGAAGCAGTCGCAGTTGTGCTGGATCGTCTCCGGCGTCATCATCTGACGCATATCGGTTCTTCCTGACGGATCGCCGATCATTCCGGTTCCGCCTCCGATCAAAGCGATCGGCTTATTTCCTGCCATCTGCAGACGTTTCATCAGGCAGAGCGCCATGAAATGTCCCACATGCAGACTGTCCGCCGTCGGGTCGAATCCGATATAAAACGTCGCCTTTCCGTTGTTGATCAGATCTGCAATCAATTCCTCATCTGTCACCTGCGCGATCAGTCCGCGCGCTTTCAGTTCGTCATAAATTTTCATCTTCTTTCTTCTCCTCTCAAGCTCTTCGTTTCTGTGAGGACGCGGAGCGCTTTTATTCCATCAGATGCAATTTCCCGTCCAATAAAAACAAACAAAAAAACCCGCCCTCACTGTTATCGTAAGGACGAGTTGATCACCCGTGGTACCACCTTCATTCACGCCAGACTCACGTCTGCCGCCTCATCAGCAACACCGGAAACAAATGCACTTCTTATATACTGACGGTATCTGTCTCTTCATTGCCCGGCATGTTAACGTCTGCCAGTCCGTCGCAGCCTACTTGCTTCTTACCGCCTGCATCCATCCATCAGGTATCTCTCCTCCGGATGCTCGATACGCAGTTATGTGTTCGGTGCGCAGCTCCGAGATGTATTCGCCATATGCGGGATCATGCGCCTCTCATCAGCCGGCAGCTTTCTGTTTTCCCCGAATATCACTACTTGTTCTCTTCCAAGCCTTTTTTCTGTATCTGTTGCCTATACTACTCCATCACCCTCGCTTTTGTCAAGGTCTTTTTCGTATTCGATCCGCATCAGCATCAATCCATGCGGTGGCGCCGTCACGCCTGCGGATTCCCGGTCTTTCGTCTCAAGAATACCGCGCACGTCTTCCGGCGTATAAAATCCCCGCCCGACCTGCAGAAGCGTTCCCGCAATGATCCGCACCATATTGTAAAGAAATCCATTGCCCCGAACCCGGATCGTCAGGTCTTCTCCGCTTTTCTCCACGGTCAGCTCATAGATCGTGCGTACCGTATCTTCCACATCGGTATGGATATTGCAGAAACTTGCAAAATCATGTTCTCCGACAAGGTATCCTGCCGCTTTTTTCATCTGCTCCAGATCCAAATGATACGACACAAAATACGTCGTATAACGTCTGGTCGGATCCGGCATCTTAGCGTTCAAAATATGATATTCATACGTCTTTACGCTGTTCTGATACCGCGGATGCCAGTCTTTCGGAACTTCTTCCGATTTTACGACCACGATATCATCCGGCAGCTTTTGGTTCACCGCATAGGAGATCCGGTCCGGAGGAATCGGGGAATCCGTATCAAATACTGCCACGTTTCCTCTGGCATGCACACCGGAATCGGTTCGGCTCGCCCCGATCACATTCACCTTTGTCCCGGTCAGCGCAGAAAGCGCACGGTTCAATACTTCTTCCACGGTAATGCCGTTTGGCTGCACCTGCCATCCGCAGTAATTCGTTCCATCATAAGCGACCGTCAGTTTAATGCGCCTCATATCCTGTCCTCTCCCTGAAATATCCTGTCTTCTTTCTTAAAAAATCCATATCTGAAACGGCACAAACCTGCCCACCAGAACGATCACGACCATATACAGGATCGTGATCCCATACGCCGCGCGGTCCCGTTTCCGGTACACGAGCGGCTTCATCTTCGTCCGTCCCTCACCGCCGTTGTAACACCTTGCTTCCATCGCCATCGCCAGATCATTTGCACGGCGGAAAGCAGACACAAAAAGCGGTACGAGGATCGGCACCATCGCTTTCGTCCGCTGAATGATATTGCCGCTCTCCAGATCCGCGCCGCGCGCGATCTGCGCCTTCATGATCTTGTCCGTCTCTTCAAGGAGGATCGGGATAAAACGGAGCGCGATCGACATCATCATTGCAACTTCATGCACCGGGACATGCAGTTTGTTCAGCGGATGCAGCAGTTTCTCGATTCCGTCCGTCAACGCGTTCGGCGTTGTCGTAAAGGTCATCAGCGACGATCCCATGATCAGATAGATCAAGCGGACCGCCATAAACACGGACGTCCGCAGCCCTTTTTCATAAATATGCAGAAAGCCGATATGCACCAGTTCTTTCCCGCCTGTCGTCAAAAACAAGTTCATCACCACAGTAAACATCAGGATGATCACGATCGCTTTGAGCCCCCGTAAAATAAATTTCAGCGGAACCTTACTTTCATGGATCACCCAAAACAAAAATACCGTTGCGATCGCATAGCCAAGCAGACTGTTCTGTACAAACAGGGAAATCAAAAACAGCAGCGTGCACACGATCTTCACGCGCGGATCCAGCCGGTGTATGACACTGTCTGCCGGATAATATTGTCCGATTGTAATATCTCTAATCATGGAAACTCCTCATTATCTCTTCTGCCGCCTCTTCGATCGTCGTCGCATCCGTGCGTACCGGAAGTCCGCACTCCTTTAGATCATGCATGATATACGTCACCTGCGGCGCTGCAAGTCCAACCTGTTCCAGTTCCCGGTAATGGGAAAAGACTTCTTTAGGCGTACCGTCCAGCATCTTCTCCCCGCGGTTCATCACGATGATCCGCTCTACATATTTTGCAATGTCTTCCATACTGTGTGATACGAGCACGACCGCCATGTCCGTCTGCTCATGCAGATGGCGGATCTGCTCCAAAATCTCATCCCGGCCTTTCGGATCCAATCCCGCCGTCGGTTCATCCAACACGAGTACTTTCGGGCGCATTGCCAGTACGCCTGCGATCGCCGCACGCCGTTTCTGTCCGCCGGAAAGCTCGAACGGCGACTGATGATAATACTTCTCCGGAAATCCGACCAGTTCCAACGCTTCTTTCGCCCGAATCTCACATTCTTCTTTCGAAAGTCCCAGATTCTTCGGTCCGAAACAAACATCGGTAAACACGTCCGCCTCAAACAGCTGATATTCCGGATACTGGAACACCAGTCCGACTTGCGAACGGAGCGCTGTCAGATTGAACCCCTCATCGTAAATATTTTCACCATTGTAATACAATTTACCGGAAGTTGCCTTGATCAGCCCGTTCAAATGCTGGATCAGCGTCGATTTTCCCGAACCGGTATGCCCGATGATCCCGAGAAACTGACCGTCCGGAATTTCCAGATCGATGTCTTTCAACGCATGTTTTTCATATGCTGTTCCGGGGCTGTATATATAATTGATTTTTTCAAGCCGAATCGCCATTGTCTACTCCTATCTCTTTTTCAGTGCCATGATGTGTTCCACCAGTTCTTCGCTGTGCAGGATCCCCCGCGGCAGATCCAATCCACGTTTCCGAAGCTCCTCCGCCAGCATAGTCGCCTGCGGCACATCCATTCCATACTGCTTCAGCTCTTCCACCCGCGAAAAGATTTCCCGCGGTGTTCCGTCCATCACAACACGCCCATGATCCATGACATACACCCGGTCGGCGTCGATCACCTCTTCCATATAATGCGTGATCAGGATCACCGTCACCTGTTTCTTTTTCCGCAGTTCCTGTACCGTGCGGATCACATCTTTCCGTCCGTTCGGATCGAGCATCGCCGTCGGCTCGTCCAACACGATACATTTCGGTTCCATCGCGATCACACCTGCGATCGCCACCCGCTGCTTCTGTCCGCCGGACAGTTTATTCGGAGAATGGGAGCGGTATTCGATCATCCCGACCGCCTTTAAGCTTTCCTCCACCCGTACCCAGATTTCGTCGGTCGGCACGCCCAAATTTTCCGGGCCGAACCCCACATCTTCTTCCACGACAGTCCCGATGATCTGGTTGTCCGGATTCTGAAACACCATACCGGCGCTCTGCCGCACATTCCATAATTCATCCGGATCTCTTGTGTCTCTTCCGTCCACCCACATCGTACCTCCGCTTGGCACGAGGATCGCATTGATCTGCTTGGCAAGGGTCGATTTCCCGGAACCGTTATGTCCAAGGATCGCCACAAACTGCCCCGGCAAAACGTCCAGATCTACTCCGTCGATGGCGCGGCTCATTCCGATCACATTGCCCTCTTCATCTCGTTTTTCATATTCATAAATCAGTTCTTTTGCCTGCACCATTTCCATCCGCATCCGTCCTCCTGATCCTTTGCGCCTGTCTTTCCTTGTTTCTTTAAAACTTATGTTCCTTATTTTAGGATATTGCTCCGGCTTTTTCAACCCTCTTTTACAACGTCATCGATTCCGGTTCGAAACATCATTCCGGTTCTGTTTCCCGGCGTCGTTCCGGTTTACGAGGATCACTCCGCCGCTGACAAACAGAAGCGCCGCCAGATATTTCACGGAGAAGATCGTCTCGCCCAGCAGGATTCCCGACAGGAGCACGCCAAAGATCGGGATCGTAAATCCATAGACCGCCACTTTTCCCACCGGATTATATTTTAATAACAGTGTCCACAGACTGAACGCCACCGTCGAAAGCAGCGCCATATAGAACAAAAGCGCCGCGGATTTCCATGTGAACGCACCTACATCGCCGTGAAGCAGCCATCCGATCACGATCAGCAGCGCGCTTCCGATCAACGTCTGATATGCCGTGATCGTCATCGGACTTTCCCGGTCGGAGATCATTTTCAGTAACACCGTGCTGACGCCGTATGCGATCGTGCAAAGCAGCACCATTCCCTCCCCGAGGAAACGGAAGCCACCTCCAAATCCGCCCGGTTCCAGATTGACAAGTACCACGCCCGCCAGTCCCAATATACATCCGAGACCTTTTTTCCATGTCATCCGTTCGGAACGTATCATATAATGTGCCGCCACGATCGAGACAAACGCATTGGACGCATTGATGATCGAGCCTTTCGCCCCGGTCGTATGTGCCAGTCCGATATAAAAGCAGACATACTGGATCGTCGTCTGAAGTACGCTCTGACGGAAGATCACACCGAAATTCTCCCGCTTCATCCTCAAAATCCGCCTTTCCAGCAGACATCCCAACACAAAAGTCAGAACGCCTGACAGGAAAAACCTGTACCCGGCAAACAAAATCTGGCTCCCGATTCCCTCGATTTCCATCCATTCATATCCGATCTTGATACATGGAAAGGCACTGCCCCACAACGCGCAGCAGAGCAGTGCCAAAACACAGATCACGATCGGATTCTGTAATTTCTTTTCCATTTTGTTATGTTCCTTTTATTTATTCGGGAGACTTTCTTCGCTCCCTTTGATTTTCTCTGACTTTCTCAGGCTTTTTCCGGCTCCTCATAAGTCTCGCCGAATGTTTCTACCGTCACTTTTTTCATGACCTGCGCCTCCAGCGGTCTGTCGCTGTAATCGGTCGCCGTCTCTGCGATCTTGTTGACGATATCCATGCCCTCTGTGATCTTTCCGAATGCGGCGTAAGCGCCGTCCAGATGCGGAGATTTCTCATGCATGATAAAGAACTGGGAACCTGCGGAATCCGGATGCATTGCACGCGCCATGGAAAGCACGCCCGGATCATGTGCAAGGTCATTCTTAAAACCATTCTGTGAAAATTCCCCTTTGATGTTGTATCCCGGACCGCCCGTTCCGGTTCCGTTCGGACATCCGCCCTGGATCATAAATCCGCGGATCACACGGTGAAAGATCAGTCCGTCATAATATCCTTTGTTTACAAGAGATACAAAGTTGCGTACTGTATTCGGCGCGATTTCCGGATACAGCTCCGCTTTCATGATATCTCCGTTTTCCATTTCAAATGTTACAATTGGATTTGCCATGTTTCTTTTCCTCTTTTCTTTTATTCTTTCTGATCGCGGCGTTCAAACAAGATCAGCCCGCCTTTTTCTTCACAGCCTGTATTCCACAAGTCTGCCAGATCCAGCGCTGCCGATTCCCCGTAAGTTGCCACATCGATCCGAAATGAGTGTTCTGTCTCCTCATAACCATAACACAAAAACCAGTGCCAGACAAAGTCTTTATATTCCGGATTTTGGTGTCGGAGCATCAGATACGGCACCGGCAGTCCCCGATCGATCTGCATTTTGATCACCGCCGCGGCTTTCTCCGCACTTTCGCTGCCGTCAAACCCACGCATTGCAAGGCACTTTTCCCCGCGATCCGCAAGATACTGTGAAAAACCCTCGATAAACATGGAAAGCTTTTTCACACCGCCGACTCTCGGACGGATGTAAGGCTTCATCTTCATTCCAAATTGAATATAATCCTCTTTTGTAAGATTTTGGGTGTCATAAGGATAAAGGTGTTCCTCCCCCTGCCGTGCAAAATAAATACAGCAGTCGCAGGCGGTCGCCGCCGCACAGCCCCCCATATACATTACCACATTGCGGAACCATTCCTGGTTGCCGCCCACTGCTCCATCGATCATAAAATACTCAAGCTGTCTTTTCATTGTTCTGTCCTGATTCCCTATTCTTAAAGTCAGCGCACAAGTGGAAAACAGTCGATAAAAAACACAACCGCTTATTCCCCCTGTGCACTGACTCTATCTTTTCGAGATCGCCTGCATCGCGCTCTCATAATCTGTTTTCTTCACAAAAATCCAGTACTCGATCGTGGACTTTGTCCGTCCGCCGATCCAATCTGCCGGTCGTACTCCTGTCCGTGTGTCCCTTGCCTGTGTGTCTGCCGTTGTAAATGTATACGGAATTCCTGCCGCTGCCAATGCATCCCGCACACGCGCCTGTTCTTCCATCGAACAGGTAACCGCCACTTCTTTTCGGTTCAATATGGTAATCATTTTCGCACCCTCTTTCCGAAAATTGCCTTTTGAAATCACCGTTTCCTAACGTTCTTCACGGAAGTAATTGGTACCGCAGCTCTTCGGCTGTGCATGTTCTTTACTCTCGCGCATACTTGTGATGACAAGTACAAGGATCGTCGCCACATATGGAAGCATATCATAAATCTGTGCCGGAAGTCCCGGGATATTGACATACATACGCATGATCGTGAGTCCTCCGAATACGAGCGCAACCAGCATGCCGCGAAGCGGACTCCATGTTGCAAAGATAACAAGCGCAACCGCCAGCCATCCATAACCGCTGACGCATCCGTGTACCCATACGCCGGAAGTCGTTACCATACTCATGTACATTCCGCCGATGCCACAGATGCCGCCGCCGATGACCGTTGCAAAATATTTATATTTTGTCGTATCGATTCCGGCTGCATCCGCAGTTGCCGGACTCTCTCCGACCGCCCGGAGGTTCAGTCCCACACGGGATCTGTTGAAAAACCACGCCATCGCGATCGCAAGGATGATCGCAAAATATACAAGCCAGTTATACTGGAACAAAAGTTTTCCGAGCACCGGAATATCGGAAAGCACCGGGATCTGCATTTTGGAAAACGCCGCTTTTGTCACGTCGCTGACCGCCACATATCCTCCCGCTTTCTGACCAATATATTCTCCGAAGAAGTTACCGAATCCGGTTCCGAAGATCGTCAGCGTCAATCCGGTTACATTCTGGTTCGCACGGAGCGTGATCGTCAAAAAGCTGTAAATCAGCGCACCGAACGATCCTGCAAGGAAAGAACACAAAAGCGCGATCAGTGCGGAAAGCACGCCGCTCACACTTCCTCCAGCTTTGATGACCGCCTGCTCATAATAATAGGAACCCGCAAGTCCGGTGATCGCACCCATGAACATCATACCTTCCACACCAAGGTTTAAGTTTCCTGATTTTTCTGTCAGGATCTCTCCGAGCGCCCCGAGCAGAAGCGGTGTTCCGGCAAGTACTGCCGCGATAAATAAACTATTTAATGTACTAAACATCTTCTTCCTCCTTTCCACGCAAGATCAGTCTGTATGAAATAAAGAACTCGCATCCGAGCATGAAAAACAGGATGATTCCGATCAGCAGATCCGCTGCCGACGCCGGGATCTTAAACTGCGTCTGAATCGTATTGGCGCCGCGTTCCAGCATCGCGATAAATACCGAAACGACCAGCATACCGTATGGATTCATTTTTGCCAGCCATGCCACCGTGATCGCCGTAAATCCGACACCTCCTGCGATTCCCTCTGTGATCGTATAATCCGCGCCTGCAAACTGCAGCATGCCGACCAGACCACAGAGCGCACCGGAAATAAACATCGTCCGGATGAACACTTTGCTCACATTGATCCCGGCATAGCGGGCTGTATTATTGCTTTCTCCGACAACCGCGATCTCATATCCCTGTTTTGTTTTCGACAGGTAGATCGAAGAGATCACAACGATCACGAGCGCAAGGATCCATCCCCAATGTACGCCGAGCACTTTCGTAAGACGCGCTCCCGGCGCCAGCATCGCGATCTTCGGAAAGCTGCTGCCCGGCGCTTTCCACGGTCCGTTCATCAGATATTTGACAAAGGCAAGCGCGATATAGTTGAGCATCAAAGTAAACAACGTCTCGTTCGTTCCCCATTTTGCTTTGCACACTGCCGGAAGCAGTCCGTAAAGACCGCCTGCCAGAATACCTGCCAGCATCATCAGGATCACAAGCGGTACTTTCGGCAAAATGTGTGCGGTAAACAATCCGAAATATCCTGCTGCCACCGCACCGACGATGATCTGTCCCTCGCCTCCGATATTCCAGAACTTCATCTTAAATGCAAAGGAAATACCGATCGCAGTGATCAGAAGCGGTACGGCGATCTTGATCGTCTCACGGATGACCGTGGAAGATCCCCACGCACCGACTACCATGGAAGTATAAACCGAAAACGGATTATGCCCCAACGCAAGGATCACAAGACCTCCCGTGATCAGCGATAACAAAAGCGCTACTCCGCGAATGCACCATGCTTTCTGATTGGAGAGTGTATCGCGCTTCGCCATACGGATCAGCGGTTCTTTTCCCTTTCCTTTTTCTGCGCTCATGATCTCACCTCCCCGTCTGTCTCATTCCTATTTTCTTCTTCGTTCCCTGCGGCTGCTCCCTGATCCTCCGGTTTGTGATCTACATGGATCATCATCAGTCCGATCTCCTCTTTCGTCACCGTCTTCGGATCTACGATACCGCTGACTTTTCCACCGCAGAGAACCATCAGTCTGTCCGACAATTCCATCAGAACGTCCAGATCTTCTCCGATAAAGATCACGGCAACGCCTTTTTTCTTCTGCTCATTCAAAAGATCATAGATCCGGTAGGAGGAATTAATATCCAGTCCGCGCACCGGATATGCCACGATCAGCACCGACGGGCTACACGCGATCTCACGTCCCAGCAATACTTTCTGGACATTTCCGCCGGAAAGACGTCCGACCGGTGTCTCCACACCCGGCGTTACGATCTCCAGTTCCTCGATCAACTTTTCAGACAGTTCTCTTGGCTTTTTGCGATCCACAAAAATCCCTTTATTGTCCTTATAACTTCTAAGCATGACATTATCCGTCATATCCATACCGGCAACCAGTCCCATACCAAGACGGTCTTCCGGCACATACGCCATCGCGATCCCCTTTTTTGAGATCTCATCCGGTTTCAGCCCCAGAATCCTTTCTTTCACAACAGTTCCGGTTCCCTCATGCTCCACCGAATACAATACCGATCCGCCGATCGACGGATACAGACCTGCGATCGCCTCACACAACTCTTTCTGACCGCTTCCCGCAATCCCGGCGACTCCCAGTATCTCTCCGCCGTATGCGGTAAACGATACGTCATCCAGCGCTTTCACACCGTCCCCGTTCAGACAGGTCAGTCCGATCACCTGAAGCCGTTCCACTTTTTCTTCCACTTCCGGACGATCGATCTTCAGACTGATCGGTCTGCCGACCATCATCTCCGTCAGCTGTGCCTGATTCGTTTCTGCTGTATTGACTACACCGATGTACTCGCCTTTTCGCAGGATCGCCACACGATCGGAGATTGCCATAACCTCGTTCAATTTATGTGTGATGATAATGATCGACTTTCCGTCTTTCTTCATATTACGGAGCACGGCAAAAAGTTTCTCTGTCTCCTGCGGCGTCAGAACCGCGGTCGGCTCGTCCAGGATCAAAATATCCGCTCCACGGTAGAGCACTTTCAAAATCTCCACGGTCTGCTTTTCCGACACTGCCATATTGTAGACTTTCTTCGACGGATCCAGATCAAATCCGTAGCGTTTTGCCAGTTCTTCCACTTTCCGGTTGATCTCTTTCCGGTTGACGGTCAGACCGCCGTCCAGTCCCAATACGATATTCTCCGCTGCCGTCAGCACATCGACCAGTCGGAAATGCTGATGGATCATTCCGATTCCAAGCGAAAACGCATTCTTCGGAGAACGGATCGTCACCGGCTTCCCATGTACATAAATTTCTCCGTGATCCGGAAAATAAATTCCCGACAACATATTCATAAGCGTTGTCTTGCCGCTTCCGTTCTCTCCGAGCAGTGCAAGGATCTCTCCCTCCCGAAGTTCCAGATCGACGTCTTTGTTTGCGATAACTTTACCAAATGTCTTGGTTATCCTGTGCATTTTGATCGCAAGCTCATTTGATGCACTCAAATCTTCACCCTCTTTCATCATTCTCAGATCTCTTCTTATCGTACCAAAAGATACGGATTTTCACAAGAAAGAATCACCGGAAGTGCCAAAAGGCATATTCCGGGATTGTAAGCAGTCGCCAAGGTCTCGGGCAAGCCCGGACTTTGGCTCGTCGCTTATATAAAAAAACAGGTCTGCCCCGCGACAGACCTGTTTCCAATCACAGTGATTATTCTACCACATTACATCCCTCAACAATATAGCACCAGGACGGAGCGGATTTTTCTTCCTGCTCATGATAGTAATCTCCCTCAGCAATCTCGATGGTCTCGCCTTCCGGGCTTGTTCCTTTCAGCGGTCCCTCAAATACATGGATCTCACCGGAGATCAGTTTCTCTTTTGCTTCGTCAATTGCTTCCTGTGTACCCTCTGCTGCAATATCTGTATTCAGCGGAGACAGATATACGGCTTCATCTCCGAGACCTTTGCACCAGTCTGTCGGGATCTCTTTTCCGTCGATCATCGCCTGTACCGCTTCTGTTACATAGATACCCCAGTCGATTCTTGCGGAGATCAGAGATGCTTTCGGAGCAGCCTCGATCATATCGTTGTTGTATCCAACCTGCCATACGCCGTTCTCTTCTGCTGTCGTAGCCGGTGCTGTGGAATCAGAATGCTGTGAGATCACGTCGCATCCGCGCTCGATCAATGCTTTTGCAACCTGAGACTCTACAGTCGGGTCGTTCCAGGAGTTGGTGTACATGATATCCATCGTCACATCCGGATTCACACTCTTTGCTCCAAGATAAAATGCGGTATATCCACTGATCACCTCTGCAAACGGGAATGCCGCTACATAGCCAAGCTTGTTGCTCTCTGTCTTCATACCTGCTGCGATACCTGCCAGATAACGTGCTTCATAAATAGAAGCGAAATAGTTGTGCATGTTGTCAAGTCCGGCATCCGATGCCTGATAACCTGTTGCATGGCAGAACTGCACTTCCGGATATTCTGCCGCAACTTCTTTTACATAATCTTCAAATCCGAAGCTGGTTGCGAAGATGATATTACATCCTGCATCGACCAGTTCGCGAAGCGCTGTGTCGCACTCTGCATCTTCCGGCACATTGTACTTGTTTATGATCTGGTCATCCTCAAGACCAAGCGCTTCCTGCATCTCTTTTGTACCGATCTCCTGATTATATGTATATCCCATATCACTCGGATCGGAAATATGTACAAATCCTACTTTAATATCTTCTTTTGCGATTCCCTCTGCCGCCGCTTCTGTCTTTCCCTCATCTGTCTTCTCTGTGGTATCTGCTGCCGCCGGTGCTCCGCATCCGCCGAGAAGCCCTACTACCATCGCTGCGCTGAGCAATACGCCCAAAACTTTCTTTTTCATAAATGCTTTCCTCCTATTCTAAAGGTCCTCCCCGCCTGTTCCTCCGTCAGTAGGGGATAAGTGTACATACTAATCTTACCTATTTGTATAAGATAAATCAACCGTAAGCCCCCACTTTTGTGATTACATTTACTTATAACTTATAATAAGTACTATTCTGACTTCCGCAATTTCCCGTTTTTTCCGCCTGAATGATCCGTACTGGTCAAAGTGTACACTTCCCTTTTATTTTTTTAGTCACTCGTGACATTGTCCCGTTTTCACTCTTCCCGTATACTAAGAACCAGATAACAACGACACATATTTAAAGGAGGCTGTTTCAAATGGCAAGTTTATCATTAAAAGGAATCGAAAAAAAATATCCGAACGGATTTCACGCAGTAAAGAACTTCAATCTTGATATTGCGGACAAAGAATTTATCATCTTCGTAGGACCGTCAGGATGCGGAAAGTCAACAACGCTTCGTATGATCGCAGGTCTGGAAGATATCACAGACGGAACATTGGAGATCGACGGAAAAGTAATGAACGATGTAGAGCCGAAAGACCGTGACATCGCGATGGTTTTCCAGAACTATGCACTGTATCCGCATATGACCGTATATGACAACATGGCGTTCGGACTGAAACTTCGTAAAGTCCCGAAAGACGAGATTGACAAAAAAGTACGCGAAGCCGCAAGAATCCTCGATCTGGACAAACTGCTCGACCGTAAACCGAAAGCGCTTTCCGGTGGACAGAGACAGCGTGTTGCCATGGGACGTGCGATCGTTCGTAACCCGAAAGTATTCCTGATGGACGAGCCGCTCTCCAACCTGGACGCGAAGCTGAGAGTTCAGATGCGTATCGAGATCTCCAAACTTCACGAGAACTTAGGCGCAACGATCATCTATGTAACTCATGACCAGACAGAGGCTATGACACTGGGTACAAGGATCGTTGTTATGAAAGACGGTGTGATCCAGCAGGTTGATACACCGCAGAACCTGTACAATACACCTTGCAACCTGTTCGTTGCCGGATTTATCGGATCTCCGCAGATGAACTTCATGGACGCAGTCGTAAATGTTGCCGGAAACGACGTAACACTTTCCATCGGAAACCATGTTCTGCGCGTACCGGAGAACAAAAAGAAAGCGCTCATCGACGGCGGTTACAACGGAAAAACAGTTGTCGTAGGTATCCGTCCGGAAGATGTTCATGACGATCCGGATTTCATCGCTGCAAATCCGGGCAGTGTGATCACATCCAAGATCAAAGTATACGAGCTGCTCGGTGCGGAAGTATTCCTGTACTTCGATGTGGAGGGAACTCAGATGACTGCCCGCGTAAATCCGCGTACAGAACTCAGAACCGGAGACGACGCTAAATTTGCTCTGGATATGAACAAAATCCATATCTTTGACAAAGAAACAGAGTTGACGATTACCAACTAGTCATATAAAATAAAAGCAGCGCAGATGCGAGGCATAAATCAGGAGGGGGGCTGTACAAAAGATTGTGCAGCCCTTTTTCTCTCTTTTATGCGGCGCAGCAGCAATAAACGATTAAAAACGAGGTCGATCTATGGAACAGGAAACACATACACCAGACTTACAACATCCGGATTTTTCATCCGGCAGCACACCTGCTGTCCGTCTGCAGATACAGGCTGCCCTGCACGAACTGAAGCGTCTGACCGGTGTGACGCTGACTCTCCCGGCAGAAACTCCCGAGGATGAGGAAGCGGCGCTCAGACAGATCCGCTGTCTGTGCACTGCCTATAAAGAAAAATATAATAAAGCACAGTTTCTGCTCAGTTTGATGACCGATTCCGTCCCCTCCTATGATGTGGCGGAACGTGCACTGCGTCTGCACATCGCTCCGGATGAAAACCGGATCCTGTTTCTTCTGGAATCGCGCAGTATTTCCGATGATACGGTGCTTGAGATACTCAAAAATCTCTTTCCCGCACAGAGCAGGATCTATCTGATCCCCGTAACGGAAACACAGCTTGCGGTCTTAAGACCGCTTCACGCTTCGGAAAGTGAAGAGGATCTTCCGCAGATCGCCCATACGATCGTAGACACACTCAATACCGAAGCGCTGGCTCATGTACAGGTTGCATACAGCGGACTTGTAAACAATCTTCTGGAGCTCTCGCGTGCATACAAAGAGACGTCGCTGGCATTAAAAGTCGGGCGGCTGTTTGGTTCCGGACAGAATGTATTTCCTTACAACCGTCTCGGGATCGGAAGACTGATCTATCAGCTTCCCCGGTCTATCTGTGAAAATTTTCTCACAGAGATTTTCGGAGCAGAGATCCCGTCCGCTGCGGATGAAGAGATGACCGTCACGATCGACCGTTTTATGCAGAATAACCTGAACATCGCGGAGACTGCACGTCAGCTCCATATGCACCGTAATACGCTGATCTACCGGCTGGAGCAGGTAGAAAAAAGAACCGGTCTGGATCTTCGCCGTTTTGAAGATGCCATGACCTATAAAATTGCCTCCATGGTACTTAATTATTTACAGACAGAAAGGAACTCTCAGACATGAATGACGCTTATTATGAACAACTTGTAGTCCGGAAATCCCGACCGCTCGACATGGTGATCCGTTTTCTTACGATTCTCGTGATCGTCGCCGTCGCTGTATTCGGAATGCCGTTTCTCGGAATTTTCTCCTTTTTCCTGGCAGTAGTTCTTGCATTTCTCGCATACTACTTTATCTTTCCCCGCCTGGATGTGGAGTATGAATATGTCCTGCTGAACCACGATATGCAGGTTGACGCGATTTACAGCAAAGCTAAACGTAAAAAAATGATGACATTCGACATCCAGCAGGCTGAGATCATGGCGCCGAAAGCATCGCCCCGTCTTCACTCTTACCAGCCCGCAAAAACATACGATTTTTCTTCCGGACGCGCGGACGCTCACAGCTATTCCATGATGCTGATGATCGACCAGAAGCTGACATGCATCGTGCTGGAACCGGATGAAAAGATGATGGATCATATGAAATCCTGGATGGGAATGAAATTGTATATGGACTAATGATCACGGCGTCAGTGTACAATGGATATACGCGGTTGGGGTCTGCTCTTCATCGACCGTCCCACCCTTGTACACCGACGCCGACGCTACACTCTGATCTTTTCCATCACACTTCCGATTGGCGCTGCGATCGCCAGATTTGCGCGCACATCCCGGGCAGTCTCCGACTTGTTGATCAGCACCAGATATTTTCCATGAAAATAATCAATAAAACCTGCTGCCGGATAAACGACAAGAGAAGTTCCGCCGATGATCAGCATATCCGCCTCGCTGATCGCGCGCACCGCCCCACTGATCGTCGCAGGATCCAAGCCCTCTTCGTAGAGCACAACGTCCGGTTTGATCATACCGCCGCATTTTTCACAGCGGGGGATCCCCTCGGCATTTTTCACATACTCCGCATCATAAAAAGTATGACAGTCCATGCAGTAATTCCGCAGAATGCTTCCGTGAAGTTCATATACCTGCCTGCTTCCTGCCGCCTGATGCAGTCCGTCGATATTCTGTGTCACAACCGCGGATAGCTTCCCTGCGCGCTCCAGCTCCGCCAATTTCAAATGTGCCGGATTCGGTCCGGCATCCAGAATCATCATCTTCTCTTTATAAAATTCATAAAATGCTTCCGGATGTTTCACAAAAAAGCTGTGACTGACCACTTCTTCCGGTGAATACCGGTATGCCTGATGATAGATCCCGTCTGCGCTTCGAAAATCCGGGATCCCGCTCTCCGTCGATACGCCGGCGCCGCCGAAAAAGACGATCCTGCTGCTTTCATCGATCATCGCCTGCAGCTGTTCGATCTCCTGCTCATACATTATGCCACCCCCTCTACTCGTCTGTCACATTCCCTGCATCGATATGCTTCTGCACGATCTCCTGCATACACTCCCATACTGTTTCTGACGTCTCCGCCACTTTTTCATTCCGCTTGTAAATCTGCGACTTCTTTACGTCATGTTCGCTCCAACTACGTCCGCCGCTCGCATCATTCAGCAAAAGCGGCTGAAAATTATCCAGCAAATGTGCATACTTCGCATCTGCACTTTCATAGGCTTCAAATTCATCCCACAATTCCCGGAAATACCGTCCCTGATCTTCCGGGAGCAGTCCGAAGATCCGCTCCGCGGCGCGCACTTCCCGTTCCCGTTTCGTCTTCGCGCCCTCAGAATCGTACGCATAAGTATCCCCTGCGTCAATCTCCACGAGATCGTGGATCAGCACCATCAACATCACACGCGGAACGTCTACCGGCTCTTCCGCGTGTTCCTGAAGCAAATATGCCATCAGCGCAATATGCCAGGAATGTTCCGCATCGTTCTCTTTCCGCTTGCCATCCGCCAGATAGGTCTGCCGGAAAATATTTTTCACTTTGTCGATCTCGGTGATAAACCGGATCTGCTGTTCCAGACGTGTCATTTTCGTTTCCTCCTGTTCCACTCAGCGATTCTTCCTGTCGTTTCAATCAAAAAGGGACCGACCCGCAGATGCGGCGACTTAGCCGGCTCTTTTGGAATCAATCCCTGCATTTTGTTCTTACAATTCATCCACATCGGCATACAAGAGGGAAAACGGTCGAAAAGCACCGATACCACACGGTTTAAAGCGATTTCCCCTGTACACTGACACTACAATACGATCTTGCCTGTTGTCTCTTTATTGATCACATAATAAGCCGCGGACTCTTCCGGTTTCAGATAAATCTGAACCTCTTTCATATCGCCGACTTTATTTCTCAGTTCTTTTGTCCATACATTTTTTACCATCTGAAGAATCTCTTTTTCCGCATATTCTTTTCCGGCAAACTGCAAATACATCTCCGTTTTCAGTTCTGCCTTTGCTGCGGTCTTCTTCGCCGGCGCTTTTTTTGCCGTCGTTTTCTTCGCAGGAGCTTTTTCTTCCGTCTTTTCCTCTTTCGCATCTACGAGGACGGCTGCCTTTGTCTCGATCGCTTTTGTTGAATCTTTCTTTGTCTCGATTGCTTTCTGCGCCGGTTTTTCGACTTTCTTTCCTGCGGTTTCTTTGACTGGTTCCGCTTTGACCGCTTCTGCTTTCACTTCGTTTGCTTTTGCTGCTTCCGTTACTGTCTCTTCCTTTGCTGACTCAACTTTTGCTGTCTCGACTTTTGTAGCTTCAGCGGCTGTTTTTACTGCCTTTGCTGCTTTTGCCGCAGCAACTTTTTTTGCTACTCTTTTTGTTGCCATAAACTTACTCCCTCCTGCAAAACACTCAAGCAATTATAGTTTATGCCAGTTTCACTCTGACATCATAAAATTACTTTCCGTATTATAAGGACATTGTTATTTTTGCTACAAACGGTATTATAACGCAATTTCCCAACAAGGTCAAATTTTCCCGATCTCGGCTGTTTTTTACAATTTCTTATCTTCTGTCTTTTTCTCAGCTGCTTTCTTATAACGGAGCGCACAGACGTCGTCGCCTTTCGCGATACATTTCGGCAGTTCCAGAACGCTGTCAAACCGCGCACCGATCCCATGATCCCCACACATTGCAATGTCACAGAGCTGCGCGATCTCTTCATCCGAGCATCCGGCTTTCTGCCATGCCTTTACAAGCGGACAATAATGAAAATCCAGATACAATGTTTCGTCGGTATTCTCCAGTACGTCCATCTCATTGAATTTTATATTCAGTATACCACCTCCGGACATGGATTCCAACCACATAAAAATGCTCTCCCGCAAGTAAACTTTTTCAAACAAACAGCATATAACAGTTGACAACAGTTATTGTGTGTTATATACTGTTTATCGTACAGAGGAGGTATTTCCATATGCATATCATTATCAACAGTTCTCTGATGGTTCCGATTTATGAACAGATCATGGAGCAGATCAAGACGCAGATCCGCGACGGCTCTCTTCGTGAAAACGACAGTCTTCCGTCTGTCCGCGCCCTTTCCAAAGAACTCAAGATCAGCGCTCTGACTGTAAAAAAGGCGTATGATCATCTGGAATCCGAGGGATTCACCGTCACCGTCCATGGAAAAGGAACCTATGTTGCTGCAGCAAACCCGGAACTTCTATTGGAAGAACAAAAAAAAGAAGTCGAAGCCGATTTGGAACTGGCCATTCAAAAAGGCAGACGTTACGGACTCAGCACTGAAGAGATCCGAAGCTTATTTGAACTTATTTTGGAGGATTAGACCATGTTAAAGATCAATCATTTAAAAAAGAATTATCCGTCCTTTTCACTGGACTGTTCCCTGCACGTTGCTCCGGGATGTATTACCGGACTGATCGGGCAGAACGGCTCCGGAAAAAGCACCACATTTAAGTCTGTTCTCGGGCTGATCTCCACTGACGGCGGCCAGATCTCGCTGTTCGGAAAAGACGTGCAGGAACTGACGATTGCAGGCAGACAGAAACTCGGCGTTGTATTGTCCGATTCCGGATTCAGCGGTTATCTCACACCACAGGATCTTGTGCCGATCCTGAAAAATCTTTACCCGGATTTTGACAAAGCATTTTTCCTTACAAATCTTGAAAAATTCGGACTTTCCGGCACGAAAAAGATCAAAGAATTTTCCACCGGAATGAAAGCGAAGCTGAAAGTTCTCGTTGCCATTTCCCACAATGCGTGTCTTCTGCTTCTGGATGAACCGACGGCAGGTCTGGATGTCATTGCACGGGACGAACTTTTAGATCTTCTTCGCAGTTTTATGGAACAGGATGAGGAACGTTCTATTTTGATCAGTTCCCATATTTCCAGCGATCTGGAAAGTCTCTGCGACGATCTGTATATGATCCATGACGGAAAGATCGTCCTGCATGAAGACACCGACGTCCTGCTTTCTGACTACGCGCTTCTGAAAGTCAGTGCCGAACAGTATGAAACGCTGGAAAAGCAGTATATTTTAAAAGTGAAAAAGGAATCTTTCGGATATTGCTGTCTGACAGATCAGAAGCAATTTTATCTGGACAATTACCCACAGATTGTGATCGAAAACGGAACGATCGACAATGTGATTACTATGATGATTCGAGGTGCCGCTATATGAAAGGATTATTGATCAAAGATTTTAAACTTATGATGATGCAGAAAAATTTCTTTTTATCGATCATTGCGATCGCGATTGTGCTGACCGTATTTGTCAAAAACCCGTCTTTTATCATCGGATACCTGACATTCATCGGTTCAGTCTTCACTTTAAGCACGATCAGCTACGATGAATTTGACAATGGAAACGCATTTTTATTTTCACTGCCGATCACACGCAAACTTTATGCGCTGGAGAAGTATGTCTTCGGTTTCCTCACCGGCGCTTGTTCTTGCCTGATCAGTTTGATCCTCTGTATGATATTCGGACTCATTTTCGGCAATTATTCTATTTCGGATTCGCTGATGACCGCCGGAATGTCTTTCCCGATGTTTCTTTTCCTGCTTCTTCTTATGCTTCCGGTTCATTTAAAATTCGGAAGTGAAAAAGGAAAAATTGCCATTCTCGGTGTACTCGGAGCCGTTTTCATCGTTGGATTTTTATTTGTCAAGCTGGATCAGCTGCTCGGACTTGGTATCATCGCTTCTTTAAATTCCATGTCCGATCTCGGGATCGGCGGTTTGATCGCTGCCATGTTCGCCATAGTCGCTGTGCTCTTTCTTATATCTTATAGAATAAGCAGTAAGATCATGGAGAAAAAAGAATTTTAGACATATGAAATAAAACATTTTATAAGGAAATAATACCCAAAGCGAACACTTTTAAACCAGTGTTCGCTTTGGGTAACTGAAGAAATCCAGTTTTTATGTTGACAGCTTATCTTTCAGCATACTATAGCGTCAGTGTACAAGGGAATATACTCTCCCCCTTGTACACTGACACTAATATAAGTACAGAAAATTGTACGTTTTATTTTGGAGGTGAATCCTATGTTAGCAGTCAATTATACAGAATTACGAGGAAACCTGAAAGAATACATGGATAAAGTCTCTGATGACTTTGAAACACTTATTGTAACTCGCAAGAAAAATAAAAATATCGTAATGATATCTGAAGAGACCTATAACAACATGATTGAAAATATGTATCTTATGGGAAATCAGACAAACTATACGTGGCTTATGGAATCCAAGAAACAATTGGAAGACGGCTTGCTTCAGATAAAAGAACTGTTCGAGGTTGCTGCGGATGAATAAAGTTTTTACAAAAAATGGATGGGCTGATTACATCTACCGGCAAACCGAAGACAAGAATACATGGAAGAAAATTAACAAACTCATTGAGGATCTCTGTAGAAACGGTAATTTCGGTCTCGGAAAGCCCGAACCATTACTAGGTGATTTATCCGGATTTTGGAGTCGCAAAATCAACGAAAAAGCACCGGTAAACCGTGCATTTACGGTATCCGATGCTTTTCATTCAATGCGGAAGAAGAGACTTGAACTCTCACAGGATTAACTCCCACTAGAACCTGAATCTAGCGCGTCTGCCATTCCGCCACTTCCGCTCGACAAGTGATATAATACCATAGCTTTTTATCGTTGTAAAGCCTTTTTTTTAAATTTTATTGGCGGATTTTTATATTCAAATCCGCCAATTTTCTCTCTTATATCATTCAGTCAGCAATTTTATTTTTCTTTTTTTGTATTTGTTTTAATTATCTGATTTCTTCAGAATTATCAACTCTTTTTCACAAAGGTGACTCCACATTTCGGACACCGGACTTCGATCTTTCCTTTTCCCCGCGGGATCCGGATCTTCTGCCTGCATCCGGGGCAAGTATAAATATGGTAGATCCGTCTTTGTTTCATCAATTCCAACTGCTGTTTGAAAAAGCTGCGTATCTTATATGTCCGCGCAAGAAATGCCTGATTCTCCGCATAGCGTTTCGTCACATTTCGCGAAAACATCCGATAATAGCAGTAAATGATCAATGCCCATCCGACCACATACCAGATCATCCGCACCGTATCGCTGGATGAAAATGACGAGAATAAAACGACGACCAATCCGCAGATCAGCAGGAATTTGGAAAGGGTATCGGTTCCATACCGTCCTTGCATAAACCGGATCAATTTTTCTTTCATGTTCTGATCAACCTCACTTTTCTGATATGTGTCCATTCTCTTCTCTTTTCACGCGTCTGTCAATAAACTGCCGATTAAATAACTATAAATTTTGCCGTCTAACGCTCTATAGGCTTTTCCGATCTGATTGCACTGAATTTTACTGCTCTTCCCCGGCATTTAAAATATTGTCGCAGATTTCCTCGCTGATCAGATAGACGATCCGTGAGTCATTTATCATCACATATCGGTTACCGCTTCCGTCATTACTGCCGATATAGAGTCTCAGCACATTTTCTTTGTCATTTTCCGTATAAACCGCCTCGACCGTGATCCGTGAAGTCTCGTCCAGACTATATTTTGCCAGATCTGCATCCGCCACGGAATAATCTGCTGCCGAGCTTAACTTCACCGCTCCCAGTCCGCCTGCCACTGCCGCGATCGCTTCCGCGTCGTCTTCATTTTCGGAATCGTACGTTGTCGTCCCGCCATTTTGTGTGATCGTTTCTTTTTTCAAATTGCCGCTGCCGATATTCGGATATTCATCCAACTGCGCCATCTCTTCGATGGAATGTTGAAATACGTCAATCACATTGCCGACCGTATACACCGTCTTCGTATCGTCAACCGTCAGATAATAGCCGTCATCCACCGCATTTCCAAAATACAATGTCGTCTCTGTTCCGTCTTGATCCGTCAGCGTCACCTGATACTGTGGTTCATCCAGGCCATACGACGACAGCTCGTCACCGTCTTTCAATTCCCGCTTGACTCCCAGCTTTTCAAATGTGTTCTCCATCTCTTCCGGATACTGCTGTGCCAGTGGGAAATCCGGGTCTTCCATATAAATCCACGTTTCCTGATCTGCTGTTTTTTCAAAAGCCATCCCGTCTGTTCCGCTTTGGTACCGGATCTTCGTCATATCCGAAATGTCCGTCACATAAATCTTTTGTTCCGCCGCTTTTTTCGTCTCCGCCTCTTCTGTTCTCCGGTTCACCGTGCGCAGCGCAAATAATGCCGCCAGCAGGATCGCCAGCACCCCGAGCAGGATCACCGCCTGTTTCTTCTTTTTCTTCATCCGATCCGCTTCCTTTCTGTTTTATGCGCGCCGCCTGCGGAACCATACGACAAATCCGGCTGCCAGTACCATGATCGGAATACCGAAGATCACAAACAGGCTTAAAATTCCCGGATACTGTACCGTATTATATTCTACCGCCAGACTTTTCGGCTCGACCGACACATTTTCCACATCGTCAAAATTAGCCGTCACCACATTCATAAACAAGGTTGTATTTTCTAACGTCGTAAATGTATCCGTGATCTGCGCATCGATCAGGCTTCCCGCCGAAATCACCGTCAGACGGCTCTCTTTTTCATCATCCAATGCTTCCGTAGCTGTCGCGCCAAGCGTATAAGAACCCTCGCTCTGGGATTCTTCCGTCACCGCAAACGCATTTTGTGAAGTCTCCATGAACGCCTCGGTCGTGATCGTATCCCGTGCCGCCGCTGTCAGATTCAGACCATGCGCATTCGCCAGAAGCACCATCTCGGATGTCAGACCATTCGCCAGATCCCCGGATGCGGAGAGCATCGGGAAGAAGTAGTAATAGTTGCCCTGATATGCGCGCTGCGGATCCGCGATATAACCGTCTGCCGCTTCCAGTCCGTAAGTTTTCATCAGCGCGGACAGATTCGGCAGTTCTGTGGCATTTGTGTCTCCCAGGAGGATCATCACATTTCCTCCGCCGGAAAGATATGTCTCCACCGCCGCTTTTTCTTCCTCCGTCAGGTCTTTGGCAGGCGCATACATCAAAAGAAGATCACAGTCCTCCGGTATTTCCGGATTCATCAGCAAATTTAGCTCTGAAAGCGTATAATTATTTTTATCCATCAGATCGGTCACCGTCGCTGAAAGCGTTGCCTCCCCATGTCCCGCCGTCCGGTAAATCTTCTTGCTCACGTCGCCGGTCACATAATTGACCGCGCTGGTAAGCTGTCCCTCTCCGTCGAACTCCATTTCCGATGCAGTTCCCGTATAATAGTAAGAATACATATCGGACACGATAATATCTCCAAACGAAATCTGAGTTGTCTTCCCTGTCTCTTCCCCGGTCACAACGATCGTATTTTCCGCAGCCTCATACTCGCTAAGCGCCGACGGGTGCAGCACAGGATCGATCCACTCCACGGTAATGTGATCCGATAGACTTGCATATTTACTTAAAAATGTCTTGATCCGTTCGTCGGCATTTTCTTTCACTGCCAGCACCGTCAATGTGACGTCCTGATCCAGTTCTTTTAAAAGTTTTCTGCTCGTCTCGCTGATTTCATAAATGTTGGTACTGCTCACATCGATATTCCGGTATTTTTCCGGGAGCTGTCCGACGATCAGATTCGCGACTACAATGATCGCAAGCACGATCGCTGTGATCCCGACACTATACGTCCCCTGTTTCGTGCCCGTTGTTTTGAATAGATTTTTGATTTTTTCCACAGTCCGCTCCTCCTAACTCCAACGCCTTTTCTGAATCACCTGCACGGTCAGAAATACAAACATCGCCGCAATTGACAGATACAGTACGATCCCGCTGACATCAACAATCTGGTTGGTCGTGATGCCGGTAAATACATTGTCAAGCGCAAGTCTTCCGAGGATCGTGGAAAGAAGATTTTCATACACACTGGATTTTATAAAATACACCGCCACATTTCCGATCACTACGATCGCTTCCACAACTGCGCTCAAAAACCAGTTTGACGTCATCCTCCAGATATAGAGGACTACCAGGCTCAGCAGGAGAATGATCCCGACCATACAGCCGCTCGCCGAAGACGGCAGAAATCCCAGTATTCCATCCCACAAATATAAAACAAGCAGGATTCCGAACGTACTGATATAAGCGATCATCGGGCTTTCCGTCAGCGCGGACAAAAACATCCCGATCGCAAGATACACACATCCTAGCAGGAAAAAGACCAGAATGGAAATATAATCTGATTTCAAATAAGCGACTCCGCTCATTTGAATGATCACCGGAAACAGACAGAAAATCAGGTTCGGAATCGCCACGACGGTCACCATCGCAAAATATTTTCCGAGTACGATCTTCGTCAGACTGACCGGCGCAGTCAAAAGAAGCTGATCCGTCTTATTTTTCCGCTCTTCCGAGAAACTTTTCATCGTGATCAGCGGAATCCCGACAAGGAACACGATCAAAGATCCCGACAGCGTATAAGAAAAATACGGATATCCCATGTTTAAGTTGTACGCCGTAAAATAGATTCCGGTAAAGATGACAAGAAATGCGACAAACACGCATCCGGTCATCGACTGGAAATACGATCTCAATTCCCGTTTATAAATTGCCCGCATGTTCGTGTTCCTCCTCTCCTTGTGTCAGTTCGATAAAGATTTTTTCCAGGCTCGCCTTGGAAGTTTTCAACATCAGAAGCGGATACTCTGATTTTGCAAATGCATAAAATACCGCTTCTCTGATATCCTGCCCCTCTTCCACTTCCATTTTCGCCAGCGTTGTTTTTTCCTGTGGTTCTCCCTCTCCGATCGTTTCTGTTGTGATCGTCCGGATCCCATGCACATTTGACAGGATCGTCCGCACCGTTTCCGGCTGTGCTTTCGTCTCGATCTCCACCATTTCCGCTCCGTTCATCAAAAGTTCCAGATGCTCCGGCGTGTCGCTTGCCACAAGTTTTCCTTTCGAGATAATGAGGATCTCGTCACAGACTTCCCGTGCCTCCGCCAGAATATGCGTGCTTAAAATGACCGTATGCTTCTTCGCCAGCCCGCGGATCAGCTCGCGGATCTCAATGATCTGTTTCGGATCCAGTCCGACCGTCGGTTCGTCCAGAATGATGATATCCGGAAATCCGAGGATCGCCTGCGCAAATCCGACTCTCTGCCGATAACCTTTCGACAAGTTCTTGATCAGACGATGTCCCACTTCCGAAAGTTTTGTGAGCTGCATCACCTCCTCCAATGCATCTTCCCGCTGTTCTTTTGGGATTCCTTTTAATTCCGCCGCAAATTTCAAATATTCCATCACCGTCATATCGGTATACAGAGGCGGGATCTCCGGAAGATACCCGATATGCTTCTTCGCCTCCTCCGGCTCCTTTAAAATATCATGTCCATCGACGATCACTTCCCCCGACGTCGCGCCGAGATATCCGGTCATGATATTCATTGTCGTCGATTTTCCCGCGCCGTTTGGTCCCAAAAAACCGTAGATCTTTCCCGCTTCCATCTGAAAGTCCAGGTGATCTACGGCAAGATGATCGCCATATTTCTTTACTAACTGCTTTACTTCGATCAAGTCCATACCTCCCTGTCAAATTGTTCCTGTTTGCATGCTATGCAAGTCCGATCCGCCGAATGCATAAAATTCATCCCGGCAGACTCCCCCGGACAGCACAAGAAAAAAGTACCAGTTGACTGTGAAGTTTCTGTGTTGGAAATGTGAGGATTTTCTGACGAGAAAACAGCGGTTCATTTTCGACAATTTATTTCGGGTGATTTATTTTGAGCGATTTATTTTAGACAGAAAAGAAATGACGGAACGGAAAATGACGTGCTATAATATACCCAAAATAATTTGATTTTTACAAAGGAGAACGCTATGTCTGAATTAAAAATCGCATGGTTAGAATTAGGAATCGTCGGCGGACTTGGGGCAATCTTCGTTTTCGTCGGTATTATAATGGTTGTTGTCATCAGTCGCAAGAATAAATTATGTACACGTCAGACCGACGGCGTTGTTACAGGACACCGATTTCCCGGTCAGGGAAAAATGTATCCGCTCATCGAATACATGGTGGATGGAAACAATTATCAGACTAAGAAACAATTTCGCGGGGTCAAGGTAATAAGAATATCCGGCTTTCCTATCCATGTACAATCAAAAGCCTATGAAGATGACAAAGGCTGGCTGCATATAAAAATCGGACCACTCGCAAATTTACGCCAGCTCACTGAGCAATTATGGCCGATCGGCAGTAAAATGACCGTTTATTATAATCCGGACAATCCAGAAAAGTGTTATGTGGAACGACCGTTTTCAGGAGGTTTTACTTCCACGATGTTCATTATAATGGGGCTGGTAACGATCTCTTTGAGCGTGCTGGTCTTCTTTTTGATACAGATATAAGACATTTTATATGGGTTAAAAATTCGGCGACTCATAAGATAAACTTTCTTATGAGTCGCCACCCGCTATCATACCGATCATCGGTTTATTTCTTTCCTACACCATCAGCCCACGATACCGGTTCAGGCATGCAAAGATCTCCTGCCGTCTCGGCGCTGCCATCGACGCTACGCTGCTCCGGCTCTCACACAGACCGGCAAGCCCCTCTTTTTCTATCTTCTTTTCCAGCCTGTCGACCGCTTCCTGCATCGTCAGCTTGCCGTTAAACACATGCTGCTGAGCGTATTTCAGGCAATATCCAAGCGCCGTTACCTGTTCGCTGTCCACGATCTGCTCCACATAGCGAAGATCTACGGTCTCCCGATTGATCTGCACGGCTTCCTGCCCCATCGTCTTCATCTTGATCCGATCCTGACTTCCGAATCCCCGGCTCTGCCGCGGACGTCGTTCAAAACGCGGATGTCCCGCCGGTTCTTCCGGACCGCTCAGCGCCGGAAAATTCTCCGCCTCCCGCTTTGCCGGATCTGTGATCTCTTTCGGCACATATTTGTCCATCTGAACGATCGTGTCCGCAATATGGAAATATGCCCCCGAACTTCCGGCAACGATCACCGTTGAAATATCGTACTGCTCATACAGTTCCCGGATCCGTTCGATAAACGGCGTGATCGGTTCCATTTCCCGGTGGATCACACGCTGCATCAACTCGTCGCGGATCATAAAATTCGTTGCGCTTGTATCTTCGTCGATCAGAAGCGCTTTCGCCCCGGCTTCCATACTCTCGATCACATTCGCCGCCTGAGAAGTGCTTCCGCTGGCATCCTCCGTGCAGAATGTCCGGGTGTCTTTTCCATTCGGCAGATCATTGATGAACATCGAAATATCCGCCTGTTTGATGCTTCTTCCGTCTTCGGCGCGCAGTTTTACCGCCGTCGCATCGGTGATCACATATTCTCTTCCGTCTCCGGCAATATGATCATATACGCCCAGTTCCAGTGCCTTTAGAAGCGTAGATTTTCCATGGTATCCTCCGCCGACGATCAGCGTGATCCCTTTCCGGATCCCCATCCCTGAAAGCGTTCCTTTATGAGGCAGATCCAACGTCACTTCCATTTCTTTCGGAGAAACAAACGCGACCGCGCCGCGCATCGGTTTTGCCGACACACCGGATTCTCTCGGGAGGATCGAACCATTTGCCACAAATGCGACGAGTCCCCGTTCTTTCAGTTGCTCCCGGATATAAGTCTGATCCTCCGCCAGATCGATCACCTGACGCAGCTTTTTCGCATCCCGTTTCTTATAAAACAGGGCGTTCTCCACACATTCCGGCACATAGTCAAATAAGATCTTTTCCAGTTCCCGGGCATTGATCGTCCGACCATTTGCCGGAAAACCAATCTCCATGCGCAGTACCACATCCCCGCTTTTTTCGTCGATCCGGCAGGCAGTCCGCTCCAACACTTCCTGCCCGCAGCGGCTCACGGAGATCAGCCCGCTCTTCCCGGAACCTTTCGCCTGAAACGCATGCTTTCCGGCAAGCATCCCAAAACGTCTTGTCAGATCGTCCTGCAACGCGATGCGCTGGCAGTCTCCGCAATACAACTCTTTCGGAAATCCGGCAGCCGCGCCTTTCACATGTACGCTCACTTTCGACGGGGAAGCGAACGGGTCTCCCTGCACATGGTCGATGGAAAGCACATACCCCGGAAACTGGTACATTCCTTTTGTGTCCTTATACGCCGGATAACCTTTGTGATCGATCCGCTTTAATAAATTTTTTAAATCTGTTGATGTCTGCATGTCAGCCTCCTGCATTTTCAAATGTTTTCTGAACTACTCATGCCTATAAACTTATCACATTTCTCTCCCAACGTCAAAAGCCGGCGTATAAATCATTGTCTCCTGAGCTGTGATCAGCAATCTGATCTGTAAATCTTCACCGATCCGCTGATTCCTGACTTGCTTGTCGGCGTTACATCCTGACCGATATATTTTGCATACGGGTTCGGGAATTTCGCCGTCTCACGTTCCAATGTCGTAGCTACTTCGATCACAAGCTCATTTTCACCGTCCCGCACAGCAGGACTCAGATCATAACGGTATGTCGGAACGATCTGGATTCCGAGACTTGTTCCGTTCACGAATACTTCCACGCCCTCATGCGCGTCGCTGATCTCCAGCACATACTGTCCGCCCGCTTTCGCTTCAAAACGATTCTCATAGCGTACGAAACCTGAGAAATACGGTTCTTCCTCGTGCAGCAGATCCGGCAGTGTGATTTCTTTTTTCTCCCCGAAGTTCGGATACTCGATACTTCTGCAAATACTCCGTTTCCATGTCTCAGTTAGTTTGATCGGTTCTCCGGAAGCAATCACCGGACGCTTCTCCTGTTTCAAAAGTTCCTCCACATGTTCTTTTTTGTCGAAAATGAAAAGCTGACTTTTCAATGGCTCCAACGTAAGCTGTACTGCCGTCTGTCCCGCGTCTGCATCCCATACCGCATCTGCTCCGTATACGGTATTTTCCCACGCATCATATACACAGCACGCTCGTTTGTCCGGGATCGCAGCGCTTCCCTCATAGACCTTGTCCCCCTCGTTGACGAACAAATATACCGCGCTTCCGTCCCGATGTTCATAGTGATAATAACGTACCCGCTCATTTTCCGGTGCGATCGAAAGTTCCGCCGCCCCCTGTCTGCGAAGCAGCGGCGCAATGTCCGTAAGCGGTACGACTTCGCCGTCCACACCGTCCGGCAGACCATCGATAAAATAAACCGGAAAATGTGCCGCCTGCAGTTTTTTCACCGCCTCTTTCATATGCGGCGTCACAAACTGCAGCTTCGGAACGATCAGCGCTTTATACTCCTGCGTATTCACACGGAACGTCCCCTCGGAGATTTCCATATTATATGCGTTGTCATCCAGAAATACATCCTGCGGAATGTAATCGTAATCGATCTGATTATCATACAGCCGATGTCCGACAATATCGGAAGCCATCGTCTCCCCCATCCAGTCGCTTTCTCCGTGGTAAAGGATTGCCGCCGGCGCAATATGCCGTCCGCCGTTGATCAGTTCCAGCACCCGGTTTCCATATGTCATCAATGCGCCGAAATGCCGGTACTGCGGATTATTTCCGTGCGCATAAAAATGTGGCGGGCAGTCCGGATCCGGATAGTCTTTCCCCGAAAATGCATGAGGCACAAAATGATTGATCCCGCGCACCATAAAATGATCCAGCAGATATTTTTCCAGACGCACGCCCTCTGCCCATCCGTAAGCGCCGAAAATCTCACACATGGAATCACCGTTTTTCAGCGGTTCGATCGCCGCCGCGGAACTTCCCAGTTTTCCGAGACCATAATGATAAAACGAACCGTTCCTGCTCCGAAACGGCGGCATGTTTAAGTCCACATCTTCCTGCCCCGGCATGACCTGTCCTCCGATGTCGTCGATTCCTGCCATATCCTGTCCGGCAAGTCCGCGGAAGAAATGTCCCAGCGACGATCCGGTTTTCGACGCGTGGTTATTGTCCTCGATCAAATGTCCGATATACCGAACGCCGTGCGCCCGGCACCATTCTCCGATCGGGCGGGAAAAATCTTCCTCCACAAGCCGGGACACCTGATCCATATACGCATAACGGACTCTTGCCGTCTCGGCAGCATCGGCATCCTGCTCCCACAACAGGGCAAGCTGTCCTGCAAAATCCTCTCCCAGTTCTTCTTTCAGCCGTGCTTCCAATTCCCGGCTCCACGGATAGTCCATCGCCGGAGAGCATCCCAGTCCGTTATCCTGATCATAGAGATGTCCGTTCCCAAGTTCCGGCTCATCCGAGAAAAATCCGGCGATCGTCTTTCCGAATTCCTCTTTGTAATGCGCCCAGTGAGGCTCATACACCGCCTCGATCTGTACTTTACAGGAAGCTTTGTCCATCATATTGATGTAATCTCGATGAGGTCCTCTGTTGCGCGTCAGCTGCGTCACATAAATCTTCCAGTTTCCCTCGGGAACCTGGAACGTCACGCCCTCCTCCGTGACCATTCCCGAAAGATCGATCCGGTTTTCTTTGTTCGTAAATCCGTCCGCGCCGTCCTGACGGATCGCATACACCCCGAGCATCCGGTCATCTGCAAACTGTTTTGTCGCGCCGTCCGACGAATTATGCGTCATCATTTTCTCCATCATATTCGGCTCAAACGTCTCCGCCGCCTCCAGTTCCGCTTTCTGGATCATCATCGTCTCTCCGCATGTTCCCTTGTATTGTCTGCATGTGATACTCTGACGATATAACTCGATCGGCTGATCTTTCATCGCCCCGTTGGCATATCCGGTCGGAAAATGACTGTCGTCCAGGATCCACACTTTCATCCCGTATTTCTTCGCCTCTTCCAAAATGATGTCCATATCATGCCACCACTGCTCGCCGCAAAAATCCGGATGGGGTCTGCTCTCCACGCAGACCGCCCCGATATTTGCTTCGTGGATCACTCTCATATAAGTCCGCAGCACTTCTTCCGTCTCGCCGTGCTGCCAGAAAAACGGAAAAATATAATTTCCGCCCTTTCCCTCCAACAATGCTTTTACTTTCTCGCTCATCTTGAATTTCCTTTCCGCTAAATTTTCCGCATCATACTTTCTGCATTTTGGGGTCACATTTTCACGCTTTCTTGATACCCTGCAAAATGCGGTTCACCTGCTTGATGTTCTCCTCATCGGCGCCTGCCTGATTTAAAAGACTTTCCACGGTCATTCTTCCCATCATACGGATCAGCGCCGGATTGCCCGTAACGGATTCGGCAACATCTCCGCGGCTCTTTGCGCCCTGTTCCATCAGCCGCATCATCACTGCCGCCGCTTCCGGATTTTTCTGAAGCTCGCTGAACTTATCGAATACCGAATAACAGCTCTCATCATAAGAATCCGCGTCAAACCAGTTGGATACCGGCTTCTCTTTTTTCATCCGGTATGCCGGATTCTCTTCCTCAACTTTCCGGATCTCCATCACATCGGAAACTTCGCCGTATCTCGCCTCGATCTGATGTTCGCCGCTGATCGGCAGATGGAACGCAAACACCGTCCTGCCCGTCTTTGTCTCATATTTTCTTCCGTCTACAAAAAGAGTCACCTCCGGCTGATTGGAATACACTTTGATCTCGGTGACGTTTTCTGTCCGATCCGCATAACGTTTTCCGCACAGATGTACAAATGCGTCTTCCCGATTCCAAGCTGCTTTGTACAGATAAAACGCGTCTTTTTTCAGCTTCCGGTCCATCGTCACAAGACCTTTCTGGTTCTCGCCGTGCTTTCCTCCCTCGTCTCTTCCGTCCGCCGCAAAATCAAACATATTCCACACATGGGTCGCCCACAGCCACGGACGCTCTTCAATCATATTCAGCATATGTTCATGGTAGACTGCCTGATAACTTTCCGTGTAGTCTCCCTTTTCCGGTGATGCGGATTGGTACTGCGGATTGGCGTCTGCACCGTACTCGGAAAATCCGATCGCACGATTTGGATATTTCTCGTGATACTCGTCGAAAAATTCCTCGTTCTGCTCCAGATCTCCGAGATACCATCCAAAATACAGATTATAACTGTTCACATCCGGTATTTCCAAGATCGGACTGTCGATCTCCAACATAAATACGTTTGCCATTGTTGTCGGACGCGTCGGATCCAGACGGTGGCAGAGTTCGTTCAGCTGACGATGATTTTCCAGCAGATCTTCGTTGACTGCGCTCGCCGCCGTGATCTCATTGGACAATCCCCAACAGCAGATACACGGATGATTGTAATTCTGCACAACCAGTTCTTCCATCTGTGACAGCGTATTGGCGCGTCCATCTTTCATGTGCATCGTGATATACGGGATCTCCGCCCACACGACCAGTCCGTTCTCGTCGCACAGATCGTAAAATTCCTGCGCATGCTGATAATGAGCCAGACGAAGCGTATTTGCTCCGATCTCCCGGATGATCTCCATATCTCTTCTGTGGTCTTCGATCGTCAATGCATTTCCCACTCCCGCCATGTCCTGATGACGGCTCACACCACGCAGAGGATAACTCCGACCGTTCAGCAAAAAGCCTTTCTGCGGATCGATCTCAAATTTACGGCAGCCGAATCTTGCCTGTACCGTCTCCCCATTTTCCATAACTGCTTTTGCCTCATACAAATACGGATCATTCAATCCGTCCCAAAGACGGACGTCCTCCATTTCAAAGATGGCTTTTGCATAATTCTCTGTAACCGCCGCCACTTTGTCTGCCTGTCCGGTCACGGAAATCGTTACGGTTTTGGGAGCTCCCGCCGTCCATACTTCCACCACCGTCCGCGCCGTCTTTGTCTCCGGATCCGTTTCCGCTGTCACCTTGATTCCCGGTGTTCCGCAGTAGTCCAGCGCAAAATGCTCCCGCGGTACTCTCAGCAGATTTACGCCCCGGTAAAGTCCGCCGTAAAATGTAAAATCTGCTTTCTGCGGATAGCACACCGTATTGTCTCTGTTGTCCACCGAAACCGCGATCACATTTTTTTCCTGCAGTTTTTCGGTCAGATTGACTCGGAACAGCGAGTAACCACCCTCATGACGGTATAACTTCTCACCGTTCAAATGTACTTCACCAATCATCGCCGCGCCCGGGATCTCCAGATAAATTTCTTCATCCCCGGATTTTACTATATTTCCCAGCTCTTTCAGATACCAACAGATGCCGCGGTAATAATCGTTGCCGCCGTCCTGACCGTCCGCCGCGTTCCATGTGTGCGGCAGATCCACATACTCGCCTGCCGCCCCGACTGCCTCGGACATATTCTCCGCATATTTTACAAATTTCCAGTTTTCATTCATCGTCTGTCTCATCGTTTATCCTCTCTTTTCTGCTACCTCATACCATGATGTCATACCGCCGCCCAACAGCATATGATCCGTGCACAAAAGCAGCTGCATTTTGTACACGGACCATTTCTTTATTCGGAACAACGAGTCATGGTTCCATGCGTGATTCCATTTTCATTGTACGAATCTACGCGCACAAAATACTCCTGCCCTTTGACAAGCGCCCCGATCCGTTTCTTGATCGTTCCCGTCTTGTCATTTCGCAGATTTTCCACATCCCGGTAAATCTGATAGCTGTGATACAGTTTTTCTTCTTCATGTCCCCACAAAATATTATAGCCGACTGCATCTGTCGTCTCCTCGATGGACACGAGCAGATCCAGACCATCCGCGCTCTTCTGTGCCTGATACTCGACAGGCTCCGGCTTCTTTCCGTTTCCGATCCCGAATACACGAAGTCCGGAGATACACGGTTCAACCTCATACGGAATTTCCACGATCGTAAGGCGCAGATACCGGACACAGATTCCCTGTTCCCGCACGACAAGATCATGAGGCAGGTCGGTCTCCGCTTCGGATTTATCTTCGATCATAAAATATGTATTTCCATCCAGAGAGCCCTCCAGTTTCCATCTTGTCACATACGTTTGTTCCTCAATATAACGCGGCTGTGTCTGAGAACCTTTGATCTCCCCCGGTGATTCAATCGGAAGTGCGTCGTCTGCAAAGTTGATCTGTACCGCGCGCACGTCCATCACCTGTTCCAGATCGGTCTCCAGCCACTCTCCCTGTTTTCCCGCTGCTCTCCACCAGGTCTGCGCATCCTCATCGAACGCCTTTTCCGGTTCTTTTCCGTCTGCAAATGAAGATGCCCTGGCAGGTTTTCCGTAATTCAGAAGAACCCACTCCGGCTCGCTCCACGGATCGGTTGTTCCGTCTTCCACGGCAATCGGCCAGTCTCCGTAATTCTGATTGCAGAACAGTTCGCCGTCCGCATCGAATCCGGATTTCCAAAGACCGACTCTCCGCTCAAACTGATGATTCATGCTGATCCGCATCGTCGCGGTATGCCAGAGATTTCCATTTCTGTCCCACATCGTCGAGCCATGTCCGGCTCCCGGCATAAATCCACCCGGATGATAGGAGTACGGATTGTTTTTCGCAAGTGTAAACGGTCCAAGCGGCGTATCGCCAATGTAGACGCCGTCCGCATATGTATTGTACTCCGTACCCGGACATGCGTACTGCAGATAATATTTTCCGTTGTATTTGTCCATCCACGGTCCCTCGATAAACGGTTTCCTTGTAAACATCCCACGGATCGCCTGATGGTATGCTTTCGGAATCTGCTCCAAAGGCACGCCGCTTTGCTGAACAAATCCCTGTAACATCTTCTCCACTTCTGCCTCACCTCGCGGAAATTCACAGTTATCCACACCCATCCGCTCAAATCCACGCACATAACCGTCTCCGAACAGCAATTCTTTCCACTCGGTTTTCGGCTTCATCGTCTCCGGATCCAGTTCCACGCCCCAGACCGGCGTTGCATTGGAACATCCCCAGTAGAAATAGATGCTTCCGTCCTCGTCAAAGAACAGATTCGGATCCCAGAAATCAAACGTCCCCGGAATTTCCTCGTAAGGACCGTTTATAATATCTTTCGTCCGATAATAATTGCAGTTCTCCCCACGCTTTGACGCACAAAAATATACATAATCTCCGCACACTCTGGCATCCGGCGCGTAATCGTAAAGCGGCAGATTTTCCGGGAGCCTGTGCGGCTCCCAGTTCACAAGATCTTCGGATACCCACACCGAAAGATTCATCGACACGAACATATAGTATTTTCCCTGAAATAAGATCATGGATGGATCTGCTGCCTCCCGGTCGATCTGCAGTTTTCCGTTCGATCTCGGATCCATGTTAAACTGATACCGATACGGAACGTTGATCGGATTACAATAATATGATTTCATTTTCAAAATCCTCCTGCTGTCCTTTTTCTCCTATTTTAAATCTTTTCTATTTTCCGTGCTTTCAAATTTTCGTTTTTCATTATATTTTTTCGTTTTCTTTTTCGGCTTTCTTTTCTCTTTATTCTTCTGCTTTCAGAGCCTCTTTCTTCGCGGCGATCCGTTTCTGGACTTCCACCATTTCCGCTTTGTCGAGCTTACAGAATTTCATTGCCACAAGCGTACAGATCCATCCGAGGATCGGAAGACCGAAAGTCAAAAACATCGTCAGCCAGAAAATCGCCGGTGTACATGTATCTCCCGGCTGCGGAACGGTTGTCGTATAACCTATCAGTGCAACCGCGCCTGCCGCGATCGCTGCGCCGCAGGAAGAAATCAGCTTGTCGAGAAAACTATAAGTTCCAGTTACAACCGCCGGCACATATCTTCCGCTTCGATCCAACTCATAGTCGATCAGATCTGACATAAATGCTGTGTTCGCCGTTGTCACACACATGTTCGCACCATTTTTACACAAAGTCATCACCACATAAACAAGTGTGATCGCTCCCATTTTCGCAATATCTTTCGGGTTGATCACAACAAAAAATGCACACATCACAACCGAGATTCCGATACAGATCTTTGTCCATGTCACGATCGTCTCCATATTTCCGTGTTTTCCGGCATATTTTGCGCCGACGATCGCAAATAAAATAGACGGAAGCATACCGATCACGGTCAGGATCGTAGAGATTCCCATATTTCCAATGATAATTCCGTTCAACAATGTTACGATCACAGCCTGAGAAGCCGTTACCTGCGCGATCTTATCGGACGCCGCGGAAATGATATAACACTGCAGCGGTCGGTTTCCTTTGAGCACTTCCACCATATCTTTCACTTTCAGTGGTTGGCGTTCTTTGCTCAACCCTTTAAAGTTCTCCGGTTTGTCGTACTCACTGACACCGATACATACGAGAACAACACCCACCGCCGCAAGAGTCAGGCAGACTTTACAAGCTGCCGCCAAAAATTCCTGACTATATGTACCACCGAATTTCGGAAGCATCACAACATTTAATACCATCGTCAATACCATCGGAACCATGTAGTTGAGCGCCGTTACCCACACGCCAAGTGTCGGACGCTGTTTCGGATCATTTGTCATAAGAGGTGGGATCGTCTGCGCGGTCATATTGACGATCGTATACCCGATCACATAGATTACATAGAACAATACAAACGCAACCGTTCCCAAGCCTTTTCCTGCACCCCAGTCATACATGCACAAAAGGGCAACCGCTTCGATCGCAAATCCAACAACCAGCAAAATCCTTATTTTTCCGAATTTTGTATTCACTTTATCATAGAGAAATGCCAGCATCGGATCTGTCACACCGTCTAAAATACGAGTTCCGGTCAGGATCACACCGATCAGCGCCGTTCCGATCCCGAATCCGATACTTGCCGCATAACTTGCCATTCCGATCAACGAATACACCGTCATGCCGACAAATGCGTTGCATGCATATAGAATGATCTGCCACAATTTCGCCCGGCGGTACTGTACGCCGTCAATTTCACTTGCACTTAATTTTTTACCCATGATTTTCATTCTCCTTTTTGTTTCTTCCCTTTTGTATTACGATATTCACTCGGCGACATGCCCTCTGCTTTCTGAAAACAGGTATAAAAATAACTCCGGCTTCCAAATGCGAGACTGTCCCCGATCTTCTGTATGCTCTCGTCACTGCTTGTGAGCATCACCTTTGCCTGATTGATTTTTTCATGTAAAATATATTCTTTTACACTGACGCCCATCTCTTTTTTAAACTTATGTGAAAAATAATATTCCGCATAGCCCGATTGTTGGGCCAGTTTTTTCACTTGGATCGGTTCCGTCAAATGTGCCTTGATGTATTCACAACTGTTCCGGATGCTGTCCGAAACATCCGGATTTTCGCGGCTTTCCCGAACCCGTGCGACATAATCTTCCAATATCTGCGCGCCTAATTTGGTCGTATCCGCCATCGACTGACATTGTTCGATCTTCTGCGCATAATAATCATTCAAATTGTAGGAGATCTCCGGCGAAAGTCCGCCCCGCATGCTTGCTCTGGAGCAGAGGATCAAAAGCACCAGAATATTATTTTTATGAGAGCGCAGCGTATCTCCATAATCCACTTTCATCCCGGAACTCATCAGCGAAGAGGCTTTCAGCATTTCTTTGTAACGCGGACTTCCCTCCTCGATCATCCGGCACAAATTCTGCTCCGCTTCCCAGATGCCGAAATGCCGTTCGGACGTACCAAACTGTATATCCTTTTCTTCTCCGGAAATGATATTGACTACTTCGATGTCACTGATATCGATCTTCCGGCTGTTCAGCGTATATTCCAGCATCACCGCATATTGCCGCAGAATATGGAACGGTACGACCGGAATCTCCTCAAATGTACGGAACATCCGGGTCCGGAGCGATACGGAGAGGTTATAAGTGTCCAGCTTTTTCCGCAGGATCAAAAGACTGTCTTTTCCACTGAAGATCGGTCCGATATAAAAAACGTGACGCACCTTATTCTCCCGCTGTTCAAATCCGGCGATCCACAGCAGGTTGTTTCCGGCTTCCAGGATCACCGGATCCATTTTTCCCTCCTGCCGTCGCTTTTTCAGCAGTTTTTCCATTCCGATAAAGGAAAAGAAATCTCCGGAAAATAATTCCTTGTTCCAGTTTGTCTCGATCAACCGGTATCCGCCGTCATACTGCCAGAAATGGAATTGATAATTGCAGTTGAGCAATTCCAGAAAGAACCGGATCTTCTCCTGACTCTCCACGTCTTCTCACCTCTCTTTTTCGCACCTTGTTTCTATACTGTTCTCTCACTTGATCTTCTCATAGCGTCAGTGTACAAGGGGATATACGCCCCTTGTACACTGACGCTATCATCTTCTCATGTCGCCTTATCATATCGTCTTCTCATATGGAGAAAGGATTTCCCTGTCATGCGCTCCCGCGCCTTTCACTTTCGCCCCCGACAGACTTTCCGGATGTTCGGAAAGCGACATCAGGATGAACTGACACAATGTGGATTTCAAGGACAGCTGGTCTCCCTGTGCCGTTTCAAACCACACCTCATTTTCACAGCTCTTTACATCTTCTAAAAACGGTTTCAGATCCGCCTGACCGGAATAGGTAAACTCAAACGCTTTCATTCATCCACTTCCTTTACCGGTAACTTCCGAGATAGGACAAGCTTTCTTTCGGCTTCCGTGTCTGGCTGCTTCGATCTACCGCGATCAGCCCGAATGTCATCGAATAACCTTTCTGCCATTCAAAGTTGTCCAGCAGGCTCCAATAGCAATAGCCTTTTACCGGAATCCCGTCTTCGATGCAGCTCTGTACACCTTGGAGCGCTTTCTCGATAAATGCAGTTCTTCTCGTATCGTCTGCAGTCGCGATTCCATTTTCCGTGACGATCAGATCTCCTTTAAACTTTTCCGCAGCTTTCCGGATCACATGTTCCAGCGCTTCCGGATAATATTCATAGTCCATCTGGGTCAGTTCCGCTCCGTCCGGATTTCCCATCCGCCCGTCTTTTCCGAAACGCGAACGGCTGTAATTCTGTACCCCGAGGAAATCATCCTCCTCTATATATGGGAGATAATGCAGGAATTCATCGTCCCATTCTTTTTCCGCAAACGGCTCTCCGCCCTCTTGTGCCACCTGAATATCGTGAAGCGACAAAGTCAGACCAACCTGGATTTCCGGATGCAGTTCCTTGATCGCACGTTTTGCCGCCTGATGTGCTTTCATGACAAGAAGATCTCCTTCTTTTGTGCGCATGGATGTGAAGTTCTCCACTTTCTCCACACCGAATACTTTCCGGTTCTCTTCCGCCTGCGCTTTCTGATTTTCCATCATCTTTTGAAGATTCATTCCCATCTGGACACTGCCGTTGTTCCCATCTGCTTTGCTTCCGCTTTTTTCCAAACCGCCTTTCTGCATCTGCGCCATCATCATTTTTTTGTAACGTTCCGCGATCGCCGCAACCTGCAGCCCCATATTCGCTTCGTTGATCGTACAGATATAATGCAGTTCATCTCCCAGTTTTTCGACCACATAGCGGGTATATTTTTCAAAATCTCCCACAATGCTTTCGGCTTCCCAGCCTCCTTTTGAGATCACCCACACCGGACTGGAAAAATGATGAAGCGTCACGATCGGTTCGATCCCGTTTTCCTTGCAGCACCGGATCACTTTGCGGTAATGTTCGATCTGCTCCTCGTCAAACTTTCCCTCTTCCGGCTCGATCCGCGCCCACTCAACCGAAAAACGATATGCGTTCAGTCCGGCTTGCGCCATCAGCCGGATATCTTCTTCATACCGATTGTAATGATCGACCGCATCCAGCGACGGTTCTACATATGCCGTATGCTCCATCTGTTCCATTGCCCAGCAGTCGCTGTTTGTGTTGTTTCCCTCTACCTGATGCGCCGCCGTTGCCGCTCCCAAAAGAAAACCTTTTTCAAATTTTTTCATAACAGACCTCCTCGTCTCTATCTTTTCTGTCTGTATCATACAAGAAATCCATAGTTTACGCGTTCATTTTTTCGTCTTTATGTTTCTGTATTCGCTATATTTTGTTTTTAAATTAATAATAGAACATTTTCGCGAATAAAAGAACCTCTTTTTGAAAGAAATTCCTGTACAATAGACAGTACGGAATACCTCCGATTTGTTCACAAAAAACGGAAAAGAAAGCAGGTTATTTTTATGATAGAAATGGCAGTACAGCAGATCATGCTCGGGACAGTCTGTAAAACAGAAGCACAGACAAAAGAAACTTTAAGATGTATCAAACAGGCAGGATACGACGGCATCGAACTGAACGGATTTATGATCCGCCCCACGCCGTTTATCGTGCGGATGCTGACCAGATTTGCCGGAATGCCGGTCGGAAAAGGCGGCAATTATCACTGGAAAGAACTTCTGGAAGAAGCCGGACTGCACGCAGTCGCTCTTCACGAAGATCTTGGCTCGGTCCGGAAAGATCCGGACGCCGTCATCCGGGAAGCAAATGAGTTTCAAACGAAACATATTGTCATCACAGGAATGTATCGCTTTGATTATTCCGATAAAGCGGCTGTCTGCAAACTGGCTTCCGATCTCAACCACGCCGCGGCAGAATTAAAAAAATCCGGCATCCGGCTTTCCTATCACAATCACAACTGTGAATTTCGGAAAGTCGAATCCGGACTGACTGCTTATGAACTTTTGATCCGGGAGACTGACCCGGATCTGGTTGGATTTGAGTTTGATTCCTACTGGCCGACCGAAGCCGGGGTATCCGCTCTGGACGTCATGAAGCGCCTCGGCACACGGATGAAGCTCTTCCACATCAACGACCGCGGAACGAAGATCACCGGTCTGTCCATGACGCCGATTCTCACATCCGACTGCATGGAACTGGGCGACGGCAACATGGATCTGGACGCGCTTCTTACACAGGCGAAAGCAGTCGGCGTAGACGCCGTGATCCTTGAGACGCATAAAAACTGGATAGATAAATCGCCGCTGAGATCACTGGAACGAAGCGCGGAATATTTGAAACGATGTTCGTTTTAAGATTCAAAAAACCTAAACTTCAAAGATCAGATCGCCGTAAGACGGCATCGGCCATACTTCCTTGTCGATGATCATTTCCAGCTTATCGACCGGAGCTCTCAAAGCCTCCATCGCCGGAACGACATCCGAATGATAGAAGTTCGCCTGCTCCGGACCTTCTTCTTTTCCGGCAGCCTCTTCCGTCAGCTTCACAAGTATCTGAAGCGCCTCTTTCGTCTCTTTCAAAAGCGCCGATACTTCATTCAGGATCTCCATCTGTACGCTTGCATCCGCGCCCGCCGCTTTCACCGAATTGATCGTATCCGCAAGTGTCTTCGTGTAACCGATAAATGCCGGAACAAACTGCTTGCTCGCCATGTCGATCATCGTACGCGCCTCAATATTGATCGCTTTCGCATAAGCTTCATACTGGATCTCCGCACGGGATTCCAGCTCCGCTCTTGTAAAGACATTGAACCGTTCAAATAATTTCACGGCTTTCTCTGTCGTGATCGCCGGGATCGCTTCCACCATGGACTTGATGTTCGGAAGACCGCGGCGTTCAGCCTCTTTTACCCATTCTTCGGAATAACCGTTTCCATTGAAGACGATCGCCTGATTCTCTGTCGCGTATTCCTTGATCAGATCATGTACCGCCTTGTCAAAATCATCTGCCTGTTCCAATACGTCGCAGGCTTCCGCAAATGCTTCCGCAACGATCGTATTCAACACGATATTCGGATTTGCAATGGAATCTCTCGATCCAACCATGCGGAATTCAAATTTATTTCCCGTAAATGCGAACGGCGACGTTCTGTTTCTGTCCGTTGCGTCTTTGTACAGATCCGGCAGTGTTGTAACTCCGGTCTGCAAAGTGCCTCCTTTCAGACTGTGGGTTGCTTCTCCGGTACTGATCAGCTGTTCCAGAACATCCTCCAGCTGCTCGCCTAAGAATACCGAAATGATCGCCGGAGGCGCTTCGTTGGCTCCGAGTCTGTGATCGTTTCCCGGATCTGCCGCCGACTCACGGAGCAGATCTGCATATTGATTTACCGCTTTCAAAATACAGGTCAGCACAAGCAAAAACTGTGTGTTTTCATGCGGCGTCTTGCCCGGTTCCAGCATATTGATCCCGTCATCCGTCACAAGCGACCAGTTGTTATGCTTTCCGGAACCATTGACTCCGGCAAACGGCTTCTCATGCAGCAGACACTTCATTCCATGCTGGCTCGCCACCCGCTTCAATGTCTGCATCACGATCTGATTGTGATCCACCGCGATATTGACTTTCGTGTAGATCGGCGCCAGTTCATGCTGTGCCGGGGCCACCTCGTTATGCTGGGTCTTTGCGGAAACACCGACTTTCCAGAGTTCAATATTGACGTCGCGCATAAACGCCGCGATCCGCTGACGGATCGTGCCGAAATAATGATCGTCCAGTTCCTGTCCTTTCGGCGGCATTGCGCCGAACAACGTTCTTCCGGTATAGATCAAGTCTTTTCTCTGCAAAAATTTCTCTGCATCCACAAGGAAATATTCCTGCTCGGCTCCGACAGACGGCGTTACTTTTCTGGATGTTGTATTCCCAAATAACCGGAGCAGACGCAAGGATTCCTTATCGATCGCCTCCATGGAACGAAGAAGCGGCGTCTTCTGGTCGAGCGCTTCACCGGTATAGGAACAAAATGCGGTCGGAATACAAAGTACCGCTCCCGATGCATCCTGTCTTACAAATGCCGGAGAAGTGCAATCCCATGCCGTATATCCTCTCGCCTCAAATGTAGCGCGCAGTCCGCCCGACGGAAAGGAAGACGCATCCGGCTCGCCTTTGATCAGTTCTTTTCCCGAGAAACTCATCAGCACCTTGCCGCTCGGCAGCGGTGCGGAAATAAAAGAATCATGCTTCTCGGCCGTCACTCCGGTCAACGGCAGAAACCAGTGCGTATAGTGAGTTGCGCCTTTCTCGATCGCCCACTCTTTCATCTCATGCGCGATCACATCAGCGGTCTCGAGATCGAGTTCTTTCCCCTCTTCAATGGTCTTTTTCAGATTCTTGTAAATCTTTTTCGGCAGACGTTCCTGCATCACCGTGTCATTGAATACATTCTCACCGAAAATATCCGTAACATTGATCAATTCTGTACCCATAGTCCATCCTCTCTTCTTCATAGCATTCACAGCAGATCAAAGACTGTTTTCTATGAAAAAAGGGTATTCCACTTAACTTGGAACACCCTTGTTCTGCTTTTCGCTTGTCAGTATAGCGCAACATTTTGAAAAACGCAAGTATAAATTTTAACAATTCACCTATAATTATTCAGCTTTTCCGATAGATCCGAAAAGTTCCATCTTCTCTTTTACTGTTGCGATGATCGCATCTGCGCCCGGTTTCAAAAGTTTTCTAGGATCGAATCCTTTTCCCTCCAGATCTTTTCCAGCCTCAATGTACTTTCTTGTAGCTGCCGCGAAAGAAAGCTGGCACTCTGTGTTCACGTTGATCTTTGCAACACCCAGATCGATCGCTTTTTTGATCATCTCTTCCGGAATTCCTGTACCGCCGTGAAGTACGAGCGGCATGTCGCCTGTCAGCTGCTGGATCGCATCCAGAGTCTCAAAGCTGAGTCCCTCCCAGTTTGCCGGATATTTTCCGTGGATGTTGCCGATTCCTGCTGCAAGGAAGTCAATTCCAAGATCAGCGATCATCTTACATTCGTTCGGGTCTGCGCATTCGCCTTTTCCTACAACGCCGTCTTCTTCTCCGCCGATGGATCCTACTTCTGCCTCGATTGACATATTGTTGTCGTGTGCGATCTTCACAAGTTCTTTTGTCTTCTCCACATTTTCTTCGATCGGATAATGGGAACCGTCAAACATAATGGAGGAAAATCCTGCTTCCACACATTTCAAACATCCTTCGTAGCTGCCGTGATCTAAATGAAGCGCTACCGGAACTGTGATATTCAGTTCTTCGAGCATTCCGTTTACCATACCTACTACTGTTTTATATCCTGTCATATACTTTCCCGCACCCTCTGATACTCCAAGGATAACCGGTGATTTACACTCTTCTGCTGCTGTCAGGATTGCCTTTGTCCACTCAAGATTGTTGATGTTGAACTGTCCTACTGCGTAATGACCTGCTTTTGCTTTCTGGAGCATTTCTTTTGCTGATACTAACATAATGTTTCCTCCTATTCTATGCTGCCGTGCCCCCTATTAGACACGGAAGTGTTTTCACTTGTTTTATTATAGACTATAAAATGAAAAAAGACAATCGCGGTTTACGAGTTTTTTCATATACTGGTAGAAAGCGGCTGCTGTTTTCATCAAAACACAGGCAGGATGCATGCCTCTTGCGCCGCATATTTTAAAAAGAAAGGATCTGTAACTATGCCTTACTCTATTATGCTCGACGCCGGTCATGGGGGACGTGACCCAGGCGCGGTCTACAACGGACGGCAAGAAAAAGACGACACGCTTCGCCTCACCCTCGCCGTCGGGGAAATTCTTCAGAACAACGATATTGATGTCGAGTACACCCGCACGACCGACGTCTATGAATCCCCTTATCAGAAAGCGATGGAAGCCAATGAAGCCGGCGTGGATTTCTTTGTGTCTATTCATCGAAATTCATTTCCGACCGACAATGCAGTTTCCGGTGTGGAATCTCTTGTGTACAGCCTGTCCGGTATCAAACTGGAAATGGCGCAGAACATCAACGACCAACTGGAAAGTGTCGGCTTTGTCAATCTCGGCGTGAAAGCCCGCCCGAACCTCGTCGTCCTGAAACGAACAAAAATGCCCGCTGTCCTTGTGGAAGTCGGTTTCATCAATTCCGACACAGACAATCAACTGTTCGACAATAACTTCGACGACATCGCCCATGCGATCGCCGCCGGGATTTTAGATACATTCAATCAGTCTCCTACTCCCGTTCCCGGCAACTACCGGGTGCAGGTCGGTTCTTTCCGGAATCCGGTCTATGCAAACCGCTTAGTCAACGAACTTCAGGCTCAGGACTACCCTGCTTTCATTGAAGAGGGCGACGGCTATTTCCGTGTCCGCGTCGGAAATTTTCCGAGTCTCGATGCGGCAGTCGATATGGAACGCCGCTTGAAACGTGCCGGATACGTCACATTGATCGTCTCTTCCTGAAACAGCATAGTAGAAATCACCGGAAGTGCCAAAAGGCACATTCCGGGATTGCAAGCAGTCGCCAAGGTCTCGGGCAAGCCCGGACTTGCACCTGCAAGAGTGGTTCAGCTTCGCTGGACACACCCTATACAAAAAAAGAAGCAGGTGCAGCAGAGAATTTCTTCTCTCTTGCACCTGCCGATCTTCCGTCTCGTTTTTATCTCTTCTTGTCCTGTTTTCTATCTTGCTTATCTCTACGCGGTCAGTCCCTGCTCTTCGATCACTGCGATCACACGATCCACATGCTCTGCACAGATTTCATCGGTTGCAGCCTCCACCATCACGCGGATCACCGGCTCGGTTCCGCTCTCACGCACAAGGATTCTTCCGTCCTCACCCAACGCTTTCGCCGCTTCTTCCACTGCTTTCTGCACTGCCGGATTCTCCCGCGCCGTTTTCTTGTCTTTTACGCGGACATTTTTCAGAAGCTGCGGATATATCTTGACTTCTTCACATAATTTGGACAGAGACTGCTTTTTCTCAAGAATCACTTCCATGATCATCAAAGAGGTCAGTATCCCGTCCCCGGTTCTTGCATATTTACTGAAAATAATGTGACCGGACTGTTCTCCTCCGAGAACAAATCCATTCTGCAGCATATTTTCGTAGACATACTTGTCGCCTACCGCTGTCTGCTCATATTTCATACCGATCTTGTCGCACGCTTTGTAAAGTCCGAGATTGGACATGATCGTTGTCACGATCGTATTGCCTGCAAGACGTCCCTGCTCCATCAGATATTTTCCGCATACATAGAGGATCAAGTCGCCGTCCACAACGTTTCCCTTGTCGTCAACTGCGATACAGCGGTCCGCATCCCCGTCAAATGCAAATCCGACGTCCAGATTTTTCTCTTTTACAAATTCCTGCAGCTTATGGATATGGGTAGAACCGCAGTCGGTATTGATATTCAATCCGTCCGGCTCATTGCTGATCACATACGTTTTCGCTCCCAATGCGTCAAATACACTCTTCGCAATATTAAAGGAACTTCCGTTCGCGCAGTCCAGACCGACGCGCATATTTTTAAACGAGCGGGTCGCCAGAGAGATCAAATGTCCGATATAGCGGTTTCTTCCTGCCGCATAGTCGATCGTGCATCCCATATTCTCCCTTGTCGCCAGCGGAAGTTCTTCGATCTCGCCGTCGATATAAGCTTCGATCTTCGCTTCCACTTCCGCTTCCATCTTGTGTCCTTTTCGATTGATCACTTTGATCCCATTATCATAATATGGATTGTGGCTTGCGGAGATCATGATTCCGCAGTCAAAATCTTCGGTGCGAACAACATAAGACACACTCGGTGTTGTTGTTACATGGAGAAGATACGCGTCCGCTCCGGATGCCGTCAGACCTGCCGCCAATGCATATTCAAACATATAGCTGCTGCGTCTCGTATCTTTTCCGATCACAACTCTCGCCTTATGATCTTCCTGATTGAAATACCATCCCAGATATCTTCCTACCTTAAATGCATGCTCCACAGTCAGGACTACATTCGCCTCACCGCGGAAGCCATCTGTTCCAAAATATTTTCCCATAATTTCCTCTTGCCTCACAATCTGCCGGTTCTTTTTTCTGTCGCCGGCGCTGTCATTGATTTACGAATCATTCCCATTATATTCTTTTTTATGAACAGATACAACATTTTTTTGAAAAGGCAAAACTGAACGTTCAGAAAAGTCGTACTATACAAATGTCTCAATTTACGTTAAGATAGCAATGGAAGCGCTCATTTTTTCGCGGTTCTGTGTAAATTTTTTACTGATTTCGGAGGTATTTTTTTATGATAAAATTAGTCGCAAGTGACTTAGACGGCACATTGCTTCAGGGGGGAGCTCAGTCCCTCTCACCACGTTCGGAAGATCTGATCCGCAGATTAACGGAAAAGGGGATCCATTTTGTAGCAGCCAGTGGGCGCCAATATGATAATGAACGAAGAGTTTTTGCTGCGCTTCACGATGACATTTCTTATATTGCCGAAAACGGCTCTGTCTGTATCCATCAGGGCGAGGTGATCTCGCGCTCTACGATCGATCCGGATCTCTGCCGACGAATCCTTGAGGAGATCAAACGGGAGGGCAACTTTGAAGTCGTCGTATCCCGGGAAGATTCCTGCTTTATCGAAAACAACGACGAAGCCTTTGTCAATCATATCGTCAACGTCATGCACAATACGACGCAGATCGTCGACGACATCCGTGAAGTAGACGGTCCGATCCTGAAGATTGCGATCTGTAATATGAACGACGGTCCGCATATTGTTGATAAATACCAGAAGCATCTGCAGGATATGTTTTCATCGGAAATCAAGGTGGTAACATCCGGCAATATCTGGATCGATTTTATCGCACCGGGAACCAACAAGGGCGCGGCGCTCGAAAAGCTGATCAACCGGCTTGGCATCAAACCGGAAGAATGTATGGCATTCGGCGATCAGTACAACGATGTGGAAATGCTGCAGTTCGTCGGCACAAGCTACGCAATGTCCAATGCCGCCCCTGGAATTTCCTATTATTCTACCTATGTTACCGACTCGGTTGACGATGTACTGGAAGATCTGCTGGCAACGCTTCCGTAAGTCAAAGACCCACACTGTTTTTCCTCATTTGATTCTGATTGCGGAAAACGGTGTGGGTTCTTTATCCTCTTTTTTAGTCTTCTTTCTTTTCGATGTCCATGATCAGATCTACTCTGCGCTGGTGGCGTCCGCCCTCAAACTCAGTATCGAGCCATGTCTCCACGATCATCTTCGCCAACTCTGCACCGACAACACGCGCGCCAAATGCCAGAATATTACAGTCATTATGTGCTCTTGACATTTTTGCTGTAAATGGGTCGCTGCACACGGCTGCGCGGACTCCTTTCACTTTGTTCGCCGCAAGAGAGATTCCGAGCCCGGTTCCGCAGATCAGGATTCCTTTGTCCACTTCCCCGCTCACAACAGCACGTCCTACTTTTTCTCCGTAGATCGGATAGTCACAGCTCTCTGCTGAATTTGTTCCGTAATCTACAACTTCATATCCGCGTGCTTCCAACAGCTCGATGATCTCCGCTTTTAATTCCAATGCTGAATGGTCATTTCCGATTCCGATTCTCATTTCTGTTTCTCCTCGTATCGCAACGTCAATGTACAAAACATGATATGCCTTTTGTACACGGATGTTGTCTTTTACATATTTATTTTTACGCTTTTGAATTGTATTATACAAAAAAACCCCGGAACTGTAAAGTTCCGAGGTCTTATATGCTTAGATATTGTCTCTACGATCCTTGATTACTCAATGATCTTAGCTACTGTACCAGATCCAACTGTACGTCCACCCTCACGGATAGCGAAACGAAGTCCCTCTTCCATAGCTACCGGGTGAATCAGTTCAACAGTCATCTCTACGTTATCTCCAGGCATGCACATCTCGATTCCTTCCGGAAGTTCGCAAACACCTGTTACGTCTGTTGTTCTGAAGTAGAACTGCGGACGGTAGTTGTTGAAGAACGGAGTATGACGTCCACCTTCATCTTTTGTCAGAACGTAAACCTGGCATGTGAATTTCTTGTGGCATGTAACTGTACCTGGTTTGATCAGAACCTGTCCTCTTTCGATTTCAGTTCTCTGGATACCACGAAGCAGAGCTCCGATGTTATCTCCAGCCTGAGCCTCATCAAGAAGCTTACGGAACATCTCGATTCCTGTTACAACAGTCTTCTTAACGTCCTCGTGGATACCGATGATTTCAACTTCGTCAGATACGTGAAGTGTTCCACGCTCTACTCTACCAGTTGCAACTGTACCACGTCCTGTGATAGAGAATACGTCCTCTACCGGCATCAGGAACGGTTTGTCTGTATCACGCTCTGGATCCGGAATGTACTCATCAACTGTGTCCATGAGTTCCATAATCTTGTCTCCCCACTCGCCGTGCGGATCTTCAAGAGCTTTCAGAGCAGATCCCTTAATGATCGGGCAGTCTGTGAATCCATACTCTTCCAGAACTTCGTTTACTTCCATCTCTACAAGTTCGATGAGCTCTTCGTCATCAACCATATCACATTTGTTCAGGAATACAACGATGTACGGAACGTTAACCTGACGGGACAGAAGGATATGCTCTTTTGTCTGAGCCATAACACCGTCAGTTGCAGCTACTACAAGGATAGCTCCATCCATCTGAGCAGCACCGGTAATCATGTTCTTAACGTAGTCAGCATGTCCCGGGCAGTCAACGTGTGCGTAGTGTCTCTTAGCTGTCTCATACTCAACGTGTGCAGTAGAGATTGTGATTCCACGCTCTCTCTCTTCCGGAGCTTTGTCGATGTTCTCGAAATCAACTGCTGCGTTTCCTTCAACTCTCTCAGACAGAACTTTTGTGATAGCTGCTGTCAGAGTTGTTTTACCGTGGTCAACGTGACCGATTGTACCAATATTACAATGTGGTTTGCTTCTTTCAAATTTAGCTTTAGCCATTTTGAATATCCTCCTTGATTATAATCACCTTTTCAGGCTTTTTATTTAGTTCGCTTTTACTCGGCTAACTTTGATTATATTTCAAAGTCAGCCGTTTTTCAAGCCTTTTTATAAGATTTAGTCGTTTTTATTCGCCTTTATTCGCCAATACCTTTTCCTGAACAGACTTCGGTACCTGCTCGTAGCTCTCGAAGAACATAGAGTAGTTACCACGTCCCTGTGTTCTGGAACGAAGATCTGTGGAATATCCGAACATTTCGGACAACGGAACATACGCGTGAACGATCTTTCCGCCGCCGAGGTCATCCATACCCTCGATACGTCCACGACGGGAGTTGATATCACCGATGATATCTCCCATATACTCTTCCGGCATTGTTACTTCCACTTTCATGATAGGCTCAAGCAGAACCGGAGATCCCTGTTTCATAGCATCCTTGAATGCAAGGGAACCAGCAATGTGGAATGCCATCTCACTGGAATCGACTTCATGGTAAGAACCATCGTATACATTCGCATGTACGCCGACTACCGGGAATCCTCCCAGAATACCAGATTTCATAGCTTCCTCGATACCTTCGCCTACTGCCGGAATGTATTCTTTCGGAATCGCTCCTCCGACAACAGTAGACTCGAACTTGTAAGTCTCCTCGCCATTGACATCCATTGGCTCGAATTTAACTTTACAATGTCCGTACTGTCCACGTCCACCGGACTGTTTTGCATATTTGCTGTCAATATCAACCGGTTTTGTAATGGACTCTTTGTATGCAACCTGAGGTGCACCTACATTTGCCTCTACCTTGAACTCACGCAGAAGTCTGTCTACGATGATCTCCAAGTGAAGCTCTCCCATACCAGCGATGATCGTCTGACCGGTCTCTTTGTTGGTATGTGCACGGAAAGTCGGGTCTTCTTCTGCAAGTTTTGCAAGAGATTCTCCAAGTTTACCCTGAGAAGCTTTTGTCTTCGGCTCGATCGCGAGCTCGATAACCGGCTCCGGGAATTCCATGGACTCAAGGATTACCGGATGCTGCTCGTCACAGATCGTATCACCTGTTGTAGTGAATTTAAATCCGATCGCTGCTGCGATATCTCCGGCATATACTTTGTCCAGTTCCTGTCTCTTGTTTGCGTGCATCTGAAGAATACGTCCTACACGCTCTTTCTTTCCTTTTGTAGCGTTCAGCACATATGAACCGGAGTTCATTGTTCCTGAATATACACGGAAGTAAGCGAGCTTACCTACGAATGGGTCTGTCATGATCTTGAATGCAAGAGCGGAGAACGGCTCTTCATCGGAAGAATGTCTCACGATCTCGTTTCCGTCCATGTCAACGCCCTGGATAGCCGGTACGTCAAGCGGAGACGGCATAAATTCAAGAATCGCATCCAGAAGTTTCTGGACACCTTTGTTCTTGTAAGCTGTTCCGCAGCATACCGGAACTGCTGTACATTCACAAGTTGCCTTTCTCAGAGTTGCCTTCAGTTCTTCTGTAGACGGCTCTTCTCCCTCCAGATACTGCATCATCAGATCGTCGTCCAGCTCGCAGATCTTCTCTACCAGCTCTGTACGATACAGCTCTGCATCATCTTTCATGCTCTCCGGAATCTCTTCGATCGAAATGTCATCACCTTTGTCATCATTGTAGATGTAAGCTTTCATTTCAAACAGGTCGATGATTCCTTTGAATTCGTCTTCTTTTCCGATTGGAAGCTGAAGACAGATTGCGTTTTTACCTAATCTTGTTTTGATCTGTTCTACTGCGTTGTAGAAATCCGCACCCATGATATCCATCTTGTTGATGAATGCCATTCTCGGTACGTTGTATGTGTCAGCCTGACGCCATACGTTCTCTGACTGAGGCTCAACTCCACCTTTGGCACAGAATACACCTACTGCACCGTCGAGTACACGGAGTGAACGCTCTACTTCTACTGTAAAGTCAACGTGTCCCGGTGTATCAATGATGTTGATACGATGCTCCAGTGCGCCTGCTTTCGGCTTGCAGTTCTCCTGAAGTGTCCAGTGACATGTTGTAGCAGCGGAAGTAATTGTGATACCTCTTTCCTGTTCCTGCGCCATCCAGTCCATGGTAGCAGTTCCTTCATGAGTATCACCGATCTTATGGTTTACACCGGTATAGTACAGAATACGCTCTGTCGTTGTTGTCTTACCGGCATCGATATGGGCCATAATTCCAATGTTTCTGGTTCTCTCTAATGGATATTCTCTTCCAGCCATGGTTGCCTCCTAGAATCTATAATGAGCAAATGCCTTATTAGCCTCTGCCATTTTGTGCATGTCTTCTTTTCTCTTCACAGATGCTCCTGTGTTGTTTGCAGCGTCCAGGATCTCATTTGCCAGTCTTTCTTCCATTGTCTTCTCGCCTCTCTTGCGTGAAAACATGGTCAGCCAACGAAGTGCCAGAGCCTGTCTTCTGTCAGCTCTTACTTCGATCGGCACCTGGTAAGTTGCTCCACCGATACGTCTTGCCTTTACTTCCAGTACAGGCATGATGTTGTTCATTGCTTCCTCGAACACCTCGATAGCCGGCTTCTCAGCCTTTGCTTCAACTCTTTCAAATGCTCCGTATACAATCTTCTGTGCGATACCTTTCTTACCATCAAGCATGATGTTGTTGATAAGTTTGGTAACAACTTTATTGTTGTATATTGGATCCGCTAATACATCTCTCTTCTGAGTATGTCCTTTACGTGGCACGGTCCTTCCCTCCTTAATCATATTTTCCGGAATCCTCCGGCGGATTAATTCATCGGTACTCACATGTGTCCTCTATGCAAATGCACTTCATGTGCTCGTGGCCGCGTCAAGTACTTAAACTTACCCGCAACCTACGATCGTTCATAGTTCTGTTTGTGATACGATTTAACATATTAGTTACTGTTTGCTTAGAAAATAGTTCTGCCGAATTACTTCGCGTCTTTCGGTCTCTTAGCGCCGTATTTGGAACGAGCCTGTCTTCTCTTAGCAACTCCTGCTGTATCCAGAGTACCACGGATGATGTGGTATCTTGTACCCGGCAGGTCCTTAACTCTTCCTCCACGGATCATAACAACGCTATGCTCCTGCAGATTGTGTCCTTCTCCCGGAATGTAGCTTGTTACTTCGATTCCGTTAGACAGACGAACTCTGGCGATCTTTCTCAGAGCTGAGTTAGGTTTTTTAGGTGTAGCAGTCTTAACAGCTGTACATACACCTCTTTTCTGCGGTGCAGATACGTTTGTCGCACGTTTTTTCAGAGAGTTGTATCCTTTCTGAAGTGCCGGTGCAGTAGATTTCTTCTCAGAAGTCTGACGTCCTTTTCTAACTAACTGGTTAAATGTTGGCATTCTTTTTCACCTCCTATGAATTCGATATCCCCGCTTTTTCAAAAAATTTCCAAGCGGAGAGGGTTGCAGATAATCTTCATTATCTATGGTTTGGCGCACAAAAATACAATGCATTTTCATGCACGCTTGTTTAGTTTAGTACGTTTTTTCGGGAAAGTCAAGGGCTTTTTCGGAAATTTAAAAAATGATAGAAAAAGGAACGCTCCTTTTTTCCGGAACGTTCCTCTTCGGATTTCTTAATATGCTTTTCCCCAGTATACCATATGTTTCGCCGGTTTTCCGCAGCAGACACATACGTCTGACAGATGTTCCTGTTCCTCCGGGATACATCTGGATGTCACACCGCCTGTCTGTTCTTTGATCATCTCTTCACATGCGTCGTCTCCGCACCACATTGCTTTGATAAATCCGGTCTCTTTTTCTGCTGTCTCTTTCATCTCTTCCATATTAGTCGCCACATGGATATGAGAATCCAAAAATGCTTTTGCTTTTGTATACAGATCTTTCTGGATCGTCTCAAGGATCTCGGAAAGTTTCGTGGTCACTTCGTCCATCGGCACAACGATCTTCTCTCTTGTGTCACGGCGCACAACAACAACCTGTCCGTTTTCAATATCTTTCGGTCCGATCTCGATACGCGCCGGGATTCCGAGCATTTCCTGCTCACTGAATTTCCATCCCGGACTCTTCTCGGAGTCGTCGATCGCCGCGCGGTATCCTGCCGTTTTCAGTGCAGTGAGAAGTTCATTCGCTTTCTCCAGAACGCCCTCTTTATGCTGCGCAACCGGGATCACGCGAACCTGTACCGGAGCGATGTGTGGGGGAAGTACCAGACCACTGTCGTCTCCGTGCACCATAATGATGGCGCCGATGATTCTTGTGGACAGTCCCCAGGAAGTCTCATACACGCTGTGCAGTTTGTTTTCTTTATCAGAATAGCTGATTCCGTATGCATCTGCAAATCCGTTTCCGAAGAAATGGCTTGTACCGGACTGCAGCGCCTTTCCGTCGTGCATCAGCGCTTCGATCGTGTAAGTGTCCTGTGCTCCCGCAAATTTTTCACTCGGTGTTTTCTTTCCGGTCACAAGTGGGATCGCCAGATCCTGTTCCACAAAATCTTTGTATACGTCGCGCATCTGCAGTGTACGTTCTTCTGCTTCCTCATAAGTCGCGTGGATCGTATGTCCCTCCTGCCACAAAAATTCTCTCGAGCGCAGGAACGGGCGGGTCGTCTTCTCCCATCTCAATACGGAACACCACTGATTCCATACTTTCGGAAGATCACGGTAAGACTGTACAGTTTTGCTCCACACATCGCAGAACAACGTCTCTGATGTCGGACGGATGCAGAATCTCTCCTGAAGCTGCTCGGTTCCGCCATGTGTCACCCATGCAACTTCCGGCGCAAATCCCTCAATATGATCTTTCTCTTTCTGAAGCAGCGCTTCCGGGATCAGTACCGGAAGATAAACATTTTCTACACCGGTCTCTTTAAAACGCGCATCCAGATTTTTCTGAATATTTTCCCAGATCGCATATCCGTTCGGAAGATAATTCAGACATCCCTTTACTCCGGAATAATCACAAAGCTTTGCTTCTCTTACTACATCTGTGTACCACTGCGCAAAGTCCACATCTCTGGCTGTGATAGATTCTACTAATTTCTTTTCTTTTGCCATGATCTTTTCCTTTCTCTTCTTAATAATAAAAAAGTGTCTTCGACACTTCAACTCCCCTACCCCTCAATCTTGAGGGATTAGGGGTTTCTTTTTTTCTTATTTTCCCTCATAATAATCTTATGAATATTTTACAAAAGATTTTTAAAGACCATTTTGAGGAAATGATTTATATTCAACATCCTCGTGACTCCGTCATCGAAAATGTAGAAAAAATGATTAATTGTGGGGATTCTTCTTTTGGTGGTGCCATGTATGCCTGCCCTTCCTGCGGAAATTTCAAATATGTTCCTTTCCGTTGTCATTCTCGCTTTTGTCCTACCTGCGGTAACATGTATTCCATTGATAGAACTACCTCTATGTCCTTTAAGATTATCAACGTCCAGCATCGACACTGTGTCTTTACCATTGCCAGAGAACTACGTCCTCTGTTTTTAAATGACCGCTCTCTTTTGGGCTGTCTTTTCTCTGCTGTTAATAGTGTTGTCACTCGTATGTTCCATAAAGATAACAAATCAGAGCTCTTTACTCCCGGCTTTATCTGTGTACTTCATACTTTTGGCAGAGATTTAAAATGGAATCCACATATCCATTGTCTTATTTCAGAAGGCGGCGTTGGAAATTCGCTTTATTGGCGTCACAAAAAACATTTCAACTATAGATTTTTACGTGATTCTTTCCAAACCGCTCTGTTGAACGAGTTACATTTAAAAATTGGCGACTCTTTCAAAAAACTAAAATCTTCTATCTACCATGATCATAAAAATGGTTTTTACGTTCGAGCTATGCCCAATAAATGTAAACCTTCTCAAGTAATCAAATACATCGGTCGCTATCTTGGCAGACCCGTCATTGCAACATCCCGCATTGATTCTTACGATGGGGAATTTGTTACTTTTCATTACAATCGCCATGAAGATGGAAAACTGGTCAGCGAGACCATCCCTGTTCTGGATTTCATGGCACGGCTTACGCAGCACATCCCAGAAAAACATTTTAAAATGATCCGTTATTATGGAATTTATGCCAGACATCGTAAATCTGACAAATCTCTTTACAGGGCTATCTCTAGAGAAAAGCATAAAATACTTCTTTCCTTTAATCGTTGGCGTGAATCTATCCTTCTCTCCTTTGGATATGATCCATTAAGATGCCCTTCTTGTGGTACAACCATGCTTTTCCTTGAGTTATATTTCAATCACAAACCTGTTCCTTTGCATGAATTATATGAAAAGGTTATGCGAAAGCATCGATGTCGTTCGCCTGCTTCTCTTTCTTTTCTTCCACAGTCTCCTGTTACATGATACAATCAACGTATCTGATACAGAAATGGAGACGATTACTATCAAACGAATCACTGAGCCAGAACTTGCAAAGGAACTTCGGCAACAATATATCAAAAATCCTCCAGAGGGCATGACTTCTAACGAAGTCCGCGACATGAGCGATGATGATCTTTTGGATATGGATTATTTCTTACACGAATTTGATGATCTGGATGATGACGATTTCGGCGAAGAAGGTTTTTATATCTTCTAAGCCTAAACCGTCTATTTCCTATGCCAGTCTTTGTACAAGCTATTTCCATTCAAAAGTTCGATGAAAGTCGAACTTTCCTATAAAGTGAAAAACGCCGGTTCTTCCGCCCCTGACAAGGGACCGAAAATCCGGCGGTACCACCCTAATTGACCATATCTCATGATACGATCCTCTTTTCACCGTTAACGCCGGTTCTACGCCGTGCTTTCGCCCGGAAGCTCCCAGACCGGTTCTACATATTCCCCGCATGAAACTCTCACCTGCCGTCTCTTCTCTGCGCCGGTTCCTACATATACTAATTCTGTTCTTCGCTTCTGTTCTTTTTATTATTTAGTCTGAGGCTGTCCCGATGCCAGAAGCATCTTCTCTGACAGTCCACTGCTTTTGCAATTCTACCCGATTTTCATGCAAATGTCAAGATGAATACAATTTGTAAATTCGGTCTGTAATTTGTAAAATATAGTCTGTTCACCCTAATTCAAAAGTGTTATACTTCTGATGAAACGGGGGTATGGATCATGAAAGACAAACTAAAGCATTTCTTTTTATTAACTGCCAGCACATTGATCATGGCAGTTGGCGTCTATTTTTTCAAGTTTGCAAATAACTTTACATTCGGCGGGATCACGGGGCTTGCGGTACTGATCGCCAAAACCGGAATCATGTCCGCAGGAGATTTCACATTTATCACAAATATGCTGCTTCTGGTCTTGGGCTTTATCATCCTCGGAAGTAAGTTCGCCGCAAAAACAGCTTACTGCAGTATCCTTTTATCAGTCGCACTCTCCGCACTGGAACGGATTTTTCCAATGTCGCACCCGCTCACCGATCAGCCGATGCTCGAACTCTGCTTTGCGATCGCACTTCCGTCGCTTGGTTCCGCAGTTCTGTTTAATATCGGATCTTCCAGCGGCGGCACCGACATCATTGCAATGATCCTGAAAAAATATTCCAGTTTTGATATTGGCCGGGCGCTTCTGGTCACCGATATTTTGATCACGATCGCCGGATGTTTTGTCTTCGATATCGAAACCGGGCTTTATTCGTTCCTTGGGCTTGCGATCCGTTCTTTTATGATCGACACGTTCATCGAAAGTTTCAACCTTTCCAAGTATTTCAACGTTGTCTGCGACCACCCGGAACCGATCTGTGATTTTCTGACCCATGAACTGCACCGGAGCGCCACAGTCTGTCAGGCACAGGGCGCATTTTCCGGAAAAGACAAATACATCGTCTTTACTGCGCTGAATCGTCCGCAGGCTGTAAAGCTCCGCAACTTCATCAAAGAAAACGAACCCGAAGCATTTATCCTGATATCCAACACAAGCGAGATCATTGGAAAAGGATTTCACAGTGTGTAAGCTGCTTTGGGCAATTTACACTGAACCGCATTGATTTTTAATAACGAAAGCAAAAAGGTGAACATCACGAAGCATTTTCGCTGTGTTCACCTTTTTCTCTGTCTTAAAATCCCCGGCATTTTGCCGTCCATCAATACTTTATCCCTGCACCTGAAGAAGCTTCTGTTTCAGATCGTTCTCCATCTTCTGCATCTCGATCTCAGCTTCTTTTCGTTTCTGGCGTCCCTCCTGCTGGATCTTCAGCACTTCATCCAACGTAGAGATCAGCGATTCATTGGTTGCTTTCAGAGTCTCCATATCTACAATGCCGCGCTCAGATTCTCTCGCCGTCTCCAATGTTGCCATTTTTAATTTCTCTGCGTTCTTTTTCAACAATTCATTCGTCATATCGGTCACTTCCCGCTGCGCCTGCGCTGCCTGTGCGGAATGTTCCACACCGAGCGCAAGAACCATCTGACTTTTCCAAAGCGGGATCGTGTTGACGATCGTAGACTGGATCTTCTCAACCATCGTTGTATCGTTACTCTGTACAAGCCGGATCTGCGGCGCTGTCTGAATCGAGATCTGCCGGGTCAGTTCCAGATCATGGATCTTCTTCTCAAACCGGCTGCACATAGATTCCAGATCTCTTGCCGCCTGTGCGTCCTCTGCCGCTCCCGTTGTCTGCGCGCGCCGGATCATCTCTGCCAGCTTTGTTGTACGCACCTCATTGAGCTTCTGCTTTCCTGCAAGAATATACATCGTCAGTTCTTTAAAATAAGTCAGATTCAGTTCATACATCTTATCGAGAAGCGCCACATCCTTTAAAAGCTGAACCTGATGTGAATCCAACACTTTCACGATCTGATTGATGTTCGTCTCCGCTTTGGCATATTTTGCTTTCATCACATTTACTTTATTGCCGGAACGTTTGAAAAATCCAAGGAATCCTTTTTCCTCTTCTTCATCAAAATCTTTGAGTTCTTTTACAACGCCTGTCAGAAGTTCCCCGATCTCCCCCATATCTTTCGTCCGTACATTTTCCAGCGCGTTCTCGGAAAAATCCGCCATCTTCTTCTGAGTCCCCGCACCGTACTGTAAGATCATCTGCGAGTTGGTCAGATCGATCTGCTGTGCAAACTGCATCACCGTCTGCTTTTCTTCCGGAGTAAGAATCGCGTCATCCATCACCGGATCCTGCTTTTCCACCGGCTTAGGCGCTTGTTTCTCTTCCTGAAACGGATCCAGTGTCAATGTAGGTGCTGTCGGCATATTTTCAAATTCATTCGTCATCGTATCTTCTTCCTTTCCCGGTTTTGCTTCTTATTTAAAATCATCTTCTGTCAGTCCTTCCTGTGCAAGCATCGTGTTCAATACAGAAATATCCGACGAAACATCCCATGCTTTTTCTTCAAACAGACTGTCCAGCAGTTTTTCAAACGCCGTATTCAAAGTATCCAGTGTCTTTTCAATCTCCTGTTTGGATGAGAGAATATTCGCGCCCTGGATCGGCTGTGCATCCAGATCTTCATACGCCTCCAAAAGCTTCACCGTTGTCGGAAGATAATAGGTCATCAGTCGATGCAGGTCTTCTACCGACTCCGGTTCCTGTTCCACCCGGTCAAATATCTTATCCACCAGCATTTCCATCCGCGAGATCTTTGCGGAAATCTCTTCTCCCGGAATAGCTTCATTGCACGCGTGTATCTTCTGAATATACGCTTCACCGCTTCGGATCACTTCCCGAACTTCAGGCGTCAGCTGCGGATTCCGGCTGCCGGATGTTTCCCGCTTCCTCTGCGCTTCTGCCTCTTCGCGTTTCCTCTGTTCTTCCTGTTCCTTTGTCCGCTTCATCAAATCTGTATATTGATGATATGATTGATTACTGATCATCAGACAAGTACGCTGTTCATCCAGATGCCCTTGTCTAAACCATCCTTTTTCTATCAGATATTCCAGATCTTTTACAACAAAGCGTCTGGATTTCTTCACTTCTCTTTCCAGTTCTTCCAGATTACAAAACTCTCTTCCTGCAAGTGTACGGATATAAGAGCGGAACCGCTTCACTCTTCCGAGCATTTTCGTTCCAAGCCCCGCCAGAACTCCGAACGCAGCTGCCGGAATCCCGCAAAACAGAACTGCTCCCAAAATCAGAAATCCCGTTTCTTCCATAAATAATCCGGAAATCCCCATCGCAAGCCCCGTCACCAGGAACACGCCTGCTGCCAGACAGCCAACTATGGAAAGCAAGATTCCGGCTGCCCGATTTCCGGTTACAGAACGGTAATATTCTGTCGGCACTGGTGTCTGTTTCTCACCCACAGTTCTGTTCGCCGTATATTTTTGAAACGCTCCATTCGTATCCGAATTTCTGTTTGCATATCTGTCTGCCGACTGATTCATATGTTGACCGGTCGCATGTTTACCGTCGCGGTTTGCCGATCGCCCTGTGAATCGATCCGACGGATTCCCCTGATACCGATAGCCTCCGCCTGTGTTATATTGATTCTCCTGCTGCCGCGAACGCATATTCCGGTTCATTGCATCTCCGGCGTTTTTCACAGTATGTGAAAAATAATCTACCGCTCCGTTTACACTATCCGAAATCGTCCGGTTCAGCATACTGTAATCCCGTGAATCGATTGCTTCCTGCACATTTCTTAAAATCTCTTCACCGAATCGTTCCCAATCCTGATTCGCCATCTTTTCCTCCTGCTGTCTGTCCTGTATTTTCCAATAAAACTTGACCATTCAAACCTTTTATATGATAATCAGTTTAGACAGATTACAGTAAAAAGTCAAGACAGGAGACCTTATTTATGAAACCGGATATTTTATATGAAGACAACGATCTGATCGTATGTATCAAGCCTGCCGGGATCCCTACACAAAGCAGCCGAATCGGCACGCCGGATCTGGTCAGTATTTTAAAAAATCATCTGCACACATCCTCTGTTGGAAATCCCCACCAGCCTTACCTTGCCGTGATCCATCGTCTGGATCAGCCCGTGGAGGGGCTCCTTGTATTTGCCAAAAACCAAAAAACCGCCGCTTCCCTGAACCGTCAGCTCCAATCCGACGGATTCGGCAAACACTATCTGGCATGGCTTTGCGGTTCCTTACCGAGCGACGAGGGGGATCTGATCGATCATCTGGTAAAAGATGGGCGTTCCAACACCTCCAGTGTCTGTACAAAAGACACACCGGGGGCAAAAGAAGCTCGTCTTCATTATAAGGTGGTTCAGCACCGTGAAAAAACATCACTTGTTGAGATCACCCTCGATACCGGGCGGCATCATCAGATCCGTGTCCAGACGGCTCATGCAGGATGTCCGATCCTCGGCGACCGGAAATACGGGGATCCTGAACTCCAGGCCTCCGCGATCTCATCCCTATCCTCACTGCCGATCCCCCGTCAGCTCCAGCTTTTCGCCTGGCGTCTGACATTCATTCATCCGACGAGCGGCAGAAAGATGGAATTCAAACTTCCGAAAGAACGACTTCCGGTTTGAGATTTGCTCTTCATCGACCGTTTTCCCCCTTGTACACCGACGCTATCCTCACACAGTGAAAAATCTCACTGTGTGATTTTGCAGGATTTTGTGTTATTCAAATTTCCTTTCATGAAATGCTTTCATTCTCCTGTAAAATGTTGACTTGGATAAACCGGTAATTTCCAACACTTCTTCCAATTCCAGCTTTCCGTTTTGAAATTTTCCGATCAGATCGGTCAACAGTTCCTCATCCACTTCTTTTCGCTTGCGACCTGCATAAACACCCTCTTTTTTTGCTCTCTCGATCCCCTTTTTTTGTTCATTTTTCCGGTTTTCTTCATCCATTTGATACATCCTGTAAAAAACAGGAAGCAGCGCCTTATAATCTTTTACTTCAAGATCCACGGATTCTTTTCTGGAGATCAAATGCACGCCGTAATGCATCAGCCGGTTCAGCTGTTTTGTACATTCCTTTGAATTTCGTCCCACAACACGCAGATCTGTCACCTCAATAATATCTCCATATTGACTTTCTTCCAGAACCTTTCTGAAAACTTTCCTTTCTGAAACCGACGTTTTTTTTCTTTCATCCCTTGCCCTCTCAACGATCAGGTTGTCAATTGCCGCCCGGAGATTCGTCCGTATCAGCCATTCAAGACGGTCATAATAATCGAGTCCCACACTCTCAAGCAGCTCCCATAAATCTTCTCTGCTCTCCCCCGGCGTCCGTTCCGTCATAAATACCGGAACGTAGTTCACCCGATAATAATGTTCCAACCGCAGGTTCATATCAATTCCCGGAATCCCCTGAAATACTTTTGGCGACAGTACATCGATAATATCCCAGAACGGAGAAATAATATATTGAAATTCTTCATTTTCAAAGCTTTCATAATCAATTCTTGCAACCTGGATCTTTTCTCCTGATTCAGTGACAGCCTTGATAATACCGCTGTTCCGATAGGATGGCTTTTCAAGAATCGGTGTCGTATATGCCCCGCCGTCGTTCCCCGACATCGTTCTGTTTATCCTCACACATCTCACCCCATTCCTCGTATCTTGCTATTTTCCGGTCAACATCCGATATGGTTCCTCCAACATTTTCTCGTACCTTACCCGAAGCATCGTTAAATAAAACGTCTTCCGCGTCGCTGAAATACCGTCTGTTTTTTGTATGAAACACTCCACATCCGCAAAGGAAGTCCGTTCGTAAACACGCATCAGCGCCCGATTGCATTCCTCATAACTTAAACTGTGTATCACTTCATAATAGGAACTCTTTTTTCCATCCAAAAGAATCTGTGAAGTCGGAAACTGAAAAATCCGTCTTTCAATTTCCTCTTTTGAATCTAAAACAGCCCGTATTTTTTCATCCGTATTCAGCTTTGGGAACAGAGAAGAGCCATTATCATAGACCGGCGCCATGCGATATTTTCCATTCTTTTTCAAAAATCCCCAATTCGCCCCATGACGATCAAAATTCCCAATCCATGCATCCACAATATACATTTCCCAAAAATGATCTGCCGTTGTCTCTACATCGGTCAGTTTCACATTGTCCGATAACATCCGCATAATGTCGTCATATGAATATTGATAAAGTCTTCGATCCTGCTCCAGTGTACTCTCTCCCACATCATTGAATGGTACAAAAATCTCATCTTCACCGATAAAGTCTTTCATTACAACAACATTGCATCCGTCACATGTTCCCAACAGCGTCTTCTGTACTTCCATCCCTGAAAACGCAAAAATATGAGACCCTAAATATTCCGAAACATGGCTGTACGTCATTCCCGCCGGAGAGTTTTTTGCATACTTCACAATGTAAGCCTCTCCGTTGATCAGGATTCCTTTTTTTCGCTCTGTCCCTGAATAATATCTTCCGCTTGACGGGTATCGTGAATAATCCATTTTCTTCTCGTTCCTCCTTTTCTGTCACTGTATCACCCTGCCGTCGATATGTCAATAGGATATATTTTAATTTTGAGATCTCCTGTTTTTTTCAAAAACACTCTACTTTTCTATTTCGCTTCATGCTACAATATAAAAACAATATCCCCTGGGAGGTTACCGCATGAAGTTCAAGAAAAGTACCATCATTTTTCTTTCTGCTATTGTATTTTTTCTATCCGGAATGCTGACGTTTTATTTCTGGTATGAGAGTAAATGCGTCAAATTTCGGGATAAAAACATGGCAGTTCAAGCCCTTTATCTTGTAGACTCCAGACGCGGAAAAGTTCTGAAAAAGGAAGCCGAACAGATCACCAGCATCTATACGACCGATCCCGACGGAAGATTTACAACGCTTGAAGATTTAAAGCAGTTCCCGAATCTGACCCGTTTGAGCCTGACTTACGATACAGAAGCGATGACGGACGAAGAGAAAGCGGATTTGAAACAATTACATCCGAAAAATGTACAGATGCTCTCAGAGACACTTTCGGATCTGCCGAAATTAAAAGAATTGGATCTTACTTATTTTGACTATTTTGAAAATGTAGACTTTCTTTCAGAATGTGATCAGATTGAGACTTTGGAGATCCGGTATAATAAAATCCAAAATATTGACGGCATAAAGGGTATGAAGAATCTTCGTGTTCTCGATCTAAGGGCAAATCCGTTTACCGATCTCACCCCTTTGACGGAACTGGATAATCTGGAAATTCTGATTCTGGATATGGTTCCCGCAGAAAATCCGGAAGTGCTGAAATCTCTTCCCTCTTTAAAAATGATCGTCCTCTCCCCGCAGGATCCGGGACAGGAGATTGTTTTGAATGAATTGAAAAATCAAGGCGTCGCTGTTTACAATGAATACAATCAGGAAGCTTACGATAAGAAACTGGAGCTTCTCGGTCGTGAAAAGATGGGAAATGAAATTTGAATGCGAAGCAGAATAAGGAGGACCAAAGCCATTCATCCCAACGATGACCGCCCCGGTCCTCCTTATTCTTATTTCTTCTTATTTTCTGTTATTTCTTATTTTTTACTTCAATCCCAGTTTCTCCATCAATTCTTCCCGGATCCGATATGCGCTGTATTCCATCGGGATCTCATAATCGTCTCCCGGATCGTGGATCGGCTCCCATACCTGATTGAAGAATTTGCTCTTCTTCGCGATCTGTCCCGGTTTCCAGGAATCTTTCAGACATTCCGGACACCAGTGTCCGCCGTGAAGCACTGCGTTGACTGACATCATAAACTCATGACCGTCCGCGCATTTCCATTTGATCGGTGTATAAATATCCGTAACTTCCTCTGCCAGACACTCGCCGCCACGGAACTCGGCAGCTTTTTTCAGATCATCCAACGTCAGATTTTCCAGACCTTTTGACTCGTCATATCCATGATCAAGATACGTCTCTTCCTCGCTCGGATGATGTAGATCATATCCATCGTCAAACGCCTTGATTTCTTTCTGCTGCTCTCTGGATCCGAAGAACGCTTTGATCCAGTTCTCCTCGTTATTTTCAAACATCCAGTAAGTTCCCATCCGTTTGCTGCCCACTTCTTTATTATGTGCAAACATCTGCTCCGCGGTCGGGAATCCTGCACGGATCAGCGGATTTGCCGCCATGCGCCGCATTTCTTCACGCACGCCGCCCCAATACTGATCTGCCGGGATGCACCGGAAATGTAAAATATCGTCGAGCAGATCGGAATCGGTATAATAATGACCGTGGAAATTATATTTTGCCATCATTCTGGAATCCTGCACGTCTTTTAATCCCATGCCGAATGCGCCTAAGTTGATATCCATCAGTTCCCATGTCGTCAGACGATAATCTTTACCGCTGGACAGGTTGTATGCCTTTCTCCAGAAGCTTTCCGGCACCCAGTCTTCGCATAGATTTGCCATGCAGATTCCGGATTCGATCGCGGTGCTCCACTCCAGCACGTTGTTCGGCGGCTGATGTGTCACGATCGGCAGATCGCCGGCCTCTTTCGCACTCGGATGCTGTCCGGTCTGGCGAATGGATACCCAGTGTTTCAGTCCGCTGTCGAATACGGACCACTCGGAAAATACTTTCGATAATCCGTAGTAATCAAAGATCGACGGATTGATCGGATCTCCCACACGTCCGAACTGGATCGGCTCCAGACGCTGTCCGGTCATTGCCACCGTTGCGACATACGCGAAATGTACGGCATCCGGATCCGGCTGTGCTTTGATCGCCTTGATGATATTTAACGTGGATCCGATGTTTGTCTTCAATGTATCTTCCGGATAATCATCTGCCATCGGAGATACCATCGCGCCGATATGCAGCACATACGATGCGCCTGTCACGCATTTCAAAATGGTATCGTAATCCGCCATATCGCCCCATACGATTTCCAGCGCCGGACACATATATTTCTTCAAAAGAGCTTTGTTCTTCGCAGAAGCACGCGCAAGGATCCTTACTTTAAAACGGCTGCTCCGAGCCAGAAGCTGTTTCATCGTCTCCTGTCCCATCTTTCCGGTCGCTCCGGTTACGAACACGATCTTTTTCGGCTTCACTGCGTCTTTATGCACTTCCGGTTTATCAAATGTGATTGCCACGTCAAATGCTTCTCTTACCGCATCCAGCGCGCGTCTTGCAAGTCCCGCGTCTCCGACGGTAAAATATCCGCATCCGATTTCCAGGCTGGCTGCTTCTAATGCGCTTCCGTCTCTGGATCTGGAACCGACTGCCATCACCGCGTAATCACACGGATACGTTACAGTCTCGCCGTCTTTTGTACCGATGACCATACCGTCTTTGATCTCTGTCACAGTTACTTCCGTCACCGGTGTGATTCCCATCGCATAAACACTCTCTGTCACGCAAGTCTTTCTCGCGCTTCCCATATCCGCGCAGAACTCTTTGAGCATTTCCAGATCTGTCACTTTACAGCCTTTCTCTGCCAGATATTCTGCCACTTCCATACCGACCATACCGCCGCCGATCACGACGACGTTGCCGGATGCGGTCTGTGTTCCGTCCAGCACATCGTGGGAATTCAATACAAACGGAAGATCTGCTCCCGGAATATTCGGGATGATCGGAACCGCGCCGATCGCATTGATCACCGTGTGCGGATGGATTTCCTTGATCAGCTCCGGCGTCACCGGTGTGTTCAGGCGAATTTCCACGCCCAGTTTTTCTGCCTGATGCGCCATTGCGATCACTGCCTGTTTCATCTCTTCTTTGCGCGGCGCTTCTCCTGCCGTCAGGAACTGTCCGCCGAGACGGTCGCTCGCTTCGCACAAAATCGGCAGATGTCCTCTCTGCTTCAATACGATCGCCGCTTCCAATCCGGCGATTCCGCCGCCTGCGATCAATACAGTCTCCGGATTCTCAGCCGGCAGGATCTCGCATTCTTTCTCTCTTCCGACTGCCGGATTTCGAAGACAGGTGATATGCGGGCAATCGGTATTTGCAAATCCGTCAAGACATCCCTGATCACAGCCCACACAATAATTGATCTCATCGAGACGTCCCTCTTTTGATTTTGTCACAAAATCCGGATCCGCAAGCTGTGCGCGTCCCATCACGACCATATCCACTTTATCCGCTTCCAGAATCTCCTCCGCAAAGGCAGCGGTGTTGATCCGTCCTACGCCGATCGTCAGCATTCCCGTCTCTTTACGGATCCGCGCCGCATTGTCAATGTTAAATCCTCTCGGCAGATCGATCGGCGGTACTTCAAATTTATTTCCGGCGGAAATCACATTTCCACGAGAAACATCCAGCACATCAACGCCCGCCTCTTTTGCCATCTTGCAGAATTCGATCACTTCTTCAATCGTCAGACCATTTTCCAGATAATCGTCATGCGCGTCGATCCTCATAAATACCGGCATATCTTCCGGAATATTCGCGCGGACCGCACGGATGATCTCCAATGGGAATCTGCTGCGGTTTTCCAGACTTCCGCCATATTCGTCAGTCCGATGATTGATTCCGCCGGATAAGAACGAATGTGGAAGATAATTGTGCGCCATATGCAGTTCCACACAGTCAAATCCCGCTTCTTTTGCACGGGCTGCCGCTTTTCCGTAACATTCTACAACTTCAGCGATCTGCTCTTTTGTGATTCCCGGCAGCGTCAGCCCCGGTCTCATCGGCATATCGCTGGCAACAAGAATCTGTGCCGTCGGATCCATACCTACACAGATACTTCCCTGCCAGAGCTGCAGTCCGGCTTTGCCGCCGTTTTCATGGATCGCATCCGTCAGCCGTTTCATCCCCGGTATGTAACAATCCTCTGAAATAGAGAGGAATCCGCGAGGTGCGCTCGGCGAATGTACACTGCACACTTCCACGATACTGAGTCCTGTTCCGCCTTTGACTCTGGCAACATGATAATCGATCAGCTGATCGGTCACATAACTGGTCTTTCCGGAAAACTTCGTTCCCATTGCCGGAAGTACAATACGGTTTTTCAATTCCATACTGCGGATTTTGATTGGCGTAAATAATTTCTGATACATCACATTACCTCCCGTTTTGATAAAAATAATTTCACGCTTTGTCTGCTATTGTTAATATATCACGTTCCCAAAGTGTACTGTCTATTCATACTTCCAACGATATTCCCCCGATATTTTTATGCATTTTTAACAAAAACCGAACATGTTTTATGCTATAATAAAGAAAATCTATCACAAAACAGTTCCGTAACGGAACACTTTCATTTTATAGATCGGAGCGTACTATGAGATTAAAAGAAATTATACAGAAAACAGGACTGAACAAGCGAACCATTCATTTCTATATAGAAGAACATTTTCTGACGCCAAAGACCGATCCGTCCAACGGATATTACATTTTTTCGGAGGATGATGTGGAACGTCTGAAAATGCTCCAGCAGCTTCGCCGCGCCGATTTTTCGATCAAGGACATTCATGCGATCTTAAAGCATCCGACTTCCGCTTATATCTACATCAAAAAACAGATGGAAAAACTTCAAAAAGAGCAGGAGCTGCTGACCCGCAAAATCGGAAGCCTCCAGAGGCTTTACGACAAGCTTCCGGTGTTCGTCTCCAGCGAAGCGTTCTCTAACGCCGTATTTTGCACGGATTTTCCTGACAGCACGGTGGCGCTTCCGCCGGATCTGGACAGCGACGTCAACCTGATCAGCCTTTATCTGTGGGGTCCGTTCTTAAACGGCATCACGATGAGCGAATACCAGAAGTATCTCTGGGATAAACTGCAAAAAGAGACCGCAAAAGTTCCGTCCGGAACACTTCTGACGATGAAAGACTATCTCTACTCTCTGACAGCCGAACAATTGGACCATGAGCTGCAGCTTCGCACCCGGCACATCGAAGAAGTCGCTATGCTCACGCCGGAAACGATGCCCGCCTATGTGCGAAAAGCCTGCCAATGGATCGCCGACTGTTCCGAAAGCGATGCATTTGCCATGACCTGGAAGCAGGACTATCACACCCACACGCTGCCGCTGACCCGGCTTTATGACTCGGATTTTAACTCCCTGATGACAGAACTCAGCCCACGTTTCTCCGACTATTACCGCAACATCCATCTTTGCTGCGATCAGATTTACAACTGGCTGCTCTCAGACGACGGCGCTGATATCTTCTCACGGCTTTCCGAGCAGCTCGGCGGCTATATGGATCTTTGTGCGCTTCATCACGGAGAAATCGCCGCCCTGTTCGGAACCGGTATCGCAAACTAAATCACCGGAAGTGCCAAAAGGCACATTCCGGGATTGTAAGCGGTCACCAAGGTCTCGGGCAAGCCCGGACTTTGGCTCGTCTATACAAAAAATCCCGGGAGTTTTTCAACGCTCCCGGGTGCAAATTTTTATAATCCGCTCAAATCTCTTCCGCTGTCATCTCCGGTTCCTCTTCCAGAACTTCTTTGTAACGTTCCAGGATCGTTCCCTGAATTTTCTCTCTGGTGCCTGAATTGATTGGATGTGCTATATCGCGATATTCTCCGTCCAGAGCCTTTTTGCTCGGCATGGCGATGAACAATCCTTTTTCGCCCTCAATGACTTTAATGTCATGAACTACAAATTCATCATCGATCGTAATGGAAACAACTGCTTTTAATTTTCCCTCTTTTGCAACTCTTCTGACACGCACATCTGTGATCTTCATATCTTCTGTCTCCTTTCGCTGTCCGCCCTCCCCCTTAAGGAGTGCTCTATAAGGTATATCTCTCGTTCTTCTCTACAACCACTTTGACGCCCTCTTCACCGACATGTCTTGTATTGGCGCGGATCGTATCTCTGCTTTCCACAATGCAGTTCTCAATATAGGTATTATCCCCGAGATATACGTCATTTAAAATGATCGAATTCTTTACAACACAGTTATTTCCAACAAACACTTTCTTGAAAAGAACCGAGTTCTCCACAGTTCCGTTGATGATGCTTCCGCTTCCTACCAGACTGTTTTTCACGACCGCACCCGGATTATATTTTGCCGGCGGCTGGTCGCTTACCTTGGAATACACTGCCGGAAGTTCTTTAAAGAAATAGTTCCGCACATCCGGTTTCAGGAAATCCATATTGGTCTTGTAGTAGGAATCCACTGTGGAAATATTGCTCCAGTAATTATGGATCTTATATCCGTAAATCTTTTTCAGATTCTTATAACGGATCAAAATATCGTTGACAAAATCGTACCGCTCTTCTTCAGCACTGTGCTCGATCAGATCGATCAACTGTCTTCTGCGGATCACATAAATCCCGGTTGAGATCGTATGAGACTTTGCGATCATCGGCTTTTCCTCAAATTCTTCGATCCGGGCAGATTCGTTCATCCGCACCGTTCCGAATCTCGTTACATCCTCATTCGGTTCCATATCTTTTACAACAACGGTAATGTCCGCTTTTTTGGCGATATGATATTCCAATACTTTATTATAATCCAGCTTGTACACCGCATCTGCGGATGTAATGATCACATAGGGCTCATGACACCGTTTCAAAAACTCCAGATTCTGATAGATCGCATCTGCCGTTCCGCGGTACCAGTATCCGTTGTCCACGGTGATCGTCGGTGTAAACACATACAAACCGCCCTGCTTTCGCCCGAAATCCCACCATTTTGAAGAATTGAGATGTTCGTTTAACGAACGGGCATTGTACTGCGTCAATACAGCAACACGCTGGATATGCGAATTTGTCATATTACTCAGTGCAAAATCGATCGCCCGGTAACTGGATGCGATCGGCATCGCTGCCGCCGCTCTGCGGTCCGTCAGCTGCTGCATCCGCTTTGTACTTCCCCCTGCGAGGATCAAACCTACTGCTCTCATACCCTCTCACCTGCCTTTATCAATGTCTCTCCGCTTGCAAGCACTCCGCCGGCATAGTCCTCTTCTGCTGTCACTCCGCTGATCGCAGTATTCTTTCCGATCTGTACTCCGGACGGCACGACGGAATTCTCTCCGATCGTCGCCAGTCCGCCGCTGTAAATATTCGGCTTCATCCGGTTCGGAACATCCGCACCGATCCCGATCGTCACGTTGTCCCCGATCTTTGTATTCTCCGCGATGATCGTTTTTTCGATCACGCAGTTCTTACCGATCTCTACGTCCCGCATAATGATCGAATCACGGATCACGCTTCCCTCGCCGACCGTCACGCCTGCGCCGAGCACAGAACTATGTACTTCCCCGTAAATCTCCGTGCCGTTGCTGATGATACAACGGTCGACAACTGCCCTGTCCGAAATATACTGAGGCGGCAGGTTCGCGCTGTTGGTATAGATCTTCCAGAATTCTTCGTAGAGGTTGAACTCCGGAATGATATCGATCAGTTCCATGTTCGCTTCCCAATAAGAACTGAGCGTTCCCACATCTTTCCAATAGCCGTTGTACTCATAGGCAAACAGCCTGTCCCCTTTGCTGTGGCAGTACGGGATGATATGTTTTCCGAAATCGCAGTTCGGCTGGTCTTTCAGCCGGATCAGCGCATCTTTCAAAACCGGCCAGCTGAAAATGTAAATTCCCATCGATGCCAGATTACTGCTCGGATGCTCCGGCTTCTCCTCAAATTCACTGATCTTGCTGTCGGAATCCGTCACGACGATCCCGAACCGGCTGGCTTCCTCGATCGGAACCGGCATCGCCGCGATCGTGACATCCGCTTTATTTGCTTTATGGAAATCAAGCATTACCTCGTAATCCATCTTATAAATATGATCTCCCGACAGGATCAGCACATAATCCGGATTATACTGTTCCATATAATCCAGATTCTGATAGATCGCATTCGCCGTTCCGGTGTACCATTCGCTGTTGGAGCTTTTCTCGTACGGCGGAAGAATCGAAACACCTCCCACATTCCGGTCCAGATCCCACGGGATCCCGATTCCGATATGCGTATTCAGACGCAATGGCTGATACTGTGTCAGAACGCCTACGGTATCGATCCCCGAGTTGATACAGTTGCTGAGCGGGAAATCAATGATCCGATACTTCCCGCCAAATGCAACCGCCGGCTTCGCCACCTTTGCTGTCAGAACTCCGAGCCGGCTGCCTTGTCCTCCTGCGAGAAGCATGGCAATCATCTCTTTCTTCATCATGTTGTCACCCCATTTCAAGTTAATTGCTTACATTATACCATACTTTTTCTTTTTGTGAACATTTTTCACAATTTTTAACATAGATTTTTCTTCTTTTTGTTGACTATGAACAAAAAGATTCACTTTTATTTTTTTCTATATATAGTATAATATAAAGGAATAAGCCAATTTATGACTTATCTATAAAAAAAGAAGGGATTTATTCATGTATAAGATTGATTTCAACAAACCAATCCATATCCATTTCATCGGGATCGGGGGCATCAGCATGAGCGGACTCGCCGAGATCCTGCTGGAAGAAGGATTCACGGTTTCCGGATCAGACGCAAAAGAATCACCTCTGACAAAGAAACTCGAAGAAATGGGCGCCCACATTTTTTATGGGCAGAAAGCTTCCAATATTATTGATGGTATCGACTGTGTCGTTTATACTGCCGCGATCCGCCGCGACAATGCGGAACTGATCGAAGCGGTTGCCAAGAAGATTCCGATGCTGACCCGTGCCGAACTGCTCGGTCAGCTGATGAAGAATTACGATACACCGATCGCCGTTTCCGGTACGCATGGAAAGACGACCACAACCTCTATGATCTCCCATGTGCTTCTGGAGGGCGATCTGGATCCGACCATTTCCGTCGGAGGTATCTTAAAAGCGATCGGCGGAAATATCCGCGTGGGAAAATCAGAAACATTCATTACCGAAGCATGTGAATATACGAACAGCTTTTTGAACTTCTTCCCGAAGATCGGGATCATTCTGAATATCGAAGCGGATCATCTGGATTTTTTCAAAGACTTGGAGGACATTCGTCATTCGTTCCATCAGTTTGCAGCCCTGCTTCCTGACGACGGAACACTGGTGATCAACGGAGAGATCGACAACTATCCGGAAATTTATGACGGACTTTCCTGTCGTATCATAACCTATGGTTTTTCCAGGGATTTCGATTACAGCGCTGAAAATATCGCGTTCGATGAGAAAGGCTGCGCGTCATTCGACCTGCTGCGCCACGGAGAGCCTGCCGGACATATCACACTATCCGTTCCGGGCAGACACAATGTTTCCAATGCACTGGCATCGATCGCTACGGCAGATCTTCTCGAGATCCCGCTTGAGACGACCCGGAAAGGGCTGCTCTCTTTCACCGGAACCGACCGTCGTTTCGAATATAAAGGAACAAAGGACGGCGTGATCATCATTGACGATTATGCCCACCACCCGACGGAAATCGCCGCTACACTGCAGGCTGCCAAACACTATCCGCACAACGAACTATGGTGCGTATTCCAGCCGCATACTTACACCCGGACAAAAGCATTTTTCCATGAGTTCGCCGAAGCGCTTTCCCATGCCGACCATCTTGTTCTGGCAGATATTTTCGCAGCGCGCGAGACGGATACGCTTGGGATCTCATCCAAAGATCTTGCCGAGGAAGCTGCCCGTCTCGGAACCGACGCACACTATTTTTCCAGCTTCGAGGAGATCGAACACTTCCTTTGCGAGCGATGTGCTTCAGGAGATTTGTTGATAACTATGGGAGCCGGAGATGTTGTAAACATTGGGGAAGATCTTCTTAAATAGAAGTTATCCACACTTTCCACATAGAGTTATCTACAAAAAAACCGCCCGTTCCCCGAAAAAATGCTTTTTCCCTTTCGTTTTCGGTGCTATAATACGTTTACGCCAAAGGGGATTTTAAGAGTATTAAGTGGGGAAGATCACATGAAGACATTGATTTTAAAGAATAAATACCAGGTCAACGCGACGCTGGTCGCCAATGATTTTATCGACCATTATATGAGTAAAGCGAACGGAGAATTTGTGAAAGTCTATCTCTTTTTATTAAGACATCTGGACGATCCATATTCCCAGCTTACGATCTCAGCGATCGCGGACAGCCTGGACAATACGGAAAAGGACATCTTAAGGGCCTTCAGATATTGGGAATCTGAAGGGCTTTTAAGTCTGGAAAAGGATGCAGACGACCAGATCATCGGTCTTTCTCTTGAGAAGACGATCTGTGTGCCGCTCTCTCATCCGACACCACCGGACACGCCGACTACACCGGGACCGGGAGGCGGAAAGAGCTTAGAGGCTCTGCCGGGCGAGGAGATTTCCTCCGCTGCAGCATTTATGCCGGATGTTTCCGCATCGGACGCCCCGATTTCAGATATGGCTGCTCCGAGCGCTGCCGTTTCGGCAGCTCCCGTACAGACTCCGGTTGCCCAGCCGATTCCGCTGGATTCTTTCCGTGCACAGAAAGAACTGAAATCTCTGCTCTTCATTGCGGAACAATATTTAGGAAAGACATTGACCAAGACCGACATGGATGCGATCACCTATTTCTATGACACGCTCGGAATGTCCGCAGACCTGATCGAATATCTGATCGAATCCTGTGTGGAGAACGGGCATAAGAGCATCCGCTACATCCAGAAAGTCGCTCTTTCCTGGTTTGATGACGGAGTCCGCACTGTCGCAGAAGCACGGCAGCGTTCTGTAAACTATAACAAGAACTGTTATGCTGTCATGAACGCTTTCGGTCTGAAGAACCGTGCTCCGGGAGAAGCGGAACTTGCCTATATCAAGAAGTGGTCCGAAGAATTCGGTTTCACACTCGACATTATTCTGGAAGCCTGCAATCGTACGATCTCTGCGACACATCAGCCGAGTTTCGAGTATACAGACTCGATCCTGCAGAAATGGCGCAGCCGGCAGGTGAGGAAGATCCAGGACATCGCAGCTCTGGATGCTGCATTCCAGAAAGAACGCAGCCGAAGCGCCGCTGTTTCCCGTGTAAAACCGGCAGCGCGGAATCTGAACAACTTTGACCGCCGCTCTTATGATATGGATTCATTGGAAGAACGTTTATTAAACAGCAATTAAAGGAGTATTTTCGTGGGATTGAAGAATTCACAATATCAGGCAATCATGAGAAGTTATGAGCAAAAACAACTGAGAAGCCATGATCTTCTGAACAGTCATTATGAAGAAGTCTGTCGGGTGCTTCCGGAATTTCGTACTTTGGACGAATCAATCTCCGATCTGTCCATCCGGCGCGGAAAACAGCTTTTAAACGGAGATGACCATGCGGTGGATTCACTCCACGAAGAGCTAGCGATCCTTAGGGAACGTAAGAAAGCGCTTCTGAAATCTGCAGGATTTCCTGATGATTATCTGGAACCGCAGTATGAATGCAGCCTCTGCAAAGATACAGGCTACATTGATAACAAGAAGTGCCGCTGCTTCAAAAAAGCGGTCTCCGATCTGCTTTACAGTCAGTCGAATCTGGCAGGAGTTCTCCGCTATGAGAATTTCGATACATTCTCTCTGGATTATTATTCCGAGAATTTCAAAGACCCGCGTTCCGGTCGTTCTGCCAGAGATGTGATGCGCGAAGCACACCGGATCTGTCTTAATTTTGTAAAGACTTTTGAAACAGAACACAAAAACCTGTTCCTCTATGGAGATGTGGGTGTAGGAAAGACATTTCTCTCCAACTGTATTGCCCGCGATCTGATCGAACAAGGTTTTTCTGTCCTGTATTTTTCTGCGCCATCCTTTTTTAACACACTGGCACATCATACATTTGACAAAAACGATGTCGATGCACAGAATATGTACGAGTCTATTTTTGACTGCGACCTGCTGATCATCGACGATCTGGGAACCGAATATACGAATGCGTTTATCGCGTCCCAGCTTTTCTCCTGCCTCAACGAACGGCTGTTAAGCAGGAGATCAACGGTTATCTCAACCAATTTATCTCTGGACTCACTGGCTGATCTTTACACGGAGCGGTCATTTTCCAGAATCACAAGCAACTATATCATGCTGAAGATCATCGGAGATGATATTCGGATCAAGAAAAAACTTTTACACAAGGAGGAGCAATAATGCTGCGAAGAAGCGATCGAAACCTGGAGAATATTCCGGTAGGAGCACTGGGACTGATCCCGCTCACAGGATGTGAGGAACTGGGAGCGAAGGTAAATGATTACCTCGTAAAATGGAGACAGGAAAGTGCACATCAATACAAGGACGATGTAGCTTTCAACGGTTATGTAAAGGATAACTATATTATCGGAGCAAAAGTTCCGCGTTTCGGTTCCGGTGAGGCAAAAGGTATTCTCACGGAATCTGTCCGCGGAAAAGATTTATATCTTTTGGTGGATGTACTCAATTACAGCGTAACTTATCAAATGACAGGCAATACCAACCATATGTCACCGGATGATCACTTCCAGAATCTGAAGCGTATCATCGCCTCTGTCGGAGGAAAGGGACGCCGTATCAATGTGATCATGCCATTTTTATACGAAAGTCGTCAGCACAAACGCAGCAGCCGTGAATCACTCGACTGTGCACTGGCGCTTCAGGAACTGGTCCGTATAGGCGTTGACAACATCATCACTTTTGACGCCCATGACCCGCGTGTCCAGAATGCGATCCCGCTGAGCGGATTTGAGACGGTCTCCCCGGCTTACCAGTTTACCCGCGGACTGATGCGTACCTACAAAGATCTTCAGTTTGACAGCGAGCACATGATGGTGATCAGCCCGGACGAGGGGGCGACCGCGCGTGCGATCTACCTGGCAAACGTCCTCGGACTGGATATGGGTATGTTCTACAAACGCCGTGATTACACACGCATCGTCAACGGAAGAAACCCGATCGTTGCCCACGAATTCCTCGGAACTTCCGTAGATGGAAAAGATGTGATCATCATCGACGATATGATCTCTTCCGGAGAAAGTATCCTTGATGTTGCCAAACAGCTGAAAAAGCGCAAAGCGAAACGTATCTTCGCTGCCGCTACATTCGGTCTGTTCACGAACGGTATGGATCAGTTTGATCAGGCGTACGAGGATGGTATCATCGACGGTATCCTGACAACCAACCTGATCTACCAGACGCCGGATCTTTTGTCGAAACCTTACTATATCAACTGTGATATGAGCAAATATATCGCACTTCTGATCGACACTCTGAATCACGACGGATCGATCAGCAACATTCTGAATCCGAGTGAACGTATTCAGAACGTCCTCACTCGCTACAAAAACGGCGAGGAAGTTTAAAAACTAAAGACTTCTATAACTCAGAGCATGGGCTTTATTCCTTGCTCTGAGTTTTTTATTGTCATATTTTCTAATAAAAAGGAAACTGCCGCTTCACGATTGTTTTACGAATCGTGAAAGCGACAGTTCTTCCTTTTTCTGGGAGAAGATTTTCTCCTCCCGTATGCACTTAGTTCAATTACTACCGATATTTTACAGAAGTCCTCCGATTGAAAGGAACAACGGTGCAAATACCAGTGAAACGATTGTCATTAATTTGATCAGGATGTTGATCGACGGTCCCGAGGTATCTTTAAACGGATCTCCGACCGTATCTCCTACAACGGCAGCTTTGTGAGCTTCGCTTCCTTTTCCGCCGTGTGCTCCTGTCTCGATATATTTCTTCGCGTTATCCCATGCTCCGCCTGCGTTGGACATAAAGATCGCCATCAGAACACCTGTTACAAGTGCGCCTGCAAGCAGACCGCCCAAAGCGTCCACTCCGAGTACCACTCCGACAAGTACCGGAACGATCACTGCCATCAGACCCGGAAGCAGCATTTCATGAAGCGCTGCAGTTGTAGAGATGGCTACACAGGATGTATAATCCGGTTTCTCAGTACCCTTCATAATGCCCGGTTTCTCACGGAACTGACGTCTTACTTCCTCGATCATCTTATAAGCTGCTTTGGACACAGAATCCATTGTGAATGCAGAGAATAAAAATGTCAGCATACCGCCGATGAAAATACCGATGATCACTTTGTAATCCAGCAGATTGATCGCATCCAGATCTACCGCTTCCGCATAAGATACGAATAACGCCAGTGCAGTCAATGCTGCAGAACCGATCGCGAATCCTTTTCCCATCGCTGCGGTTGTGTTTCCTACGGAGTCCAGTTTATCTGTAATCTCACGAACCGAGTCATCCAGTCCTGACATCTCTGCGATACCGCCCGCATTATCTGCGATCGGTCCATATGCATCAACTGCAACGGTAATGCCGGTCGTGGAGAGCATACCAACGGCCGCAAGTGCGATTCCGTACAGGCCATTTGCCTGAAATGCGATAAAGATTCCCACACAGATCAGAAGCAGCGGGATTGCTGTGGACTGCATACCAACGGCGATACCACTGATGATCGTCGTCGCCGGTCCGGTCTCGGACTGCGCGCCGATCTTCTTAACCGGTTTGTAATCTGCAGATGTATAATACTCTGTTACATTTCCGATGATCACACCGACTACCAGTCCCGCGATCACCGCGATCGCAGCTCTCATATCGCCGAATAATACCTGACTCAGTACGATCGACGCGATGATCACAAGACCTGCGGATACATAGCTTCCCTTTGTCAATGCTTTCTGCGGATTTGCGTTCTCTCCGCCTTTTACGAAAAATGTTGCGATGATCGATGCGATCAGACCGATCGCTGCGATCGCCAGCGGATAGAGCACGCCTGAAACAGCCGCACCGACTGCACCGAGAGTCAATGCAGATACCAAAGAACCTACATAAGACTCAAACAAGTCCGCCCCCATACCGGCAACATCCCCTACGTTGTCTCCTACGTTATCTGCGATAACAGCCGGATTACGCGGATCATCTTCCGGGATTCCCGCTTCTACTTTACCTACCAGGTCAGCCCCTACGTCCGCTGCTTTTGTATAAATACCTCCGCCTACACGGGCAAACAGCGCGATAGAAGAAGCTCCCAGGCTGAATCCGGAAAGAACGTCTACATTCTTCGTCAATATGTATACAAGGCTCACACCAAGCGCTCCGAGACCGGCTACACACATTCCCATAACCGCTCCGCCGGAAAATGCAATCGAAAGCGCTTTATTCATTCCGCTCTCTCTTGCCGCATTCGCTGTTCTGACATTCGCCTTTGTTGCCACTGTCATACCACAGTATCCCGCGATCGTTGAAAACAATGCGCCGACCACAAAACAAACCGCCGTTACCCAGCTTCCGATCCCGACTCCGATCAGTACGAACAATACTGCAACAAAGATAACCAGAATCTTGTACTCTGCTGTCAGAAATGCCCGCGCACCCTCGGCGATCGCACCTGAAATCTCTTTCATTCTGTCTGTTCCTACACTCTGGCGGCTGACTTTGTTCGCCAGATACACGGCGAACAACAATGCGATCACTGCCGCCGCCGGAACAAGAAACATCCACTTTTCCATGTCTCCATCCTCCTAAATTGTAAAAAATAATCCCACTGTATGAATCTTTCATACAAGTGCCGAAAAAAGCTCAGTCGTCAGACCAAGCTTCCTCAACTGCTTCTTATTATACCTTTTGTCTTTTCATTTTGCAAGTAGTTATTTTATTTCTTGCATTTATTCTTCTCTCTTCTTCCTTTATATTTTATCTATGCTTTATTTTCTTGGTTTTATTTCTTTATCTAAATATTTTTTAGGTATTCTGATGAATGTTTAGATACATATCTTATTCAGCGAGTTCATTTTTTGATATGAAAATGTCCAAAAGTTCCGCAACTTTCAACCGTTTTTTTATGCGCACGCACAAACCATCCCGGAGCTTCCCATTGATTTGTATTTTTTCCCGTTCCTGTTTTTTACATAAAAACGGACGCTGCCATCAGTGAATAATCACCGATGGAACAACGTCCGTACTTTTCCGGCTGATACTGCCGAAAATATTTATTCTTCTGTCACAATCTCCTCTGCATCGGCTTCTACCGCATCCGCTACTTCCATTTCTGCTTCGGCAACATCCGCTTCTTCCACTGCCGCTTCCAGTTCTCCCTGCTCCATATCCAGTGCAAGAAGATCTTCATCGTCCAGTTCCGCCTCTTCTTCTGTCTTCAGTTCGGTATTCAGATGTACGTCGCGGTACTTCTTCATACCTGTACCTGCCGGAATATGTTTTCCGATCAGGACATTTTCTTTCAGACCGATCAGGTGATCGACTTTTCCTTTGATCGCAGCCTCTGTCAGAACCTTTGTTGTCTCCTGGAAAGATGCTGCGGAGAGGAATGAATCCGTAGCAAGTGCGGCTTTCGTGATACCGAGCATGATCTGCTCTCCGGTTGCCGGCTCTTTGCCCTCTTCTTCAAGCATTTCATTGACCTCGTTGAATTCCAGCACATTTGCCATGCTGCCCGGAAGAAATTCGCTGTCTCCCTTTTCTTCGATGCGGATCTTCTTCAGCATCTGACGCACAATGACCTCAATATGCTTATCGTTGATCTCAACACCCTGCAGACGGTATACACGCTGTACTTCTCTGAGCAGGTAATCCTGTGCGGCACGAAGGCCTTTGATCTTCAGGATGTCGTGCGGATTTACACTACCCTCAGTCAGCTCATCTCCGGCCTCCAGCACCTGTCCGTCACGGACTTTAATTCTGGAACCGTACGGGATCAGGTAAGCTTTGGACTCGCCTGTCTGGTCATTCGTCACGATTACTTCACGTTTCTTCTTTGTATCGCTCAGAGTCGCAGTTCCTGCAAATTCTGTGATGATCGCAAGTCCTTTCGGCTTTCTCGCCTCAAACAACTCCTCGACACGAGGAAGACCCTGTGTGATATCGTCACCGGCAACTCCACCGGTATGGAACGTACGCATGGTCAGCTGTGTACCCGGCTCTCCGATGGACTGTGCGGCAATGATTCCGACAGCCTCTCCGACCTGAACCGCTTCTCCGGTCGCCATGTTGGCACCGTAGCACTTGGAGCATACGCCGTTTTTACATTTACAGGTCAGGATCGTACGGATCTTCACTTTCTCAAGCGGATTTCCGTTCTCATCCACACCGTTCTTCATCACTTTCTCGGCACGCTTCGGTGTGATCATGTGATTTGCTTTGACAATAACATTGCCCTCTTTATCTTTGATGTCCTCACAGGAGAAGCGTCCTGTAATACGCTCCTGCAGACTCTCGATCTCTTCGTTTCCGTCCATGAATGCTTTGACATACATTCCCGGAATCTCTTTTCCTGTACCCTCCACACAGTCGCTGTCGTGAATGATCAGCTCCTGGGAAACGTCTACGAGACGTCTTGTCAGGTAACCGGAATCGGCGGTACGAAGCGCGGTATCGGACAGACCTTTACGCGCTCCATGGGCGGACATGAAGTACTCCAATACGTCCAGACCCTCACGGAAGTTGGACTTGATCGGCAACTCGATCGTACGACCGGTCGTATCCGCCATCAATCCACGCATACCTGCAAGCTGTTTGATCTGTTTGTCGGAACCACGGGCTCCGGAATCCGCCATCATGAAGATGTTGTTATATTTGTCCAGACCGGAAAGCAGCGCCTCTGTCAGCTTATCATCGGTGTTCTTCCAAGTCTCTACAACTTCTTTGTAACGCTCTTCCTCTGTGATCAAACCACGTTTGTAGTTCTTTGTGATCTTATCCACGGTATCCTGCGCTTCCTGGATCATCTGCGGTTTCTGCGGCGGCACGGTCATATCGGAAATGGATACGGTCATCGCAGCTCTTGTGGAATATTTATATCCGATCGCTTTAACATCATCCAGAACTTCCGCTGTCTGTGTTGCGCCGTGTGTATTGATTACTTTTTCAAGGATCTGTTTCAACTGTTTCTTTCCAACGTGGAAATCAACTTCCAGTTTCAGTTCATTACCCTCGATCTCACGATCTACAAATCCAAGATCCTGCGGGATGATCTCATTGAACAGGAGGCGTCCCAATGTTGCGTCGATCGTTCCTGTCTTCTCGCTTCCGTCCGGCATCGTCTTTGTCACGCGGACTTTGATCTTAGAGTGCAGTGTGATAAATCCGTTCTCATAAGCAAGGATCGCTTCACTTACGCTCTTGAAGAACATTCCCTCGCCTTTGACTCCCGGTCTTTCCTGTGTCAAATAGTAGATACCAAGTACCATATCCTGAGACGGAACGGCTACCGGACCACCGTCAGACGGTTTCAGCAAGTTGTTCGGGGAGAGCAACAGGAAACGGCACTCTGCCTGTGCTTCCACGGAAAGCGGTACATGAACCGCCATCTGGTCTCCATCGAAATCGGCATTGTATGCGGTACATACGAGCGGATGCAGCTTGATCGCCTTACCCTCTACCAGGATCGGCTCAAATGCCTGAATACCAAGTCGGTGCAATGTGGGGGCACGGTTCAGCATAACCGGATGCTCTTTGATCACTTCTTCAAGAACATCCCAAACTTCCGGCTGCAGTCTCTCGACCATTTTCTTTGCATTTTTGATATTGTGCGCGGTTCCGTTGGCAACGAGTTCTTTCATAACAAATGGTTTGAACAGCTCAATCGCCATCTCTTTCGGCAGACCACACTGGTAGATCTTCAGCTCCGGTCCTACGACGATAACCGAACGTCCGGAATAGTCAACACGCTTACCAAGCAGGTTCTGACGGAAACGTCCGGACTTACCTTTCAGCATATCGGACAGAGATTTCAGAGCTCTGTTTCCAGGACCTGTTACCGGACGACCACGGCGTCCGTTGTCGATCAATGCGTCAACCGCTTCCTGAAGCATACGCTTCTCGTTGCGCACGATGATATCCGGCGCGCCGAGCTCCAACAGTCTTTTCAGACGGTTGTTACGGTTGATGATTCTTCTGTACAGATCATTCAAGTCGGAGGTTGCGAAACGTCCTCCGTCAAGCTGTACCATCGGACGCAGATCCGGCGGGATAACCGGGATTGCATTTAAGATCATCCACTCCGGTTTGTTTCCGGATTCACGAAATGCTTCCACAACTTCCAGACGTTTTACGATTCTTGCGCGCTTCTGTCCGCTTGCATTTTCAAGAGCTGCCTGAAGTTCTGCATACTCTTTTTCCAGATCGATCGCCTGAAGAAGTTCCTGAATTGCTTCGGCACCCATTCCTACACGGAAAGATTTGCCCCATTTTTCTCTTTCTTCCTGATACTCTGCTTCGGAAAGCACCTGTTTGTACTGAAGGGAAGTCTCACCCTTATCCAGCACGATATAAGATGCAAAGTAAAGCACTCTCTCCAAAGTTCTCGGAGAAATGTCCAGGATCAGTCCCATACGGCTCGGGATGCCTTTGAAATACCAGATATGGGAAACCGGAGCAGCCAATGCGATGTGCCCCATACGTTCACGGCGCACACTCGCTTTGGTCACTTCTACGCCACAACGGTCGCAGACAACGCCTTTGTAGCGGATCTTTTTATATTTTCCACAGTGACACTCCCAGTCCTTGCTCGACCCGAAAATCTTTTCACAGAACAGACCGTCTTTCTCTGGTTTCAATGTTCTATAGTTAATGGTCTCCGGCTTTGTAACCTCGCCTCTTGACCACTCCATGATCTTCTCCGGTGAAGCCAGACCGATTTTGATTGCATCAAATGTTAACGGCTGATATTGTTGTTCATTATTATTTGGCATAAAGTTGGCTCCTCCTATTCTTCGTCAAAAAACTCATCGAATTCAATCTCATCCACTTCGGCAAGATCGTCTTCTTCCGGTTCCACATCCTCCAGTTTTCCGTCTACGAATTCCTGCTCGGTATAACCGTGGTCGCCATAGGATTCGTTGTCGTCACGATATCTTCTGTCTCCCTCGATGATCGAACGCAGGTCTGTCTCACCGTAATCTACGCTTTCCATGATCTCAACTTCTGTGTTGTCATCACGGAGTACGCGTACATCCAGTGCAAGTGACTGCAGCTCTTTCAGCAATACCTTGAAAGATTCCGGAATTCCCGGTTCAGGGATGTTCTGACCTTTGATGATCGCCTCATATGTCTTCACACGTCCCACAACGTCGTCAGACTTCACAGTCAGGATCTCCTGCAGCGTGTAGGATGCGCCATACGCCTCCAGAGCCCAAACCTCCATCTCTCCGAAACGCTGACCACCGAACTGGGCTTTTCCTCCCAGCGGCTGCTGTGTTACGAGTGAGTAAGGACCGGTAGAACGCGCATGGATCTTGTCGTCTACCAAGTGATGCAGTTTGAGGTAATGCATGTGTCCGATCGTAACCGGGCTGTCAAAGAACTCTCCGGTACGTCCGTCTCTTAAACGTACTTTTCCGTCACGGGAAAGCGGAACGCCTTTCCACAGTGCACGGTGTGCACGGTTGTCATAGAGGTACTGGCGTACTTCCGGAAGCAGTTCCTCTCCATGTTTCTTATCAAATTCTTCCCATTCCAGATTGACATAATCATTTGCCAGATCCAGAGTATCCATAATATCGATCTCGTTTGCGCCATCGAAGACCGGTGTGGAAATGTTGAATCCAAGCGCTTTTGCCGCAAGACTCAGATGGATCTCAAGCACCTGTCCGATGTTCATACGGGACGGCACACCAAGCGGGTTCAGAACGATATCCAGCGGACGTCCGTTCGGCAGATACGGCATATCTTCTACCGGAAGCACACGGGAAACGACACCCTTGTTACCATGACGTCCGGCCATCTTGTCACCGACAGAGATCTTTCTCTTCTGTGCGATATAAATGCGGACTGCCTGATTTACTCCCGGTGACAGTTCGTCGCCGTTCTCTCTTGTAAATACTTTCGCATCCACAACGATACCGTACTCTCCGTGCGGTACTTTCAGAGAAGTGTCGCGGACTTCACGCGCTTTCTCACCGAAGATCGCTCTCAGCAGACGCTCTTCCGCCGTCAGTTCTGTCTCTCCTTTCGGCGTTACTTTTCCGACCAGGATATCTCCTGCGCGGACTTCTGCACCAATGCGGATGATTCCTCTCTCATCAAGATCTTTCAGCGCATCGTCGCCGACTCCCGGAATATCTCTTGTGATCTCTTCCGGTCCGAGTTTTGTATCACGGGCTTCCGCCTCATATTCTTCAATATGGACGGAAGTATAAACGTCATCCTGTACGAGACGCTCGCTCAACAGAACGGCATCCTCGTAGTTGTAACCCTCCCAGGTCATAAATCCGATCAGCGGGTTTTTACCAAGCGCCATCTCGCCCTTGGATGTGGACGGACCGTCTGCAATGACCTGTCCTTCTTCCACTCTCTCGCCCTTGTCAACGATCGGTCTCTGGTTGTAGCAGTTGCTCTGGTTACTTCTCTGGAACTTAGTCAGTTTGTAGCTCTTCTTGGATCCGTCGTCATGTTTGATCGTGATCTCTGTGGAAGTTGAACGCTCAACAACACCTGCTTTTTCTGCCACGATGCAGACACCGGAGTCAACTGCCGCTTTTACTTCCATACCTGTTCCGACTACCGGAGCTTCGGTTGTCAGAAGCGGAACTGCCTGACGCTGCATGTTGGATCCCATCAGCGCACGGTTCGCATCGTCATTTTCCAGGAAAGGAATGAGTGCTGTCGCCACGGAGAATACCATCTTCGGAGAAACGTCCATGTAATCGAACTTGCTTCTCTCGTATTCCTGTGTCTCTTCACGGTAACGACCGGATACGTTTTTGCGGACAAAATGTCCCTCTGCGTCCAGAGCCTCATTCGCCTGTGCCACATGATAATTATCTTCTTCGTCCGCAGTCATATATACGACTTCATCCGTAACGACCGGATTCTGCGGATCTGTCTTGTCGATCTTTCTGTACGGAGCCTCGATAAATCCGTACTGGTTGATTCTCGCATAGCATGCCAGAGAGTTGATCAGACCGATGTTCGGTCCCTCAGGCGTCTCGATCGGACACATTCTTCCGTAATGGGAATAGTGAACGTCACGGACCTCAAATCCTGCACGGTCACGGGAAAGACCTCCCGGTCCTAATGCGGAGAGACGTCTCTTATGCGTCAGTTCTCCAAGCGGGTTGTTCTGATCCATAAACTGGGACAGCTGGGAAGATCCGAAGAACTCTTTTACAGCTGCTGTTACCGGTTTGATGTTGATCAGAGACTGCGGAGAAATTCCGTCCTGATCCTGCGTCGTCATACGCTCGCGGACCACTCTCTCCAGACGGGACAGACCGATTCTGTACTGATTCTGCAGAAGTTCTCCGACCGCACGGATACGACGGTTGCCCAGGTGGTCAATATCATCGTCATTTCCCATGCCGTATTCAAGATGGATATTGTAGTTAATGGAAGCAAAAATATCTTCCTTTGTGATATGTTTCGGGATCAGATCGTGGATGTCTCTCTTGATCGCTGCTTTCAGCTCTTCCACGTCTCCCTCTGTCTCCTCAAGCAGTCCCTCCAGAACCGGATAGTATACCTGTTCTGTCACACCGACCTCAGCCGGATCGATGTCTACAACTGCCTGCAGATCTACCATCATATTGGAAAGGATCTTGATATTGCGGGACTCGTCCTCCCCCTCTACCCAGATATACGGAACTGCCGCATTCTGGATCTCATCTGCCAGTTCTCTTGTGATCGTTGTTCCCTTTTCGGCAACCATTTCACCTGTCACACAACTGATCACGTCTTCTGCCAGCACGCGACCTTTGACACGGTTTTTCAGAGCCAGTTTTTTATTGAATTTGTAACGTCCTACTTTTGCAAGATCATAACGTCTTGCGTCAAAGAACATACTTGTGATCAGACTTTCCGCACTGTCCACTGCCAGCGGCTCGCCCGGACGGATCTTTTTGTACAGTTCTAACAGACCCTCCTGATAATTCTCAGCAGTGTCCTTTCCAAAACTTGCAAGGATCTTCGGTTCTTCACCGAACATCTCAACAATCTCCGCGTTCGTTCCGACACCAAGTGCACGGATCAACACTGTAATCGGCACTTTACGCGTACGGTCAACTCTTACATAGAAAACGTCATTGGAGTCTGTCTCGTATTCCAGCCATGCTCCACGGTTCGGGATCACAGTAGAAGAATACAGTTCTTTTCCGATCTTATCATGCGCGATTCCGTAGTAAATTCCCGGGGAACGCACAAGCTGGCTGACGATAACACGCTCGGCACCGTTGATTACGAACGTACCGGTCTTTGTCATCAGCGGAAAATCTCCCATGAAGATTTCATGTTCGTTGATCTCATCATTCTCTTTGTTGTAAAGTCTCACTTTCACTTTCAGAGGTGCGGCATATGTCGCATCACGTTCTTTACACTCGTCGATCGTGTACTTTACTTCATCCTCGCAGAGTCTGAAATCGACGAATTCCAGACTGAAATGACCGCTGTAATCTGCGATCGGGGAAATGTCATCGAATACCTCTCTCAGACCTTCGCTCAGAAACCACTCGTATGAGTTCTTCTGGACTTCGATGAGATTCGGCATTTCCAGCACTTCTTTTTGTCTGGAATAGCTCATGCGTGAACTTTTTCCGTTTGTGATGGGACGAATTCTGTTTTTCTCCATTGACGTTTCACTCCTCATATATTTTTTTGCGGGTATGAAATCTACCCAGTCATACTTCCCTGTTCAGTAATACTCTGCCACTGCAAAAGCATCACACTCTATAATAAGAAAAGAGCCATGTGCATCAGTAAATGTAATCTATAATGGCATACCTTTCCATAATAGCGCATTTTTTACTATATCACAAAGCTCTTTCTGATGTCAACCGTTTTTCTCCATTTTTATCAAAAAACTCTTGACATATTTTCTTTTTTGTGGTAATTGACATTTTCATCACTCTCCGGCAAACAAAAACCCGTCAAACTGCTCTGTTCACATATCAGATAACAGAAAAGCCGCAAATGACTTTCTCATCTGCGGCCGTAATCTTCTGTCAGAAATGAAATTATTTCATGTTAACTTCTGCACCCTCAGCTTCCAGTTTAGCTTTCAGCTCTTCAGCTTCTGCTTTGGAGATTCCTTCTTTGATCACTTTCGGAGCTCCGTCAACAAGCTCTTTTGCTTCTTTCAGTCCAAGTCCTGTTACTTCACGAACAACTTTGATAACTTTAACTTTGGAAGCTCCTGCAGATACAAGCTCTACATCGAACTCATCTTTCTCTTCTGATGCTGCAGCTCCGTCTCCTGCTGCTGCAACTACAACACCTGCTGCTGCAGATACACCGAATTCTTCTTCGCATGCTTTTACTAATTCATTCAGTTCTAATACTGATAACTCTTTGATTGCTTCAATCATTTCAGCTGTTGTCAATTTAGCCATTTTGATATCCTCCATTTTTAAAATTTTATCTGCCGCTCCTATGCGGCTTTCCATTTGTTTTCTGATTAAATCGTCCCGCCTGCGGCGAGTACCTGATTACTCCTCTGTTGCCGGAGCTTCTTCTGCTGCTTCAGCCGGAGCCTCAGCTGCAACCTCGCCGTCTTTCTCAGCGATCTGCTTAATAACACGAGCGAAGTTTGTGATAGGTGACTGCATACTTCCAAGCAATCTGGACAGCAGCACTTCTCTTGACGGGATCTTAGCCAGTTCGTTAAGACCTGCTACGTCATATACTGTTCCTTCTACTACACCGGCTTTCATTTCCAGTTTGTCTGCTGTCTTAGCAAACTCTGCAAGAATTCTTGCCGGAGCTGTCGCATCGTCTTTGGATACGCAAAGTGCGCTCGGTCCCTCTAAATACTCATCCAGACCTGCGAACTCTGTTCCCTCAAATGCTCTCTTCATCATTGTGTTCTTGCAAACTTTGTAAAGAACACCAGCTTCTCTAAGCTGTTTACGAAGCTCTGTATCCTGTGCTACTGTAAGTCCACGGTAGTCAACAAGAACAACAGACTGAGCGTCTTTGATGTCTTCTGCGATAGCTGCTACGATTGGTTGTTTTAATTCAACTTTTGCCACGTTCTGGTGCACCTCCTTATAGATTTTGAATGACTGCTCCAGATAAAATAAGAATTCTGCTTCGCAGGATTCTCCGCCTGCGGCGGAGCTGCAAAGCAGCTATATTCCAAGCCGCCGCAGTGCGATCCCGCGGAGCGTTTTTATTCGACGGGATACCATTCCTGTCGAATAATAAAAAATCCTCTGCACCTTAAGCCAGAGGATTACTAAGTCATCTTTAAAAGAATCTTGTCTTCCTCGGCAGGCGTTTTGAACCTTATGCCTAACGGCACCTGCTGTCTTCGGCAGTCAATTGCTATAATAGATTAGCATTCCACTCAGGAAATGTCAAGTGTTTTTTATATTTTTCAAGAATACTCTCTTGTCCCTTTTGATCGACAGTTGAAACGGTCAATCTATAACGTATTCATTTCATCAAAATCTGCTTTTGGATCTGCCGTACAGCTTTTTTCCAAACTCTTTAAACTTTTGCAAAACGTATTGTATCGATTAATAAATTTGTTTTCCATATTTCTTTATATCCTCCAGCAAAAACTCATTATGGATATTCTCATAATCAAAAATATCAATTTTGCGTAGTGTTGGAATCTCCTCGAGCGCTTCTTCCAATTCCAATATATCCTCACAGCCATACACAACAAAATCAATATCACTGGTATCTGTTGCAGTGCCGGTCGCAAAAGATCCAAATAAGTCCAACCGTTTTACTCCGTTGGCTTTACATATTTCTTCCACCTTATCTATCAATTCCGAAACAGGCATTATATTCATATTATAGTTTTCCTCTTTTCCACCATCATACACACTGTTTATCCCCATTATGCTTCACTCTGTTGCCAATAACAATGCCCGATTTCTTACTCTCTCCTCTGAGCCAGCAGCCACGCTGTAATATGGATTGCCTGCTGAAACTGCCCTGCATCGATCATTTTCTCAATCATCTCTGCCGGAAGTTTTATCACATTTAAAAACTCCGTATCGTCCAAATCTTGTCCGGATACTTTGCGGCAATTCTTTGCCATAAAAATATGTGCATAGTTGTCTGCTATGGTCGCATTTGACGGTATCGTAAGTAAATAACTCCATTCATCCGACTCATATCCGGTTTCTTCCAAAAGTTCCCTTTTTGCCGCGTCAAAAGCATCTTCCGCCGAAATATCTTGTGCGTTTTCACCGCTCTGAGAACTTCCATATTCTTTCCCATCTTCCCGCTCGATCCCACCTGCCGGAAATTCCGTTGTCACCTGTCTGATTCCCGGTCTGAACTGTTTCACGCAAAGATAGTTTCCATCGGTATCCGATGCCACGATCACAACATAATCTCTGCGGCTATAACTGTAAAAAGGTTCAAATACACTTCCATCCGGAAATTTCCATGCCGATCTCCGAAAATCAATCCATTCATCCTGTACAATATGCTCCATATGGACTTCTTCCCATACAAGAGAGTCATCCAACTGATTTTCCTTATTATGATCTTCCATCTTTCATTTCCCCTTTCCGAAAGATTCCACGCCTTACAACAAACCCCCGCACAGCGAGAGCAGACATACGTCTGATTTCGCCGTGCGGGGGCTTCATTTTCACATTTATGATCTTCTCAGCACATTACTGAAGTTTCATCGGGTTCAGTTTTACTCCAGGTCCCATTGTAGATGTCAGTGTAACACTCTTCAGGTACTGTCCTTTTACTGCTGCCGGTCTAACTTTGATAATTGCATCGATAAGCGTCTGGAAGTTGTCCGCTAACTGCTCTTCGGTAAAGGAAGCTTTACCGATCGGCACATGGATAATGTTTGTCTTGTCCAATCTGTACTCAATCTTACCAGCCTTGATCTCGTTGATCGCTTTTGTTACGTCCATTGTAACTGTTCCGGCTTTCGGGTTCGGCATAAGACCTTTTGGTCCAAGTACACGTCCAAGACGTCCAACAACACCCATCATGTCCGGTGTAGCAACAACAACGTCAAAATCCAGCCATCCTTCGTTCTGGATCTTCGGGATCAGATCCTCTCCGCCTACGAAATCTGCTCCTGCAGCTTTTGCTTCCTCAGCCTTTGCATCTTTAGCAAATACAAGGATACGAACAGTTTTACCTGTTCCGTGCGGAAGAACAACAGCTCCACGGATCTGCTGATCAGCGTGACGTCCGTCACATCCTGTTCTGATGTGAGCCTCGATTGTCTCGTCAAATTTTGCTACTGCTGACTTTTTCACAAGTGCGATCGCGTCAGCTTTTTCGTAAAGATTTCCTCTTTCGATCTGCTTTGCAGCTTCGATATATTTCTTTCCTCGTTTCATTCTAATAAACCTCCTTGTGGTGTTTGCGGGAACGAACCCCTCCCACTATTTTCAACTCTGTTACTGTCTTTCTACTCTTTCACTCTTTCGAAGACACCGAAATGAGCTTCCGAATACATCAACTTACTCCTCTACGGTTACACCCATAGAACGGCATGTTCCGGCGATCATGCTCATAGCTGCCTCTACTGTTGCAGCGTTCAGGTCCGGCATTTTCAATTTTGCGATCTCTTCTACCTGAGCTTTTGTGATCGTAGCAACTTTGTTCTTGTTCGGAACGCCTGAACCGGATTTCAGGTTGCAGGCTTTCTTGATCAATACTGCTGCCGGCGGAGTCTTTGTAACAAAGCTGAAGCTTCTGTCGTTGTAAACTGTGATAACAACCGGGATAATCAGGTCTCCCTGGTCAGCTGTTCTGGCATTGAACTGCTTTGTAAATTCCACAATGTTTACACCGTGCTGTCCAAGTGCAGGACCAACCGGTGGTGCCGGAGTTGCCTTTCCAGCCGGAATCTGTAACTTAATATAACCTTCTACTTTTTTTGCCATTTTTCATTACCTCCTTGTGGTATTGTCGGGATAAAATCCCTCCCACTTAATCCATCTTCTTTACTTCTGAAAAGCCAAGTTCAACCGGAGTTTCACGGCCGAACAATTCCACATTGATCGAAAGGCTCTGTTTCTGCTCGTTCATCGACTGAACCACACCGACAGTTCCCTCCCATGCGCCGCTGAGCACGGTCACAGTATCGCCGATCTCGAAGTCATATACGATGTTCTCCTGATGGATTCCGAAGCGGCTCATCTCTTCTTCCTCCAGCGGAACCGGTTTGGATCCCGGTCCGACGAATCCCGTCACGCCTCTCGTATTACGAACAACATACCATGTATCGTCGTTCATGATCATATGGATCATAACGTAACCCGGGAAAAGCTTTTTCATGCTTACTTTCTGAACGCCGTTCTTCATCTCGATCACTTCCTCCAGAGGCACTCTCACCTCAAGGATCTGATCTTCCAGATGACGGTTCTCGATCGTCTTGTCAATGTTTGCTTTTACCTTGTTTTCATACCCGGAATAGGTATGAACTACATACCATTTTGCCTCTGACATAAAATCACCTTTCTGCTTCCGCCTGCTACTTCACCAGGAAGTCAATTCCATATTTCAGGATCGTATCGATCACCGTAATGATCGCTCCCAACAATACAGAGACTGAAACAACTGCCGTCGTCTGTTTCACAAGTGTTTTCTTATCTGGCCAGACAATTTTCTTAAACTCTGCCTGTAATCCTTTGAACCAGCTGGTTTTCTGAGCTTTTCCTGATTTCTCACTCATCTCGCCACTTCCCTTCAACGACTATTTTGTCTCTTTGTGCAGTGTGTGTGATTTACAGAACTTGCAATACTTCTTTGTTTCCATACGTTCAGGATGATTTTTCTTATCCTTGGTCATGTTGTAATTGCGGTTCTTGCATTCTGTACATTCCAATGTAATTCTTGTGCGCACAACTTCCACCTCGCTTTTTTTTTACTTAACTTAATTGTTACCGATGGTTGCGAAGCCATCCAAATTTAGGCATAAAAAAAAGACCTACTTCCATTCGCCAGTCGATTGTATCACAATCACCGGATGAAAGTCAAGTCTTTTACTTAAATCCTCCGGAAACTCTCCACTCTCCACCAAAAACTATCCGTAACGCACTGCAAATCATCAAATCTTAATATCTTTCAGCCGCCCGGCTCCGCGCAGATATTTCCTGTAAATGAAGAAAAATACCGAACTGCTGAGCACTGCTGCGGTCAAGTCCGAGATCGGTTCCGCATAAAATGCCGTTTTTGCCGTAAAGAACAACGGTAAAATACATGTTGCCGCCAGATAGATCATTTTCCGCACAAGCGACAATGAAAGCGACAGTCTCGTCATTCCCAGCGCCGTCAGCGCATCGACAAATACATACTGAAAACTAAGCGGTACGATCATCAGCATGAACACACCGATTCCCCACACCGCAAGCTGCTGATATTCCGCATTCGATGTAAAGATCCGGACAAAATACATCGGAAGAATCCTGGCGATCCCGAACATCAATACGGTAAATCCGATACAGAGACCGAGGACGCAGGCTACGGTCTTCCGGATCCGCTCCGGTTTGTTCGCGCCATAATTAAAACTGATCAGAGGCTGCGATCCGCTTGTCACCCCAAGCATCGGCGCCGTCACAAGCAGCATATAACTCTGAACGATCGTCGCTGCCGTGATCAGCGTATCTCCCATCTCCTCACCACCATAATACTGAAGCACCGCATTCAATGCAATGATGATCACACTGTCCGTAGCCAGGATCAAAAACGGTGAAAATCCGATCTTAACTACTTGCTTTGCGATCATTCGTTCCGGTTTCATGATCCGGATCGGAATCAGCATTTTTTTGCCGTGAAGCGTCGCAAGTACGAAGAGACAGGATCCCATCTGCGCGATCACCGTCGCCACAGCCGCACCCGCAATGTTCATATCCAACCCAAAGATAAACACCGGATCCAGTACGATATTCAGCACAGCGCCGATCAATGTCGTCGCCATCCCGAGCACCGGAAATCCCTGCGCCGTGATAAAATAATTCATTCCCATAGATATGAGCGCAAAAAATGTTCCCAATGTATAGATCGTAAGATATGTATTCGCATACGCAAATGTAACTTCACTCGCCCCGAACCAGTGCAGAAGCCATGACTTCACCGCCAGAAACAAAAACGTCAGACACAGCGAGAAAACCAAAAGCAGCGAAAAACTATTGCCAAGGATCCGTTCCGCGCCTTTCTTATCCCCGGCGCCGAGCCGGATTGAAAACAACACCGAACCTCCGATTCCGATCAGCGCGCCGAATGACGACAGCAATGTGATGATCGGCGCACATACCCCGGCGCCCGCAAGTGAATCCGCACCGATCACCGGGATATTACCTATATAGATACGATCCACAATGCTGTAAAGTACATTGACAAACTGCGCAAACATAAACGGCACCGAAATCTTCAGAACAAGCAGTGGGATCGGATCACTGCCAAAATCATTTACTTTTTTCTTTCCCCTCATCATTCGCAATTCCTTTTATTTCCGTTTCCTTTTCTTCTAAATCTTCCGCTTTGATCCCCCGCTCTTCCAGCCTCCGGTAAACATCGCCGCGGAAAATCGTATAGATCACCGACACAAGCGGAATAAAGATCAGCATTCCGACAACCCCCATCAGGCTTCCGCCGATACTGACCGCCGCAAGTACCCAGATAGACGGAAGTCCCACGGAATTACCGACAACTTTCGGATAGATCAGATTTCCCTCGATCTGCTGCAATACGAAAAAGAGTACAAGGAAGATCAGAGCTTTCACCGGGTTGACCATCAGGATCAGAAACGTTCCCACCGCACATCCGATAAACGCACCGAAGATCGGAATCAGCGCGGTAAACGCGATCAACACGCCGACCAGAAGCGCATACGGCAGACGGATGATCCCCATCACCACAAAGAACATCGTTCCAAGAATCAACGCCTCCACACACTGTCCGGTCAGGAAATTGGAAAATGTCCGGTAAGTCAGCGAACAGATTCGCAGGATATTCTCCCCTCTTCTTTTCGGAAGATAAGCATAAACGATCTTTTTCACCTGACCATGCAGCTTCTCTTTTTGAAGCAGAATATAGCACGCAAACACAAATGAGATAAAAAATGTCGTCACGCTGTTCACAATACTTCTTGCCGCAGACATCGTAGAGTTCAGCACACTGCCCGCTCCGCTTTTGAAAAATGCGATCACACTGTTGACGATCTTCTCCCAGTTCATATCCATATTTCCGATCAGAGCCAGTATCTCCTGATTGTCATCAAACAACGCTTCCAGCCATCCGATCGCTTTCGGCATAAAACTCTGGATGTTTCTTCCCAGTCCGATCAAAGTCTGTCCAAGCTGCGGGATCACAACAAACAGGACGAGGAGCACGATCCCAGCCACGCCGATGATCGTCATGACAAGGCTGACCGGTCTTGCAAGACGACGGAGCTTCCCGTTCTCTTTCCATTTTTCATTGCCAAAAATATGCCGTTCCAGAAAACTCATCGGAACATTCAGCACAAATGCGATCGCACCGCCGATCAGAAACGGCATCAAAATTTCCAGAATAAATTTCAAAATATCAAGCACCAGCGTATATTTCCACAAACCGATCAAAATCAGCGCCGTAAACACGATCAGTTCTTTGATCTTTCGTATATTTTCTTTGTTCAGATCCATACTTCCACCCTTTCTTAATCTACTATTGAGTGAGTATATCAGAAATCGCTCCTGTTAGAAAGCAACTTCCAATATATTCGCAATATTCGCAATATTTTTATACTTTTTCACACAAAAACATGGTAAAAACCACCGGAGAATTGTATAATATATATTACTAACACGAAAGAGAGGATTTATCATGAAACAAAACAATATGTTAGCAATGATCCTTGCCGGTGGACGCGGTTCCCGTCTTCATGACCTGACAAATAAAGTCGCAAAACCGGCTGTTTCATATGGGGGAAAATACCGCATCATCGACTTTCCGCTCAGTAACTGCGCCAACAGCGGAATCGATATTGTCGGCGTACTGACACAATACGAATCCATTCTTCTGAACAGCTACGTCGCAGCCGGGCGCCGCTGGGGACTGGACGCGAAAGACAGCGGCGTCTATGTACTTCCACCTCGCGAAAAAGCGGATGTAGACCTCAATGTCTACCGCGGAACCGCCGATGCGATCTCGCAGAATATCGATTTCATCGATACATATTCTCCGGAATATCTTCTCGTACTCTCCGGAGACCATATTTATAAGATGAATTATGCAAAGATGCTCGATTATCACAAAGCGAACAATGCCGACGCCACGATCGCCGTCATTGAAGTTCCGATGCAGGAAGCAAGCCGCTTTGGTATCATGAATACAGACGAGACCGGACAGATCGTCGAATTCGAGGAGAAACCGCCACAGCCAAAAAGCAATCTCGCATCGATGGGTATTTATATCTTTGACTGGAAGATTTTGAGAAAGATGCTCGTTGCGGATATGAAAGATCCGGAGTCCAGCCATGATTTCGGTAAAGACATCATCCCAAGTATGCTTGCCGACAATCGGAAACTCTGCGCATATAAGTTCCAGGGATACTGGAAAGACGTCGGAACGATCGATTCTCTATGGGAAGCCAATATGGATCTGCTCGCAAAAAACAACACGCTTGACCTCAACGATCCGAGCTGGAAGATTTATACCGAAGACACAACGGAGCTTCCACACTATGTTGGAACTAACGCTGAGATCAAAGGCGCATATATCACACAAGGCTGCCACATCGAGGGAGAGGTTCGTAATTCCGTATTGTTCACCGGCGCCAAAGTCGGTCCGAACGCAAAAGTGATCGACAGTGTCCTGATGCCGGGAGCGATTATCGAAGACGGCGCGGTTGTCACACGCGCGCTTGTCGCCGACAATATCCGGATCGGCGCAAATGCAGTGGTCGGAAGCGCCGACAGTGACCATATCGAACTTGTTGCAAAACGTGTAAAGGGGGAAGAATAAGATGAAAGCATTAGGTATTATTAATTTTTCCGGACATCACATTCGTGTAGAGGGAATGCAGGACTATCGCCCGATCGGAGCTTTTTCTTTCCTCGGAAGATATCGCGCCATTGACTTTCCAATTTCCAATATGAGTAACAGCGGGATCGACCAGATCCAGGTGTACGTCAACCAGAAACCTCGTTCTCTGGCGGAGCATCTCGGAACCGGTCGTCATTACAACATCAATTCCAAGCGCGGAAAACTGCGGCTTCTGTTCTCCGAAAACGGAGCGGAAAATTCATTGTATGACACCGATATCGCGGCATACATCGAGAACATGGAATGTATCGAACATTCGACCTGCCCCTATGTGGTCATTGCCCCGAGTTATATGATCTACGCGCAGGATTTCCACGATGTGATCAAGACCCACATCGAATCCGGCGCAGACATTTCTCTCTTGTACCATTCTGTGGACAATGCAAAAGAGGCATTTTTGAACTGTGATGTTTTGAACCTGAACAAGCAAAAAGGAGTCCTTTCCATCGAGAAGAACCGCGGAACTGCCAAAAACCGCACGATTTTCATGGATACTTATGTGATGAAACGTGAATTGTTCATCGAACTTGTATATAAAGCAAAGAAACTTTCCTCCATGTACACACTTCCGCAGATCATCAACGTAGAATGCGATGAGCTGGATGTACGGGGAATTTCACATCGCGGATATTTTGCGACCATCACTGATCTGAAGAGTTATTTCGATGCCAACCTCGCTCTGATGGATTTCAAAAATGTACAGAGCCTCTTCAATGAGGACTGGCCGATCTACACAAGAACGAACGACTCCTGCCCAACCCAATATTTCGACACTGCCGATGTGAAACGTTCGATCGTCTGCAACGGCTGTCTCATTGAGGGTACTGTTGAGAATTCCGTGATCGGCCGCGGATGTATCATCAAAAAGGGCGCTGTCGTCAAAAACTGTGTGCTTCTTTCCGAAACCGAAGTTGGGGAAGATGTATATCTGGAAAATCAGGTCGTGGACAAACACGCCCGCATCATCCATGCGAAAGAGATCATCGCACAGTCGGAGAAACCGGGATATATCAGAAGAGAAGACACGATCTGATTTTTCTTTGTCTCATCTTTTGAGCACAACATATTTTGGGGTCGACAGAAAAGTCAATGAATAACAGTAAATCTCCAAGTGGTTTATTTACGAAACAGCCACTTGGAGATTTTTCTTTTTTGTGTCCCCTTGTTAGATGACGAGGACTTGATAATTTGATTTAATTTATTTGTTCCAGATTTTATATACATTGTATAAAATATCTTTAAGAACTAACATCGAATCTTGTTTGCTGTCCCCATATTCCTCCTTTATCTCATCAAACATTTTCGCAATTCTAAAAGCGTAATTTTCAGTATTTACTTCTGTCTGATATTTAAGAAGTATCTAAGTCCGCAATATTTCTTTCGGCGGTTCTATCTCACGCGCGATCGTATGCTCTGTCAGTTCTGACAAAAGCCTGATTTTTTTGTTGATAACCGGACGCATACAATTGGGGACATGCTCCTGATGGGCCCTATGTATCGCAACACATTCTTTGCAGTTTCCATGATATCTGCATGCTTTCTGACAAGGACAGTGGTCTTTCTCTTTGTATGCTTCTCTGAACTCTGCTGCGAACTCCTCCTGAAGTTTCAATCCCTCCGTACGATTTCCCTCATGAAACGCTTTCATCGCATCCAGCTCTTTTTGATTTCCCTCGATCTGCATTGCATCAGCCTCACTTCTTATCTTTCCGGCTATTCCAGATCCATGCTCCGCCCAGAATACCGCAGATATACAAAATATTGACAAGGATCGTAGGTTCATCTTTCAGAAAATAAATTGCCACCACACCTGCTGCCAACGATGCTACCAACCGGATTGTTGTGTTGATCCGTTTCCACTTCCTCTCTTTTGCCATCTGAAGCTTGTCCATTCTGGACTGCTCCAGCCGCAGGTAGTCCATCAGATCTTCACTCGGAATCCGTGACAAGATCCACTTATCCCGCGAAAAATGCTCCTCTTCCTGCTTATTAAACCGGAAAAACCTCTTTTTCGACGGCTCTTCGTCTGCGAAGATCACCGGCTCCGGCTCATCTTCCGTTTCGAGTGACCGTTCTGCACTTTTCGTTCCCGGATCTGTATTTTTCACTGCCGGTTCTACGCTCTTTACTTCCTGTTCTGTACTTTTTACTTCCTGTTCTGTACTTTTTACTTCCGGTTCTGCACCGGTTGATTCCGCCTCTGCATTTTCCGGTTCTACTGTCTTCACGGTCGTTTCTACTGTTGTAACAACCGTCTCCTCCGCTTCTTTTATCGTATTCTCTGACATATTTCAGTCTCCTCTCGCTGTAAATTCATTCCATGATATCTCTGGCTTTATTCTATCACACTGTCTGAAAATCTTCCACCGGTTACATCACCTTTCTACCGGAATTGTCGGCATATTATCCAAACTCAGCAAAAGTCTACTGAAAAATCTTTCTTATTCATTTGTCGCTTCCCTATTTAAATGTCAGAACAACTTTTCGGATAGAGGGATCTTTTGAGTCTACAAAATCAAAAGCTTCCTGTGCTTTTTCTATCGGATATACATGAGAAACAGTTCCTGACAAGTCCAATTTTCCCCCTTTGATCAAATCAATCGCTTCCTGAAATTTCTTGTTTTGTAAACGGGATCCTCTTACATCCAGTTCTTTTGATGTGATCAGGAATTGATTTATTTCGGTCGGTTCAACTGCAAACCCCATCGTGATCACCCTTCCCGCATTACCGGTTGCTTTTAACAATGTCAGCAGAGAATCATTTACACATGCAGCATCAATAGATACTGTCACACCATATCCGGCCGTCAATTCTTTGACTTTCTCAATTATATCTTCTTGTGCAATATTGATTACATAATCAGCACCATTTTTTAGAGCCTCCTGTAACTTTTGTTCAATCACATCCGCCACAATAATTTTAGCTCCGCTCAATCGCGCAATTTTCAAAATAGAACTTCCTAATGCTCCATATCCCAAGATCAAAAGAGTATCTTCTTCACACAATTCCGCTCTTGAACAGCTTTGTATTGCGATCGTTGTCGGCTCGATCATAACAGCTTCGACATCAGATAATTTTTCCGGCAATAAATAGCAGTCTTGTTCCGGTGCTGTAAGATATTCTTCATATCCACCATCTATATGTACACCACGAACTTTTAAGCTGCCGCATACATTTCCTCTTCCTTTTCGGCATGCATAACACTCTCCGCAGCTCACTACCTGATCAACGATCACTCTGTCGCCCGGTTTTAAAGACTTTACGTTCTCTCCCACTTCTTCTATCACACCGACAATTTCATGTCCAATAATACGCGGATATGTTGCCGCCGCATTTGTTCCGTGATAAATCCCCACATCAGAACCGCAGATTCCGGCGGCTTTCATTTTCACCAGAACATTGTTCTGTTTATCGATCACCGGTTTTTCCACATCTATTACTTTCAATTCTTCTGGTTTCACAACTCGAACTGCTTTCATGAGATCCCCTCCTAATTCTTTTTTGCATCATCGGAAACCGATGCTACAAGTATCAGTACCAGCACAGCCCCTTGAATCAGCCGCTGCATACCAACCGACAAATTTGCGGCATTTAAAAATGTAGTAAGCAAATACATCATAAGAGCCCCCAGACATACGCCCGCAACATTCGATTTTCCTCCCGAAGCCGCTGTTCCTCCGACAAACGCTGCGGCAATAGACGGAAGAAAATACGTCGTCCCCATATCTTGAAATGCTCCTCCATTGAAAGCGCCGCACAAAGTTCCCGAAAGACCACACAACGCTCCTCCGATTACAAATGCCGATATAACCACTTTATTCACTTTAATCCCTGCATATTGGGCAGCTATCCTTTTTTGCCCCACTGCATGAAGCTGCTTCCCATATTTCGTTTTATACAAAAGCAACGCGAGCAAAACCGCAACAATCATACAGATCATCGTCAGCATGGAAAATCCCCCTGCATGCAGATTAATAAAATCTACAAATCCTGCATTCGGAAGTGTTTTCATCGTTGGAGCCAATACCAGGACAATGGTAAAAATAATATATCCTGTTGCCAATGTCGTCACCATAGCCGGCACTTTTAAGTAAATGTTAACAATTCCGTTTACCAAACCACAAAATGCCCCTACTGCAACTGCTGCGATAATTCCGAGGATCACATTATACTGCATCAGATCACATGATATATACGCTGCCAACGTCAAAATATATTGTTGCGACAAGTCGATTGCGCCTTCTCCGCTTGTTACCACAACCATCTGTCCCAACGCAAGAAGCAGAGCAAACGAGCAAAGCTTCGCACTGGAAAAAATCTGCCCGACATTAAATTTTCCTGATACGATTGAAATTGCTATCCACAAAAAGACGGATCCCAAAAGCGGCCATATAAACGCATATTTAGTCATAATTTTCTTCATAACTACTTGCCCTCCTTTTTATGCATGACCAATTTGATCGCCAACACAACAATTAGAATCATTCCGGTCACTGCGGTCTGATAATTGGAATCTACACGGAATGATGTAAGGATGGTTGTTATAAATGACATCGCAATCCCGCCACATACAACTCCAACCGGAGCCACAACACCTCCTGACATCTCACAACCGCCCAGAATTACCGTCGCGATCGACATCATACAATACGTCGCGGAAGAGTTGGCATCTGCGCCCATACATACTGCTGTGTATGCCATTCCGGAACAGATCACCATCAAGCCGGCAAGTGCATAATTGACCATCTTAGCGCATAAGTAAGACCACCCTGAACGCTCCACTGCCAATGGATTGTTTCCGATCCCCCGTAAAATCATGCCGTATTTTGCCCGGAAGAGGACGTACCAACAGCTTCCGCCTGCCAGAATACACAAAACGATCGGCATCGGGATAAGAGGAAAATCAAATTTATACAACCGAAGCAGCCACTCCGGACAACTTCCTCCCGGAGACGGCGCTATCACCAACGCAATCCCCCACCATACAAACTGTGCCCCCAGAGTTACTACGATCGCCGGTATATTCCGTACATGGATCAATGCTCCCATCAAAGCATACGCTCCCACGAAGACCAATAAACTCACAAGACCCATAAGTGGATTCCCTGTCAGAATTATACCGACCAACACATTCACTAATGCGATCGAATAACCATTTCCCATATCCACATCCCCGGCGGTCACAATAAACATTTGTCCCAATGCCGCAAAAACCAACGGTACTGCTGATGAAACCAGCATACGCATTCCCATATAAGACAGGATTCTCGGATTCATAGCTGCATTTATAAGGATCATAAAAATCATAGCTGCAACCGGAAGCAGAACTCTTGACGTCATCATTCTATGTATCAGACTTTCTTGTTTCTCTTCTGACATTTTTTGATGTTTCGTATCTTCAAAAGAAGCTTTTACTATATTAGGAACGGTAATCTCTTCTCCTTTTAGTTCTTCTGTGATCTCTCCCTCATGCATAATATATGCGCGATCACAAATCTCAATTTCGGCATCTTCGGTTGAATACAGAACAACTGCTTTTCCTGCACGCTTCGCTTCATCGAGCAGTCCATAAATCTCCTGTTTTGTCTCGATATCGACTCCTGCCGTTGGATCATTCAAAATAATCAATTCTGCTCCTGATGCAATTCCTCGCGCGATCAATGCTTTCTGCTGATTTCCTCCGCTCAGGGACATGATCGGACTATGAATTCCTTCCGCTCGAAATTTCAGCTTATCATACCAGTTCTGTGCAAGCTCCTCAGATTTTTTCTTATTTAAAAACAATCCTTTTTTCACTTGGTCTAAATTTCCAATGATCATATTGTCAAAAATATCCCATAAGTGGAAAATCCCCTCTCTTGCACGATCTCCACTGACATAAGATACGGATGAATTCAACAATACCCCTTTCTTTTCTATCCCTTTATATCTTCCCGCTTCAAATAAAATATTCAACAGTTCCGTCTGACCCGAACCTGCCAATCCTGATATTCCTACGATCTCACCTTTATGTACATGCAGATTTATATCGTACAAACCTTTTCCCGTATAGTTTTTTACGGAAGCAGCGATATCCCCCTTTGCTGCATTTTCACGATTTATCCTTTGTTTTCCTTTTGTTGCTCCACTTCCTCCAAGCATTTCTACCAATTGCACTGTATCAATTTCTTTCGGATCACATTCACCGGAATTTTTTCCGTTTCTCATCATTACAATACGATCCGATATCCTTAATATCTCTTCCAGTTTATGTGAAATATAAATAACTGACGTTCCTCTGTCACTTAATTCTTCTACTACTTTATGAAGTTGATTTGCCTTATCTGTTGACAATGCTGATGTAGGTTCATCCAATATCAAAACTCTCAGATTATCTGTCATCAATGTTTTACATATTTCAACAATCTGTCGTTCTGCAAGTGTCAATCGTTCCACAGGTTTCATAATATCAATCTGATTATTTGGAAAATATTTCTCAAGAAGTTCTTTTGTTTCTTTTTTTGCCGTTTTCCTCCATCCTGGTTTTGTAAACTTTCTATGCTCCACATTGAGCATTGCAAAGTTCTCATATACACTCAAATTTGTGCATAACGATAAGTCCTGATATGCACAGGCAATTCCGGCTTCTTTCGCCTCCTTTGTTGTATATCGCTTCATCTCTGTTCCATCTACAATGATTTTTCCATCCGTCGGCGGAAGAACTCCTGTCAAAATTTTCATCATTGTTGATTTTCCTGCTCCATTTGGACCTACCAGCCCAATTACTTCGCCTGAAAATATTTGAAAATCGATCTGCTCCAATGCTTTTGTAATTCCAAAAAATTTGTTAACCTTTGACAACTCAATATAAGGAGTCTGTTTTCTTTCCTTTTTCACGATTCGAAACCGCCTTTCCCATACACTTTATGTCAACGCAATGATCCTGATCGGAGAGCCTGATCCATCCTTTATCTTATTTGCCAGCCCGATCACATAAGAAAATACCGGTATCTTTTTCAGATTTGTCAGGTTCTCTAAAATCGGGATCCCATTCCCAAGAAGCACTTGATGACTCGGATATTTCTCACTGCCGAATGGATCCAACGCAAGCGCATCTGTTCCAACGGATGCAACTTTCTTATCTGCAAGATATTTTGCTGCCTGTTCACTTAAACCTGGCCAATCTTTCAAGAACTCTTCTCCCTTTTTTCCTATCGCATATTTTTGCTCCCATCCAAAGGAGAATAAAATCACATCTCCCTCCTGTATTTCTCCATACTCTGCTTCAAACGCTTTCAACATGTCCAGTGTATATTCCTCGCAAGGTTTTAAAAAAGACGCATCGATACATACACCTCTTCCCATAACTGCTTTTACCTTTACATGGTCGATTGCTGCGCCCTCTCTAAAAAAATGTCTCGGCGCATCCATATGAGTTCCTGTATGTTCCCCATAGCTCACTTGCCTGTGATAAGAAACATCTCCCTCATCATAAGTCTCATATACGATCGCACCAAATCTTGCATGACTTGGCCAAACCGGCATCCCCGGTTCCAAGGTATAACTAAGATCAACGATTTCTGCCTTGTTCACTACTTTTTGTATTTTCTCTATCATTTGTAAATCCATGCACTATGCTCCTTTTCTTTCACTTTTGGATATAAAATCAGCCGGGCATTATCTGATTGGATACCATTGATGCCTTTCATCGCCCGACTGTTGTTCATTTTTATTTATATAAATTTTCCCTTACCCACTCACGATCATAAGTTGGCGTACCAATTTCTTCATCGCCCATATCTTTGTAATTCTCCACCTCATCTTTGGTTACAACTGCAAAAGGATGAACCATTTCATTTGGCACTTCATATTCCCCGCTCAAAATATCACATGCAACATACACTCCTGTTGCTCCGTCCCATGGATTCGATGAAACAGAGATCGTATCATACCCATCCGGCGCTTCATTCGCCCACCATTTCAGAAAATATCCACGATTGTCTCCGCCAATTACAGGTAATTCCATTCCTGCTGCTTCAAATGCCTGCACTGCTGCATAAGAATCCCCTCCTTGTGTCACAACACCCGCCACATCGTCAAGCGTCGGCAATACCGAGGCAAGTTCCGACTGAGCTTTTGAGCCTGTCCAGTCAGTATAAACTTCTGCAACAATCTCTATATCAGGATAGTTCTCTAATGCTTTCAATACACCTTCGTGGGCAATATTATCAAACTCGGCGCCTGCCGTCCCTCTCAACTCGATAATCTTTCCTTTTCCACCAATTGCCTCACAAACATATTCTGTCAAAGTTGACATTTGATCAATCGTATCAAAATTGATCTGATAACATAATTCAGCTTCTGACTCTACCGGTCCGTCGTTGATAATAATACATGGAATTCCCGCATCAGACGCTTCTTGGATTGCGCCAGTAAGAGCAGTCGCTGAAATCGGATCTATAATGATTGCATCCATTCCTTCCAAAATAAAATTTTCAATCTGCTGTACCTGTTTAGACGCATCATTATTTGCTTCTACAATCACAAATTCTGAAATCTCTCCGGTTTCTGTCAATTCATCAGCCGCTTCCTGTGCATAGGCTTCCATCTGCTGTCGATATGAATTTCCATTAAAACTATTCGTCAATCCAATCTTATAGCCGCCTTTCTCGCCGTCAGCTTTCGCATCCCCCTGACTTTCATCAGCACTTCCGCATCCAACCATCCCCATTACCATCACAGCAGTCAGAAATGATGCTAATACTCTTTTTTTCATTATTTTTCCTCCTTTTCTTTTTAAAATCGTTTTCCTATCTTGTATACTAGCATATTAACATTCAAGTATTGTTTTGTCAACTATTTATTATTTTCTTTTGTAATATCGAACTATTCTCGGCACATTGAACAAAATTATCCGTTTTAATCCGTCCATTTGATCTTATATTTATATTTTTTAACCAAATGAAAAGATCATGGGATTTCTTCCAAAATCTTCCATGATCTTTTCTCGCATTTTATCTATTCCTCCACAATCTCAAAATATTGCGGATATTTTTCTTTTACAATTTTCTCATCTATAATGTATCTTGTTAAATGTCGCTCCATAACTTGTTCGCCCTCAAGTGGTCTCTTATTTCTAATCGCTTCCAATATCTTTAAATGATCCTCTATCACATATCTCTGGTCAACTGCTTTCGTCCGCAACGTCCGAAGTCTGTCAAAATGTAGCATCATAACACTCATCAGTCGATAAATATGTATTTTATTCGTGATCGAAAATAATTCTTTATGGAACTGATTATCTAACTCTAATAATTCTCCCGCCTCATTGTTATCAATATAAAATTTTTGCAATTTAACATTCTTTTCTAATTCCTGTATCTTCTCCTCCTCGATTCCCTGACAGGCAAGTCTTACCACAGCTTTTTCCAATGTCAGTCGCATAAACAAAGCCTCTTCTACCAGTTCCCAGTCGATCAACGAAACATAACTTCCTTTTTGAGGATAAATTTTTACGATCTTGCTCTTGCTTAATTCAATCAAAGCCTCACGAATCGGCGTCCGGGAAACTCCAATCTTTGATGCGAGTTCATTTTCACTGATTCTGCTCCCAGGTTCCAACTCCAACATGACAATATTTTCTTTGAGCACACGCAAAGCATATTCTCGCCCCGTTTCTCTTCCATAACGTTTTTTTACAATCATATCATTTCTCCAATTTTCACTACATACATAAACTATATTTCTAAAAATCCTTTGCTTGAAATCACATCCTGCCTCCATTCAAGCGCATTGTATACCACGCGTCGTGTCAGCTAGTATACAAGTCGTTATTAGTATATCTGTATTTCAATGACTTTGTCAACCTAAAATGGAATTTCCTGGCATTCTCTTCATTTTAATAATATCCCCAAAACATGCAACTTCCCCTCTGCCAAAAAAGAACGGGAATTTCCGCTCCTGACAGAAATCCCCGTTCTTTCATTACATTATGAATTTTCTTCAATATGCTTCGCAACTTTTACATCTTGCTTTTTAATGTGATTGATCAGCCATCCTGCTACATCGGAATTGATTTTTCCAACCAATGCGACACTCGAGCCTTCCTTTTCCAATCTTTCATCAATTTCCCTTACTGTCTTTTTAAAACCTTCGTGCATTTTCTTATGGTTCGCACGATCCGGATAAGCATACTGTTTCTGCAGTTTTTCTTCGTCGCCGAAATGTTTATCGACATACTCCGTCAGAAACTGCGCAGCAGAAAAGAGTTCATCACGTCCTTTTCCCATGGAACATGCTTCCAGCAAGTTATTGATTCTTCGGATAAATTCTTTGTGCTGGCTGTCAATCAACTGATTTCCTGTTTCCCAGCTTGGATCCCATTCGTATCGTTTTGCCTGTAACGCCTTTCCGGAAGCCGTCGCTAAATTTCCAGACGGCACGACAGTCGGTGCAGAACTTGTTGAGACTGTCGGATGATAACTGGATTTCTGATGAAAAGATGTATGTGTTGGTGCATAAACACTGTCTTTTCTCAAATTAAATACTTCCACCAGATTCTTGAGCGTCTGTGCCTGTGCAGACAGTTCCTCACTCGCCGCTGCGCTCTCTTCCGCAGTCGCCGAATTTGTCTGGACGATTCCGGCAATCTGGTCTACTCCCTGACGTACCTGGAAAATAGACTCCGCCTGTTCCGCTGCGGAAGTAGAAATATCATCTACATAGGTTACAACGGCTCCGGCGCTTTCTACTGTCTCTACAAGAGCCTGTGCCGTACGATTTGCTATATCTGTTCCATTATTGACAGCTTCAATGGTTCCCTCGATCAGACCCGTTGTATTTTTCGCTGCCTCAGCGCTCTTAGATGCCAGATTCCGCACTTCATCCGCAACCACTGCAAAACCACGTCCTGCTTCCCCTGCACGCGCAGCTTCTACCGCTGCATTCAGCGCCAGAATATTCGTCTGGAATGCAATATCTTCGATCGTTTTGATGATCTTTCCGATATCCTCCGACTTATGACTGATCACGGACATCGCCTGGATCATTTCCTGCATCTGATCATTGGAGGCTGTCAATGCATCCTGTGCAGAATATACTTTCTCACTGGCTTCTTTTGCATTGTCCGCTGTCCGCTTGATATTTTCAGAAATCTCCGTGATCGTTGCCGCCAGTTCTTCCACAGAACTTGCCTGTTCTGCAGACGCTTCAGAGAGATTCTGTGCTCCGGAAGATACCTGATCGGATCCCTCGGCTACCTGCTCTGAAATCTGCTGAACCTGCGTCAATGTATTACTCAGATTATTATTCATCTGCCGGATAGATGTCAGGATCGGAGTCAGATCACCTTTATAAATCTCATCCTCAGCCTGGAGATCAAAATTCCCCTTTGCCATCTCTCCCATCAAACGGGTCAGATCACTGATCACTTCTTCCAAAACGCTGCAAGTCTTTCCTACACTGTTGACCAATGCTCCAAGTTCATCTTTCGACTGATAGGTAAGTTCCTGTTTCATATGCCCATCAGCAATCCCTTCCATTGCATTTACAACCTCTGTAACCGGATTCACGATTGCTTTTGTCACTTTCAAACAGATCCACATTCCGATTACAATTGCTGCAGCGGTCATGAACATCAGTAAAAACAAGAATCTGTTGGTTGTATCAATGCTCTCTGTCATTGTCTTTGTACGGATCTGATCCGTCTCCTCATTCAGAGGTTTCACCAACTCAATTGCCTTATTCAAAGCCGGAGTACATTCTTCCAGAATGACCTCCTGTGCTTCTTCTCTCTTATCCTCATTCAGCAGTGAAAGAACCTTGTCTCCGATGTCAAACCATCCCTCCATTGCATTCTGATACTCGTTCAGCGCATCCTGATCCAGAACATCCATTGACTGAAGCGTCTCGAAATTATTCTTGATCGTAGCGATATTTTCCTGTACTTTTGCGGTTTTATCCGCATAGTTACTGTCATCTTTTTCAATTACCATATCCCGAAGATAACGTGCCGCGATATTGGTCGCGATCCGGTTCTCTTTGATCAGGTCGTCTGCCTTTACCGAACCCGCCATAAAATTTTCAAGATTTTCATTCGCCATCTTTAACTGGAACATGGAAAATACAGCAATCAGAACGGTCATGATCAGTACAATGCCATAACCGACCAATAACTTCTTCTTTACTTTTAAATTATTAAACATAATTTCTATCCTCTTCCTTAGTATTTGCTGTAATTATCATAAGTGGATGCAACCGGCTGATAGCTCTCTTCCTGATAGCAACTGTTGTCCATCACAGGCTCGCTATACGCAGCTACTCCAACACCGTCTTCCCGTAATTGGAAACGGCTTACAAGTCCTTTGAGGATCTGAGACTGACCGGATAACTCCTCACTTGCAGCCGCACTCTCTTCCGCCGTTGCAGAGTTCGTCTGAACCACGCTGGAGATCTGATCCACGCCCTGTGTTACTTCGGCAACTGATTCTGCCTGCTGCTCTGCCGCATCCGTAATCTTCTCCACTGTATCCACGGCTCTCTTCGTGCTTTCCACTGTCGCATAAATAGCGGATGCTGTCTGCTCTGCGATTCTTGTGCCGTCTTCCACCGCCGCGATCGATCCTTCGATCAAAAGCGTTGTATTCTTTGCCGCCTCTGCACTCTTAGAAGCCAGATTCCGTACTTCATCCGCAACCACTGCGAAGCCTTTTCCTGCTTCTCCGGCTCTTGCTGCCTCTACCGCTGCATTCAGTGCAAGAATATTGGTCTGGAATGCAATATCTTCAATCGTCTTGATGATCTTTCCGATCTCACTGGATTTGGAACTGATCTCCTGCATTGCCTGCATCATCTCTTCCATACTCTCATTGGAACGTGACAGCTCTCTTCCCGCATCTTCCACCTGGCTTTTCGCTTCTTTTGCGTTATCTGCCGTCATTCTTACCTGATCGGAAATATCATTGATCGTAGCCGCAAGCTCTTCTACGGAACTTGCCTGCTCGGTTGCCCCCTGAGATAATCCCTGTGCTCCGGAAGACACCTGTTCAGATCCGCTTGCCACCTGATCCGCCGCATCATTAATCTGAGATAACGTGCTGCTTAAGTTCTTATTCATTCTTCTGATCGACTCAAGAATCGGACGGAAGTCTCCAACATACAACTCTTCTGCTTTTGTCTTGATATTGAAATTTCCGTTTGCCATTTCATCCATCAAGTAGGTCAGATCAGACACCACCCCGTAAAGTCCCTGACTGGTAACGCGGAAGCTCTGTGCCAGAACTCCTATTTCATCTTTGGATTCATACTCAATATTCTGATTCAAAGCCCCCTGTGCCATCTTACCATACGCACTTTCGAGTTCTACAATCGGTTTTGTGATACCGCGTACCAAATAGATCATTACTAGAACCGCAACCACAAGTAAGACTACGAAAATACCCACGATCATCCATACAATTCGTTCTCCAATCTGTGTGGAATCTGCATTAAAGTTTGCCGCATCCACAGAATACTGCTGATATAAATCTTCCGCTACATTTGCACATTCCTGCACTGTCGGTACAAACTCCTCAACCAGCACATCTTCTGCTTCGCTCCATTTTCCATCTTCCATCAGTCCAACAACTCTTCCACGAATTTCCCCTACTTTATCGCTGATCGTTTTGATTTCGTCAAACGATTTCGACGAATCCTCATCCATACTTTCCATTTTTTCCAAGCTATCGGCTGCCCCCTGCGCTATGACATCAATCGCATTTTTATCCAGACGTTTTTCCAGTACGGCGTTATATAAACGAGCCTCGATCTCATAAACTTTTCTGGAAAACTCCATCGCCTCTGTCGATCCTACAAATGGTCCTTCATACATATCATTCGTAAGGGTTCCTACTTTTTTCACAGAAAAAATAGAAATCGACATCAAAATAATGGAAGCTACAATCGTAACTCCAAAACCTAACACCAGTTTTTTACCTATCTTCATGTTCTTCATCTTCCGATATTCCTTCCTTTTCTTTTTTATTGATCTTATTTATAATCTTAGTCTTTATCTCTGTCATACGCGCATGAATCTGCCGCCGTTTCTCTTTGATCCATACTTCCGCAGACTTCCTAAAGACTCGGATTCCTCGAATTCCCCAGCAAACCCATAATAACTGTGGGATTTTATGTAAAATCGGGAAAAACTGCACCATATATTCCCTGGTGGGGAACATCCACGCCCGCTGCTTTTTTCCCCATTCTTCATCTCGATCTCTCTGATAAAAATCGACACGAGTCTTTTCATAAGGAATAATCTTTGAATCAAGCCGCCGGTCTTCCATTCCTTTTGAAAAAATATATTCTTCCAATTGAAACGCAGTTCCGGTATCCGCTTCTCCTCCTTGCCCAAACCATAGAGATGCAAGAATATTTAACTGTTTTGCAAATTCTGTCAATCCCGCCTTTTCCAGCGATTCTTCAATAAACCTTTTCTCGCTGGTTATTGCCGGATTCTGTATGTAATAATAGTAATCCATGACGTCCCTCATCTTCAGTTCCCCCATCATATAGGCGTCTACCCATCTGCCAAACTGATACAAGAACTGCATGGAGAGATTCCAAGTCTTTATCCCCGCCTTCCTGTTTCCGTGAAAATACTTTTGGGCTGCGTGTGTCAGGTGTTTATACAAAATCTCATTTCCAAGCGGAATCTCGTCGTAAAAAATCACCCGAACCCCCGGAACCCGAAAATATAGCCGTCCATGATTCGTTCTGTTCACCTGCTGTTCATAATCCATACTGTTCATGATATTATAAACTTTTCCCATATCCTTTGGCGATACAAGAAACTCGAGTCCAAACGTATACCCCAGTTCACTTTTCGGATACATGGAACGAATTTCCAGCCCCCGGAGAAGTACTCCCTGAACCTGATGTCTGTTCATCTGCCACAAAATGACTTCCAAAGCGCTTTTATAACTTTCTTCCAACAGAATCTCTTTATGGTACTTCCTGTAAAACGCTTCCTCATCCGCAGCCGAAAGTGCTTTTTCCACCCCCAGTGTTCCATAATATACAGAGCTTACAACACGATGGAATTCTGCAAGTCTCAACAGTTTCCTCCATGAGATCCCTTTCCGTGGAACAGCCACTTTCTTTCCATTGATTACAGAGGATAACACCATAACCAAATATCTGTTTTCATAGCTAATGCCTCTCACCTCTCTTCTCGAAAAGCATGACTCAGTATATTTATCGGATATTTTTATAAAATATTAATGTTTTTTTCTAATTTATTCTCCCTTTCCTGCAAAACTCGCCGCTCTTCAAATATATCCATCGCTTTCTGATTATAAATCGCATTTTTTTCATCTGCTACCAATGCGCCTGCTACGAGTGTGATCACCCGTTTCCGCATGATCGTAACCAGTTCTCTTGCGTGCGTCGCAATGATCAAGGTCTTCCCCTGTCTGTGGATCTCGTTAAACAAAAGCATCATATCCCACGCCGCATCCGGATCCAGATTTGCAGTCGGCTCATCGGCGATCAGAATATCCGGATTTACCGCCATTGCTCTTGCAAGCAGCATCCGTGCCTGTTCCCCGCCGGAAAGTTCCTTTGGATAGGCATGTGCTTTTTCTGCGATCCCTACAAGTCCGAGAACCCGCATGATTTTTCGCTTCATGCCCTTTCCTCCCTGTTCCACCGCATAAAGAGCAAGGGCAACATTTTCATATACGGTCATGTTATTGAGCATCCCGATCTCGGGCGACATGATTCCCAGTCTTCTTCTGTAATGAGGGATCTCTTTCTCCTTTAACAGCCCCAAAGCTTTCTGAAATACAAAAACATTTCCCGCCGTCGGTTCCTGCTGTTTTATCAGTAATTCCAACAATGTACTTTTCCCCGCGCCGCTTTTTCCGGTCACAAAAACAAACTCTCCTTTATCGATCTGGAAAGAAATATCTTCCAAAGCAATCTGCTCCTGAAATACTTTTGTAACATGATCAAATACAATTTCCGCCATTTTTCTCGCCTGCTCCCGCAAAAATTCATTCTCCAAACACTATACTGTTTTCCCGGCATTTCGTCAATCGTACTAATCAAAAAATCTGCCGTATCAAATTCCACTTCGGGAAATCTCTTCCCGGAAGTGTAGATTTTTCTACGGCAGACTGTTTATCTTGATATACTGTTATTCTTCATAATAAGAATCTTTGCCCGCGACTCTCCGACTTAACGCACGATCGATCCTGCGTATATTTTCCATTGTATGGTTTCTTTGTCTGCTGATCATACTGATCCGTTCAGCCTCGGATTCTTTTCTCCCGGAAAGCTGCTCTCCCTCCAAAAGTCGTTTGATGTCATTCTTTAAGTCTTCGTCCATACTCTCCAGCAATTCACCGATCGCCCGCTTTGCCTGTGAAACCCGTTCCATTTCAGCCTGACGCATCTCAAGAATAAGGTTCGCAGATTTCCGGTCGCTGTGATTCAACGTTTCTTCCAATTCACAGGTAAGTCTTTCAATCTCTACGATCCCGCGATATTCCCGGTAGACCAGTTTCAAGATCTCTTCCAGCATTTCCTCTATATAATTCATACGATCTCCTTATATGCCGCTCGTCTTATTTGCTTCGCGGAATGCATCCCGCAATTCTATCACAAGAGGACGAAGTTCTTCGATCACTGTTTTTTTTCTGCTTGCCTGTAATCTGCTTATCTCGTATAGAAAGAAATCGTACATACGCTGCAAATCCCTGCTGATACTGTACTCTGTATTTAACGTTTCCTGAAGATATTGTACGATCTCCTGCGCGCGTTTTACCGAAGCGTCAAATACGTCAAACTCCTCTTTCTCCAATGCTAACTCCGCTTTCGTAAGGCGTTTGACCAGCTCATCATACAGCAAAAGTAACATCTCGCCTCTGGTCATCGTATTGACTGACTGCATCTTATATTGCTGATAACCATTCTGATACATATACTTATCCTTTCTTTACCATTCCATTAATAACCGCTGCCAAACTGTGAAAGCCAGCTGCTCTGACTGTTCATCTGTGCGATCACAGATTCCAGTGCGGTAAACTGTTTGATGTAACGGTCCTGCTCCATCTTCAAAGTATCCTGAAGACTTTCGATCCGGGCGTCAATTTCCTCTAACTGCTTGTAGATCGCATTCTGCGTAATACTTGCCGGCGATTTGATCGAACCAGCTCTCTCGATCAGGATTCCTTTCGGTTCTCCCAATGTCTTTGCATATTTGTCGAATGCTGCTTTCATATTTACCGCAATGCCCGCCTGGGAGACCACGTTTCCATTTTCATCTTTCACCGCTTCCTTGGTGAACATCTCTTTTACTCCCTCCGGGTCCGATTTCAGAGCTGCCCGGAAAGCATTTTCATCAAAAGAGATCTTACCATTATCTGAAGTAGTGCTCGACGTTGTGAGACCGATCTTTTTCAAAGCCGCCTGATCTGCCGGAGAAAGAACAAAACGCAGACTGTTGCTCAAGCCTTTCAGATCGTTGTCATTAAACAAAAGTCCCTCTTTCGCCTTTTCCTCCCATGCTTCGATCTCGCTCTCGCTCAATTCTTCTTTCTGGGCTGATGTAAGCGGCGGGTAGTCCCGATTCGGCTTCGTTCCGGTTTCCTTATTAACAAGTTCGATGATCTCATTATACTCTTCGACCATCTTTTTGACCGTCTCCACGATCTTGTCCTCATCCACCTTCGCGTCAAATGTTACCGCTTCCGCTGACGGATCTAATTTCAGTTCACCGGTCGCCTCGTCTTTCACATATCCAAATTCCCCGTTGACAGAAATTGTCATGCCGTCTACTTTAAAGCTGTTGGAATCCCGGATCAGATCCACTGTCTGGTCGGAACCGGCGTATTTCACTGTGACAATGGCATCCTGACCGTCCGTCTTATTGAACTCACCAAAAATCTTGGCGAAATCGCCGCCGACATCGATCTTACCACTGGCTCCGTTCGCCGTTGCCGAAAAGACGAACGAGTCGGAAGAATTCTGATAGGTGACCTGAACGCCCGCATCCGACTCATTGATCTTATCCATCAGCGTCCGTACAGTATCTTCCGCTTTCACTTCGATCGATTTTCCATTAATCTCAATTGTTTTAGGGAACGTCATATTTTGGGCGCCTGCCAGTCCTGATTCTGCAATTTTAGCGTCCAGATTTACCCGGTTAGACTCCCCGTAATTCATCTTAAACGCGCCATTCGCCCCCAGCAATCCCACATCGCCTGAAGATACAGCAAGAATCGAAGACTGATCCATTTTTCCATTCGGAGTCGTTGTCTGAAAACCGAGACTATAAAGTCCGCTTCCGTCTTCCTTTGCCTCCACTTTCACTCTGCCCGCTCCAAATGCATCGTCAAGCTGATCCTGCATAGACTCTTTCAGTTTATTCATGATCCGCTCTTTTATTGTCGATCCATATGCACTGTTGTGCTGTGCTTTCTCCAACTCTTCTTTCGTCGGCATCTTGATGGACTTAGACGTTCCATTATAAGTAAATGTCAGCTCCTTTTCTGCGATCCGATCGATAAAACTTGTCTTTGTATAAATGTCGTCTTCTGTAATATCCCGCACAGAGGAAAGCCCCTGTTCTGTAATATCCATCTCCTTAAACTCACTATCCGGCTTATCTTTGAACCCAAGATAAGACAGCGCGCTGCCTCCGGTAAGTTTGAAAATATTTCCGGCGTTTTTTTTATTTTTGAACACAATCTTATCGCCGCTTGTCTCTACTTGCAAAACTTCGCTGAGTTTTTTACCTTTGCCGACTTCTATATCCTGAAATGCACGGTTCAGCGAATCGGCAATATTTTCAACCGTATCGTACTTGTACTCTTTTCCGTTCGCATCTTTTCCGGACGGCAGTGTGATCGTATAGTTCTTATCCGCATAATTGATCTTGATCGTAGATCCCGGGAGATTCTCTGCTTTTTGTACTTCCAAAGGATCGATCGCTCCCGTCTCCAGAGTCCGGTCTGACGCCGGGTTCTTCGACGTCATCTGTGCCTTTCTCGCAAGCTGCTTTACTCCCAGGATCGAGAGCGTATCCGCCGTGGAGGAAGTTCCCGATACACTTACATACTTGCTGTTCGCTCCCAGCGCCGTGATCAGATTCCTGCCCCAGAAACTGCTGCTGAATAAATTCGTCGAAGATGAATATGTAGATAAATACTTATCCGCAAATCCGATCATCTTGTCTGTAATCCCCCTGATCGCATTCTGCTCCCATTGCAGTAAATCCTTTTTTTGCTGCTGTTTATAAATCTTACTGGTCGTCCCCTGCGTCATGCCTTCAATCAGGGAATCCCGATCCAGACCGCTCGCCAGACCACCATATCCTTTTAACCCGTTCAGGCTGCTGCTTGTTGTTCCGCTTAATCCACCTATACTTGCCATCTTGATCCTCTCCTTTGTTTTTATCGACAATTCCGGACGGAATTCTACAATTTTACTCTATACTTATTTGTCGGCATATAGTATACTTTAGATAATAGTTATTTCATTTATGAATGGAGGAATTATTTTGACTACAATTATTGCGCTCACGAATCAGAAAGGCGGAGTGGGGAAGACCACCACATCCAGTGCGCTGGCTGCTGGTTTATCCTCTTTTTATAACAAAAAAGTCCTTGCGATCGATCTCGACCCGCAGGGCAGTCTTGGATTCAGCCTTGGGCTTGACATTGAGAATTCCAGCACGATCTACGACGTTCTGAAAGGAAATGTTCCCATACAAGATGCGATCCAGACAACCGATTACTGCGACATTATCACATCAAACATTCTTTTAAGCGGTGCGGAACTGGAATTTACTTCCGCCGACCGGGAACTCTGTTTAAAAAAGGCATTGGCTCCTGTAATAGATCATTATGATTTCATCATTATAGATACTCCGCCGGCTCTGAACATCCTGACGGTAAATGCATACGTTGCAGCGGATCATCTGATCATCCCGATGGCACCCGAGATTCTAAGTCTTTTAGGTCTTACCCAGTTGAAAGAAACCATCGATTCCGTGCGTGAAAAGCTCAATCCATCCTTGAACGTACTTGGTCTGATCCTTACCAAATACAACAGACGTACGCTTCTTGCAAGAGAGGTCAAAGAGATGGCGGAAAATATCGCCGGACAGATTGGCTCCTGTGTCTTCCATACACAGATCCGTGCCAGCGTATCTGTCGCAGAAGCGCCTGCTCACGGGCTTAGCGTCTATGATCACGCTCCACGTTCTAATCCGTCTCTGGACTATAAAGATTTTGTAAAAGAAGTCATGGATAAACTTACAGCGATTTCTATGGAGGCAAAATAATGGCAAGAAAAAGTAATAAAACTGCACATGTCTTGAATCTATTATCCGGGCACGATACAAAAAAAGAGCCGGAAAAAGAACTGGAAACGGATGCGAAAAAAGAAGCGGATCCGATACCGGAACAAGATGACAAACCAGAGGTCGCCCAAGAACCGCACCCGGAACCGGAATCGACAGAAAAAATCCCACAGGGAAAATTATCTGTTCCCGATTCCCCATCTGTCTCGATCATCGATCAGACGGAAAAAGATCCGGTGGCAGAACAGATTCAGGCAAATCTCTTGCAGGAATTTCAAAAAGAACATGATATGAATCCGGAAGAATCCCAAAAAGAATCCCGGGAAAAAGAGCCTGAAGCAGAACTGCCGACACTGGAATCCGAACCAGAAGCGGCAGTTGAGACAGAACCTGTAGCCGAAGCAGAACCGGCAACCAAAGCAGAACAGGCAACCAAAGCAGAACAGGCATCTGAACCAAAAGCGGCAGCCGAAACAGAAGCAGAGCCGGTAGCCGAAACAGAGACGCTATCCGAAGCAGAAACGACAACCGACGTAGAAACACTAGCTGAGCCGGAATCAACGTTCGTATCTGAACCGGAACCGGAATTTGTGCGGATCAATGTTATGGAGCGGATCGTCAGCGATAAGATCATTTATTTTATGCGTCAGTTTGAATGTTGTACCTGTGAGAAATGTATTGCAGACACTATTGCCCTGACGCTGAACGGACTTCCGCCAAAATACATTGTTACAGAACCGGCAGCCGAAGCCCCGTTGCTTAGCTTCTATACCAACCATTTTATTTCCGAGATCACAGTAGAGGCAACGAAAGCATGTATGACTGTAAAAGAAAATCCAAGACATGAAAATGGTGCATCCTGATTCAATATAGGGGGATTGCCGGAACAATTCACAAATTGCCCGGCAATCCCCCTATGTTATCTTTTTATGCTTTTGCTACAACATTCTCCCAGATCTCGCTTACTTCTTCCACGCATTCCATATAAATCTGCGCCATTACGTTTGTCTGCAATCCCAATTCATCCGAAAGCTTCTTGATTTCCGTCCAGTCCGCTCTCTCATAAGCCAGGATCAGGTGATATAATGTTCCGGCTTCACCCTCGCCTGAGATCAGCGCTTTCTTCACTTCCTCAACGATCGGGATTTCATTTAAGATCTCCTCCATAGTCGCATCGATCATACATTCCAATGTAGAAAACATTCCCATCAGATACGCGTCTGCCGGATCGATCGGAAAATGTTCCATCTTCTTCACCAGCGCCGCCGCAAAATTAGCCCGCATAAATGACGTTTTCATCAGTTCTTCCGTTCCGGATTCTTCCTCCCGGAAGCTTAACAGATATACCCACTGCTTTAACTGATTGATTCCAACCCGCATAATAGCCTGCCGTACAGAAGCAGTTCTGTGTTTTGCCGAGAAATAAGCCGAGTTTGCCATTTTCAGCAGCGCATAGGTCAGCGCGGCGTCTCTCGTCACGATCTGTTCCATCACTTCCATATCCGGCTCATCTTTTGTGACTTCCATGATCAGCTGGTAAAGATTTCCTTGAAGATACTCCATCTTCCCTACTTTTGATACCGATGTGTCAGAAATGTACGCGCCCTCTACATAATCTGTCTTGATTTCTTTCGCAAGGAGAAACGCTTCTTTCGTATTGATGCTTGTAGCGATCACTTCTTTTCCGAATCCATGCGCCATCTCCACCACATTTTCCAGACTCCGGCGTTCCCGGTCTTCCTCTTCTCCGGTCACTTTCACTTTGATATAATCTACATATTCCAACATACTGAAATATTTCGGGATGAACTGGAAATCATTGATCGCAAAATGATAGCCCTCTTCGCGGTATTTTTCGATCAGGATCGAAGCTAACGGATGGATCACAACATTGTCCTCTATCTGGATCACGATCATATCTTTGTCAAAGATCTTCGGTGTATTGCGGAACAAAAGCGCCGGTGTAAACGTCATAAACGTTTTCCGATCCCGGAATATCTTACTTGAATTTTCAGTCAAAAAGGCGGTCATCGCGTTCGCTGCCGCACTGTCCACGCTGGAATTGTAGAGACTCTCCGCGTCGTTCTGCACCAGAAGTTCGTATCCCATAATCTCGCTTGTATCTGTCTTTTTAATTAATTGTCTGGCAATAATCTTCTCCATTCCACTATCTCCTTTCCAGCAACGTGTCCATGACTTCCACTAAACGACCAATTTCCGGCTTGGAAAGCTGCTCATCTGCGCCAAGCTGCTTTCCTTTGATCCGCATTTCACTGTTGATCAAAGAAGAGAAAATGATCAGCGGGATCTCTTTCATCTCCTCATCTGATTTCACCAGCTTCGTCAGATGATGCCCGTCCATCTCCGGCATCTCGATATCCGTAATGATCAGATCCGCACTTTCATTCAATGTTTTGTTCTTCTTCGCCGCCGTCAGATAATCCCATGCTTCTTTTCCGTTATTAAAATTGGTCACATTCGTATAGCCTGCCTTTGCCAGGGAATCCAAGATCATTTTGGTCAGTAAAATAGAGTCTTCCGCTAAAATGATCTTTTCCTGCCGGTCGGAACGTTTTCCCATCTTTGTGATCTCTTCCACCTGGATTCCGGTCTCCGGAGCGATCTCCGCCACGATCTTTTCAAAGTCAAGGATCGTCACCAGATTGTCTCCGCACTGGGCGATTCCGGTTGCCACGCCCTCTTCCCCGTGACTGATCGTATTATCCGGTTTCTGAATATCTGTCCACGAGATCCTGCTGATTCCCACAACACGGTGAACGCGGAATGCAATATACATTTTATTGAAATTTGTAACGATAAATAAATCTCTCGGATGCTTTTCGCATTCCTGTTTCGTGAGATATTTCGGCAAATCCACAACCGTCAGCAGGATCTCCCTCGGTTTGAAGATCCCCTCCACGGCATCGTGGGAATGCGGGATCGGTTTTACCTTATCCGCCATCATGATCTCCCGAACCTTTGCCACATTGATGCCATACAGTTCGTCATTGATTGTGAACTGCATGATCTCAATCTCATTTGTTCCTGATTCCAATAATATCTCTGTATCTGCCATTTTGCCCTCTCCTCCTTAGATATATTTCTCCTGACGGCTCGCTGTCCGTATCGATACCTGACCGGTCGATACATCCAGAAGCATCGTTCGTGCATAATTTGATCCGGTATCTTCTCCGGTGATCCGGAGCCCCTCCGCTTTCAAAATACTTTTTACTTTGATGATATTCCGCTCTCCGATATTTCCCAGACCGCCTGTTCCTTTCATTTCAAACATTTTTGCGCCACCTGCGATCTTACAGACTGTCCGCCCTTTCTGACCGCCGAATGTATAGAACTTTCGAAGTGTTTCCTGTATACCTGTGTCCGCATATTTCAAAATATTGGAATCCTGCGAGTTTGTCTTTTCCGGGAGCATGATATGGAGCAACGCCCCTAACTTTATCATTGGATCATAAAAGGTAATTCCGATACATGAACCCAGCGCATATGTAATCAGTACTCCCTCCTGTCTGGTAAGCTTCATGTCCGCAATTCCCACAGATATCTTCTTCTGCATAAGCTACTCCACCCCTAATTTTTTCATCAGGACATTCAATGAACGGATGTCCGGCAGCAATAAGATATTGCTGTCCATCGCCTCTCCTCCTATCGAAAACGCCCCTGTAATCATCATGATCTTATCAGAGTCAATTCCCATCATTGCCATAGGCATGCTTAAGATCCCTCCCAGCATATTGACGGCAAACTGCGGAACGGACAAATGGATCTGAATACCCGTAAGTGAAGAAAGGGCGCTGATATAGGAGGAAAGCATGATATTTCCAACCTCGATCAGCAGAGATTCTTCCATCTCTCCCATATCAAGCAAGTTCTCTTTCTCATAAGAAAGGACTTTTTTGATCATTGTTTTGATAAAATCTCTTTTTAAGATCAGCATCATCAACCCTGACAGCTCTCCGGACATTTCCACGAGGACCGCGCCGACGATCTCTTCCGCATCGCCGATCTTATTCTGCGCCATATTAAATTCCAGAATATTGACTTCCGGCAGCTCCATACTGATCTTTTCCGACAGGATCCCGGAAAGCGCCGTGATCGCGTTTCCATTCCCGATGCTTCCGATCTCGCGGAATACGTCCATCTGGTTTTCTCCCAGTTCTTCATATCTATAAATCGCCATAACTTCCCTCTCCTTATCACTGTCTCAATGAATTGACTGTATTTACGATTTCATCAGACGTCTGCACCATGCGCAGTACATAGGAGTATGCTCTTTGACTTTCGATCACCTTTGTCATCTCTTCTGCCATATCTACTCCGGAAGTTTCCAAAGCATGGCGGATCAGCTTTCCATCCTGTACCAAAAACGGCGTTCCGTTCTTTGCCGTCGGTGCAAACTCGTTGTCGCCGACGCTTTGCATCCCATCCGTGATATTAAACTGATATATCCCGATCTCACCGCTGAACGTACCGTTGTTCACAATAACCGGATTTCCGTTCCGGTCGCACACCCGGTTGCCGGCGTCATTGACCAGATAAAACTGGTTTCCCTGCTGGGATAGACTGAAATGTCCATTCCGCGTATAAGTCACCGCGCCGCTGGACGGATTGACCAGTCTGAAAAATCCTTTTCCTCCGATCGCAAAATCGTAAGCGCCGTCGGTCTCTGTATATGCTTCCGGTGTAAAATCCGTGTTTGTCATTTCCACCTTCACGCCAGTTCCCGCTTTCATCGCCGTATCCTGCCCATACTGATTGTTCATGTTGTAACACATCAGATTTGCGAAAGAAACGCTTTTATTCTTATATCCATAGTTATTGATGTTCGCCAGATTATTCGCCGTAACATCCAATTTCTGCTGCTGTGCGATCACGCCTCTTGCAGCCGCATAAAATGATGAATACATAATGATCCCCTTTCTTTTACATCGAACCAAGCTGGATTGCTTTTCCGCTGAGCTGGTCATACATTTTCAGAAGCTGCGCCGAACTCTGGAGCGACCGCTGACCGCTCATCATGTTCGTCATCTCCTGCACCATTGACACGTTTGAATCCTCCAGATAGCCTTGCTTGATCACCGTGCCATTTACTCCCTGCGGCTGCGCATTGGAACGAAACGCTCCGTTTGCCGTTTTTTCCAGTTGTCCATAATCCGCAAAATCCACAACCTGTAATCGTCCGTAGTTTTCTCGTCCGTCTGCACTTAAGACATATCCCTGCTCCGTCACACGGATGTCATCTGTATTTACTCGGATCGGTCCATTCTGCCCCTGAACTCTTCCAAGCCCCTGAAGTACAAGATAGCCCTCATTATCCACATTAAAAGAACCATTTCTTGTATACACGTTTCCCTGTCCGCTCTGTACTGCAAAGAAGCCTTTTCCGCTCAAAGCCAGATCCAGCGCCCGCTCCGTAGCGCGAAGCGTTCCCTGCGTCTGGTCTGTCGCGACGCCCTCCGCCGTATTGATCCTTGACGTAGTTCCGATCGGCGTTCTTCCGTCTCTCTCAAACCGATACAAGATCTCATCCCGGAATGTTCCCTGAACTAATTGGTCGCTTTTAAATCCGGGCGTGGAGATATTCGTCATATTGTTACTGATCACATTCATATTTCGATTCTGCACGATCAAATTCGACGCCAGATTATAATAACCTTGAAACATGCTTCTTTTCCCCTTCCTGATTAAATTTCTGCATATATTTTTTTAGTTTTTTAATACCGCTGCTATGGATCTGAGACACACGGGGCTCGCTGATCTCCAACACTTGCGCGATCTGTCTCATGTTCAATTCCTCTACATAATAAAGAGAAATGACCAACTGCTCTTTTTCCCTCAATGTCCTGATCCCCTCCGCCAGCACATCGGTCAGCTCCTGCCTGAGCAGGCAGGATTCCGGCTGCTTTTCTTCCCCGCTGGTCGGAAGCTGTACATGCGTACTGTTCTCCTGCGCCTCTGCCAGCACCATATCCAGAGAAAGTACATGGAACAACGTCGCTTTCCTTAAGATCTCCTGATACTTCTCCATCGTGATCCCAAGATATTTCGCTACCTCTTCCGGCGACGGATCTGTTCCGTTTTTATTATATAATGTGGCAACCGCATCTTCAATATCTCTTGCGCTTTTTCTTACGCTCCTCGGGACCCAGTCTTGTTTTCTCGCGAGATCGATGATCATGCCTTTGATCCTTTTGGAAATATAGGTCTCGAATTTCACCTGTTTTTTTTCGTCAAACTTCTCGATCGCATTCATGATCACGAGCACGCCCTCGTTGACAATATCTTCCATCTGCGAAAAGCTGATATATACGTCGCGCATCTGCAGCGCAATACTCTTGACAACATAGAGATAACGCATCACCAGTTCCTGTTTGATCTCCAGACTATGGGTAGAGCCATACATCTGCAAAAGTTCTTCATTCGACTTTTCTGTATAATCTTCCTGTATACTCATACTCTTCCCTCATAACTGTCAGACGGCAATGTTCCCTACCGCCTGGATTTGTATATTATTGTTGATCTCATTAAAAGAAAGAACATAAACATTCGGATAAAACTGTTCGATCAGATGATGCACATGTACGCGCACGACCTGACTCGTAAGAACAACCGGAGGCTGTGAAAATCCGTTGAATTTTTTAATTTCCTCTCCCAGTTTTGTGATCACGGTCTGCATCACATCCGGACTGAGCGCCAGATACATTCCCTGATCGCCTGCGGTCAGGCTTGTGATGATGTTCTTCTCCAGATCTGCATCCAGAGTGATCACTTTCATGCTGCCTCCCTCACAGAACTTTCTCGTGATCGTACGTTTCAGCGCCATACGGATGTGTTCGGTCACAGAATCCAGATCTTTCACCGTCATAGACGCGTCGATGATCGTCTCCATGATCGTCTCCATATCTTTGATCGGAATGCCCTCTTTCAAAAGATTCGTCAATATTTTTTGGAAATTTCCATAAGAAATCGTTGTCGGAATCAGTTCTTCAATCAGTTCCGGTGATTTCTTCTTCATATTGTCCACCAGCTTCACAACTTCCTGTCGGTTCAGAAGCTCATAAGAATGTTGTTTGATCGTCTCCGATAAATGGGTCAACATCACGGATAACGGATCGATCACCGTATATCCGTAAATCTCCGCCATCTCCTTTTTATCCACAGTGATCCATTTACTCGGAATGCCGTATGCCGGTTCGATCGTATCGATTCCCTCGATCTCTTTCTCCGGATTCGGCGGTTCTAAAGCAAGATAATAATCCACAAGTATCTCGCCCTTTGCGACTTCTTCGCCGCGGATCTTGATCACGTATTGATTGGTATTCAGGCTGGAACTGTCTCTTAACCGGATCGACGGAATTACAAATCCCATTTCCTGTGCGTACTGCCGCCGGAAGATCACGATCCGGTTGATCATTTTTCCACCGCTTCCCTCATCTACCAGCGGGATCAGACTATATCCAAACTCCATCTCGATCGGCTCTACCTGTATCAGATCATACACATTGCTGATGTCCTTAAACGCCTCTTCCTCGGAAACCATCTGCTGTTGCTGCGACATGGCTTCTTCCATCTCTTCTGCTTTTCGTGAAGCGGAAGCTGCTTCCTCCATCCGCTTCGTCAGCATATAACCTCCAAGCATCAATCCAAGTGAGACTACGCCAAACTGGATCTTCGGCATTCCCGGGATCACGAGCATCACTGCCAGCGCCGCACCAGTGATCATGATTGCTTTCGGCTGGGCAAGAAACTGTTTGGAAGCATCCTCATTCAGGCTTCCCTCCGAAACAGATCTGGTCACGACCATACCGGTTGCCGTGGAGATCAGAAGCGCAGGGATCTGAGATACAAGACCATCTCCGACCGTTGCGATCGAATACACCGAAAGGACTTCTGAAAATGACATTCCCCCCTGCACCATTCCGATGATCATACCGCCGAAGAAATTGACTGCGGTAATGATCAGGGACATGACCGCATCTCCCTTTACGATCTTCGTAGCACCGTCCATGGCACCGTAAAAATCCGCTTCTTTTTGGATCTTATACCGCCGCTCCTTGGCCTGCTGCTCGTCGATCAGACCGGTACTTAAGTCTGCGTCGATCGCCATCTGTTTTCCCGGCATCGCATCCAGTGTAAAACGTGCCGCAACCTCCGCAACTCGTTCCGCACCTTTTGTGATAACAAGGAACTGCACCAATACGATGATGATAAAGATAATGAAACCAACTACAACGTTTCCCTGTAATACAAAATCTCCCATCGCCTTGATCACAGCTCCCGCCGTTCCCGAATTTCCAAGGATATTTCTCGTGGAAGAGATATTGATCCCGATACGGAACAACGTCGTGATCAAAAGCATGGATGGAAAAATCGAAAACTCCAGCGGCTCTTTGATATTCATGCTGATCAGCAAAATGATCAATGAAATGGAAATATTCAAAATTATAAAAACATCCAATACAAATGGATTCAATGGAATGATTAATAACAGTACGATCATTACAACGATCACAGCGACTGCATTATTCAATAGTTTCTTCATCTTTTACTCCAGACTTTTTTTATTCTTTCGGAACACCTGTACCAGAATCTCTGCCACAACTCCATAATATTCCGCCGGTATTTCACCGTCTAACGGCGTCGTCGCGTAGATCCCCCGGGCCAGCGGCCGGTTCTCAATGACGGTAACGCCGTTTTTCTCTGCGATTTCCACGATCTTTAAAGCGATCAGATCCTGTCCTTTTGCGACAAGTATCGGCGCGTTGTTTTTATGGATATCATATTTTAGCGCGACGGCAAAATGCGTCGGGTTACGGATGATCACATCCGCATCCGGAACTGCCTGCATCATCCGGTTCCTTGCCCGGCTTCTCTGCAGATTTCGGATTTTTCCTTTGATCTCAGGATTTCCCTCCGTCTGCTTGAACTCCTCTTTCAGTTCCTGCTTGGACATCCGGATCTTTTTCTCATAATCCCATCGTTGATAAAAATAATCAAAACCGGCGATCGCACAGAAGATCAAGCCGATCTTTACGACCACATCCATCACAAGCTGCAATGTATACACCGAAGATACCTGAATGTCCATATCCATCATGCGCATGATATTCCGCATATCCGCTTCCAGAGCCTGATACAACACAACGCATAAGATCGTGATCTTCAGGATTCCCTTTAAAAGCTCTATCAAATTCCGCAGGGAAAACAAGTTTTTAATTCCCTTGATAATACTCAGATTGCTCAACTTGAATGCCGCTGATTTTGCGGTAAAAATAAATTTTGTCTGAACGCCCGTCGCCACAACTGCCAGTGCGATCGAAATAAATCCAAGTGGAAGAATGCAGATCGCCAGCACTTGCATGGCATCCATCCCGAAAGCTCTCAACTGCGCCGTCGATAATTCTTCAATTGACAGCGCATTGTTCAGATAATAGAGCAGATTCTCGCGGATCGTCTTGTATATGGTCGGAAACAAGATCTGCAAACCATAAAACGTCCCCAGAAGCGACACGACGACGATCACATCTTTACTCGAAAAGACATGACCTTCTTTCCGCTCATCGCGCCGCTTCTTGGGCGTGGCTTTTTCAGTTTTGGAATCGTCCGCCATCTGTTTTCACTTCGCTTTCGTTTTTGAATTTCTGTTTTATAAAAACGTAAGGATTTCCTGTATTGCTTTCACCATCACAGTAACAAGATTGGAGAGATACTCCCCGATCGGGGAGATCAACAATACAAGTAACCCCAAACCTACGATAACTTTCAATTGAATATTGATCACAAATACATTGATCTGCGGTACGATCTTATTGAGGATCCCAACTCCGATCTCTACCAGAAATTCAGCCGCCAGAACCGGAAATGCAAACTTGATCCCGAGTACCACGCACTCGGAAAACAACTCGACCATCCGGGACGCGAGTCCCTGCGTCAGAAGAATCCCGCCGTAAGGCACGATCTCCGCCGACGTCAGCAAAATCTTCATCAAAGCCAGATGTCCGTCCACCGCAAAGAACAACAATACATAAAACACCTGTAAAAGGCTGCCCGTAATGGGCACCTGCGCATTGCTCTGCGGATCATATACCGTTGACATCGACATTCCCATCTGAAAATCCATTACATATCCTGCAAATGTGATCACAAAGAAAAATAATTCTGTTACAAATCCGATCGCATACCCCGCCGCAAACTCTTTAAATAGAAGCAGTCCATACTCCAGCGGATTTGTAATATCAAACGCATCACCTGTCGAAAAAGAATATACCGTAACTGTCAAAATAAAAATGAATCCAGCCTTTACCTGCATCGGGATATTTCTTCTTCCTAAAATCGGATTCAATAATATAAACCCTGACATTCTCATTAATATCAGTGAAAACAGGGTGATCTGTGCAGTAGTATCGAACAGCATTTCTCTCTCCTTGCTCCAATCGTCATCCCTGTATCATCTGAAAGATCCGTACTGTAAAATCCTGAAGCGTCTCCAGCATGTTCCCTCCTGTAAACACCAAAATGATCCCGATCACAAGCAGCTTGGGAACAAACGTGATCGTCTGTTCATGGATCTGGGTTGCCGCCTGTATAATGGATATTAATACGCCAACGAGCATACTGATGATCAGAACCGGTCCTCCAAGCTGAACTGCCAGTACAAACACTTCATACATTAAGTCTAATACTTCCCCGTTTGTCATCTAACAATCTCTTCCCTTCATCGAAAACTTTTTACAATTGTCGAGAACAGTAAGTTCCAGCCGTCCACAGTAATAAAAAGAAGTAATTTGAACGGCAGCGAGATCATCGCGGGCGGAAGCATGATCATTCCCATCGACATCAACGTACTGGAGACGATAATGTCGATCAGAAGAAACGGAATAAATAATAAGAATCCTGCCACAAAAGCTCTCTTGAGTTCGCTGGTCATAAACGCCGGGACAATGACCGTCATGGAAAGGTCTTCCGGGCTCTCGCCCTCCGCCAGCTCCACATCTGCCATATCCATATATAAATTCAGACTGCTTTTCTCCGTCTGCTTTAACATAAATTCTTTCAGCGGGACCTGTGCCCGCTCCAACGCCTCTTCCTGCGTGATCTGCTGATTTTTATATGGTTCATATGCTTCCGTATTGATTTCCTTGATCACCGGATCCATAATGAACAATGTCAAAAATAAGGAAATCCCGACCAACACCATATTGGGCGGAGTCTGTTGGATTCCAAGCGCATTTCGCAAAAATGACAGGATAATGACCGTCCGGGAAAAAGAAGTCATCATGATGATCAATGACGGCAACAGCGCCACAATGGTCAGAAGCAGTAAGATCTCTAATGTAGGGACTTGATTGCCATTGACATTAATTAAGGAATCATACATCTTCTTTTCCCCCTTTTTGGGTCATTTTACCAAATTTGTTCAGGAGCTCTCTGAATTCCTGTGCTTTAGGCGTACTGTTTCCCTGAATTGGCGCAAGCGGGATCAAATCCTCCGGATCCAGTTCCTGCAAAAGACTGATCTGCTGAGATGTTACCCCGATCAGCAGGTATTTGTCCCCTGCCTGTACAACCGCAACGTATCGGTCCTGTCCGACCATGAGCTGATCGACCACTCGCATATAATGTGAATTGCCGTTTTTATTCATTCCGCGTCCTACATATTTGCTGACGACATAGCTTAGATAAATGATAAAAACAGCCGCTATAAAAGTCAGAATCACACTCCCCATAATCGTCCTTTCTATTCTAATGTTGCCAGGTTGATCTTCGTGATCTCTGTAATACGAATTCCAAAATTATCTTCTACAACCACAACGTCGCCTTTTGCGATACATTGTCCGTTGACGAACAGATCGACCTGTTCTCCCGCCAGTTTGTCCAGAACAACCAAAGATCCTTTGGTGAAGTCCAGAATATCTTTCACCAGTTTCTTTGTTCTTCCGATCTCCACGGAGATTTCAAGCGGAACCCCCATGATCAGTTCCATATTTTCTTCCTGTTCTTCCTGAAGAACCACGCCGCGGTCCTGATTCAGATCCTGCCGAACCATCGGCTGCACGTTGATCAGTTTTGGTTCTGCCGCTTTTTGTTTTTCCTCCTGCTGTTGCTGCATCTGCTGCATTTGCTGCATCATCTGCTGCATCATCTGCATTTGCATCTGCATCATAGATGCATCTGCCATTCCCGACATCATCGGCTGCTGCGCCATATTCTGCGAGTTCAGATTCATTTGCGGATCCTGATTCATTTGTGCGTTCATCTGCTGGTTCATACCGGCGCTCATTTGATCCTTCTGTGGTTCTGCAGGCTGCTCAAACATTGCCTGTGTGCTTCCCTCCGCATTTAACAGACTTTCGATTTCTTCCTGAGAAAGCGTCTGCTTTCCTCCGGAAGACACTACTGTCTCATTTTCTTTCGGAACATCTTCTGTTTCCTCTTTTACATTTGCCGGATCGACGATCACATCGTCCGGAAGAAATCCTTTCACAAGGCTCTTTGCAAGACTGATCGGCATTACATTAAAAAACTCACTTTCCAGCCGGTCCGCGATCTTCAGTTCAAATCTTACAACGACTCTGTAATCATCGTCGGAAAAATATTTGTCGATGAACGATTTCTCATTTTCCACTTCAAAGGAAATCGGTGTCGAAATATTTACCACTTTCCCGAGGAATTCGGAAAGCGCTGTGGAAGACGCCCCCATCATCTGGTTCATCACTTCACAGACCGCGCTGATATTCATCTCGTTTAACTCAAACTCTTCATCCGTCATCGGAATGCCCATCAGCATTTCCACGATCACCCGCACGTCATGTTTCTTCAACAACATGACGTTGCTTCCCTCCAAGCCGGATATATAAGTAATCTCAACTCCGATCGCCGGCTCCACTCTGTCCATTTTAAATTCATCCTTGCGGACAACATTTACAACAGGAGTGGTAATATCTACTCTGGTATTCAGCATTGTTGAAACCGCAGTTGCCGAAGCTCCCAAACTGATATTCAGGATTTCGCCTACGGCATCTATTTCCAATGCGCTAAAACAATTGGATCCCATTCTGCCCTTTTCCTCCTATGCAATTACTTATTTCCCGATCTCCAACGCTTTCTGCGCCATCATTTTGATCGCATTAAACGCTGTAATATTCGCCTCGTATGATCTTGTCGCAGCCATTCCGTCCACAGTCTCTTTTACAAGATCTACATTCGGCATCATAACATAGCCCTCTTCGTTTGCGTCCGGATGATCCGGATCATATACCGGGATCAGATCTCTTTGATCTTCTGTAATCTGTGAAACACGCACGCCGCCTTTTTCCGTTCCGGAGCGCCGAAGACGGCTATTGAACTCCTCCTGAAAAGAACTCGCCGGTTTCTCCTCAAAAGAAACGATCTTACGTCGGTATGGACCTCCGTCTGCGGTTCTCGTCGTCTGTGCATTTGCTATATTTTCTGCGACAGTATCCAGTCTCTGCCTTTGTGCAGTCAATCCTGAAACACTAATATCAAAAGAATTCAAAAAAGACATTTTTCTTCCTCACTCTCTGATCATCCAAGAATTTTCTTGATCGTTGACAAAATACGTTCCGGTTTGAACGGTTTTACAATAAAGTCTTTCGCCCCCGACTTGATGGAATCCATAACCATTGCTTCCTGTCCCATCGCAGAACACATCACAACCGTTGCCGCCGGATCAAATGCTTTGATATCTTTCAGTGCTTCCAGACCGTCTTTATTCGGCATCGTAATATCCATAAATACCAGATCCGGTTTCTCCGCCTGATACATTTCTACTGCCTGCACGCCGTCTGCCGCCTCGATCACGTCTGTATAACCAGCCTGTCCTAACGTTGTCTTTAACATCATTCTCATAAAAGCTGCATCGTCTACCAATAAAATTTTTGCCATTTTTCATTACCTCTTTTCATAAATATTTCTTTTTATATGTACAGAGAATCTTTCATGTTTCTCCGTCATCTCTTTTCTACCCTGCATTTTTTTCTTCTGCACGTTCTTCAATTTTTACTGCGATGTTCTTATTGTATACGCCAAGTTGTCCTTTGAACCACGGCTGACCGGCAACATGTACCGATACTGCGGAATCCTGCGGCTTGTTCAAATCGATCACATCGCCCACATGAAGATTGTAAATATCGTCCAGATTCAGCCGCGCAACGCCAAGCTGCGCCATGACTTCCATCTCAGACTCTTTGATGCTCTCAAGAATCTCTTCCCGGTTATCTCTCTGCATGTGGTTATTATCCTTATCTGCCAGATGTTTTGTCTTCTCGATAATATCAAAGATATTAAACAACAACGTACCCGGCAGGCAGATATTCATTGCTCCCTCGATATTCTCACCCAGAGAAATTCTAAGCATGACGATCACGACCGTCTCGTCCACACTGATCCCCTGGAACATACTCGGATTTTCTTCTACCCATCCAAATTCCACATCCATGTGGATATAAATAGACCACACATCTTTTGTGATCGCGATCAAATGTTTGATCACACTCTCATACAGAGCGATCTCAATATCTGTATATACATAGGAACCATCTACTTCCGTATCTGTTCCGGTTCCGCCCAACAACCTGTCGATCATCGCCCCCATCAGGATCGGAGAAATATGAAACACCATCGGAGGATTTTTCGAATGATCCTGTAATTCTGCTTTCGCAAGCGTGATCACGTCTGTCTCATTCAGCGCATTCCCAAATTCATAATATCTCTGCTCTTCCACGCCGATCACTTCTACCTCGCTCGCCACCCGGAACAAGCCGTTGATCTGCGAAGTTGCGATCCGCGCATAGTTATCATAAATGCTTTTCAGCATTTTCAACTTATCTTTTGTGTATTTTTTGGGACTGTAAAAATCATATTTTCGATATGTTTTCGTAGGTTGCGGCTGTGTAACTTTGCTTTCTTCCACATCTGCATTCTGCATAGAATGCAGCAGCGCATCGATCTGACTTTGTGAAAGCACATCTGCCATCTTTATGAACACCTGCCTTTACTCATTTTTTCCATCCACCTCTGCATAATACTCATCCAGACTTCGCTGTATAGAATTATTTTTCGTAATGATGATCTCAACTCTTCTGTTCTTTGACCGGTTCTCTTCCGTGTCAAACGGTGCGACCGGTCTGAACTGCCCATATCCGACAGATACAAGCTTATCCGGAGAAACCAGATTTTTCTGCTGCAGATATCCTGTGACATTTGCCGCTCTCTCCGATGAAAGAACGCGGTCGCTCACCACATCGTTCTGCTGATTGGGAAGTGCCTGCGTCGTATGTCCCAAAACCTGAATTTCCTGAATTACATCGCTTGCCGGAGCGATCGCCTCTGCAAACCTGTCCAGTATGACTTTTCCCTCCGGGCGGATCACCGCGCTGTCTCCGTCAAAAAACATCGTGTCCCGGAACCGTACAAACGAATACCCATCGCCTTTCGTCAATTCCACTTCCGTCTCGATCCCGGCATCTTTCACCGCCTGTTTCAACCGTTCGTACAATTCGTCAAACACAGCCTCCTCGCTTGCCTCGGCGCTGCCCGGAACCTCGTCATTTCCATCTGCTACGGTATCCGTTACGATCTGGCTGACTTCTTTTGCATCCGGATTAAAACTTTCTACAAGCTTGATCCACTTGGATTGATCCACAGAAGAAATAGAATACAGCAACACAAAAAAGCATAGCAGCAGAGTCACCATATCTCCGTAGGTGTCCATCCAATTTGATCCATTCTCCGGCTTTTTCTTACGCCTCTTTCTCATCTTGTTATCTCACCCTATTTCTTTCTTCTTTTACCGCCTGATTTTTTAGCTGCTTTCTTCTCGCCGTCGCCCTCTTCGCCGTCCTGAAGCTTGCTTCTGTCATTGTAGCTCAAATATGTCAAAAGTTTTTCTTTCAGAAACTTCGGATTATCTCCCGCCTGGATCGCCAGAAGTCCCTCGATCATGATCTGCTTGTACAAAAGTTCTTCTTCATTCCGCACGCGCAGTTTTTTGGCGATCGGAGAAAGGAATAAATGTGCCAGCACACATCCATAAAAAGTTGTGATCAATGCCGTCGCCATAGCCGGTCCGATATCAGAAGACGCTCCCGCGTCCATATCCATTCCATTCAGCATATTTACCAGACCGACCAGTGTTCCGATCATACCGAATGCCGGCGCATAATTCGCCGCTTTCTCATAAATCCCGATGGATTCTTCATGACGCTGATCCATAATATCCAGTTCATTTTCCATGATCGAGCGCACCTCTTCCGGTTCTGTCGCATCCACGATCATCATGATCCCCTGCCGGAAAAATGCGTCATCCTGTTCGTTCGCCTTTTCTTCCAGTGCGAGCAGACCATTCTTTCTTGCAGTCTGCGCCATTTCTACCAGCGTATCGATCAACGCCTGTACATTGTAGCGTTTGCCCTGAAATAAAATCTTGATATGTTTTGCTGTGGCTTTCAACACGCTAAATGGGTAACTCGCCACAACAGATGCGAGCGTACCGCCCAGCACGATCGCCACACTTGCGGGATCCCAAAAGTTGCCCAGATCCTTAGGTCCGATTCCCACAAAGACAATCAGGACCACACCGATTACCACACCTATAATACTGGTTAAATCCATGCTGCTGCCTCCCCTATGATTTGTTTCTTCTATTTATTAACGTAACTCCGGATTTTTCCGTTGTACTCGATTGTTTTCTCAATTATCTCTTCTCCGCTTTCTTTCACGATATAGAACTTTCCATTCATCATAATCACTTTTGCTTCCGGTATAAATTCCACTGCCTCTACCTGTTCACAATTTAAAATAATTTTCTCGTCATTCAGTTTTGTAAGCATGATCATAGTATTGTTTCCCCTTTTCTCTTATCGATCATCCGGCTTTTTTATCTGGGGAGCGGGGGAGATTTACCCGCTCCCTCCGGATCGTTCTTTTTTATCGTTTCATATTGACAAGTTCTTCGAGCATCTGGTCTGTAACGGTGATGATCTTTGAATTCGCCTGATAACCACGCTGTGTTGTGATCATCTGTGAGAATTCGTTTGCCAGATCCACATTCGCCATCTCCAGATAATTTCCCCGGATCTTTCCGGCTGCTCCGCCGTTCGCTTTGATATGTTCGATAGTTCCCGCATTTGGTCCGATATTATAGTAGTAACCGCTTGTTTTCTCCAAACCGTTTGGATTCTCTACCGTGATCAAAGCAAGCTGTCCGATGGCAATGGTGCGTCCCTGTTCGTCCACACCGACAACAGAGCCGTCTTCGTTGATCGTATAACTCTGGATATTGTATGCCATTCCGGTATCCGGATCCGTCGGGATCTGGATCGTGGAAAGTTCGTCACTGAACTCTGCCGCGATGCCCGGTACACGGTTGGCGCCGATCACGGTTTGTGTGAAGTTGTCCTGCGCAGTTCCACCCTGCGGTGCGGTCGTATTATTACCATTTCCCCATGCATTCGTAATCTTATCCGGATCTCCCGGGTCGCCGGTTCCGTTTTGCACAACGCCTTTCTGGTTGGATTCGATCGTCAGGTTGACTGTCGGCGGATTTACGCCGTCATTGTAGTTCTCCAGATTGATCGTAAATCCCTCAAATCCTCCACCTTTCTTTGTCACCTGTGCGATCCAGTCCTGCACCTGTCCTTTAAAATCGGTCTTCGTTGTCTGCACCTGCACACCGCCGATCGAGATGGTGTTTGGCGTTACATTTTTATTGATCGTCACGTTTGCATTTTTGATCGTCCATTCGCTTGCCGTCGCCGGTTTCTCCGGGATTCCGGTTCCGTCAACCAGTGAATATCCATATACATAACTTCCCATGGAGTCTACCAGATACCCATTTCCATCCACAGAGAACGAACCGATTCTGGAAAGATTCAGTCCGGACTCTTCCACGTTGGTAAAGCTTCCGTTGATCATATTTCCTACAAGGAAAAATCCGGTTCCATCGATCATACAATCGAGAGAACTTGCGGACGGCGCCGGAGCGCCTGCCTGAAACGATGTAGAGATCGATCCGGTTGTAACTCCATATCCGACCTGGGAAGCATTTCTTCCTCCGGCTCCTCCTGCAAGATCGTTTCCTGCCGATCCGTTGATCGAAGTAGAATACATGGAATCTGCGAAGTTAAAACTGGAAGACTTGAATCCCCATGTATTTACATTTGCAATATTGTTACCAATAACATCCAATTTGGACTGATGTGTCTTTAATCCTGCAACTCCTGCAATCATTGATCTGACCATTTGTTCTCTATCTCCTTTTCTTTCGTTGTGCTGCCCATGTGCCTGTCATTCGGACAGACATCAGACCTCCATAATGGTCCGGCCTATAAAAGTACAGCACTGTCTATGTTTGTAAAAATATTTTCTTTCATCTCGTTACCATTCATCGTGGTAACGATCAGATTATGAGGAACATTCACGATAAAGGCGCCGTCTTTTCCGATGATCACAACATCTCTGGCTCCTTTCGCTTTTGCCTTTTCTACCGCCTGATTCAAATCCGACATCAGCCGGTCCGAAACTTCGATCCCCCGTTCTGCAACTCTCTGTGCCGCATGTTTGGAAAAGCGGACTCCCTCTGAGCGATCCAACTCTTCTTTTAACAATGTGGAAAAGCTTTCATCTGTCTTTTGTGTCTGCACAGACGCATGAGAGAGCTTCAATGCATTTACATTTGTAAGCTTATTGATCTGATTCATGTTTTATCCCCCTGCCTGTATGCGGCGCTCAGCACTTCTCTCCGTCTGTCTCCGTTTTTTCTGTTTCCGGATTTTCCGTCTCCGGCTTCTCTGTTTCCGGCGGCGTCGTTTCCCCATTCTTCGGAACGTCCCCCACACTCATGATCTGCGACAAGCTGTACTTCTCACCGTCAATATACACATACTGTCCGCCTGTCAGGTCAACCCCCGTGACAACGCCCTTTTTCTCGCCATTTACTTCTCCGCTTTCATCCACCGTCGCTACCGTTACTTCTCTTCCGATCATTCCCGTAGAATAAGACGTCAGTGTGACCTGCGACAAGTTGTTCGTAACGATACCAAAATTGGCGATCGCATTGGACACCTGTGTCATCGCATTCATCGTTGCCATCTGTGTCATCTGGTTCATCATCTCGCTGTTGCTCATCGGATTCGTCATATCCTGATACTGAAGCTGCGCCGCCATAAGCTGCCAGAAATCATCCATGGACATTTCGCTGTTGTTCGCCTCTGCCGCGCCCTGCGTCGCGTACTGATTGTTGAATGCATTGCTGTTTCCTGTTACGCTGCTGACTGCCATATTTTCTCTCCTTTCCTACCCGATCAGTCCCAGTCTCAGTTCCTGGAGAAACCGGGTATTCTCTGCTTTCTGCATTTTTTCCTGTTCTTCTTTCTGCCGATACTGCTCCGATTCCCGTCCGGAATGATCCTGATCCTGCTGTCCGTCCTGCCAGAGCGTCTCGCTCTTCTGCTCGTCCACATAGATCGCTGTCGGTTTTCCGAGATTCTGTTCCATCACACTTCCGATTTCCTTTGCACTCTGTGCCAGCAGCTCCATCGTTTTTTTCTCAGAGCAGATGATCGACACAACACTGCATCCGTCTTCCTGTGCGATCCGCACGGTGATCTCGCCAAGATGTTTCGGCGTGATCTGGATCTCAAATTCATTTCTGCCGGACGAGGCTTTGACTAACAACTGTCTTGTCAGCTCTTGCGGAAGTTCTTCCGGCTTTGATATCGTAAGCACCTCTCTCGGTCCATGGATCTGTTCCCGTTTTCCGGATTCTCTGACAGCGCCGCTTGTATGTTCGGCAGCATCCTGTCTTCCGACCGTCGCCACATTACTTTCTTCCGGCTTTTCTCCTGGCTGCGTTTCCGTGAGCCGATCCAGATCCGAAGATTTTTCCAACTCTTCTTTCCGATCCGCTTTGAACGGATCCCCGCTCTGTACGCCGTTCCCGGTCTGGTTTTCCGTCTGCGCAGTCTCGGAAACCGTTGTCTTTGATGTGGTCTGCCCGTTGTCTGTCGTCTGCAGTGTTTCCGGTGTCACCTCTGTCTTTTCCGGAAGTCGTTGCGCCTCCTGCCGGGATGCATCGTCGATGAGCATTCCCGCATTTTCCGCAGTCTCGATACCGGACATGACCTGTTGAGATCCCGTCCATTCTGCATTCTCTGGTACTGTTCCTGCTGACAGCTCTCCCGGTACAGTTTCCGTCATCGGATTTTCCTGCCCTTGCTGCACAGCTTCCTGAACCGGCGCCTGCACGATCAATAACTGGCTTTGCAGTACGAAATTCCCATTCTGTACGATCGGATCTTTCTTCTCGCTTTTGGAAACGTCTTCCTGTTCTTTTTCCGTCTGTGCCTGCTCCGGCGCTTTCTTCATGATATCTTGAAAGCTTTCTCTGTCAGCGGACTGCTTCTGCTCTTTCTCTGCCTGTTTCGGGACAAAATGATTCACATTTTGAAAAGATACAACCTCCATTTTCCCTTTCCCCTCCTTTCTCTGTTATTTTGATTTTATATAGTAATCTGCTGTATGCAGGATTACCCGTTCAATTTGGAAACTGCCGTTCTGGATGAAACAAATTCTTCAATTAACGTCTCGTTTTCTTTCTGTTCCTGCTTGCGGTACTCTTCCTGTTTTTTTTCTTTTAATTTCTGGATCGAAGTAAATTCTTTCTTCGCTTCGATCATCCGGGTACGTTTTTTTATCTCATCCTCTTTCAAGTCTGCAAGATGCTCCTGTTTTCTTAAGATCCGAACGCCCAGACTTTCTAAATACCCCTCATAGGTCTTCATTTTAGAGATTGCGATCCCGGTTCTTTTCTGACATTCAAATTCTTCCATACAGTCTTTATGCTGATTTTCCAGAGCTTCTATTTCTCTTTCACATGCCCTGACTTTCAAAAGCGCCGCCACATGTTCTCCGCGAAGACTCTCCAAAACCTGTTCTTTATAATTCAACACTGTATTTAACGAGAAAAAAAACTTTTTCATGTCTTATCAACACCCTCTTTATGCTAAAATCTGCTTCATCATTTCCAAAATTTCTTCTTTTGTAAAATGCTCGTCCACTTTCTGCATTAAAAATGCATTTACCTGATCGATCTTGGAAATCGCAAAATCCAGCTTTGGATTCGAGCCCGCTTTATAGGCTCCGATCGAGATCAGATCTTCATTTTTCGCATAAATACTCAAGATATCCCGCAGCGCGGATGCCGCCGCCTTATGCTCTTCATCCACAATGTTCGACATCAGACGCGAAATACTCGCATTCACATCGATCGCCGGAAAATGATTCTCATTCGCCAGCTTTCTGCTCAACACGATATGTCCATCCAAAATACCGCGCACGGTGTCGGCAACCGGTTCGTTGGTATCGTCTCCCTCTACCAGAACCGTATAAACGCCTGTGATCGATCCCTCCTTGAAATTTCCGCTTCGCTCAAGCAATTTCGGAAATTCCGCATAAATCGAGGGGGTATATCCTCTTGCAACCGGCGGCTCTCCGATCGCAAGTCCGATCTCCCTTTGCGCCATCGCAAATCGGGTGAGGGAATCCATCATAAGAAGAACGTCTTTGCCCTGATCTTTAAAATACTCCGCGATCGTTGTCGCAACCAACGGGCATTTCATCCGCAGCATCGCCGGCTGATCCGATGTCGCAACCACAAGGACGCTCCGTTTCAGTCCCTCTTCCCCGAGATCTTTCTCGACAAACTCCCGGACCTCCCTGCCTCGCTCGCCCACAAGGGCGATCACATTGATATCCGCTTTTACATTTTTTGCGATCATCCCAAGCAGCGTGCTCTTTCCAACGCCGCTTCCGGCGAAAATCCCGATACGTTGTCCTTTTCCGACCGTATTCAGACCGTCGATCGCTTTCACCCCGAAGTCCAGCGTATCGGTGATCGGCGGACGATCCAGTGGATTGATATATGTATTATCTACATAATAATGTCTGCTGGACTCAAACGCGCCAAGCGAATCGATCGGCTTCCCCGTTGCGTCGATAATTCTTCCCCGGAGGAACTCGCCTACCGGGATCTTTAGTCTGTGCTTGGTATTTCTCACAAAGCTTCCGACGGAAACACCACTGATATTGTCATACGCCATCAACTGGATCTTGTCGTTTTTGAACCCGACCACTTCCACCGGGATCTGTTTGTGCGTCTCTTCGTTGTAGATCATGGCGATATCTCCGATACTTGCCCGGCTTCCGGAAGATTCCATACACATCCCTACTATATTCTCAATTTTGCCGATATAACTGATCGTCTCTGCATTCTCGATCAGTTCCGGGAATTTCTTAAACATCGCTGTCAACTCCACTTATCTTCTTACATTATTCAAAATATCTTTGATATTCTCCAGCTGTGTTCCCACACTTGCATCGATCACCTCGTCCGGTAGCTCCACAATGCAGGTTCCCTCTTCCCCATCATTCATCGTGATGATCTTCAGATTATCGGACAGATGGGACAGAGATTCCAGAAATTCTGCATCCACTTCCATATTCACATCCGTATTGCATTTCGTAATGTAGATCTTCGCCCACTGTCGCTTTTTCAGCTTTTCTGTGGCTGCCAGGATCATCCTTTTGATGATCTCCTCACTGGAACGTATGCTCGTATGGATCACTTTTTCCGCAATGGAGATGGAGATCTGCTTCAGATCGTCAATATTCTTTTCCAGAATTTTGTCTTTCTGGATACTCACGTCCCGGATCACATCTGCAAAATTCTGCTGGAAAGAACGCAGTTCCTTATTCAGCATCTTCCGATGTTCTTCATATGCGGAGCGGATCCCCTCCTGTTCCCCCGCCTTTTTTCCCTCTTCAAAGGCTTCCTCGCGGAGAAGTTCTGCCTGCTGTCTTGCCTCCTGCACGATATGTCTCGCCTGTTCTCTTGCCTCTTCCAGAATCTCTTCCTTTAAAGTCTCATATTCTGTCTCTTCCGCTTCCGGCTCCTCCAGAATACGTTCTTCTTCCGGAACTTCTTCTTCCTTTTTTAATAAAAAGCCCGCAAAAAAATCATATGACTGCACATCCCGCTCTTCGGCGTCTTTTACGATATTCCTACTAGGCAATGATCTCATCCTTTCCGCTCTTCACAATGATCACCTCTCCGGCTTCCTCCAGACGTCTGATCACAGCTACGATTCTCTGCTGTGCCTCTTCTACATCGCGAAGCCGTACATTGACTGTGACCTCAAGATCTGACTGGATACTTTCCGCCATACGCGTAGAGACGTTGGCAAAAATAAGTTCTTTGATCTTCTCGTCTGAGCCTTTCAATGCGTATACGATATCCTTAACGTCACATTCACGGATAAACCGCTGGATCGAACGGTTGTCCATCGATACAATATCTTCGAATACGAACATCTTCTTGCGGATCGTATCTGCCAGTTCACTGTTGTCTTTCCCTAATTCATCAAAGATGAACTTCTCATTTCCACGATCCATATGATTCATAACGTCTGCAATATAATCGATACCGCCAATGGTTGTGTAATCTGTGGTAAGAATGTTTTCAAACCGTTTCTTCAACGTGGATTCCACGATCTTGATCGCATCCGGAGAAGCGCTCTCCATCTTTGCCACACACTCGACCACTTTGATCCGCTTCTCTTTGGGCAGTTCGCTGATCACGGTCGCCGCCTGATCTGCATCCGCATAGGAAAGCACCAGTGCGATCGTCTGCGGACGTTCATGCTGTAAGAAAGAAAACAGATTCTTCACACTACTTTTTCGGATAAATTCAAACGGCCGCATTTTTAATGATTTCGACAATTTTTCCAGCAATGCCTGCGTCGTTGCCTCTCCAAACGCTTTTTCCAGCACGCTCCGCGCATATTCCATTCCGCCGTCGGTCACAACTTTCTGTGTAAGACACGTCTTATAAAATTCATCCAGCACGTCTTCGGTCTGCTCAGGAGGTACATGTCCCAGCTTCGCGACTTCAATCGTCAGCTTTTCAATTTCGCTTTCACTCAGGTGCTTGTAAACTTTCGATGCCTTTTCCGCTCCCAAAGAGACAATAACCGCCGCGGCTTTTTGTTCCGGCGTTAAACTATTGTTCTCCATGATCCTCTCCTCCGTTAAGCCATGATTTTAACAACTGGGCAGAAATCTCAGGATTCTGATCCGCAAACTCGCGTACCTGTTTCTTCAATTCCATTCCTCGGTCGTTCCGAAGTTCCTGCATCTCTTTACTCAGTCTTTCAATATCCCCGTCGCTATCCGCATACAGATCCGGCATTACTTCCGTCTCTGCCGCAAGAAGTTCCTGTTCTTCCAACATTCTCTTCTTTTTGCGCCGTTTTGCAACGATCAGAATGATAATGATCAATATCAGCAGTACAGCCGCTGCGATTCCCGCAAGGATCAAGAGGGTCTTCGTATCCATGGCATTCGCCTTTGCCGACGCCTCCTCTGTATTTGCCTTATAGAACGGTGCGCTTACCAGAGAGATCTTTCCCTCTCTGTCTTCCGCCGCGATTCCGGCTGCATTTCCTACCAGATCCCGGATCTGCTTCTCCGTCAATTCACCATATCCCTCTCCGTTGATTGCAACCGCTACTGTCAGATCTGTAAGGACTCCCGGATCGATCTGCCCCTGTTCTTTGATCTGATTGACCAGATAATCTTTGGAAACACTTTCGCTTTCAGAACTTGCGCTGCTGTTGCCGCCTCCGCCGGCAGCGTACTCGGTATTGTCCGCGTTGGTTTCGGTACCAACCTCTCCACCTGCGGTTCCCTGCCCGTTCTTCGTGTTCTCCGTCATACTTTCTTCATGACTGACGATTCCGCTTTTATCATTCTGATCGATTTTTTCCGGTGTATTGTACGTTGTACTCTCCGTGATCAGCCGCTGCATATCGACCTTTGCTCTTGCGGAAATCCTTACGTTCTGATTACCATAAACCGGTCCGAGCACATCATGCACTTTTTCTTCGATCTGGTTTTCGATCACTGCCGCGATCTCTTCCGCGTCAGATCCGTTCATGCTTGACGACTCTTCGGAAACGGAAACGTCATTTCCATTTCCGTCAAATACCGCAACCTGATCCAGTTCCATTCCCGGCACACTTTTCGCGACCAGACGCTGGATCGCCGCCGCCTGATCTTCTGTCGGCGATCCGCCGTCTTTCATCGTCACGACTGCGGTCGCGCTGGAATCCTGCTTTGCCTCGTCATCCAAAGCATATTTACTCTCTTCACCTAACGCGATCGTTACTTTCGCATCTTTGACATTCTCAAACAACCGGATCGTAGAACTGATTCGGTCCTGCAGTTCATATAATTTGTACGTCCGCTTGTCGGAATCCGTCGTCATCATACCCGCGTTATTGATAAATGTATCGTATGTAAACCCGCTCTTTGGATACCCCTCCTGTACGAGCTGTGCTTTCGTCACATCCAGGACATCCTTTTTCACTAAGATCGTAGATTCTCCCTGATATTTAAAATCAATGCCGCTTTCCTGCAGCTTTCCAACGATCTGCTGTGCTTCTTCCGTTCCCAATCCGGAAAACAATACCTCATACGGCTGGTTATTCAGAATAAATGCAACGGCGACCGCAGCGATCAACAGCAGCGCCGCTCCCGCTATGATCAGCTTTTTCGTCTTGCTGCTTAACTTTCCCACAAATTCTTTTATCTGTTCCAGTTTCTCTTTCATAAGCCCAAAAGTTTCCTTTTAACATTTTCTTAACATATTTTTTACGTTTCACTACGCAAGAATATCAGCCTTGTATTTTTTACAGGCTGATACGCATTAACTCATTATAAGATTCCATTGCTTTGTTCCGCAGCGACACCAACATGTCCACTGCGAGCTGTGCCTGTGAAGACGCCACCATCACAGAGTGTGCATCTTCCAGTTGTCCCGTAGCTAAAAGATACTGTTTATTTACCAGGTCATTTTCTGTACTTGTCACGTTGTCGATTGCTTCCCGGAAAACGCTTTTGAATGTTTCCGCGCCGCCCTTGCCGCTGACTTGTCCGCCATTTACCGAGATACTTTCGATGCCGCTCTCCATCGTTTTTACCTGGATCGGCTGTATAAATAATTCGTCCATAGAGACCTCCCCTACTGTCCTTTGATCGCTGACCGGTATCTGACGATATCGCCGCTCAACGACTGTGTCAAATACTGATACTGCAGTGCTGTTCTTGTAAGTTCCGTATATTCCACATCGGCATTGACGCCGTTTCCATCTGCTCTCGTTGTGTGCGCGTCTTCCACAACATAGCTTTTTGAACTTTGGATTGCCTGACGCACATCCTCATTTTTCCCAATCAATGCGGCTGCTTCCAGTTTTCTTCTGAATGTTTCTTCAAAATTAACACGTTTCCTCCGGTATCCCGGTGTATCTACATTGGCAATGTTATTTGCCGTCACTTCCTGCTTCTTCCACAGATAATCCATGGATTTTTCCATCATTGAAATCGTATTGCCAAACATCCGGTCGCTCCCCTTTCCTTTTCATTGACCGATTTTCCTGCGAAGTCCTGCTTTTATCAAACAAATGTGCCCGTAAAATCATCTGACGAGATCATCTGACGCTGGATCTGAACCTTAAAAAGTTCCGAAAGGAGCGTCAGCATCTCTCCCGATGTATCCGTAACCTGCTTTCCCTCTCCGCAGAGCGGACAGAGATTCATTCCTGTCTTCCCACTCGCATTCCGTACGCTGCCGGATCCGCCGGTCAACAGATTCCCGGCTTCCCCCATATATTCTTTCACTCTGCTGATATAGTTCTGTGTCTCCTGGAACGGCGGAACTCCACCGTACTTTTCCACATTACCGCTTCCCGCATTATATGCCGCAAGCGCCAGATCCACATTTCCATCATATCTGGCAAGCAGATCTGACAGATACTTTGCGCCGCCCATGATATTGCTGCGCGCATCAAACGGATCCGTCACGCCGAGACTTTGCGCCGTCGCCGGCATAAGCTGCATGACGCCCTGCGCCCCCGCTCCCGACTGCGCATAAGGGTCAAAATTCGATTCCGTCTTTCCGACCGCTTTCAGCAAATCTGCCGGAACGCCGTATGTCCGGGAAGCCTCTTCAAAAATCGCATCCAAATCTCCTGCGCTGATCCCGCTTTCCGCCATCTGCGTCTGTTGAAAAATGTGTGCAAATCCAGTCCCGGACAGGGACGGCGTCGTCACATTCTGCACTGCGCCGCGATTGATCTGTTGTATAACATTTTCCATATATCTGTACTTATCAAGACACTTGCCGGCAGTCAGAAGTATCCCCCTTTACTTTATAACAATCACTGACAGAAGCAAAGCCGGAAAAGGATTTCCGGATAAGATTTTAATTCAAGGAGGAATTATACAATGAGAATTCAGCACAATATCGCAGCATTGAACTCTTACAGAAACTTAACAGGAAACAACAATGCAGTTTCCAAGAACTTAGAGAAATTATCTTCCGGTTATAAGATCAACCGTGCCGGAGACGACGCAGCAGGACTGGCTATTTCCGAGAAGATGCGTGCACAGATCACAGGTCTGAACACCGCACAGAAGAACGCGCAGGACGGCGTATCTCTTGTACAGACAGCAGAGGGAGCATTGACAGAAGTACACTCCATGTTGAACCGTATGGTAGAGCTGGCTGACCAGTCCGCCAACGGAACATACGATGACGCAGTAGACCGTGCAAATCTGCAGAAAGAGATTGCTTCCCTGAAAGACGAGATCGATCGTATCGCAGACGCTACGAACTTCAACGGAATCAACCTGTTAGACGGCTCCCTGTCTACAAACACAACGACTACACTTAACGCTGCAACAACAGGTACAAACGCTGCCGTTGATTTGAAATTTACATTTGCTGAGCAGTTCAAAGGCAAAGACATCAACGTAAAATTAGCGCATAAAGCTGGTGGCAAAGATGCGATTGAAGCAATAGTTGATGCCAACGGCACGATCACACTGAACATGGACGCTACCAAAGATCACTCCGCATCTGCAATCAAGAAAGCATTGGCAAATGCTAATATTACCGCTTTGGCAAAAGAAGATCAGACAAAAATGAGCAGTCTTCTTGCAAGCGCTACGGTAACAGGCGCAGGTACAACTGGCTTAACCAATGGTGCTGGCTTCGCAGCTACACAAGGCACAACTATACCAGCAAAAGGACATTCTTTAACACTTCAGATCGGTGATACTTCTGCAGATTTCAACCAGATGACAGTTTCTGTTGGAGATATGCATACAGCCGCTCTTGGGATTGCTGATATTGATATCAGTACACAGGAGGGAGCAAAGACTGCAGTTGACAAGATCAAGTCTGCGATCAACTCTGTATCTTCTACTCGTGGTGATCTTGGTGCGATCCAGAACCGTCTGGAGCACACGATCAACAACCTGAGTGTAACAGCTGAGAACATGACCGCTGCTGAAAGCCGGATCCGTGACGTAGACATGGCAAATGAGATGATGGCTTATACAAAGAATAACATCCTTGTTCAGTCTTCTCAGGCAATGCTTGCACAGGCAAACCAGCTTCCACAGGGAGTTCTTCAGTTATTACAGTAATATACACACACCCTATTTTATCAAAAGGCTTTCGGGGATTTCCCGGAAGTCTTTTTCCTTTTCTAGATATTTTCCCCGCATTTTATCATAAACCGTTCATCCTTTTCATATAGATAATACGAAAGCTGTTGACCGTTATTTTTATATTCGATATAATATACTTATATCATAGTTTCAGGAGGCACTTATATGAACCCATTGATCAATGCTGAAATCGGGATGCTCTACACAACAGATTCCCGTTTTCTTGCGAAAATAAAGTACACCCGTAATCCAGATTCCTATACATTTATTTTTTCTTCCCTCCCGGAAAGTCCACTTCCGAAACAAGTCTATCTGATGCCCGGGGAAGACCCGAATGACTACACGTCATTCCTTTGTACGACAACCGGAGTTTTTGACGAGTTTTATGTTCCCCAGACGGATCGGACATGGTATTTAACAGAGACAGAGACTTTGGACTTACCGGATTACCGTACGGAATTTCGCATCGACCTTTCTTTTCCTCTGACCATCGTTCCACAAGGCACCTCCAAAAATACAACGATTTCCGTTGTGGACATCAGCGTCGGCGGTTTGAAATTTATTACTGACCAGGAGTTTCAGGTTGATAAGACTTTTTCTTTTATATTTACAAAAGGGGCTGAACCGGTTTTCATTACCGCACTTATATTGAAAAGATATCCTGCAAGAACTCCCGGCGTTTACTGTTACGGATGCCGTTTTCTGGATCTTGCCCAGCAAGCCGAATCTGTTCTTCGCGGTTTCATTTTCAAAGAAAATCTGATCCAGAGTAAATCTCACCGCCGTCTGTGATTCCGGTAAATCTACATAAGAAAAAGAGGGACATTCGCCCGACGCAGTGTTTGCGTAAGGCAGTCCCTCTTTTTGATCCTGATTCTGTTATTTTTTCTTAACTTCCTCGCTATGCGCTTCTTCCGCAGTTGTTTCTTCTCGTATTGCTTCTTGTGTCTCATCCGCATGTTTCGGAACATATCTTAAAAAATAAGCATAAATGTCCACGATCGTCTGGTACAATTCCGGCGGGATCTCTTTCCCCAGCTTCATCTGTGTCAATACCGTAGCCAACGAATTATCCTCGTAAACCGGAACTCCATTGTCATTCGCGATCTCGACGATTTTCTCAGCGACATATCCCATACCGGATGCAACGATCACCGGCGCCGAGTTCTGTGTCTCATCATATTTCAACGCAACTGCCTTTTGTTCCAGTGTATCATATTGTGACATTTACCATATTTCTCCTTTCATAAATCTGTGGGAACGCAGCCGACACCGGAATGGATTCTTTTCCCTGCTCTACTGCCAGATATCTGATCTCCATTCCATTCTTTTTCAAAATGTCTGCGATCCCCTCACGGATCTCTTTTTCCTTTGGAAGCAGATTTTCCGGATAGTGAAGAAGAAGATCCATTTTCCCCTCCTCATAATAACAGAAAATATCAAAAAATCCCACTTCTTTCATGTCAAATTTCAAAAGTAACTTCACGCCGCTTTCTCCGGGCGTCTCTCCACCTCCCGACGAATCATCCGGATCCAGCCAGATTTCCGAGAACACCGGAGTTCCATCCAGGATAAACGGAAGCGTTACATGCAGAACCGGCATATACACGCTTTCATTGATCAACATTCCATGGAGCAGCGTCATAAAATCTTCTTTATTTTCAATCCCGGCTTTTCCCTCTGCTCCCATACGGAGTAACGAAAGGAATTGCTCCGACCATTCCTCCTTACCTGCCGCGCGGTCAAAATCAATATTCTGGAACAGTTCCCGGATCTCCGCTCTGTCCATACTTGCAAAATGTCTGCGGAACGCCGGAAAATCAGACAGCCGTTTGAACGCGTCTACCACGCCGTCAAGATTGCCATTCTCATAACGGGAAGTATTAAACGTCAGCAAGTTGATCAAATCCCGGATCTTGCCCAGATTCCTCGTCTCCGAAATATAATTTCCGAGAAATGGGATGATATCTGATTTCAAAAGCTTTATATTCTGCTCCATGTTCTCCTGACTGTGCGGCAGAAGCTGCTGCGTCAGTCTTTGCAGACCTGCCCGTTCATTTCGGAACATATAGCTTTCAATCTCTTTTAATTCCCCTTTTATATTGGTCATGATATGCTTTCCGGAAGACATATCGTTATATTTTTTCAAAAAGTCAAGGATTCCCGCTTTGAGTTCCACACTTCCCGCTTCTTTCATCACGCCGCGCAGCAGTTCAAATAGGGAGCCTTTCATCTTATTGGAACCATTCATCTGGCTCTTCAAAAATTCTTTTAACTTTTGCGGATCCATCTCCAACATCCCCAAAAGCATATGGATCTCTTCCGCCATGCCGGTTCCGATCCCTGCTTCGATCACGTTTCTCATTCCCGAGAACAACATTTTCGACATGATCTCGCTTGCCCGCGGGATATTTGCCAATGTACGGACAAAATTGCCAAAGTTCGATTCATAAGAAAGTCCCTGCTGAACGCCACGTTCATTCCCATATTCGGCACGACTGTCGGCTCGCACGACCTTGTCCGGATTCACCGGATTTTTGATCCCGACATCATTTTTCATCTGCGGATCCTGTTTGCTCACATTGTTCTCATACCCTGAGATTGGCGTGGAAATTTTTAAAATATTTGACATTTTTTCACCTACTCTATAATTTTCTCTTATCTTTTCACATTTGCCTGACGATATTAAAAATGTATTAAACATAAGGCGGTGCTTATATTATGGATAACATGCTTGAAATGTATCTCTATGAAACAAACACTTTATTAGAACAATTGGATGAACTTTTGATAGAAGCTGAAAAAAATGAAGATTTTACAACGAACGACGTCAATGAAATCTTCCGCATCATGCATACGATCAAAGGTTCCTCTGCTATGATGGAGTTCTCTCCTTTGATGGAGATCGCGCATCATATCGAGGACTTGTTCTTCTATATTCGCGAAAATGGACTTGATGCCATGAGCGAGTCCCATAAAAATGACCTGTTCAATCTGATGTTCCAGTCAACCGACGCTCTGCGCGGCGAAGTTGAAAAGCTGGAGAACGATGAACCCCTTAGTACTAATATCGACAGTGTCATTACAGATATTAATAGTTTTTTAGAAAAAATCAGCGGGAAGAACGCTTCCGCAAAAGAGACCGAAGGAGCTGCTTCTGATGCGAAGTCTTCTTCTGCGCAAAGCGGTCCGTTGTCTCCCGATTTTCTTCCGGAGGGAACTTACCCGCAGTATATCAAGATCATGTTCGAGGAAGGATGCGGCATGGAGAACCTGCGCGCATTCATGGTGATCACAGCGCTTCAGGAGATGGATATTCCATTCCTGTTTTATCCTGCTGATGTGGAAAGCAACTCAGACACGATCGACTTTATACAGGAACACGGCTTTTATGTCTGCCCGGAATCCCGGGAACTGACAGAGGTTGCCGTCAATGTCATCAAGGAGATCAACAGCGTCTCTACCTTTGAAGTCCTTGATCACGCTGCGGCGTCTGCGCCGGGAGAAAACACAGCGGAAAAGCCAAAAGAACAGGTGAATGCTCCTCATCCGTCTGCCGTTTCTGCCCCTGCGTCAGGCAGCGCTTCCTCTGCTGCGTCCTCTTCCGGAACTCCTGCAAAGCAGAGTTTGATCAGCGTCAGTCTTTCCAAGCTGGACAGCCTCATGGCGATCGTCGGTGAGATCGTGATCACAGAATCTATGGTGACTTCTTCTCCCGAGATCCAGAATCTGAAACTGGACAGTTTCCTGAAGTCTACCCGGCAGCTCCGCAAGCTTACCGATGACTTACAGGACATCGCGATGTCTCTTAGAATGGTTCCGGTCTCCGGTACGTTCCATAAGATGAACCGGATCGTTCGTGACATGAAGAAGAAATTAAATAAAGACGTACGGCTTACGATCGAAGGGGAGAACACCGAGGTCGATAAGAGTATCGTGGACAGTATCAGCGATCCGATCATGCACATTGTGCGTAATTCCATGGATCACGGGATCGAACCGACTACGGAAGAACGGATCGCCGCCGGAAAGCCTGCGCAGGCAGAGATCGTCCTTTCCGCAATGCATACCGGAAGTGAGGTCATTATTTCCGTGCGGGACGATGGCCGCGGTATGGATACTGTAAAGATTTTGGAAAAGGCAGAGCGCAACGGTCTTCTCACAAAGCCTGCCAGCGAATATTCCCAGAAAGAGATCTTATCTCTTCTGATGATTCCCGGTTTTTCTACCAACGAGGAAGTTACCGAGTTCTCCGGTCGTGGAGTCGGCATGGATGTTGTGAAGAAGAACGTAGAATCGGTCGGCGGCGTCATTTCCATCACCAGCGAACTTGGAAAAGGAAGCTGTACCACTTTGAAGATCCCGCTTACGCTCGCGATCGTAGATGGTATGGAGATTTCTGTCGGAAATTCCATCTTCACGATCCCGATCGCCAATATCCGGCAGTCTTTCAAAGCTGAGAAAGAATCCATCATTCTGGACGCCAGCGGCAATGAGATCATCAAATGTATGGATGAGTTTTATCCGATCGTCCGGATCCATGATTTATACAATATCGAAACAGACATCACGAATATCGAAGACGGTATTCTGATCTGGGTAGAGGCGAGCGACAAATCTTACTGTCTGTTCGTAGATGAGTTGCTTGGAGAACAACAGGTTGTTGTAAAACCGCTTCCTGCTTACTTGAACAATTTCAACATCAAAGATTCCGGGATCAGCGGTTGTACGATCCTGGGCGACGGCAACATCAGTATCATACTGGACGTCCTGAATCTCTACCTTGTCTCAGAAAATCAATACTAAATTACTGAAATCGGAGGATTGACCATGTCAAATGAAAATACAGCAATTGACTCCATCGCAGAGGATTCCGTAACGGATATTCCAACTTCCACAGAACGGTTTCTGACATTTATGTCCGATGGTCTTACCATTGGAGTCAGCACAAATTATGTGACAGAGATTATTACCAACCATACGATCACCATCATTCCACTGGTGCCGGATTATGTAAAAGGAATCATCAATCTTCGGGGACAGATCATCCCGATCATTGATATCCGTCTCCGCATGGGCAAACCGTCCATCGACTATACAAGTACAACCTGTATCATCGTCCTGAACATTGATGATACCAACCTTGGCATCATTGTAGATTCGGTACAGCAAGTCATCGACATTGACAAAGCTCAGATTTCTCCTGTTCCGACGGAAAATCATCAGGAACTGATCAATGGGATGATCTCGCTGAGCAAACGCTCCGTGCTCCTTTTTCTTGATCACGAACAGCTTGCCCGGGTTTACTGATCCTTATATCTTCAGTATACATAAAAAGGAGTCCGACCAATGCTAACAATTACCGAAACTGACTTTCAACGCCTTGTACGATTTGTCAAGCAGAATTATGGGATCGATCTGTCAAAGAAGAAGCAGTTGATTCTCGGACGATTATCAAACACGATTTTATCCATGGGTTTTCCGTCGTTTCAGGCATATGTGGATCATCTGATCCGCAACCAGAAACCGGAAGATCTGGAACTGATGTTGAACAAGCTTACGACAAACTACACTTACTTCATGCGTGAGGAATCTCATTTTGAGTTTTTTACAGATGTGATACTGCCTTATCTGCTCCGGACGAAAAAAGACCGTGTGCTTAGTATCTGGAGCGCCGGTTGTGCTTCCGGAGAAGAACCATATACCATTTCAATGATTTTAAAAGAATATCTCGGATCAAAAGCATCCATGTGGGATACCCGCGTCCTTGCGACCGATATTTCCCAGAATGCATTGAAAGCCGCAGCCAACGCGGTATATGACGAGACATCCTTAAGAAATCTGCCTGCCGGATGGAAAAGTAAATATTTCCGTTCCGCAGGTTCGCCGGGACTTTACACAGTATCGCCGGAAATTAAATCTAACGTGATATTCCGTACTTTTAATCTTATGGATCCGATTCGTTTTCGTCTGAAATTTGACGTTATTTTTTGCAGGAATGTGATGATCTACTTTGACCAGGAAACAAAAAATTCCCTTGTGAACCGTTTCTACAACGCTACGAATCCGGGAGGATATTTATTGATCGGTCATTCGGAAAGCCTGAACAAAGAAAGTACGCCTTACAAATATCTCCGGCCTGCAACTTACCGGAAAGAGTAATCCAAAAAATCCTGTCAGTAGTTGCCACACTGTCTTTCTGAACTTTCAGAGAAAGTGTGGCATTCTCTTTTCTTATTTAGATTTATCAAATTGCAATGAAAGGAATGATACTATGCCATCCAAAACAATTAAAGTATTCGTCGTCGACGATTCTTCTTTATTTCGTAAAATGATCATCGACTATTTGTCGTCCTGTCCGGATATCCAGGTAGTCGGATATGCATTTAACGCTTATGACGCCCGCAAAAAAATCCCGGTTTTAAAACCCGATGTGATCACAATGGATGTGGAAATGCCCGGGTTAAACGGAATTGATTTCTTAAAAGATTTTCTGCCTCTGCATCCGATCCCGGTTGTTCTGGTATCTTCTCTGAATCTGAACGTATTCGATGTACTTTCAGCCGGCGCCGTTGATTTTGTAAGGAAACCGGATATGAATATTGTTTCCAAAGAACAATTTTTCTCCGCTTTAAATTCCAAAATCCACATCGCTTCATTTGCAAAAGTAAGATGTGCTTCCCGTAAACGGACCACATCAACTGCCGCTTCTACCACTACCGCGCCAAAAAAGCCTCTGTTCGCCGGCAAACAGCTTTCATTCCGGTCCACGGTCATTGCGCTTGGCGCATCTACCGGAGGTACGGAAGCGACTCTTGCAGTTTTAAAACAGCTTCCTGCCGATATTCCCGGCATGGTCATCACACAGCATATGCCCGAGGGATTTACCGCCATGTATGCACAGCGCCTCAATAAACTGTGCCAGATGGAGGTTCGTGAAGCGAAAAACGGCGACCAGATCCACCCCGGACTTGTGCTGATCGCGCCCGGTTCCCAGCAAATGGAAGTCGTTCGCTCTGCAAACGGCGGTTATGCCGTCCGTTGTTTTTCCGGACAAAAGGTCAGCGGTCATATGCCGTCTGTGGACGTTTTATTCCGTTCCGTTGCCAAAAATGTAGCCGGCAACAAGATCGGGATCATCATGACCGGTATGGGAAAAGACGGAGCGGAGGGATTATTGGAAATGCGCAAAAAGGGAGCGTTCACGATCGGGCAGGACAAAGCCTCCTGCGTGGTCTACGGAATGCCGATGGTTGCCTACAATATCGGAGCGGTATCTATCCAGGCAGGCTGCGAACAGATCCCGTCCGTATTGCTAAATCATTTAAAAAAATCATCCTGATATTATTATTTTTTTTCCGTTTTAACCGATATTTGATATAGTTAGTAATTTATTGCGATTGTTTTCTTTATGGTCTGACATAGAAAGGAGTCCTGTATGAAAATTTCAAATGCTAATAATCTAACGCCTGGCTATGCCGGTCTTAGTATCCGCACAAAAGGGCTCTCAAGCTCTTCGCTTCCTAAAAACGACGAGAAATCTTTTGATGCGATTTCGATCCAGTCTGAACCGAGACAGATTGCCGAGCGGACATTTGCCGCCGCGATCTCCAAAGAACTGGCATCCGACGTTCGGATCCCGGTTTCGGACGCCAGACTGAACGAACTAAAGGAGCAGATTTCTTCCCATACTTACAAGATCGATGCTTCTGCGATCGCATCACGGATGCTTCTGTGCAAGGAGGCGGTTGAATAATGGATCATTACACAGAATTCATCTCTCTGATACATGATTTTATCGATCTGTTCCGATCGCTGACCACGGTGGAACAGCAGAAGCTCGATGCAGCGGTAGCAAACGATCTTTCCATCCTGGAAGATTGTATGAAAAAGGAACAGGCATTTGTGCTCCGTCTGCGCGGACTGGAGCAGCAGCGTGATACCCTTCAGAGAAAGTTGAAGATGAAGGATTTAAAGTTCAGAGAGATCTTATCCAGAGTTCCGGATGAAGTAAAAGAAGAACTCACTCCTTTATTTCAGGAACTTTCCGAAAAAGTGCGTATATTCCAATCGATCAATGCAAGCGCACAGGATGCGATCTCTGTGAATTTACACAAGATCCAGTCTGTTTTAAATTCCGGTCAGCCGGATGCCGGCGTATATTCCGCATCCGGTACAAACAAACCAGATGAAACACATTTCACGAATCGTTTTGTTTAACAATAGTTTAAGGAGGATTTTGTTCGTATGATACGTTCTACATTTGCCGGCTTTACAACTGCACAATTGGCCATGTCTGCCAGTCAGCGCGCGCTGGATGTTACCGGTCAGAATATTGCCAATATCAATACCCGCGGTTATTCCAAACAGCGTTTGGAGATCAGCAGTCTGAATAACAGCGGCGCAAGCTTTTATAGTTCAAAAAACGGCGCAAAAGTCGGATATGGTGTTGAAGTTACCGGGATCTCCCAGCTCAGAGATCCGTTTTTGGACGTTCAGTACCGTAACCAGATGAGTAAGCTCGGTACAACCGACGCATTGGCTGCAGGATATGAGCAGCTTACCGGTATTTTTGACGAAGCAAGTCTGGACGGTGTCCGCGCCGCACTTCGCGATATTTCTTCCGCACTGCAGAAATATTCGGAAGAACCAAACGCAAAAGAGATCGACACAACCGTTCGTTCTAATATGCAGATTCTTCTGAATCTTTTCCATGATAACGCAAAGCGGTTACAGGATATCACGGATGAGATGACAAATGGCTTCCAGTCCAATGATGTTGCCGACGTCAATCAGATGCTGGAAAATATCGCAGAGCTCAACAAAAACATTAAAAACAGTCAGGTGCTTGGTAATCCGGCTCTTGAACTTCAGGATCAGAGAAATGATCTTCTGGATCAGCTTGCAAGTTATCTCCCGATCTCTGTAAAATATGAATCCCGTGAGATCGCTCCCGGTCAGTTCCTGGAAGTTCCGAACGTTTACTATACCGGAACCGACGGACAGACCTTTACCTTGGTAAGCGATACAGACTGCGGCTCTCTGAGCGCCGACATTTCCGGACATCCGGTCCGTCTCTCGATCACCGGAGCCAACGGAAGCGGCACTGCCGACATTACCGATACGATTCCGTCCGGTACGCTCAAGGGGACGTTAGATATCCTGAACGATTCCGGCGCTTTCGGCAAGGGCGCTTCCTCTGTAAACGGACTCGGATATTATCAAACAGCTTTGGATTCCCTCGTCAAAACATTTGCAGAGACATTCAACGCTTTAAACATACCTGTTAAGAAAGACCAGAATGGAAATTACATGGTCGATCAAAATGGCGATCCGATCCTTGAGGTTGATCCGGCTAAGATGTGTCCATTATTTGAAAAGATCGACCCTAATGCCGATTTCAGTGCTTCCAACATCAAGATCGCAGACGGCTGGATGCGTGGCGATTATGGGATTACGATTTCCAAGAAAGTGGTAAACGGAGAAATCGGTTCTACCGATACCAGTAACATTCTAAATATGATCAATGCCTTAAAAGATCCGCAGAAGTTTGAAAGCAACGGCGTGTCCTTTTTCACCGGCAGCTTTTATGACTGCTTTGCCAGTCTGGAAAATACACTGGCTATTGATTTAAAATCTGCCAACACTACATTGCAGAATCAGATTTCTGTTTTAAACCAGACTGCAAGTACAAGAGACGGCGTTTCCGGCGTCCAGTTGGATGAAGAGGGTATGGATCTGATGCATTATAACCAGTCTTATACTGCCGCGGCCCGACTGATGACCACGCTGGATGAAGCGCTGGATACTTTGATCAATAAGACCGGCATTGTCGGAAGATAATAAGGAGGAATCAAAAAATCATGCGAATTACTACGAATGCTATCCTGCGTAATTATCGTTCCAATCTTGGAACTTCCATGGCGAATCTGAACACTGCCCGGAACAAAGTCATGACCGGACGTCAGTTTGTTTCTTCTGCGGATAATCCCGGAAGTGCGCTTCGCGCCGCTACACTGGAACGAAAATATGTAAAGAATCTTGATTATATTTCTACGGCTCAGAATACACAGTCCTTTTTGGATTCACAGGAAGACGCCGCTATGCAGATCAGTGATCTTGCCCTGACTTTAAGCAAACAGTATGGTCTGGAAGCATTAAATGGCACCAATGCCGACGCCGAGACACGAAAAACATATGCGGACGCATGGAGAGGCGCACAGGAAAGCCTGCTCCTGAGCCTGAATGCCTCCTATGAAGGACGTTATGCTTTTGGCGGCGCCGATGCGGCAACCCCGCCGTTTTCCCTGACGACGGATGCCAATGGCAAGCAGATCCTGACTTATCGCGGCGTCAATGTAGACCCGGACCCGAATGATCCGGATTATCAGAAAACAATGGATACTTTAAAGCAGCTCTCGGAAGAAAGTGTGTATCTTGATCTGGGATTTGGTCTTACTGTCAATGACAAAACCGGCGAGATCGATCCGTCCAGCGCTTTTAATACAAGCCTGCCTGGTATCAATGTTGCCGGATATGGAAAAACAGCCGACGGCACAACAAAAAATATGGTTCTCCTTGCAGGTCAGATCGCCGATACACTTGAAAAAGAACCTTTCGATCAGGCTGAATTTGAAAAGCTTCTGAACGCTTTTGATGACGGACGCAATAACGTTCTGGAACAAGTGACAACATTGGGAACAAAATCCCAATTCCTTACCGCAACAAAAGACCGGTTGGAGACCGATAAGCTGAATCTGGCAACACAATTAGACAATGTAGTTAATATCGACATGGCGGACGCGATCACTCAGTATTCCTGGGCTCAATACGCTTATAATGCCGCACTGAAAGTCGGAACCAGTATTTTGTCCCCATCCTTTATTGATTTTATGAAATAGTACATATACATTCATGTATATAAATCATTTATGACAAGGGGGTTCTGTATGGAACAATTACTCAAAATCACAACCATTCCTTTGGAATATCAATTAAAAATCCAGAATGCCCGTTTAGAATACTCCAACTCTACTGCCTCTTTGGATATGGACAGAACTCCTGGCGAATTTTCGATCAAGAGTCGTCCGGCAAAACTGAATCTGGACACTTATGAAGCCAGAAATTCTGTTGTACCAACCTTAAAACGCAGTATTTCGCAGACTGCACAAAAAGGATTGCAAGCGGCACAACAGGCAACCGCACAATATGCGCAGGAGGGACAACAATTGCTAAAACCTGGAGATGGAGGTGAACTGCTCGGGCAGATTTTCAGACAGCGGACACAAATGCCTACCGGAGAATTTCAGTTGGGATTTATCCCGTCTGCTCCTGTAAATATTACCTATCAGGAACCTGATCTGACATTAAACTATGAAATGGATAAATTAACATTCGATTTAAAAGTTGCACAGGGAGATTTCCAATTTATCCCCGGAAATATCGAAATGTCGATCACGCAGCATCCGGATGTGCATATCGAATATGTCGGGGATCCGCTTTATGTCCCCCCAAGCGCCGCTCCAAATTACAAACCATTAGACGTAAGGGCTTAATGCCCTTACGTTTCTTTCTACGGAGGTATAAAGATGAAAATAAATGCAAAATATTTCGGTTCGCTGTCTTATGATCCAGAAGATCTTATCTACTTACCGGATGGATTGTTTGGATTTGAATCCTATAAGAATTTTCTTCCGCTCCCTTTCCACGAGACAACCGATTCTCTTCTTTCTTTCCAGAGCACAGATGATGAGACGCTTTCTTTCATTTTGATGAATCCTTTTCGCTTTTTCCCCGACTATTCCCCGGTGTTATCCGAAAAGGACAAAAAAGACTTGAATCTTACATGTGAGGACGATATTTCTTACTATGTGATCTGTGTGCTGAATGAATCTTTAACTGACTCTACGGTTAATCTGAAAGCTCCTTTGGCGGTAAACGTCCGGAACCGAACCGGAAAACAGATTATTCTGGACGAACCTGCTTACAGCTTTAAACACGCAATACCTGCAAACGGGAGGGAGTAAATACTATGCTTATATTACAACGTAAAAAAGGGCAATCATTGACTATCGGTAATGAAGTGACGATTACGATCTCCGAAATCAGTTCTGACTCTGTAAAACTTGCGATCAATGCCCCAAAGGACGTCCTCATTCTCCGGTCAGAGCTTGTGGAAGCCGCTGAAGAGAATAAAGCTGCCGCCAAAACCATTCCGTTGCAAATACTCAGCCAATTATTAGACGATCCGAAAATCTAAGAAAAGATGGGACAAATACTCTCACAGAACGTCAGATGCCAAAGCACTTGATTTCAGTTGAGCGTATTTCCCATCTTTTTTCGATTCTTCTCTCTGTTTTCCCTGCAGTTATTCCCTCAAAAAAATATAGTTCTTTTCATCCGACCTTTCCGCTGAGAAACGATACCCCAACCGGTCAAACGCTTTCATCTCCTGCGGATCCTGCACATTTCGTTCCGCCATAAACCGCACCATCTCGCCGCGCGCCATCTTCGCATAAACGCCTTTCTGCACAACCTTTTCTCCCGATATTTCTCCGAACACACAAGTGATATATGTATCTTCCGGCTGTAAATATTGGTCTACGCATTTTGAATATTCTTTTGATGCCAGATTTATGATCACCCGATCCTCGTCCGATACCTCCCGGTAAATCTTATCTCCCCAATATTCATAAAGGTCTTTCGTTCCGTTTACTTTCGCTTTCGCCTGCATTTCCAGACGGTACGGCGTCACACCGTCCAGCGGCTTCACCACACCATAAAATGCCGACAAGATCCTGAGATTTTCCTGCACATAATCAAATTCCCCGTCTTCAAAAACCGACGGAGCCATATACTGATAGGCGATCCCCTCATAGGACAGGATCGCCGGGGTCAGATTACGTGTAAGATCCATATTCCGGAACCGCTCGTAATTCAGCTCGGCAATTTTATCGTTACACGCCCATAATTTTTTTACTTCTTCATAGGTCAGCTTTTGCATCCAACACATCAATTCTTTTGTATTTTCCATAAAAACCGGCGTTGTCAGCGTTTCCGCCTCCTGCTCCATTTTCATCTTCTTCGCCGGAGATAAAATAATCTTCATTTCGTATTCCTTTCCACCCAAATGTCCTGTTTTTCATTCGCAATGTTCTGCCTGCGGCTCACAAGCCTTGATCAATGTTGTTTTTATTATACCTGTTTCCAAACAAAAAGCAAAGAAAAAACACTTTGCACCCGGAGCGGTCAACTTCTCCGGTACAAAGTGTTTTTTACATTTATCGGATTTGCATGTGCTGCCAGAGACAGATCCAGTCAAACGTATCCAGTTTGTGACCGCCTTTCCGAAGATGATAACCGACATTTCCTGCTGTCTCGATCCCATTTTCTTCCGGAAATACTCCTGACATCTCAGCACTTACCTCGTTTGGCTCATAATATTTCCATGCCTGGCTCGCCAGACAGGTGCTGTAATATTCTCCCTCCGGATCCGCCCACGCATCCTCGCTTCCGCTTCCTACATGTAAGATCCGGGGCGCGACTGCCGCCAGCAAAAAATGCTGGTCAAACGGCAATTCATTCTCTTTTCCTGCATAGAGCCGAAATCCGGGAGCAAACCAATGCGGAAAAAACGTCTGGATACTCGCCAGATTTTCCCCTGTTTTTCCAAGAGACAACGCCGCTCCGCAGCATCCGGAGCCGTTGGGCATCACCGCCCGGAACCGCTCGTCATTTGCACCGCACCAAAGCGCCGCTTTCCCACATCTGCTGTGTCCCGTCACTGCCACATTTGCCGCATCGATTTCCGGGATCTGTTCTACATAATCCATCACACATCTCGCTGCAAATGCCCATACTGCCAGAACACCCCATTCCTGTTCTTTCCTCGTTTTTTCCGTACCGAAAATAGTCGCCAGACCACTTGGAAACCGGTCTGCTTCGTCCGCTTCCGCGTCACTTGCATAGAAACCGATCATTGCAAATTTACGTTTCATCATCTCCCGCACCGGCCAGTGTCCATTCTCGTAATCCCGATCCAGATCCAATGTCTTTTTCTTTGGTTTTCCATCTGCTCCAAGATCATTTTGAAACATGGCTCCCAACTGCGCCGGATCTTCCATCACAATTCCAAATCGATCAAAAACAGACTGAAATGCTTCCGGAGACGGCATGGTATCTATCCCCGGCGGCATCTGCATCGGTCCTGCTTCTCTGCTCTGACTGCAGATCAGGACCGCCCCCGGAACTTTGTTCTTCTCATCCGGCAAAAATACCGTGACCGGAAATGAATAGCTTCCATATACTGTCTGAACACTCAATTCACTCCGGATATGAATTGCCTCCAGTTCTTCCACCCGTTCTCTTACCAATTCTTTCCACGACACCCGGTAATCGATCTGCGGACGTTTTCCATACTCCATTTCCGCCAGAGTCTCCAACACGTTTTTTCGTTTTTCCCGCCATTCCTCTTTCGTCGCACATCCGCTTCTCACACCCGGAACCACTGCCTTTTCTCGGATCATTTGCTATTTCCTCCGTTTTCTTTTGCTTCCAATGCTTTCATTGCTCTTGCATTCTCCTCCACTTTCTTCCGTGTCAGTGGATACATAAACGCGATCAGCAGGAATGTACCGATCATAAAGATCACCGGAATCAATACGGATACTGTATAAATGGCATTGCTGACCGCTTCGGTCTGTACTGTGGCAAGTGAATCATAACCGATCCATGAAAGTGACCATGCACCGATGCTTCCCGTCACTGCCCCTGCCATTTTCTTTAAGAAACTATACATCGCATAGATCGTTCCGTCTGCACGTTCACCGTATTCAACATAATAATTGTCGATACAGTCGCTGATCATCGCCCAACTTACCATCGTAAAAAATCCAAGTCCCAAATATGCCACAAACATCGCCGACATAAAAATGATCGGATTGGTCGTCCGGATCACCAACAGCAAGATATAGGCTGCCGAAGCGGTTCCGAGACTGACGATACTGCCTTCCTTTTTACCGAATCTCACACTGATCTTTGTCGCAAACGGAGCTACAAGCATCATACCGCCCATCATGACCAGGTTTGTCATTGTCAGCATTTTCGTATCTTTAAAGTAATCCAGGAACAGATACTGATTCAACGTCTGCATAACACCGCTTGCCGCAAAAATGCAGATACTGATCAGGATAATGGAAAAAATTGCCCGGTCACTGCACACCTGTTTTACAGATTTCCAGAGATCTCCTTTTTCTACTTTCTTATTCGGAACATGGATCCGTTCTACCGACCAATGATAACAGAGATAATAGCAAAGCAAAGCGATTCCGCCAAATATGATCGATAACAGCAAAAAACGCGGACCATTTGCAACACCATTGCCCGATGCGTCTTTGGTGAAAACAACCATCGGAGCTACCATTCCGATCAAAAGTCCCGCCAAAAGCGCTCCCACACTTCGGAAAGTCGAAAGACTTGTTTTTTCTTTCGGATCAGAAGTCAGCACCGCTGCCATTGCGCCATACGGGATATTGATTCCGGTATAACAAACAGAACCGTATATCAGATATACGACCGTTACATATGCGATCTTTGCCCACATCGGCCAGCCTTCGATAAAAATATTGTAGATCAACACGCTTGCCAGAACGACCGGGATTGCCATCCGACGGATCCACGGACGGAACCGGTCGCCGTTTTTATCCGTATGGGTGTCGATGATCCGCCCCATCGCCGTGTCCGTAAATGCATCCACAAACTTTGTGACAAGGAACATCGTTCCGATGACCGCGCCCGATACGCCAAGTACTTTCGTATAAAATACGAGAAGATAACTTTGCAGCAGCATCAATGTAAAATCATTTCCTGCGTCCCCGAGCGCATACCCCAGCTTATCCCGCCATCCGAATTTTCTTTTTTCCGTTTGTTTCATACTCTCTCTTCCTTTCTTTTTCATTGCCTGATCAGCTCTTGATATTTACTTTCACTATAACAATTTCATTCCATTCTGACAGGTAATTTTTTTGCATAAACAAGTAATTTTTCTACAAATAGTGATATTTTTTTACTTTTCATGTTATAATTCTATACAAGCTGCACAACCAAGGAATTTTGTCTGAGAGAAAGGATTTTCTTTATGAACCAGAATACATTTGAATCAGAAAAAGAAAAATATATCCACGGCGATTACCATGAAAAACTTTTGTTGGAACGTTATATGTATTTCCAAAATTTACAATCTGCTATCGAACGCGGAAATCTTGAGGAAGCTTATATGAACTATCAAAAAGGATCCGAAAGTATCCATGAGGTCAACCAACTTTACACACCGAAAGAAGAAAATCTCCGAGTTATCCACAATCAGCTCGTTTCTTTTAACACCCTTTGTTGGATTTGCGCTTTCAAATCAAAGCCGAACCCAATCCATCTTCATACGATCAGCAGACATTTTGATGTACTGATCGAGAAAGTAACTACCCAGCAGGAAGCTGAAAAACTCATTTTTAATATGCTGGAAGACTATTGTTCTCTGTCCGCTTTGAGAACGGAAAAGCAATACAGTCAGATCGTGCAGAAAGCGATCTGGCATCTCACCGGGAATCCCTCGCAGAAACTGAATCTCAATCAATTATCAGAAACCCTTGGCATGTCCCCCTCTTCTTTATCAAGAAAATTTCACGCCGAGACCGGGCAGACCATTTCACAATATCATACCGCGTTTCGTATCCGTACTGCGCAGCGTTATCTGCTCGAGGGTGATCACACCATAACACAGGCGGCGCTTCAAACCGGATTTTCCGATGCAAGTTATTTTTCCAAAGTGTTTGCGAAATTTTCCGGGATCACACCGACAGAATATATCAAGAAGTATGCTTTATTATAAGCAAACCGGACGGGAGCACATGCCCCGCCCGGCTATAAATAATCTCGCACAATAACCCCTCACAAAATCTCGATCCCGTATAAATCTTCCAGCGGGATCTCTTTTCGCCTTTCTATCTCCGGAACATCGTTTCCCCGCTCGCATTCCTCTTCCAGCAAAACGATCACCCGTCTGTATTCATCGATCCGCTTGATCTCTCCTTGTACTGTCCGGTATGTGCCTCCTGCTTTCTTTTCATCGGCTTCAAAATAAGTCAGTATCGCTTCCGGTTTCGTCAAGATCTGCGCCTGTAAAATCTGCAACTTTTCCTGCAGACATGCCTGCATTTCTTCTGAAAGTTCTGCCTTTCGTTCCGTCTGCCTTGCTGTCTCTTTGACCGCATCATCGTATCCGGTAAGCGCTGCAAACGGCGAAAACTGTGCCGCCCGGTCTATGAGCGGCATATGTGGTCTCGTTTTCGACTGATGATGCGGCAGTGAGATAATGTCGTCGTACCGATTTGTGATCTGCATCTTTTCCGCCATCTTATTTTTCCTCCCGATCTGCTGTCACATTTATGCTTTATGTCCCCCGATCTGTCGGTTTCTCTCTTTTCCCGTTGCCCCCTCCTGATAGCTCAATCCTTTTAAGATCGCGTTCTTTCCATATTTTTTCTTGATATCCAACATGGCTTCCTGTATCCTGCGTTCCCGTTCTCTGGCTGCTTTCTCTTCTTCCCGTTCCTGCTCCAACGCCTGATAATCTGTAAAAAGATCCATCTGCTCAAATTCCATTTTCTTCCCCGCCTGACTTTCATCTGTCACACGGTTTGCCGACAGATTGACGCGCCGGATCAACATCCCATCATCGACGATCCGGTCATACAAACGGGTGACAGCATCTACAAGCATTGCCGAAGAAGAGGTCTGCACATCCAGATTTTCCGTGCCGTGCGCATGCTTCGGAATATCCCGTCCATAGCGGTCTCTCTTTATTTCTCCACGATAATGCTTCCGTCGTTCACTGTCCGTCAGATTTTCAATATCATATCCGACAGTCAGCACAAGCTGATCTGTGACAAGACATTTTTCCACCAGATCCAACGCCAAAGCATCCGCCATCTCCCGCACAACAACCCGCGCCTTTTCATAAGTATACGGACATTGAAAAACCTGCCCCGCACCAAGACTGTTCGTGCTCGGTTTATAGGCTTTGATATCAGACATCCGGCAAGGCTCCCAGCCCCATGCGTGGTCGATCAGGAGCTCCGCATTGATGCCGAACATTTTATAAAGAAGCTCTTCATTGTAATACGCGTCGGGACCGCCCAGCGAACACCTCGCCACATCCCCCATCGTATAGAGTCCGACTTCTTCTAATTTCTTCGCATATCCCGTTCCGACTCTCCAGAAATCCGTCAGCGGCCGATGTCCCCACAATAGCCGCCGATAGGACATCTCATCCAAAACGGCGATCCGCACACCGTTTTCATCCGGATCGATATGCTTTGCCACAATATCCATTGCTACCTTGCAGAGATACAGATTATTTCCGATTCCGGCTGTCGCAGTGATTCCGGTCGTATCATATACATCCTTGATCATTGCCCGCGCAAGTTCCCTGGCATTCATCTGATATGTGTGGAGATAAGACGTTGCGTCGATCATCACTTCATCGATCGAATACACATGAATATCTTCCGGCGCGATATATTTCAGATAAACCTGATAAATCTGTGTGCTGATCTCCATATATTTCGCCATCCGCGGCGGAGCGACAAGATAATCCACCGCATACTCCGGTGAACTGCGAAGCACCGTGTCATCCGCCGATTTCCCCGCAAATGTTCCTCCCGGCGCTTCCCTTTTGCGCTTCGCATTTACCAGATTCACTTTTTGGATCACTTCGAACAGACGTGCCCGCCCCGGGATCCCATAAGATTTCAATGCCGGAGACACGGCAAGACAGATCGTCTTTTCCGTCCGGCTTTTGTCCGCCACAACGAGATTGGTCGTCATCGGATTTAAGCCCCGCTCGATACACTCGACCGAGGCATAAAAAGATTTCAGATCAATGGCGATATAGCATTTATTTTGACGGCTTAATAAACTTATATTTTCCCTTTCCGAATCCCTTAACATCTTCAATTAAGCCCCCATTCTTCAAATTATTTAAAAGATTACCAGCAGCAGTAATTGAAATATTCATCATTTGCATAATCTCCCTCCGTCCAAAAATCCTTTCCATTCCCATTTCTGTAAACAACATTTTCGCTTTTACCTTTGTTCTCTTAGTAACTTTTAACTCATCGATAGCCTTTTGAATTAAAAGCTTTTCTCTGTCAATTAACATCTTCTCATTATCAAATGCAACCTTTTCAGAATCAATTAACACCTCAGCAACCGGTACATGATAATTTAAATTATAGAGAGTAACAAAAAAAGCGCTGGCTGTCGATTGAAACAATGGTTCAACTTCACTGCGGTAATTTACAGCACGGTGATAATCCTCTTTAATTTTTTTGAAACCACTGCCACGTCTCTCCATAAAATGCATGCGGCTGAAAATATCTGCGATTACAGGGTTGCGGCGCTTAGATACTACATGATCAGTATCGAGGTTCTGCACAATGGATCCATCCGGCATTCCTCCCGAAGAATAGATCTCCATCCTATCATCAAAAATATCCATATGCACTTCACTTCCAACTTCCATATAATCACGATGAATCAGTGCATTTACTAAAGCCTCATGCACAGCCTGTTCTGGATATTCCGGCATTTCCACTCTTCCTGTTCCAGTCTTCTTCCAACGTTTTTTGGAATTGTTTTTGACAAATTCCATACCATTTTGCAATAATGACACAAGAGATCCGCTATATTCTTTGTCATCTAATGCTTCCATTACTCCAGACACTTTATCTAATCCATACCATCGAATACAAAATAAACGGGAATGTCTCAACGGTGATTCATCTGCCAATAACACACCTGCATTTGTCAATTTTCCATTTTCAGCTGCTAATTCAAAAGAGATAAAATCTGAATCCGATAATTCCATTCCTGTTCTATTACGATAAACAGAACTTAACTTTGTAAAGGAGAACTCTTGAAATCTGTAAGACGACACAATACTGTCATATGTCATATTGGTTCCACGAAGAACCAATCTTTTCAAAGCAATCGCATCTGCCGGAACACTTTCATTTCCAACACGTACATAAGCAATATGATTTCCGTCAGCAGCATAATAATACGGTGTTTCCTGACCAGGCAAAACCCTCAAAATAATAAAAGCTTTCCCATCCTCTATATGATTATCTAAAACCACTTGTGGAATTGGATCCATTTTTGTTTTTATAATTTCACTAATTTTTTCAGATGTATCCTGTACATTTTGAAGTCCTATGAGCCTCTCATCATTCGATACGCCAAAAATCAACGCACCTCCAATTCCATATTTGCAAAAGCGCTCACACTTTTTAACCAACTTCTAGGCTTACGTTCTTCTAAAATTTCTTTTTTATCATATTCTGTCACTTCCCCAATAAAATCTATTATTTTCATCGCCGCACCTCATACTCCACTCTCACCGGGCTCTCTCCCATCAGTTCCACACTCCTTGGAGCGGCCTGAGAAAATCCGACAAAAATTTCATACTTTCCACTGTCCGTGAACCGTCTTCCCGATTCATCTACAACGGTGAATGCCGACTTATTCACAGGGATTCTCATATCCCTCTTCGCCCCTTTTTCTACAAAGATCCGTTCAAATCCTGCCAGATGCGGATGCGGCGTTTCATACTCCGACTCCGTATCGCGAACATAAATCTGCAAGACTTCCTGACTGTCCATATTTCCGCAGTTCTCAACCTCGGCACAGACAAACACTTCCGCTTTCAAATCTCCGCTTTCCGCTTCCCCATTTTCCATCTCTCTGTCTGCCGTTTCCAGCCATACATTCCGTATCTTCATTTTCGTATACGTCAATCCGTAGCCAAACGGATACTGTGCATTCTGCTCCAGATACCGATATGTCCTGCCTTTCATCGAGTAATCTTCAAATGCCGGAAGTTCTTCCAACGATTCATAAAATGTGATCGGAAGTTTTCCGGACGGGGAGCATTTGCCGAACAGAATGTCTGCTGCCGCCGCGCCGCCGTACGCGCCCGGATACCACAGATCCACGATCGCATCAAAGTGTTCCTCTGCGAAAGAAAGATCGATGTCGCTGCCTGCCATCAAACAGAGAACGGTCGGTTTCTTTTCCTTTGCCACCGCTTTCATCAACATGCGCTGGGATTCCGGAAGACGGAGATCCACCTTATCACAGGAAGCGTAACTGTTCCCGGTATCTCCCTCTTCTCCCTCCAACGTTTCGTCCAGCCCCATACACAAGATCACAACGTCGCTTTCCCGCGCCACGATCCTTGCCTCAGACAAACGATCCTGTTCCCTTGCCAGATTTTCTGTTTTATTTTCATACAAATGGCATCCGTCCGAATATAGGATACGAACTTCATTCCCAACCAATCTGCGCACACCCTCGAGCACAGTGATATATTCCGAAGACGTGCCGTGATAATTTCCGATCAGAGCCTTTCGACTGTCCGCATTCGGACCGATGATACCGATCGTTTTTATTTTCTCCCGGTCAAGCGGAAGTATACCGTTATTTTTCAAAAGTACAGCCGACTCTCTCGCCGCCCGTTCTGAAAGATCGCGGTGTTCTTTACACTCAACAACCGTATAGGGAACGGAATCGTACTCGCTTCCGTCAAACATCCCAAGCAAAATCCGTGTTGTGAACAGCCGGACCGCCGCTTCCGTAATCTGCGCTTCGGTCACAAGCCCCTGCTGATACGCATGCACCAGATGCAGATAGGTCACGCCGCAGTTCAGATCACATCCGGCTTCCATCGCCAATGCCGCCGACTGGACAGGTGTTCCCGTCACCAGATGATTTTCGTGAAAATCTTTGATCGCCCAGCAGTCCGATACAACATGCCCGTCAAATCCCCATTCTTCCCGCAGGATTTTTTTCAGCAGTGTCTTGCTTCCGCAGCACGGTTCCCCGTTCACGCAATTGTACGCGCCCATCACCGCCTCCACATGTCCCTCCTGCACGCATGCCTGAAATGCCGGAAGATACGTCTCCCGCAGATCTTTTTCAGAAACTTCCGCGTCAAATTCATGACGCAGTGCTTCCGGTCCCGAATGCACCGCGAAATGTTTCGCGCACGCAGCCGCTTTCATCGTCTCGCCGTCTCCCTGCAGACCACGGATATAAGAAACGCCGAGACGTGACGACAGATACGGATCTTCCCCGTATGTTTCATGTCCGCGCCCCCACCTCGGATCCCGGAAAATATTCACATTCGGCGCCCAGAATGTCAGCCCTTTATAAATATCCCGGTCATCCAGTTTCACCGCCGCATTATATTTTGCGCGTCCCTCCAGCGCGATCGCTTTCCCAATCTCTTCCAGCATTTCCCGGTCAAATGAGGCTGCCAGCCCGATCGCCTGCGGAAATACCGTTGCAGTGCCGCCTCTTGCAACGCCGTGAAGCGACTCGTTCCACCAATTATATGCCGGTATATGGAGCCTTGGGATCGCCGGTGCATCATAACGCAGCTGGCTCGCTTTCTCCATCAAAGTCATCTGATCCACCAATTCTTCCGCCTGTTTTCGTGCTCTTTTTCTCACATCTTTTCTGTCCATTTTTCCCCTCCCTTTTTCGCCAAAACATTTTCCCGCCGTAATATCCAAATGCCTTATCGATCACTTCGTCCATCTCTTGTACAAGGTGGTCTCAATATTACAAGTATATCACATATGTCGGTTCAAAAAAAGAAAAGCACCACACTTCCGTTTCCGGTGTGTGATACTTCTCTTTTCCCACTGTGCGCCTCTTTTGCTCATATTATTTTGATTTATTTTTTACGCTCTTTCTCACCAAAATTACTGTCAGGCTTATGATTGAAATAATTGCCGCCCCTGCCAACAGACCGATCGGTGTCCGGTCTCCGGTTTTCGGTGTCTTTACCGCAGATGATGCACTGTCTTGTTTCACCTGCTCCTGCTTCCGCACTTCATTCTTTTCCGTCTTACCTGCCTGTGATTCCTGTTTTGAAGTTCCATTCTGAGACGGCTGGTTCATCTGAGAATTGTTCGGTTTCTCTGCCTGCGGTGTCCCCGGCATCGGCCTCTCTTCTGATGGTTTATTCGGCTTCGGGTTTTCTGCCGGTGGGTCATTCGGCTTCGGGTTTTCTGCCGGTGGGTCATTCGGCTTCGGGTTCTCTGCCGGAGGATCATTCGGTTTCGGGTTCTCTGCCGGAGGGTCATTTGGCTTCGGATTCTCCTGACCCGCGTCCTCTTTCTCTTTCACGGTTACCTCAATTCTCTTTTCCGTCATCGCGCCCTGTTTATCGGATACGACAAAAATCACAAAATACTCCCCCGCCGTTGTTCGGTCAACATTTTGTTCTTTGATATTCTTTTCCGTCATCGGGATCGTCCCCTCTTCCGCGTCTTCTGCCGTGACTCCCTCTAATGGATCAAACGCATCTCCCACCGTCAGCACCCGGTTGCCTGCCTTGATGACCGGCGCCTGATTGATCATGGCAGCTTTCGTTGTAAATACCCATTTTCCACGGAACGTAACATCATCCACATGCACCATCTGCGGCGTGACATCATACCCTTTGAATACCCATGTGCCATCCGCCACTGCCACTTCTGTCGGATTCGGCAGGATCGCGTGAACAACGTCGCCGTTTTGATATTCCGTGTCATCTTCCGGAAGCTTCTCTACCACCTCCTGTGGCAGATTTTTCCCTTTTGTCATACTTTCAAATTCATAGAATGCATAATAGACTTCATCCGGATCTGTCGTCCCCTCTTTGACCGCTTCCACTCTGATTTCTGCATCTGCGTCAATTTTGAAGTTCAGATCTGTGATCACCGCGCCTTTATATTTGAACACCGGTTTATATCCCTGACCTGCCGTCAGTTCGTTTCCGACACGCGGAAAGCTGATGCCCTGTTCTGCCAGCGTTTTATCCCTGGCAACCTGAAATTCGCCGGTATAAGATCCGACAAATCCCATATTTAACGCATCTGTTTGTATAAATCTAAGCGTCACATTTTGAACCGCATCCGGCTGACCTGCCGCATTCACCCTGTACACCTCGGAATACACCGCAAATGTTCCGCTATGCTCATTCTCCCTCACCCAATACGAATCTACGATCCCATCATTGGTTACGACGGAGAAGTCATTTCCATTCACTCTGATCGCCGGCTGTGCATTTTCTAAAAACATATAACCATCCGCAGTTTCCAAACCCTGAGTCTCAAACCTGAGCCGGTACTCCCCCTCCGTGAATCCCCGGTCATTCGACGCATATCTCCAGGAACCATCCGGCTGTTTTTTCCACCAGCTTAAGAAGATGTCGTCCTGCATATGATCCACACGCGTCTTTCCGTCTTTGGAAGAAACCGTAAAGTTATCCATCATGGGTTCTCCCAGTTTTGGGATTTTAAATTCCGGACTGGTAAATTCCAGAATAGAAATTCCCCTCTCGTTTGCGGTCGGCGGAACAAGCTCCTGTGCATTCACAGTCAGCGCCGTCGGCTGTGCCACTGACGATAAACCGATCAGAGCCGCCGCAAAGAAACCTAAAATATGTCTTTTTTTCATCCTGTTTGATCCTTTCCTTTTTCTCCCCTGCCGGGTCTGTTTCAAATTTACTATACTATAAAGAATTCCGGCAAAATATACTCCGATATCAAACAGAACGTCTGGTACAAATATTTCTTTATTTATACAATATAAATATTGTTCCCGCCTCTTGACACATTTCCGCATATGTGCTATTTTTATGTCAGGCAAATAAAAGGGAGTAGCCAAACACCTTACGGTGGATTTGAAATCGTCACCCGGTATCGAGAGATACCCGTATCAAATGAGATGTGCAAGACTTTTATTGTGGCAGATGTGTCATGGATAGGAGTCTTTTTTTATATTCTTTTCTGACAGCACAAATACTTCTCACATCTGCTGCAGGAACAGCTTGCCGCAGCAAACAGAAAGGAGTTATTTATGTGTAAAGAGAATGAGAAAGAAACAGTAGTAGAGATCAACGAGGCGATCATCGCCGGGAAGCGCGCGCTTTCCGCGCTCAAAGAGGCAAGGCAAAGTTTAAAATGCGCTTCGGACTGGGGGATTGCCGATCTGGTCGGCGGAGGATTTTTTATCAATATGATCAAACATTCCAAACTGGAGGACGCCTCCCAGAAACTGGAATCTGCCAAACAGCACATGCAGGTTTTCCAGCAGGAACTCAGCGACGTGGCGCTCCCATATGAAATCCATATCCGCGTCGACGGTTTCCTGACATTCGCCGATTTCTTCTTTGACGGACTCATCGCCGACTGGCTCGTGCAGTCCAGATTAAAAGAGGCAAGAGAAGAGATCGACAATGCCATTTATTATGTATCTACAACGATCACGGATTTGCAAAATTATGAAAAACAGTATATGCTTGAGAAAGGAGCGTATTGATCATGGGATGTCTCGGAAATGTGTTATGGTTTATCTGCGGCGGATTTTTGAGCGGTCTCAGCTGGTGCTTAAGCGGCTGTCTCTGGTGCATCACGATCGTTGGGATTCCGATCGGAATGCAGTGTTTCAAATTTGCCGCGCTCAGCTTCTTTCCATTTGGAAAAGAAGTGACCTACGGCGGAGGAGCGGGATCTCTTTTATTAAATATTTTATGGATGATCATCTCCGGAATTCCGCTGGCTCTGGAATCCGCCCTGTTCGGCATACTGATGTGCATTACGATCGTCGGAATACCATTTGGTCTGCAGCATTTTAAGATTGCCAAACTGGCACTGATGCCGTTCGGTGCAGAAGTCTACTGACAGCAGCCCATTTCAAAGCGTACGCCCTGTTCTTTCCGGGCGTACACTTTTTGTTTCTTTTCAGCCTGCTCTATATGATTTTCAACTTTTTATCTGAGGAGGGATTTTTCATGGAACATTCACTTGCCACAGAGCTGACCCGTCAGCTCATCCAAATCGAAAGCACCGATCCGGGAACTTATGAGCTGACGATCAAAGACTGGATCTGCAGCTGGCTGACCTCGGCTTTACACGCTGATGTCCGCCTTTATCAGGACGAAGTGCTTCCCAACCGATTCAATCTGATGGCAGAGCTTCCGGGCACGGATCCGGGTCTTCCGGCTCTTGTCTGGATCTGCCATATGGATACGGTCGTTGTCGGAAACGGCTGGACTGTTCCGCCTTTTTCTGCTTTGGAACGTGACGGCAAAATTTACGGCAGAGGAGCTTGTGATATGAAATCCGGTCTTGCCTGCTGTCTGTCTGCATTTTCTTATGCAGCACAAAAATCAATAAGCACCCCGCCGCGGCGCACATTAAAACTGATCTGTACCGTAGACGAAGAAGATTTTATGCGCGGAAGCGAACGCTGTATCCAATCCGGCTGGGTCACAAAAGAAGACTGGATTCTGGATGCCGAACCGACCAACGGGCAGATCCAGGTTGCCCACAAAGGACGGACCTGGTACGAGATCACAGTCACCGGGCACACGGCTCATGCCAGTACGCCATGGAAAGGGGCAGACGCCGTTGCCGCCATGGCGGAGATCATTCATGAGATCCGTACCGCGATCCAAAACGCGCCGACACATCCGGATCTCGGTCAGTCTACGGTCACATTTGGGCAGATCGAGGGCGGTTATCGCCCGTATGTCGTTCCGGATCAATGCAAGTTGTGGATCGATATGCGCCTTGTTCCGCCACTTTGTACCGAACAGACCAACCGGATCGTCCAACAGGCGATCGAAAACGCACAAACCACTGTACCCGGAATCCATGCTTCCTACAAGATCACCGGAAACCGCCCCTATGTGGAAAAAGACGAACATTCTCCATTATTAAGACATTTGCATAAAATCTGCTGCCGGACGACCGGCGTCGAAACGATCGTGAGCTGCTTTCCGGGCTATACCGACACCGCGGTCATCGCCGGAACTCTGCACAACACAAACTGCATGTCCTACGGTCCCGGCAATCTCGAATGTGCGCACCAGCCGGACGAATGGGTCGCAATCGAAGACATTCTGCGCTGTGAAACGGTATACAAACGGCTGGCAGATCTTATCTTTTGAAACGCCGGAACAGCACACTGATTTAGAAGCAGATCATAAAAAAGTTCAGCCGGACAGACTGGCACATATCGCCACTGTCCTTTGCTGAACTTTTTCTTTCTATGCTATTTTTCTTTACAAGTGCTCTACGCAACTATGATCTGATAAGCTTTTACAAATTTTTCTCCGGCTTCCAACTGTGTGATCCCCGGTTTCTCGGAAATATCTCCCTCGAACCCTACGTTATCACAACGTCCGACCCACGGCTCCAGACAGACGAACGGAGCATCCTTTACGGACCAGATCCCGAAATTCGGAAATCCTTTACACCGAAGTCCCACATATGGAGTTCTGTCTTTTCGGCACAGCCATACTTCTTCCAGCTGCCCGTCAAAGATCAACGCATCTTTCTCAAACATTTCCTCAGATACCGGATACATTTCCTGCTCTAATTCCAACGGATAACTCTGATCCGGCACACCGGTTCCGCTTGCCGGATCCACGAGAATATAATTCAATTCCGTTTTGCCCGGAAATTTCAGAAAATAATCTTCTTTTTTTTCGCCTGCTTCGGCAAACCGAAATGCCGGATGCCCGCCGATCGTAAAATACATCGTCTCTGCCGTCCGGTTCTTGACTTGCCACTCGACTTCCAGCTCTTTCCCACGCAATTGATAACTGATGTGAAGTTCAAAATCATACGGATAGACTTCTTTCATTTCTTCGTTGGACAGGATCATAAACGAAGCATTGTCCTTGGATGATTTGATGCATGTAAACATCGTATCTCTTGCAAATCCATGCTGACTTGTCGGATACTGGATCCCTCCGATCCGTACGGTATTTCGATAGGTTTTTCCTACGTTTGGAAACAACACCGGAGAGTGACGTTTCCAATACTTCGGATCTCCCTCCCACAAAATATCACGCTGATTTTCTTTGTCATAAATACGGATAACTTCCGCACCCATCTCCGAAATCTCCGCATACAAAAACTCATTTTCCAGTTTCATGGCTTTTCCTCCCCTGTGACGATTTATCCTCCATATTATTTTTCAGAATCGCTCGGCTCTACCTGCACGCAGTTGTCTGCCAGATATTCCACGACTTTCTGCTGTAATACCGCGCTTTTGACCACATCTTCTCCGACTTCTTTTTTAAAGGTTTCCACATCCTCGTAATTTGACTGTTTTGCATAAGTCTCTGCCATCTCTTCGTATTCTTTATCCGACGGTTCCAGGTTCTTTTTCTCTGCTAAAAGCTTGCATGCAAGATCACGTTTTACTGCAGTCTCAGCCGCCTCCTGTGCCTGCTCTTTAAATTGCTCTTCCGTCATGTTCATGTAAGAAGACAAAAAATCTGCAAACTCTACACCGTAAGCTTCCGCCATTTTCTGATACGTCTCCTCGATACTCTTATACTGCTCGTCCACCTGATCTTTCGGAAGCTGCTTTACCTCAATCTGCTCCAAAAACGCATCCATGACCGCCTGCTGGAGCTGTCCGTCAGCACTTGCCTGAATATTTTTCTCCATTTTCTCACGGATCTCTTTTTTGAACTCTTCCACAGTTTTAGATTCTTCGCTCATCGTCTGCACCCACTCATCCGTAAGCTCCGGCGTCTTTACTTCATAAATCTTATTCAGTTTGATCTCAAAATCCGCCACCTTATCTGAAAAATCTGCCTTCTGATAATCAGACGGGAACTGTACCGTGATCGTAAATGTCTCACCCGGGTTGTGTCCTACGATCTGCTCTTCGAATCCTTTATATGAATCCGTTGCCCCGATAAAGGAACCGGATCCCAGTTCCAACATTGCCCCGGTAGCGCTTCCACCGTCAAATGCCACTCCGTCCATTGTACCTGTATAGTCAATATCAACCGTATCGCCAAGTTCCGCCGCCCGATCGGTGATCTCTGTCTTTGTCTGATCCGCTGTGAGATAACTGTTGATCGTGTTCTCTACCAGCTCATCGGTAACCTCTTTCTTTTCTACTTTCGATACTTCCAATCCTTTATACTGATTGATCGTCACATAGTCATTGGATAATTTTCCGCTGCATCCCGCCAGGGACACTGCCATGATCATTCCAATTCCTGCTGCAATCCATTTCTTTCTCATTTCTTTTTCTCCTATTCTTTCCTGTCTTTCTTTTCCTGAAACTGCCCACTCTGGCGCAGCCTCGCTAAATGCTCCGCATTTTCCTCGGCTCGCTTCGCTCGCCGAATCGCCAACCTGAACAGCTCTCTGACTCAGCCTCGCTAAATGCTTCGCATTTTCCTTCGGCTCGCTTCGCTCGCCGAATCGCCGATTTGCTTAATGCAGTCTGCCGAACAAGCTCGACGATCTGCATTAAGCAAATCAGCGGCTCGGCTCTGCCCTTTCCGCACATTATACCTTATATAACTGTGGAAAAAAAGGGATTGGGGAAAATTCACGGTTATTTCATAAAATTTCTAAAATAATGATTTTCCGTTACAGCAGCGGGGAGAGTAATCGTGAAAACTGTTCCTTGACTTTGATCACAAGTCCTCGTTGATCGTACACTTTCCGGGTCACATGTGTACATTTCGTCATATCATTTTCAAAAGCACGCTCCAGCCGCTGTACGGTCCGTTCGCTGTAAATGACCGCATTTACCTCAAAGTTCAATCCAAAACTTCTGATATCCATATTAGCAGTTCCGACACACGCCACCATTCCGTCTACGCTCAATGTCTTCGCATGCAGAAATCCATTGTCATAAACATAACACTTCGCACCTGCCTCGACCATTTCTCCGATATAAGAATATGTCGCCCAATAAACAAATGGGTGATCGGGTTTGCAAGGCACCATGATCCGCACATCAATTCCCGAGCGGCTCGCGATTTTCAGCGCATCCAAAATCGAATCATCCGGAATAAAATACGGCGTCTGTATGTACACATGATGTTTTGCACTGTGTATCAAATGCAGATAGTTATCATGGATCATCTTGATCTGTGAGTCCGGTCCACTGGAAATGATCTGTACCGGATCATGCCCGTTCCGTACATAGTGGGGTATTTCAAACAGCCGGTCGTCCAAAAACAGATTTTCTTTTGCCGCATAATTCCAGTCCAATACGAACCGCACCGCCAAAGATGTGACCGCCGCCCCCTCTATGCAAAGATGTGTATCGCGCCAATATCCGAATTTCTCATCCAATCCGATATATTCACGCCCGACATTAAACCCTCCGACAAATCCGATTCTGCCGTCGATCACTACGATTTTACGATGATTCCGATAATTGATACGCAGCTGAAGATTTCCAAGCAGCGCCGGAAAGAATTCCGCGACCTCGATTCCTGCCCTTTCCAGACGCTCCCAATCCCGGTTCTTCATCGTACGGCATCCCATACTGTCAAATAAAATACGGACCGCAACGCCCTCCTTGACTTTCCGTTTCAGCACCGGTTCGATCGCCTGCCACAGTTCATCGTTTTTGATAATGTAATACTGCATATGAATGTAACGTTCCGCCTGCTCCATTTCCGTAAGAAGAGCCTGAAATTTTTCGCGCCCGTCCGTATAAATCCGAACGTCGTTATTGTCCGTCAGGACTGCCTGTCCGGCTTCCAGATTGTAAAGGATCAGATCTTTAAATCTTGCCATCTCAGGATTCGCCAGCCGCAGCCGCTTCCGATATATATTTTCCTCCTGCCTGCGGACCGCATACTTAAGATCGCCCTCGATTTCTTTCGCCTTGAACATCCTGCTTTTATGGAAATCCTGTCCGATCACCAGATATAAAATAAATCCTAAAATCGGAATAAAATACAAAAGCAGAAGCCATGTCCAGACGGTCTGCGGGGATCTTCTCTGAAAGAAAATGATCGCCAACGCAAGTATAATATTGATCACAACCAGATTGTTCATCAAGAAATCATAAATTTCTACAAGTGTATTCCAAATCGTTTCCGCCATATAACTTCCTTTCTCTCTCATGTGACATTCCGGCAGTTTTTGCCGGATCCATTGTAGATATAGTATACTCGGTTTCATTCGGAAAAGTAACCCTAAAATCTCAAATCTCTTGCACTTCCCCAAAAACAATGATACAATACTAGAAGCTTAATTGCGGAATTTAGAGGATTTTAGGAGGATTTACCGTGAGTACTGGAACAATTGTATTAATTGTCGTCCTGATCATCCTGATTGCAGCGCTTGTCGCGCTTTATTTTTTCGGGAAGAAGACGGAAAAGAAACAGGCTGAGCAGAAAGCACAGATGGATGCGATGGCTCAGACGATGAACATGCTGATCATTGATAAGAAGCGTATGAAATTAAAAGAAGCTGGTCTTCCATCTGTTGTTGTCGAGAACACACCGAAGTATCTGCGCAAAACGAAAGTCGCAGTTGTCAAAGCCAAAGTCGGACCAAAGATCATGACACTGATGTGCGACGAAAAAGTATTCCCGCTGATCCCGGTCAAAAAAGAAGTAAAGGCTGTCGTAAGCGGCATTTACATAACCGGAGTCAAAGGTGTACGCGGACCGCTCGAGACACCTCAGAAAAAGAAAGGTTTCTTTGCAAGATTCAAAAAAGAAAAAGAGAACAAAGATAAATAAGAAAGCTCTATTCTAACATAAGCGTCAGTGTACAATAGGAAATACGCCTTGTACACTGACGCTTCTCTTAGTTCTTGAGCAAAATACAATTTTTTTTGTATTCAATTATGCCATCTTTCCGCATTTTAGAAAGCTCGTTGCACATACTACTGCGATCGACATTCAGATAATCTGCTAGCTGCTGACGATTATATGGGATCAGAAAAGAATTGCTTCCGGCATGTTTTGCACATTCCGAAAAATAAGACATCAATCGTCCACGTATGGATTTGGAACCGGTATGCAAGATTTTTTGCGAAAGCTGCAGACTTTTGTGAGCACAGACTGTCAGTAAATTTCGCGCAAGATTTGTATGAAAAGGGCAGGCATTTGTGCAGGCAGTCAGGACACGGCCTACATTCATAAACAACACCGAGGTATCTTCCGCAGCAGACACTGTAACCAACATCGGCTGTCCCGGAATACAGGCATATACCTCGGCAAATACAGAGCCCGGCGCAACATTTCCTAAAATACTTGTATTCCCCCAGATATCGTTACAGGATATCATTGCCATACCAGACAACACAATCCCTATATTCTCTGTAATGCTCCCTTCTGAAAGAATTACTTCTCCTTTTTTATAATTGCGCTTTACACTACTCAAACAGCTTAAAAGCGAGGCGATCTCCTCTTCTTTCAATCCACGGAATAGCTGCATATCAGATAATTTCATATTTCCTCCCTTTTCGTTGTTATAACAACGGACTTTCGTTTTTGATTGTAATATACTCTGTCAAGAAAGACAAGAGAAAGGATGAAGTGAAAATGATTCGGAAAATTATCCAAATAAACGAAGAAAAATGTAACGGCTGCGGAGCTTGTGCCGCAGCCTGTCACGAGGGCGCGATCGGCATGGTAAACGGAAAAGCCAAACTTCTGCGAGATGATTATTGTGATGGTTTGGGAGATTGTCTTCCAACCTGTCCGACAGGTGCAATTTCCTTTGTGGAACGAGAAGCTGCCGCCTATGACGAGAAATCTGCACAGGAAAATATGAGAAAAAAAATGAGAAATGATCATGCTGCTGTTTCCCACACAGGCTGTCCCGGCAGTCAGATGCAGCATATTCAGCATTCACAGGAAATCCCCCGTTCTGCTCAGGCACAGGCAGAATCCCGGTTGGAGCAATGGCCCTGTCAAATCAAGCTGGTACCGACTAATGCACCGTATTTTGACGGAGCAAAATTGTTGATTGCGGCTGACTGCAGCGCATATGCCTACGCCAGAATGCATGAAGATTTTATGCATGGAAAAATTACGATAATCGGTTGTCCAAAGCTCGACAGCATAGATTACAGCGAAAAGCTGACCCAGATCATTCAAAACAACAATATTCAAAGTGTAACGGTTGTGCGCATGGAAGTTCCCTGCTGCGGCAGATTAGAATCGGCTGCCAAAAAAGCATTGCAGACAAGCGGAAAATTCATCCCCTGGCAGATCGTTACCCTTTCGCTGGACGGTAAAATTTTGGAGTAAAATCTTAAAATACGAATCTCCCGGAGAAATCAGTATTTTTAATACTTTGAACTTCTGCGGGAGATTCGTATTCTTTCTTTTATCCTCTTGCTTTATCCTTGGTACAAAACTTTTATTCTACCATTCTTCCATACGGTTTCGGATCTTCCATCCCGATCGTATTAAATAAAATCGTGATAATCCTTGCCGCACAATCGACCGCCTTTTGTCGCTCCAAACTGCCATCCGCCAGCGCATTCATAATATCCGTCACATCGCCTGGATTTCCCGGCATGATAAGGTCATTTCCTGCCTCAGCACATTTATGTGCAATTGCCGAGCCCATGGTAGTGGTCGTCCAATCAGTCATTGCGATTCTTTTGAAATCCCATTCGCCCCGCAAAACATTCGTGATCAGTTCCTTATGATTTGCCGCCGGGATTCCATTGATCAAATTATACGATGTCATAAGACACATCGGCTGGGATTTTTTAACAGCTATTTCAAATCCCCGAAGATAGATTTCCCGGAGTATCCGTTCTGATAAGATACTGTTTGAATGCAGTCTGTTGTCTTCCTGATTATTACATGCAAAATGTTTGATCGTCGTTCCGACTCCGGGAACTTTTTGAACTCCATTTGTCATCGCGGCTGCCATGGTTCCCGCAATCATCGGATCTTCCGAATAATATTCAAAATTTCTTCCGCACAAAGGATTCCGATGGATATTCATTCCCGGGGCAAGCCACCATGCCACGGAAAACTCGACCATTTCCTTTCCGATCATCTCTCCGACTTCCTCAATAAGAACCGGATCCCACGTTTGTGCCAAAAGCGTTCCGATCGGGATCGCAGTTGCATACATGTGATACGTTGTCACATGTTCTCTGTCATATTCTTTTGCAAAAAAACCGCCCTCCAATGCCTCGAGAATTCCATGACCGTAGATCAATCCCGTTTCATTATCCACGTCATACTTTCTCATAAGCCTGAGTCCCGCCGGTCCGTCCGCCATAGAGATTGCCGGTATACCGTACTTTTCCTCAAATTTGCAGCTTGTTTCTCCTGCCGCCCCAGGAACGAAAATACCGGACTCTACCAGCTCATCATTCTTCATATTGTCCTGCCCTTTTGAAATCTCTCCCATAAGCATAGCCGTAAGTTCAGCATCTGTCATCTTCTCCGCGATTTCCATTGCCGCTTTCACATATTCACTTTTCGGACGTCTTGCCGTTTTTTCTTCGGATGGCTTAAATACAACCGGCAGCATATTCGCTTCTTCTGCCTTTATCGTCCATTCTTTTGTAAATGATCCCGCAATGTCTTGAGGCGCCTCTATTTCTTTCACCCCCGGATCACTCTTTACAATATGAGAGACCTTTTCAAAGATACAGTCGCGCTCTACTTTAAGTACCCATGCAAGTTTGTTGCTTTCCGCATTCTCTGACACGAAAAGCCCATACAATCCCGCATCGATGATCCAGGCTGATTTTTCCTGATCATACGACGCAAAATTCTTCGCATCAGCCGTAATCTCAACTGTTTCACTTTCTCCCGGTTCAAGAAGTGATGTTTTTTGGAATCCGATCAACCGCTTTAATTCTTTTGCTCTCACATTTTGAGGGCAGGCGGCATAGATCTGAACAACATGTCTGCCTGCATATTTTATACCTGTATTTTGGACTTTCACTTTCATCTTTACTGTATTGCCGATGACAGCTATTTCTCCCGGTTCCGTCTTAAAGCTCGTATAAGATAGTCCATAGCCGAATGGATAAAGTGTCCTTACTCCAAAACTGTCAAAATATCTGTACCCTACATAAATCCCCTCTTCATATTTCTCATTTGTTGTGTCTCCGTTCTTATGAGAAAATATAGCGGCATTCGGAAAATCCTCATATTTCAGACTCCATGTAGTCGTCAGTCTGCCTGACGGGTTTACGTTCCCCGATATAATATCAGCGATCACATGTCCGGCTTCCATACCTGGCTGGGAAATATACACGATAGATTTGACCGATTCCTCTTCCTGCAATTCCGTTATATCGATCTGTCCTCCGGTATTTATAAGCACAACAATATTTTTATTATATTTTGCGATCTCTGTAAGCTGCTTTTTTTCAAGATCTGTCAGATAGTAATCTCCTTTTTTCGTATACCGGTCGCATCCCTCTCCTGCAATCCGGCTTATAATATAAAGAACTGCTCCGACATTCTGAAGTTCTTCCTCTTTGATCTCCATTTCTTTTATATCACGTTCTTTTATATTTGCAATAATATCGAAAAAAGCCATATCGCTTCCGCCCTGACGTTTTTCAAGTTCTTGCATCACTTGATCTCTCCATTCTATTCTTGCTTCCGCATAATCCGCCGCATATTTTTCAGCGCTTTCTTTATTCACAATATGATAGCCCGCTGCCGCCAGCCCCTCAACCATCGATACAACGGCTCGTTCATTGACGTCTCCTGAACCGGTTCCCCCTTTTATGATCCTTGCAATACCGTTTCCGAAAACCGCGATCTTAGATGAGACGTAAAGAGGAAGCAGTCCGTTATTTTTCAGCAGCACTACGCCCTCTGCCGCCGCTTTCCTTGAAAGGTCACGATTTTTTATCTCTCGCTCTGAAATTCTGCTGTCTGTCACACCACTGTATTTTCTTTTCCTAATCTTCATATTCATAGTTTTCCCCTATCCTCGCCGTTTCATTATTCTTTTACCGCTCCTATCGTAATCCCTTTTGCTGGCTTTTTTTAATAATAACATCAAGCATTTCGGCAAAATAATCTGAGATTGAATAACCAGTTATAGTAAGACTCTTTTCTGTCTTCTCTATCATATTACGCATTGTATCTTTGGCTCTTAATACTTTCACACGGAATGAATCTGGTGAAGTAAGTACAAGCTCTGCATGTTCAATTTTCTTTGACGAATACATTTTCATGCAAAGGCTGATTATATCTGTTATCTCCTCTTTCGAACAATTAGTAAAATGTTTTCTAAGCTCTTCAATCACACGATAAAACTGTGCATTCTCTCCATTAACAGAATAATTTTCAAGTGCATCTACAATCAGACCTGCGATATATTCGATTTTACACTTGTGTCGGGTTCTTCATAAAGCATTCCGGATCTGTTGTACATGTTAAACCATTCTCCAGTGCCCCCTTTAAAAGCGGTAAAACTTATTCATTCCGCCAAGTTCAACAAGTCCACCTAGTGAACCTTCCTTATCCGCCGCACCTGTATAAATTAAAATTCCTCACATATTTTCACTACTATAAATACGCTCATGTAATGCAGATGACGAATATCCTGACTGCATAGACATTTCCTTAATCAGCATATGTGAAAGTGTATGTAACAACGCATACTCTGCATTTCTTGGCTTGTAAGTAAGTAATCATCCGTATCTTTTTTTCATTTTTTATTCTGCTACAATCTCCTTAAAACTCAGGAGGTATTCTATACACTATGAACAAAGAAGAAAAAGCAAAACTCTGGGCTGACCGTATCCAGCAATACAAAACCAGTGGACAAACGTGTAAACAATGGTGTGCAGAAAACGATATCCCTTTATCTACGATGGGATACTGGACCCGCAGACTTGCTAAAGAAGATCCGGCATCTGAACCTGAACAGGATCTGGTCTTTGCCAGACTGCCATCTGAACAGGAAGCTGCCAGAAAGCTTCTCTCTGAAGAAACTGCACCGGTGCGTATTTTTGTCTCAGACAGTATCCGTATTGAAATATCTGATTCCTGCAGACCGGAACTGATGGAATCCATACTGGGATTCCTGCAGTGCCATGCTTGACCTGGCAGGAGGAACAACGGTATATCTTGCCTGCGGAGTCACTGATCTGAGAAAAAGTTACAATGGTCTGGCTGCCATCATCAAATTAAAATTTCACCTCGACCCATACTCACGCTGCATGTTTGCGTTCTGCAACCGTCGGCGTACTTCTATAAAGATCCTCCAATGGGACGGATCCGGATTCTGGATCCTGATGAAACGGCTCGACCGTAATGCCTTCCACTGGCCGGATACTCCGGACGAACTCCGCCAGGTGACTCTGAAAGAGATCCACTGGCTGTGTGACGGACTATCCTTAAATCCCAGAGGTGCATTTGAGGAACACCATCCAAAGATCATTCTGTAAGCATACGACAGCGGAGCTGTCAATCCCGTAAAAATCATGAAAAATACGACATCTTCCTGCATATTTCCTATATCCGGAAACGCAGTTTTCCATAGGAAAACAGCTGGGATCATGGTATACTTTTGATAATGATAAAAGCCGGGAGGACAGGACATGGAACCGATCTTTACAGATAAACAGCTGAATAACATGAGCCGTGAAGATCTGATCTCATTGATGAAGATCGTACAGGAACAGACAAAGAAGAAGGATACGGAGATCCAGCTGCTGAAGGATAAACAGAAGGAACTCGAATTCTTAAATGCCATGCTCTCTGACCGTCTTACCCTTGCACAGAGGAAACAGTTTGGTGCATCCAGCGAAAAGTATGCCGAAGGCTATGAACAGATGAACCTGTTCAATGAGGCAGAAGCCAGTGCGGATGCGGAAACAGAAGAGCTGTTTGAAGAGATCCGGCCATCCTCTTATAAACGTAAAAAGAGAAAAGGAAAGAAGGAAGAAGATCTTTCCAATTTTGAGACTGTTGAGACCAGGACCTATAAACTGGAAGGGGAAGCCCGTTACTGCCCGGAATGCGGAAAAAAATACAGCGTAGTAACAAAGGAAACCGTAAAACGCCTGCGTTTTGTACCTGCAAAGTTTGAGGTTGAAGAAGAGATCACTTATGTATACAGCTGTCCGAAATGCGGGGCCATGAAACGTCCGGAAAAAGAACCTTCCCTGATCCGTGGAAGTATCGCTACGCCTTCCCTTGTCGCCGGTATCATGAACGCTAAATATGTAAATGGGATGCCTCTGGCACGCCAGGAAAGAGAGTTTGCCAGATATGATCTTGATCTTTCCACAAAGACTATGGCAAACTGGATCATAAACTGTGCAGACAGATACCTGAAACCACTGTATCAGCTGATGAAAGAAGAACTTCTGGAAAGCAGATATATCCATTGTGATGAAAGCCGTATCCAGGTACTTGGAGAACCAGAGCAGAAAGGTACGACCCAGAACTGGATGTGGGTATACCTCACGGATGAGTTCAGTGGCTCCCCGCAGATGGTACTCTTCGATTATGAAAGGACCCGTGCGGGATATCATCCTGTAAACTTTTTAGGGAACAGGTTTCATGGGTATCTGACCTGTGATGGATATCAGGCTTATCACAGTTTAGGAGAAGGTATCATAATAAGCGGATGCCTTACCCATGCAAGACGGCGCTTTGATGCAGCCCTCACAGCATTGAAAAAAGACTTCACAAAAGAACAGCTGAAAGAGACAGTTGCATATCAGGCAATGTCAAGGATCGGGATTCTCTATAAGATTGAGGAGATGCTCCATGACAAAACACCGGAAGAAAAATATGAGGAGCGCCAGAAACAGTCCCGTCCGGTTATGGATGCCATGTTTGAATGGCTGCATACGATGGAAGATTCTGTAGACAGGTCTTCCCTTATTGGTGATGCCATTTTGTATACGCTTAATCAGGAAGTATATCTGAGACGGTATCTGGAAGATGGACATCTCAGCATAGACAACAACAGTGCAGAACGTGCATTGAAAAACTTTGCAGTAGGACGCCGCAACTGGCTGTTTGCCAAAAGTGTACGGGGAGCAGATGCCAGTGCCATTGTTTACAGCATTACAGAAACGGCACTTCTGAACCATCTGAAACCATACGCATATCTGACTTATATATTGGATGAACTCAGAAAAATGGGGGCTTTTCCTAAAGAGGAAGAATTAAAGAAACTGCTTCCATGGTCAGAGAATCTTCCGGAATACTGCCGTACTAAACTAAAAAAATAATAATAAGCCATCTGATAGAGAATCTGGCAGACAGCCAGGAGCAGTATCAGATGGCTTTTATAAAATGTCAATATACGAATGATTACCTACTTAGTGTCTGCTGAGCAAACTGAAAACACTTGATTTTACTGACTTTTGCCCCATTTTCTGGTATAATGATTGCAAGGATTTTGACAAAAACAAATCGTTTTTCTTGCAGTTTTCTTACAGATTTTAAGTATAAAGGGGCTAAAACAATGTACAAACCGATCGACAAGTTACAGCATTCATTCCTCGATTTCAACCAACCTATGGGACTCCACATGAATCCGGATAACCGCTGGGTCAGACTGGCTGACCGAATCCCATGGGATGAATTCGAAGTAAAATATGCCAAGCTGTTTCCAAGTGATACGGGTAATGTTGCCAAGCCTCTTCGCATGGCATTAGGAGCCCTGATCATCCAGACCAAGTTCCAATTTTCCGACCGTGAGCTTGTGGAACAGATCGCTGAGAATCCGTATCTGCAATACTTTATCGGGCTTCCCGGTTTTCGGGAAGAAGCTCCGTTTGATGCAAGTACACTGGTTCTTTTCCGTAAACGCATTTCAGCAGATATGCTGATGGAAGTAAATGAGTATCTTCTTGCTCACAAGGAGGATGACAAAGATGACCATACTCCTCCATCCGTAGGAAAATCCGGTGATGATGGTACTGCAAAAGAAGATACAAACAAAGGGACTCTGACACTTGATGCAACCTGCGCACCTGCAAACATACGTTATCCGCAGGACATCTCGCTTTTGAACGAAGCAAGAGAAAAGCTGGAAAACATGATTTACTGTTTTTGTAAATGTTATGGTCTTAAGTTGCCAAGAAGATACCGCAAACGTGCCAGAAAAGAGTATCTTGCATTTGCCAAGAGCAGAAAGCACACGGCAAAGAAAATCCGCAGCGCACTCCGCAGACAGCTTGGCTACGTGAAAAGAGATCTTGGCTATCTGGAACAGTTCATGAGTGATGGATACGCCATGACAGGTAAGGATATCGGCCTATATCTTACCATCATCAGGCTGTATGAACAGCAACAGTATATGTATGATAACAGAATCCATTCTGTAGAGCATCGCATTGTAAGCATTTCGCAGCCATGGCTTCGGCCGATTGTCAGAGGGAAGGTCAAAGCACCTGTTGAATTTGGCGCAAAATTTGATCTCAGTCTTGACAGCGAAGGTTATGGGCGCCTCGAAAAAATATCTTTCGAGGCATACAACGAGAGCACCTGCCTGATTGAAGCAATAGAACGCTTCAAAGAGCGTACCGGTTATTATCCAGAACGTGTCCTGGCAGATCAGATATACCGGACCAGGGAAAACAGGAGTTATTGCAAAGAGCATGGGATCCGGTTATCAGGTCCAAAGCTGGGCAGACCAAGCGCCACAGCAAAAGTTGATAAAAAACAAGAGTATCAGGATAATATCGATAGAATCGAAGTGGAGCGCACCTTCAGCCTGAGCAAACGCTGTTATGGTATGAGCTGCATTACCACAAAACTGGAAGAAACGCAGTTGACATCTATCGCATTATCTGTATTCGTGACGAATCTGTTCAGGATTCAGAGGCGAATACTTTGTGCTCTTTTGCATCTGTTCCGATTCTGGCATGACCGGAACAGATGTAAGAGTTGGAAGTTACAGATAGCTGCTTAATCAGCAGACACTTATTAAGCATTGGGGAAGTATCGACAACTTTGATATGTTCATTCAGAAGATTAAAGACGATGAGGAAAACGTAGCCAAACTCGCCATTCAACATTTTGGAAGTATTGAAAAATATACAGAAGAAATGAAATATAATCTGGAACACTTTTCAGAAATCATGAATAAAAACTGGAATGAAGAAGCAGAAAAAATCGCCGCCGAGTCAGATCTGCTGTACGGAAAACTAACAGCCGATTTAACTTGCGATGTGTCCTCTCTGCAAATACAAGAAATCGTTTCTGAGATACTGGAATTTATCAAAAAGCAGGGTTCTTCTGTGACTCTTGATAAACCTCTCATAAACGTACTGATTGACTCTTATTCCAACGATTATGTCAAAAGCATGACCGATAAAAAATATGGGAACGGCGCTTCTGACTATATTGTAAAAGCCTTTCGATATTACTCCGAAAATAATACTCCATCAAAGAAATAGAGCCAAAGTAGAGCCAACAGTCATAAAGAAACCTCGGAAACCCTTGTAAAATGGGCATCCGAGGTTTTCTGTCCGTTATTCAAACTCTATCGTTGCCGGCGGTTTCCCCGTCAGATCATAGAACACCCGATTCACATGATCCACTTCATTCACGATCCGGCTCGTCACCTTATGCAGTACTTCCCACGGGATCTCCGCGCTCTCGGCTGTCATAAAATCGATCGTGCTTACAGCGCGGAGAGCCACTGCATAATCATAAGTACGCTCATCTCCCATTACGCCTACACTTCGCATATTCGTCAATGCGGCAAAATACTGTCCGACGATCTTGTTCATTCCGGCAGCGTCCATCTCCTCACGGTAAATCGCGTCTGCCTCCTGAACGATCTTCACTTTCTCGGCAGTCACTTCGCCGATGATACGGATTCCAAGTCCCGGTCCCGGGAACGGCTGACGGAATACAAGACGTTCCGGAATACCAAGTTCCAGTCCGGCTTTGCGCACTTCATCTTTGAACAGGTCGCGAAGCGGCTCGATGATCTCTTTAAAATCAACGTAATCCGGAAGTCCTCCGACATTGTGGTGGGATTTGATCACTACGGATTCTCCGCCCAGTCCGCTTTCTACTACGTCCGGGTAAATGGTACCCTGTACAAGGAAATCCACTGCTCCGATCTTCTTTGCTTCTTCTTCAAATACACGGATAAATTCTTCTCCGATGATCTTTCTTTTTGCTTCCGGCTCTTCCACGCCAGCCAGTTTTGTATAAAAACGATCCTGTGCGTTGACGCGGATAAAATTCAGGTCATACGGACCATTCGGACCGAATACCGCTTCCACTTCATCCCCCTCATTTTTCCGAAGCAGACCATGATCTACAAATACGCAGGTCAGCTGCGAACCGATCGCTTTGGAAAGAAGTACTGCCGCCACAGAAGAATCCACTCCGCCTGACAGCGCACAAAGTACCTTTCCGTCTCCGACTTTCTCGCGGATCGCATGGATCGTCTCATCCACAAATGCATCCATTTTCCAGTCTCCCGCACAGCCGCAGACATTTTTCACAAAGTTGTTGATCATCTTTGTTCCCTCTGCCGTGTGCAGCACTTCCGGATGGAACTGGATCGCATACAGACCTTTCTCCGCATTTTCCGCCGCCGCAACCGGGCAGTCTGCAGTATGCGCGCTTATTTCAAATCCCGGAGCCACCTGTGCGATATAATCAAAATGACTCATCCAGCAGATCGTGGATTCGGATACATTTTCAAATACTTTGGACTCCGGCTTGTCAATCAGCACTTCCGTCTTCCCATACTCGCGGACAGACGCAGCTTTTACCTCTCCGCCCAGCACATGCGACATCAGCTGAGCGCCATAGCACAGTCCCAGCACCGGAATCCCCAATTCAAACAATTCTCTTGTATACGTCGGAGAATCCGGCTCGTAACAGCTGTTCGGTCCCCCTGTCAAAATGATTCCTTTCGGATTCATTTCTTTGATCTTTTCAATATCGATTTTGTATGAATAAATCTCGCAATAAACATTACATTCTCTGACACGTCTTGCAACAAGCTGATTGTACTGCCCGCCAAAATCAATTACGATTACTAATTCGTTCTTCAACTCTCTTTCTCCTTCCTCCGGTTTCCGTCACAGTTTTATACGATCATGCAAAACAGCTTCGACATCTGTTTTTCCGTTTTTATTCTGTCCGAAAATCACTTTCTCATTATAATGTCTAAATCTCCTTATGACAAGTCCCTATAATAAGTACTTTTCTCGTATTTTTCTCGTAAAATATAACTGTTAAACGTAATCATTCAACCCACGCCTTTCGTAAAACCGCACTATATGCTTATCGCGGCTTCCCGCCGCTGTTTTGCTCATTAACAAGCATTCACCGCCAGGCTGAACTGTTACATTTAAATGACTTTCTTCAGCATCCATTTCCCGCCCCTGTAACGGATTATCATGAATATAGAGCGTACGATCCAGTCCAAAACCATTGCCATCCAGACGCCAAAGACACCCATTCCCATATATTTTCCGAAAATATAGCTGAATACAATCCGGCAGATCCACATGGATGCCAGCGAAATATACATCGTCACCTGTGCGTCTCCCGCTGCCCGCAATGTACACGGCAGACTGAACGAGAACGGCCAGATCAGCATACAGCTGATCGTATGGAAATACATGATCTGTCTGGAAATATCCGCCGTCACATCAGACAGATTGTATGCACGCAGGATCACCGGAAGCAGTAGTACGATCACCACATTGATCATCCAGATTCCCGCATACGTCATCATCATCAGTTTTTTCGTATAATATTTCACCTGATCGTAAGCGCCGGCTCCGACACACTGTGCGATCACGGTCGTCATTGCAAGGTTCAACGCCATTCCCGGCAGGATTTCAAACATTGCTACCACATTACAGACTGCATTTGCCGCGATCGCAAATGTCCCGAACGACGAAACCAGGCTCAACACAAGGATTTTTCCGAGCTGGAACATACTGTTTTCCAACCCATTTGGCACTCCGATACTTAAAATCCGCCGGATCATCCGACCATCCGGGCGATAACGGAGCGTCCGGTCAATATGTACCAACAATTTCTGATTCGATAACAGTCCAATGATCACAAATGCCGCCACCATCCTTGATACGAGCGTCGGGATCGCAACACCCTCTGCGCCGCGGTGAAATCCATAGATCAAAACCGCATTTCCGCACACATTGATGATGTTCATCAAAACCGACACCTGCATCGACACTTTGGAATTTCCCATCGCCCGGAAAATCGCCGCGCCCGCATTGTACAGCGCGATAAACGGGATCGACGCCGTAACGATCATCAGATACACATCCGCATGATGCATGACATCCGCGTCAATATGACCAAATACAACATTTAGAATAAACCCTTTTCCGAAATAAATCAGCGCCATGATCGCCAGCGAGATCAACAAAATAAACCAGACGATCTGCGTCGATGCCCGACATGCCTGTTCTGTCCGCTTCTGTCCCAGATATTGTCCCGCGATCACCGCGCCTCCGGTTGCCAGCGCAGCAAATACGTTGATAAACAACACCATAATGTTATCAACCAAAGAAACGCCGGAAACTGCAGCTTCTCCGACATTTGCGATCATGATCGAGTCCGCCATGCCGACCAGCACCGCCAGAAGCTGTTCCACCACAAGCGGCAGGATCAATGCCCGCAGCGCCTTATTATCAAACAAATAATGACTCCGATCTACTTTTCCTTTCTCCATACCATCACCCTCATCCTTTTCCACCTCATCCTCCGCAGCTTCTCATTATTTGTAAATCACCGGAAGTGCCAAAAGGCACATTCCGGGATTGTAAGCAGTCGCCAAGGTCTCGGGCAAGCCCGGACTTTGGCTCGTTGGTAGAGTAGGTTAGAGGGCTTTTGCCCTCTTTCCCCTCATCAAACCGTGCATGAGGTTCTCCCTCACACGGCTTTCCGTCATTCTTCTTTCTACAGCATTACGTCATGCTCCAGCCATTTTCCTTAACCCTTTTTCGTAAATGCTATTTCTAACAAATCCCACCTTGGACATTCGATTTCGTCTTTGGTGTTTCTTGTTATACCACCTTGTAAAGGTACAGACAATGTACCAGTCTATTGCTTGCATCCACTTTGCGTTTGTCTTGGTAGAATAGTAATTCTTCCACCCTGTGATTTTGGGGTTCAGATTCTTTATTAAATCTTCCTCCTTTGCAACCAGTAGGCTACGACTGTTTACATTCCTTTTAACCTCTGCTTTCATTCTCTTCATGGCTTTTCTGCTCGGGTACTGATACGTTTCCTTGTATAACTGTCCTTTGCTCGTTTCTGTTGTCATTCTTCGGTGGTGCATTCCAAGAAAATCAAATCCCTCTTTTCCATCCCACATACTGACAATCTTTGTCTTTACCGGATGTAACTTTAAATCCAGTTTTCCCATGATATACCGCAATAAGTTCCATGCATGTTTTGCACTCTTCTTATTCTTACAGATGATCACTGTGTCGTCTGCGTACCTTACAAGAATACCGTGGGTTAGTCCATACTTTTCCCACAGTCTGTCCAGTGTGTTTAAATAAATATTTGCCAGTAACGGAGAAATCACCGAACCCTGGCTCGTTCCCAGTTCAGAGATTGTCAGTATATTTCCGTACAATACTCCCGATTTCAGCCATTGCCGTATCAGTTTCAGTATTCTTCGGTCTGATATTCTCTGTTCTATTAACACCATCAGTTTGTCTTGGTTTACGTTATCAAAGAATTTCTCAATATCTGCATCTACTACATAATAGCCCTTGTTGTTACACGCTTTCCTTACCACTTCCAGTGCTTGTTTTGCGCTTCTTTTCGGTCGGAATCCATACGAACAATCTCTAAAGTCCGCTTCGAATACCGGCTCTATTGCTATCTTTGTAGCCATCTGTACAATTCTATCCTTGACCGTTGGTATCCCAAGAGGTCTTTCTCTTCCGTCTGGTTTTGGTACCATAACTCGCTTTACTGGGGATGGTTTATGCTTTCCATTCATCAGTTCTGATCTGATTTCTGACAGGTATTTTTCAATTCCCATCTCTTCAACATCCTCGATTTTGATACCATCCACACCACTGGAACCCTTGTTCGCTTTTACCCGTTTCCATGCCTCAAAGAGTACATCTTCCCGATATACCTTATCGTAAAGTGCATGAAATCTTCGGCTGTCACATTTCTTGGCTGTCAGATATAGTTTGTTTTGAAGTTGTCGAACTTTTTCTTTGGAGTTGTTAGTCTTCATGACATTCTCTCACTCTTACCCTCTCTACAAACATGAATGAAGTAAGGAACCTTCCCATAAACTGCGTTTTCTTTCACAGTTATAATCGGTACTATGTTCCCCTCCGACTCCCTCCCATCAGAAATACGCTTTCGCCAAGCTTATACGCATTCTCTTTACCTTTCGGTGATGGGTAGGGTCTCTCCAGTTCCAAACCACACTTTCCATACATACCGCTTCCCCTATACCGAGAGATTCTTCCGTGCTGCTTTTCCAGTTTCTTCACACGTTCCTTGGTTTTCGCCTATATAGGCCAGGCTCAACTTCTCTTTGCTCTCTTTCGAGTCCTTTTTTAACGATACGGCAGAATTCACTTTATGTTACGGTCTGCATGTTTGCTCGCTCCTCTTATTAAGGCTACTTTATCCACCCGCTTAGCACCCTGCATTACTGCAACGCACCGGGTTTAGCTACGCGGCTCACTGGCGATTACCGCGACCGGACTTGCACCGGCAAGTGTGATCCAGCTTCGCTGGACGCACCCTATACAAATAAAAAACTTCCTAACGTAATATTATACGTCAGGAAGCTTTTAGAAACAAGTCCCAGCTCATGCGGAATGTTACATTTCCGCATATTGCATCGAAAGTGAGATTCTCTCGCATGAATCTCTGTTTTCGCATCAACAGACAAACTCTGTCGAAATGACAACACGATGGGCTTTACAGCCCGAAAAATATACTATGAGGGGGGAGGGTTATGCTGTACTATGCAGCTACATACTGGGAAATATCTTGTTCCAACTGTTCACAATCATCATGATACACCTTAAGGGATATGACGTTGTTCAGTCCTAAATTCATAATTCCGAGGAATGATTTCGCGTCCACGATGAATCTGCCTCGCTGCATATCCATTGCAAAATCATATTTTTCAACTTTATTGACAAAGTTTAAAATATCCTCAGGAACACTGAACCTGACCCGAAATTCGTGCATGTTCAAGACCTCCTTTTTCAATCTTTCACATTGTTCCCACTTTTCACCTGGTCTATTCAGTACTCTAATCATATCATAATTTTTCGTCAAAAAAAGACGAAATTTATGAAAAAAGTCGAATTTTTTAATGAACTGACTTCCGAAATTCACTCGGAAGCATCCCGACTTCCTCTTTAAATACCTTACTCATATACTTTGGATCCGAATATCCCGCCAGTTCTGCGATCTGATTCAGTTTCAGCGGCGTATCCAAAAGCAGTTGTTTTACTTTCTCAATCTTGCAACGTCGGACCGTTTCCGTAAAGGAGCTCCCGGTTTCTTTTTTAAACTGTGTACTCAGATATTCCTCGGAGACAAACAACTTGCGCGCAGTCTCCTCCAGTGTGATTCCCTCACTGTAATATTTCCAGATCAGTTCTTTTGCTTTCTGTACCATTTGACTGACCGAAGTTTCCTCTGTCTTTCCCTGTTCTCCGCATATGATCTGGAGAAATGTCTCCATCTCGGAACCGATCTTCTCCCACGTTACCGCCTCCGCAAGATTTCCCAGAATATTCTGGATCCGGAGTTCTGATTCTTCTTTCCGTTTCCACTGCTTATTGGCAAGATTCCGTCCAAATCGGAGAAGCGTTTCTTTGATCTGTTTCGGTGCGTACGCTCCCGCACGCAAAAGACCGGTTATTTCTTCGTAACAATGCCCCAGCGTTTCTCCGTCTTTTTTCAACATTGCCTGCAATGCCTGTTCTTCCAATTCTACCGGATATTTCAGCGGGATCATATTCCACTGACTGATTTTTTCCGGACTGATCAGAGTTCCCGGCGGAAAATACAGATTCCACTCCCGGTTCTTCCGCATTTCTTCCACAGCCCACGCCACATCCGCAAGACGCTCTGCGCGCCCCCACACATAGATCACCGGCTTTTCCAGAACCCGTTCCAACACCGGAACCGCATTTTTCTGATATCGCCGGTAAAATGTTTTCCCCTCTTCCAGACGGTATAAGATCAACAGCACCATTGCTGCATTTTCATTTTTCTGCAGGAACGTCCGGTATCCAACCGCATTTTGTGCCAGATGTTCCAACGTCTCCGCAGCCCGGTCTGCCTGCTGATCGTAAGACTCCCCCAGCCAGACCGCAAACATCTCCACCGGCTCTTCCACTGTAAATCCATACCGCTCTTTCGTCATCCGGTTCAATTCCGTATCTACTTCAAGCTGTCCATTCAAACACCCGAGAAATATGTTGTCCATCGAAAGTACCTTTTCCTGACTCTCGACTCTTCGGATCTCATCCGCAGTCTTTTGCAGTACCTGCTTTAATTCCGGGATCTTGATCGGTTTTAACAGGTAATTCTCTACGCCATGGTCGATCGCCTGTTTTGCATAGTCAAATTCCGAATACGCGGTCAGAACAACCGCCCTGCAAGGGATCTGTTCTTCCCGCAGTTTTCCGAGCATTGTGAGTCCGTCCATTTTCGGCATCCGAATGTCCATGATCACAAGATCCGGCTTCGTTCTTTTAATCAGTTCATATCCGGCTTCCCCGTCTGCTGCCGTTCCGATCACTTTATACTCCGGATCGATCTTTTGCAGGATATTCGCCATCCCTTCCCTGATCACCGTCTCGTCCTCTACTACTGCGATCCTCATGCTCTCCCTCCTTCGTATCCATCTTTGCATCCGGCTTAGTATCCGGCTTCCTTACCGGAATAAATAAATGCACTCTCGTTCCGCTTCCCTGCACACTTTCCAGATAAAGTGTCGCCGCCTCATCGTAATAAAGTTTCAAACGTTTCCGGACATTTGCAATGCCGACATGGGTCCCCATGTCCGCCTCCTCTTCATTCAGATGACGCAGACGGCTTTCTTCGATCCCCTTACCATTATCTTCTATTAAAATGTGAAGCTGATCTCCGGTCATTCTTGCCGCTATCAATATTTCCCACTGTCCGCTTTTTTCCGTAAATGCGTATTTCATCGCATTTTCAATAAAAGGCTGGATCAGTAATTTATGGATCAGGATCTGTTTCAGTTCCTCGGCAACCTGAATCCGAAGATCCGGTTTCTTTCCTAATTTCGCACTCTGGATCATAATATAGCTGTCCACCCAGAAAAGGGCATGTTCCAGCGACGTCTCCGCTCCGGCATTTTTCACTGCATAGCGCAGAATATCCGCCAGTGCTCCGATCATTTCACTGATCTCATACTGTTCATTCTCGATCGCTTTCCAGTTGATCGCATCCAGCGTATTATATAAGAAATGGGGATCGATCTGAGCCTCCAATGCCGAAAGTTCCGCCATGCGCTGCTCGGCAGACGCCTGCTTCACCTGTTCGATCAGATTTTCAATATGGACGACCATCTCATTAAATCCTCTGCCGATCCTTGTAAATTCTTTCGGGATCTTTTCTTCTGTATAAGCTCTCGCAGAAAAATCACCCTTTTCCACCCGGCTGATCGTATCCATATAACTGTCCACCGCATTTAAGTAAGGTTTTGAAAGAGAATACGCCAGCACGACCGCAACCATGACCGATGCAAGTGCAACGATCCCGAGAAAACAAAGTTCCATCCGCCACTGCTCATAATATGTCTCCAGCGAACGCTCATTCCAAAATGTAAATCCCGTCTGGTTACTCTCTTTTTTTGTATAAACACAATGCTTATCATTCAGTACCTGAGAAGACGAAAGCCCGATTTCCGATTTGTCCTCCGCGCTGATCACCGTTTCTCCATTTAAAATATACACCTGTGAATTTTCATCAAAATCCAGGTTCTGCCGGATATAGTCTTCCCCGAGCAGAAATACGATCGTTCCGAGTTCCTGACTGCCCGCCTGCGTGTCGATCAGCTTTTCCGAGAGCAGGATCAGATATTGTTCCCGTCCGTTCAGCATGACCGGATCTTTCATTCCACAGTAAGTCGTTTCCCGCCCACTCTCCGGAATCGGGATCTGCTTAGCCCATGCGGCATTTTCTTCCGACAGCATACTTGCAGAGATCATGCTTTTATCCGGAAATACAAGAAGTATCCCCTCCAGCCCGTCATTTTGCTGACAAATATAACGCAAAAGCTGCTCCATGGAAGCTTTCGCCCCGTCTGTCCCTGTCTTCACCTCTTTGACGCTGTCCAGGATTTCTTTCTCCACGCGCAGTTCATCCAATATCGCCTCATATTTATCCAGCATCATATCCAGACCGCGATCTGAATTTCTAAGACTTCTCTGAATCGTGTTTTCCGCAGTCTGCATCTGGGTTTTTCGATTATTCCACTGCATGACCATCGCAAAGATCAGCACAGGGATCAGCGCTGCAAACAAAAAGCGCGTCAGCATGCCGCGGTGGATCGAATGTTCTTTTTTCATGTGTCTTTCTCCATGTATTTTCTTTCATATCCCCCAGTATACCATAAAAATATCAGTACCGATGCAGATATTTTTCTCTTGTGGCAAGTCCTCCCCTGATGTGGCGCTCTGACTTATTTGTGTCCAGAACCTTCCGGGCTTCTGCGGCAAGTGACGGATTGATTTGAAGGAGCCGTTCGGTGACATCTTTATGTATCGTACTTTTACTTACCCCGAACTGCTTCGCCGTCTGCCGCACCGTCGCTTTATGTTCTATGATGTAACTGGCAATTTCCACGGCTCTCTCCTCGATATAATCTTTCAAAAAAATCCCCCTGGATACATCTTTTTACAATGTATGCAGGGGAAATAAAGATTATGTTAGAACAGTTCAAACAGGGATGGTGCATCAAAAAATATATCATTGGGCAAACACAAACCATGTATTTTTGCAAATTCATTTATAAATTGATTTGACGGTTCTTTATTTTCTTCATAATCTTTTTCAAGAACTCTCTTAATTTCCTCGAATTTTTCATAAGCTTCTTCCTGACTGCAATAAATAATTCCATACATAATTCCATAGGAAACATAAATTTCATACTGATTATTATCTGCCGAAAATATACTCACTTCAACAGCCTCATCATAAACTTCACATATTTCTAAATATGTATTTGAATAATGTCTTCTTTCTTCCGAAAAAGTATCAGTCATATTTCTCCAAATTCCCATACCATTCTAGCTCTTTCCTATATTTTTTCTTCTTGAATTTTTCTCATTAGAAAATCATCTTATCTATACCGAAATCCATATTCTTTTTTCAATCTCTCATATATCTCAAACGCTATCGGACAGACTTCCACCGCATTCAGCACACTATATAGGCTCTGCAATCTATCCGGTTGATCCGTATAAGGATATTTTTTACAACTCTCCGGTCTGCATTCTCCTAATTTGCAATCACCGTCCTCTTGCAGAAAATCGCACGGCTTATTCTTTGTCTCATATGTATCTTCTACTTCATTTTTAATCAAATACCTCTCAACAAATTGCTCTTTTGTCAAATCCAAAATTTCCGCATCTCTTTCCAAATCTTCACTTGGAATACTTCCATGATACATTTTACAACAGTTTCTACATCTGCTACAATCATAAGTTGAAAACAATTCATCGTGAAGTCTTTTAAACTGTTTGTCCAATTCCTTTTCATCCGCATGGCATTTTAAAAATGTACGAAATTCCAGATTTTCATTTTCTTTTTTCTTTGCTTCAAATCTTACTTTTCTCGGTGCAATCATCAATTTTCTCCTTCCTCTTTCTCTTCTGTAATACAAAATGCAATCTCCAACAACTCCGCCGCTACCTGATGATCTTTAATGCGCATCAGATTATCCCACGCATCTTCTTTCCCCAGCAGGTTCATGCCGCCATGCCACACCAGTTCATCATCTATAACTGCAAATCGTTCCTCTACTTCTTCTTTTGTTACAATATTGATGGCCACATTCTGCATCTCCCGGATCAGCTCATAACACAGATCTGCACTGCCATATACAACTTTCTCCGGATCCGTTGTAATGACCGTAACACTCACACCATGTTCCTGACGTTCTTTCACTAGATCAATCAATCTGTCAATCTTCTCCTGCCGGATATTTGGGCTGGAAATCACGATGGATTTTTCTGCTTCCACCAAATCCTGCTCAAATTTTTCCGTATAATTGCCAGAATCAAATATCGCATGAACAACCTGTTTCTCTTGCAAGTCTCCTGTCCAAACAGAAAATCCTGTTTTCTTATAGGTTCGAAGTCTTTTCCCATACATTTTATTAAACTTTCTCATATGTGCATCAATATAATCATAGACATACACTGCTTCTTTTCCTTCATAATCACGATTCAGTCTTCCAATATACTGTATCAAACGTCCTTCCACCGACACCGGCGCTGCAAGCATCAATACATCCAGTCTCGGAAAATCAAATCCTTCCCCAATCTTCTGTCCTGTCGCAATCAATATAAGACTTTCCGTTCTTGGAACTTGTTTCAAGCGAATTCGCATTTCTGCATTTTCCTTATCTGAATTATCTCCATACAAAAGGAATACATGGTCTGCTTCATCTTTCAACATATCATACAGGATTTTTGCATGTTCTTTGTATCGAGTTAATATAACCGGAGTCTGATTCTGTGAAATACTTTGTTTTACATCATTTGCAATCATTTCATTTCGCACTTTGCTGGTGCTGATTAAACTATAGGCTTTATTGATATCATTCCTACTATCCACAGTATCGATCACTCTTGTATATCTTGGAACAAAATAATGTCCTATTCCCTGCTCTTCGGCTCTTTCCAATGCTGTGAAGCGATGCCTTAATGGCCCCAGCATCATATAGATAATTTTATCCAGATGATCACCACGTTTCGGTGTTGCTGATACCCCATAAACATATTTGGCATCGATTTTCTGCAACACTTCCATATACATGTGTGATGCTGCATGATGACATTCATCTACTATTACCATTCCATAAGAGTGTTTCAGATTCTGAAATTTTCCCTTGCTGTACATGGAACCAACCATTGCAATATCTACAATTCCCGTCAGAGTATTCTTACTTCCATGCAGAATACCAATCGCACTGTCTCTCTTTTTCTTTCGTCCCGTCTTTGTCTCATACTCCGGCGGTTCTTCTTTGATATCGAGAAATTTATTCAGTTCATCTACCCATTGACTAAGCAAATCTTTACTCTGTAATAAAATCAGTGTATTTACCTTTCGCTCCGCAATCAAATAACTGCACACTACCGTTTTCCCAAACGCAGTTGCGGCTTCTAATACACCATCCGAATGGCTTAATAAATGCTCTGCCGCTAATTCCTGCTGTAGTCGCAAATCTCCATTAAATGATACTCGGATTGGATGACCTGTTTCCCTTTGATCAGATATCTCAACCGAAATTCCTGCTTTTGTACATTCCTCAGAAATTCGTTCCCTTAATCCCCTTGGCACCCGAATATATCCATCAATATCTTTTCCTAAATACACAGCGCTGAAATTATAATAATTCGAATATCCTAATCTTTTGTTTTTATAGAATTCCGGATTGTCAAAAGCCGCCAAACTTCTGATTTGATTTTGTATTCTCGGCATGAGATTCAGCGTATCGACATAGACACCATTACTAAGCACCATATGAAGTTTGCCAACCACATCTGTTTTCGCAAACTCACACTTCTTTTTCCACGGCTTTGGTCTGCTGTTTATGTCATTGCCTGCAAGTTTTCCTTTGCTTTCCGCTAATTCCACCTGCCACTTTGCCATATATTTTTCAATATCTTCTATACTGTGTTTTTCTGTCCGATTTAATAAAATGTCCCATTGATCAGGATAGGCGTTCCAATTTTCATCTACAAATGCACTATTTCCATTTTTAAGCGCTTGCCCCTGTAATGGCAGCGCAATCAGATTGCCAATGCTGCTTGCTACATCCTGAGACGGATACATACGGTCATAATAATGGAACGATTTCAAATTAATAGAATCAGAACCTTTATCTAACAATAGAAATCCGAAATTTCTAGCTAACGAAGCCGGTATTGCTTTTCGGAAAAATATCCATACGTGAGCGCCTTTCCCCGGAACGTGAACGCTCGACCAAGGGATGAATACCGTTTATCTCACATATTTTTCTAAGCGCATCCACTTCTTTATGCCACTCAACGTCCGCATTGGCAAAATCTGTTGCCTCAGCACCTTTTTCGTGATTATCAAAATCAAACACGATAAATCTGCATGTTCCATCCGGCAACAGCGGATATATACCGATTACGTCTGAACCATCTTCTTTATATCCCAGCAAATGCGCAACGATTTTCTTCACGTCCAGTTTAGTCCATTTTTTATTATCACAGTCATCACAAATCATCTTTTCTCCACGCTGTTTCGGACAAAGTTTAGCATCCCACCTATTATCACATTTTTTCAACTTGTCTTTTAGTATCCTATTTTCATATTCAAGTAATCGAACAATGCTCCTCAAAGCTTCCGCATCATAAGCTTCTATATTCATACCGCCACCTGCAATTCTCAACACACAAGTACCATTCGGATATACTTTGTCGCCTTATCATCCAGTCTCGTTTCCGTATTCTGATTAAAAATATGTCATAAACCTTATATTTCCGCTTGAACAATACGCCCGAAATTTATCTCATCTTTAAAAAGATCATATACGTATCTTGAACTTTCCATATATAAACCGGTTTCTTTATCCTGAAGTTTTTCAAAGACTTTTGAATTATAAAACTTATTCATAGCCTCATCATATTCTATATCCTGATCTGAAGAGAACATATCAACAATATCCTGAATGATATATTCTATTAATTGTTCCTGCTTACCCATATTAATTTCCTACCTTTCGCAAAAGTTTTATACTTTTTTCTGTATGAAAAGAATACTGCGACGATGTCTTCTTATATATCATTCCTTTCAACAAGGTTTCAAAATCAATAATTTCATTTTCATACTGACGAAATAATAATGCCATATTATCATCCGCAACAGGTCCTATAACAATGTCATATTTGTTATCCTTATTACACAAAATATCTTTCACATTTGTAAATGTTCGATTTCTATTATTCATGACAAATTTTGCCCATTCTTCCGTTGTTTCCAAACCGAAATCCTTAACCTTGATATCCTCTATTTTTCTGAAATCATCTTGTATTTCAAAAGTATTGACAACGGGAGAACCACCATAAATCTTTGACACCCTTACGGCCATATTTTCTGCCTGTTCTTTTATGTCTGTCAAATAGAACCCTTTTCCAAAATCCTTATATGGTCTGCACATTGCCAAATTTATACTATCAATTACAATATTACTTCCGTGATATAATCTCATAACGCGCCTCCGTTTTTTCGGCACAATATTCCTAAGTCTTCTACTATTGTTCCAAAATCTAAAGTATGTTCAACTTCATAGTTTTCTTTTATAAACGCAATCCCTTTAAATTGAAAAAGGTAACGGAATGCTTCTTGTATGCTGAGATTATAATGTTGTGCAAATTCATTTATACACGCAACAGTAAAACCTATTTTCTTTTTCTTTTCGCTCATACAAAACCTCCTATTATTTTACAACTACTGAAAATACACTCACTTCTGCAATTCCCCATACTCCCTATCTTCCTTAACAATTTTCCTTCACTTTATTTATCACACATCAAAATCCGGCTTTTCGAAGCTCATCCATCATAGCCGGTCTTCTTTTGTAATCTTGCTTCCAACACTCTGCAATATCACGTGCTATCTTTTTGCCATCCGGATATTTTGTAATCTTTTTTAGGTAGGATATTAAATACTTATATGACTTTCTATCTGATGTTCGAGTTGATTCCTTTTTCACATATTGCACATACATATCCCTGACTTCATTCGGTAAATGCTTTTTCAATACTTTTTCATATTGATCTAATACATGAACAGACTGGTTCTTTTGAATTTCCTGAAGCAATATTTCAAATAATTCTTCTTCCACTAAAAATTCATATCGTATCCAATAAGAAGTTTTCCCCTGTAAAAATTTTTCTCTTTGCTCCTCCCATTCCGTTTCACTACACAGCTTTTTCAATTTGACAATGTATTCCAAATCACGCTGCATACATTCAAACACCTGATATTGCAGTTCCTGCACGTATTCGTTCTGCATATTTCTTTTTTCGTAAATTTGAATTAATTGCTGACTATATTCTGCTACCAATCCGGCCTTGTCCGCATCCAATTTTTTACTTTCCTTCAATACCGCAATAGCTTCTTCATACTTTTTATCAGATAAATATTCCTGTATTTCCATCTTCCGAATTTCAGAAAAATTCCTATATTTCTGTCGATATTCTTTTATTTCCTGCTTAGAATAACTCAATTCTTCCATCAAACATATCCTTGCAGTTATGTTATTGACCATACCGTAATATGCGGAATACGAATCGCCACTATAGTTTTCTTTTTGAAACTTAGCGATTTGTTCATCCAACATATAAAGTTTCTTCTGAAGTAGTTCTTCATCATGAAATTCATTCAGCAAAAAATCACTAATATAATCTTCCAAATAATCAATTACATAATTTTCCTGATGATCTTGAAACCATTGAAACATATTTTCTTTTTCTTTATCATTACATTCTTGCAGTATTGTTTGCCAATACTCGTAACAATTATCCGCTACAAATGATGTGCCTCCATCTGAATCATCTATATCTCGATTTCCAATCTCATAAAAAACACAATTCACTAATTCAAATGCTTCTATCCTGTAATTTTTCTCCAATAACAGCGGAACATTTTCATCTAAAAGCGTATTCAATGCATCTGTATAATCTGTGGCATGATAATAGTCTACAAATCCGCCTCTGTCGGAATAATGATAGCCGATATCATTTACCTGCTGTTTCAATCGAATCATATGATGCGGTGTTATCGGCGCATACTTTGTCATAATCCTGTTATATAAAAAATCATCAGAAGCTGCCTGAGAAAATACAATTTCCCGTAATTCATCTATTGGGATTCCGGCAATGATTTCTTGCAACTCTCTTTTTTGACCCTGCACTTTTTGAAAATAATTTCCCGGCATTTTTGCGTCTGGTTCTCCTTCTTCTATCTCATACAAAACCGCCGCCATATGTTTGCAATAATTTCCTTCTTCTGCATACGGACATGTACATGTCATATCATAAACCCGATCATCCCGAATCTCTATTTCTACATCATAATCCTCTGTTCCTTCTACTACTGCTGTATATCCTGCCGGAGTCTGTTCCAATGAAGTAACATAACCTTCCTCATAATAATTCAGTCCACGTTCCAATATATGTGTACGAAACAAATCTTCCCATGATTTCATTTACTTTATCCCCCAACCGTTCCTAATGCAATCTTTCTATATTCTATTTTAACCGATTTCCATCCATAACACAATAAAATCACCCCAAAGAAAAAGACCGCATTTGTGCGACCTTTTCCATCTTTACCTCACCTCATAAACAACCTTCACATTCCCACTCATTTTGTTACATCTATATGTATCGTACTT
>QFCH01001217.1_pt1 | contig 226593 bp, 199 predicted proteins | sample 5346071 | NCBI WGS metagenome assembly QFCH01 (sample SAMN09062255, study PRJNA434731) | Human gut metagenome, whole genome shotgun sequencing project. | isolation source: stool timepoint B chromium assembly | host: Homo sapiens | collected 2015
TCCGCAATATCCTCAACGAAATGTATGCCGCCGATATATCGGTCAAGATAAAATCGGCGTACCGTGCGAGGTTTCAGCAGGGGAAGTTTATGGGGACGACAGCCCCTTATGGCTATATCAAAGACCCTGCCGACCACAATCATCTGCTGATAGATGACAAGGTGGCACACGTTGTAAGGGAGATATTCGACCTTGCGTTAGCGGGCAATGGAATCTCCAAAATCCGCAGGCACATCAACAAACAGCATATCTTACGCCCTGCCGCTTATGCGGCAGAGCAAGGGGCAACAGGCTATGAGAGATACTTTGAGGATAACGAGGAAAACCGCTATATCTGGAGCGAGAACAGCATAAGGCAGATTTTAAGAAGCCCGATATATGCGGGAAACCTTGTCGGTTATAAGCGGATTGCCGCCAGTATGAAAAGCAAGAAACGCCCCTCTAAGCTGCCCGAAGAATGGGAAGTGATACCCGACACCCATGAGGGGATAGTCACGCAGGAGGAATTTGATACTGTACAGCAGCTTATGACGAGCCGCAGGAGGGAGCAGAACGCAGGGGGATTTGAGAACATCTTTGCAGGAGTTATCAAGTGTGCCGACTGCGGCTATGCTTTGCGGGCAATGAGCGCCAACAGGAGGAAACGCCCCGACATTATCGACTGCGTACAGTATTCCTGCAATAATTATGGCAGATATGGGAACACCGTATGCACCGCACACAGCATTGAAGCGAGGGATTTATTCAACGCTGTACTTGCCGACATCAACCGATTTGCGGATATGGCGGTCAATGATGAAAAGGCGGTCAGAGCCATAGAAAGGCGGCTCACGGAAACAGACCAGAGCAGGGCGAAATCATTAGAGAAAGAAAAGAAGAAGCTGAACAAACGCCTTGCGGAGCTTGACAGGCTGTTTTCCTCTCTCTATGAGGACAAGGTAATGGAGCGTATCACGGAGCGGAATTTTGTGATGATGTCGGGGAAATACCAGAAAGAGCAGCTTGAAATCGAAGCAAGACTGAGTGAGGTAACGGAAACACTCAATGACAGCTATGAGAAGTCGCAGGGTGTCCGTGACTTCCTCTCCCTTATCCGCAATTATCAAGGATTAAAAGAACTGGACGCTTCCGTTGTAAACGCCCTCATAGACAAGATACTTGTTTCAGAACGTGAGAAACTTGCGGACGGTACGGTACAGCAGGAAATCAAGATTTATTACAAATTCATCGGCTTTGTCGGTGAATTACATATCACGCCTACAAAACGGTGGACAGCGTTAAAGCCTAAGAATTGTATGGTATGCGGCGTTGAATATATTCCCCGCTCTGGAATATCAAAGTATTGTCCTGTTTGTGCAAAGAAGGTACAGAGGGAAAAATCAAACGAGAGCAAACGCAGGAGCAGGGAGAAGCGGAAAACAAGTGGTTGACCTTTTATTACGAGAAGATGTTTGATATAATAAATAATAAAAAGTTTAGATGAAAGCGTTACACCAGAAAGAAATATGTGAATTTGAAGATAGAAACAAAAATATCGGAAGGAAAATAAGAAGATGAGGATTATTGAAAATATCGTACATAAATATTACTTTTACCGCACAGAAATACTGCTGACATTTTGTATAATTAATATTGTAATTATGGTAGGTGGAATTATTGCCTTTAAAGTGAAAAATGAGGATTTAAGATACCATATAAATAAATTAATTTACAAAATAATTTATAGTACAATTATAGTTGGTATCGGTCAGATACTCTGTTTAATGGGATTAATGCCGAAAATAGAGTATGTTTATTTTAATGCGATAGTGTTTATATTGACTATAGGTGCTATAGTTGCATATGCACTTTTGCTGTGTTTGATGTTTAGGAAGATAATATTACCAATATTACAGAATTGTAGATATATTCAGTTCGCTGTTTTTTTGGAATTGTTTTTGCTGTCAATTACACAAAATTTGGAATTATTAGAGTGGATGGCAGGAACTTTAGGAATTGTTGGTGTAGAAATATTAGCTATGTTGCTTAAAAAATTTATAAACATACAACAAGACAAGAAAGAAGAAAATAGAGAGGACGATTACCCTAACCCTGATTTATATCCTACCAGAAGAAAACAATTAGAAAAATTTGTTACGGTTTTGAAACAACAGGAACATGAACCATATGCAGTTATGGTTTCTGGAGAATGGGGAGCGGGAAAAAGTAGTTTTATTCAAGCATTGGAAAAAAGCTGGATAAGAATAGCTTTATATGGGTTTATGCAGGAAGTGAAAAAACTGTTTCAGAAATAATGTCAGATATTTCTTCTAAGATATTAGAAGTGTTAAAGAAAAATAGTGTTTTCATTGAGAACAAAGATTCTATAGAAAAGTATTTTTTGGCGTTTTCAGACATAATGGAAGATACAGCGTTAAAACCGTTAAAAAAGATTTCAAGCGTTTTAATAAGGGGCAAGAGCTTTGATGATAGAGAATACTTAAATTGTAAATTAGATGATTTAAGTAAGCCGATTTATTTAATCATAGATGATTTAGATAGATGTGATAGTGAATATCAGGCAAAAATGTTTAAAGTAATACGAGAAAGCATGGAACTTCACAATTGTAAAACGATATTCCTTGTTGATAGAAATAAGTTTCTTGATGAAAAATATGATGTAAATTATATTGAAAAATATGTTAGTTATACATTAGATTTGTGTCAGGTAGAATATCAAGAAATTGTGAATTATTTAATTGCTGATATTTTTGATGATGAATTTATTCAGGAAATGAATACAGTTCTTTTGAAAGATAGGAATTTGGAACAAATTAGAGAAATGGTATATGAATTTCCAATTAATCTTTTAGAAAGACTTGAGAAAGACTTGTCAAAAGAAGAGGATAGTATCCAAAACAAAAAGGATGATGAAATTTTAAGGATACAAAGAAAAATTAAAGAAATTGAAAATGTAATACTTAGAATTAAGAAAGATATTACTATTTCCAGAAAATTAAAGAATTATTTAAAAGGGATAAAAAGGGATATAGTTACACTTAACGATGGTGTAGAGAATAGTAGCAAGGAGTTCTTAAGTGAAGATTGGTTAGAAGCAATAATTGAGGTGCAGTTTGTAAAAAATTTCATGCCAGAGATTTTTAATGATATTAAGATGAGCGGAGATATTTTCGAATTTGGGAAAAAATATCAGGGCTATGTTATTGATGTAGTTTTTGACTTGCATTATGGTTTTTTAATTCATAATGAGAAAAAAGAAGCTATTTTAAACTATCTTATATATAAAATAGATGTTATTGAGTTTGATAAAGTTAAAACTATGAAAGAAAAATATCTTTCTGAATTGCGTAATGATAGAGGTGCAATTGCCAATATAGATATATATCTAAATTTTGCCGAAACTTATGATGATTTAGGAAAGATATTACATATTTATGAAAAATGGGAATTTGATAACGCTGTTTTGCAAGAGAATTTTATAAGTAAAACTTTAGAACTTTTGTCTGAACAGTCCAGCCCATTTAAAGCAAATACAAAAGAGTTTTTAGATTTTTCAAAACAGTTGGTGGCATGTCTTATGAAAACTGGATTGACAGATAAAGGGAAAATATTATGTGTAAGCGAAGGGAATCTAGTTGTAAGGAGAACAATAGTAGATAACGCTAGAGAGTTTATCAATATTTTATCTATTTTGTTTGATGTAACTACTGTTGGGAATAATTGGAGCACCTTAATGGTTGCAGATGTGAATGAATTTTATGAAGTGCTCAAGAAAATTGATAAAGAATCAAGGTTTATGGGGCTTGAGGATGAAATAAACAAGTTGTTGAGTATAAAAACATATTTTTGGAATTTGGAAGTTGAATTAAAGAAAGAAAAATATAAAGATATAGGATTAGATTTAAAAAAAATATTTTCGGATATTAAGATTATTTTTGATATTTGTGAATTTTGGGATAATATCGAATATACGTTTAATGATATAGAGATAGAGGGAAATGCACTACTACTTAAAAAGTATTTTATATTGGAGAATGTATATTCATTTCGTGATGAAGTGTTTGATGATGTTACTAATCTGATAGAAGCATTAAAAATACTTAAAGAATTTTATTTAACCAAAGAAAATAATTATGAATCAAATTACTCGCTTTTGTTATTAAGACTGTCCTATCGTATGGTTTTACAATATGAGGAAAATTCGGCATGGTTTAGAGAAAAGAAAAAAGAAATTGGAAAACTATTAATGGAATTAGCAGAAGTGGTTTGCAGATTAGATAAGGCAATAGATTATTACGCTAAAGATGATATTACTAAAATTAAAATTTATACGTATAAATTTAATGAATATTGCAGAAATGAATAAACTGTCCGCAAAAAATGACCGACTGATGTGGGTCTACAATGAGGGCGGCTGGGAAAATCCGCAGATCGTGAAAGAATTTACCGAGTATGTCAAAGTGGTGACAGACGCGCTTTCCGATCGGGTGCGTTACTGGACGACATTCAATGAGCCGGCTTGTTTTATCGGATTCGGACTTTTCGACGGAAGACAGGCGCCGTTTCGGATTAACCGTATGGAGAAAGAACAGAAATTCCGCGATCTTGCCCGGATCAGTAAAAATGTGCTGCTCTGCCACGGCGAGGCGGTACAGATCATCCGCAGCCGATCGAAACAGGCGGATCCGCAGATCGGATTTGCTTTGAATGCGCGCAATTTTATTCCCTGTGATGAGACGGAAGCGGCAATCGAAGATGCGAGGGCAAAAATGTTTGATATTGAAGCCGGTACTTTTATGGCGGCAAACTGGTGGGCGGACGCGATGATACTCGGGAAAGCGCCGAAATATCTGGAGGATGTGCTCACGGAAGAGGATCTGAATGTGATCTGTCAGCCGCTGGATTTCTTTGGATATAATGTATATTTTGCGAGCAATTACAATGCGGATATGAAAGCGCCGGATAATGGATGGGCAGGAATGCCACGGACACAGATGGGGTGGGCGGTCACGCCGGAAGTGCTTTACTGGTCGCCGAAATTTCTTTATGAACGTTATAAACTTCCGATTTTGATCACGGAAAACGGAATGTCGAATCTGGATGTTGTAATGCGCGACGGAAAGGTGCATGATCCGCAGCGGATCGATTATATGGATCGGTATCTGAGGGAATTTCATCGTGTGATGGAAGACGGCGTACCGATCGCAGGTTATACGGCATGGTCGATCATGGACAATTTTGAGTGGGCGGAGGGATTTGATCCCCGGTTCGGTCTTGTTTATGTGGACTATCGGACACAGGAACGGATTCCGAAAGATTCGTTCTACTGGTATCAGAATGTGATCAGGCAGAATGGGTTGGAAGATTGACGCGAGCGAAACAGGAGGTAGGAGCAGATGGATTTTTACAGAGACATACCAATGGAAATGCGACCGAAGATCCGTTACTGGCTTCCGGCAGCAGCGGTGGATGAGGCAGATCTGCGGGAGGAAATCCGGCAGTTGAAAGCGCGTGGATTCGGCGGTGTAGAGGTTGTAGTGCTGGCATCCGTTTCCGAAGAGATCGCCCGGGGTGAAGACGGATGGGGACATGAACATTGGAATCGGATCGTTGCTGTGATAGCGGATGAGACGGAAAAACAACAGATGTCGATGGATCTGGCGATCGGACCCGGATGGCCGATCGTATCGCCGCTGATCACAGACGCCGATGATGAGGCGGCAGCGGTGGAACTGACTTACGGTGAGATTGTCGTTCCGGCAGGAACTTATGTGGAGCGGCGGCTGCCCGAGCGGAGAGTGACACATCCGGAGGGAAATGTGAAGCTGGTTACGGTTATGGCATATGAAGAGCATGGTGAGAAATGTCTGGATGCGGACAGCTATCTGGATCTGACACCGTATGTGGAAATGGCGGAAGAAACTGGGATGCTTCGTTATGATTTTCCGGAAAATGAAACCGGGTTCTGGAAAGTATTTACATTTTATGAGCAACCGACTGTGCAGAAGATCAATGCCGGACAGCACTATGTCGTGGATCATCTGAGTAAAAAAGGTGTGGAAGCATGCGAAAAATATTGGGAGCAGATCTGGAAAGAAAATCCGTACCCGTCACAGGAATCTATTTTCTGCGATTCCCTTGAGTACCGGACGGCATTTGACTGGAGTCATGGATTTGCGGAAGAATTTGCGATGCGGAGAGGGTATTCGATCCTCCCGTATCTTCCGGTTGTCGGGCTTTCCAATTTGTTCCCGACCGGCGATATTCCGGGATATAGGTTTACGGATCGGATGCTTTCAGATCAGATCAATCAGGATTATCTGGAAGTACAGACGCAGCTTTACTGTGAAAATCATCTGGATGAATTGGAGAAAATGGCAGAGCGGCATGGAAAAACCGTGCGTTATCAGGTTGCATATAACAAGCCGCTGGAAGTGGAGCGAAGCGCTCTCCATGTGGCAATCCCGGAAAATGAGGTGTTGGGTCGTCCGGCATTGGACGGATTAAAAACAATGGCGGCTGCGGCACATTTGGGAAGAAAAGAGCGTTATTCTTTTGAATGTGCGGCAGAATTCGGAAATGCATATGGTCAGTCTTATGAAGACTTGCTCTGGTGGGTGAAGCGAAGCCTCATGGTCGGGATGAACGCACAGGTGCTCCATGGAGGTTCCTATTCCGGAAAATATGAGGGAAAGTACGCTTTGAACGGACAGATATCAGGAGTGCGATGGCCGGGGTATGACGGATTTTACCGGGCGATTTCCAATGACTGGAACCGGACGCCGTCCGTGGAAGATGCAAGAGGATGTCTGGATGCCGTTGCACGACTGAACGCAGTCTTCCGGAAAAATGCAAAGGTGGACTGTGCGATATTGAAGAATACATATTGTAATGATGGGCTTGGAAGTGAATTCCATCATTATCCGGATGACGGCAAATTATTAAATTGCGGTTACAGCTATGAATTTTTGTCGGAAGCAATGCTGGAACTTCCGGTCTGCAAAGTGACCAATGGAAAACTGGACGAAGCGGGGCCGGCTTATAAATGTCTGATCATCGATGGAGAGACGTATCTGTCGACCGCATTTTTGGAACGACTCTACACTCTGGCAGCAGACGGGCTGCCTGTCATCTGGATCGGAGACCGACCGGTCGGAAGCCGTTATTATTCGGAAAGTAATGCGGAAGAGAAAAAGGCTGCGTGGAAGCGTGTATTGGATCGGGTGTGGAACGCACCGGGTGTTACGCATGTAGGATCTCGGGAAGAAGTACCGGAGATGCTGCAACATGTCGGCGTATTGCCGGAGGTGATGCTGGATAGAACCAAAGATGTGATGACGGCAGTGCATGAAGATGAAATGACACGTTATGTGGCGTTGTATGCCTATAATCGTGTGGAATATGCACCGGATGATCCGAATCCGGATGAATTCGGCGTCAGTGCGATCTTTCGGAAAGGGACGATGAAGAGCACTTATCAAAGACCGGGAAAACAAAGCAGGAAAACGATCCGGGTAAAACTTCACGATGGGGGAGAAGGAGAAATCCGGCTTTGCAATCCGTGGAGTGGAAAGGCGGACGTGATCAGCGGCAGTGTGATGACGAGTAAGAACACGGACACTGCGGAAGATAAAGGGGCGGCACAGCGATACAGGGAACTGAACGTGGAAATTGAAGAAGACGAGCTGATTCTGCTTGCAATTGAAAAGAAAGAGAAAAATTACACGGACAATTACAATACAGAAGTAAGCGGAAACTGTGACGCAGATCCGGAATCCGGAAGCAATGTGAAAGGAATCCGGAAGCGTGAAGCAGTCGGGGAGATCACCTTTAAGACATTAGATCTGGAAGAATTCGCTCCGAATGAAGACGGGGAATGTTCTTTTTTAAGGAGTGGATTTAGAAAGTATGGAAAGACGCTGGCGATCGATCCGCTTGATAAGCTGAAGTCATGGAGAAAAATTGATGCTGCATTACGGACATTTTCCGGGCGCGGAACATATGGCGGTACGATCCGGCTTGAGAAAAAAGAGCCGGGAAAACGATATATTTTGAAGCTTGGAAATGTATGCGATACATTCCGTGTACGGATCAATGGGATTGAAACGGATTTTCCGGATCAGGTGATGAAAGAGGCGGATGTAACGGAGTTCATACAGGCAGGCGAAAATACACTGGAAGTGATCGTGACATCGAATTTGTATAATAAACTGTTTGAGGAGCCGATCTCGTGGAAAGGAACGTGTCTTCCGTATACGCCGAAAGACTACGGAATCTGGGAGACGAAAGAGAAACCTGTTTGTCTGTGCCAGGAAACCGTCAGTCTGTGCTAGAATGAAAGAACCTGTCAAGGTTACTGTTTCGTACGATACGAGCAAGTCCCGGACAGGTTCTTTTAATAAGTTGATGATCCGATAAGTTTTTTCTACAAATTCTGCGCGATGTGGATGCTCAAGTTCGTATAGCACATCTTTTCTTTCGGCGCAGTTCCGTATGCCAGATAGCGGAACAGGATCTCAAGCGGCATTTCTCCCTGCTTTTCCGGTTCCTGACAGATCGTTGCGGAGATGATCCCCTGATCGATCATCGGGATCTGCCGGGCGACAAGGTCGTTGGTGATGATCCGGACTTGATGATTCTTATCGGCGCGGCAGATCGCTTCACAGATTCCATAATCCGCCGGATTTACAACATAGACGATATTCACATCGGGAAATGTCCGGAACATTTCCTGCGCCGACAGAAAATTATCGATCTGGTCTGCGCTGATCGGACGTATATCTAAAATCTTCATATCCGGATAGCGGTCAGCCGCCTCTTTTTTGAAACCGCGGATACGGTCGGTGTGGCTTGGGATTCCCTCGCTTCCCTCGGAATAAATACAGACGCGGGCGTCTTCCTTTCCGAGCAGGGCGCTTAAACCGGCGGCAAGTCGTCCGGAATCGATATAATTGCAGCCGACATATGCGAGGCAATTCCTGACTTCGGATAAACCGTTATAAAATACAAACGGAATATTCCGGTCCTTTAAAGTATGGAACAGGGAAGATGTGTCTAACCCACGGAATCCGGGCATGATCACACCGTCAATTTCTTCTTCGGAAAGCATGGTATCAAAAGAAGAAAAAAAGTGTGCGGCAGTGGATTCGGTCAGTACTTTGAAGAGAACCTGTACGCCATATTGTTTGAGTTCTTCAGCCTTTTTCATGGCAGCCTTTTTAATATCCAGATAAAAAGGATGATCCTTGTCATCCGGGATCAAAAAGCCAAGTTTTAATTTCTTTTTTCGGATGGCAAGTCCCTGGGCAGCATGATTTGGTTTATAATCCAGTTCTTTCATCACGTCCAGGATCCGGGCTTTCGTCTCGGGACTGACCATTCCCCGGTCATGCAGGACACGGTCTACGGTTCCGATCGAAACTCCGGCTTCCCGTGCGATATCTTTGATGGTAGCCATATAATACCCCACTCTCTTTTGAATATGTTAAAAGTTTATCTTTTTTTTAGAATCCTGTCAATCTGAAAATGTGACGGAAAATGTGTTCGTACACGGATTCAGAAACCAGCAATTCTGTTGCTTGGATAAAAAGAAATTGTACAAAACAAACAAAAATAAAAAAGATTTGACGAATATATTGACTGAAATAACAATATAGTTTTATGATTAATACACACGGTAACGTACACGGAAATGAAACGAGAGATGAAGGAGATGTTTCGTGACGTTCAAAGACAAGGAAAAGAAAAAGGAGGATGTGACAACATGAGAGCAACGAAGGAATACCGTCTGAAAGTGACCGAGGAAGCGCAGAAGATCGTGGATCAGCTGACATTGGAGCAGAAAGTCTCATTGATGAGCGGGAGCATTGTGGATCTGAATAAAGTGACACAGGAGCAGATCATGGAAATGATGGGCGGAATGCTCAGTGATGACAATCACTACAATATGACTCCATATCCGGCGGGGGGATTGGAGGAACATAACGTACCGCCGATGCTGTTTGTAGACGGACCAAGAGGAGTTGTCTGCGGAACCGGAAAATCAACCTGCTTCCCGGTATCTATGGCGCGAGGCGCGACATTTTCACCGGAACTGGAAGAAAAAGTCGGAAATTGTATCGGACGTGAAGTGCGTGCATTCGGCGGAAATCTGTTTGCAGGCGTGTGTATCAACCTGCCGTACAATCCGGGATGGGGACGCAGTCAGGAGACGTACGGAGAGGAGACCTATCAGGTCGGAAAAATGGGCGCGGCGCTTGTCAAAGGTGTGCAGGATGAAGATGTTATGGCATGTGTCAAGCATTATGCATTTAACGATATGGAAAATGCACGTTTCAAATGTAGCGTGACCTGCGACCAGAGAACGGAGCAGGAAGTATATCTGCCTCATTTTAAAGACTGTATCGATGCCGGAGCTGCAAGTGTGATGAGCGCGTATAACCGCTATAATGGCGTGCAGTGCGGACATCATAAATATCTGCTCTCCCAGGTGCTGAAAAAAGAATGGGATTTCGACGGATTTGTAATGTCGGATTTCTGCTGGGGCGTTCTGGATACGGTGGAAGCTGCCAACGGCGGACAGGACATGGAGATGATGTGGACACAGTATTTTGGCGAACGTCTTGTAAAAGCGGTGCGGGACGGATTTGTTCCGGAAGAGCGTATCAATGACGCGGCGCTTCGTATCGTGCGGACAATCCTGGCGTTTGATAAAGATCACAAAGAATACGATATGTCCGTAGTAGGCTGTCCGGAACATATCGCAGTGGCGAAAGAAGCGGCAGAAAAGGGGATTACCCTGATCAAAAACGAGAATGTGCTTCCGCTGAAACGGGAAGAGACAAAGAAATTGGCGCTGATCGGAAAGCTTGCCAATACCGCGATCATCGGAGACCATGGTTCCAGTTGGGTACGTCCTCCGTATGTCGTAACTCCGGAAGACGGACTTAAGAAAGCGAATGCAGAATGTGAAGTGATCTTTGATGACGGTTCCGATCTGGATCGGGCAAAGAAACTGGCAGCGGAGAGCGACGCAGTCGTTTTTGTTGTCGGATATAACTATGATGACGAGGGCGAATTTGTTTCCGGAGATCAGGCATCGAATTACACAGGCGGTATGGGAGGCGACCGGAAAGTAAGTCTCGGACTACACGAAGACGAGATCAAACTGCTTCAGGAAGTCGGACCGGTCAACGAAAAGTCTGCGGCAGTTCTTGTCGGAGGAAATATGATCATGATGACCGAATGGTACGACAAGGTTAATGCTGTGATCATGGCGTACTATCCGGGTATGGAGGGAGGCACTGCTCTGGCAGAGATCATTTACGGAGACGTGAATCCATCCGGAAAGCTTCCATACGTCGTACCATATTCCGAGGACGATCTCCCGCATGTAGACTGGGAGGCGACCGATCAGTATTACGAATATTATCATGGCTATACACGACTGGAGAAAAACGGCGTGAAACCGCTTGTGCCATATGGCTTCGGACTGAGCTATACGACATTTGATATTACAGATCCGAAAGCAGTCGTAGACGGGGATGAACTGAAAGTGACGGTAAACGTGAAAAATACCGGAGCGATCGACGGCGATGAAGTCGTACAGGTTTATGTCGGATTTGAAAATTCCGCAGTGGACCGTCCGGTGAAACAGCTTCGAGGATTCCGGAGAGTTTCTTTGAAAGCCGGGGAAGAAAAAGAAGTTGAGATCACAACTCCGCTGGAAAAACTGAAATGGTATGATCCGGTTTATCGTGAATGGAAACTTGAGAAAATGGAATACCCGGTCTATGTTGGTTCCAGCGCTGCCGAAGAAGATCTGGTGAAGACGGCTGTCACTATTTCATAGACGTTTCGGGCAGTGATAAAACAGGTTGAATTTGGTTACAGGTTTCATAGGCGGACAGTTGATTTTGGGTATTTTGTAAAAGGTGCTGTAATTATATAATAAATACAAGTGATTCGTGAACGAAATACACAAAACAATGGGAGCGAGAAAGGAGTTACGAATGGAAGAGAGAAAGTATTTGAAATGGTACAACAAAGTCGGGTATGGGTCAGGAGACTTGGCGGCAAACTGTATTTACGGACTTCTGACAAGTTTCGTTATGATCTATCTGACCGACACAGTAGGATTGAATGCGGGAATCATCGGAACATTGATCATGTTCTCCAAATTTGCAGACGGAATCACAGACGTCTTCTTTGGAAACCTGATCGACAAGACAAAGAGCAAAATGGGGAAAGCGCGCCCGTGGATGTTGTATGCGCAGATCGGTAACTGTATCTGTCTTGTCGCAGTATTTGCAATTCCGTCAAGTCTTGGAAAGACCGCACAGTATGCTTATTTCTTTATTGCCTACACATTGTTGAACGCAGTGTTCTATACCGCGAACAATATTGCATATGCATCACTGACATCGCTGATCACAAAGAATGGTAATGAACGTGTGCAGATGGGATCGATCCGTTTTATGTTCTCACTTGCAACCAACATTATCGTACAGTCGATCACCGTTGGTCTTGTTACAAACTTCGGCGGCGGAGCAAAGGGATGGAGAACCGTAGCATTTATTTATGCGATCATCGCATTTATTGTGAATGCAATTTCCGTATTTTCTGTGAAAGAACTTCCGCCGGAAGAAAACGAAACAGAAAGCGGACAGGGAAACGAAGAAAAGATTTCTTTCCTGGAATCTATGAAGCTTTTGCTTTCCAACAAATATTTCCTGATGATCGCAGCGTTTTATATTTTGACTTATGTGCAGACAGGTATCGCAGGAATCGGTATTTATTATATGACATATGTCTTGGGAAATCCGGCATTGCTTGGTACGTTCTCAATGGCACAGATGCTCCCGATGGTGATCGGTCTTGCATTTACACCGGCATTGGTGAAAAAGTTCAAAGGAATGTATAAAGTGAACTTAACAGGTTATTGTCTCGCGGCAGTATTCCGTATCGGATTCATCATCGGCGGTTATATGGGAAATATCCCGCTCATGCTCGGAAGTTCCGTGCTTGCAGGATTCTGTACAAGCCCGGCGACCGGAGACATCAACGCGCTGATCTCCGCAACATCTGATTACACGGTACGTACGACAGGAAAACATATCGAGGGCGCGATGTTCTCTTGTTCTTCTCTCGGAATCAAAGTCGGCGGCGGAATCGGATCTGCGATTTCCGGACTGCTTCTTTCCGCAAGCGGATATGTAGCAGGCGCGGCACAGCAGTCAGCTTCTACGATCAATATGCTGAACTTCATGTATCTGTGGTTCCCGATGATCTCAATCGTACTGATCGCAGTGATCATGTACTTCCTGAAAGTCGAGAAAGCAAATGCAGACTGGGATGCGGCACATGGTGTAAAGTAAAATTTACATAACAACAAAAGAAAAGGAATGGAACTTCTGATGCGGGTCGTGGTTTCATTCCTTTTCTTTTGTAAATCGGTGTTGTGCCGGGACTATGACCGGGGGCGGAGACGCTTCCGGTAATCCAGAGGCGTTTCTCCAAAGGCGGTTTTAAACAGGCGGTAGAAGTGGCTGCGATTGGAAAAACCAAGTTCTTCGATGATCGAGGAAATACTTTTATCCGTGTTGGAGAGAAGCTGGCGGGCTTCCTCAAGGTAGATGGACTGTCCGTATTCGAGGATCGTCTTTCCGGTCTGCTTTTTTACGATCCGGTTTAAATATTCACCATTGTAATGCAGAAGCATTTCCAATTCCTCGCGTGTGCATCGTCCGTGACTGGAGCGCATGATATGGGAAATCTTGCTGAACAGATATTCCTGTCCCTGCGAATGAGAGTGGATCCGGTTGATACTGAACAGATCCGGATCTCCGAGCAGTCGGAGCAGTCTGGCAAAGACGGCTTTTACCAAAAAGGAAGAGCCGAAATCCCAGTTGATCGTCTCCAGGATCAATGTGTTAAAAAGTGCGGACAGGCGGTCTAAAATATCATCCGCGGGGATCATCGGAAAACAGTCGAGGTAGATCTTGTCAAATTTCAGCGTTTCATTTTGGCTGTCGGCAATGAGCTGGAAGATCAGATTCTCTTCGTCTGGGTATTCGGCATGCGCTCGGATTTCCGTATAGTCGGCGAGAAGATCGGCGGTAAAATCATCCCGGAGCATCAAAAAGACCGCTTGGAAATCACCGGAAAACTCTTCACAGTGCCGGATATTTTTATTCATGATGCAGCATTGCCCGGCTTCATAAGTAAAGACTTGGTTTCCGACATGATTGGTGACGGATCCCGAGAGAACATACATAAATTCAATGCAGGAATGCTGATGCTGCGGACGCGTGCTTAAAGCGGCGGCAGAGACTGTGCCAAATTCGATATTGTGATAATTGTCGGGCGAGAACTGGTAGATATTGCATAGATCGTCAGTTTCGCGGCATGTCTCGAACATAACGGCAAAAGGGGAAGAAATCTCATAAAATTGGAGATCCTGCTCTTTCGTGTCGGTGATGATCAACGGATTAAAAGAAGATTCGATCTTTGATTTTTCTTCCGGAGTAATATGGTGGAATGTGTCTTTTGCCATGGCAGATATCAGGTCCTTTCGAGGTTGGATTTGGTTACAACTTTCGGCGGGCAGGTCGGCTTTCGCCATTGAGTGAGCTGTGCCGAAAAATTATAATAAAGAATAGTTACAGTATACACGAACAAGAGAAAAGAAGAAAGTCAAAAAAGCAAATAAGAAGGGAGAGTTCAGACATGTTAAGAACAAAGATCAATGACAACTGGCAGCTGGCAAAAGGAGGAACTTCCATGATGTCCGCGCTTCAAGGCGGACTGGAATTTGAGACGATCAACCTGCCGCACGACGCGATGGTGCATGAAGAGCGGACGCCGGATACGGAAAACGGAACTCAGACAGGTTATTGGCCGGGCGGACTTTATACATATACAAAGAAGCTGAATGTACCGGAAGCGTGGAGAGACAAGACGGCGATCCTGGAATTTGAGGGCGTGTACATGACCGCGATGGTTTATGTGAACGGAAATCTGGCAGCGACGAATCTGCACGGATATTCCAATTTCTATGTAGTTTTGGACAAATATCTGGAATATGGTCAGGAAAATGAAATCAAAGTAGTTGCAGACAACGCATCCGAGAAAAATTCCCGGTGGTATTCGGGAAGCGGAATTTACCGGAACGTCAACCTGCTGATCGGCGGAAGGATCCACATTCCGGCAGACGGCGTGAAGATCACAACACCATCTGTGGCAAAAGATGCGTCCACCGTAGAAGTTGCCACGACAGTTAAAAATCTGACAAGAGCAAAAGAGAAGATCACCGTGGAGGTGCTGATCACGCATGCCGGTGTCGTTTATGGGAAAGACGTTGTCGGAGTGACGATGTACAAAGAGGCGGAAGAGACGGTGCGCCAGACGATCTGTATCGAAAAAGCAAGATTGTGGAGTCCGGATGATCCGTTCTTATATGAATGTGTAGTGAATGTTTATGCAGGAAAGGAAAAACTTGACGAAGTACATGAGCCGCTTGGTATCCGCAAACTGGAACTGGATGCGCAGCATGGACTCCGCATCAACGGAGAGCAGGTAAAACTGCGCGGAACCTGCATCCATCACGACAACGGAATCATTGGCGCCGCAACGTTGGAGAAAGCGGAAGAGAGACGCTGCCGTCAGATGAAAGAAGCCGGATTCAACAGTATCAGAAGTTCTCATCATCCGATGAGCAAGGCGATGCTGGATGCGTGCGATAAATACGGAGTCCTCGTAATGGATGAATTGACGGATATGTGGACGAATCATAAGAATGCAAATGATTTTGCGCTTCATTTCTTAGATTGTATGGATACGGAGATCAAACGCATGGTGGCAAAAGATTATAATCACCCTTGTGTGATTTTGTATTCAACCGGAAATGAGATTCCGGACATGGGTACGGAAAGAGGCGCACAGTTGAACCGTCATATGTGCAATCTGATCCATGAGCTGGATCCGAACAGATTTACGACAAATGCGATCAACGGACTTCTGGCGCTGGGACCGAAGATGGGGATCGTGATCCGGGAATTGATGGAGGCACAGAAGAAACAGGCGGAAGCATCCGGTGAGAGTGGAGAAGAGGGCGCGAATGCTCTGAACGGAATGATGGCGCTGATGACCGGAGAGAGCGGCGATGCGGTTGCGTGCCATCCGCTGATGACAGAAAGTATTGCGGAATCTTCCGAGGCAATGGATATTATCGGACTGAACTATCTGACCGGACGGCATGTGCTGGAAAAAGAGCTCCATCCGAACAAGACTGTGCTTGGTACGGAGACGTTCCCGGCAGATATTGTGAGATTATGGGATATTGTAAAGAATAATGATCATGTGCTTGGCGATTACACATGGACCGGTTACGATTATCTCGGCGAAGCAGGATGCGGTGTGTTCTACTATGACGGAACACAGAACTTTGCCGGCGTCTATCCGGACCGTACCGCTTATATCGGGGATATCAACCTGATCGGATACCGCCGCCCGATCAGCTATCTGCGCGAGATCGTTTTCGGACTTCGCAAAGCGCCTTATATTGCAGTAGAGCGCGTGGATAAATATGGAATGCCGCATTCGCTTACCGCATGGATGTTCAAGGATAATGTGGCAAGCTGGACGTGGCCGGGATACGAGGGCAAACCTGCCAATGTGGATGTTTACAGTGAAGCGGATGAGGTGGAATTGTTCCTGAACGGAAAATCCCTCGGAAGAAAACCGGCAGGGGAGGCAAATGGATTTACGGCAACATATGAGATCACATATGAGCCGGGCGAACTGCTTGCAGTCAGCTACCGGGATGGCGAAGAGACCGGAAGAGACGTGCTGTACACGGCAAAAGACGAAGTGCAGATGCAGGTGGACTGCGAGGGCGAAGTGCTGAAAGCGGACGGTGAAGATCTGGCATTTGTTACAGTGAAGCTGACCGACGATAAAGGCGTGGAAAATCTGTTCGCACAAAAAGAGATCACAGTAACCGTAGAGGGAGCCGGAACTTTGCAGGGATTCGGAAACGCAGATCCGAGAGCGATCGGAAGCTACGACGATACGACATGGAAGACGTTTGACGGCTATGTGATGGCAGTTGTTCGCGCAGGAAGAGAAGCCGGAACGATCAAAGTCAGATTTGAAGCCGAGGGATGCGAAAGCAGAGAAATTGAGATCCAGGTGCGTTAGGCGGGAATCGAAGATAAGGGAGGTGTTTTATGAGAAAACAAAAATTCAATGACAACTGGATTTTCCGGACAGGCGGAGGAAGCTCTCTGGAAGCGTTGGCAGGCGGAGACAGGGCTGGGAAAATGGTGACGCTGCCGCATGATGCGTCGATCGGAAAAGAGCGGAATCCGGAAGAGCCGAACGGAAGCGGAAACGGATTTTTCCGGGAAGAGAATTACAACTATACAAAAGAATTTGAATTAGACCCAAAAGACGAGGGGAAAAATATTTACTTTGAATTTGAGGGCGTCTATCAGAATGCATTTGTCTACATCAATCATGCATTTGCGGGAAAATGTCCGTATGGTTACGGCAATTTTTATATTGACGCCACAAAATTTGTACGGTTTGACCGGAAAAATGAGCTTAAGGTCATTGTGAAGAACGGCGTACCAAGCGGACGGTGGTATACCGGCGGAGGAATTTACCGTGACGTCAATCTGATGATCGCCGACCGTCTGCATCTGGCGGCGGACAGTGTACATTTGGCGGCAGTGGATGTGGAGGAAGATCAGGCGGTAATCCGCGCGGCGGCAACGATCGCTTATACCGGAACCGGAGTGCGTGACGTGCAGTTTTTTATCCGGCTTTTGGATGCGGATGGAAATGTGGCGGCGGAATCGGTGATGCCGGTGACTGTGGAAGAGTATACAGAGCGGGAATATCTCCAGAAACTTTATGTGGATCAGCCGAAGCTGTGGGATGAGGAACATCCGTATTTGTATACGTATCAGGCAGTTATCAAAGAGGGAGAGAACGTTCTGGATGAAGAAGAGGGAACGTTCGGAATCCGCAAGCTCCAGTTGGACAGAAAACACGGACTTCGTGTCAACGGAAAAGTTGTTAATCTGCGCGGCGGATGTATCCACCATGACAATGGTGTGACCGGGACCGCCGAGTTCGCACATACGGCGGAGTTCCGTGTGAGAAAATTAAAAGAAGCCGGATACAATGCGATCCGAAGTTCTCACTATCCGATGAGCCGGAGACTTCTGGAAGCATGTGATAAATTCGGAATGTATGTGATGGATGAGTTTTCCGATGTGTGGACGACGACAAAAGTGGACTTTGATTACGGTACGCACATGGCGGAATGGTGGGAGCATGATATCACCAATCTGGTGAAGAAAGACTACAATCATCCGTGCGTCATTATGTATTCGATCGGAAATGAGATTCCGGAGACCGGAAACAAATTTGATACACAGTGGGGAAAGAAGCTTGCGGATAAATTGCGTAGTCTCGATGACAGCCGTTATGTGACGAACAGTCTGAACCTGATGCTGAGTATCATGGATCGTTTGGGCGAAATGAAAGAACAGATGGCAGCGCAGGCGGAAGCAAAAGCAAATGCAAAAGATTCCGATGGCAAAGAGCTTGGAGAAAATGCAGAGATCAACAGTATGATGAGCAGCATGGGGGATATGATGAACATGCTGATCGGCAGTGAGATCGCAGGAAAGGCGACGGAGGAAGCTTTTGCTCAGGTGGATATTGCTGGATATAACTATGCGCAATGTCGTTATGAATCGGATGCAAAGCGTTATCCGAACCGGATCATCGTAGGTTCGGAGACATTTCCGAAAGATCTGGATGAGAACTGGGAGCTGGTTGAAAAACATCCGTATGTGATCGGAGATTTTTCATGGACTGCATGGGATTATCTCGGAGAAGCAGGAATCGGAAAAATCTTGTATGAGGAACAGCCGGGAATGGGATTTTATGCGCCGTATCCGTATAAGGCGGCATATTGCGGAGACTTAAACCTGCTCGGTGACAGACGTCCGGTTTCTTATTGGAGAGAAATGATCTGGGGACTGCAAAAAGCGCCGTATCTTAGTGTGCAGCTTCCGCAGTATTATGGCATCACCCCGCAGATGACAAACTGGAGTATGACAAATGCCGTCCGAAGCTGGAACTGGAACGGGTACGAGGGAAAACCGGCGGTCGTGGAAGTTTACACTGATGCAGAGGAAGCGGAACTGTATATCAACGGTGAGCTGAAAGAACGGAAAGCTGTAGGCGAAAAGAAAAAATATATTGCCGAGTTTGATACGATCTATATGCCGGGCGTGGTAGAAACGGTAGTCTATAAAGGCGGAATCGAAGTCGGCAGAGACCGGATCGTGACTGCAAAAGACGAGGTGCAGATTACAGCATTTGCGGATGCAAAAGAAATTCCGGCAGACGGCAGTGACATTTGTTATGTGGAAATCAGTCTCGATGACGAAAACGGCAACCGGAATCCGGGAGCGGACAAAGCAGTGCGGGTATCTGTGGATGGTCCGGGTGTGATACTTGGATATGGAAGCGCCGATCCGGAGTCGGAAGAAAATTATTTTGATATGACGGCAAAGGCATACGAGGGACGGCTTCGCGCGGCAGTACGTGGAAACGGAGCGGTCGGAACGATCACGGTGACTTTGCAGGCAAAGGGATGCGAGGATGTGAAAGTACAGATCGAAGCAGTGTAAGACTTGCGACAGCGTGATAGGGATTATGAGCGTATAAAGAGATGGACAATGAAACAGGAATGATACAGGAATGTAACGGGAACGTCAGTGTACAAGTGACATATTATTTTCCACTTGTACATTGACATTGTCAGAGTCGGGATACAAAGAACGGATCGCCCTTGTACCCCGACTCTGTATTGTTGTGATCCGTTAATGGATCCGGAGATCAATCCGGCAATGAATCCGGCGATCTATTAGTCGATAAATACGATCGGTTTGATCAAATCTTTCGGTTTATCTTTCATCATCAGGAGCGCTTCTTCTACTTTGTCAAAACCGTGGAACTGATGTGTGACAAGGCGTGACGGACAGATCCGTTTTGTCTCGATCAGGGAGATCAGTTTTTCCATGCGAAGTCTTCCGCCCGGCATCAGTCCGGCTGCGATCTGTTTGTGTCCCATACCGCATCCCCATTCTACACGCGGGATCTTGATATAATCGCCCTCTCCGATGTAGTTGACATTTCCGATTTTTCCGCCTGGTTTTAAGACATTGATGGCAGTTGCAAATGTATCTACATCTCCGCCTGCGATCACGACTTTGTCGACGCCCTTTCCGGAAGTGAGGTTCATCACTTGTTCTTCAATGCTTCCGTTACGGTAGTTGATGATGTGGGTTGCGCCAAATTCTTTGGCGATCTCGATACAGTTCGGACGGCTTCCGACTGCGTAGATTTCAGAAGCGCCGCGGATCGCAGCTCCTGCAACGGACATCAGTCCTACCGGACCGATACCGATCACGAGTACCTTATCGCCAAACTGAACGTCAGCCAGCTCGACACCGTGGAAACCGGTCGGGATCATATCGCAGAGCATAACGCCGGATACGTCATCGATGGATTCCGGCAGGATCGCCATATTGCCATCGGCATCGTTTACATGGAAGTATTCTGCAAATACACCGTCTTTAAAGTTAGAGAATTTCCAGCCTGCCAGCATTCCACCGGAGTGCATGGAGTAACCGGCCTGTGCTTCCAGAGAATTCCAGTCGGGAGTGATCGCAGGGACAACGACTCTGTCGCCCGGTTTGAAATCTTTTACCTCACTGCCGACTTTCTCGACGATACCAACGGCTTCATGCCCGAGGATCATATCGGTACGTTCTCCGATCGCGCCGGACCATACGGTGTGGACGTCGGATGTACAAGGAGAAATTGCCGTAGGGCGTACAAGCGCATCTTTAGCGCCAAGTACAGGGATGTCTTTTTCTACCCATCCGATCTCTCCGATTTTCTTCATTGCGAAACCTTTCATGTTAGAACCTCCTTGATCTTTTTAATATTTGATATAATTTTAACATACTTTAGATAGAAACGGTTGTTTTTGAGTCTGTGGATATGGTAAAAAATCAGAAGAAATGGGAACGAACCATACGGTTTGGGAAGAATAAAATTTGTGGGAACAGGATGAAAAAAATTCAGAGAGATTTCAGGGAATGGTGCGGAATTTGTTGACAAATAAGAAAGAATCCGATAGAATCAATATGGTTCGTGAGTGGAGAAATCCCTCCGATTTTTTATGCGGATGTGGCGGAATTGGCAGACGCGCCAGACTTAGGATCTGGTGGGAGACCGTGCAGGTTCAAGTCCTGTCATCCGCATTGAATCAAAAGCATCGGATGCCGTAAATACGCGGTTTTCCGGTGCTTTTTCTTTACAATAATACTTGTTGTTTTTTTTAGAAATTGTTACAATAAAAGCAGTGAAACGGCAGCCGGAAATCACCGGTCACCGACAAGGGAAGGAGCGATTTTATGGGAAAAATGAATCCGAAGTATGAACCGTTGTTTACGCCGTGGAAGATCGGCAATGTGGAGATCAAGAACCGGATTGTTCTCTGTCCGATGGGAGGAACCTCGCTGTTTGGATGGATGGAGCCGAACCATTTTGATAAAGAGGCGGCAAAGTTCTTTTTGGAGCGGGCAAGGAACAATGTAGGGCTGATCATTCCGGGAATTGCGCCGATCAAGGATACGATCGGAGGAAGATGGCTCTGGCAGAATAAGAAGATGTTTCGGGAACTGAAAGAATTTATGGAAGAGATCCACAAGACCGGCGCGAAACTGTTCGTGCAGATCACTGCGGGGATGGGACGATCCTGGGCGATCACAGATTCACTTGTGGAAATACATAACAGTCCGGTTCTTCGGACATTGGCGAAACCGATCATCGACGTGCAGTATCAGTCGGCAAGCCCGAGCGTTCTGCCGTCCCGCTGGTCGGACAAAGTGACTTGTCGGGAGATGACGGCGGCGGAGATCCATGAGATTATCGATGCATTTGCCAAGACGGCGGCACTTTGCAAGGAAGCCGGTGTGGACGGCGTCGAAGTGCATGCCGTGCACGAGGGGTATCTGCTGGATCAGTTTACACTCAAATATACGAATCACCGGACGGATCAGTTCGGCGGCTCTTTCGAGAATCGGTATCGGTTTGCGACGGCGATCGTAAAGAAGATCAAGGCTGCCTGTGGCAATGATTATCCGGTTTCCCTGCGTTACTCCGTTGTCTCTAAGACGAAAGATTTCTGTGTGGGCGCGATGCCGGGAGAAGAATATACCGAGATCGGACGCGACATGGAAGAAAGTGAAAAAGCGGCGAAATATCTGCAGGACGCCGGATACGATATGCTCAATGCCGACAATGGTACTTACGACGCGTGGTACTGGGCACATCCGCCGCAGTATATGCCGCAGAACTGTAATCTGGAAGACGTCGCACATATTAAGAAATTTGTGGATATTCCGGTTGTCTGTGCCGGAAGAATGGAGCCGGATGTGGGCGCGCAGGCGATTGCGGACGGCCGGATCGATGCGGTCGGCGTTGCAAGACAGTTTTTGGCAGACGGCGAATGGATCACGAAACTGATCGAAGACCGGATGGAAGACATCCGTCCGTGTATCTGCTGCCACAACGCATGCTTCAATATGACACATTATAAAGGCATTGCCAACGGACAGCCGTTCTATGATGCAAGCCACATTGCGCGGTGTGCGTTGAATCCGCCGACGATGCAGACGGACAAATATAAGATCGAGCGCGCGCGTACACCGAAGAAAGTGGCGGTGATCGGCGGCGGTATCGGTGGAATGGAAGCTGCCATCGTCTGTGCGAAACGCGGACATACGGTAGATCTGTATGAGAAGACCGATCATTTGGGCGGCGTATTTATTGCGGCGGCAGCTCCGTCCTTTAAAGAAAAAGATAAGATGCTGATCGCCTGGTATGAGCGGGAGATCAAGAAGTATCCGATCACGCTGCATTTGAATACCGAGGTCAACGGGATCGAGACATTGCAGGTGGACGAAGTGATCGTTGCAACCGGAGCAAAGGCAAAGAAACTTCCGGTGGCAGGCGCGGAATACGCAATGGATGCCGTGGAATATCTGCTCGGTGAAAAAGAAGCCGGTGAGAATGTAACGATCGTCGGCGGCGGGCTGACCGGATGTGAGATCGCGTATGACCTGTATCAGCAGGGGAAGAAACCGACGATCGTGGAAATGAAGAACGATCTGATCGCGGTGAAAGGAGTCTGTCTGGCAAACTCCAGTTATCTGCGTGATTTCTTTACGACGAATCATGTGCCGGTTCATCTGGAAACGAAATTATCGGAAATCCATCCGGACGGCGTGACGGTGACGGACAAAGCGGGAAAGAGCTTCAAGATCGAGGCGGACAGCGTGATCCTTTCCGTCGGATATGATCCGGCTCCGGCGGCAGCGGAGGGAAAACATGTGCATGTGATCGGTGATGCGAAAGCAGTCGGCAATCTGCGCACCGTGATCTGGAACGCATGGGATGTGGCAATGCGGATATAAGAAAGAGCGTGAGTTAAAAAAGGAAGTGATGCGAAATGAAACTGACAGAAGAACAACAGGCGATCCTGGACGGAGAAAAAGGGGAGACGCTGGCGAAAGTCATGAAGACACTTGTCATGTACGGAGAAGCATTTGGCGCGGAGACGATGGTTCCGGTGACCTCTAAATACAATCACCTTGTCACATCATTCGGGCTTGGCGTGATCGCTCCGGTGTATGATCTGATGGAACAGTTGATCGAGGCGGGGGCATTGTCAAAACAGCAGTTTTCCGCAGACCCGCGGCCGCTGGATCCGAATGTACCGGCAAATTTCCTGCAGAAACTGATCTTCAATAAATTTATGTACAACAAACAGGATTTTTATGAGGGACAGCTTCAGAAACTGGGACTGATGGAAAAGGATGCGTTTACCTGTACTTGTTATATGGATGAAGTCGGAAACAAACCGGAGAAAGGCGAAGTGCTGAGCTGGTCGGAATCTTCGGCAGTCGTATACGCCAACTCCGTTCTCGGGGCGCGCTGTAACCGGAATTCGGGAATCATGGATCTGATGGGTTCGATCGTCGGATATGTGCCTTATTTCGGACTGCTCACCGATGAGGGTAGAAAGGCTTCCTGGATCGTGAAAGTGGAGACGAAGAAAAAGCCGGAGGCGCAGCTCTTAGGTTCTGCCATCGGCATGAAAGTGATGGAAGACGTTCCTTATATCGAGGGGCTGGACCGGTGGATCGGAACGGAACTGAATGAGGAAGCGTGCACCTATCTGAAAGATTTCGGCGCGGCGACGGCATCCAATGGGGCAGTTGGTCTGTACCATGTGGATAACTTAACTCCGGAAGCAAAAGAATGCGGAAAAGCGCTTGTCAAAGAAAATGCGAACGTGTATGTGATCGACGACGAGGAATTGAAACGGGTGAAACAGAATTATCCGATCGTCTGGAAACAGCCGAACGCGAAACCGAAACTTTGTTTTGTCGGCTGTCCGCATATGAGTCTTCAGCAGTTGAAAGACTGGACAGACAAGGTGGAAGCAGGACTTCATAAATACGGCAACAAAAAAGTCGTGATACCGACGGTATTTACGGCGGCACCGGGAGTGCTCAAAGAATTTGAGCAGACCGACTATGCGCGCAGACTGAAAGCGACAGGTGTGATCACCTCGTATATTTGTCCGCTGATGTATATGAACAATCCGTTGTGTGCAAAGATGCCGGTCGTGACCTCATCCAACAAACTGCGGACCTATACGACGGCGCGGTATTTTACGGACGACGAGATCCTGCTGCTGATCACGAGGGGAGGTCGGAGATCATGAGAGAATTTAAAGGTCGCGTTGTGACACCGGGAACGGCAAAAGCGGAAGCGGTCGTGACGCACGGGGGATTTAACACATTGGCTTCTCTGCAGAAATCACTGCAGTTCGGAGATAAGACAGCAAAATGCAACGACCAGAATAACCCGGATCTGTATGGAAAGCCGCTGGCGGGATATGCACTTTGTCTGCCGCAGACGATCGGTTCGACGACCGGAGGCATGGTGCTCTACTGTGCCTGCGCGATGAAACGGCAGCCTGCCTGTATGTTGTTTGCCAATCCGATCGATTCTCTGGCGGCGGCCGGAGCGATCCTGGCGGACGTATGGCTGGACGATGTGACGATGCCGGTCGTAGACAGCTTAGGAGAAGAATTTCTCGATTATGTGAAAGACGGGATGATGATCACGATCGGGGAAGACGGAAAAGTGACGGTGGAATAAATGCAGTGGAACTTATTGGTAATTGAAGACGACAAAGCGTTGAGCGACGGGATCCGTCTGGCGCTGCAGGATGCACAGCACCGGATCGTACAGGCAGAGACGCTCCATGCGGGAAAATGTTGTCTGGAAAAGATGATCGAAACATCCGGGCGGGGAGAACAGGAGCGGATCGACCTTGTCATTTTGGATCTGAACCTGCCGGATGGAAACGGTCTGGAACTTCTGCAATGGATTCGGGAGCGCCTAGCGCTCCCGGTCATCATTTTGACGGCAAACGATCTGGAGATCGATATTGTGACGGGACTGGAGTCCGGGGCGGATGATTATATCACGAAGCCGTTCAGTCTGATGGTACTGCGGGCGAGGGTACGCGCAAGGCTTCGGAATATGCAGGGCGCACGACCAATGGAGAACGGGCAGGAGCAGAGTATACAGATCGGACCGTTTTCTTTTGCATTTGATAAAATGGAATACCGGAAGAACGGAGAGAATCTTGTGTTGAGCCGGACAGAGCAGAAACTTCTGCGGATCCTTGTGGAAAACAGAGGGAAGACGATCCCGAAAGAACGGCTTTTAGATCAGATCTGGGCGGACGGCGGAGAATTTGTGGAAGACAACGCGCTGTTTGTCGCGATCAAGAGACTTCGGGAGAAGCTGGAAGACCGGTCGTCCTCCCCGGAATATATCAAAAATGTGTACGGCATCGGATATATGTGGCAGGAAACAGACAGAGACAGCAGTGAGGACACGACATGGAGTGGCAGTGGATCATAACGGGAGGCAGTATTTTGCTTCTGATCGGAGCGGGGATATTTTGCGGGATCCGTGAATGGCAGACGCGAAGAGAGATGCGCGCATTGGAGGAAATGCTGGATGCGGCGATTGCAGGTGAATTTTTGGAGAAAGATTATGATGAGACATGTCGGTCGGCGATCGAGTCCCGGATGGCGCAGTATTTGAAAAAAGGTGAGAGTCTGCAGAAGAAAAGGGAAGCCGACCAGAAAAAGATCAGCAGTCTGATCTCGGATATTTCACATCAGACAAAAACGCCGCTTACGAACATTTCATTGTACACGGAACTTTTACTGGAAAAAGATCTGCCGAAAGAGGCGGAGGAATGCGCGCTTCAAGTACGCGGACAGGCGGAAAAATTACAGTTTTTGCTGCATACGCTGATCCGTTCGAGCCGGCTGGAAAACGGGATCATCACGTTGTATCCGAAAAAACAGGGCGTCCGCAAGATGGTGGAAGCCGCTGTCTTGCAGATACGCCCGAAAGCACAGCAGCGTGGGATCCGGATCGAAGTCGGTGCAGGAAGGAAAGACCGTCAGCCGGAAGAACGCCAGCTGGAAGACCGTCAGTTGGAAGACCGTCAGGCGGTTTTCGACGAGAAATGGACGCAGGAGGCGCTTTACAATCTTTTGGACAACGCAGTGAAATATACGGATCCGGGAGATTGGATCGAGGTGTGTTGGACAGAATACGAGTTGTTTCTGCGGATCGATGTGACGGATCACGGAATCGGGATCCCCGAGCAAGAGACCGGGCGTATTTTCGGAAGATTTGTCCGCGGAGAACAGGTGAGAAATCAGGAGGGCGTGGGGATCGGTCTGTACCTTGCGGACCAGATCGTGACCGGGGAGGGAGGATATTTGAAAGTGAAAAGCATCCCCGGTGAGCGGACGACATTTTCCATGTTCCTTTCCAAATAAGAATCTGTCAAAACTGACAGATTTGAGAAAGTGTGTCGAAAGATTTTTTTGTTATAGTTTATGTGGAGGAAAAACTTCTGCATAAACTATTTTTATTTGAAAGGGGAGAATAGAATGATCATATTGGAGACAAAGGATCTGAAAAAATACTACGGGAACGGCGAGACGATGGTTCGTGCACTGGATGGCGTGAACCTTTCGGTCGAAGCCGGAAGTTTTACGGCGATCGTCGGAACGAGCGGCTCGGGAAAGTCAACGCTGCTTCACATGCTTGGCGGCTTAGACCGTCCCACGTCGGGGGAAGTGATCGTGGACGGGGAGAAGATCTTCGGACTGAAAGAAGAGGCGCTGACGATCTTCCGGAGAAGAAAGATCGGGTTTGTATTCCAGAATTATAATCTTGTTCCGGTTCTCAATGTGTATGAAAATATCGTGCTTCCGATCGAACTGGACGGAAAACATCCGGATCAGAAGTATGTCAAACGGATCGTGCAGACGTTGGGGCTGGAAAATAAGATCAACAGCCTGCCGAGTCATTTGTCCGGAGGACAGCAGCAGAGAGTTGCGATCGCGAGGGCATTGGCTGCAAAACCGGCGATCCTGCTCTGTGATGAACCGACCGGAAATCTGGACTCCAAGACGAGCCTCGATGTGATGGGATTGTTGAAAGTGACGAGTCGTCAGTTCGAGCAGACGATCGTCATGATCACACACAATGAAGAGATCGCGCAGATGGCCGATGAGATCATTCGGATCGAGGACGGAAAAATTGCGGGAGAAAATCGCAGGGTGAAATCGCAGGGAGAGGATGTGATCGCATGAAAGTGAAAAATCAAAAGACGATCCGCCGGCTTTCGTTTCGGATCTTTGGCGCAAACCGTACAAGAAATCTGGTGGCGGTCCTTGCGATCGCATTGACGGCGATGATGTTTACGGCATTGTTTACGATCGCGGTTACGCTGAATCATTCTTCCGAACAGCAGATGATGCGTCAGGTGGGAGGATATTCTCACGGCGGCTTCAAACGGCTGACCGAGGAACAGGTGGACGATCTGCGGGATGATCCGTTGATCCGGGAAAGCGGAGCGACCTATTTGTTTTCCGTGCCGGAGGAGGATGCATTTCTTAAAATCTCTGCGGAAATGCGTTATGCCGAGGACAATTATGCGAAATTCTGCTGGTCACTTCCGACTTCCGGAGCGATGCCGAAGCAGGGAAAAGAAATCGCAATGGATACGGCGGTGCTGGAACTGCTCGGTATCCCGGCGAAACTCGGAGAAGAGGTGGAACTGACTTATCCGCTTGGCAATACTCTGGTGACGGATACCTTTACATTGTGCGGATATTGGGAGGCGGATCCTGCGCTTCCGGCGCATATGATCTGGCTGTCGAAAGAGTATGCGTTATCACAAATGGAACAGGCTCCGCCGGAGGAGCGGGAACAAAATAATGTGGGCGACTGGTATCTGGATCTTGTATTTGAGGACAGCCGGGATATCAGCGGAACTCTGGAGAAGATCGCAGAGAACCACGGATATACGATCGGCGAGGCGACAGAGGGAACAGAATTAGCATGCGGGATCAACTGGGCGTATACATCGACTCATTCGGAAAGTATGGATGCGCAGAGTATTTTCCCGCTGATCGGAGCCGTGATCGTGATGCTTCTGACCGGATATCTGATCATTTATAATGTCTTTCAGATCAGTGTGGCAGGAGACGTTCGTTTTTACGGACTGTTAAAGACGATCGGAACAACGGGACGGCAGATCCGGCGGATCGTCCGGTGGCAGGCGCTTTTATTGTCCGGGATCGGAATCCCGATCGGACTGATCTTCGGGTATCTGACCGGAAATCTGCTGATGCCGGTCATCATGGCAAATCTGGATGACGCAACGGTCTATCGAAGTGCGAATCCGGTTATTTTTATCGGGGCGGCATTGTTTGCCCTTGTGACGGTATTTATCAGCTGCTTTCTTCCGGCAAGACGTGCGGCAAAAGTATCTCCGGTGGAAGCAGTGCGTTATACGGAGCAGAGCCGTACAAAAAAGAAGAAGAAAAAGAGCAGGAACCAAAACCGGCTGTTTCAGATGGCATGGGCAAATCTGATGCGGAACAAACTGAAAACGATCCTTGTCGTACTTTCACTGGCGCTTAGCATTGTGATGCTGAACGGTGTATATGGATTTACAAGAGGGTTCAGCATGGATGGATTTCTGGAGAAATTTGTGATCTCGGATTTCCTTGTGGCGGACGCTGATTATTTTAAATACAGCGGCTGGGAAGAGGTATCCCCGTCTTTGGTGGAGAGTCTGAAACATCTGGATGGATTTGAGGATGGCGGCTATGTCGGATATTTTCAGGATTACCGGCAGTTACAGGTGACGAAGAAATCCTATGTAGACTGGATGACAAACCGGTTTAATCAATTTTCGCTGGATGAACTGGATCCGGAGCTTTTGGCGCTTCCGGATGATGCAATGACAGAGATGAATCTGGCTATGTATGTGCTGGATGATTATACGGTCTCTAAACTGGAAGTGATCGAGGGGAGTCTCGAGGGTTGGAAAGAACCGGGGAATATCGTACAGGTGATCTTAACCGATGATTACGGCAATCCGATCATGGATCAGGCGATGTATGAAGTCGGAGATCAGGTGGAGATCATATCTTCCACGGATTATACCGTTTCCGAAGATGGTTTGGATGTCACGCGGAATTCGCAGTTGGAAGAATCCTACACGGTGATCGCGACCGCGGTCATTCCAAACGTAATGACAACGCGGGGGCATGGTTATCCGGAGTTTGCAGTTTCCGGCGAGAGTATTCCGAAAGGGTATGAAGCATTTGTGATGGATATGGTATATCTCGCAGATTTTACAGAGGAGGGCACTGCCGCAGCGGAACAATTTGTTCAGGACTATACGGAAAAGATCGAGCCGGAGATGGCATACGAGTCGAAAGGAAAATATGCGGGAAATTATGAACAGTTCCAGATGATGTTCTGGATGGTAGGCGGAAGCTTAAGTTTCATCATCGGTCTGGTCGGTCTTTTGAATTTTATCAATGGAGAGGTGACCGGTATTCTTTCAAGAAAACGGGAACTGGCAATGCTGCAGAGTATCGGGATGACCGGACGGCAGATGAAAAGGATGCTTGTATTGGAGGGAATCCTGACTTCGGGCGGCGCGCTTATTCTGGCAGCGGTGCTGAATCTGGGCGTGTATTTCGGTATGATGCCGGTGATCGAGGATCTGTTCTGGTTCTTTCAGAAGAACTTCACAATGACGATGATCCTGGCGGCGGTTCCGGTACTGCTTGCGGCAGGGATTTTGATCCCGCTGCTCGTATATAAACGGGCGGAGAAGAAAAGCATTGTGGAGAGGCTGAGGGAGAGTGAGAATTAGGTAGGATAGGGGCAGGCGGTTTTGAAAGAGACAGCCTGCCCTTTGCGTTTTTGAGATGAGATTTTTTGAAATGGGAAAAGATTTGCTGGTATCAGTGTTTCATCTGTGTTATCATATGAGAAAAGCATTATATTTCTGACGGATTTCGTTCTAAGCGGTACGAACCGCGTCCAACATTCTATTGACACATCCGGAAAATCTCAATGCTTTTGGTTTCATTTACAACAGCAGAGAGAATTTTACGGAAAAGAAAGCGATGTACCTGCTACTATGTGAAGCAGCGAAATGTTTTCGATATATTCAACTTTTGATTCTTTCTGCACTATCATTACACAGGAGGAATTGCATATGGAAAACAATGAAAACATGGTAACCAATGACAGCTTGACGGCAAACGATAATGTTGCGGAAAATGACAGCATGGTGACGAGCGATCAAACAGGGAAAAGTGGCGCGACGATGCCGGCAGTCAACCGGACGTTCAAATCAACGGTATTCATTATGTTGTTTGAGGATAAGAAAAATCTGTTGGAGCTTTATAATGCGGTCAGTGGAAAACATTATACAGATCCGGAACTTTTGGAAATCAATACACTGGAAAACGCCATTTACATGTCGATCAAGAATGATGTTTCGTTTCTGATCGACGGCAGGCTTTCACTGTACGAGCATCAGTCGACATATAATCCGAATCTGCCGCTTCGATTTTTACTTTATATTGCGAATCAATACGCAAGTATTACAAAAGATGTCAATTTGTACGGAACAAGGCTCGTAGAAATCCCGACGCCGGAGTTTATTATTTTCTATAATGGGAGAAAAGACTGCCCGGATCGACAGGTGCTGCGGCTTTCTGATATGTATACGGTGAAAGATAAGTCTTATAAGTTGGAATTGGAAGCAACGATGCTGAATATTAACGGAACGCATAATCAGAATTTGAAAGAAGCTTGTCGGACGCTGAAAGAATATGCAATTTATACAGACAAGATCCGCAAGTATGCAGAGGAAATGAGTCTGGAAGATGCGGTGGAGCGGGCAATTTGCGAGTGTATAAAAGAGGGAGTCTTAAAAGAATTTCTGGAGAAACACAGAGCGGAGGCAAAAGCGATGAGTATCTTTGAATATGATCAGGAAAAGCATATACGGATGGAACGTGAAGAGGCATGGGAAGAGGGACGACGCGAGGGCGAAGCTGATGGTTTACGGAGAGGCAGAGAAGATGGCATTCGTGAGGGAAGAGAATCTGGTCTTCGTGAAGGAGAAGAAAACACCAAACGGATTTTTAAGTTAGCGCAGGCAGGAAAGACTCCAAAGGAGATCGCTGAAATATGTGAAGCCAGTGTGGAGAAAGTGCAGCATATTTTGGAATAGCCTGCTACCCAAAGCGAACACTGGTTTAAAAGTGTTCGCTTTGGGTATTCACATTTTGTAAATTTCAGATTAGGTAGCACCGGAGAGGAGCTGACGCTGCTTCTCTCCGGCACTGCGATGTATGTTCATATGTTCAGCTTACTACTTGATGATGTTTAAATCCCCGGTATGCGAAAGGAATCAGAATGATACAGAGGCAGAGTGCAGCGACCGGCATCATCACATACGGAGGTATAACGACACCGGCAATTTCATAAGGGATCATGGAAAATATATAATCATACTGCATCATATTTGCCGGCATCAGATGGAAGAGCAGGTAACCAAGAAGCGGGTATGCCGACACTTTGACGAACATCGGGACGCATAAGAGCAGTACCGACAGTATGATCACGCCAAATGCCGACTTCATTCTGGAAGAGAAAAACATGGTCAAAGCGGACATACACATGCAGGCAAAAAATACGCAGATACTTTGTAAAAGCGCAGCTTGTTTCAGCGTGAGCGGATAAGGAAACAGGGCGTCGTAGATTTGTACATTGGCATTGCCGCCGTCGAATCCAAATGTCAGCATGGATTGAACATAAGACTGCAGAGTGATGAGCAGCGTGACGATCCCGGTCATCGAAAATCCGGTAAAGAATTTAGCTTTGATCAGTTTTCCTTTTCCATATCGGGCGCTTAGGAGCAGCTGATCTGTATGGTTGGAGTATTCTCCGGCAAAAAGCGGAGCCAGACAGATCGCCATGACAAATGCAGCCATCACACCGGAGGTTGCCATGATCGTCATAAAACGGGTATAGCCGTCGGAATAAGAGAAAATCCATGGTTCTTTCACTTCCGCAGAGTACTGCATCATAACTTCTTTGGCATTTTCACTGATCGGCGCATTTTCAATCTGTTTGGTCATACAAAGTTCGCGGATCTCGTAGAACTGTTCTGCGCGTGCCGGATCCAGTGTTCCCATTTCCGGTGCGCCGAAACGGACGTTGGGCGTGTCATACACCTGCCTTGCCAGACTATAAATGGAGCTGTATTTTCGGGCATTTTTTTGATATTCCTCCGTACTCTGATAAACAGCGGCAGAATCCGGTATTGTCTGATAGGCATCTGCCGTCTCCATTAATAATTTATCGTCCAATATTCTGCCGGATAATTCCCGTGCGTATGCACGGTCTTTTTTCATAGCCTCCGCATTTGACTCAAAAAGTTCCCCCTCAATATAGTAGCTTCCCATCAACGTGCCCCAGATTGAGAAGACAGAGAGGAACAACGTCAGCAGGAGCGCAATTTTTACGGAACGTTTTCCGAGGATTTTACGATATTCAAAACTAACCAGTGTCCAAAATTCTTTCATTGTTCTGCCTCCTCCTGAAAATAATATAAATAAAGGTCTTCAAGTGTCGGTTCTGCGGATACGGCATTTTCCAGGGGAATGGTGTCGCTGATCACCCGTAAAATGATGTCTTTTCCGCTATTACGCAGATTGATCACCGTATGCTCGGTACAGAGTTGTTCGGCATCTGTTTCCGGAACGCGGCACTCCCAGATTTTCCCGTGGATCGTCCGGATGATCTCGTCGCGGCTTCCCTGGTGGAGGATCTGTCCGTCTTTCATCATCAGGATTTCTCCGGCGATATATTCCACATCGGATACGATATGTGTGGATAAAAGTACGATCCTGTCTTGACCAAGGCGGGAGATCAGATTGCGAAATTTTACGCGCTCTTTTGGATCCAGTCCGGCGGTAGGTTCGTCCAGGATCAGGATCTTGGGATCATTTAACAATGCCTGCGCGATCCCCAAACGCTGTTTCATTCCGCCGGAGAGTGTTTTGATCTTTCGTTTTGACTCTTTCTCCAACGAAACCAGTCTCAGGAGACTGGCGGTACGTTCGCAGGCAGGATTTTTGGGAAGTCCCTTGAGTGCGGCGAGATACATCATAAAATCCTGTACGCGAAAATCCGGATAATATCCGAAGTTTTGCGGAAGATAGCCGAGCACATCCCGGTAGGCTTCCTGCCGGACGTCAATGCCGTCATACGTGATCTCACCGGAGGTTGGAGTCATGACGCCGCAGATCATTCGCATCAGCGTTGTTTTTCCGGCGCCGTTTGCTCCGAGCAGTCCGTAAACGCCGCTTTTCATCCGCAGGGAAATTCGGTCGCATGCTATTTTATTTCCGTATTGTTTGGTTACCCGGTTTAAATATAATTCCATAGTGATTGTTCCCCTTTCGTGATCGTCAGTGTATGAAGAGCAGCTGTCCTTTGCGTGCTGACGATAAGAGTTCTTTACCTTGTTTCAGCAGAAAGCAGACAGAAGCCAGACAAAGGATTTCCCAGACCGGGAGCAGATCCGGGTGGTAAAAATATGCTCCGGAACTGCCGGCGAGATCATGCGCGATACTGATAAAAGCAGACGCGGCAGCACAGAAATATATGGATTCATTTCGCGGCGTTCTTCTTATGATCCAGAGAGAAAGTGCGGCAGTCATGGTACATGGTGTGATCAGATAAAGCACGGTCCTGAGCAGATAAAATTCGGACTGTGTGCTGACGATTCCGATAATAATGCCTAAAATAAGGAAATCGACCGTTCCGAAAATGAGGAAGCGAGCCATCAATATATGGGAAAGACTGTATTTACAACTCATTTCCAGTTCGACCATATTCCATTGCGTGGATCTGGCAAATTCTGTAGTTGTGATCAAAGTCAGAAACGGCAGCAATGCAGCGGTTTTCCAGCACACGCCATCGGAAGCGAATCGGACAATCCCGATACATGCGAGCAGGATGAAAATGGAAAAAATCCAGGTACGTTTCCGGACATATTGAAGCTGTGTAAAGAAAAATCCCCGCGGATCTAATTGCGGGACAGGCATTGTCTTTAAAAATGCTTCTTTTCGTTTGGGAGCAGGAGCGGCGAACGCAAGGGTAAGTTCGTGGCTCCAGTCTTTTTTTCGCATCTGTTTCATGAAAAATCCTCCTTTCGTAGTCGTTTTTTCAAATGTTCCAGCGCAGTTTTTGTCTTTCGATAGACTGCAAAACGGGACAGTCCGGTAATTTCGGAGAGTTCGCTGACCGTCAGTTCATTGACATAACGAAGAAGCAGGAGTTCCTGTTCATCCTCGGGCAGCACATGCAATGCCTGACGGATAACAAGCGTCAGTTCGGTTTGTTCGATCATCCGGTGTTGGGCGACATCCTCCAGAGCGTCTTCCGGGAGTTCTTTTTCCCTGTCAAAAGTCCGCAGCCGAAAATGGTCTGTACATAAATTTCTTGCGATCGTATACAAGTACGGAAGTTGTTTTCCGATTTCAGAATAAGAAGTCTGTGAGAAAAAGCGAAGAAAAGTTTCCTGCGTCAGATCTTCTGCAAGCATGGCATTTTTTACTTTGTGATAACAATAGCGGTAGATTTTATCATATTGATCGCGGATCTCGATCGCCATAGAGGAAACCTCCTTTCATAAGGAATAACGGATCGAAGGCAGTGCATGTGCGAAAAAAGTATAAAAATACAAGCAGCAACTCTTTTTTCAGAATTGCTGCCTGTGTTTCGCTGGAAAGCACGAGTGAAAAATTCAGTTATGTCTATTTCCGGTAGGCGAATTTCGGGAGTCCCTCCACGGTCGGAACGGTGACTTCTCCCAGGATCAGCGGCGCGGCATAACGGATGAAATCGTCTTTGATATCGGAACCGTCTTTTGAGATCCATTCAAGCGGAACTGTTTTTTCCTGATTGCAGATCAGATTGACGTCTTCCATTACATAGTCAATGCAGTAATCACCGGAAGCGAGTTGAGAGCGGCGAAATGCGATCATCTTTCCGGTAGCGCCCTCGACCGCACATTTGACGCCGTAGGCGCCGGAAGCGATGGCTTCTTTCTGGTCTGTTTTAGAGAGCATGGAAGAAGAGCAGCGCTGGCAGACGTTTAATTCGATCGAGCGGACTTTGACACCGATCCGGTCCTTAACGAGATTTTCCAGATATTTTCCGGAACCGGTGAGCATTTTGTGTCCGAATGTATCGACGCCGACGTCGCTGGCAAGTTCACAGACAAACGTGCCGTTGCCGTCGTTGATCCCCTCAGAGATGCAGACAACCAGGTTTGGTGTGTGTTCCAGTGAAGCTTTTACTTTTTCGATAAATGCTTCCGGATCAAATGCGACTTCCGGCAGATAGATCAGAACCGGATTGTCGCCGTCAAATTTGCGGGCGAGTACGCTTGCCGCGGTCAGCCATCCGGCATGACGTCCCATGATCTCGACGATCGTCACGGATTTTTTGTTGTCGTAAACGGATGCGTCGACGGCGATCTCACGAACGGTGGACGCAACATATTTTGCGGCGCTTCCGAATCCCGGCGTATGATCGGTGAGCACGAGATCGTTGTCGATCGTTTTCGGGATTCCGATGAACCGGATGTCGCTTTCGATCGTTTCCGCATAGCGGGAAAGCTTGCTGACTGTGTCCATGGAATCGTTGCCGCCGATATAGAAAAAGTAGCCGATATTTTTGGCTGCAAATTTTTCAAACAACTCCGGATAGACCGGATCGTTCAAATCTTCCGGCAGCTTGTAGCGGCAGGATCCGAGGTAGGATCCGGGAGTTGTTTTGATCAGTTCCAGTTCGCCGGACTGTTCCAGCGGTTTCATATCCATGATCTGATCGTGCAGGAATCCCTCGATTCCGTTGATCATTCCGTAGACCGTTCCGAGTGTGTCTTCGCGGTTCAGTGCTTCATATACAACGCCGTACAGACTGGCATTGATGACCGCAGTCGGTCCGCCGGACTGTCCGACAATTACATTTTTCTTCTGCATGAAAAGTTCCTCCGTTTTGTTTGAATTTGAAACTCTACTTATCTTAACATGGGAAAATGGGACTGGCAAGGCGGAAAGTTCATTGACGGAAGAAACGTGTGGCATGTGTCGCGATATTTGCGAAGTGAGTACCGGAGATGGCTTCGGAGGACTTTGGGTGCATTTTCAGGGCATTTTCAGAGGAAAACTGGCGGCAGGATCCGGAACGTGGTACAATAAAGGCAATTTCAAAAATCAGTAGGAGGGAGACAATATGTCTGGTATTGGATTAAAGGTAAGAGCGGAATTTCAAAAAGGAGATGATATCCGGGATGCGGGACTTACAACGCCGGATTTCGTAGAGCGTACGGATGATATTTTATATGGAGGGGATTCGAAATGGCAGGTGCTGGATCTGTATCGTCCGAAAAACAGAACAGGGGAAAAGCTTCCGGTGATCGTCAGTATCCACGGCGGCGGCTGGGTATACGGCGATAAGGAGCGCTATCAATATTACTGCATGAGTCTTGTGGAACATGGATTTGCGGTGGTGAATTTTACTTATCGTCTGGCGCCGGAATTTCAGTTCCCGGCGGCTTTGGAAGATACGAATCTTGTGGCAGCGTGGATCATGGAGCATGCGGAACAATACCAGTTGGATACGGAGCATATTTTCGGAGTGGGAGATTCGGCGGGTGCGCATATGCTCGGGCTTTACGCATCGATCTGTACCAATGCGGAATATGCCGCGCAGTATGAATTTCGGGTACCGGACGGATTTGCATGGAAAGCGGTTGCCTTGAACTGCGGCGCTTATCAGATCACGGTAAGCGGAGAGGAACAGGATCTGACAGGGATGTTGATGTCGGAACTGCTTCCGGAGAAAGGAAGTGCGGAAGAATTAGAGAAGATCAATGTGATCGCTCATGTGACAGAGTCATTTCCGACGGCATTTGTGATGACGTCCAACGGGGATTTCCTGAAAAATGATGCGCCTCTGTTGATCCAAAAGCTGATGGAATGTCAGGTGCCGCATGTATTTCATTTTTACGGAGACAAGGATACGACACTGTATCATGTATTCCATCTGAATATGAAGACAAAGATCGCGGCAGAATGTAATAAAGAAGAGTGTGATTTTTTCGGAAAATTTTTATAGGGTTGGAAAACCGGGCGATTTAGAGTATAATGCATCCATAGCGTCGGTGTACAAGGGGGAAACCGGCGGTAGCAGACAGAAGCAAGAACACGGAGGAGAAACAAAAACAGCTATGAAATATATTACATTTGCGATTCCATGTTATAACTCAGAAGAATATATGGAGCATGCGATCAATTCGATCCTGCCTGCGGGAGAGGATGTGGAGATTCTTGTCGTCAATGACGGTTCCAAAGACCAGACGGCGGAGATCGGGAAACGGTATGAAGCGATGTACCCGGGGATCGTCCGGGTGATCGATAAGGAAAACGGCGGTCATGGAGATGCGGTCAACGCAGGGCTTTCGCAGGCGTCTGGCGTGTATTTTAAAGTGGTGGACAGCGACGACTGGGTGGATGAAGAGGCGCTCATGAAGATCCTGAACAAAGTCAGGGAATTTGTCCGGACAGAATCGGTTGTGGATATGATCATTTCCAATTATGTTTATGAAAAAGTGGGAATGGAGCATAAAAAAGTGATCCATTACCGGAACGTACTCCCTCGGAATGAAGTGTTCCGCTGGGATGACATCGGCAGTTTTCATCTGGATCAGTATATTTTGATGCATTCGGTGATCTACCGTACGGAAATGTTGAAACTCTGTCAGTTAAAGCTTCCGAAGCATACGTTTTATGTGGACAATATTTATGTGTATTATCCGTTGCCGCATGTACGGACGCTTTATTATATGGATGTGGATTTTTACCGCTATTTTATCGGAAGAGAAGATCAGTCAGTCAATGAAAAAGTGATGATCGGTCGTGTGGATCAGCAGATTTTTGTGACAAAGACGATGATCTCAATGTATGAGCTGCGTCTGGTCCCGAGCAAAAAACTTCGGAAATATATGATCAATTATCTGGCGATCATGATGACAGTTTCATCGATCTTGTGTATCCGGTCGAAAGATAAAGAGAATCTGGAAAAGAAAAGGGAACTTTGGAAATATTTGAAAAAGAAGGATTACAAAACATATTTTAAAATCCGTCACGGTATTCTGGGACAGACGATGAACCTGCCGGGAAGATCCGGGCGAAAAGTTTCGTCGATGGCATACAGCGTTGCAAGAAGGATCATCGGCTTTAATTAAATTTCCAATGATAACAGAAGTTGGATGAAAGCATATTTTATCAGCCATGGCACATACTACTTTAGAAGAAGATTTCAAAAAAAGGAGTATGTGACATGGCTGTTCATTTTGAAGAAAGTAAAACGAAAGAAAATCTGATGCGCGCGTTTGCAGGAGAGAGTCAGGCGAGAAACCGCTATACGATCGCTGCAGAGCGTGCGCGGCGCGCGGGGATGGATACGATCGCAGAGATGTTTTTGTATACGGCGGATCAGGAGCGGGCGCATGCGGAACGTTTCTATGAACTTTTGAAAGAGGAATCGGGAAAAACAATTTTTATTGACGGCGGTTATCCGGTAGATCAGCAGGAAAATCTTGCAGACTTGCTGAAAGCGGCAGAGCATAATGAAAAGGAAGAATTTGAGGAGATTTACCCGGCATTTGCAGAGATTGCGAAACAGGAGGGATTCTTTGAGGCGGCATCGGCATTTCTGCAGATCGCGGAGATCGAACATGTGCATCAGAAACGATTCGGGAAAGTGGCTAAGATGCTTCAGACAAATCAGTATTACGCGGGAGAGGAGCCGGAAAAATGGATCTGCACAAACTGCGGATATATCCATGAGGGAAAACAGGCGCCGAAAGTATGTCCGGTCTGCCGTCATGAGCAGGGAGATTTTCTTCCATATGAATTTGCACCATACCGTGTGGATTCCTAGCCGCATACAGGATAAGGAATGGTCAAAGTGTACAAAAAATAATGAAGATTTAAAAATAGATTGACAAATGCGTCAGTCTATTTTTATAATAAGAATAACGTTAACGTACACGGCATAAAAAACGGAATAGAAAGAAGGAGGAGACGACATGACAATCTATGTAAATATCGCGGCAGCAAGAGAAGGCGACGGCAGTAAAGAAAGACCGTTCAAATCGATCAATGAAGCGGCGCAGGCAGCGAAACCGGGTGATGAGGTACTGGTAGCGCCGGGCATTTACCGGGAATATGTGGATCCGAAAAATGCGGGAACCGAAGAGGCAAGGATTACATATCGGAGCGAACAGCCGTTGGGAGCGGTGATCACCGGAGCGGAAGAAGCGAAAGGATGGGAGCATTACAAGGAGAATGTGTGGGTTCTCCGTGTAGACAACGGTGTATTCGGCGCTTATAATCCGTATACGACATATGTAGGCGGCGACTGGTATTTTGCTCCGGTCGTGCGGCATACGGGCGCGGTTTATCTGGATGACCGTCAGCTTTATGAGACGGAGTCCTTGGAAGAATGTATCAAAGGGGAAGTGTATGCGCCGTCCTGGGAACCGGAGTATTCTGTTTATAAATGGTATACCGAACAGGATGCAAACGAGACAGTGATCTATGCGAATTTCCAAGGAAAGAATCCGAATGAAGAAAAGGTGGAGATCAATGTCCGCCGGAATTGTTTTATGCCGTCCAAAACGGGAGTCGGTTATATCACGGTCAGTGGATTTGATATGAATAAGGCTGCGACGACATGGGCGCCGCCGGCAGCTTTTCAGGATGGTCTGATCGGGCCGCACTGGTCAAAGGGCTGGATCATCGAGGACTGCGAGATCAGCAACAGTAAGTGTTCCGGTATTTCTCTTGGAAAATATTACGATCCGGAAAATGATCATTACTTTACAAGAAAACATGTGAAGAGCCCGACACAGATGGAGCGTGACGCTGTCTGCCGCGGACAGTATCATGGCTGGGTAAAGGAGAAAGTCGGAAGTCATATTGTGCGCCGATGTCATATTCATCATTGCGAGCAGACCGGAATCGTAGGAAGAATGGGATGCGTATTTAGTCTGATCGAGGATAACCATATCCACAATATCAATAATATGCAGCAGCTTGGCGGCGCGGAGATTTCCGGTATCAAACTGCATGCGGCGATCGATGTTGTGATGAGACGGAATCATATCCACCATTCTACGATGGGAATCTGGTGTGACTGGCAGGCACAGGGAACCCGGATCTCCCAAAATCTTCTGCATGACAATCATGCGCCGGAAAATACACCGCAGGCAGCAGGATGCATGATGAGTCAGGACGTATTTGTGGAGGTAGGACACGGTCCGACATTGATCGACAACAACGTAATGCTCTCCAAAGCATCCGTCCGGATCGCGACAGAGGGCGTGGCATGTGTACACAATCTGATCGCAGGTGCATTTACTGCGGTAGGAAACGGAACGGACATGAATGTAAACGGCGTCAATCAGCCGCGTTACACACCATACCATATCCGTCATCGTACGGAGGTTGCGGGATTTATGACGATTCTTCACGGCGATGACCGCTTCTACAACAATATTTTTGTACAGAAATATCCGGTAAAAGAAGTGGAAGTGAAAGAGGATATGGGATTTATGATGGCGGATAATCAGGTAGTCGGCACGGATGTGTTTGACGAATATCCTACATATGACGAATGGATCAGTTGGTTTGAGATGGATAAACCGGCGGATATGATGAAAATGACAGAATATCATTTCGCACATTTGCCGGTATGGGTAAACGGAAACGCTTATTTCAACGGAGCGAAAGCATGCAAAAATGAGAAAGAAAATCTGATCGATGAAAAGAACGAAGTGACGCTGGAACTGGTGGAAGAAGATGGAAGTTATACATTGAAAACAAACGTATATGAGTTCCTGAATGAGTTCAGAAGCGGTATGATCACAAGTGACGTTCTCGGGTATGCGTTCGAGCCGGAGCAGAGATTTGAGAATCCGGACGGAACGGCGATCACATTCGATACGGATTATCTCGGAGAGCATCGCGGGCTTTCCGTGATGCCGGGCCCATTTGCATCGGCGGAAGCAGCCGGAAAACAGCTCTGGTAGGAACGGAAAAACAAAGAAATGAGTGGGGAGACAGAGAACGTGGCAGCGCCGGGGAAACCCGGCGCTGTTTTGATGAGATGGATATATATAATGATTTATAGAAAACAGTATCATAAGAGAATCAAAGGGAAAATATACAATGGGTAGAAATAGAAATACTATTAAAAGAAAATCCTTTCAAAATAAATATGAATGGATGGAGAAAAAAATGGGATGGATTTTGACGGCGCTTCCTATAATTGGGGTGATAAGTACATTTATTTTTAGATATAGTATTAGAATTTGGATGATGGGAAAAGCTAAATACTTCTCTATACCAGAAGATTATATAGTAATCAATTATTCCAGCATTATTCTATCAATATTTATTAATGGAATTTTGGTAATATTTTATATGATGTGGACTATATGGAATGTTAGAGAAGTATTGAGACAGAAAAAATTATGGGTGAAGTTAATCGTTATAATGATTCTGAATTTTCTATTGCCAATATTGATTTTGACGCTGATGAATTTTTTGCTTGTTAAGGATAGAGTTTGGGGAAAAGAATTTATCAAATTGAGCATACAAATTATTATTGTACATGGTGAGTTGACAATTGGAATTGGATTTTGTTTATTTCATTTTTTGCAAAATGATTTAATACATAATAAAAAATTGAAAGGAAATAGAAAAAAAGCGAAATCTTATAAATTAAAAAATAGGGATTATAGAATTATAGGAGGCTTATTAATTGTTTTTGCTATCGGTATTGAAATATGTTTTATGCATTGTCAAGGGGAAAATAGCGCTCAAAATCAAATGTTTTTTTCAGTCACACAAATTAACGGAGTTGATTATGCAGTAGTCATGTCAGATGGGGAAAGTGTAGTTCTAAAAAAATGTAAAGAAGAGAATGGTATTTTAAAAATTTTCAAAGAGGGATCAAGAAAAGAAAATTGTAATGGGCTATGGATAACCGAAAAACAATTTAAAGGTAATGAGATTGTTGATGCAGAATGGGAGGAATAAGTATTATTCCAAGATTAGAAGAATAGGCGCTTGTTTTTTTCATAAACTATATAAAGTCAAACCATCAGGATTTTATATGAGTCAGAAAGCGGAGAATTTATTAAATCTTGCCTTGGACGCGACCGAAGCAGAGCGTGAAAAATCATTGGAGTTGGATGTCGGGTATAATCCGATCGATAGGGAATGGGATTTGATCATCAAATATTCAGGTACATTAGAAATGGTGAGGGCACTTGCCGTATCTGTGACAGAACTGGCGAATCAGTATGCGGTGATCACAATCCAAGAATCGAAGATCGATGCGTTGACACGGCTGTCGGAAGTGGATTTTATTGAAAAACCAAAGAGATTATTTTTTCAGGTGAGGAACGGAAAGAGAGCTTCCTGTATCGATGAGGTACAGAAAACTCCTTTTCCTGTTTGGCGAAAAATAGCACCCAGTGAGCAGGCTGAGGAGCGGGGCGGAAACTCAAATCTTTATGGAAACGGTATTTTGGTCGGTGTTGTGGACAGTGGGATCGATATTACGCTTCCGGACTTCCGCTATCCGGATGGGACGACCCGGATCCGGGCGCTTTGGGATCAGTCTATTCCGGGAAATCCGCCGGACGGATATGCGATAGGAACAGAATATACACAGGCGCAGATTAATGTAGCATTGGCGGTTGAGAGCAGGGAAGAACGGGAACAGATGATTCCAAGCATGGATATTTCGGGACATGGAACGGCTGTTGCGGGAATTGCAGCCGGAAGCGGAGAATATCAGGGCGTGGCACCGGCAAGTGAGTTGATCGTTGTCAAGATGGCAAGTCCGAGGGCGGATGGATTTCCAAGGACAACAGAATTGATGCAGGGAGTAGATTATGCGATCAAGAAAGCGGTGGAGTATCAAATGCCGATTGTAGTTAATTTGAGCTTTGGAAATACATACGGTTCGCATGACGGCACATCTTTGATCGAACGATTTTTAGATGACATTTCAAATTATTGGAAAAATGTAATTTGTGTCGGGAGTGGAAATGAGGGAAACAGCGCGGGGCATACGAGCGGCAGTCTTGCGGAGATGCAGGAGGAGGCGGTTCAGTTAGGTGTACAGATGAATGAACCGGCACTTAATGTACAGATTTGGAAATCCTATGTGGATGAAGTAGACATTTCTATTCAAAATCCATCCGGTGTGCGTGTGGGACCGATTCGGGAAAATCTGGGAACGCAAAGATTTGTGATGGGGAATACGGAAATCTTGCTTTATTATGGAGAACCAAGTCCTTATAGTGTGCGGCAGGAGATTTTCTTGTATTTTCTCCCGAGGCAATCTTATGTTGATGCCGGCGTATGGCAGATCATTCTGACCCCGAGGCATATCGTAGAGGGCGGATATCAGATGTGGCTTCCAAGTCAGGGTGCGCTCAATGTGGGGACGGCCTTTTTGTTTCCGGTCAGCCGGACGACGCTTACGATCCCGTCCACAGCATCCCGCGTGGTGACCGTGGGCGCGTATGATCCGCTGACATTTACTTATGCAGATTTTTCTGGGCGGGGACCGGCAGAGGGGCAGGAGGGGGCGGCGGCTTTTAAACCGGATCTTGCGGCTCCGGGAGTCCGGATCACGGCTCTGGAAGTTGGGGGCGGTTATGCAGAGGTTACGGGAACGTCTTTTGCGGCGCCGTTTGTGACAGGAAGCGCAGCGCTTTTGATGGAGTGGGGAATCGTAAAGGGGAATGATCCTTATTTGTATGGGGAAAAAGTGAAAGCATATTTAAGGAGAGGAGCGAGATCGCTGCCGGGGGAAGCGGAATATCCGAATGACCAGGTGGGGTATGGGGCGCTGTGTGTGAGGGGGAGTATACCGGGAGAAAAATAAAATATAAGTAAAATGAATAAGTTGTCTTGACGGAAAGAACCATATAAGATACAATACAGGTATCATATATGGTTCTTGTACGGAGAGGAGGAGTTTTAATGAATGAAGCATTGGCGGTATATTTAAATCTGGATATGGAGAATATTGAGAAAAATGAAGAAATAATTAGAAAGATTGATGAATTGCTCCTTACAGTTGGTATGAAGTATTCCGGTATTATGAATCTGTATATTTCTGTAGATGAGCAAAAACGCGATGAGACTGTTTTTCGTGCAGAGGAATTATTGAGAAATACAGACTGGCTAAAAGATATTTTATCACATATCTTGATTGGGGTAATTACGAATGCCTGTCCGATAGAAGAGATTCAAATAGATATGATGTCAAATCCATCTTCTGAGAAATGGGTGTATTATGAACAATATTATCAGAAAACAAAGCAGCTGCCTCATGCAATTGTAGTTGATGAGAATAAACAGCTTAGAGATGGCTATGTATCGTATCTTTTGGCTAAAAAGTACGGTGTACAAGCAGAGGTTTGTGGAATGGTATCAGGACAGCCATTGGGGAAAATTGTTAAGGGAAGACATGTGGTATTGTCTAATGGGAAATGGAAAAAGAAGAGCAATAAACGCTATATATGGATTTACACTTTAAAAAAGCCGGTTGTTCCGGGAGATATATTATTGGTAAATACAAAAAAAGGCAGGGCTTATATATGTGTCGACAGAATAGAATATGCGGCAGGACAAGGTTTCTGTTCAAGATATAATACAGTGAAAAAGCATATGAATATGCGTATGGAAGAAGGAGAATATACAAACGATGGGAAATAGTATGGATTATATTTATACATCAGCTGAGCAGAAAATACTAATAGAGGTGGAACAGAAGAGTATCAGACAGTCTGTTATCGAACAGTATATACGTTGTAGAAAAATCCAGGGTATGACACAGGCAGAACTGGCAAAGCGTGCGGGAATTCCCAGAACGAATATTACTAGATTTGAAAGCGGAAACTATAATCCATCATTAGAGATGTTGGTGCGGATCGCGGCAGCGTTGGGGATGACATTACAGGTTCAGCTGATGGGAAAGGAATAAAAAGGAGTGTATGGAGAGGATGTATGAAGAATAGAATCATAGATGTTCAAAATGTAAAAATTACTGTTTCAAAAGAAGAACTGGATGATTATATATGTATTACAGATATTGCAAAAGCTAAAACAGGAGAATCACGTGGTGCAGACGTTGCAAAAAACTGGTTGCGAAATAGAAATACGTTAGAATTTTTAGGAACATGGGAAATGATTTATAATCCTGATTTTAAAGTGGTCGAATTCGACCACTTTAAATCAGAAGTGGGTTTACATACATTTGTATTAAGCGTTGCAGAATGGATCAATCAAACAAACGCCATAGGATTATATGTAAAACGTGGAAAATATGGCGGTACATATGCTCATAAAGATATTGCCTTTGAAATCATCGGGGCGCTGTGTGACTGGAAATATATCGGGAGAACATTAACAGAAACAGGTTCCCATCTAACTCCTCTCCTTATCTTTACAAACCTCATAAAATGTGCTATTGTTACACTATATTTAGCACTCTGTGCCAAAGAGTGCTAATGAGAAAATGAGGTGAATGTAATGTTTGCAATACCGATTTATGATATGATCATTTTACCGGAAGTAACCTATTATTTTAAGCAGGATGTTTTCCGTGAACTGAATCTTCAGGAAGAATTAAAAGAAGACGAGGAAGTTGTATTTCTGATGCTGAAGGAAGACAGAAATCGGGATGAGATGCGTCCGGAGGATTTTTTCCCGATTGGTGTGTCCGGAAAAGTAGAGGGGATTGACAGCGAGGGGAGTGTCAGTGTGCGGACGCTGGGACGTGTGGATGTGAGAGCGATTCAGGCGACGCCGGATATGATGACGGCAGACGTGGAAGCACGCAGTGGAGAACAGGATTTGGATGCGGAAGAAGCGAAGCTTCGATTTGATAAATTGCGGACTTCGATGTTGAAGTTCATTCAGCGGTTCCAGTGGGGAATCTGGGCGCGGAGTTATGTTCTGCATTGGAAAAATGTGTCCGAAGTCGTCTCAGCTCTGTCTGCATATTTGAATCTGACCAACGAGGAAAAGTACGCGATTCTGGAAACGGATTCCACACGGGAGCGGTTTGAGAAGATGGAGCGCAGCGTCTATGAATTCATGGAGATAGCCCGGGTCGGAGAAGAAGCGGAGAATGATCAGCAGGAGCGGCACGAGAAAGTATACCGTGAAGAAGCGATCAAAAAGCAGATTGAGTTTTTACAGAGACAGTTGGACGAGATGCATCCGGAAAATGTATCTGATGTGCGGAAGTTTGAGCAGAAGATCGAAGAATCCGGTATGAATGAGACGGCTCGAAAAGAGGCTGAAAAGGTTCTGAACCGGATGAAGCAGGAGGGAAAAGACAGCCATGAATATGGAATGCTCTATGATTTTCTGGATTTTCTGACCGGACTCTGCTGGAAAAAAGAAGAGGTACAGGAGTTGGATCTGGAGGAAGCGGAGGCAGTTCTTGACCGGGAGCATTACGGACTGAAAAAAGTAAAGCAGAGGATCATACAGCAGATGGCCGTGATGGCGCTGAACCGGCAGCAGTCAGGTTCTATCCTTTTATTTGTTGGACCGCCGGGAACCGGAAAGACGAGCATCGGACAGAGCATTGCGGAAGCGTTGCACAGAAAGTATGTCAGAGTCAGTTTGGGCGGCGTCCGGGATGAGGCGGAGATACGGGGACATCGAAGAACCTATGTAGGCGCGATGCCGGGACGGATCATGGAGGGGATGAAGCGGTGCGCATCCTCCAATCCGGTGATGGTGCTGGACGAGGTAGATAAATTATCGAAAGATTTCAGCGGAGATCCGGCCAGTGCATTATTGGAAGTTCTGGATCCGGAACAAAACCATACGTTTACCGATCATTATATGAATGTGCCTTATGATCTGTCGGACGTTCTGTTTGTATGTACAGCAAATACGATCGATACGATACCGGAACCGCTTTTGAATCGGATGGAGGTCATCCAGTTTCCGGGATACACTGCAGTTGAAAAAGAGCAGATCGCACGGAAGCATCTGCTTCCAAAGGCAATGAAAAAGATGGGCGTGAAAGCACAGAATTTAAAAGTGACCGATGCGGCACTTCAGACAGTGATCCGGGATTATACGATGGAATCCGGCGTGCGCGGTCTGAAAAAGCAGTTGGAAACGTTGTGCCGGTATGCGGCGGTGAAACTCGTAAAAGGAGAACAGAAAAGCATTACAGTCAGCCCGAAGCGTCTGAGTGAATTCCTGGATCAGAAGCCGATCCACCATGAGGGAATTTTGGAAGAAAAGCGCCCCGGTGTTGTGACCGGACTTGCATGGACGTCTGCCGGAGGAGAAATTTTATTTATCGAGACTTTATTGGTTCCGGGCAGCGGCAAAGTACAGGTGACCGGACAGCTCGGCGATGTGATGAAAGAATCGGTGCAGATTGCGCTTAGTCTTGTGAAGTCGATGTATCCAAAGGAAGCGGAGATTTTAAAAGATCATGATCTACATATTCATGTACCGGCAGGCGCAGTGCCGAAAGACGGTCCGTCCGCAGGGATTACGATGACCTCAGCGCTCGCGTCTCTTCTGACTCAAAAGGCAGTCAGCCCGGAATATGCCATGACGGGAGAAGTCTCTCTGCGGGGCACGGTGATGCCGATCGGCGGACTGCCGGAAAAATTGATGGCAGCGCAGCGCGCCGGGATTTCAAAAGTGCTGATCCCGAAAGCGAATGTGGACGATCTGGACGAAGTGGCAGATGAGGTAAAAGAAAAATTAACGATCCTGCCGGTGGAAAAAGTAACGGAAGTATTGGGGATGGTGCTGGAGGGAAAAAAGAGATGAAATTAAGCACACTATGTTATATAGAAAAAGACGGTCAATATTTAATGCTGCACCGCACGGTAAAGAAAAATGATGTGAACAAAGATAAGTGGATCGGTGTCGGTGGTCATTTTGAACATCAGGAAAGCCCGGAAGAATGTCTGCTCCGCGAAGTCAAAGAAGAAACAGGATATACATTGAAATCTTGGAAATATCGCGGGATTGTTACGTTTGTATACGGAGAAGATATTGTAGAATACATGTCTCTTTATACAGCGGACAGATTTTCCGGGGAGGAGATCCCATGCGACGAGGGAGAACTGGAATGGGTGGATAAAGAGAAGATCATGGATCTGAACTTATGGGACGGAGATAAGATCTTTCTGAAACTGCTTGCGGAGGAACATCCGTTTTTCTCACTGAAACTGGTATATGATACGAATGATGTGCTGACATACGCCGCATTGGATGGAAAAGAACTGGAAAGGAAAATGTGATGAAAAAGCAGAATGAATATGAAGCGGTGTCACATGACTTTGATCCGGTATTTGATGAGAATTCCCAAGTTTTGATCTTGGGAACATTTCCCTCTGTGAAATCAAGGGAACATCATTTTTACTATGGGCATCCGCAGAATCGTTTCTGGAAAGTGATCGCCCGGCTCACAGACAGTGAGGTACCGCAGTCGATTGCGGAGAAAAAGCAGCTTTTGCTGCAGCATGGGATCGCGATATGGGATGTCATTGAAAGCTGTGAGATCATCGGATCCAGCGACAGCAGTATCCGTAATGTCGTTGCCGCAGATTTGAACAGTCTCCTTTCACAATGTGAGATCCGGAAGATTTATGCAAATGGCGGTACGGCAAAGAAGTTATATGAAAGATACAGTCAAAAGACGACGGGGCGGGAGATCATAGGGCTTCCGTCGACAAGTCCGGCAAATGCGGCGTATTCACTGGACCGTCTGATGGAATACTGGAGTGTGATAAAGGAGGAGTGCAGATGGTAGAAAACGGAGTTATTTTTGGAAGATATCAGATATTTCATTTAAAACATATGGAGGGCGTTCTGGCGGCAAAGATGCGCTGTAAAAAATTATACATCGGAATTACACATTCCGATATTGTATCTTTTGCGGCAACTTCTCCGTTGGATAAAAACGGAACGGTAAAGAGGGATAATCCTCTGACTTATTTTGAACGGTTTGAGATGATCCAGGGAGCACTGCGGGATTTTGGCGTGAAGCGGAAAGAGTTTGAGATCATCCCGTTTCCGATCAGTCAGCCGGATCTGATTCTCCAGTATGCGCCGAAAGATGCCACTTATTATATGAGTATCTGTACCGAATGGGATGAAGAAAAATACCGGATACTGGGAGAACTGGGCGTGAACCGGGAAGTGCTTTGGCGTAGAAATCCGGAGGAGATGGGTGTGACAGGAAAAATCATCCGGGAATTGATCACGGAGCAAAAGGAGTGGCAGCAGCATGTACCGCGCACAGTTGCAGATTATATCGTAACACATGGGCTGGATCGGCGGATCCGGGATCTGAATCTGATGTATAGAATTCCGGGGAAAAAAGAATAAAAAGAAAAAAGAGATGTTCGTTTTTATGACAGATTTACATGAAAGCGAACACTCTTTTCATTTATGATACATGATTTACGGAAGCAGATATGCATACATCACGATAAAGTGGCAGGCACTGCCGGCCATAACGAACAGATGAAAAATTTCGTGACTTCCGAAATTTTTATGCCGGTTATTGAAGATCGGGAGTTTTAGTGCATAAATGATACCGCCGATCGTGTAAATGATACCGCCTGCCAGAAGCCATCCGAATGCAGCCGGAGACAGTGTGTTCAGAATCTGAGTGAATGCGAGAACACAGGTCCACCCCATGCCGATATACAATACGGATGAAAACCATTTCGGACAATAAACCCAGAATGCTTTGATCAGGATCCCGGCGATCGCGATACCCCAGACAAGAAGCAGAAGCGGAATTCCTGTCTTGCGGTCGAGTACAAGCAGACAGATCGGCGTGTATGTTCCGGCGATCAGTACAGAGATCATCATATGATCGATTTTTTTCAAAATAGTGTTTACTTTTTCGGAAATATCGACGGTATGGTATGTTGTGCTCGCTGCATAGAGCAGGATCAGACTGGCGGCATAAATCGTAAGGGCTGTCAGATAAAGGTGTCCCGGTTCGTGGGCGGCTTTTATCAAAAGAGGGACAGCCGCAAAAATAGCCATCAGCATGCCGATAAAATGTGTGATCGCGCTTCCCGGATCTTTGATATGTTTCTTTGTCATTATAATACGCCTCCTGAAATGCTAAAAACATATAATGTAGTTTTAAAAACTATATAAAATAATATATGCATTATACTACACCATATGCATAAGAAATGCAAGATGCAACAAGAAAATAGAAAGAAAATAAAAAGAAAATAAAAAGAAAAACTGGACTGGTTGAAAAAGATAAAAGTGGATATTTTGAATAAACCAGTTCGATGCTAAGATAGTAGCAATCCAAAGGAATTTGGAAAAAGAACTTGTAAAATAAGAAGCAGAAAGAGGGAAATTGTGATGGGAAAGAGAAAACAGACCGTGATCAAACTTGCACAGACCGCATTGCTCGCAGCGCTGTGCTTCGTATCGTTTACATTTTTGCAGATTAAGATTCCGATGCCGGGAGGCGACGCGACTTCGCTTCATATCGGAAATGCATTTTGCGTACTGGCAGCGCTTCTGTTAGGCGGCGTATATGGAGGGCTTGCAGGCGCGATCGGGATGACGATCGCAGATATTCTGGATCCGATCTATATTGTCGGGGCGCCGAAAACATTCATACTGAAATTCTGTATTGGTCTGATTGTCGGTCTGGTGGCACACCGGATCGCAAAGATCAATGAAAGTACGGACAAGAAATATGTGTTTCGTTGGAGTCTGATCGCATCGATCGCAGGACTTGGATTTAATGTGATCGCCGATCCGCTGGTAGGATATTTTTACAAACAGTACATTCTCGGACAGCCGCAACAGATGGCGGAAGTACTGGCAAAGTGGAGTACGGCGACGACATTTGTCAACGCAGTTGTATCAACCGTCCTTGTTGCGGTTTTGTATAATGTACTTCGACCGGTATTATTGAAGAGCGGACTTCTCGTTGTGGAGAAAAAGCAGGAGACCGCGCATATTTAACAAAAGAGTTTCGTGCAGCATAGAAAACCGGAAGCCGTCCGTAAGGAGCAGGCTTCCGGTTTTGTCATGAAAGAGCCGATAGATTAATTGGACTGATACCATCCCCACAGATACAAGATCGGGAAGAGTAAGGAGAGGAGTGTAAATGGTGTAAAGCTGGAAAGGACAACACCCCAGATCATACCGATGATCACTACGACTGTCCAGACTGCTCCGGCGATCAGAACAGATTTTTTGGAGCGGTACATTACGCCGACGATACCGGCTGCGATTTCGACGAGACAGGAGACAATACTGAATACATAGTACATGGTTCCCGGCTGTGTGACTCCGGCTGCCTCATAGACGGCAGCCATTTCCGGCGTGTTCATCATCGGTCCGATCAGGAAAATGGACGCCAGATTGCCAATGAGACCGAATGCACCGAAGATGATCAGAAGAATGGAAATGACTTTCAATAATTTGCTTTGTTGTTTCATAGTGAAGTTCCTCCTTTAGATAAGAAATGATATTGTGGTGTGTAATGATTTTCAGTTTACTACATTCTGCGCAAAGCTTCAATAGGACTGAGTGAAGCGGCCTTTCTTGCGGGATAAATTCCGAATATGATTCCGACTCCGCAGGAAAAGACGGTTGCGACGATCACTGCGGGCAGTGAAAGTTGTGCTTTGATCCCACCGATCTCCAAAAATGAGATCAGCGCGGTGAGTCCGCCGCCGAGGATGATGCCGATGATCCCACCCATACCGGAGATGATCACGGATTCGCATAAAAACTGTGCGATAATGGATCCGGTCTTTGCTCCCAACGATTTGCGGATCCCGATCTCACGAGTCCGTTCCGTGACGGATACGAGCATGATGTTCATAACGCCGATTCCTCCGACGACGAGAGAGATTCCGGCGACGAGCGCCACGAATGCTGTGACGGCATCCATGATCGGACCGAACATATCGGTGAGATCGATGGCTTTTTGTTGCATAAACGGTTCATCGCCCAAGTTTTGATGTCTGGAATTTAAGATCTGTACCGCTGTTCTTGCTGCGCGGGCAGTATCGTCTTTGTTGTAGGTCATCAGATTGAGCGACATAAATCCGTCGACCGGGTTTCCGAAAGCAGTGGAAAGTGTATAAGGGATTTCGATCGAGATACTCTCGGACATTCCCATGGCGATGTACTGCTTTTCCGCCACCAACATTTCTTCCGGTGTTTCGCGGACACCGATGACGGACAGTGTCTGGATGTTGTTGTCCACATTGACATCCAGATTCATTCCGATGACGTCCGTGTTTCCGAACAGATAGGCTGCGGTCAGTTCGTCGATGACGCAGACCGGATTGGCATTTGCCACGTCATTGTCCGTAAAATAATTGCCCTTGATCAGCGGGTAAGTATATTGTGCATTTTCATAGTCCGGCGTTGTCAGTGTCAGATAGGCGTCATAAGCGCCTTTTCTTGTCTCGGTCTTTCCGGAATACATATAGTTGGAGTAGACAGCTTTGACCGTATCATCCAGAGAAGTTTTTATAAATGCGATATCCTCCCCGGTGATCGCTTCCGTATCGCTGACTTCTTCGGTGTTGGTCTGGATCACGACGGTGTTGCTCTGTTCGTTTGCCGCTTCCATAACGTCCGCTTTCAGTCCGTTTCCGATGGAAACGATCGTGACGACGGAAGTGATCCCGATGATGATGCCGAGCATGGTCAGAAAAGAACGTCCCTTGTTCGCGCGGATATTATCCAGCGCCATTTTAATATATTCTAAAAACTGTTCCATAAATGAGCCTCATTTCTTCCTGTCGGTTTATTTGTCAGCCGATGGTGCGTCCTGTTTTTCAGAAGCCGTCTGCTTTTTCGTATCTTCCTGTTTTTCAGAAGCAGCGTCTTTTGGCGTTGTGATATCCGTACTTGGAACGGCAGTGGCTTTCATCCCCTCGGTTACGTCCACATTCAGATCATTGACAACCTGATCGCCCTCTTTGAGTCCGCTTTTTACTTCAATTGCGGTTGTGGATGCTGTGCCGAGTTCTACCGGCTTTTTCTTCACCGTACCATTTTCGATCACAAATACAAAATCTCCGCTTGTGGAAGTATTGATACATTCGATCGGGACAGTCAGCACATTGTCGGACTGGGCGACTGTCATGGAGACTTTCGCGGTGGCTCCGATACAGATATATTCGTCCGGGTTGCTGATATGGATCTGAGCGCCGATGACCGGATTTCCTTTGGCATTATTTGTCGCGATCCGGTTGATGTTCTCTAACGTTCCCTCGTATTTGTGCTCGCCGATGGTGATCGTCGCAGGCGTTCCGACTGTCATTTTTTCATAATCATCCGGGGAAATGTCCACTTTGACGCGGACATTTTCCGTGCTGGCAATGGAGAAGACTGCGGCGCCCTGTGCGGCTGCGTTTGTCTGGAGGACTTCGACGGAAGCGATCACGCCGTTCATGTCCGCTTTCATTCCCTCACGGGCTTTTTCCAAAAGCTCGGACTGAGACATGGCAGCTAATTCTGCGAGATTATCGCTGATCGTCAGATTGTTCATCTCGGCGGAAGACATTCCGGCAGAGGGCTGGGAAGCGGCGGCATTGGCAGCATTGTAAGCGGCTTCCCACTGTGCATAGGCGCTTTCATACTGTGCGGCAAGCGCGGTATATCCGGCGTCATCGACTGTATTCAAGGCGGTCAGTTCACTTTCGGTGGCGGCAAGGGATGCCTGTGCGTTCGGAAGCTCCGCGACCGCGGCGTTGTATGTATCAATGTCGGAGATCAGCTTTTTCTGTGCGTCGGTCCGCTTATCTTCCGGGGTGGCGACTGCTTCACTGTAAGTCTTTCCGCTGCCCTCATATACGACGGAAAGAGTCTGGATCGTATTCTGGTAATTCTGGATCTGTGTGTTCAGATCTGCGATCTGTCCTTGGAGTTCTGCGATCCGTGTCTGTGTTTCTGCGGAAGCGTTGGCGGCGGCATTGGCGTCATATGTCGCTTTTGCCGCATCCATCTGCGCTTTTAATGCGTTGACCTGATCTGCCAGTGCATTTGCCTGATTGGCAAGTTCCGCATTGGCGGCATTGGCAGCGTCGATCGCCTGCGCGTTCTTATCCCGGGCAGCCTGAGAAGTGTTGTAGGCGGACTGGAGATTTAATTGCGCCTGCTGATTATCCCGTTCCAGATTGGTCGTGTCAAATGTGACGAGCAGGTCGCCGGCTTGTACGATCTGTCCGACTTTTGCATTTAAGTTGGCGATCGGCGCGGTGACAGGAGAGTAATAGGTTTTGGTATTCTCGCTCTCGATCGTACCGCTGGAATTATACACTTCTTTGATGCTTTCTTTTTTGACTTCTACAACGGACAGATTTTGTGAGGCAGATGGATTGTCGCCGCCGCCGATCAGTGCGGAAATGCCGATTCCGGCAACTGCGACTCCGGCAAGGATCGGAACGATCACCCAGCCGGGCAGTTTTTTCTTCGGCGGTTTTTCCGAAAGTCCGTCCGGTTCGGAAAGGTCCATGTCTTCCATCAGATCCATGATCTCCAATTCTTCTTCATCGTGTTGTTTTTTCTTTTTCCTGAAACTCATGCTTGTAGATCCTCCCTGCTCATGTTCTCATTTTCTATCTTATGTTCATTATGATAGTCGGCTTCGATCCGCCCGTCGATGATGCGGATCACGCGATCCGCCTGTTCGGCAATGTCGTCGTCGTGGGTGATGATGATGACGGTCCGACCGCTTTGGTGCAGTCCTTTTAAGATATCCATGATCTCTTTGGTGGACTTGGTGTCCAGATTCCCGGTCGGTTCATCGGCGAGAATGATCGGCGGCTGTGCGGCAACTGCCCGGGCGACGGCGACTCTTTGCTGCTGTCCGCCGGACAATTCGTTCGGTTTGTGGCGCATCCGTTTTTCCAGACCGACTTTTTTGAGTGCGAGAGCCGCGATCTTTTTGCGGCGCTGCTTGGAAACACCGCGGTAGATCAGCGGCAGTTCCACATTCCCCAGAGCGTCCAGATTGGCAACCAGATTAAAGCCCTGAAAAATGAAGCCGATCTGTTTGTTCCGGATCTCGGAAAGCTGGTTGTCGGACAAACCGGAAACGTCCTGTCCATTCAGCAGATAGCGCCCGGAAGTCGGTGTATCCAGACAGCCGAGCATGTTCATCAGCGTCGATTTCCCGGAACCGGAGTGCCCGATGATCGCCACCAGTTCGCCGCGGTGGATCGTAAGGCTGACACCGTCGAGCGCACGGACTTCATTTTCGCCGGGATTGTAGATTTTGTGGATGTTTTCAACTTGTATTAGCGGCTCCATGAAAGTAATCCTCCGTATAATTGTATTAGATGATTCATACAATACTCGTTTTCCGGGAAAATGTCAATATTTTTTATCTTAAAATTTTCTGTATCAGCGTATGCTCTCTTGACCACGGATGATATAATAGGAAAATGAAGAATAAAAAGGAGCGGTTTACATATGAGACGATTACCGGGAATTCGGGAAAAGAAACAGGAGATACTGCCGGCAGGGTATTTGTTTGACAATCGGGCGCTGAAACGTCTGATCGCGCCGTTGATCATCGAGCAGATCCTGGCGGTCACGGTCGGAATGGTAGATACGATGATGGTCTCCAGTGTGGGGGAAGCGGCGACTTCGGGAGTGTCGCTGGTGGATATGATCAATACGCTTTTAATCAATGTATTTGCGGCGGTCGCCACCGGAGGAGCGGTTGTGGCTTCCCAGTATCTTGGGCAGAAAAACAGGAAGTGGGCATGTGAATCCGCCGTCCAGCTTTTGATCGTAACGGGGATCATCTCGCTGTTGGTGATGGGTGTTTCCATCCTGTTTCGACGTGGGCTGCTCCATCTTTTATATGAAAATCTGGAACCGGACGTCATGAAAAATGCACTGGTTTATCTTGTGATCTCTGCGGTATCGTATCCGTTTCTTGCAATTTATAACTCTTGTGCGGCTCTGTTCCGCTCGATGGGAAATTCTAAGATCTCGATGCAGGTGTCGGTTGTGATGAATGGGATCAACATTTTCGGAGATGCGGTTTTTATTTTCGGATTTCATATGGGTGTGGCAGGTGCGGCTTTTGCATCGCTGATCTCCCGTATGATCGCCTGTGTGATCCTGATGGTCAGATTGTTCGATCCGAAACTGGAGATTACCCTGAAAGGGACAAAATTCGGCTGGAACCAAAGGATCGTCGGGCGGATCTTGCAGATCGGGATCCCGAGCGGTGTGGAAAACAGTATCTTTCAGTTGGGACGTGTGATCGGCGTCGGCTTCATTACGACGTTCGGAACGACGCAGATCGCGGCAAATGCGGTTGCGAACAATCTGGACGCGTTGGGAATCCTGCCGGCACAGGCGATGAACCTTGCGTTGATCACGGTGATCGGACAGTGTGTCGGCGCGGGAGATTATAAGCAGGCAGAATATTATGCGAAAAAATTAATGAAGCTTACTTATCTGATCAATGGGGTTTGCTGCATGACCGTGATCGCGACGATGCCGCTGACATTGAAATTATACGGGCTTTCAGCGGAAACGCTTGTACTGGCGGCAACACTTGTTTTGATCCACAACGGGTTTGCAGTGCTGCTTTGGCCGGCGTCATTTACATTGACGAGCGTGCTTCGCGCGGCAAATGACGTCAAATATCCGATGTGTATTTCCATGCTGTCCATGATCATTGTACGTCTCGGATTCGGGTATATGCTCTGTGTCGGGCAAGGATGGGGCGCGCTCGGCGTCTGGGCGGCGACGATTTTGGATTGGACGGTGCGTGTGATCTGTTTTGTGCGAAGATACAGAAGCGGCAAATGGAAACAATATTACCGGGCAGATGCCTAACGGCAGGATGAATGTGAGGAGGATATAACGATGAAATGGACAGAAATTGATAAAAAGCAATTTAAAATTTATGTGGCGATCGCATTTGGAATCCCGTTTTTACTCGGGCTCTTGATGTGGTACGGAAGCAGCCAGGGACGAAATATGAGTGTATTTCCGAATGCGCAGATGCTGTATCCGGCGGCAGGCGTCATGGTACTGTTGCTTGTCACAAAGAAAAAGGAAGAAGTACCGAGACGCTTTTTTATTTCTTATCTGATCACGACCGTACTGATGATCGGATGTGCGGTTGGAAGCGCATTTACAGATGACGCGATGGTATGGGCGGGAATGACCAATCTCGTGCTGATCTTCGGTAGTATCGTATGTGGGATCCTGATGCTGACGGAGAAACGGGAAAAGCGGATCGCCTGCGGATTAAAAGGGCAGAAATGGGGGCTATCTGTATTTTGCATTCTGCTGTTTGCGGCGCTTTACTTATTACGTCAGGTTATCGCCTGTATCATGGAGGGAGAACTGAGTGCTTTCACAAGTGTTCTGGCAGATCCGATGACGTGGTATCTGCTGGCAATCGTGCTGATTAATTATGTATTTGTGTTCATTGCGTTTTTCGGCGAAGAGTATGGATGGCGTTATTTCCTGCAGCCGATGCTCCAGAAACGATTCGGAAAACGGATGGGCGTGATCTTTGTCGGCGTCGTATGGGGGCTGTGGCATATGCCGCTTGATTTCTTTTTTTATACTGCGGATCCGAGTATGGGGCTGATCTCTGTATTTGGTCATCAGATCACATGTATCACGCTCGGGATCTTTTTTGCCTATGCTTATATGAAGACCGGAAATATCTGGGTTCCGACGATCCTGCATTTCCTGAATAATAATCTGATCGCAGTATTGGCGGGAAATATAAGTGAAGAAGTGATCGCAGGACAGGATATGTACTGGAGCGACCTGCTGCCGGCATTGCTGATAAACGGGATCTTGTTCGGGATCTTCCTGCCGGCGAAAGAGTTCCGGAAAGAAGAACCGGGAAACAAATCCGGAAAATCCGGAAAAGAATCCGGAAATGACGATGAAAACTCTTGCATTTGTGATACGTCTGACTTATAATGAAGTGCGTAAAATAAAATAAATTCTTCGGGGTCGGGTGTAATTCCCAACCGGCGGTATAGTCCGCGACCTGTCTTTATCCGTTATCTGTGATGTGAGCGGAGAAGAGACGGCTGAACCGGTGACTTTTATTTTCATGCGGAACGTTTCGATAGAGAATAAGAAGCAGGAGCATAGAGAAAGAATTCCGGTACCGACAGTAAAGTCTGGATGAGAGAAGAAAAGCAGAGCCATAGAGAATCAAGATGAAGAGGAATCCCCGTAAGAGACAGATACGGGGATTTTTTGGTATAGGAATTGGCAGAGCTTTTGTACATCGCCGCAAAGAATTTCTTTGAAAAGGAGAGGTCAAGAGATGAGTACACAGACAAATGCAGCAGTGAGAAATGAACAAAAACAGCGGATCGGGATTCGTACAATGGTGCAGGTCGGCATGTTGTCGGCGATCGCCACGGTATTGATGTTGTTTGAGATCCCGCTTCCGTTTGCACCGTCGTTTTACGAGATCGATTTCAGTGAAGTTCCGGTGCTGATTGGCTGCTTTACAATGGGACCGCTGGCAGGTGCGGCGATCGAGATGGTAAAGATCCTTTTAAATTTTCTGATCAACGGAACGGTGACTGCCGGAGTCGGAGAGATCGCCAATTTTCTGATCGGCTGCGCGCTGTGTGTTCCGGCAGGCCTGATCTACAAGAGACAGGGAACGAGAAAAGGCGCACTGATCGGGATGGCAGTGGGAACCGGAATGATGGTCATTGTCGGCTGCGTGATCAACGCATATGTGTTGCTGCCGGTCTATGCAAAGGCATTTCAGATGCCGCTGGATGCCCTGATCGGGATGGGAACGGCAGTGAATCCGAATATTACGGGGCTTTCAACCTTTGTGATATTTGCCGTAGCGCCGTTTAACCTGCTGAAAGGCGTTCTTGTGTCGGTGATCGTGCTGGCGATTTATAAGAAGATCAGCCCGATCTTCCGGATGAGGTAGGTTTAAGCAGTGCCGGAAGTTATTTTGGAGCTGAAATAAAATAGTTGCAGGAGATCAAAAAAAGGGAGTCGGGATTCTTTCTAAAGACCGTAGTTTACAGTCCGTGAGAAAGAATTCTGGCTCCTTTTTGAGATTGGAAAATATATGCATGGTGCAGTGTGATGCAGCCTTTCATTTACCGGGTTTCATTTATGATTTCAATATCCGTTTCTTCTTATATAAATAGTAAATGATGAACAGAACCGCGGTGGCGATCCATGTGACCGGATAGCTGTAAATGATCGCGTTGACCGTCGGTGAGATCTGTAAGACGACCGCGATCCAGATCAGCCGCAGAACACAGACGCCAAGCAGTGTGATCAAAGTGGGGATCATCACATCCCCCATTCCGCGCAGCGCTCCGGCGAGCACTTCGATAAATACGAAGAAAATGTAGCACGGTGTGATCAGCGCGAGCATATCGGAACCGATCCGGATGACGGACGGATCCTGCGTGAAAAGCCGGAAGAGCGGGACGCGGAACAGCATCAAAAATACAATTAAAATGACGGAAATGATACTGTCGATCCCAAGGCAGATCCGGACGCTTTTATGCACACGGTCATATTTGCGCGCACCGTAATTCTGTCCGACAAATGTAGTGATGGAGATTCCGATCGCACCGCTTACCATCCAGAAGATCGCATCCAGTTTTCCGTAAGCAGACCAGGCGGCGACAGTATCCGTTCCGAAGCGGTTTAAAGCAGCCTGGATGATGACGTTGGAAATACTGTACATCACTGATTGAAATCCGGCGGGAAGCCCGATCCAGAGCTGGGACTTCAGTACATTTTTGTGAAGCCGGATATCCCGGATCTTTAATGTTAAGATGCTGTGGGACGTCATCAGTTTGTGCGTGACGAGCAGCGCGCTGATCGACTGGGACAAAAAGGTCGCGTACGCTACACCTGCCACGCCGAGGTGGAAGACGATGACGAATAACAGATCCAGAAAAATATTGATGAAACAGCAGGCGATCAGGTAGTAAAGCGGATTTTTGGAATCTCCGACTGCGCGTAAAATACTGGATCCGACGTTGAAAATGAATACAAATAAAATTCCGGCAAAATAAATCCGCAGATACAAGGTGGAATTGGCGAGTAATTCTTCCGGAGTGTTCATCCAGCGAAGAAGCTGCGGGGCAAGTCCGATTCCAAGAGCGGAGATCACGATACTTCCGAGGATCGAAAACGCATAGGCGGTATGCAGGCTTTCCTTGACGGAGCGTTCGTCCTTTGCGCCGAAGAACTGTGCGATCACAACGGAGGCTCCGGAGGAAAGTCCGGTGAAAAATCCGACCACAAGATTGATCAGCTGTGTGGCGGATCCGCCCACACTTGCAAGCGCGGCTTTTCCGACGAATTGTCCGACGATCACGGTGTCGATCGTGTTGTAAAGCTGCTGAAAAAAGGTACCGAATACGATCGGAAAGAAAAAGAGCAGAAGCTGTCGCCAGATAATGCCCTCTGTGATCTGATTGATATTCTGTGTCTTTTGTTTCATGAAAAATAGCCTCCCTCAAGTCTATGATATTTCTACAGTCAATGGAACAGATAAGACCGAATTGACATTCATTTTCATTGTAGCATAATTCTTCCTTTTTTCCAGTGAAAGTGATAAGATGGACAAAGAAAATGAAACAAGTGAAACAGGGGCGATTCGGAGGGAGAAAATTTTGAGAGAAAATGGCGTTCAGCTTCAGATCCGAAAGAAGATAAAAGAGGAGATTTCATTTTTGCCGGATGTGAGACTCTACTATATAATAGAAGGAATGCTGGAAGTTAAGATCGGGGAAAAGCGTTATCGGATGAAAAAAGACGATATTCTGCTGCTTAATTTGGATGTAAGCAGCGGAAATGCAGAGACAGTCGGTGAAAAGAATTTAATCTGTGAGATCAGTATCGATAATCGTCTTTTGGCAGAACTTCTGGAAAATGAAAACGGGCGTTTCGTATGTAATAGTGTGGAACATCCGGGACAATCTTATGAACGGATGAAAAAGATCATACAGCAGATCCTGCGGCAGCGTGTGCTGAACCAGCATAAAACAAAAAGCTATGAGTATAGTCTGAGTTATCGGCTGTTAGATGAACTGATCGAACATTATTGGATCGTTAATTCAGAAATTCAAGTCAGCAGGGAAGTCACGGATCCGAGACTGGAAGAAATCCTGCGGTATGTACACTGTAATCATTCGGCACATATCAGTCTTGCCGAAGTTGCAGAGAAGCTGTACGTTTCAACTTCTACATTATCCAGATTTTTTAAAAAGCAGACAGGGATGTATTTTGCGGAATATGTGGGAAAAATACGTCTGCATTACGCGGAAAATGAATTGAAAAATACATCTCACAGCATCACGGAGGTTGCGATGCGCTGCGGATTTTCCAATGTACAGGCGCTGAATAAGGTGTTCCGGGAGAAACTGCAGATGACACCGACGGAATTTCGGGAACAGTGGGCGAAACGGAAAGAAAGGGAGGACGAGGATTGGAAAGAAGCTGTCCGGCAGGAGCTGCAGAAGACAGAATGGTTTTATGAAATGCAGGAACATGCAGTCGATCAGATTCGGATCGACACGTCAAGACAAAGTGAAAGCCGGCTGCGGAAGATCTGGAAGCGGGCGATCAATATTGGTTCCCTGCACCGGCTTGGGGAGGTGAACATACAGTTTCAGACACAAATGCTTGTGAAAGAACTTGGATTTACACACGTCCGCGTCTGGAATATTTTTTCGGAACCACTGATGATCACGGATGGAAAAAGAGCGGGAAATTATAATTACGATAAGATCGATCAGATCATGGATTTTCTGGCTGCAAATCATATCGCATTATATCTCGATTTCAGCCGGCGGATGGATGCGGCATTGATCTCAGAAAGTGAACCTTTGTATTATAAAGAAGAACACATCGCGTTTGATTCTAAAGAATTGTGGGAGTCGCTGCTGATCGACTTTTTGAGCCATCTTTCCAAACGATACGGCAAGTCGGAGGTGGAAAATTGGATATTTGAACTTGCAGACTTTGAAGATGGACTTTTAGTGGAACCAACAGGATTTTACGATTATTATGAAATGTATCGTTTCTTTTATCGTGCGGTAAAACGAGAATTTCCCAATGCAAAAGTCGGTGGATATTCCGCACCGCCCGGACGGGGAAAAAGTGCATTTCCGAAGTACCTGCGGTATTGCAGAAAAAACGATTGCGCGCCGGATTTTGTTGCCGTGATGATTTTTCCGTATGAAGCAGGAGAAAATGAAGTCGGGTATCGAAGAGTAGCCGAAGATCATTGGGAAAAGAATCTCTTGTTGTATTATCGTGAATGTATGGAAGCTGAAAATCTATCCTCCTGTGAGTTGTATGTATCTGAGTGGAATATGTCCCTGTCCAATCGGAATTTTTTGAATGACAGTTGTTTCAGAAGCGCTTATTTTGTAAAAATGATCAGTGAGATTTATAAGTTGACCGATATGATCTGTCTGTGGTTCGGATCTGACTGGATCAGCAATTACTATGATGCGAGAAGTATGGTGAATGGTGCGGGAGGAATTTTGACAAAGGACAATATAAAGAAGCCGATCTGGTATGCACTCTCTTTTTTGAATCAGCTGGGGGAAGAACTGTTTGCCGTTGGAGAACATTATCTGATCACACGGCGTAATAATGAAAGTTATATGATTTTGTGTTTTAATTTTAAACAGTTAGGTGTGAACTATTTCTATATCAAAGAAAATGAAGTGTCTTTGGGGCAGATCCGGGAGTTGTTTGAGAACAGTGATTCGATCCAAGTGGATATTCAATTGGAAAATTTGACGATAGGGGAGACATATATCGTTAAGAAACGGCAGATCAACAGTGAATACGGCTGTGTATTGACGGAATGGGCGGAGATGGGAATGGCTGTGGATCTGGAGCGGTCCGATATAAAATACATCGAGGGAAGATGTGTCCCGAATCTGGAAAGAGAACAACGGGAAGCGGAAGCGGGAAATGTGGAAATTTCCTGTGAGATCCGGGATCAGGAGATGATCTTGTATCATATTTATCCGAAGTGAGAATAGGAATCCTCTTAGGGCAATGTCATTAAGTTAAAACATTGAGTTGAATGTTTTTTGTAACAGAGATGGTAGAATTGAATTCTGCTATCTCTGTTTTCTATTTCAAAGCGTGGCAATTAGACAGATTTTCATCTGCCTAAAAAATAAGTATTCAATTAGGCAGTTTTATGCTACTCTGTATAAGAAACCATGAAAGATTTTTGCAGTTAGATCGCGTTCTCTGTGTCTACCTGGTCTTATTGGCACAAGATTTCTTGCAATTATGGTTTCTAAATCGGGTGATGTTGTTTCTCCATGATAAAATTTTCTGCACATATGTACTGCAACTGAAAAGTTAGCTTTATATGTATGTTTTCTTTGTTTTTTCTCAATGACTACGTGCGAGGTAATCATTTCTGCAAAGTTATACATAATTAAATGTGCATAAATTTCTTGTTTGATACACATCACCTTTTTTGAATGAAAATTTAACATTTCCACTGTATATTTGAGATCCCGAAAAGATGTTTCAATCCCCCATCTTCTTGCATATAAACCTTTTATAGTTTTCGCAGGATATTCCATTCTACTTAAATTTGTAAGAACAGTCTCATAAGTATCTTTCGTGATTTTAAAGCGTACAATTCTAAAATTTAGTTTGTAGAATTGTATAGGGTCATTTTTTCGGAGCTTGTTTGAGAGAAAATCAAATGTTGTGCTGTGCGGAATAAATTTATAGTGATTTTTATCTTTTGCAAAAAGTTCTTTCATTTCGTTTGTCTGCTTTCGCGTTAATTTTAAAGATATGTCAACATCAAACTCTTCCTCATCTGGAAGCTCAAAACCATTCTTCATTCCTTTTGTCCCATCTTTGATACGAATAAGAAAAAACCAACCTTTTTCTTGTATATGTGCCATGTTATTGTAGGACTCATATCCTCTATCTGCTATTAAAAGTGCTTTTGGAATATTGGAACGGTCGACCATCTCCTGTAAAGCTGCGTGTTCATTTGTATTCATTTTCCCTTGAATCACAACATCCGTATACAAACGTTTTTCTAAATCATAAAGAGCATTTAGATGGAGAAGATTATAGGGCTTTTGCCCATTGGTTCCAGGATGATAAGACGTTGTATCATCAGGATTTGTTGCTATTTGTATATCCGTTCCATCCACAGCAAGAACCGCCATGTTCTCCTTTGTTCTTTTCAAAATCCTGGATGTAAATCCATCGAAAATAACCTTGAAAGCTTCGGGTTTTATTTTTAGCCGTTGTTGAACGAAAGCAGATGCAGATGGTAAATCTGATGTATTAAAGAAATCAATAAGCTCATTCGTAAGACTTTTGCTTTCCATTCCAATAATGCTTTTAATGATAGTTGAAAATGGAAGCTTGCGATTTCTTGAGAAATCACGCCTGGGATTCCTAATATAATCGGTTACGTTATTAGAGAGTAGTTCAATTTCAGAAAGTAAAATTTTTTTAATTTGTTTTGGTTTCATATATGTCCTCCTTGCAATCAAGATTTTCTTAATTACAAGGGCAGCTCTCGCTACTTCATCAATTATTCAGTAGCGAGAGCTGCCGCATATTTTCAACCTTATGTCAACACTTTTTTAAAAATCAGAAAAAAAGACCCCTATACCATTTCTGATATAGAGATCTTAAATTGTCATCTTAACTTAATGACATTGCCTCTTAGGGGGATTCTTTTTTTGGTATAAGCAGTCGCCAAAGTCCGGGCTTGCCCGAGACCTTGGCGACTGCTTACAATCCCGGAATGTGCCTTTTGGCACTTACGGTGATTTATAAGAAATTGCACTTTATGCAACAAAATTATAAAAATGTTGCGCGAAAAAAGTGAACCAAATCAATACTGCAAGAAAAAAGCATGTTTGTGAAACTGATGAAAAGAAAAAAAGTATGAAAAACGATATAGTAAGACTAACGAATATAGCAACAGCGTTTGAGAAAGGAGAAAGAAAGATGGCAATCGCAATGCGAATCAGTTTTACGGATGTGCTCAGAGACGGCACGTTGAAAAATGTGTATGTGAATGGAAAAAAGATGGGGTATCGTTTTGATGTTCGTCTCTCATATTATCGCGGACATTTTCTGTCCGTGATCGATGAACTGACGGTTTCCGTCGACGGGGAGGAAGTAGAACCTCAGGACATTACATTTTGCCTGCACGGAAAAGAATTCGGCATCAGTCAATTACATGAGGCGACAACTGAGTTCTGGGGAATCAAAGAACCAGCGACGATCAAAATATTCCGGGAGGGCGGACTCGAGAAAGGGGAACATGAAGTCGACTTCCATCTGGTGTTCCGTTCCCCGTATATGCCGATCGGAGAGCAGGCATTTATGCCATGGGACAGCTCACAGTGCAAAATTTTGACGGTGGAATCATAGAGGAGGAACGATCATGGGAAATGTAAAATTAGGTGTGACGCTGTATTCTTTTACAAAAGAATATTGTGAGGGAAGTATGGATCTGGAAGATTGTATCCGTACTGCAAAAGAAATGGGAGCGGAGGGATTTGAAATTGTCGCAACACAGATGGTTCCGTCTTATCCGTATATAAGCGACACGTTTTTGGGGGAGATCAGATCGATCTGTGACTGCTATGATATAGAGCCGGTTTGCTACGGAGCCAACATGGACTGCGGTCTGCGTTATGACAGACGGCTGACGGAAGACGAGATGGTAGAGCGGGCGATCCTCGATATACGCAGTGCGAATAAAATGGGATGCAAAGTGATCCGTCAGCAGTATCTGCTCAGTCCGAACGGACTTGCACGGATCGCGCCATATGCGGAAGCTTATGGAGTGAAAGTGGGGATTGAGATCCATAATCCGGAGACGCCGAACTCACCGGCAATGATGGCATACCGGGAAGCCATCGACAAAAGCGGATCGAAATATATTGGTTTTGTGCCGGATTTCGGATGTTTTGCGACAAAACCGAACAAGCCGCATTGGGATGAAGCATTAAAGAACGGCGCGGATTTACGGCTTCTTGAGATGGCAAGAGATATGCGGTACGATGCCGTACCGATGGAAGAGGCACAGAAACGTTTGAAAGAGAACGGAGCAACGACGCTGGAACTTGCGCTCTTACAGGAAATGTACGCGTTTCTTCAGTTTAAGAAAGACTGTAAAAAAGAATTGGAGGGGCTGAAAGAGATCATGCCGCATTGTTTCCACATGCACGGAAAATTCCATTATCTGTACGAAGATCTGACAGAGGCGAGCATCCCTTACGAGGAAATCTTAAATGTGGTAAAAGAGTCTGACTATAATGGATATATTGTCTCGGAATATGAGGATCACGAGTCTGGAAACGCATTGTTGATGACAGCAAGACATCAGCAGATGATGCGGAAGATTTTGGAAAAGTAAGAGCAAAGGAAGAGGATAAAGGGTATGGGCGAGAAAAAGTTAGCAACTAAAATGGCTGTATATTGTTATGGATTTGGAGATCTTGCGTCACAGTTTGTCTGGACGTTTGTGGGATCATATCTCACTATTTATTATACAGACATTGTTGGGCTTGCGCCGGCGGCAATTTCCGCAATTATGCTGATTGCGCGTATATGGGATGCGATCAATGATCCAATGATGGGAGCGATTGCGGAACGTTCCCACTCAAAATTCGGAAGATTCAGACCTTGGATTGCTTTTGGATGTCCGTTTTTGGCTGTGTTTGGAGTTTTGACATTTACAAATCCATTTGGCGGATCTTCCACGGCAGGAGTATTATGGGCGGCGGTCACATATATCATCGCCGGAATGCTTTACACATTGGTGAATATTCCTTATGGTGCTATGCCGGCAGTTATGAGCGAGGATGCAGAGCAGAGAACGCTAATGAATGTTTCAAGAAATATCGGTATGAACGTAGGGATGCTGATCGTAAATGCTGCAACAGCAGGAATTGCTTTGTATTTTTCAGGTGCAGGAGCAGAAGTTGCGAATGGACATGGATATACGATGACAGCTGTTATTTATGGCGCTGTTTCGATTCCATTGTTTTTGATTGTATTTTTTACTTCAAAAGAAGTAATCCATCCAATTGGAAAACCACAGAAATTTTCTGTAAAAGATACGATTGGAAATTTGGTGAAAAATAAATATTTGATGGTGATTTCTTTAGTAATGTTGTTGGTGATGACAGCATATATGGGAAGAATTGCGGTGACGGCTTATTATGTGATCTATTGTCTGGGATCATATTCATTGATTGCCGTTATTATGACGATTCCATCAGTTGGAAGTATCATAGGCTGCTTGTTTGTACCGATGCTGACGAGGAAATTTGGGAAAAAGAAAGTGTTTATGCTCAGTACATTGGTAGATGGAATTGCATTATTTCTTACATACTTGATTCCGTTTGATAATATTGCAATGATCATTGCGGCGAGCTGTCTGTTTGGACTTTTTAATTTTGCGATGCCGTTGTCGTTATCTATGGTAGCGGATTCTGTTGATTATATGGATTATAAAAGTGGAGTCAGAACAGACGGAACAGCTTATGCAACATATGGACTTGCTACAAAATTAGGAAATGCGATCGGAGGGGCCGCAGGAGTTGTTTTATTAGCAGCGTTTGGTTACGTTGCTAATGCACAGCAGACACCGGAGACGATGCAGGGAATCAATATTGTTGTGAATCTTGTACCGGCGATTCTGTACTTTCTTGCAACATTAGCCTTATTATTGTGGACAATGTCTGATAAAGAGGCAGATGAAATCCGGGAGAAACTGGCAGGAAGAAGACGACAGGCAGAAGAAAGAACGGAGGTGGAGTGATTTGAAATTAGGATTTGTAAGTGCAATTCTTGATACATGGACCTACGAGGAAATGATGGATTTTGCAGCAGACCACGGATTTGAGTGTGTGGAAGTTGCATGCTGGCCGCAGGGAAAAGCGGAGAGAAGATATGCCGGTGTGAGCCACATCGATGTGGATCGTGTGCTGGAAGATGACGCATATGCGAAACACATTCTGGATTACAGCAAAGAGAAAAATGTAGACATTTCTTCTCTGGCATTCTATCCGAACACAATGGACGGAGATCTGGAAAAGAGAGCGGCAGCAGTTGCACATCTGAAAAATGTAATCCTTGCAAGCGCAAAACTGGGCGTCGGCATGGTGACAACATTTATCGGAAGAGACCAGACAAAGACAGTGGAAGAGAATCTGGAACTGGTGAAAGAAGTATGGTCGTCGATCATCAAACTGGCAGAAGAAAATGATGTGAAAGTTGCGATCGAGAACTGCCCGATGTTGTTCGGACCGGATCAGTGGCCGGGCGGACAGAACCTGATGACAACACCAAAGATCTGGAGAGAAGTGTTCAAGATTCTGGACAGCGACAATCTCGGAATCAACTATGACCCGTCTCATTTTGTATGGCAGATGATCGATTACATCAAACCGATCTATGAGTTTAAAGACAAGATCTTCCATGTACATTATAAAGATATCAAAGTATACAGAGACCGCCTGAATGACTGCGGAATCATGGCTTATCCGCTTGATTTCATGTCACCGAAACTTCCGGGGCTCGGCGATGTAGACTGGGGTAAATATGTATCAGCATTGACAGACATCGGATTCGACGGATATACATGTATCGAAGTAGAAGATAAAGCGTTTGAGGGAAGCAAAGAAAAAGTGGAAGATTCCCTCGTATTAAGTCAGAGATACCTGAAACAGTATGTAATCTAACAGCGAGGAAGAAAAACAAGCGGCTGCGAAGCAGACATTTGTTTTTACCCGAGCTGTTAACGAAAGAATCAGAAGCGCGTAAGCGCGACAGACGCGAATGCGGCTGGATTCTTGAGTTAGTGTGCGGAAGCACGAACGAAGTGAGTATTTACTTTTGTGCATACGACGATAGCGAAAGAATCGGGAGTGCGTAAGCGCGGCAGACGCGGATGCGGCTGGATTCTTGAGCGGATGGTGGGCGGCAGAAATAATAGGATCAAGGAGAAAAACAATATGAAAAAATTAAAAGTAGGAATCATCGGCTGTGGAGGAATTGCGAATCAGAAGCATTTTCCGGCATTAAAGAACAATGAGGATTTGAACGAGATGGTCGCATTTTGCGATATCATTGAGGAACGCGCGGAGAAAGCGGCAAAGGAGTATGGCGCTGACGGAGCGAGAGTGTATACGGATTATAAGGAACTTCTTGCAGATCCGGAAGTGGAAGTCGTACATATTTGTACACCGAATGTTTCGCACAGTGAAATTGCGATCGCGGCATTTGAAGCAAAGAAGCATGTGTACTGTGAAAAACCAATGTCACATTGTACGGAAGAGGCAGGGAAGATGGTGGAAGCATGGAAGAAATCCGGAATGCAGTTTACGATCGGATATCAGAATCGTTTCCGGGCAGAAGTGCAGAATCTCCATGCGGCATGCGAAAAAGGAGAACTGGGAGAGATTTATTACGGAAAAGCCCATGCAGTGCGGCGGCGTGCGGTTCCGACATGGGGCGTATTTATGGACAAAGAACAGCAGGGAGGCGGACCGCTGATCGACATCGGAACGCATGCTCTGGATATCACATTGTGGTGTATGAACAATTATGATGTGGACAGTGTAACCGGTTCAGTATTCTATAAATTAGGAAATCTTCCGCAGGCGACGGAGGGGAACTTATTCGGACCGTGGGATCCGGAAACTTATGAGGTAGAAGATTCCGCGATGGGATTCATCAAAATGAAAAACGGAGCGACGATCAATCTGGAGGCAAGCTGGGCTTTGAACATGCTGGATTCCAGAGAGGCGTCCACGACACTTTGCGGAACCGAAGCAGGCGCAGAGATCCATTCCGGAATGAGTTACCCGAAAAATGAGCTGATCTATAACCGGGGAAGAAACGGACAGTTGATGGAGGAGACGATCTCACCGACCGGAAGTGTTGCATATTTCGGCGGAGGAAGCGGAGAAGAGGGCACGATCGACAATCGTCAATGGTTAGAAGCTGTATTAAACGGAACGGAGCCGCTTGTAAAACCGGAAGAAGCATTGGCAGTGACAAAGGTGCTGGATGCGATTTACCGGTCGGCAAAAGAAAATCGGGAGATCAAATTCTGAGAAGCAGCAGAGCTTGAAAAATGATAAGATATGCAAAAAACGTCCGTCGGGCGTTTTTTAGCATAGTGACAATGGAGGGAATAGAATGAAGACAGTTAGGATCGCAATAATAGGACATGGGTTTATGGGACATGAACATGAAGCGATGTTGTCCGAAATGGACGGGATTCAGTTAGTAGGAATTTCAGATATTGATCCTGTACAATTGGAAGATGTGAAAAAAGGGATCAAACGATATCAAAATAATGAAGAACTGTTTGCGGATCCGGAAGTGGACGTAGTATTGATCGCGGCAAATAATAATCAGCATCATGATCTTGTGATTCAGGCGGCGCGTGCCGGAAAGGATGTAATCTGTGAAAAACCGGTTGCAATGTCTTTGGAAGAATTGGATGATATGGTGCGGGTCACAGAGGAATGCGGCGTGAAATTTACAGTCCATCACCAGAGAAGAATGGATCCGGATTTTCGTATCATGAAAGAAGTATACGACCAAAAAGAGCTGGGTGAAGTGTATATGCTGAAGAACAGTCTGTATGGATTTAACGGCAATATGCATGACTGGCATATCTATAAGAGTGAGGGCGGCGGAATGCTTTATGATTGGGGCGTCCATCTGCTCGATCAGATTCTTTGGATGATGCCGGGGGCAAAAATCACTTCTGTATATGCAGATATCCGAAATGTGATCAATGAAGAGGTTGATGATTATTTTAAAATCCTGCTTCGATTTGACAACAATGTTACCGCAGAAGTGGAGCTTGGAACTTATGTGCTGACGGATAAAGAACAGGATAAATGGTTTGAGCGGCATTGGATCATGAGTGGAAATAAAGGAACCGCATATGTGGATGGTTTTGATCCGGAGGGGAAAATTGTACGTACGACAAGGCTGCTTTCTAATGCAGGAAACGGAAGAACGATGACAGCAGCAGGACCGACACGCTCATTTGGACCTCCGGCGCCGGGAATCTTAACGACAGAAGCGTTGCCGGAAGTAAATACATGTCACAGAGATTATTTTGAAAACTATATAAAGGCTTATAATGGTGAAGAAGAATTTTTAGTAAAAATATCGGAGACACGAAGAGTGCTGGCATTGATGGATGCAGTAAGAGAATCCGGCCGCACAGGAAAGTCAATAGCATTTGAATAGAGAGGCTGAATAAAGCGGAAGATCAGGAGGAGAAGTTATGTATCAGTATAACAGAAAGGGACCGAAGCGAGGTGTGGCATTGTACAGCTATTCGGCAGAGTTCGGTTTGGAAAAAACACTGGAAGATTGTTTTGAGGATGTACGTGATATGGGAGCCCATGGGATTGAAATTCTTGCGAATACTCATATCGAAAATTACCCGTATCCGACAGATGAGTGGGTGGAGCAATGGTTCCGGCTTTGTGACAAATATGAGGTGGTTCCGGTAGAGTATGGGAATTGGATCGATTCTCATGTGTTGGGAGAACGGGATCTGACGACCGAAGAATCTTATGAGATGCTCGCAAGAGATATCCGACTGGCGCACAGACTTGGATTTTCTGTAATGCGGACAAAGATGCCGGTTATTTCCGATACTTTGGAACCGGTGAAAAATTGGAGAGAAATTATAAAAATGGCGCTGCCGCTGGCAGAAAAATTAGGGATCAAAATGTGTCCGGAAATCCATACGCCGACCAATTTAAAAAGTGAGATGGTCAATGACTTTATAGCATTTATAGAAGAGACCGGAACAAAGAATTTTGGGTTGAATATTGATTTCAGCGTATTTCGCACGGAATTTGCTGAGCATGAGTACAGAGATCCGAATTATGTTCCGAACAAACCGGAAGATTTGATCCCGCTTCTTCCATATGTGTACTGCTGCCATGCGAAATTTATTCACATGAACGATGCATTTGAAGAGACGACGATTCCATATAAAGAAATTATAGAAGTTCTGAAAAATCAAAATTGGGATGGATACCTGCTTAGCGAATATGAGGGAGCAGACAAATATGATGCCGGTTATGAGGTTGGTCAGACTTTGCGGAAACAACATATTATGCTGAAAAATTATATTGGAGATTAGGAGGGGACAGTGATGGAACGAGAAGTGATTCAGTCCGTAGGGTTTCGGAATATAAAAGAAGATGGCAAGATCACGGGATTTCAGATGAAAATCCGTCTGCCATATTATAGGGGGATTTTTTTGAGCCAACTGCGTCCGGGAACATTATTTGTGGATGGAGAACGGTTTGAAAAAGAAGAAATTATATGGAATATTGACGGCGAAGATTATACCTATGAGGAAATGAAGAGTGATTATAAAACACACTGGGCGGTGACAAAGCCGGCAGTGATTAAAGTAAAAAAAGCCGGGGGACTTAGTCAAGGGTATCATGATCTTGTTTATGGTTTTTGTTTTACTTCTTCTTATATGCCGCCGATCATGCAGGATACACTGGATCCGGATTCGGAAAGTGATATCTTTCTTCCGGAATTTGGACATCATGTCAATAAAAGACGACTGTTGATCGTTTAAGTGATTCTGTATGGAGGAGATCAGATAGATAAATAAGCGAGCAGATAAATGATGATCAGGTTGTTGGGAGTTTCTTTTCTTTTGGGTAAAAAAATGATATGATGGTAAGGAAAAAGAAAAGGAGACTGCTTCGGAAAAAGACCGGAGAGAGATTGGAAAACCGATGGATTCGATAGAGACATTGCTTACATATTATAATAGAAGCGACAAGAACAGTATAGATCATGCAGTGATTGAGAAAATTCTGGAAAATATCCATTCGCTGAAAAATGCGACGATTTATGATCTTGCGGAAATGTGCTATTCATCGCCTGCCACGATCAGCAGACTGATGCGTAAACTTGGATTTGAGAATTATATGGAGTTTAAAGCGCAGATCGGAAATGCATTGAAAAATTTCCGTTATTTTAATCGGAATTCAAATGGTATGGAGATGAGCGGGGATTCGGATCCGGTACCGGAGTATTTTCAAATGCTGATTCAAAAGATTCTGATTCTAAAAGAAAGGATCACATATCAGCAGATTGCGGAGATTTCGGATCATCTTCATCAGGCAGAGAACATTGCATTTTATTCAAGTCAGGAGGGGATGCTTCATGTGCTGCAAAAAGCGATGATCCTATCAGGGAAAAAAGCGAATGTATATGAAGATATTTCGACGCAGGAAGACAGCCTGAAAGCAGTCGGTGAAAATACGGCGGTCTTTGCTGTGATTCCTGATCTGCTCGAGATGACGCCGCTTCGATCGATCTTAAAAAAAGCAAAAAGACAAGGGGCGTTTATCATTTCCATCTGCTCTGATCCGCAAAATGCCTATGAAAAATATTCGGATCTGCAGATTGGGTTTGAGGGAACAAAAACATCTATGGATACCTATTTATTTATGATTCTTGTGAATTTGATACAGACGGATTATTGCAGGCGATATGTGGAAGAGGTCTTGGAAGAACTTTATGAATGAAAGGATAAGGGGCACCGTTTTGGTGTCTCTTTTTAGGTTTAAGATCATGGCAATATACAAAGAAGATCGTTCAGGATCCACGGATAAAACCGCATGTTTCAAAAACAGAAACTAATTTCTTAATAAAGACTTGTGCGGCAAAAAACAGAAATTTTTTTATAGGACAGCGGAAGAAAAAAGAAAAAGACCGTGCTAAGATAAAGAAAAACGAAAAAATGGAGGCGGATACAGCATGTTTGACAACTATTTGATCAGAAAAGACAGTCTGGAAAATGTCTATGAAAACAAAAAAGCGGTCGGATTCCGGTTTGCCGTGCGGATCGCGGATTACCGGGGATGTTTTTTGTCTTTGCACAACGGATATTATATCGAGTGCGACGGCGTGGAATATCCGAGAGAGCTGCAGAAGTTTGAAGTCAACGGAAAAGCGCCGCGTGATTTTGAAGAGATCAAAACCTGTGTGTGGGAGCATTGGAATTTTGACGATGAGGCGTATGTCTATGTGGAGAAAGAGGGAGGTCTGGAGCCGGGGATGCATCGGATCAAGCTGCAGCAGTCGATCCTGTCCCAGTATGGTTATATGCCGTGGGATGAAGAGTGGCTTGTGAACCCTCCGGTTCCGGGACATGGCGCAGGCGCCGGGAAGACGGTCAATATTTGTGAATTTGAATTGGAACTTCAGAAAGGAGCGTGATCGGCATGGCGATCAAACGGGGTGTTTCATTATACAGTTATCAGCAGGCACAGTTTTTTGGAAAGATGAACTGGAAAGACCAGATCGTGGAGGTGCACGATCATTTGAAGACAGACGGGATCGAGATCATCGATGAAGCGACGATCCGGGATTATCCGTTCCCATCGGAACAGTTTATTTATGATTGGAATAATTTTATGGCAAGATATGATATGCAGGCGGTAACGATGGACATTTATCTGGATGTGCATCAGTTCCGGGATCATATCATGACTCATCGGGAAGCGGCGGAACGTTTGAAAAATGACATCAAACTTGCGGCAAAATTGGGATTTAAAAATGTACGTTCTCTTTGTCTTGTTCCGATCGACGTGATCGAGATGGCGCTTGAGACGGCGGAAAAATACAATGTGAAGATCGGAAAAGAAATTCACGCGCCGCTTCCGATCAAACCGGGGACACGCGTGCAGCCGAAAACAGGAATGGCGTCGGCGCTGGATTTCAGAATGTCGGAACAGATCATGGAACTGGCAGACCGTACGGGAAGCAAACATGTCGGATTAGTGCCGGATTTCGGGATCTTTCAGCACTCGCCGTCACAGGTTGCGATCGATTATTGCAAACGTCATGCAAAAATAAAAGAGAGCATTGATTTTATTTTGGAACACAGCAAAGAGTACGAACTGGACGATATGATACGGGTTCTCGGAGAGAAATATCCGGAGCACGGACTGGCAGAGTCGGAGATCGAGCGGATGTCGCTGCACCGTTCTTCAGCGGATCCGGAAGACATTATCGATATTATCCCGTATATTGTCAGCATTCACGGTAAATTTTACAATATGACCGAAATTCCGGGAAAACCGGGATGTTATGAAGATGCGTGTATTGATTATGAGACGCCGATGAAATATTTGAAGCAGTATGGCTATGACGGTTATATCAATTCTGAATATGAGGGACAGCGGGATCAGCAGGATCGCGGAATGGAATATCTTCCGGATGACGTGGAGCAAGTCAGAAGACATCATGAAATGCTGCGTCGTTTGATCGGGGAGTAAAGTTGTAATGAAAGCGAATTGCATTAGTAAGAAAACGAAATAAAAATGTAACAAATGTAATAAAAACGAAAAAAGTGGAATATACTCTATTAGAAAATCAAATGAAATAAAAAGAAAGGATTCTTTTGCGCACAGCAAGGGAGTAATAGAGTATATGAGAAAATCAAAGAAAATCATAGCGGCATTTGCCGGAATCACAGGAACTGTTGTTCTGACCGTCGGATTCGTGAGTCAGGCGGCGGAAGCAAAGCAGGCGTTTCGGATTTTGTCGCCGACGCCGATCCATATGGCGGAAGCCGTGCCGTGGGAAGCATGGAAAGAATTGAATGAGTCCGTAAAACAGGCGAAACTGCAATATGAAGAGCAGAAACGGATCGAGACGGAGAAAAAAGCGGCGGAAGAAGCCCGGATCGCAGCGGAACAGGAAGAGGCAGCCAGGGTTGCAGCGGAACAGGCAGAGGCAGCACGGGTCGCAGCAGAGCAGGAAGCAGCAGCCCAGATTGCGGCAGAGCAGGAATCGTCGGCACAGGCGGAAGCAGCGAGTGCCTCTGCAGGAAACGGAAATATATCGGCGGAGCAGGAACTTTTAGCGGCGCTGATCTTCTGTGAAGCGGGGAATCAACCCTATGAGGGACAGGTTGCAGTCGGCGCGGTTGTGATGAACCGTGTGAGAAGCGGAGCATATCCGGACAGCATTGCGGAAGTGATCTACCAGTCCGGGCAGTTTACTCCGGCGATGACAGGATGGCTTGATACGGTTCTGGCGGAGGGAAGCTACACGGATTCGGCGATGCAGGCGGCAGCAGACGCGCTCTCCGGAAGCAGTCCGGTCGGTGATCTGTTGTACTTTGACTGTGGAGGATACGGCTATCAGATCGGCGATCATTATTTTCATTAGCGTTTGTGGGAAAGGAATAAAATAAGTGTTACAGAAAAGTTAAAATTGCGTAATCTTTATTTATGGTGTATAATAGCAGAACGGTGCTTAGCTTTTTGTATAGGCGACGAGCCAAAGTCCGGGCTTGCCCGTGACCTTGGCGACTGCTTACAATCCCGGAATGTGCCTTTTGGCACTTCCGGTGATTCTGCATCAGTTTGAGAAAGGAATAATGATTATGCGATTACATTTCAAACGAAGATTGTCCATGAGCCTTGTACTTGTGAGCCTGCTCGTTGTATTGAGTTCTGCATCCTATGTGCTGGCGGAAGATTCCGAAGTGCTGCAGCAGCAGACAAACGCACTGCAGAACGAGCTGGACGGGATCAATCAGGAGATGGTGGCGGTAAGTGACGAGATCGCGTCGCTTGAGATGGAACAGTCATTGATCCAGTCGGAGATCATGCGTCTTCAGGACGATCTTGTCGTGGCACAGGAAGAGGAAGATCAGCAGTATGAGGATATGAAGACCCGGATCAAGTTCATGTATGAGAATGGAGACGCGACGCTTTTAGAGCTGCTGTTTTCTGCGGAAGATCTCGGTGATTTTCTGAATAAGGCAGATTTTATCCAGTCGATCAGCGATTATGATCGTGAGATGCTGGACGAACTCCGCACGATCCGCGAAGATATTTCCACCAAACAGGAAGTTCTTGCGGGACAGCAAAATGATATGGCGACAGTGCAGCAGGAACTCGTTGCCAAACAGGCGGAATTGCAGCAAAAGGCTGCGGAGACGGCGACAGATCTGGAAGCGTTCCGGGCACAGCTGGCGGCGGCAAGAGCTGCGGAGACGGCGGCGCTTCCGACAAGCGGCGGTATTGTGGATGGGACGATCCTCCATACCAATGCGACCGAGGTGGCGGCAAGTGATGCGGAATTACTGGCTGCGATCATCGAATGTGAAGCATATCAAGATTATAATTCATTGCTGGCAGTTGCGACCGTGATCATGAACCGGCTGGAAGATCCGAGATTCCCGGATACGATTCCGGAGATCATTTATGCGACCAATCAGTTTGAACCGGTCAGCAGAGGTATGCTGGATGTTGTTCTGGCAAGAGGCGCGAGCGATCTTTCCCGTCAGGTGGCGCAGGATGCGTTGAACGGCGCGCGGCTTCAGGCGGTGTCGGACTGCTACTTTTTCCTGTATGCGGGAGCGACATCACATTCGGGCGTGAATGTGGGCGGCAATGTGTTCTTTCAGAGCTGGTAATCGTTGGCGGCAAAGTTGTGGATAAAGGGACGACCGAAAGAACAGCGAAAAACAGCACAAAGAACAAGCATAAGAACAGAGATAAAAGTGAAACAAAAGGCGGAGAGAGCATGGCGCGCAGTACATCGGCGGTTATGCGATCTCTGCTTTTTACTGTTTTTTTGGCCGCAGGCGAATGAGGGATTGAAGGACAGTAAAAAATGAGAAGAGGAGGGAATGGAATGAGAGAAGTGATATCGCTGCAGACAACGATCTTCCTGCTTGTATGGATCGGATATGTCGTGAAAAAAAGGAAGATCATCGGATCGCAGGGGCAGAAGAATCTGACGGATCTCGTGATCTATGTGATCTTACCATGTAATATTTTGAAAGCATTTATGGCGGGACAGGCAGGAGAACATCTGAAAGATTATCTTGTGATCCTGGGGATCTCCATTGCGATCCAGATTTTCTGTACATTTTACGGAAAAATTGTCTATCGAAAAGAAGCGATCGGAAGACGAAAATGTCTGGAGTACGGTACGATCTGTTCCAATGCGGGATTTTTGGGAAATCCGATCGCGGAGGGAGTCTTCGGAGCGGAGGGACTGGTTCTGGCGAGTTTCTTTTTGATTCCACAGCGTATTATGATGTGGTCTGCCGGACTTGCAGTGTTTACCGGGAGTACCGATCGAAAGGCGACAGCAAAAAAAGTGCTGACCCATCCGTGTATCATTGCTTGTGTGATCGGATTGATCCTGATGTTGGGGAAAATAAAACTGCCCGCCGGAATCGATGGAGCGATCTCGGCATTGGGGAATTGTAATACGGCAATGTCTATGGCGGTGATCGGAATGATCCTTGCAGAGATCGACTGGAAACAGTTCTGGGATCCGTCGGTGCTCCGGTATGCCGTGCACCGGCTGCTTGTGATCCCGGCGTGTGTGTTTGCGGCATGTTATTGTCTTGGCGTGAGCCGGGATGTGCTCGGTGTGAGCGTACTTTTGACTGCAATGCCTGCGGGTGCGACAACCAGTATCCTCGCGGAAAAATATGGAATGGAATCGGAATTTGCAACGAAGATGGTCGTCGTATCGACTTGCATTTCTCTGCTGACGATTTGTTTTTGGAGTACGATACTGAAATAAAAAAGTTGACAACCCTCCGGATTTGTTATACAATCGCGAATGTAACATTTTTGTAATAAATGTAACAAAAACGAAAAAGAAATAAAATTCGGAGGGATTACAAGATGTATTTTAATAAAAAAATGAGGAAAAGACTGGCGGTGACGACGGCAGGTCTGGTGCTTGCACTTGGAGTGAGCGTGCAGGCGGCGGAGCCGCGGGAGGATGGAGCGCGCCAGAGGGCGACCCCTGTCACAGCCGTGCAGGAAACGATGCAGACAACGTCAGCGGAAGCGGTTGATTTCGGAATGGAACAGGCAGAGACAGAACAGTCGGCGATTTCCATGGATCATCTGACGGATCCGCTGCATGCGGAAGAAACAGTACAGTTTCGTGCGAGAGAGATCGAGGAAGAAGCGATTCGGGCAAGACAGGAACAGATCACACAGGAGCGTGCGGCAGCCGAGCAGCAGAAAGTGACGCTTACGCCGGAGGAACAGGTGCTGCTTGCGTCCATCATTTTCTGTGAAGCGGGAAACCAGCCGTACGAGGGACAGGTTGCAGTCGGGGCGGTGATCCTGAACCGGGTGAAAAGCGGAAGTTATCCGAACAGTGTCGCAGAGGTGATCTACCAGCCGGGGCAGTTCGGACCGGCGATGACCGGTTGGCTGGATACCGTGCTTGCGTCGGGAAGCTACACGTCGACAGCGATGCAGGCGGCGGTTGATGCCGCAGCCGGAAGCAATCCGATCGGAGACTGCCTGTATTTCGGAAACGGAGATTACGGGATTTTGATCGGAGATCATTACTTTCATTAAGGTATTTCATTAAGATATAGTTAAGATGTAGGAACGAAAAGCATGCAGTTCTTGGGAAAACCGGGGAGGGGCATGCTTTTTTGTTTTTGTTCCGCTATTCCCTCATGCTCTGTTTTGTGGTATTCTATATAGAAGATGCTTCCCCAAAGGGAACACTTATATTGAAAGTGTTTGCTTCGGGGAAGGCAGATGATGCAAACCGATTTGGGAGGTATAAGTAAAGATGAGATTGAGCCAGTTATTGGAACGATTAGAATATGAAGTGGTACAGGGAACAGAGGATATTGCGATCACAACGTTGATCAATGACTCGAGGAAAGTAGAGCCGGGCAGTGTGTTTGTATGTATCAGCGGCGCGGTATCGGACGGACATCGTTTCGCGGCGGAAGTTGCGGATAAGGGCGCGGCGGCGCTGATCGTGGAAAAAGAGGTGGAAGTGCCCGGGGATGTGACCGTGATCCGCGTGGAGGACACCCGGTATGCACTGGCTCTGATGTCGGCGGCATATTTCGGCTATCCTGCAAATAAGCTGAAGATCATCGGGATCACCGGGACAAAGGGAAAGACGACAACAACCTACATGATCCGGTCGATCCTCGAAGAGGTCGGACGTAAGGTAGGACTGATCGGAACGATCGAGGCGATCATCGGAGAGAAACATATCCCTGCGGCAAATACGACACCGGAATCTTACACGATCCAGAAATATTTTGCCGAGATGGTGGAAGCCGGATGTGACACGGTTGTGATGGAAGTATCCTCTCAGGGGCTGATGCTGAACCGGACAGCCGGCATTTCGTTTGAGATCGGGATTTTCACCAATCTGGGAAAAGACCACATCGGTCCGAACGAGCATGCGGATTTTGAAGATTACAAACGCTGTAAGGGACTGCTGTTCAAACAGTGTGAGCTTGGAATCGCCAACGGAGACGATCCGTGGTTTGAAGATGTGTTCAAAGAGGCAACCTGCAAAGTGGAGACGTTTGGATTTGAGGAGAAAAATGATCTGCGGGCGGTGGATACCCGACTTGTCAGCAGACCGGGATATCTCGGCGTTGCCTATCATGTGGCGGGGCTGATGGATTTTGATGTGGAGATCGACGTTCCGGGAACGTTCAGCGTGTACAATTCGCTGACTGCGATCGCGGTCTGCCGTCATTTCGGCGTGCCGGAAGAGGTGATCAAAAGCGCTCTGAAAGTTGCAAAGGTAAAAGGGCGGATCGAGATGGTCAAAGTATCGGATGAATTTACTTTGATGATCGATTATGCGCACAATGCCATGAGTCTGGAAAGTCTTCTGACAACGTTGAAGGAATATCATCCGTCCCGTCTAGTCTGCCTGTTCGGCTGCGGCGGTAACCGTTCCAAAGACCGCAGATATGAAATGGGTGAAGTGTCGGGGCGACTGGCAGATCTGACGATCATCACATCGGACAATCCTCGGTTCGAGGATCCGCAGGCGATCATCGACGACATCAAACAGGGAATCGGAAAGACCGATGGAAAATATGTCGAGATCTGTGACCGGAAAGAGGCGATCCGCTACGCGATCGAACACGGACAGCCGGGAGATGTGATCGTTCTGGCAGGGAAAGGACATGAAGATTATCAGGAGATCGAGGGCGTCAAACATCCGATGGATGAGCGGGTCCTGATCAAAGAAGTTCTGGAAGAACTCGGAAAATAAAGGAAAAGTAGGTGAATGCAGGTTCATGTTTGCGAACATCATTGTCGATATCACACATGAAAAACTGGATAAGATCTTTCAATACAGAGTCCCCTCCCGTCTGGCAGGGGAACTTTCTGTTGGTATGGAAGTTTTTGTTCCTTTCGGCAAATGGAACCGGCAGACGAAAGGATACGTCGTTGGTTTTTCGGAAACCTGTGATTATGATCTGTCAAAAGTAAAAGAGATCGCGGATATTTCCCGGGACGGGATCGCGATCGAGGGGAAGCTTGTGGCGCTGGCGGCGTGGATGAAAGAGCAGTACGGCGGCACGATGATCCAGGCGCTGAAAACCGTACTTCCGATCAAACAGAAAGAGAACGCGAAAATGAAAAAGCGGATCCGGCTGCTGCTTGACAAGGACACGGGGAAGAAAAAGCTTGACTATTATCTGGAAAAAAATCAGAAAGCCCGCGCACGGCTTCTGGCGGCGCTTCTGGATGAACCGGTGCTGGAATATGAACTGGTGAGTAAAAAGCTGAACATTACGCTCTCTGTGATCCGCGCGTTGGAAGAGCAGGGCGTGGTCGCTTTGGAAGAAGAACGTGTTTTCCGCAATCCGGTGCGGGGAAAAGAACAGGAAGCAAGAACGATCACATTTACCGAAGAACAACAGCATGCGATCGATGTGTTTCGGGAAGACTATGAGCAGAAACGATATGGAACGTATCTTGTCCACGGCGTGACGGGGAGCGGGAAGACAGAAGTTTATATCGAGATGATCCGCCGGGTGGCAGACTCCGGAAGACAGGCGATCGTGCTGATCCCGGAGATCGCGCTGACGTTTCAGACCGTGATGCGGTTTTACCGGTGTTTCGGCGACCGGGTATCGATCATGAATTCCCGGCTGTCTGCGGGGGAACGGTATGACCAGCTGATGCGCGCGAAAAGCGGAGAGGTGGACGTGATGATCGGACCGAGATCCGCATTGTTTACACCATTTCCTGATTTAGGACTGATCGTGATCGACGAAGAACATGAGAATACTTACAAAAGCGAACAGACGCCGAGATACCATGCGAGAGAGACTGCCGAGGCAAGAGCAAAGATGGAGGGGGCAAGCGTCGTCCTCGGATCGGCGACGCCCTCGATGGAATCCATGTACCGTGCCCGTCTCGGGGAATATCGTCTGTTGGAATTGAAGAAACGTTCCCGAGAGCAGGAGATGGCGGATGTATATGTGACCGATCTGCGGGAAGAATTAAAAAATGGAAACCGTTCGATCCTTAGCGAAAAACTGCAGGAATTGATGGAAGACCGATTAAACAGACACGAACAGATCATGTTGTTTTTGAACCGGAGAGGATATGCGGGATTCATCTCCTGCCGGGAGTGCGGCTATGTTGTAAAATGCCCTCACTGCGACGTGTCGCTTTCGTTTCATCGGGGCGGGAAAATGGTATGTCATTACTGCGGACATGAGGAGGCGAAGCCGAATGTCTGTCCGGAATGCGGCTCCAGACATATCGGCGAATTTAAGGCGGGGACTCAGCAGATCGAGGACATCGTGAAGCGGCGTTTTCCCGAGGCGAGAGTGCTCCGCATGGATATGGATACGACCCGGGAAAAAGACGGACATGAGAAGATCCTCGCCGCATTCGCCAACGAAGAGGCGGATGTGCTGGTGGGAACCCAGATGATCGTAAAAGGACACGATTTCCCGAATGTGACGCTGGTCGGAGTGCTGGCGGCGGATATGTCGCTTTACAGCGATGATTACCGGGCGGGAGAGCGGACGTTCCAGCTGTTGACTCAGGCGGTCGGAAGAGCCGGGCGCGGTGAGAAAAAAGGAGAGGCAGTGATCCAGACGTATAGCCCGGAACATTACGCGGTGGTGACGGCAGCCGCGCAGGATTATGCGGCATTTTATGAGGAAGAGATCCGGTATCGTTCTCTGATGGGGTATCCTCCGGTGGAAAATCTGCTGGCAGTGTTTGCAAGCGGAAAAGACGAGGCGCATTTGGAAACGGGATGCCGGTATCTGAAAGAGTATGCAAAACGAGTGTGCCAGGCGGATCCGGCAAGTCCGGTGGAGATCATCGGTCCCGCAAGTCCGGGGATCGGAAAAATAAACGACGTCTATCGAAAAGTACTCTACCTCAAAGCGGAAAGATATGATACACTGGTAAAGATAAAGAACCGACTGGAACAATATATAGAAGTAAATTCCGGATTCAATACGATCCGGATCCAATTTGACTTTAATCCAATGAATGTATTTTGACAAAAGGAGAAAGATTATGGCAATCAGAGAAATCAGGGAGATCGGAGACGATATTTTAAACAAACCTTGCAAAAAAGTAACAAAGATGACGATGAGAACACAGATTCTGATCGATGACATGCTGGATACGATGTATGAAAAAATGGGAGTCGGTCTGGCGGCGTCCCAGGTCGGGATTCTGAAGCAGATCGTCGTGATCGACGTCGGTGAGGGACCGATCGTTCTGATCAACCCGGAGATCATCGAGACGTCCGGCGAGCAGACCGGAGAAGAGGGATGCTTAAGTGTTCCGGGAAAATGGGGCATTGTGACCCGTCCGAATGTCGTAAAGGTACGGGCGCTCAACGAAGAGATGGAAGAATTTGAACTGGAGGGCGAGGGGCTTTTGGCACGCGCGTTCTGCCATGAGATCGATCATCTCTCGGGAAATCTTTACGTAGACAAAGTGGAAGACGGACTTCATGACGTGACATATGAAGAGCAGGAGGATGAGGAATAGGATGAAGATCATTTTCATGGGAACCCCGGATTTTTCCGTGGGTACATTGGAAGCGCTTGTGGAAGCGGGACATGACGTATGTCTGACGGTGACGCAGCCGGATAAGCCGAAAGGCAGAGGAAAAGAGATGCAGTTTACTCCGGTGAAAGAGGCGGCTCTGCGCCTGGGGATCCCGGTGTACCAGCCGAAACGTGTCCGGGAAGCCGAATGCGTGGAAGAGCTGCGTAAATATCAGGCGGATGTGATGGTCGTCGTGGCATTTGGACAGATCCTGCCGGAAGAGATCCTTGGGATGACGCCGTACGGCTGTATCAATGTCCATGCGTCGCTGCTTCCGAAGTACCGCGGAGCCGCGCCGATCCAGTGGTCGATCATCAGCGGGGAACAAGTGACCGGAGTGACGACGATGCAGATGGACGCCGGACTGGACACCGGAGATATGCTTTTGAAAACGGAAGTGGCGATCACAGCGGAGGAGACCGGAGAGAGCCTCCATGACAAACTGGCCAAAGCCGGGGCGGCGCTCTGTGTGGAGACGCTCGAACGACTGCAGGATGGTACATTGAAGCCGGAGAAGCAGGGAGAATCACCGACACCGTATGCGAAGATGCTGGACAAAAAGATGGGCAATATCGACTGGACCCGCCCGGCTGCGGAGATCGAGCGGCTTGTGCGCGGACTGAATTCCTGGCCAAGCGCATATACGCACTGGGATAAGAAAGTGATGAAGATCTGGAAAGCAAAAGTGGTTTCGCAAGCAGACTTTGACGTGACGATCGATGTGCTGAAAAAAACGGTTCCGGGAACTGTTGTAACAGTAGAGAAAGAACACTTTCTTGTACAGACGGGAGACGGACTTCTGGCAGTGGAAGAACTGCAGATCCCGGGGAAAAAACGAATGGAGACAAGTGCATTTCTGAGGGGATATACATTTGAGGAGGGAACGGTTCTGACGGACGGTTCCAAAGAATAATCTGTAACACTCAGGAGGAGAAACCATGTTTTATTATTATGATCCAACGTATAGTCTTGTATTGATCGGCGTCGTGATCTGTATGCTCGCGTCGAGCAGAGTGAACCATGTATTCCGGCGGTATGCTTCGGTGAGAAGCATGAGCGGGATGACGGGAAGAGAGGCTGCGGAGCGGATCCTGCGCGCCAATGGGATCTATGACGTACAGGTCTGTCATATTTCGGGGCATCTAAACGATCATTATGATCCGAGAAACAAGATCCTGCGGCTTTCCGATGCGACGTATAATTCGCCGTCGGTGGCAGCGATCGGCGTGGCGGCACATGAGTGCGGGCATGCCGTGCAGCATGCAGTCGGATATGCGCCGTTAAAGATACGGGGAGCGCTCGTGCCGGTGGCGAATTTCGGTTCGACCCTTGCATGGCCGCTGATCTTGATCGGACTTCTGATCCGAAGCGATGCGGCAGTCCTTTTGATCAATCTGGGAATCCTTTTGTTTTCCGCGGCGGTATTGTTCCAGATCGTGACATTGCCGGTGGAATTCAATGCATCGAGAAGAGCGGTGCAGGCGTTGGAAAAGGGCGGGATGCTCTACGGAGAAGAGATAGACGGAACGAAAGCGGTGCTTCGGGCGGCGGCGCTGACCTATGTGGCAAGCGCGGCGTCCATGATCCTGCAGCTTCTGCGTCTCATTATAATAGGAGGAAGAAGACAGGATGACTAACAAACCGGTCAGTGAGCGGGAACTGGTGCTTGGGATTCTGCTCGAGGTAACGGAACACGGCGGATACAGCCATCTGGTGCTTCGGGACGTCCTTGCAAAGTATCAGTATCTGGACAAAAAAGAGCGTGCCTTTATCACAAGAGTGAGCGAGGGGACGCTGGAACATATGATGGAACTGGACTATATTCTGGATCAGTTCTCAAAAGTGAAAGTAAAGAAGATGAAACCGGTGATCCGCAATCTTCTGCGGAGCGCCGTGTATCAATTGAAATATATGGACAGTGTGCCGGATGCGGCGGTCTGTAACGAATCGGTGAAGCTGGCGGTAAAAAAAGGATTCGGAAGTCTCCGTGGATTTGTGAACGGGGTGCTGCGGAATGTGGCGCGGAATCTGGACAATGTATCTTATCCGGAAGATCCGGTTGACAATCTCTCGATCCGTTATTCGATGCCGCGCTGGATTTTGGAATTGTGGATCCCTGCTTACGGCATGGAAAATGTGGAGCGGATGCTGCAAAGTTTTCAGGAAGAGCAGCCCCTTGTGATCCGGTGCAGGGATGAAAAGGTCCCGGAGCATTTGCGGGCGGAGGGCGTACATGCAGAACCGCATCCGTATTTGCCGTATGCATGGCAGATTTCCGGATTTGACTATCTGGGCGGTCTTGAGAGTTTCCGGAACGGGGAATTTTCGGTGCAGGACATCAGCTCGATGCTGGTCGGCGAGACGGCGGATCCGCAGGAAAATGACTATGTGATCGACGTGTGCGCGGCGCCCGGCGGAAAATCCATCCATGTGGCGGAAAAGCTCGGCGGAAGCGGACATGTGGAGGCGAGAGACCTGACGCTTTACAAGGTGGGGATGATCGAAGAAAATATCGAGAGGACCGGACTTCTTAATATAGAAGCGGTCTGTCAGGATGCACTGGTATATGATGAGGAAAGCAGAGAAAAAGCAGACATTGTGATCGCGGATCTGCCGTGTTCGGGACTCGGTGTTCTCGGAAAGAAGACCGATCTGAAATACAAAGCGACAAAGCAGGGGGCGGATGATCTGGCGCAGATGCAGCGGGAGATGCTGGATGTTGTCTGCCGGTATGTGAAACCCGGGGGGAAGCTTCTGTACAGCACATGTACCGTTAATCCGGCGGAGAATGAAGAAAATGTCCGGTGGTTTCTGGAGACACATCCGGAATTTGAACTCGCAGATCTTCGGGAGAGTATGAAGCAGTGGAAGCCGGAAGTATGTGAGGAACTTGTGCGGGCGGTATCGGAAGCGGGATGGCTTCAGCTTTTGCCGGGGATCCATAAAAGCGACGGCTTCTTTATTGCGGGCTTAAGAAAAAGAAAGTAAAGGATTAAAAAAGAGCATGGAAAAGAAAGACATTCGTGCATATACATATGAACAGTTGCAGGAAGAGCTGAGCGGGATCGGTGAGAAAGCGTTCCGGGGGAAGCAGATTTACGAATGGCTGCATGTACGGCTGGCGGATTCATTTGACGAGATGACGAATCTCTCAAAAGCGCTGCGGGAAAAACTGGAAGCGCAGTATGTGATCCTCCCCGTGGAACCGGCAGCCAGACAGGAGTCGAAGCTGGACGGGACGAACAAATTCCTGTTCCGTCTCTGGGACGGTAATATGGTGGAAAGTGTGCTGATGCGCTATAAGCACGGCAATTCGGTCTGCATTTCTTCACAGGTCGGATGCCGGATGGGCTGCAGATTCTGTGCGTCGACGATCGGCGGGCTGGAACGTAACCTTTCCCCGTCGGAAATGCTCGGGCAGATCTATCAGATCCAGAAGATGATCGGGGAGAGAGTTTCCAATGTTGTCATCATGGGAACCGGAGAACCGCTGGATAATTACGAGAACTTCCTGACGTTTATCCGGCTTTTGACGGATGAACACGGTCTGCATATCAGTCAGAGAAATATCACCGTGTCCACCTGCGGTATCGTTCCGAGAATGTATGATCTGGCAAAAGAAAAGCTGCAGATCACACTGGCGTTATCCCTGCATGGTTCCACGCAGGAGAAGCGGAAACAATTGATGCCGGTGGCGAACAAATATGATCTTCGGGAAGTACTGGAAGCGTGCGACAATTATTTTCACGAGACGGGACGGCGGATCACATTTGAGTACAGTATGGTGCACGGAGTCAATGATACGGAGGAAGACGCCAGGGAACTGACCGCGCTTTTAAAGCATCGGAACTGCCACTTAAACCTGATTCCGGTGAACCCGATCAAGGAACGTGATTTTGAGCGTCCGGATCGGAAAAATGCACTGAATTTCAAAAATAAACTTGAAAAAAGCGGAATTAATGTTACTATAAGAAGAGAAATGGGCTCAGATATCAACGGCGCCTGTGGACAATTAAGACGAAGCTACCAGGGTTGAAAGGAGAACAAGATGAAGACATTTTCGATCACCGATGTTGGTATGGTAAGACAAGTGAATCAGGACTATGTCTATACGACAGACAAACCATTAGGACCTCTCCCCAATCTGTATGTTGTGGCAGACGGCATGGGCGGACATCAGGCAGGCGATTTTGCATCGAAGTACACCGTAGAAGTATTGAAGCGGGAACTCGCGGCAAGTCAGGAGGAAGATATCGAGAAAGCGCTTGTTTCAGCGATCAAGACAGCCAATCACGAGATCATCAAAAAGGCGTCGGAAGACCCGCATTTGAAGGGGATGGGAACGACGATCGTAGTGGCGACGATCGTACGCCATATGATGTATTTTGCGAATGTGGGAGACAGCCGTCTTTACCTGATCAATCAGGGAATCACACAGCTGACGAAAGACCACTCCCTTGTAGAAGAGATGGTCCGGCTTGGAGGCATCAAACCGGAAGAGGCAAAGCATCATCCGGATAAGAATATCATCACGCGCGCCATCGGTGCGAAAGCGGATGTAGAGGTAGATTTTTATGAGCACCGTCTGAAACGGGGAGACATCATTCTGATGTGCACAGACGGTCTCAGCAATATGGTGGAAGACGAAGAGTTGTTCCATATCGTGCAGGGAGGAAGAGACATCGTAGAATCCGGCACATCGCTGGTGGAGACAGCGAAAGAGAACGGCGGCACGGATAATATCGGGGTCGTGCTGACAGAACCGTTTACGGATGAGGTGAGTATATGTTAAAAGAAGGTATATTTTTAGGGAAGCGCTATGAGATTCTGGAACGGATCGGTTCCGGCGGAATGGCGGATGTGTATAAGGGGAAAGACCACAAGCTGAACCGTTTTGTGGCGGTAAAAGTATTAAAGAGCGATTATCGTTCCGATGAAGTATTTATCCAGAAGTTTTTGAGCGAAGCGCAGGCGGCGGCAGGATTGATGCATCCGAATGTGGTCAATGTCTATGATGTGGGGCAGGATCGCGGGCTTTACTATATGGTCATGGAACTTGTGGAGGGTATTTCTCTGAAAGATTATATAGAGAAGAAAGGACAGCTTTCCGCGAAAGAGACGATCAGTATCTCGATCCAGATGGTGACCGGAATTCAGGCGGCGCACAATCAGCATATCATTCACAGGGATATCAAGCCGCAGAATATCATCATTTCCAAAGACGGAAAAGTAAAGGTGACGGATTTCGGGATCGCGCGGGCGACCACTTCGACGAACACGATCAGCACCAACGTGATGGGATCGGTGCACTACACTTCGCCGGAGCAGGCGCGGGGCGGAATCGTGGACGAGAAGAGCGACATATACTCCGCGGGCATCACGATGTATGAGATGATTACGGGGCATGTTCCGTTTGACGGTGATTCCACGGTGGCAGTCGCGATCAAGCATCTGCGGGAAGAGATTAAGTCGCCGTCTGAGGAAGTACCGGATATTCCGTACAGTCTTGAGTGCATCATTATGAAATGTACCCAGAAGAATACGACGATGCGGTATCAGAACTGTCAGGAACTGATCAATGATCTGAAACGTTCCCTTGTCGATCCGAATGGGAACTTTGTGAATATACCGGGATACGTTGGCGGAGATGCTACCGTTGTAATGTCGGAGGACGAACTGCGGCGGGTGCAGGATCAGAGTTATGATCAGGATGATTATGACGATGATGACTACGGCGACGACTACGACAATGATTATGACGACGATTATGATGACGATGATTATGATCAGAGCGATTATGACGATGATGATTATGACGATCGCGCATACGACAGCAGACAGAGGCGGGATGGGAAGAACGGACGCAAAAACGGTGTCGATCCAAATACGCGGAAGATCATGAAGATCCTTTTGGTTGTGGCGATCGCGGTGTTTGCGATCGGTACGATCTTTGTGATCGGTCAGGCTGCCGGGATGTTCAAGTCGAATCCGAAAGTCACGGATGAAAAGGGAAAAGCACAGGTGACAGTACCGGATATCTTAGGTATGACGGTGGAAGAAGCGACGGAAACGCTCAACAAAAAAGGGCTGGGACTTTCCATTGCAGAGCGCGCCTATTCGGACAAATACGAAAAAGGCGAGATCATGGAGCAGAAAACCGCAGCCAATAAAAAGGTAGATAAGAATACCGAGATCCAGGTCGTTGTCAGCAACGGGGAAGAGATTCTGACCGTGGCGGTTCCGGATGTCAGCGGACAGTCCGAATCTGCGGCGCAGAAGACACTGGAAGATGCGAATCTGGTCGTGGATTCGGAATCCAAGTATGACGATCATATTGAGGCCGGCAAGGTCATCTCCACGGATCCGGCGGCGGGCATGGAAGTCGAAGAGGGCACGCATGTGAAGATGTATGTGAGCATGGGTGTTGAGAAAGTAGAAGTTCCGCAGATCACGGGCATCACTTCCGAGGAAGCGCAGGCGGCGCTTGCGGCGGTCGGGCTGATCGGGGGAAGTGTGACGGAAGAATACAGTGAAGAATATGATGCGGGATATGTGATTTCACAGGGAAAAAGTGCCGGAAGCAAGCTGGAGAAAGGATCTGCAGTGGATTATGTGGTGAGCAAAGGCTCCAGTAAAGTAGAAGTTCCGGATCTGTACGGCATGACGATGGCAGAAGCGCAGCAGGCACTCTCCGATCTCGGACTGGTCAGCGGCGCAGTGACAAGCGGAGGACACAGTGATCTTCCGGAGGGACAGGTGATGTCTCAGACGATCGCACCGGGAAGTCATGTGGATCGCGGAACCGCGATCGATTTCCAGACAAGCGACGGACCGGAAGTGGTTCCGATCGTGCCAAGTACACCGGATAACGGCGGATCTTCAGGCAGCAATAACGGAAGCAATAACAGTGGCAGCGGCTCTACAGACGATAAGCCGTCGAGCAGGAAAACAGAGTGAGATTGACAGATAACTATATGCAGGGAAAGATTATAAAAGGAATTGCCGGATTCTACTATGTTGACATAGTAGAATCCGGTCTTTATGAGTGTAAAGCCCGGGGCGTGTTCCGAAAAGAAAAGATGAAACCGCTTGTCGGGGACGAAGTAGAGATCGAAGTACTCGATGAGACAGAAAAAACCGGGAATATCACACAGGTTCTTCCGCGGAAGAATGAACTGATCCGCCCGGCGGTGGCGAATATCGATCAGGCGCTTGTCGTATTTGCAGTGACCGATCCGAAACCGCATTACAATCTGCTGGACAGGTTTCTTGTGATGATGGAACGAAAAGAGATCCCTGTCGTTCTTTGTTTTAACAAGCAGGATCTCTCGGAAGAAAAAGAATTACAGGAATTAGAAGCCGTTTACCGCCCGTGCGGATATCCGGTGATCTTCACCAGCGCGCGCGAGCAGGAGAATATCGAACAGGTAAAAGAACTTCTTCGAGGGAAGACGACGACGATCGCCGGACCCTCCGGCGTGGGAAAATCTTCGTTGATCAATCTTCTCCAGCCGGATGTGCGGATGGAGACCGGGAGCATCAGCAAAAAGATCGCGAGGGGAAAGCATACGACGCGGCATTCGGAACTGATCCTTGTTGAGAAAGGAACCTATATTATTGATACGCCGGGATTCAGCTCTCTTTATGTCAATGATTTTGAGAAAGAAGAGCTAAAGGCGTATTTTCCGGAATTTCTGCCCTTTGAGGGACAGTGCAGGTTCAACGGATGCAGTCATGTGCATGAACCGGGATGTGCGGTGAAAGAAGCCGTGGAAAACGGGAAAATACATCCGATCCGCTATCAGGACTATGTGGAGATGTATCGCGAACTGCAGGAGAAAAAGCGTTATTAGAACAAGATGTGATGATAAAAGGAGACAAACGAATGATGGAACGAATTCTAGCGCCGTCGATCTTGTCGGCAGATTTCAAAGTGTTAGGAGAGCAGATGGAACTCTGCGAAAAAAGCGGAGCAAAATATCTGCATTTTGATGTGATGGACGGGATGTTTGTAAAGAATCTTTCTTTTGGGATTCCGGTCCTTGCATCGATCCAGGGACATACCGGACTTGTGATGGACGTACATTTGATGATCGAAGAGCCGATCCGTTATGCGGAGGCATTTGCAAACGCCGGAGCAGATATATTGACGGTGCATTATGAGGCGTGTGAAAATCTGCAGGAAACCGTGGATAAGATCCATGCGTGCGGTATGAAAGCGGGAATCACGATCAAACCGGATACGCCGGTGGACGTACTTGTGCCGTATCTGGATCAGGCGGAGATGTTCCTGATCATGAGCGTGGAACCGGGAAAAGGCGGACAGAAGTTTATCCCGGAGTCGCTGGAGAAGATCCGGACACTGCGTGCGCTTCTGGAAGAGCGCGGACTGCATACCGATATCGAAGTAGACGGAGGGATCGGTCTCGATAACGTGAAAACGGTTCTGGATGCCGGAGCCAATGTGATCGTAGCAGGATCCGCCGTATTTAAGGGAGATCTTTCGGAAAATGTTTCGGAATTTGTGAGGATATTTGAGGAAGATGAGTAAGCAGACGGTGATTGTCAGCGGCGGGGCGCTGGAAGAGGAGTTTACCCTGAATATTTTGAACAGTGAAGATACGGAATTTGTGATCGGCGTCGACCGCGGGCTGGGTTTCTTGTATGACCATAAGATAGAACCGGATTATATTGTCGGAGATTTTGACAGCGCGCCTGCCGAGATCGTACAGTATTATCGGGAGAATACCGACGTGCCGATCCGCACGTTCAATCCGGTGAAAGATGCGTCCGACACCGAGATCGCAATGCGGCTCTGTCTGGGGCTTCGCCGGCAGCGGATCGTTCTGCTTGGCGCAACCGGAAACCGGATGGATCACGCCTGGGCGAACGTGCAGATCTTAAAGATCGCGCTGGATGCCGGCGCGGAGGCAGTGATCATGGATCCGTGGAATAAGATCCGGCTGATCAACGGGAATACCGTGCTCAAAAAGGATGAGGCGTATGGAAAATATTTTTCGTTGTTTCCGCTTGGGCAGACGGTTGTGGATTTTAGTATCAAAGGGGCAAAATATCCGCTGAACCACCATACATTGACACCGTGGGACAGCCTCTGCGTCAGCAATGAATTTGCGGCGGATGAGGTGGAGATCACATTTCCGATCGGGGATGTGATCTTGATGGAGACGAGAGATCAGCAGAGAAAAAAGAATTGACAGGAGGAAATAGAAAGCATGAAACTTGGAATCGTCGGGTTACCGAACGTGGGAAAAAGTACATTATTTAATTCATTGACAAAGGCAGGGGCGGAATCCGCAAACTATCCGTTCTGTACGATCGACCCGAATGTCGGCGTTGTGACTGTGCCGGATAAGCGGCTGGATGTGCTGGGGGAAATGTACCACACAAAGAAGATCGTTCCGGCAGCTATTGAATTTGTAGATATCGCAGGACTTGTGAAAGGAGCGTCCAAAGGGGAGGGACTCGGAAACCAGTTCCTTGCCAACATCCGAGAGGTGGATGCGATCGTGCATGTGGTACGTTGCTTTGAGGACAGCAATATTGTTCATGTGGACGGAAGCATCGATCCGATCCGTGACATCGAGACGATCAATCTGGAACTGATCTTCTCCGATCTTGAGATTCTGGAACGCCGGATCGCAAAGACGGTCAAGCTCTCCAGAAATGATAAGACAGCGGCGAAAGAACTGGATCTGTTAAATCGTCTGAAAGCACATCTGGAAGAGAATAAGATGGCAAAAAGTTTCCATACAGACGATGAGGAAGAGCAGGAGTGGCTTGCGGGCTACAATCTTCTGACCGCGAAACCGGTGATCTTTGCGGCAAATGTATGTGAGGACGATCTGGCGGACGATGGCGCGGGAAATGTCGGAGTTCAGGCTGTGCGCGAGTATGCAGAAGCGGAGGACTGCGAAGTATTTGTTGTCTGCGCACAGATCGAGCAGGAGATCGCAGAGCTGGACGACGAAGAAAAGAAAATGTTTTTGGAAGATCTGGGATTGGAAGAGTCCGGATTGGAGAAACTGATAAAAGCAAGCTATCATCTTCTCGGTCTGATCAGCTATCTGACAGCAGGCGAGCCGGAGGTGCGCGCATGGACGATCAAGCGGGGAACGAAAGCGCCGCAGGCAGCCGGAAAGATCCATTCCGATTTTGAGCGTGGATTTATCCGTGCGGAGATCGTAAGCTATGATGATCTGATGGCTTGCGGAACGCATGCGGCCGCAAAAGAGAAAGGTCTTGTCCGTCTGGAGGGAAAAGACTATGTAGTGCAGGACGGCGACATCATCCTGTTTAGGTTCAACGTATAAGAAAGGGGCGGGACCTATGCATTATGACATTAGTTTCCCGAATATCGGACTGACACTTTCACATGTTGGAAAATCAATCTCGATCTTCGGGTTTGAAGTGGCATATTATGGAATCATCATCGGCAGTGCGATACTGATCGGATTTCTGATCGCGATGTCGGAAGCAAAACGGACAAAGCAGAATCCGGAAGACTATTTGGATATGGGAATGATCGGCGTCGTCATGGGGATCGTCGGCGCGAGACTCTATTATGTGATCTTTTCCTGGGATATGTATAAAGATAATCTGCTCGAGATCTTCAATCTGCGCGGCGGCGGACTGGCGATCTACGGCGGTGTGATCGGCGCGGTGGCTGCGGTATTTTTATGTGCCCACATTAAGAAATTGTCGGCGCCGCAGATATTTGACACCGTTGCATTGGCACTGGTCAACGGACAGATGCTCGGAAGATGGGGGAATTTCTTCAACCGGGAAGCGTTCGGGGAATATACGGATTCACTGCTTGCCATGCGGCTTCCGCTGGATGCTGTGCGGAGCGGTGATGTGACTGAACTGATGAGGGAACATATGCAGGTGATCGACGGCGTCAGTTACATTCAGGTGCACCCGACCTTTTTCTACGAGTCACTTTGGTGCTGTGTGCTGCTGATCCTGTTGATCCTTTATCGTAAGCATAAAAAATACGACGGAGAATTGTTCCTGCTTTATATGTTCGGATATGGGCTGGGACGGGTGTGGATCGAGGGACTCCGCACCGATCAGTTGATCATTCCGGGAACGGGGATCGCAGTATCCCAGCTTCTTGCAGGTGTCCTCGTCATCGGAATGGGAATCTTACTGGTATACTTCCGGAAGAAATATCAAAAACAAAAGAACGAGTGTCCTGCCAAAGACGTGGATCCGGATGCGGATCCTGTCGAAAAAGTCATTGATTCTGTCGAAAAAAGATAGTAAGATAGAAGAAGTGAAGCGAGGAAACCGGAGGACATACGGATGAAGAAAAGAAAAGTAAGTCCGCAAAGCGGAAAGAAATGGATGATTTTGACGGCAGTGACCCTTGTGGTTGCTGTCGTTCTTGTTGTATTTTTTATACAGTGGCGTTCTGCCAGAGAAGAGCAGGAAAAAGTGGACAAAGGAGTCGCTTATCTGACAAAGCTCGAAAAGCAGAATGTGTCGGAAATCGGGAAAAGTATTGACGAGATCCGCGCGGAGCAGAATCTGGCTCTGGCGGACAGCGATGAGTCGGCTGTGTGGAGCAGTTTTGAAAATGCGGCAGTTTTGGGAGATTCCAGAGCGGTCGGATTTTCTTTTCACGAATTTATCCCGGAAGATCGGGTGATGGCGCAGGGGGGAGGAAAGATCACCGATCTCCCGCAGTATTATGACCAGTTGAAAGCGCTGAACCCGAAAGCGGTATTTTTGTGTTTCGGATTGAATGATGTCGGCATCGGCTTTTGGCCGACCGGGGAAGAATATGCGGCGGAATGTGAGAAGCAGATCGCGGCACTGCAGGCGGAACTTCCGGATGCCACGATCTATCTCAACTCGATCCTCCCGGCAGTCGGAGTCGGTCTGGATGCGGACCCGGATTATCCGCGGATCGGGGAATATAACGAAGCCATGAAGACAATGGCGGAAGAAAAAGGCTATCATTTTATCGACAATACGCAGATGGCCCAGGAGCATCAGGATCTGTATCAGGAAGACGGTCTGCATGTACAGCCGGATTTTTACAAATACTGGGCTGCGAATATGATGGCAGGGGTGAATGAGTCATGAAAAAATATATGTCCTACATAAAAATAGCGCTGACTGTATTGCTTGTCGTGTTTATCCTTGTGGACACAGGGAAAGACGCTTCGAGCAATGCGGAGATTGAGGATGTTTCGGCGCAGGTTGTAAAAGCGGCAAAACTGTCAGAGGAGACGCCTGCGGGAAACCGTATGGTAAAGAGGTTCTACGGACTGAACCCCGGAGATTATGAGGGAGTCGTTTTGTATGCGCCGAAAGATAATATGGATGTCAACGAACTGTTGATTGTCAAGCTGAAAGATACTTCACAGAGTAAAGCAGTGGAGTCGGCGATCCGGCAGCGGCTGGATACGCAGCTGAAAAGTTTTGAAGGATACGGAGCAGAGCAGACTGCGCTTCTCGAAGCGCATAAGCTGCAGGTCAAGGGCAACTATATCTTTTTCATGGTCGGAGACCGGGCGGCTGCGGCACAGAAAGCATTTTTAAAGAGTCTGTAAGGAAAACGGGGGAAGAGTATGATATTCAGCAGTATATTTTTCGTTTTTGCATATTTACCGATCGTATTGATCTTGTATTATCTGGTTCCGTTCAAATTTAAAAATCTTGTTCTGCTGCTCGTCAGTCTTGTGTTTTACGCATGGGGAGAGCCGGTCTATGTCGTGTTGATGTTGTTCAGTATCGCGATCAACTTTGTGAGCGGTCTGGAACTGGAATATTTTATGGACCGCGGCGAGATGAGAAAGGCAAAGTATGCCTGTATCGTTACGGCGGCGATCAACTTAGGCGTTCTCGGATTTTATAAATATTACGGATTTGTGATCGAGAATCTGAATGCGATCCTGCCGTTCGACATTCCGTACACAAAGCTTGCGCTGCCGATCGGGATCTCTTTTTACACATTCCAGACGATGTCCTATGTGATCGACGTTTACCGCGGAAAAGTAAAGGCACAGCACAATCCGATCACATTCGGCGCATATGTGTCTATGTTCCCGCAGCTGATCGCGGGACCGATCGTGCGGTATTCGGACGTGGAACAGCAGTTGATGAAACGGACGATGTCGATCCGGAAATTCGGCGACGGTGTGATGTGGTTTCTGCAGGGACTTGGGAAAAAAGTTCTGATCGCCAACAACATGGGAAGTATCTATGAGGCGATCGCAGTACTGGGCGCATCGGAGACTTCTGTGCTGACTGCCTGGATCGGATGTTTTGCCTATACGATGCAGATTTATTTTGACTTCGGCGGATATTCGGATATGGCGATCGGTCTCGGAAAGATGCTGGGATTTGAGTTTATGGAGAACTTTAATTATCCGTATACGGCGAAAAGCATCACGGATTTCTGGCGAAGATGGCATATTTCCTTAAGCAGCTGGTTCAAAGAATATGTATATATTCCGCTGGGAGGAAACCGTGTGGGACAGGCGAAGTCGATCCGGAACCTGTTGATCGTGTGGGGACTGACGGGGCTTTGGCACGGCGCGGCATGGAATTTTATCTTCTGGGGACTTTATTATGGAATAATTCTGATCATTGAGAAATATATATTAAAAGGGGCATTGGAGAAACTTCCGTCTGCATTGCAGCATGTGTATACGATCGTGCTCGTGATGTTCGGATGGGTTCTGTTCTTCTCGCCGTCGCTTGGAAGCGCGGTGTCCTATATGGGAACGATGCTCGGAATCGGAGGCGCGGGATTGGCGGATCTGACCGGATGGTACTATCTGAAGTCCGGTCTGGTACTCGGCATCATCGCGGCAGTCGGAAGTACACCGGTTGTTTATCGGAGATTTTCAAAATGGGAGCATTCGAGAAATCCATATAAACAGATTGCGTGCGTAGTCGTATATGCGGGGATTTTTTTGATCTCGACGGCATATCTGGTCAATGCAACGTATAATCCGTTTTTATATTTCCGTTTTTAAAGGGGAAAGTAGAAAGTGCAGGGATACAAGATGGAGAAAAAAGAGCAAACTCAAAAACAGAGCGAGCATACTGGCGGCAAAAGAAGAGGCAGCCGGTTCTTGCAGAGGACGATGGCATTTGGCTTTTGCGGAGCTGTTCTTTTGCTTGTGCTGATCAGCCTGATCATGCCGGATCGATCTTTTTCGGAGGAAGAGAACCGTGTGTTATCAAAGCAGCCGAAATTCGGCGTTACAGAAGTGATGAACAAAGAGTATATGGAGGGGCTGGAATCTTATACATCCGATCAGTTTGTCTTTCGCGATCTCTGGATCAAGCTGAAAGTGCAGTGCGATCTTCTGACCGGGAAACGGGAGCTGAACGGCGTTTATCTCGGAAAGGACAAGTATCTGATGCAGGCGATCTCAGAGCCGGATCAAGAACATGTCAAAGAAAATATCAAAGGGATGAATGCATTTGCAGCACGGCATCAGGATCTGAACATCAATGCGATGATCGTTCCGAACGCGGCATATGTGATGCAGGACTATCTGCCGAAGGGCGCGCCGGTGCGGGATCAGGGCAAGGATATGAAAGAGATCCAGAAACAGCTTGATGCCGGGATCGGCTGCATCGATGTGACAAAGACGCTGCAGAAACATGTGGAAGAGGGGATGTATTATAAGACAGACCACCACTGGACAAGCCGTGCGGCGGCATATGCATTCAATGCGGCAGCCGTGCAGCTCGGGATCGAGGGCGCGTCCGGCGATTATCAGAGATATACCGTGACCGATGAATTTTCCGGAACATTGTCCTCGAAGAGTGGATACCATAAAGCGGAGGATACGATCGAAGTGTTTGAGCCGGAGGGAGTGGATGTAAAATATCTCGTGAGTGATTCGGATAATCAGGAACAGCGTCCGACCGCTTATGACAAAAAGGCGCTGAAAGAGAAAGACAAGTATCAGGTGTTTTTCGGCGGAAATCATGCGCAGGTTGATATTACGACGACAAATGATACGACAAAACGTCTGCTGATCTTTAAAGATTCTTATGCAAACTGTTTTGTGCCGTTTCTGATCCCGTATTACAATGAGATCATCATGGTGGATCCACGGTATTACTATGACAATGTGGAGACGCTGATCTCCGGAAAACATATTACGGACGTCTTATTTTTGTATAATATGGATACATTTCTGACAGACACTTCCATTGCGGGCGTGCTGGCGGAGGAATAGTGGAAATCACAGAAAACCGGAGACTTTCTTTTAGAAAGTTCCCGGTTTTCTTTTATGGATCGTATGATGGGCGGAATCATCCATGTATAGGAAAATAAACAAAAAACCGAGTCTGTTCTATGGACTTTTATTACTTTTGGCGATATAATTAGTATGCATGTGAAAAATCAGAATTTTGCAATGTACAATCTTAAGGAGGAACAAGAAATGGCAAGAAAAATGAAGACCATGGATGGTAACCAGGCAGCAGCTCATGTTTCCTATGCGTATACTGAAGTTGCGGCAATTTACCCGATCACACCATCCTCTGTTATGCCGGAACATGTAGACGAGTGGGCTACGGAAGGCAGAGAGAACATTTTCGGACAGACTGTTCAGGTAACAGAGATGCAGTCTGAGGCGGGTGCAGCAGGAGCAGTACATGGTTCCTTATCAGCAGGTGCGCTGACTACAACATTTACAGCATCCCAGGGATTGCTTCTGATGATCCCTAACTTATATAAAGTAGCAGGTGAGCAGCTTCCGGGCGTATTCAACGTATCCGCTCGTGCGATCGCAAGCCACGCGCTTTCTATTTTCGGAGATCACTCTGACGTATATGCATGTCGTCAGACCGGAGCAGCGATGCTTTGTGAATCCAGCGTGCAGGAAGTTATGGACCTGACAGCAGTTGCACACTGCGCAGCACTTGAGGGCAAGATCCCGTTTATCAACTTCTTCGACGGATTCCGTACTTCTCACGAGATCCAGAAGATCGAGACATGGGATTACGAAGATCTGAAAGATCTGGTAAATATGGATGCGATCGATGAGTTCCGCGCACACGCACTGAACCCGAACCACCCATGCCAGAGAGGTTCCGCTCAGAACCCGGATATCTTCTTCCAGGCAAGAGAGGCATGTAACCCGTACTACGATGCTCTTCCGGGAATCGTTCAGGATTACATGGACAAAGTAAATGCAAAGATCGGAACAGACTACAAACTGTTCAACTACTACGGAGCAGAAGACGCAGAGCATGTGATCGTAGCGATGGGATCTGTCTGCGAGACGATCGAAGAGACGATCGATTACCTGATGGCAGCAGGCGAGAAAGTCGGAGTTGTAAAAGTTCGTCTTTACAGACCGTTCTCCGCTCAGGCATTGATCGATGCGATTCCGGACAGCGTGAAGACGATCAGCGTTCTGGACAGAACAAAAGAGCCGGGAGCACTCGGCGAGCCTCTGTATCTGGACGTTGTTGCAGCTCTGAAAGGATCTAAGTTCGACGCAGTACCGGTACTTTCCGGACGTTACGGATTAGGTTCCAAAGATACAACACCGGCACAGATCGTTGCTGTATACAAGAACACAGAGAAAGCAAAATTCACACTTGGTATCGTAGACGACGTAACCAATCTGTCACTGGATGCAGGAGCACCGCTTGTTACCACTCCGGAGGGAACGATCAACTGTAAGTTCTGGGGACTGGGAGCAGACGGTACTGTCGGAGCTAACAAGAACTCTATCAAGATCATCGGTGATAATACAGATATGTATGCACAGGCATACTTCGATTATGACTCCAAGAAATCCGGCGGTGTGACAATGTCTCACTTACGTTTCGGAAAATCTCCGATCAAGTCCACATACCTGATCCGTCAGGCTAACTTCGTGGCTTGCCACAACCCGTCCTATGTTGACAAATACAACATGGTTCAGGAACTGGTTGACGGAGGAACATTCCTTTTGAACTGCCCATGGGATATGGACGGTCTGGAGAAGCATCTGCCGGGACAGGTAAAAGCATATATCGCAAACCACAACATCAAGTTCTACACGATCGACGGTATCAAGATCGGTAAGGAGATCGGACTTGGCGGACGTATCAATACAGTTCTTCAGTCTGCGTTCTTCAAACTGGCTGCGATCATTCCGGAAGAGGAAGCGATCGACCTGATGAAGAAAGCTGCAAAAGCTACTTACGGAAGAAAAGGTGACAAGATCGTTCAGATGAACTACGATGCGATCGATGCAGGTGCAAAACAGGTTGTTGAAGTAACTGTACCGGAAAGCTGGAAAGATGCGGCAGACGAGGGTCTTGCTACACCGCATGTAGACGAGAACGGCAGAAAAGACGTTGTTGATTTCGTTAAGAACATTCAGGCAAAAGTAAATGCACAGGAGGGAAATTCACTTCCGGTATCCGCATTTACGGAATATGTAGACGGATCGACTCCGTCCGGATCTTCTGCATACGAGAAACGTGGTATCGCAGTGGATATCCCGGTATGGAAACCGGAGAACTGTATCCAGTGTAACCGTTGTGCATATGTCTGCCCGCACGCAGTTATCCGTCCGGTAGCGCTGAACGAAGAAGAAGCAGCGAAAGTTCCGGAGGGAATGAGCACGATCGATATGATCGGTATGCCGGGAATGAAATTTGCGATCACAGTATCCGCTTACGATTGTACCGGATGTGGATCCTGTGCAAATGTATGTCCTGGAAAGAAAGGCGAGAAAGCTCTCGTTATGGGCAACATGGAAGCAAATGCCGGAAGTCAGGAATTCTTCGACTTTGGAACAGAGATTCCGGTAAAACCGGAAGTTGTTACAAAGTTCAAAGAGAATACAGTAAAAGGAAGCCAGTTCAAACAGCCGCTGCTTGAGTTCTCAGGAGCTTGTGCAGGTTGTGGAGAGACACCTTACGCAAAACTGATCACACAGCTGTTTGGTGACAGAATGTATATCGCAAACGCAACAGGATGTTCTTCAATCTGGGGTAACTCCTCACCGTCCACACCTTATACTGTCAATGCCAAAGGACAGGGACCGGCATGGTCTAACTCACTGTTCGAGGACAACGCAGAGTTCGGTTACGGTATGTTGCTCGCCCAGAACACGATCAGAGAGAGACTGAAAGGCAAAGTAGAGAAGATCGCTGAGATCGCAGAAAAAGAAGAAGTAAAAGCTGCTGCACAGGAATACCTGGATACATTTGCAGTAGGCGCTACAAACGGAACCGCAACAGACAAGCTGGTAGCTGCTCTGGAAGCATGTGACTGTGATCTGGCTGAAAAGGCAGAAGTTCTCAAGAACAAAGACTTCCTTGCTAAGAAATCCCAGTGGATCTTCGGTGGAGACGGATGGGCTTACGATATCGGATTCGGCGGTGTTGACCACGTTCTTGCAAGCGGAAAAGACATCAACATCATGGTATTCGATACAGAGGTTTACTCCAACACAGGCGGACAGTCCTCCAAGGCTACGAAGACAGGTGCTACCGCACAGTTCGCAGCAGGCGGAAAAGAAACCAAGAAGAAAGACCTTGCAGGTATTGCAATGAGCTACGGCTATGTATATGTTGCACAGATCGCTATGGGCGCTGACTTCAACCAGACTGTAAAAGCAATTGCAGAGGCTGAAGCATATCCGGGACCGTCACTCATCATCGCTTACGCTCCATGTATCAACCATGGTATCAAGAAAGGTATGAGCAAAGCTCAGACTGAGGAGCAGCTGGCAGTAGAGTGCGGATATTGGAACAACTTCCGCTTCAACCCGGCAGCAGAGGGCAACAAGTTCTCACTGGACAGCAAAGAGCCTAAACTGGAAAGCTATCAGGAATTCCTTGACGGAGAAGTTCGTTACAACGCACTGAAGAGAGCAAATCCGGAGAAAGCTGAAAAACTGTTCGCGATCAATGAGCAGGAAGCAAAAGAAAGATACGAGTATCTGAAGAAACTTGTAACTCTGTATGGTGAGGAATAATCCTGAAACAGGGGAAGTATTTTCAATAAAAAATATCGGATTCGGACAGGTTCGGATCTGAAAAACAAAAAGCAGGACCGGCACGGCGAAAGCAGTGCCGGTCCTGTTAAAATCCATGCTCAAATATTGTAAAAAAGAAAACGGGGGTCATAGGTTATGGATTACTTGAAGAGATCAGAAGAACTGTTTGAAGAGACCGTGGAAAACCGGAGACATTTGCATCAGACGCCGGAACTGGGGCTGGAACTGCCGGAAACAACGGCATTTATCATGGAAAAACTTACGGAGATTGGGTATGACCCGAAGCCGTGCGGCGGCGGTGTTGTGGCGTGTGTCGGAAAAACGGACGGAAAAACCGTGCTTCTACGAGGCGATGTGGACGCTTTGCCGATGAAAGAGGAAAGTGGACTTCTATTTGCGAGTCAGCGGGAAAATGCACATACATGCGGACATGATATTCACGGAGCAATGCTTTTGACTGCCGCAAAAATGCTGAAAGAAAATGAAGCATCTTTGAAAGGAACGGTAAAATTGATGTTTCAGCCGGGCGAGGAGACATTCACCGGAGCAAAGGCAATGATCGCAGACGGAGTACTTGAGAATCCAAAACCGGATGCAGCGCTTGGTTATCATGTAGGATCGGGAAGTGCTCCTGTTGGTTTGTTTATATATAACCGTGAAAGCACATTGCAAAACTCAAGTGATAATTTCAGAATCGATATTCAGGGAAAAGGTGGGCATGGTGCAAGTCCAAATGAATGCATCGATCCGGTAAACATTGCTGCCCATATTATTCTTGCGTTAGAGTCTGTGATCGCAAGGGAAGTAAAGTCGACGCAGGCAAGTGTATTGACAATTGGAAAGGTTGTGGCAGGAAATGCCGGGAATATCATTCCGGATACTGCGGAATTGTATGGAACGCTTCGATGCGACAGTAAAGAAGAGCGGGAATTTCTTTTACGGAGACTCGATGAGGTAGTAGAAATGACCGCAAAAACTTATCGGGGATCGGCAAAAGTGACAATAGTGGCAGGAACCCCTCCGCTTATCTGTGATCCTCAAATGGTGGATGATTTCGTAAGTTATATGAAAGAGCTGGATGTGCCGGGACAGTGTGAGTATAATGGGATGCATGTGACGTCATCGGATGATATGGCAATGGTGTTGTCAGAAATCCCGGGAGCTTATATGTTTCTTTCCGCAGGATTTACGGACGGCAGGGAGACATATAACCAGCATCACCCGAAAGTGGAATTTAACGAGGAAGTCATGAAATCCGGAGCCGCTTATCTGGCACATTGCGCGACAAGGTGGCTGGAAGAACATAAATAGACATGAGAGCAAGAAGAAACAGAGGAAATTCGGAGTGTATTTCAGAAAGACTCCGGTTTCCTCTGTTTTCTGTATAATGATGGTTACCCAAAGCGAACACTTTCAATACTGGTTTAAAAGTGTTCGCTTTGGGTACGTTTTTTAAGAGAATAAATGAATGTCCTTTTTTATATTGCCAAAGTTATGGTAGAATTGCTTACAAGTCTTATGGTATAATTTGCACAAGAAAATGAAAGCAGTGATTCGTGTAAGGAAGTGTTGTTATGTGTGATGTAAAAAAGTATGAAGAATTATATAAGGAAATAGAAAAATTAAAACCAGAGGATACTTTACAATTAGTATTAGAGGCAGAAACAGAAGAGCAAAGAGAATTTTATGAAATGGTTGGCGATTTCTTACTTCAGAAAAAACAGAAGAAAGTAATTGAAAGGAATCTGTTTTAATGAAAAAATATATTATAATAGCAGGTGTTAATGGGGCTGGCAAGTCGACTCTCTATGAAACATTGGATGAATTAAAAGAGATGCCACGTATAAATACTGATGAAATTGTGAAAACATTAGGGGATTGGAGAGATATGTCAATCTTAATTACAGCTGGGAAAGTTGCTGTTAAATTGCTAAATCAGTATTTGACAGATGGAGTTACATTTAATCAAGAAACTACATTATGCGGAAAATCCATTTTAAGAAATATTAGAAAGGCAAAAGAAATGGGTTATTGTATCGAGATGCATTATGTGGGAGTTGATAGTGTTAATATTGCGAAAGAAAGAGTAAAATCACGAGTAAATAAAGGTGGACATGGAATTCCGGAGGCAGACATTGAAAAACGTTATATAGAAACATTCCATAATTTGAAAGAAATATTAAAAGATTGTGATTTAGCGGCATTTTATGATAATACTGAAGAATTTCGGCGTTTTGCAATTTTTCGTAATGGTGAGGTGGTTAGACTATCGCAGACCCTGCCTAAATGGATAGAGGGGAAAGGTATTATTTAAAATTTGACGGGGACATATTGTGAAAAAGGAAAGGGAAGACCGGATGCAGAAAGTATTTCGAGAGGCGGTGGAAGCGAATCCGATCATCGCTGCCGTCAAGGATGAAGAGGGATTAAAAAGCTGTTGTGAGAATGAGGAGATCGGCGTTGTGTTTTTGTTGTTCGGAGATATCTGTTCGATCAGCGGGCTGGTGGGACAGGTGCATCAGGCGGGGAAGATCGCGATGGTGCATATGGATCTGATCGGCGGACTTTCTCCGAAAGAAATCTCGGTGGATTATTTGAAATATACGGCGCACGCAGATGGGATCCTCACGACAAAGAACGCGATGATCCAGCGGGCGAAAGAACTTCAGCTTTTTACTGTGCTGAGGGTTTTTGTCATTGATTCGATGGCGCTGAAAAGTATCGAGAATCTGGAACATCAGCACAGCGGAAAACCGGATTTTCTGGAAGTGATGCCGGGGGCGATGCCGAAAGTATTGCGGAAGATCAAAAGTATCAGCCGGATCCCTCTGATCGCAGGCGGACTGATCGCTGACAAAGAAGATGTGATGGGAGCGCTTTTGGCGGGGGCGTCCGCAGTGTCGACTTCCCGTCAGGATGTGTGGGAAATGTAGTTCGTGAAGCGGCGGAGGAACCGCAGGAAGTTTAGAACACAGGCGGAGGAACCGCAGGAGGCAAAAAAGTAGGAGGCAGTTAAAATGGCAAAGTATATCATGGCGCTGGATGCAGGCACGACGAGCAACCGGTGTATTTTGTTTAATGAAAAAGGCGAGATCTGCAGTATGGCGCAGAAAGAATTTACACAGCATTTTCCGAAACCGGGCTGGGTAGAACATGACGCCGGAGAAATCTGGGCGACGCAGCTTCAGGTGGCGAGAGAGGCGATCAGCCGGATCGGAGCAAAACCGGAAGAGATCGCCGCGATCGGAATCACCAATCAGAGAGAGACGACGATCGTCTGGGATAAACATACCGGGAAACCGGTCTGTCATGCGATCGTCTGGCAGTGCAGAAGAACGGCAGAATACTGTGACTCCCTGAAAGAACGCGGATTGACGGATAAATTCCGGGAGAAGACAGGGCTGGTCATCGATGCGTATTTTTCCGCGACAAAGGTGAAATGGATTCTGGATCATGTGGAGGGTGCGAGAGAGCGGGCAGAACGGGGAGACCTTTTGTTCGGCACGGTAGAGACGTGGCTGATCTGGAAGCTGACAAAAGGAAAGGTGCATGTGACGGACTACTCCAATGCGTCCCGGACGATGCTTTTCAACATCAATACATTGCAGTGGGATGAAGAGATTTTGAGAGAACTTGATATTCCGCGTTCCATGCTTCCGGAGGCAAAGCCGTCCAGCTGTATTTACGGATATGCGGACGCCTCGTTCTTTGGTGGAGAGATCCCGATCGCGGGGGCGGCCGGAGACCAGCAGGCGGCGCTGTTCGGTCAGACTTGTTTCCATGCCGGAGAGGCGAAAAATACATACGGAACCGGATGTTTTCTGTTGATGAATACCGGAGAAAAACCGGTCTTTTCCAAGAACGGATTGGTTACGACGATCGCCTGGGGGATCGACGGGAAAGTCAATTATGCTTTGGAGGGATCGATCTTTGTCGCGGGAGCGGCGATCCAGTGGCTTCGGGATGAACTGCGTCTGATCGATTCGGCGTCCATGACGGAATATATGGCGCAGAATGTCGAAGATTCCAACGGCTGTTATGTTGTTCCGGCATTTACCGGACTGGGCGCGCCGTATTGGGATCAGTATGCGCGGGGAACGATCGTCGGTCTGACGCGTGGTGTGAACAAAGATCATATTGTGCGCGCGACTTTGGAATCGCTGGCATATCAGGTCAATGATGTATTGGAAGCGATGAAAGCGGATTCGGGGATCGAGCTGTCTGCGCTGAAAGTAGACGGCGGCGCGAGTGCGAACAATTTCCTGATGCAGACGCAGGCAGATATCAGTAACGCTCCGGTCAACCGCCCGAAATGTGTGGAGACAACGGCGATGGGAGCCGCATATCTGGCAGGGCTTGCAGTCGGTTACTGGAACAGTCCGGAAGAGGTTGTGAAAAACTGGGCGATCGATCAGATTTTTATGCCGAAGATCGAAGCCGGAAAGCGGGAGAAGATGCTGCGCGGATGGAAACGGGCGGTGCGCTGTGCATTTGGCTGGGCAAAGGATGAAGACGAAAAGGAGTTATAAAGGATGTTTGGGTATGTCACGATCTGTGAGCCGGAGTTAAAAGTGAAAGATTTCAAAGCTTACAAAGCCTGTTACTGCGGGCTTTGTAAGTCCTTAAAAGAGCATTACGGAAGCATCGGTCAGCTGACGCTCACCTATGATATGACGTTCGTGATCCTGTTGCTGACTTCTCTTTATGAAACGGAAATGAGACAGTCGATGCACCGTTGTAAAGTGCATCCGGTCAAAAAACAGGTCATGCTGCAGAATGAATTTTCGGAATATGCAGCAGATATGAATATTTTATTGTCTTATTATCATCTGAAAGACGACTGGCAGGATGAGAAGAAATTAAGCGGTCTGTTGGGCTGCGCGGCATTTCGGAAAAAAGCACAGAAGCTGGCGGAGAAATATCCTCGTCAGAGTCGTGTGATCCGCCGGGAACTGAAGCTTTTGGAACAGTACGAAAAAGAGGACCGGCAGGAGATCGATCTGACGGCGGGATGTACCGGAAGACTGATGGAAGAACTGCTTGTTTATCGAAAAGATATGTGGGAAGAGCCGCTTCGGAAGATCGGCTTTTTCCTCGGGAAATTTATTTATATCATGGACGCCTACGAAGATCTGGAGAAAGACTTAAAAGACGGCAACTACAATCCGCTGAAAGCATTGCATGAACAGCCGGATTACGAGGAACGCTGCGCGCAGATCCTCAATATGATGATGGCGGAGTGCAGCGCGGCATTTGAACGGCTTCCGTGTCTGAAAGGGGCGGATATCCTGCGGAATATCCTGTATGCGGGCGTATGGAACCGTTACAATAAGATCCAAAAAGAACGGAAGCGTGATATGAAAGAAAAAGGACTGCCGAAAGAAAACGGGCTATCGGAAGAAAATGTGTCGGACGGAGGTGCGCACCATGCATCATGATCTGACAAATGGAAATATCACAAGATCACTGCTGTGGTTTGCATTTCCGATCATGGTCGGAAATCTGCTCCAGCAGTTTTATAATGTGGTCGATACGCTGATCGTTGGACAATTTCTCGGCAAAGATGCGCTGGCGGCAGTCGGATCGTCCTACTCCTTGATGACGTTTCTGACGTCGATCCTGCTCGGGCTTTGTATGGGAAGCGGCGTTGCTTTTTCTATTTACTATGGAAAGAAAGATTCTGTGCGCCTGAAAAACAGTATTTTTCTCGCGTTTTGTATGATCGGCGGCATTGCGCTTCTGATCACCGGGATCGTATTTTCCGGGATGGATATGATCCTGCATCTTTTGCAGGTTCCGGCGGATATTTATGAAATGATGCGGGAATATCTCTGGATGATCTTCTGGGGGATCCTCGCCACATTTTTGTACAATTTCTTTTCCTGCCTGCTGCGGGCGGCGGGAAATTCGGTTGTTCCGCTTGTGTTTCTGGGGATTTCCGCGGTGCTCAATATCGGGCTGGATCTCTTGTTTGTCGTAGTGCTGAAGCGCGGCGTGCAGGGAGCGGCAGAGGCGACCGTGATCTCGCAGTATGTATCGGGGGTGGGACTTTTGATCTACACGCTGCATTTCTTCCGGGAATTTTGTCCGCGGCGCGAAGATATGCGGTGGAGAAAAGAGATCTTAAAAGAAATCCTCCATCTGTCTTCGATGACCTGTATCCAGCAGTCGGTGATGAATTTCGGAATCCTGATGGTGCAGGGACTGGTCAACAGTTTCGGCTCGGTTGTGATGGCGGCTTTTTCCGTGGCGGTGAAGATCGACTCGTTTGCCTATATGCCGGTACAGGATTTCGGAAATGCATTTTCCACCTTTGTAGCGCAGAATTACGGAGCCGGAAAGAAAGAACGGATCCGTGAGGGCATCCGAAGCGCGGTGCGGACGTCGTTTCTTTTCAGTGTCGGAGTCAGCGCTCTGGTTGTCCTGTTTGCAAAGCCGTTGATGCTGATCTTTGTCAAGCCGGAGGAAGTGGAGATACTAAATGTCGGGATCCGGTATCTGCGGATCGAGGGAAGTTTTTACTGTCTGATCGGATTTTTGTTCCTGCTGTACGGGTATTTCCGGGCAGTCAAACGTCCGGGGATTTCCCTTGTACTGACTGTGATCTCCCTCGGAACGCGGGTGGCGCTCGCCTATATTCTCTCGGCAAATGCGGCGATCGGTGTGGACGGGATCTGGGCTGCGGTTCCGATCGGCTGGTTTCTGGCGGACGCGGCGGGGTATCTCTATTACCGGAGGGAAAAGAAGAAAACTTTGTGAAGAATCCGTGCAAAGTCTGGACATGGCAGAAAATCTATTATATGATAGATAAGATATTGAGGTGCAAAGGAAAAGTGAGGATTACGAAATGAATAAAAATCCATATGATGTGCTGGGAATTCCGCAGAGCGCATCAGATGACGAAGTGAAGAAAGCATATAGAGATCTGACAAGAAAGTATCATCCGGATGCGAATGTCAACAATCCGCTGGCAGATCTGGCGGAAGAGAAGTTCAAGGAAGTGCAGGAAGCCTATGATGTGATCATGAAAGAGCGGGAACACGGCGGATCCGGTTACGGATACGGCGGTTATGGCTCCGCGGGCGGGAACAGCTACGGCGGATATAGTTCTTCCGGCGGTTCTCAGGATGTGGAGATGCAGGCTGTCTATAATTTCATCAACACAAGGCGTTATCGCGACGCGCTCAATGTGCTGAACCGGATGCCGAACCGCAATGCGCAGTGGTATTATCTGAGTGCGGCAGCCAACGCGGGGATTGGCAACAACATTCTGGCGAGAGACCATGCGGGACAGGCGGTCAATATGGAACCGAACAATATGCAGTACCGTCAGCTTCTCAATCAGATCGAGTGGACCGGACAGCGTTACCAGAACAGTCCGTATAACGGCGGATATGGCATGGGCGGAAGCAGCTGCGGAAGCGGAAATATGTGCTGTGACCTCTGTATAGCAGACCAATTATGTGAGTGTATGGGAGGCGACCTCTGCGGATGCATGTAAAAGCTAAGAAAATCGCATTTGGAGGGATGCTGCTGGCGCTGACGATCATTTTTATGATGCTTGGCAGTATCATCGAGACAGGAACGCTGTTCTTACTTGCGGCAGCGTCCTTTTTTGTAGGGATCATCTGGAGAGAATTCGGCGCCGGAAGCGGCGTGGCGTTCTGGGGAGCCGGCGTGCTTCTCGGACTGTTCATTGCACCGGATAAGTTTTACGTCATCACTTATGCGGTGATGGGACTTTATATTCTGATCGTGGAGATCGTATGGCTGAAATTAGGGCGGATGTCGGACCGGATCAATCGGAAAGCGTTGTTCTGGATCGTAAAATATGTCGTGTTCAATCTGATTTTTTTACCGGCAGTCTTGTTGTTTCAGGAAGTTTTGTTTGTACGTGAGATTTCAGGCTGGATGTCTGTGATCGTGATCGCGGCGGGACAGGTGTTCCTGTTTTTGTACGACCGCGCATATGAATATTTTCAGGGTGTCCTCTGGAATAAGATGCGGGGGAGATTTTTGAATTAATATATGTACACCGACGCTAACCTCTTTTGTGTACAAGGGCTCTGTACTTTGTATGCAAAAGAGGTTTTTTGCTGCATAGGACATAGGAAATTGTGTCAGAAAAATTCTTGACAATAAAAATTTTCAGTCGTAAAATAGGTATGCAGAAAAAGTTCAAACATGAACAATCCATGCATGAACAATCCACATGTGAACAATTCATGATTGAACGAAACATACATTCCCGGATGGAGGTAGAATATGGAAGAGGCGTGCGGTAAGGTTGGATTTGAGATCCGGCGGCTGGATCATACGATTTCAAGGACGATTGAAGCGTGGGTAAAAGCGGAGGGGATTGACGAGATCCCGCTGATGAATGGATGGATCATGCGGTATCTGTATGAGAACCGGAAGAAAGATATTTTTCAGAAAGACATTGAGAAGTTCTTTTCAATCGGACGTTCCACAGTGACGAACATCATACAGATCCTTGAGAAAAAGGGCTATGTCCGGCGGGAGTCCGTGGAATATGACGCCCGGTTAAAGAAAGTCATCTTGACGGAACAGGGGATCGAAAGCCATGAGAAGATCGAGGCGATCATCGGATGTCTGAACCACCGGATGATCCAGGGGATCGAGGACGACGATCTTCAAGTATTTCTGCGTGTGGCAGATCAGATCCGTAGGAATGTAGAAAAAGAAAAGTTGTAAATGCAAAAATTGTAAAACGGGGACAACGAAGGGAGGAGACAACTTATGATACTGATGCTGCGAAGAGTATTAAAGGAAGTGAAAGAATACAAAGCCGCATCTGTGGCGACGCCCATATTTATGATCGGAGAAGTGCTGATGGAGACGCTGATCCCGTTTCTGATGGCTTCGATCATTGACGACGGAGTCAATGCGGGAGACATCGATCATATTTACAAAGTCGGCGGTCTGATGATCCTTGCCGCGGCGATCGGACTTGCAGCCGGAATGGCGGGAGGAAGATTCGGTGCGAAAGCATCCGCAGGACTTGCAAAAAATCTGAGGGAGTCGATGTTTAACCAGATCCAGACGTATTCTTTTGCAAATATCGACCGGTTCAGTACGGCCGGTCTTGTTACACGTCTGACTACCGATGTGACCAATGTGCAGATGGCATATCAGATGTCACTGCGTATGATGATGAGAGCGCCGGCGAGTATGCTTTGTGCGATGCTCATGGCGTTCAGCATTAATGCGGAACTTTCGATGATCTATCTTGTGGCAGTTCTTCTGCTTGGGACGATCCTGTTCTTTATCATCCGTCATGCAACGGCATACTTTGAACAGGCATTTCCGAAGTACGACGCGCTGAACGCGTCCATTCAGGAAAATGTGTCGGCGATCCGCGTCGTAAAAGCATATGTGCGCGAAGAAAAAGAAACGGATAAATTCCATAAAGCGAGCGAGAACATTTATAAAATCTTTGTGAAAGCGGAGAACAACGTCATCTTCAACGCGCCGCTTATGATGTTCACGGTATATACCTGTATCATCCTTTTGAGCTGGTTCGGCGCGAAGATGATCGTGGTAGATTCCCTGACGACCGGGGAACTGATGAGTCTTCTTGCATACTGTATGAATATTTTGATGAGCCTGATGATGCTGTCTATGGTATTTGTTATGATCTCTATGAGTGCCGCCAGCATCCGGCGTATTTATGAAGTGCTCAACGAGACGAGCGAGATCCATAATCCAAAGCATCCGGTGACGGAAGTGGCGGATGGAAGCATTCAGTTTAAAAATGTGGAGTTTGCCTACAAGAAAGACAGCGAGGAACCGGTACTCAAAAACATCAATCTGGACATTCATTCCGGAGAAACGATCGGCATCATCGGCGGGACCGGAAGCGCCAAGACGAGTCTGGTCAATCTGATCAGCCGTCTGTATGACGTGACGAAAGGTGAGATTTTGGTCGGCGGAAAGAACGTCAAAGAGTATGATCTGGATTCCCTGCGTAATCAGGTGTCGGTCGTACTTCAGAAAAATGTCTTGTTCACGGGAACGATCTACGACAATCTGCGCTGGGGAAATCTGGAAGCGACTGACGAAGAATGTCAGGAAGCGTGCCGGCTTGCCTGTGCGGATGAATTTATCGAGCGTTTCCCGAAAAAATATGAGACTCATATCGAACAGGGCGGAAACAATGTGTCAGGCGGACAGAAACAGCGGCTTTGTATTGCGAGAGCGCTGTTGAAGAAACCGAAGATCCTGATCCTTGATGACAGTACCAGCGCGGTCGACACCGCGACGGATGCGAAGATCCGACGGGCATTTCGGGAGGAGATCCCGGATACGACGAAGCTGATCATCGCCCAGCGTATCTCCAGCGTGCAGGATGCGGATCGCATCATCGTAATGGAAGAGGGCGAGGTCAACGGATTTGGCACACACGAAGAACTGCTTGCCTCCAATGAGATCTACCGTGAGGTATATGAATCTCAGACAAAGGGCGGCGGAGATTTTGACGAGAAAGGAGGCGCGGCATAATGGCAGGACCGATGAGAAGAGGACAAAAAGGCGAAAAACCGGCGGTGAAGAATCCGGGAAAATTATTGGCGCGCCTGATGAAATACGTGTTCCGTGATTACAAATATCACTGTCTGGCAGTCTTTCTTTTGATCTTTGTCGGCGTGATCGCAAACGTGCAGGGAACGTTGTTCATGAAGAATCTGATCGACGATTATATCACACCGTTTTTGCTGTCCACCGATACGCCGAACTTTTCCCCGCTGGCACATGCGATCGGAAGAGTTGCGGTATTTTATGCGATCGGCGTCGTTTCGACGTATCTGTATAACTGGATCATGGTCAAAGTGACGCAGGGAACACTTCGGAATCTTAGAAATGAAATGTTTGAACATATGGAAAAACTGCCGATCAAATATTTTGACAACCATGCGCACGGCGACATCATGTCGATCTATACGAATGATATCGATACGCTGCGCCAGATGATCAGCCAGAGTATTCCGCAGATCATCAACAGTGGTTTTACGGTAGTGAGCGTGTTTATCAGTATGCTCGTTTTGAACATTCCGCTGACGATCGTGACGCTTTTGATGGTCGGCGTGATGCTGTTCTGTACGAAGTCGGCTGCCGGACGGAGCGGAAAGTATTTTCTCCAGCAGCAGATCAATCTGGGAAATGTGAATGGATTTATCGAAGAGATGATGAACGGGCAGAAAGTCGTGAAAGTATTCTGTCACGAAGAAGAAAGTAAAAAAGACTTTAAGAAACTGAACGATGCGTTGTTCGTAAGCGCGGACCGGGCAAATACTTATGCAAATTATTTAGGTCCGGTCAACGCGCAGCTCGGAAATATCAGCTACGTTGTCTGTGCGATTATCGGCGGAGTTCTGGCGCTGAACGGCGTCGGAGGATTTACCTTGGGAGGGCTTGCAAGTTTCCTGACCTTTAACAAGAGCTTCAGCATGCCGATCAATCAGGTCAGCCAGCAGATGAATGCGATCGTTATGGCGCTGGCAGGAGCGGAACGTATTTTTAAGCTTCTGGATGAAAAGCCGGAAGTGGATGGGGGATATGTGACGCTTGTCAATGTGACCGAAGAAAACGGAGAACTCAAAGAGAGTGAGAAACGGACCGGAAGATGGGCATGGAAACATGTACATCAGGCAGATCAGTCGGTCGATTATGTGGAGCTGAAAGGAAATGTCGTGTTTGACGGCGTGGATTTCGGTTATAACGATGACAAGATCGTGCTCCACGATGTGAAGCTGTATGCGGAACCGGGACAGAAGATCGCGTTTGTCGGTTCCACCGGAGCGGGCAAGACGACGATCACCAATCTGATCAACCGCTTCTATGATATTCAGGACGGAAAGATCCGGTACGACGGCATCAATGTCAATAAGATCAAAAAAGCAGATCTTCGACGTTCCCTCGGGATCGTGCTTCAGGATACCCATTTGTTTACCGGAACCGTGAAAGAAAATATCCGGTTCGGAAAGCTGGACGCTACCGACGAGGAGATCATCGCGGCGGCAAAACTTGCCAATGCGGACGGATTTATCCGGCGGCTTCCGCAGGGATACGACACGATGCTGACCGGAGACGGGGCGAACTTAAGTCAGGGACAGAGACAGCTCTTAGCGATCGCCCGGGCGGCGGTAGCCGATCCTCCGGTGCTGATCTTAGACGAGGCGACCAGTTCGATCGATACCCGTACAGAGCGGATCATTCAGGAAAGTATGGATCGTCTGATGCACGGAAGAACGACATTTGTCATCGCGCATCGTCTTTCCACAGTCCGCAATTCCGACTGTATCATGGTTCTGGAACAGGGACGGATCATCGAGCGCGGTACTCATGACCAGTTGATCACGGAGAAAGGAAAGTATTACCAGTTGTATACCGGAAATGCGATCAGCGCATAAAGAAAAGTAAGTACAAAAGACCATTTCGGTCGGGATCGGGAAGCTGTCAAAGCTGCGCCTGATCCTGAACGGAATGGTCTTTTCATATTTTTTATAATTTCAATTTGGAAAAGGCGTCCGCAAATGCATTGTTGATCGGTTCGTTTGCTTCTTTCGCCTGTTTTTTCAAGTATTGATTGACGTCGCGTTTGCTGCCGCTTTTTCCCTCTTTTTTCTTTCTGGCTTCAAAAGAACTGAGCTTTTCTTTGTAACCGCAGGAGCAGATGAAACGCTGACCGTCTCCTTTTCCGACGAGATCCATCTTTTTGTGGCAGTTCGGGCAGCGGGCGTTTGTCTTGCGCGAGAGTGTCTCCCGGTGTCCGCACTCCCGATCCTGACAGACGAGCAGTTTTCCGTGCTTTCCGTTTACTTCCAGCATATATTTTCCGCAGACCGGACATTTTGTGCGGGTCAGATTCTCATGGCGGAACGTGCCGCTTCCGCGTTTGATCTCATCGATCAGCGTCTTTGTATAGGATTCGATCTCTGCCATAAAAGTGCGGTCAGATTCAGTCCCTTTTGCGATCGCCTGAAGACGGAGTTCCCATGCGGCAGTCAGCTCGGGACTTTTCAGATCCTGTGGAACAAGTTCCAGCAATTGTTTTCCCTTGGAAGTGATGTGGATCTCGCTGCCGCGTTTTTCCATCAGGAAGCTGTGGAATAATTTCTCGATGATGTCTGCACGCGTGGCGACGGTTCCGAGTCCTCCGGTCTCGCCCAGCGTCCGCACGATCGTCTTGTCCCGGTGTTCCAGATATTTGACCGGATTTTCCATCGCCGCGATCAGTGTTCCCTCTGTAAAATATGGCGGCGGCGTTGTTTTGCCCTCTTTGACGACAATGGAAGCAACCGGGATCCGGTCGCCCTTATGAAATGTGGAGAGCGACAAAAGGGCTGTGTCGGATCGGGTTCTGAAATCAGTTGGGGAATCCGTAAATTCATCTTCGTCATCGGAAAACAGATCGGAAGCATAGGCTTCGCGCCAGCCGGGTCTTGTTAAGACATTGCCTTTGGCGTGGAATACCTCAGAACCAAGCTGTGCTTTGACTGCAGTCTCCTCGTATTCGCAGACCGGACAGAGTACGGCGAGGAAACGACGGACGACAAGATCGTAAATCTTTCGCTCTTCGTTTGTCATATGTTCCAGCGAGACAAACTGCTCGGTCGGAATGATCGCGTGATGATCGGATACTTTCTGATCATTGACAAATGCTTTCGTCGGACGGAGTTTTGTTCTTGCGAGGGACAGCGCCAGCTTCCGGTACGGACCGACAGCGCAGGACTCGAGCCGCTCTTTCAGCGTGCCGACCATGTCGGTTGTCAGATACCGGGAGTCGGTTCGCGGGTAGGTCAGGACTTTGTGCGTTTCGTAGAGACGCTGCATGATATTCAATGTTTCTTTTGCGGAAAATCCGTAACGTTTGTTGGCTTCCTGCTGAAGCGCAGTCAGATCGTACAACGCCGGGGATGTGGAAGTTTTTGTTTTCTTTTGCACGTCCAGGATTTCGAAAGAAGCATTTGCCGGATCGGCGAGAGCGCGGATCTGTTCCGCGCGCGCCTTGTCAAACGTACGGTTGGAACCGGACTTCTTATCAGTCCAGACGAAAGGAACGCTGTTTGCAAGCGCCGATACCGTATAAAATGGCTGCGGCTGAAACTGCCGGATTTCCTGCTCTCTTGCGGCGATCATGGCAAGGGTCGGCGTCTGGACACGTCCGCAGGAAAGCTGCGCGTTGTATTTGCAGGTGAGGGCACGGGTCGCGTTGATGCCGACAACCCAGTCGGATTCGGCGCGCGCCACGGCGGCACGGTACAAATTGTAGTAGTCTTTTCCCGGTTTTAAATGTGCGAATCCATCCCGGATCGCTTTGTCGGTGACGGAGGAGATCCAGAGACGTTTCAGAGGCTTTTTGTTTCCGGCTTTCTCGAGGATCCAGCGCGCCACAAGTTCTCCCTCGCGCCCGGCGTCGGTGGCGATGATGATGTCGGAGACGTCTTTTCGGAAGATCTGTTCTTTGACTGCATGGAACTGTCGCCCGGTCTGTTTGATGATGACCAGTTTCCAGTCTTTCGGGAGCATCGGAAGTGTCTCCAAATCCCAGGACTGGTACTCTTTTCCGTATTCCTCCGGATCGGCCAGTGTGACCAGATGACCAAGCGCCCAGGTGACGATATATTCGGTTCCCTCTATATAAGTATTTGTTTTTTTATTACAGTGCAAAACCCGCGCGATATCGCGTGCGACGGATGGTTTTTCTGCGATGACGAGATGTTTCATGATACAAATTCCTTTCATTCTGATTCTGCACATTGATGGTATCGTAAGCGGGTCGAAAAGTCAATGGATTCCGGGGATTCGATGCATTATCCGGGAAAAAGCGGGAGATACTGATGATAAAAGCAAGCGGTGGCATTTTCGGGGAAAATGTCATATAGATATTGCAGGATCATGAGGAGGAAACAAGATGTATCAGCATTTACCGATCCGGGACGTATATGCCCGGGAAATTCTGGATTCCAGAGGAAATCCGACGATAGAAGTGGAAGTATTGGCGGGGGATCATACGGTGGGGCGCGCTTCAGTACCGTCCGGCGCGTCTACGGGGAAATTTGAGGCGGCGGAGCTTCGGGACGGCGGAGCGCGTTATCAGGGAAAAGGCGTGCAGAGGGCAGTCGAGCATGTCAACGCACATCTGGCGAATGCAGTGATCGGGCTGAATGTATTTGACCAGAAAGAGATCGACCGTGTGCTCTGCAAAACAGACGGAAGCATGAACAAGAAAAATCTGGGAGCAAACGCGCTGCTCGGTGTATCGCTGGCAGCCGCGCATGCCGCAGCCAATGCGCTTCGGCTTCCGCTTTACAAATATCTGGGCGGCGTCAACGCAAAGCGGCTTCCGGTTCCGATGATGAATATTTTAAATGGGGGTGCTTGTGTTATTATAATGACACAAGGCAGAACCCATTATAATACAAGGGCTCTAGCGATTTAGTCCTAAATAAATTTCGTAACCAATCAACGAATTTATGAAGGAAAGGCCTCTCTTTTATAAATAACACAGTACAGAAGTAATAGAATTTCAGAACTCTGCTGAGATGTATGATGTTCGGTTTTATGGAGAGCTTGCACTGGTACGGGAAGGGATTGAGAAAATTCATGAAGCATTGCCGGACTACAAGTATGTACCGATGAGGGATGTTCGAGAAGCAATGTATCCAGAGAAGATGACCACAGAACAGCTGGCAGAGGCATTGGATGAGATTGCAGAAGCTTTTGATCCGTATGAGTATCGAGATAATGTGGAGCCGGGAGAAAATACGGTACAAGAGGTGATGTTGGATTTGCAGAGTGGCAATACACATTCTTATATTTCTTATCTGAAGGATATTGTAGACGAAGAATGCGACCTGTCTGTTCGTGCAGGCGTATTGATGGAAAGACTGAAAGCCTATGAACCGGAGCTTCCAAAAGATATGGAACCGATGGTGTATGTGAATTATTGTGAGAAAAGTGAGCTGGGGAATCCAAGATGTCAAAAGTTATCTGATCTGGATTCAAAAACCGTAGAACAGGACAAAGCCTGGTATGCTGATCGTGAACCCAACACCAACGAACCAAAAACGACAGCACAGATGTTTTTTACAGTATATTATGCTGAGAAGGGCGACAAAATGCTGCATCATTTTCAAGGTAAGATAGACATTGGTAGCGGAAATGGCGGCATCATCAGTCAATTAAAGATGCAGAATGAAATGAAGTTGACGGATGAAAGCTGGATCAGCTATCAGCAAGGAAAAGGCAATGAAGAATATCAGAAGTATATGGAAGATCTGACGGATATGCAGAATCATGTACTGCCGTATTTGCAGAGCTTTTGCAGTCTGGAAGAAAAAGGTGTGAAGGAGAGACGAGAACAGCAGGTAGCGGAAAGAAATGAAGGAAGAGCAGATGAGCGAGTAATAAGTACCGGAGCGAATGCAGTGGTTAAGGAGGCAGGAAAGACAGATAGAAAAACGGCACAGCAGAAGCAGACGGTAGATGGAAAAGATAAGAAATTATCCATTCATGAACGGCTTGAAATCAATAAGAAGATTATTCAAGAAAAACAGGGAAAAGATAAGCCGGAGAGAGGAGCTGATTTTGGTGTGAGATAATTGAAAAAAGGAATGGAAGTTACTGTTTTGGTAGCTTTCATTCCTTTTTTGACGTGAGAGAAGAGTTATTTTTGATTAAATAGATTGTTACATTCGTCTATAATAGCTTCAACTGTGCGTACCTGTGAAGGCGTGAGTCGGCGGAGCTGAGACGACTATGAAGAAAAGTCTGTAAATAATAATCTTCTATGATAATGATTGAGCTGGAAGCGCTAAATTAGAGCTTCCAGCTCTTGCTATATATATGACATGATTTCGGGCATGTCAAGAGCAGACGTCAAAAAAGTCCTTCTCATCATGCATATAGATTCTGTTATTCTGGGAGTCGTCCCTTATACATAATGCTGAGTTCACCGTAGACCCGTCCCCAGTTTCTAATGCTCATAGTCCATTTTTTTGTGGCTTCAAAAGTTGCCAGATATAGGGCTTTCAGGAGTGCTGTATCACTTGGAAATACGCTTCTCTGACGGTTGAGCTTACGGTAGGTAGAATTCAGACTTTCAATTGCATTGGTCGTGTAAATAACCTTTCTGACATCCGGTGAAAATTTGAAAATCGGCGTTATTGCATCCCAGTTATCATACCAGCGTTTCATAGAATTCGGGTATTTTGCGGTCCATTTTTCAGTAACACGATCTAGTACTTTTTAAGATAAAGTAGAAATAGTGCAATTTTTACAGGATATTATACAAGAATTGTATAGAAATATATCGTATTATTGATATGGTATTCTTGAATTGTATGTGAGGAGAAAACTATGGCAGTTGAAAGAAAAACATTAACACAGTTATCTGTGCCAATATGCTTAGAAACTTTATTTTATATGCTTTCAGGTATGGTCGATACACTTATGCTATCATCTGTAAGCGACCAGGCTGTAGGAGCAGTGGGAACAGCAAATACATATATAGGTGTTTTTATTATCATGTTCGGCGTAATATCGTCAGGTATGATAGCTGTTATGTCACAAAATATCGGAGCCGGAAGACCGGGGATAGCGTATCAGGCAAGACAACTTGGACTTATATTCAACGCATTGATAGGTATCGTAATGTCTGTCATTCTTGCTACTTTTTCTGGTGGGATACTTCGAATCGTAAGTATTGCTCCGGCTTTGCTTGAGCCGGCTGAAATATATCTTAGAATTGTTGGCGGCGCATGTTTTTTAAATGCACTGATTCCTATTTTCTCCAGTTATTTGAGAGTGTTTGGATATACAAAACATTCTTTGATAGGAACTGTTGTTGGAAATGTTCTCAATATAATACTTAATTCAGTATTTTTATTTGCATTCAACTGGGGTGTGATGGGAGTTGCTGTTGCCACGGTTATTTCGAGAGTTGTAAATCTTATTATTGTAGCCGGCATGGGGGCTGTACTTATAAAAGCAAAGCAGAGTCCTGAGCGAATTACATCAAGAAAGATATTTGCACAGATTGTTAAGATTGGTTTTCCTTCTGCGCTTGAAACAGCACTTTACAACATCGCAATGACCTTTATTGTGCGTTTTATGAATCAGATGGATGTGGATGGAATGAATGTTACAGCACGCTCATATGCTGTACAGATTGCAAATTTCTCATATTGTGTGGGAGCTGCCCTTGCTCAGGCAAATGCAATTATGACCGGCTGGAGAATTGGAGCAAAAGAGTTTGAGGAATGTAACAGGGGAACGAGAAAAGCTGCGATATACGGTATCATCACAGCGACCTGTTTTTCCGTGACATTTGCATTGGCAGGACATTTTATCGTGCATATATTTACTGATGATACACAGATGATAAATCTTGTGGTAAAATTGTTAATAGTAGATGTTTTTCTTGAATTTGGAAGGGTAACAAACCTTGTATATGGTCAGGCATTAAAAACGAGTGGAGACGCACTTTTCCCGGTTATACTAGGTGCAATATTTATGTATTTGTTTGCAGTTGGCGGAACTTATTTTCTCGGAATACACATGGGACTTCTGGCTGTAGGAGCCTATATTGCTATGGCAGGTGACGAATGTGCGAGAGCTGTGGGAATGGTACTTAGATGGAAGAGTGGAAAATGGAAAAGTAAAGGTCTTATAGAAGTATAGGAGAGAGTATGTACTTTGAATTAAAGGAAAATAAACCACATGGTACAAAGGATGATCCGTTTAGTACATATCATATAAAAAATGAGGGACGATCATTTCAGATACCGGTTCATTGGCATGATGAACTGGAAATTATATATGTAAAAAGCGGGTTTTTGACTATAAGTATATCAGGAGAAAATTATATTGGAACCCCCGGGGATGCTTTTGTAGTGTCGCCGGGTAATCTGCATTTCATGGGTTCACAGACTGGTACAGTGGATTATTTTACTTTCCTTTTTCCGTTAAAATACATATCTTTTTGCATAAATGACATGTTGGATGATAAATTATTGGAGCCGTTAAAAAATGGTCATCTGATGATAAGTCCAAGAGTAAAAGATACAGCAAAAGAACTATGTGAGCAGTTGGTTGAAATATATGTGGCAAAAAATAAGAAAACTGAGTCCATAATAACTGCTCAGATAAAGACAAAAATAATTCTTTTACAGTTTATTCTTGAAATGTGGGAGAAGGGCTTTGTAATTGAAAATGATAAAAGCGGGAGAAATACGATAGAAAAAGAAATGATTTCATATATACAGCAGAATTTTATGGAAAAGATATCATTAAAAGAATTTAGTGAGCAGTTTCATCTTTCAGAAAAATATATATCGCGATATTTTAAGGAACATTTTCACATTACACTTTCTCAATATATAACACATTTACGATTAGAGTATGCAAAACAGCTGTTACAAGATACGGATACTCCTGTTACAGAGATTGCAATGCAGAGCGGATATCAGAATGTAAGCTATTTTATCAGAAACTTCAAAAAAACATATGGAGTTTCTCCGTTAAAATATAAAAAAATAAGCCAAGTACATGGTTGGAATAAGATATGAAAAAGTATAAAAGATGCTATCAAAAAGGGTTAGGGAACAACCGAAAGAGAGTTTCCTAGCCCTTTTTGTATGAAAATAACCAGATAAATATTATGTCACAGGTACTTCCCCTGTAGATTTCCGTTCAATTAGCTGCGCATGCAATAAAAATGTGCTGATTGAAATATTGTTAAGTAGGCTTGATAGTGCAAAGAACCCGCTTTTTCCGAGCTCAAGCCGATCTTGTCTGATTGTAGTCAATGGAGGAGATGTATATGCTGCAATCGGAATATCATCAAATCCGATAATACTGATATCTTCAGGAATCCTGTAGCCTAGTTGCTGACACTGGATAAGGGCTGCATTGGCAAGAGTGTCTTGACTACAGATGATAGCAGTCATTCCTTTTTCCAAAAACCGAGGCAGGTGCTTTTCCATGCATTCAGACAAATAATAAGAGCAGCCAGTAGAATCAGAAGAGGTTTTCAGTCCATGCTGGTGCATGGCACGGAGAAAGGCTGCATGTCGTATCTGAAGAATTTGAGAGCCAAGGGAACCGCTGAGATAGGCGATATTCCGGTGTCCGAGTCTGGTAAGATAAGAGACAGCAATTTCCATTCCCTCATCATTATCGATACCTACATAAGCGGTGGCCGGATTTCCAATAATATAGTTATCGAAAAGTACGGCAGGTGTATGGCTGGTTTTAAAGTCACGAATCCATGGATCATTCAGAGAAAAGCCAAGTGCAAATGCGCCCACATAATCATGTTCCAGCATAAAAACATCATAATGTTGGTTGCGTTGCATCTGAACATCAACAGGTACAATTTCAACATCAAAACCGGCCGGTTCAGCCATCTGGCGAAAACCGATCAGAATGTCATAGGCAAAATGATGGGGTTCTTCATACAGGATATTCTCTTTTTCTATTATAATGCAGATTTTCTTTACAGGCTTTTTATAACGCCGCAGTTTAGTATAACCAAGTGCTACAGCAGTTTCTAAAACCTGTTTCCGTAAAGTTTCGCTGATATCAGGTGCATCGTTGAGAGCTTTGGATACAGTACTCTTAGAAATCCCCATTTTATCAGCAATATCTTGGATTGTAGTCATAATTTGCAAACCTTTCATAGAGTAGAAAATAATTCTTCTTTTATTATATACGATAGCATGATAAAAATCAATGAACTAAATGTTTGGTTAAGTTTCGTAAAAGAAAAAAACAAAGAATAATGCACAAAAATAAATACAATAAATTATGCAAAACTAATGAAAAAATAACGATTGAATGGAAAATGATTGACGAAAAAACAAAAAAGACGTATATTGGGTTTAACGAAACAATACGAAACAAAAGGAATGAAAGGAAGAGATATGATGAAAAGAGGAATGGCAGCATTTCTAACAGGAATTATGACTGTAACCCTGATGGCAGCAGGGCTTACCGGATGCGGAAGCAATACGGCAGATAAAGAGACTGAAAAAGTCAGACTGATGGTATGGTCTCCATCGGAAGATCAGTCGAAAGACAGCGGTGAATGGCTCCAGACAATGTGCAATAATTTTGCAAAAGAGCACCCGGAGTGGGATATTACATTTGTCTATGGAGTAGCTGACGAAACGACTGCCGCAGATCAGATGGCACAGGATCCGGAAGCAAGCGCAGATGTATTTATGTATGCAAATGATAGGATCACATCGCTTACAGATGCGGATGCAATAGCAAAATTTGGTGGAAAATATAAGGAAGAGATTGAATCAATCAACTCGGAGGAACTTCTAGATTCATTGAAGGTTGACGGAGAAATTTATGGTGTCCCGTATACAACCAATACCTGGTATATGTTTTATGACAAGTCTGTATTTTCAGAGGAAGATGTGAAAAATCTGGATACGATGCTGGAAAAAGGAACAGTATCCTTCCCATTTACTAATTCATGGTATTTTCCGGCATTTTATCTGGGAAATGGATGTACTTTGTTCGGGGATGGAACGGATGAGTCGAAAGGTGTTGATTTTGCAGGAGAAAAGGCAGTGGATGTAACCAATTATGCAATTGATCTGGTAGCCAATCCCAATTTTAAAATTGATGCAGATGGATCTGGACTTGCAGGAATTCGTGATGGCAGTGTAAAGGCAATGTTTACCGGATCGTGGGATGCAAACGCAATAAAAGAAGCACTTGGAGATAACATGGGAGTTACATCTCTTCCAACTTACACAATTAACGGACAAGAAAAGCAGATGCTTGCATATGCCGGTTCAAAGGCAATCGGAGTTAATGCACATAGTGAATATATGGAACAGGCAGTTGCACTTGCTGTTTATCTGGGAGGAAGTGATGCACAGAGAGCACACTACGAGATGAGAACCGTGATTCCGTGCAATACAGAACTTTTAAAAGAAAAAGACATTGCATCCGATCCACTTGTTCAGGCACAGAATGATACCTTTAATAATACATCCGTCCTTCAGCCATTTGTGCCAGCTATGAATAATTGCTGGACACCGGTAGAAAACATGGGAAAAGGAATTCGTAACAAGAGTGTGACACATGAAAATGCTAAAGAACAGACGGAAGCAATGGACGAAGCAATGAACAGCAATGGAATCAATTAAGAGGTAAGCGGAATGAGTATATTTAAGAAAAAAATCAATGAATTTCCAACGCCATATACCTGCAAAAATGCAGTGAAAAAAGGTGGATTAGAGACTAAGCTTTCCATGATCCTGATGGGATTTGGAAACATCGTACATGGTCAGATTATCAAAGGTCTTTTGTATTTGACAATTGAAATTGCATACATCGTCTTTATGGCGGTAAATGGAATCGGATTTATTGGCGGTCTTCGGACACTTGGAACTGTGCAGCAGCAAGAGGTGTGGGATGAAGCAAAGCAAATTTATTTTTACACGAAAGGAGATCAGTCCGTTCTGATTCTACTTTATGGGGTGGCGACAATCCTGCTGACGATTCTTATGATTTTGGTATGGAGAGGAACCCTGAAAAGCGCATATAAAGCAGAGTGTCTTCATAAAGCAGGAATGCATGTGAATACATTTGCAGAAGATTTGAAGTCTCTTCTGCATGAGAATTTGTATCGTTTGTTTATGACACCACCGACAGCATTCATCTTTGTGTTTACTGTACTTCCGTTGGTATTCATGATTTGTATGGCATTTACTAATTACAGCCGCATCGGAAACCATCTGATGCTGTTTGACTGGGTAGGACTTGATAACTTTAAGACAATATTTGATTCCCAAAGTATTCTTGGAAGTACTTTCTGGTCTGTTCTTGGATGGACGATCATCTGGGCATTTTTTGCAACTTTCAGCAATTACATTTTCGGAATGATCCTTTCCCTTCTGATCAACAGAAAGGGAACAAGAGCAAAAGGATTCTGGAGATTTTGTTTTGTTCTTTCCTGTGCAGTACCGATGTTTGTATCCCTTTTGATCATGCGTACTATGTTACAGCCGGAAGGGGCAATCAACGTACTCCTTAGAAATGTAGGACTGATTGCAAGTGATGCAAGCCTTCCATTTTTTACAGATGCGACATGGGCCAGAGTGACTGTTATTATCATCAATATCTGGGTAGGTGTGCCGTATACTCTGCTTCAGCTGACCGGAGTGCTTCAGAACATTCCAGAAGAACTTTATGAAGCTGCAAAAGTAGATGGTGCAAATGCATTTCAGACATTTACCAAGATTACACTGCCGTACATGCTGTATGTGACAACACCATATTTGATTGTAACCTTTACAGGAAATGTCAATAACTTCAATGTCATTTATCTTCTTTCAGGAGGAGATCCGGTAACAAACCTTTCTTCAACTGCAGGCAAGACAGACCTTCTGGTTACATGGCTCTATAAACTGACAATCGACAAACAGTACTATAACATTGGTGCAGTAATTGGAATCATGACCTTTATCATTCTGGCAATTGGTGCACTTTTCACATACCGTAACAGTAAATCCTATAAAGAAGAAGGAGGATTTTAATCATGGCAGGAAAGAAATTACAATCTGCAAAAAAGAAGAAAATGTTCAACAATACGATCGTACATACCGTTCTTGCTGTGTTGGCCGTTATCTGGCTTTTCCCAATTGCATGGGTAATCCTGACGAGCTTCCGTGCGGAAAAAGGCTCTTATGTATCAACCTTCTTCCCGAAAGCATTTACGCTTGACAATTATGTAAAATTATTTACCGATACATCCATTTTAAATTTCCCACAGATGTTTATGAACACGCTGTTTATCGCAATCTGTTCCTGCATTTTAACAGCATTTTATGTGCTGGCAGTTTCCTACTGTTTGTCCAGACTGAAATTTAAAATGAGAAAACCATATATGAACATGGCAATGATTTTAGGATTGTTCCCGGGATTTATGTCCATGATTGCTGTGTACTTTATTTTAAAGGCGATGGGGCTTACAGAAGGAAGTCTGATTAAGCTGGCTCTGATTTTGTGTTATTCTGGTGGCGCGGGACTGGGCTTCCAGATTGCAAAAGGATTCTTTGATACGATTCCGGTTGCGATTGATGAGGCTGCACTTTTGGATGGATGTACCAGATGGCAGATTTTCAGTAGAATTACACTGCCACTTAGTAAGCCCATCATTGTATATACAGTACTGACATCTTTTATGGCTCCGTGGCTCGATTTCATTTTTGCAAAGGTAATCTGCCGAGCAAATTCAGACCAGTATACGATAGCAATCGGACTTTGGAAAATGTTGGAAAAAGAATACATTGACAGCTGGTACACCAGTTTTGCAGCTGGGGCAGTTCTGATTTCAATCCCAATCGCAATTCTCTTCTTGTTCATGCAGAGATACTATGTAGATGGCGTATCAGGTGCAGTGAAAGGATAAGGAAGACGATGAAAGATAAAATAGAATTAAAAAAATATTACTCTACAAAAGAATTTCTTGAAAATTATATTTATGAGGGAAATAGTCTTGGCGTAGAATGTACAAAAGAAGGAACGACATTCCGTCTGTGGTCACCACAGGTGGAATGCGTTAGTTTAAACCTGTATCAGACAGGGGATGGAGGAAATGCATACGAGCAGATTCCGATGAAAAAAGAAGAAAAAGGTGTGTGGAGTTGGGAGAGCAAAGAAGAACTTCACGGCGTTTATTATGATTATCTGATTACCCGCGATGGTGAAGAAGTCCGGTCAGCAGATCCTTATGCAAAGGCATGTGGAGTTAACGGAATGCGCAGCATGGCGGTGAATCTGAAAAAGACCAATCCTGAAGGATGGGAAAAAGATCAGGCACCAGAAGAAGGACTGGAGCGAATTGTCTATGAACTTCATGTAAAAGAATTTTCATGGGATAAAGCAGGTGGTTTTCCAGAGGAATATCGTGGAAAATACAAAGCATTTACATGCAGACATACAACGTTAAATGGGGATGGAATTCATCCAACCGGTTTGGATTATTTAAAAGAACTCGGGGTGACACATATTCAGATCATGCCAATGTATGATTATGGTTCTGTAAATGAAGCAGGGGAAGATACGGAGTTCAACTGGGGTTACGACCCGATCAATTACAATGTGCCGGAGGGCTCCTATGCGACAGATGCCAGACATGGTGAAGTCAGAATTAGGGAAATGAAAGAGATGATCCAGGCAATTCACGAAGCTGGTTTTGGTGTGATCATGGATGTGGTTTACAATCATACTTATTCACTGGATTCCTGGTTTCAGAGAACTGCACCTTGGTATTTTTACCGGGTGTTTCCAGATGGAACAGTTTCTGACGGATCTGCCTGTGGAAATGACGTGGCAAGTGAAAGAGAGATGTGTGCAAAATATATTCTGGAGTCAGTGCTTTACTGGACAGAGGAATATCATATTGATGGATTCCGTTTTGATTTGATGGGACTTCTGGATGTAGATCTGATGAATCGGATTCGAAGCGAACTGGATCAGAGATACGGGAAAGGAAAGAAGATCATTTACGGAGAGCCATGGGCGGCGGATAAGACGGCTGTAGAAGGCGATAAAAAACTGGCAGCAAAAGAAAATATCGGACTTTTGGATGAAAATATCGGGGCTTTTTGTGATAGCACCCGAGATGGAATCAAAGGTTCTGCACTACGTGCAAAGGAAGCAGGGTTTATAAACGGCGCAGAAGGAAAAGAAGATGAAATGCTTGCAAGTGTGACAGCGTGGTGCGCAAATCCATATCAAGCAGAAGGTTTTGAAAATGTGAAAGCACCTTCGCAGATTGTTACTTATGTATCGGCACATGACAATCATACATTATGGGATAAATTAAAAGAGACAGTCGTAGAGGAAAATGAATGTATGAGGCTGAATAAAATGGCAGCGGCAGTTTATATGACTTGCCAGGGAACATTGTTTTTCTTATCAGGAGAAGAATTTGCCCGTACAAAAGATGGAAAGGATAATACCTTTAAGGCTCCGATTTCTCTGAACCGTCTTGATTGGAAAAAGGCATGGAAAAATCATGAACTGGTTCATTATTATCAGGGGTTGATCGCACTTCGCAAACAGATTTCCGGACTTTGTGACAAGTCGAAGGAAAGTTCTAAGCGAATTATCAATATGTGGAAAGAAAAGGATGTAGTGGGATTTACCGTGGTCAATGATGAAGCAGCAAGATGGAACCAGGTGAAAATAATTTATAATGCAAGAAAAAGCAGCTATAAAGAAGAATTTTTGGACGATGGCTGGGAAGTCTTGAGTGATGCAGATGACAGCTGGTGCTGGGAAAAAGGAGTCTGTGCAGACAGAAAGATAGAAGCTGCACCGCAGAGCGTGTTGATACTTGGGCGTAAATAATGATTAAGGAGTAGTATATGAAGTGGATTTATGGCAGACAGGATTGGAAAACATTAGAAAGAGGACTTGAAAACTGCTATCTTTTAACCAATGGACTGGGAGGTTTTTCTTCGCTTACGATGACCGGGGCGGTGGCAAGAAATGACCATTCGATATTGATGGCATGTACGAAAGCTCCAAATCATAGGATAAATATGATTCATCGGATGAAAGAAGAATTGGATATTGGAGAATCAAAATATTTTCTTTCAACCCAGGAATTTGCGGATGGAACAAAAGAAGAAGGGTACCGTTATCTTACAGAATTTTCTTTTGAAATTCTTCCTTCGTGGCGTTATCTGATAAACGGAGTAGAGATAGAAAAAGAGATTGTGATGGCACAGGGCAGTAATCAGATTGCAGTGAATTATCATCTGAAAAACCGTGGTCAGAAGGAGACCGCTCTCTGTGTAACTCCGTTTTTTCAATTTGAACCCAAAGGGGAAGATTTGAAAGAAGGTAAGATATTTTCAAGACAAGAGCAAAAGATTACCGATGGAAAGTATACTCTTTTCTTTGAAACAAATGGAGAAGTAGAAGGATTCACAGAAAAGAAAGAGACGTATTTTTATCGCTACGATGAATGTGATGGAAGACGAGAAAATGGAACAGCAGGCGCAGTTTATCAGATTAAAAAACGAGTAAATCCAGGGGAAGAGACAGATTTAACAGTGATTTATTCGATGGAAAGTCTGATAGGTATGGATGCAAAAAAAATGTTTGATAAAATAAAAGAAGAGCAACTCCACCATCAAGAGAAGCTTATAAAGACTTCAGGTTTGAAAAATAAACTGGCACAGACATTAGTTTGCAGTGCAGACAAGTTCCTCTCAAAAAGAGAGTCTACGGCTGGATTGACCATCCTTGCCGGCTTTCCATTTTTCGAAGATTGGGGAAGAGATACAATGATTGCACTTCCGGGAATCTGTATTTCTGCAGGAAGAGTTGAAAGTGCAAAATCAATCTTGCGGACATTTGCATTTTATGAAAAAGACGGATTGATGCCAAATCTGTTCCCGGAGGGGGAGAACGAGCCACTTTATAATACTGTAGATGCGGCACTATTATTTATCAACTGCGTGTGGTTATATTATGAAAAAACTCAGGATATCAAATTTGTAGAGGAAATGTATCCGGTAATGCAAAGAATTATTTTCGGTTATGAGAAAGGAACAGATTTTAATATCCATATGGAAGAGGATGGTCTTATCAGTGCCGGGGCAGGGCTGGATCAGGTAACCTGGATGGATGTGCGCGTTGGAGAGATTCTTCCGACACCAAGGCATGGGAAACCGGTGGAGATTAATGCTTACTGGTACAATGCACTTTGTATCATGCAAAAGTTTTCTGAAGTTTTGAAGAAAAATGAAGAGCAGAAATATAGAGAACTCGCACAGAAGGTGAAAGAATCGTTTGCACGAGAATTCTGGATGGAGGAAAAACACTGCCTGAAGGATGTAATTTCAGAAACAAAGGCAGATACTCAGATTCGCTGTAATCAGATATGGGCGGTGTCTATGCCATTTACGATGCTGGATGAAGAGAAAGAAAGACAAATTGTAGATACGGTATTTGAAAAGCTGTATACGCCGTATGGTCTTCGGACACTAGATCCAAAAGACGAAGAATTTCATGCAAGCTATGGCGGAGAGATGATAAAAAGAGATCTTGCTTATCATCAGGGAACCGTCTGGACTTTCCCAATGGGTGGATATTATCTTGCATATCTAAAAGTGAATAAAAATTCAAGAGAGGCAAAAGAGATTGTGGCAAAGCAGTTGGAAGTGTTGGAAAGTGCAATGCGTGAAGGATGTATTGGCCAGCTACCGGAGATTTATGATGGAGAGGTTCCGGTTTCTTCAAAAGGATGTTTTGCACAGGCGTGGAGTGTAGGAGAAATCCTGCGTGTTTATGAAAAATTAGAGGAAAAATAAGATGGAGTTTACTGGGGTATATCATAAAACATCAGAGCAAATGAGTTATCCGTTGGATGAGGATAGATTAATTGTAAACATTAAGACCGGATATGATGTGAAACAGGTCTTTATTCATTACGGAGATCCTTATGAAGCAGGAATCCTGGGTGGAAAGGAAAAATGGATTGGAAAAAGAGAGGAAATTATTTATAAAAAACGTCTGCCACATCAAATCTGGTGGACAACAACGCTTTTTCCAGAATATAAACGATGTAAATATTATTTTGAACTGAGAACAGAAGAGGAAGTCTGGTATTATTTTGAAGATGGTTTCCTGACTGAAGAGCAGCTTCAGATGGATGGTCGTATGCAGCAGTGCTTCATTGTACCGTGGATGAATCCGTCAGATATAAATCGTACTCCGGCATGGGTAAATGATACGATTTGGTATCAGATTTTCCCGGATAGGTTCTGCAACGGGACACCGGAAAAGAATGGAAATGATATCACACCGTGGAGAAATCACGGAACTGTGACCAATCAGGAAAAATTCGGAGGAAATCTAGAAGGAATCCGCCAGAGACTATCGTATCTTCAGAACCTCGGAATTACCGGAATTTATTTTAATCCAATTATGGAAGCAGAATCCAATCACAAATATGATACTACAGATTACACAAAGATTGATCCGGCTTTCGGAGATGAAGAAACAATGAAGGCACTTTGCATGGAAGCACATGAAAAAGGAATCCGCATAATGGTAGATGCAGTATTTAATCACTGCGGAAGAAAATTTGCACCATGGATTGATGTGCTGGAACATGGAAAAGATTCTTGTTATGCGGACTGGTTTATGGTGGAAGACTGGGAACAAATCGGAAAAAGAGCAGACACCAGAGACGGACGCTTTTACTCTTTTGCATTTGCAGATACGATGCCAAAGTTGAATACGAATAATGAAGAAGTGATTGAGTATTTTTGCAAGGTCTGCGAGGAATGGGTTCAAAAATTCGACATAGACGGAATCCGCTTTGATGTAGGAAATGAAGTATCGCATCGGTTTTTAAAACGTATACGAGAGCATTTAAAAACGATAAAACCGGACATTTATCTGTTAGGAGAAATCTGGCACGATGCAAGTCAGTGGCTGCAAGGAGATGAGTACGATTCCGTTATGAATTACCCATTGCTCAGCGGAATCCATGACTTTTTCCTTGACAAAACGATGAAAAAAGAGGAATTTGAATATATGGTAAATCGTTGCTATACCATGTATATGCAGCAGAATAATGATGTACTTTTCAACCTGTTGGATTCCCACGATACGGAGAGACTTATGAATCGTTTTCATGATTTGGATAAATTTTATCAGCAGCTTGCGATTCTCTTCACGCTTCCGGGAAGCCCTTGCATTTACTACGGAACGGAAATCGCAATGGAGGGTGCTCATGACCCGGATTGCAGAAGATGTATGCCATGGAGTGAGATTGAAAGCAAAGAGAATCAGGAAAAGATTGCAATGATGCGGAAACTGATCATGCTTAGAAGAAACGAAAAAATGTGCAGAAGCCCGCATTTCCATTTCCCGGATACATATGAAAATGATCGATGTGTAGAATATATTAAATTAGATGAAGAAGGTAATCAAATTGAGGTTCTATTAAATGCATCGGAGGAAGAAGTGAAAGTAAAAGGAAATGGGGAAATTCTTTTTGCCCGAGAATTTGATGGAGAGATACTTGGTGTAAACGGGACGCTCATTCGTAGAATTTAGAGAATATAAAGAAAGAAGAGGATATCCCGGTAGAATCAGAAAATCTGCCAGAGAGATATCGAGACAGAGTATGGAAAATAAGAATAAATGGTGGAAAAATGCAGTTGTATATCAGATTTATCCGAAAAGCTTTCAAGATTCGGACGGAGATGGAATAGGTGATATTCCAGGAATTATCAGCAGACTGGATTATTTGAAAAAACTTGGAATAGATGCAATCTGGCTCTCACCGGTGTATCGTTCACCACAGGATGACAATGGATATGATATTTCAGATTATCAGGATATTGAGCCGATGTTCGGAACAATGGAAGATATGGAACAGTTATTTGCGGAGGCAAAGAAACGCGAAATTCGAATTATGATGGATCTTGTGTTGAATCATACTTCTGATGAACACAGATGGTTTTTGGAGGCAAAGAAAAGTAAAGACAATCCGTATCATGATTATTATGTGTGGCGTGACGGAGAAGAGAGTGTTTATCCAAATGATATGAATTCTGCGTTCGGAGGACCGGCATGGGAGTGGGTTTCAGAACTGGGGCAGTATTATTTTCATCAGTTTTCAGTGAAACAGCCGGATCTGAACTGGGAGAATCCGAAAGTGAGAAGAGAACTCTATGATATGATTCTCTGGTGGATGGAAAAAGGTGCAGGTGGATTTCGTCTGGATGTGATCGATCAGATTGCAAAAGAGCCAGATCTTAAGATCACAAATAATGGACCAAAGCTGCATGAATTTCTGCGTGAATTAAGCAGGGAAACATTTCAGAAGGGTGATATGATCACTGTTGGAGAAGCCTGGGGAGCAACACCGGAAATTGCAAAGAAATATAGTAATCCAGATGGCAGTGAATTTTCCATGGTTTTCCAGTTTGAGCACATTATGCTTGATCAGGAAGAAGGAAAAGAAAAATGGGATACGATTCCATTGAATCTGGTTAAGCTGAAAAAATGCCTTGCAAAGTGGCAGAATACTTTATATCAGACAGGATGGAACAGTCTGTTTATGAATAACCATGATCTTCCCAGAATCGTGTCGCGTTGGGGAAATGACGGAAAATACAGAAAAGAGTCGGCTAAAATGCTGGCGACAATGCTTCATGGAATGCAGGGAACTCCTTACATTTACCAGGGAGAAGAACTGGGAATGACGAATGTGCAGTTTGACAGCATTGAGGAATATGAAGATATTGAGACATTGAATATGTACAAAGATCGTCTGGAAAAAGGATATCAGCCAGAAGAAATCATGCAGTCTATCTACGCAAGAAGCCGTGATAATGCCCGTACTCCGATGCAGTGGAGCGGGGAGGAGAACGGAGGATTCACAATAGGAGAACCATGGTTTGCCGTGAATCCAAATTATACCATAATCAATGCCAAAGAGGCACTGGAAGATGAAAATTCGGTATTTTACTATTATCAGAAGCTGATTCGTTTAAGAAAAGAAAATCCAGTATTCGTGAATGGAAAATTTGAACTTCTTCTGCCGGAAGATGAGAGAATTTTCGCCTATACGAGAACAGATGAGCATACAAAGATGCTGGTATGTACAAACTTTACAGATGAGGAAGTTAGCTGCCCATTGCTTGATGAGTGGAAAGCCGGGGAAGTCTGGATCCGGAATTATGAGGATGACAGAGAAGAAAATATCTTGCGTCCTTATGAGGCAGTGATAATTGGAGCTGCTGCAAATATTGTGTAAGCAGGATATTCCCCGTCTGACGGAGCAATTGAGGAGTACAACAGAGATATCAGTTATTTGTAAGAGGAGAAAGAGATGAATAGAGCTAGTGGGGTACTTTTACCTGTATTTTCACTTCCATCAAAATATGGAATCGGATGCTTTTCAAAAGAAGCGTATCAATTTGTTGACCAGCTTAGAGAAGCGGGTCAGAGCTATTGGCAGATTCTGCCACTCGGACCAACTGGTTACGGGGATTCACCATACCAGTCCTTTTCTACATATGCTGGGAATCCATATTTTATCGATTTGGAGACGTTAATAAAAGAAGGACTTTTGACAAAAAAGAATGCAAAGAATATGATTTCGGAGATAAGGCAGAGTTTATTGATTATGAAAAAATCTATTATTCTAGATTTAAAGTGCTGAAAAAGGCATTTGAGCGTTTCGAAAAAGATGAAGCATATGATAACTTTATTAAAGAAAATGCGTACTGGCTGGATGATTATAGCCTCTATATGGCAATCAAGGACAGTAAAGGTGGAATCAGTTGGAATGAATGGGAAGATGCTCTGAAAAACCGTGAAGAAACAGCACTTGAAAATGCAAGAGAAGAACTTGTGGAAGAGATTGATTTCTATAAATTTCAACAGTATGAATTTGATAAACAGTGGTCACAGCTTCACGCTTATGCAAATGAACAGGGAATTCAGATTGTTGGAGATATTCCGATTTATGTAGCATTTGACGGTGCAGATACATGGGCATCTCCGGAATTATTCCAGTTTGATGAAGAGAATAATCCGGTTGCAGTAGCAGGGTGTCCTCCGGATGATTTTTCTGCAACAGGCCAGTTGTGGGGCAATCCGCTGTATAATTGGGAATATCATAAAAAGACAGGATATGGTTGGTGGATTAAGAGAATTCGTCATTGTCTCAAATTATATGATGTAGTAAGAATTGATCATTTCCGTGGATTTGACGAATATTATTCCATTCCTTATGGAAATGAGACAGCAGTAGATGGGACATGGATGCCTGGTCCGGGAATGGATCTGTTCCATACAATTGAAGAAAGACTTGGCAAACTGAATATTATTGCAGAAGACCTTGGATTCCTGACAGAAAGTGTACTACAGATGTTGTCTGACAGTAGATTTCCGGGAATGAAAGTAGTTCAGTTTGCATTTGATCCAAACGGAGGTTCAACATATCTTCCGCACAATTACCCGGAGAATAGTGTTGTGTATACGGGTACTCATGACAACGATACAACAAGAGGTTGGTATCACAGCACAGATAAAGCAACAAGAGATTTTGCGAAAGAATATATGAATGCACAGCGCTTGGATGAAGATGATCTGGCGTGGGATTTCATTTGTCTTGCAATGAGCAGCATGGCGAATCTTTGTGTGACACCAATGCAGGACTTACTGAACCTGGATGGCAAGGCAAGAATTAACGTACCGTCTACACTTGGCGGAAACTGGACCTGGAGAATGGAAAAGGGGCAGTTTGATGAAAAGGCGGTGGAGAGATTAAATCGTATGACATGGTTGTATGAACGTCTTCCAGAAAAGGAAAATAAAGTAGTGTAAGCTAAGTAATACTGAATTTACGATGTATCAGGTTGGAACATATAAAAATAATTCATGGGCATTAGTGAGTTTGCAAAGTCTGGAGTCATATTTGATTTTGATGATTCTTCCGCTCAGGCAGAAGCTGCAAAAAAACTGGAAAAATATGTACAGGATAACAACATCAAAGGAATGTCCGGAAAGACCAACTCAGACGGAGAAGTTATGTACAGAGATCTGGAAAAAGGAGTGTATCTTTTTGTCCAGACACAAAAAACACAAATTAGCAATCAAGTATATCAAAGCGAACCTTTTATCATAACAGTTCCAGGTAATTATGATGGTCAGATAATTTGGAATGTAACGGCAGAACCTAAATTTAAAAATGAATCGATACCACCAATTACCACGAATACGCCACCAGTTTCAGAAGAACCATCGGGTGATAATAGCAGTCGCACTCCAAATGTAAAAACGGGAGACGATACGAATGTAATTATGTGGCTTTCCTTAATCATATTTAGTATATGCAAAAGAAAAGTCCATAAATAATATGAGGAGATCAGGGAATCTCGTTTTTTTCGTTTAGTTATTCAACTGGCATAAGCCAAAGGTAAATACCTCCGGAGGTGCACCGTATGGTGTCACCTGGGAGGAAATGGACCTGAAACCTTGGGAGGATTTGGAAAAGAATAATTGAGTTGTCAGTGCAATCTTATTTATCTCTTGTGACAGAAACAGGTTCCCGTTTTGCTGGAAGTAAGTCTGAACTGATCTCAGGAGCATCGAGCAGTGCAGTGAAATTTTGTCGGATGATATCCAGTGTCTTTTGTTTTTTCTGCAATTCCCTTTTTTTCCGGACAGTAGCAGCCTTTTCAGATTCAAGATTTTCTATCCGCTTCTGGATTTTGTTAGAGCTTGGGATTTTGGTAACACCGAGATCCTGAAGCTCTTTTTTTAGTGAATCGTGCAGTTGGTATTCTGCCTGATGTTTGGTGCGGTATGCTTTTGGGTTTTTGGCAGATTTGCAATCTTCAATCACTTTACGGCAGAGCCGGTAAGAATCGCAGTGCTTTTGAATGATTTTCTGTGTGCTTAGCTCACTGTTAATTTGTGTTATTCTTTGTTCAGCCGCTTTAACAGAAGCATCAACGTCAGAAATATGCTGCTGGAAATCTTCATAATTCAGCAGATTATTTTCGGAAAGATAGTTGAAGGTGCGGGCTGCCTCTTTTAGATTATTTAGTTTTGCCCAACGTTCAAATCCTTCTCGATTGCCGGTTGTAACATACGTGGAGATATTGATATACAGGCGGGCTTCTCTGGATAGATGCTTTGGAGTTTTCACTTTGTTACGATTTTTAGCCAGGCGGATGCGGACATTTTCTTCTGAATAATAGCTTCCGAGAGATTTCATATAAGTGAAATTCTTCTGCTCTGGTGCACGGAAGGACAGGTGTTTTCCTTGGCGGACTTCATATCCGGCTAACTGCATTTTTTGTAGAAATTCCTCATAGTTAATGGAAGTCCAGATTGCCTTATCAACTGAAACACGTAGCTTGGCTTTCCAACTGGTGCCACGATGATATTCCATGTTCTCTTTATAGCTTTTACCCTTTTCTCCGGTTGGCATACTGGTGGCAAGTCCATTTTCATGGCAGATACGATTACTGATCAGGCAGATTTTATGGTAGCTCCGCTTATTGGAAACATATTTGTGATGATCAACAAAACTTGCTGCATTAAAGATGATGTGGTTATGAATGTGGTTTTTGTCAACATGGGTACTGATCACGTATTCATATTTTCCTTTCAATACTTCATCTGCAAATTGTTGTCCTAAGCGATGGGCGGTTTCGGCATCAACTTCTCCAGGTTTAAATGACTGGATCAGATGAAATGCCAGGTTATCACCTTTGTCCATTCCATTCTTTTTTGCCATTTCTCTAGTCATAGAAAATTCAAGATCTGCAGTTTCCGGAGAACAGCCAAAACTGGAAACCAGAAGTTTTTCATCTGTTTTATCTGGATTCGTGATGTAGTCCAGAGCTTTCTTGTCTGTTACTTTAATGGGGAAGATCTTAAGATACGCCATAGTTCTTTCACCATCTCTTTCAATTCATTCATTTCTTCTGGATACAGATCTCCAGTAGTATTCACCTTCTTTGCAATCTGATTGATGTTTATACCAATCTTGTGCATTTCCTCATACTGTTTCTTCAGGGGAGTTGTATCGGTGTTGACGATGTAACCGTCGATTGCCATTTTACGCAGATAAGCTCCCATGTTTTTGGTTTTGGATTCTATCATCTTCCTGCGGATAAGCTTCCTTTCTTCTTCGGTAACATAAAAATGGATTTCTTTGTTTCTCTTTCTTTCAGCCATTGGCGGACTCTCCTTTCTGAGAGGGTAGTAGTATAGTTGTTTTCAGCTTTTTCAATTTAGGGTAGGGTACCCTAAATTGGGATTTTCAGGAAGTGTATCCTCACTTCCTGTCCTTGCTGTTTTACCCCTCTATTAGTTAAAGTCAGAAGAACCGGGAAAATGCAAAAGAATTTGGCAGGTAGTATGGGATACGAAAATGTGGTATGATTATGGGCAGGATATCAGAAAAATCAGGAGTTGAATAGATTGTGAAGAAAGAAGAAATTTTTGAATATGTGCAGAAACAGTATGGCACAATGCCGGAATATTTATGGACTAAACTACCGGACAGTGCAGTACTTCGCCATAAAAATGGGAAATGGTATGCAGTGATCATGACGGTTGAAAAATCGAAACTGGGATTAGAGGGAAATGATCTGGTTGACATCATGGACGTAAAGTGCGATCCAGAAATGACAAGCATGATTATTCAGACTTATGGATTTTTACCAGGATACCATATGAATAAACAGCACTGGATCACGATTTTATTGGATGGTTCAGTCAGTGAAGCAAAGACATTGGACTTTTTGGATATGAGCTATGACCTGATTGACGGAGCAGACAGAAAGGAAGAAAAATGAGAACAGCGATAGTATACGCATCTGTGCATCATGGAAATACAGAAAAATTAGTAAAGAGGATCGCAGAAGAATGTCAGGTGGATTTGATTGATACTGTGAAACAGCCAGATGCAGATCTGAGCAGTTATGATATGATTGGGTTTGCATCAGGAATCTATTTTTCAAAGTTTCATCAGTCGATATTGGAATTTGCAGAGAAGAATCTACCGGACGACAAAAAGATATTTCTGATCTGTACTTATGGTGGAAGTGCGAATTATAAATCCATAGAGCAGATTTTGGATAAAAAACATGCCAGTGTAGTTGGAAAATTTGGCTGTAAAGGGTATGACACATTCGGACCATTTAAACTGGTTGGAGGTATTGCTAAAGGCCATCCGAATGAAGAAGATATGAAAAATGCAGCGGACTTTGTAAAAGGATTACACTGATTTTTGAGCAAAAAGAAAACCGGGGATTTTACTCCTCGGTTTTCTGGCTGTTGTCCTTCAGTCTTCAACCTGAAAAATATCTTCTACAGGCACTTTCAGGTAATGTGCCAGCCGGATTGCAATCTCAAGAGATGGATTACGTTCTCCACGTTCGATGCGGCCTATAGTCTGACTGCAGGAACCTATGGCTTCAGCCAAATCTGCTTGGATGAGATTCCGTTCTTCACGAATATCTTTTAGTGTATTATTGATTGCCATTCAATCACTTCCTTTGCTTATTGTTATCAGCAGGATCATGAACCTGCTGTTGAAATCTAATGAAATCCCGGAATTTCTGCACCTTTGCATTTCCCGATTACTTTTCCAAAAATCTTAAAAGAGTCAGATTCCAAAACCTGGACAGGACGATATTTTTGATTTAAAGAGATCAGATAAACACCATCTGGCTCATCGTGTAATTCCTTGATGTAAGTATTGCCGTTGAGATAGAAGATTCCAATTTCACCATTAGCAAGAGAATCTTTTTTCTGAATCCATGCAACATCGCCTGTATGATAAAGTGGCTCCATACTGTCACCGGAAATCCGTACACCAAAGTCAGTCTGCTCAGGAGCAAGGTTTCCTACGTCATAGGTTTCTTTTACAGAATCCTCCAGGTAATTTCCAGTACCAGCAGAAACTGGTTCCCAGGTAATTTCTACAGGATGATGGAATGGGATAATCTTTGCAGACAGTGGAGAAAACTTTTTAGAAGCTTTCAAAATATCAGCAAATTCAATCAATTTATTTCTGCCTTCTTCATTCAATCCACTCATAATGTTATATGGGTTTTCTCCAAAGAAGGATTCATATATATCTTCGATATCAAGTAAATGGCAAAGTGTCAGGAAAACATGTAAAGCTGGTTCTCGTGCATTGGTCTCCCATTTGGAGATTGCTTTTGTAGTGACATGAATACCTTTCTGAGAAAGCAGGTCTACCAGATCTGATTGAGAGTATCCTTTCTTTTTTCTATTTTCTGCTAATATTTCCCCGAAATCACGCATTTGTTCGCCTCATTTCTATTTGAATTTTCTATATGCATTATACCGTATGTTAGAAATAAAATCAACAATAATCTCCAAAATGGAGAAAATGCAACCAAGATGTCACTTGACTGTCTCCAGAATGTCGATATATACTAAACATACAGAAATTGATAAGACATTATGTTGAAGAAAACAGCTGGGAGGTGAAAAGTTTGAGTGAGCGTGTGATCCTGCATAGTGATATGAACTGTTTTTACGCCAGTGTAGAAATGCTGCATCATCCGGAATTTGCCGGAATGCTTCTGGCAGTCGGTGGCAATCCGGAAGCAAGACATGGAATTGTACTGACAGCAAATTATATTGCAAAGCAAAAAGGTGTAAAGACAGGAATGGCATTATGGCAGGCAAAACAGATTTGTCCGGAAATCATATTTGTACCACCACGGATGGATTTGTATTTGAAATTTTCACAGATGGCAAGAGAAATCTATTCGGAGTATACAGACAAAATTGAGCCATATGGAATTGATGAAGCCTGGCTGGATGTATCAGGCAGTGGAAATCTGAAAGGAAGCGGAATGACAATTGCGAGAGAAATCAGCCATCGGATTAAATACGAACTTGGAGTAACAGTGAGTATTGGAATTTCCTGAAATAAGATTTATGCGAAACTTGGCTCGGATTATAAAAAGCCGGATGCAATCACAGAGTTTAATCGAGAAAATTATAAAGACAGGATATGGCATCTTCCTGCGTCAGATTTGCTTTATGTCGGAAGACAGACAAATAAGAAATTGCAAAAACTTGGAATCCGGACAATCGGGCAACTTGCGGAATCAGACGAAAAGTTGTTAGAGAGCCATTTTGGAAAAATAGGAAATGTATTATGGGCTTTCGCAAATGGCTGGGATGAAGATCCGGTTTGCAAGGAAGGGTATGAAGCTCCAGTAAAGTCGATAGGTAATAGCACTACAACACCGAGAGATCTGGAAAATGATCTGGATGTTTGGATCATTCAAATGGCATTGGCAGAAAGTGTAGCTGCACGATTGCGGAAACATGGGTTTAAATGCAAAACAGTAGAAATTACAGTTCGAGATAATGGATTGTATAGTTTTTCCAGACAGATACATTTACGACAGCCAACGAATATTACAAACGAGATTGTAACTGCAGCATTTCAGCTATTTAAAGATAATTACAAATGGGAACATCCCATTAGAAGCCTGGGAATCCGAGCTGCGGATCTTGTGTTAGATGATATTCCCGTGCAGTTGGATTTATTTGGAAATCAGGAGAAAAAGGAAAAGTTAGAGAAGCTGGATCGTACTGTAGATGAGATCAGACGACGGTTTGGTTATTTCAGTATACAGCGAGCGGCAATGTATCAGGATAAAGTCTTATCCCACTTAGACGCTGGTACGCACACGATCCATCCACATAGTTATTTCCATGGGTAATTGGAGGGATAGATTTGAGAAAAGCATTAACCAGAAAACAGGAAGAAAGTTATCAGTGTATTTTGAATTATACGAAGGAGCATGGATACCCGCCGACAGTCCGGGAATTTGGAAAAATGATCGGAGTAAGATCAACGTCATCTGCTTTTTCCAGAATCAAACAGTTGGAGTTAAATGGATATATCCGCAGAATCCCGGCATCGCCAAGAGCAATTGAGATTTTATAGTGAGGTGTCGGCATGAACAAAGTATATGTAGATGTAGTAGCAGAGTTTCGGAAAGACGGACAGCTGGTTCCCATATTTTTTACATGGGAGGATGGAAGAAAGTATAGCATTGACAGAATTTTGAAAATCGAGCGATGCGCCAGCAGAAAGGCAGGCGGTGTAGGAATGATGTACACCTGTATGATACAGGGGCAGGAAAGCCACTTGTTTTACGAAGTGGATAAATGGTTTATGGAGAGAAAAACAGCATAAGGAGAGATTGGTATAGACGATATTATTTGGATTACTAACCGGCAGGGATAGTCACTTTCCCTTTATATTCCTGCAGGTTTTACATAAGAAGATGGATTCCGGTCAGCAAAGGCAGCTCCCACAATGCCTTTTGGATATCCGCTTCTGCAAGTTGTAGTAAGTAATTGCTTCCCATCAAAATCATGGGGAAAGCGAACTGGTCTGAAAGACCGCCAGTTAGTGTGATGATGATAAGGAGATTTTGAAACTGATGACAGACAGAGATTATGCAATTAAATCAATGAAAGAAATTACCTTCCAGATGGCAAGTCATGCACAGGATTATCTGGAAGTTACAATCGAAAGACATTATACTGATATTAAAGAACTGATGACAAGCTATCAGAAACTGATTTTAGAAAACCAGGTTGTATTGGAAGAACTGGATATGGAATGCCAGGAGAAAATCAATGAAGATATGGCATATGCATTGAGTTATCTGAGCATTTATAACAACCAGCTGAATGTGCCAAAGATGCACCGGGAGATGAATAATCTGATGATCATTTATGGTTTGTCAGATATGATCTATCGTGGAATGACACTGGTTAAGTTCTATGCACCGAATGGTGTGATGCTCAGTGAGATCCTTCATTCCTGTTTTTGCAGTCATTATAATAAGACAGATGTGGAAGTACAGCAGGAGTTAGGAATAGGCAGGACTTCTTTTTATAAAATGAAGAAGCAGGCACTTGGGTATTTAGGATTTTATTTTTATGAGATCGTGGTACCGCAGGCAAAGGATAAAAGATTTAAACCGTCACTGGGCGTGGAGGAAGAGTAGGTGAGTAATATGAGATACGAAGATTCGATGAAAGGTGTAGCTGATCAGATAATCAAAGAACAGCAGCGAGCCAGTAAAATAAAAAACAATCCAGAAGAGTTCCATTGGTATGACGAATATGCAACGTTGAATTTCTTTCGGTTTATCTGCAAAAATATTGGTAACTTGGGAAATGGAGAAATTGAAAAAATGGTCACACGCTTGAAAAGCATAGATCAGAAAGCAGTGGAGAATCATGTGAATGGTGCTGTTTGGGCATTTGATTATGATAAGATGTTCTGTGTATTGATGGAAAATGAAATTTGCCGAAAGGTGTGTGAAAAGAATAAATATAATAGTTGGACGAAGCTGATTGGAAATTATTGTTTTCAAGAGGTGTAGGATAAAATAGTGGCTTGTGAAAAGCTGATTTTGATGTTAAGATGAAATTGGGATAGGAGACATTTAGGAACCTATCCTGACATAGCAAAGAATGGAGGCGAGAATGGACGTGGCGAAAGAAGAAATCGTGAAAACAGAAGAATTGGAAACACGTTACGAAAGATACAAGGGTATCTTAAAAGACCTTACCATCATGAGCGATGTGTTTATGCGGAATGTATTCAAGAAACGGGAATGTACAGAATATGTTCTGCAGGTAATTATGAATAAAAAGGATCTGAAAGTGATTGATCAAGTTCTGCAGAAAGACTATAAGAATTTGCAGGGGCGTTCAGCTATTCTGGACTGTGTTGCCAGAGATTCTGAAGGCAAGCAGATGGATGTAGAAATCCAACAGGACAACGAAGGGGCATCTCCCAAAAGAGCAAGGTATCATAGTGGTCTGATGGATATGAACACATTAAATCCAGGACAGGATTTTGATGACCTTCCGGAAAGCTACGTGATTTTTATCACCAGAGACGATGCACTTGGATACGGACTTCCGATTTATCATATAGACAGGAAAATCGAAGAAGTCAGTGAGAATTTTAAGGATGAAGCTCATATTATCTATGTAAATTCTAAGAAACAAGAGGATACAGAATTAGGCAGACTGATGCATGATCTTCACTGTAAGAATGCAGAAGATATGCACAGTAAGATACTTGCTGACAGAGTATACGAATTGAAGGAAACACAGAAAGGGGTGGAATTCATGTGCCGTGAGATGGAACAGATTTATAGTGAAGGTATTGAAAGTGGTGAGCTGAAAAAAGCAAAAGCCTCAGCATTATCCATGGCTGCGGATGGAATGAAAGTTGATAAAATAGCCCACTATCTTAATGTGAGTGTTCAAATGGTGCAGAAATGGATTGATGAGAGCATGAGTGTTGCACATTAACAAATGATAAATTTTAATGGAGCTACCAGAGGATACTAATTCTTCTGGTGGCTTTTTTGTGTGTTGCATGTATAAAAAAATGAAAATTAGTTCTATAGAACTATAATTTGATTTACAGATTCTGTATCTTTCAATTATCCATCAGTATACTAATTTTAGACCGAATTATCGTTCTGAAGGAGGTGCTACGATGGATTTAAAAGCGGTTGGTCAGCGAATCAAAGCAGCAAGAGAAGCAAAAAATCTTACACAGGAAGAACTGGCGGCGCTGGTAAATTTAAGTACAACACATGTCAGTGTGATAGAAAGAGGACTGAAAGTAACAAAGTTGGATACCTTTGTAGCAATTGCCAATGCACTTGATGTATCGGCTGATGCGCTACTGATAGATGTTGTGACACATTCTGTTACAGGTGTTACTAACGAATTATCTGATATGATAGGAAAATTGCCAAAGGACGAGCAGAAAAGAATTTTAAATGCGGTCAGAGCTTTGGTAGACTAATGGAATAGGCATTGAAATCGAAGGGCATTTAGCTCTTCTTTTTTTTATTCTTTTTTATGGATTCGTTTGTGAAAAAATCTTTTTTCATAGTGATAATCATGATATAGTAGTTCTAAAGAACTATAAATAATTCTTTAAAACCGGAGGGCGGGTAAATGAGAGAAAAAAATATTTATGAGAAAATTGCAGAAAAGTACAATACGACACCAGAAGAGGTGCGTCGGGAAATGCAGATAGCGATTGATGCTGGATTTGATGATCCAGATCCGGCTGTACAGGCAGAATGGAAGAAGGTAAATCTTAAAGGAGACAGACCTACTCCGGAAGAAGTAATCAATTACGCAGTAAAACAATTAAAAGGAAATTAATGAAAATATGAAGAAAAAGATAATTGCAGTGATCTCAGGAGCAGTCATCTTGATAATTGCTGCAGGAAGTATTTATGGGAAACCTGAATCAAGTCATAAGGAAGGTGAACCGGATGTGGTAGGAACATTTTCCGTAAATCGGGATGAAAATTTAACCGTGGTCGCTAACCGGAAAAATATTGAGGATAGAGAAGCGTTTGCAAGAGAGCTTTTGCAGATGTACAAGGATGATTCTTTTCATTCGACAAAATTCTCCACAGACAGGGGATATGCGACGAGTCTTGGTATGAACATCTATTTATGGAAAGAGGATATTGAAGATAAATAGAATCGAGCGAGCACTGTTTAATAATCAAATTGGCTATAGAGGTTATGCGGCAGAGCTTTCCTTATAGGAAAGAAACTCTGCCGTATTCCTGTGGAGCCAATATAGCGCTATGGATGCTTTACAAATAAAAATAACAGATTGGAGAGAGGACAAATGACAATCCGAAGAGGAGATATCTTATGGGCAGATCTCGGTATGTTCCCGACAACTTCGGTTCAGGGTGGAGTAAGACCGGTGATCGTAGTGAGCAATAATAAAGCCAATACATACAGTTCAGTCATAACGGTAGTTCCCCTGACATCAAGAATTTATAAGAAACGGTATTTGCCAACGCATGTATTTATCAGCAAATATGATATGACGGGAATCCGAAAAGGAAGCCTGGCACTGGCTGAACAGGTTATGAGCATTTCTACGAAATGTATTATTGAGAAATGCGGAAGAGTGAACAAGTGGAGCCTGGATCGGGTACTGAAAGCAGTACGGATTCAGATGGGAATGGAAGAGAAGACTACATAGCTGTTACGAATATTTATTTTCGATAATGGTAACTATAGGAAAAGGAGGCGATGTCCATGACAGCAGTTGAAAGATTAGAAGCGTTGAAAACGGTTGATATCAAAGAGATTGACCGTGATAGTTTGCCAAAGTACAAGGATTTGATTTCAGAGTTGGATAGCAGAAAAAGCAATAAGATGGAAGTGCTGCTTAATCACTCTGATAACCCGTATGTATATGAAGATATGGGCTATGTCGTAAAAAGTGTTTTTAATGCAGCAGCTTCCCTTTCCTATATAGACTGTACAAAACAGCTTGTAGCAAAGAAAGCTGGATTGGCATAAGGGAATAACTGGAACAACAAAATTTCATATTCACACAGAAGACGAAGTGTGCTATAATGCTAACAGGACTAAATTTGAATAGAGCACTTCTATTTAAGGGTTCTGTTTTGGCAGAATCTTTGGATAGGAGTGTTTTTTATGCAAAAAAATATCTGGATAGCAGCCAAGTACCTTCGTCTCAGTATAGAGGACGGAGATAAGGCTGAAAGTGAATCTATTGTAAATCAGTCAATTTTGATTGATAACTATATGAAATCGACGTCTGATATTACTATTGTTGAGACATTTAAAGATGATGGTTTTTCAGGTACAGATTTTAAACGACCTGGTTTTCAGGCAATGCTCAAAGCAATTGAAAATAAGGAAATCAACTGTATCATTGTAAAAGATTTATCCCGATTTGGTAGGGAGCATATAGATGTTGATCGGTATGTTCAAAAAGTATTTCCACAACTGGGAGTACGATTTATAGCAATCAATGATAATTATGATTCTGAAACAGCAAACATTACCGATACGCATCTTGTATTACCGGTAAAATCCTTTGTCAATGACACATATTGCAGACAGAATTCCCAAAAAGTACGAAGTCATTTAAGCGCAAAACGGAATATTGGAGAATATGTTGGAAATTATGTGTCATATGGGTATAGAAAATGTAATACTGATAAAAGTCAGATAGAAATTGATCCGGGTGCTGCAAAGCATGTAAGAGATATTTTTAACTGGAAGATGGAGGGCATGAGCAATCAGCTGATTGCAGATAAACTGAATGAACTGGGAATTCTTGCACCGGCTGATTACAAACGTGCGACCGGAGTAAACTTCAAATCGTCATTTCAGACACATCTGACATCCAGGTGGTCAGCAGTAGCAATTATCCGTATTTTAAAGAATCCAATCTACTACGGAGTGCTTCAACAGGGAAAATCCCAAAGAATTAACTATAAAGTTAAGGTGCAGAGGGCATTACCAAAGGAAGAATGGGTGATTTTTGAAAATCATCATGAAGGTATCGTTACAAAAGAAGAATATGAAACAGTTCAGATGTTACTTGCAAAGGATACCAGGATAGCACCCGGAGAAAACAGACTTTACTTGTTTGGTGGGTTATTATCCTGTGGAGACTGTGGAAGTAACCTGATCCGCCGAACTAACAGTTATAAAGGAGAAAAGACAGTTTTTTATATCTGTTCTTCTTACAATAAAAAGAAGAATCAATGCTCCAGGCATAGCATCAGAGAAGATGTGCTGATTCAGCTGGTGATGGATTCTTTGAAGATGTACAGTAAGATGACGGATGCCATACGAAGTGCAGTAGAGTATTTGAAAGAGAACTCTTTGGATACCCAGACATTGATACAGCATGATGACCTGATACTTGAGTTACGAAACAAAGTCAATAAATATTATAAGTTGTTACATTCATTATCAGGAAATCTTGCATCAGGAGTTATTTCCAAGGATGATTATACTTTACTTAGAGAGCGGTATCAGACAGAAATTAAAAGTCTGGAAAGCAATATTGAAAAGCAGGAAGAGTATATGGAAGATCTCCTTGAAAATAAACTGCTGTGCGAAGAATGGGTGAACACATTTCTTGAGAAACCGTCGCTGGGAGATCTTGACAGGGATATGCTTCTTCAGTATGTAGAAAAAATAAATGTATTTGAAGGAAAAAAAATAGAAATTGTTTACCGATTCCAAGACGAGCTGGTAACAGCTGCAAGACTGGCAGAACAGATTGGAAAAACAAAACAGGAGGTGGCTGTATAATGGCAAGAACAAGAAATCGCCAGATGAAACAGGCTGAAGCAATCGTACAGGCATCACCGCAGAAAATCTGGAAAGCCGGTATTTATACCAGAATATCAGTAGATATCAACGGTGAGAAGAGAGAATCGCTGGAGACACAGAAACTAATCGCTCTTTCTTACGCAGAATCTCATCCGGATATTGAAGTTGTAAAGTTTTATAAGGATGACGGTATATCAGGTACAAAATTTGATCGAGATGATTTTGTGAGAATGCTTGGTGACATCAAATCAAAAGAAATAAATACGGTCATAGTAAAGGATTTATCACGATTTGGTCGAGATTTGGAAGAAGTATCAAAATACCTGGAAAAAATATTTCCATTTATGCAGGTGCGCTTTATATCAGTCAATGATAATTATGATAGTATCAGTCCAGAATGCGACAATCAGATGCTGGGAATCATGATATCAAATCTTGCAAATGATATGTATGCAAAAGATGCATCAGTAAAGATGACAAGTGCTATGAAAATTAAGATGGAGTCAGGTGAATATTGTGGTGGAGATGCTCCTTATGGGTATAAGAGAGCTAGAGATGAAAAAGGGAGATCTACTACTGTTCCCGATCTTTTAACTGCACCGTATGTAGTAGAAATATTTGAAAAACTTGCTGCAGGGCAGTCATATTTGAAAATTTCGAGAGAGTTTAATACGATGTTACTGGCTTCGCCAAGGGTATACGCAAGAACTGGGAAGTTATTCTTGGATAGAATTGACGAAACAGATATGCATTGGCAATCATCTGTAATTAAACAGATTGCGGAAAATAGGCACTATTTGGGAAATACGTATTCACATAAAACGAGAACCTCACTTCTTACAAAAGAAAAAAATGTAATGCTGGATAAAGAAGAATGGATTGAACATGTGAATACCCATAAGGCTATAGTGAGTGCTGAATTATTTGAAAAAGTACAAAATGTAATCAAATTAAAGCAGGAGAAAGCATTGCCAAAAAAAGATCTGTCGAATATGCAGACTCATGGAAAACAAGATAATAAGTATGTTGGATTGATATACTGTGGTGACTGTGGTGCTAATATGGTTCGGAGATATTATTACAGCGAAAAGAATGGTGTTTTGTATTACAATTATTATTTCATTTGTGGTAATTATGCAAAAATTTCCAAGGAAAAATATAACTGCAATCGCTGGAAAGAAGAAATAATTGATGAACTGGTGTATCGGGCACTCATCATGCAGCTAAAAACAGTATGTGAATTGAAAACGCAACTGAAACGCTTTAATGATGAATATTTTGAGACATTCAAAAAATATTTGAACAGGGAACAGAGTAAGATTGTTCAGGTCAATAAAAGGAACGAAGCAAGACGATTTGAATTATATGAGCAATATGTTTCGGGCGAGATTGATACGGATGCATATAATCGTATGACAGAAAGAATAACCGTGATCGAAAAAGATCTGATTACAAGACAGAAAGAAATTGAGAAGAGTAGAAAAATTACAGAGAAATTGTGTAAAAAGAACTTCTCGTGGCTTGCTGAATTCAGTAAAGGAAAGAATTTGGAATTCCTTACAAAAGATGTTGTCCGTTCTTATATAAAGAAAATCTCTTTATATGAAGATAAACGTATAGAAATCGAATTTAAATTTCAAGATGAAATACAGGCGTTATCAGAAATTTTAGAGGAGGGGGTGATCAGATGTCAGATGGTAAGTGCATAGTAAAGTATTTAAGATTATCTCTGGAAGATGAGGATATGCTGGATGAATCCAATAGTATTACCAATCAGAGAATTGTGATTGGGCAATACATAGCCAGTAAACATGAGTTCAAAAATGCGGAAGTGTTAGAATTCAAAGATGATGGCTATAGTGGAACAAATTTCGATCGTCCAGGATTCCAAAGTATGATGGAATTAGTAAGGGACGGACAAGTCAGCACAATTATAGTGAAAGATCTCTCACGATTCGGCAGGAATCATATAGAGGTTGACACATATCTGGAGCAGATTTTCCCATTTCTGAATGTGAGATTTATAGCAATCAATGATAATGTTGATAGTATGAAATATGAATCTGGTATGCCGGGAATAGATGTTGGTTTCAGAAATATTATTAACGAACATCATAGCATTGATACTTCCGTTAAAGTAAAAAAGACTTTGTTACAGCGTCAGAAAGCAGGAAAGTATATGGGTGCCAGAGCACCATATGGATACTTGAAGCCTGATGAAGATGTGACAAGTCTTGTGATTAATCCGGAAACGGCACCTGTTGTGAGGATGATATTTCAGAAATATCTTGAGGGAATGAATATTACTCAGCTGGCACGTTATCTGAATGAGCAGAAAATTATGAGTCCGGGTCAATATAAAAGAGAAGTTCTGAAAACTGGTGTAAAGAAAACAACAGAAAAATATATCTGGTATCCGGTAACTGTAAGACTGATACTGATGACAGAAACGTATACGGGAACTACGATTGGCGGTAAATGGAAAGTTGCTTCAGTAGGAAGTAATAAGCATTTGAAAACAAAAGAAGAAGACTGGATCGTGGTTGAAGGTACCCATGAAGCGATTGTTTCTAAAGAAACATTTGATGCTGTACAGAAAAAGTTGGAATTAAATTCCAGAAAAAAGAGCAAAACTCACAATAATAATTATCCGCTGAAAGGATTGGTAAAATGTGGGGGATGCGGTCAGAATCTACAGCATGTAACCAGATGCAATCCGCACTTTAAGTGCCCAAGGAAATTTAATACGGCAAATAAAGATTGTGTAACAGACAATTTATATGATGACGAGTTCAATGAGATGATTTTCAGGGCGATAAAGCTGTTTGCAAAGATTAGTGATGATGCTGAACCGGTACTCGAATTACAGAAAGCAGAATTAAAATCAAAAGTGAATGAAGCTGCAAAGAATATTCGGAATGCCAAAGACAGTATTAGCAGATACAAACACCAAAAAACAGAATTATATATGCGATATGCAATGGAAGAAATCTCAGAAGAAGAGTTCACAAGAAAAAATGACAGGCTGGATAAACAAATTGAGAAAGAGACTGTGGCAATAGCTCAAATTGAGGCAGAACAGAATGAGGCCGCTGAAAGATTATTTGAACTTCCATCAGATGGCAGACAGTGTCTGACAGACCTGATCGAAGGGAATGAGCAATTAACCAGAGAGATAGCAGTAACTTTTATTCGTGGTATCAAGGTTTATAATGATAAGCGAATAGAAATTGAATGGAATTTTGCTGATGAGCTGGTGAAGTATGTAGAACAGGTGCAGAAAATTTGCAGTTAAAGAGATACTGGACAAATTATAAAAATTTTGTGTCATTAGCTTGACACAAGGGGGAGCGCATGCGGATAATACGCTGGATTTTCAGGAATTTATGATCATGCCGGTGGGAGCGGAAAATTTCCGGGAGGGACTTCGGATGTGCGCGGAAATTTATCAGGTGCTAAAACAGCTTTTGAAGAAAGCAGGACTGGAAACTGCGGTCGGAGATGAGGGTGGGTTTGCGCCGGATCTCCCGGGGGCGCGGGAAGCGCTGCAGTTTTTAAAGGATGCGGTGGAAGAAGCCGGATATGAGATGGGAAAGGATATCCGTATCGCGTTGGATGTGGCGGCGTCGGAATTGTATCATGCGGAAAGCGGAAAGTATCTGTTCCCGGGGGAGAGTAAGATGACCGGGCAGAAGATCGCGCGCACAGCAGAAGAGATGATCGACTATTATCAGGAACTGGCTCTGGAATTTCCGATCTGTTCGATTGAGGATCCGCTGGACGAGGAAGACTGGGACGGCTGGGAACTTCTGACAACAAGGCTTGGCGGAGAGATCCAGCTTGTCGGGGACGATTTGTTCGTGACGAATACAAAACGTTTAAAGCAGGGGATCGAGCGCAATGTGGCAAATGCGATCCTTGTGAAAGTGAATCAGATCGGAACGCTGACCGAAGCGGTCGAGGCGATCGAACTTGCACAGAAATCCGGGTATCGGGCGATCGTTTCGCACAGGTCCGGCGAGACGGAAGATACGACGATCGCGGATCTGGCGGTGGCGTTCAACACCGGGCAGATCAAGACCGGCGCGCCGTGCCGGGGAGAGCGTGTGGCAAAATACAATCAGCTTCTGCGAATCGCGGAAACGTTGGAATAAGAAAAGTGTTTGCTTTGGGTAGGAAAATGTACTAAGAAAGTTGTGAAAAATGTGGAAATCATCTTGTGTTCAATCTTATCTTGTGCTAGAATGAATAAGGTTTATCCACAGGAGGTGTGAACGGATGGAGATTTTGAAAATTATTCTGACAATTATTTTTGTTATAGATTGTATTGCATTATCAGCAATTATTCTTCTGCAGGAGGGAAAATCCGCAGGACTTGGAACGATCAGCGGTGCGGCGGAAAGTTACTGGGGACAGAACAAAGGTCGCTCGATGGAGGGCGCGCTTGTAAAGTCCACAAAGTTTCTGGCGATTTTGTTCCTTGTACTGGCGGTTGTGCTGAACTTAAAGATTTTTAACTAAGAGGATGAAGATGACAAAACACTCTATATATCAGATATAGGGTGTTTTTTTGTATCGGCGACGAGCCAAAGTCCGGGCTTGCCCGAGACTCTGGCGACTGCTTACAATCCCGGTATGTGCCTTTTGGCACTTCCGGTGATTCACTTTGCGCGAAATAAAGGAGGGATACGAGTGAAGAAGACGGACCGAAAAAGGAACACGTCCGAAAAAGACAGCGTATTTGAAAAAAGAAAAAAAGTGATCTATGATTTTATCTGTGACGATCTGTATGTGCCGATGAAAGCAAAAGAGATCGCGGCAGTGCTTCAGGTACCGAAAGAACAGCGGGAAGATCTTCGGGCAGTGCTGGATGCGCTGGAAGCGGAGGGAAAAATCTTCGTGTCAGCTAAGGGGAAATATACAAAAGGACAGGCGAAGCGGCTGACCGGAACGTTTCAGGCACATGCGAGAGGATTCGGATTTGTGATCCGGGAGGGCGAGACGGAAGATGTTTTCATTCCGGAAGAGCAGACATGCGGCGCATTTCAGGGCGATGAGGTGGAATTTATCATTACCCGGCAAAAAGAGAGCGCATCGTTCGGAGGCGGCGAAAGAAGAATGGAGGGAAAGATCGTAAAAATCCTCTCTCACACAACGACCCGGATCGTCGGGCTTTATGAGAAATCAAAGCGTTTCGGATTTGTCAGACCGGATGATCAGCGCGTTTTGAAAGATATTTATATCCCGGAGGGAAAAGAAAAAGGTGCGGTGAGCGGACACAAAGTGGTGGTGGAGCTGACTTCCTACGGCGGACAGGACATGAAGCCGGAGGGGAAAGTGGCGGAGATCATCGGGCACATCAATGATCCGGGGACGGATATTCTTTCAATCGTAAAAGGGTATGATCTGCCGATGGAATTTCCGGAACGGGTGATGAATCAGGCGGAGCGTGCCGCAAAAGACGTCAGTGAAGCGGATATGGCGGGACGGTTGGATCTGCGAGACTGGCAGATGGTAACGATCGACGGCGAGGACGCAAAAGATCTCGACGATGCGGTTTCCCTGACGATGGAGAATGGAAATTATAAATTGGGCGTGCATATTGCCGACGTGACGAATTATGTGCAGGAAAAAAGCGCGCTTGACCGGGAAGCATTGAAGCGCGGAACGAGCGTTTACCTTGTGGATCGGGTGATCCCGATGCTTCCGCATACATTATCCAACGGGATCTGTTCGCTGAATGCCGGGGAAAATCGTCTGGCATTGAGCTGCATCATGACGGTGACGCCGAAAGGAGACGTGATCGATCATCAGATCGCGGAGACCGTGATCCGGGTGGATGAGCGGATGAGCTACACAAGTGTGGCGAAGATATTGGAAACACAGGATGAAGCCGAGCGGGACAAATACCGGACGCTTGTTCCGATGTTTGAGCAGATGGCGGAACTTTCCTATATTATCCGGGAACATCGGAAACAGCGGGGATCTATTGATTTTGATTTCCCGGAGACGAAGATGGTGCTGGATGAGAACGGACGTCCGATTGACATCAAACCTTACGAGAGGAACACCGCGACAAAGATGATCGAGGATTTTATGCTCCTTGCAAACGAGACGGTTGCGGAAGAGTATTTCTGGAGAGAACTTCCGTTTTTATACCGGACGCATGAGACGCCGGACGACGAAAAGATCAAGAAGCTGAGTACATTGATCAATAACTTCGGCTACCATATTCATGTCGGAAACGGCGTACGTCCGATGGAAGTACAGAAGCTTCTCGGAAAAGCCGAGGGGACGCCCGAGGAAGCGCTGATCGACCGGCTGGCGCTCCGCTCGATGAAGCAGGCAAAATACAGCCCGGAGAACACGGGACATTTTGGTCTGGCGGCAAAATATTATACGCATTTTACTTCCCCGATCCGTCGATATCCGGATCTTCAGATCCACCGGATCATCAAAGACGATCTGCGCGGTCGGATGCGGGAAGAACGGATCGCGCATTATGAGAAGATCCTGCCGGAAGTGGCGCTGCAGTCCTGTGTGACGGAACGGCGTGCGGAGGAAGCCGAGCGAGAGACCGTGAAGCTGAAAAAAGTAGAATATATGAAAGAACGGATCGGCGAAGAATTTGACGGCGTGATCTCGGGGATCACAAGATGGGGCGCTTATGTAGAACTGGAAAATACGATTGAGGGTCTTGTACATGTGACGAATATGTACGACGATCATTATGAATATTTTGAAGAACAGTACGAGCTGATCGGGGCGCATACGCGAAATGTCTATAAGCTGGGACAGCCGGTACGGGTGCGCGTGTTAGGTGTGGATCGTCTGCAGCGGACGATTGATTTTGAATTCTGTGAAGCAGACAGCAGGCAGCAGTCCGGCCGGGAATCGTAAGTAGTCGGACGATCGACGGACGTACGGATATACAGAAGACGTCCGGATAAAGGGAGATTAGAAAATGGCAAAAACAGAGGGAAAACTGATCGCAAACAATAAAAAGGCATACCATGATTATTTTATTTTGGAAAAATATGAAGCGGGTATCGTGCTTGCCGGCACGGAGGTAAAATCACTCCGTATGGGAAAATGCAGCATCAAGGAGTCGTTTATCCGGATCGAAAACGGAGAGATGTATCTCTATGGCATGCACATCAGTCCGTATGAAAAGGGGAATATCTTTAATAAAGATCCGCTCCGTGTGCGGAAACTTTTGCTGCACAAAAAGGAGATCGACAAGATTTTCGGAAAGATGAAAGAGCAGGGGAATACTGTCGTGCCGCTTCAGGTTTATTTCAAAGGAAGTCTTGTCAAAGTGGAGATCGGGCTTGCAAAAGGAAAGAAATTTTACGACAAACGGGATGATATTGCGAAGAAAGACCAGAAACGGGAAGCGCAGAGAGAATTTAAGATTCGGAATCTGTAAAACAAAAGAGACAGGCGAGGTGGCGAGCGATATATGAATATACAGGAAGTGCTCAAGCAGGTACAAGAGGGGACGCTCTCTGCGGAACAGGCAGAAGCGATGCTCCGTGAGGAGCATTTTGCGGGAAAGACTGATGTGGGAAAAACTGCTGCAAAAAAGGCTCTTATGGAAAATGATTTTGCGGAAATGGGTTATGCAAAACTGGACACCGATCGCAAACGGCGTACCGGATTTGCGGAGGTTGTGTTCTGCAGTGGGAAAAGTGTGGAACAGTTGGTGTCCATTTATCGCCGTATTTATGATACGGAGGGAGAAGTGCTCGGAACGCGCGCGTCCAAAGAACAATATGAGGAAGTGCGCCGCATTTTTTCGGACGTTTCTTATGACGCCGCGTCGCGGATTCTGAAGATTGAAAAGCCGGATAAAGAACGGATCGGCAAGATCGCCGTGTGCACGGCAGGTACTGCCGATATTCCGGTGGCGGAGGAGGCGGCGCAGACCGCGGAATTTTTCGGGATGCGCGTGGAACGGGTCTACGATGTGGGAGTCAGCGGACTGCACCGGCTTTTATCCCGGCTGGATACGATCCGGACTGCAAACTGTGTGATAACGGCTGCGGGTATGGAGGGGGCATTGGCAAGTGTGATCGGAGGGCTGGTGAGCGTTCCGGTGATCGCGGTTCCGACATCGGTCGGATACGGAGCGAATTTCGGAGGGGTGTCCGCATTACTGACGATGATCAATTCCTGTGCAAACGGCGTGGCAACCGTCAATATCGACAATGGTTACGGCGCCGGGTATCTGGCGGCACAGATCAACCGATTAGCCTGCCGCCCATCGCACAGGGATGCGGCAGAATAAAGCCGCATTTTAAAGCGGATTTTCAAGCATAACGGCAGGAATCGACATAGAATAGATATAGAATCGACAGGTTTTCTCTTGACTTTGTGTTATATTTCATATAGAATAGTCATGCAGAGAAATCTGCTGATCCATATGAGGGCTTGTACTGGTTTCGACAGGGATTCTGAAGATGGAGAAGCTATCCGCAGGCAGATGCGTCAAATCGCAAACTTAAAATTAAACGCTAACGATAATTTCGAATTAGCTGCAGCCTAAATGCTGCATGTCAGCCCCGGGGCACCCGCACCTTGGAAATCTGGCATCAACGATGCGGGAAACGATGCAGGCAAAGCTTTGAGCTTGTAGGCGTATTATGAAGCTACTGAAACCGTAAGGGTGTTAGTTCCCGTGCGGCGGAGGGAATGAAAAAGAACTGACTATGATAGTAGAAGTACATGGGATGGATTTTTGGACGCGGGTTCGATTCCCGCCAGGTCCACTGAAACGTGTCAAGTCGACCCCATTGTGGGGACGGCTTTTCCGAATGAAATTCAATGAATGTAAAATCCGCACTCGGTAACGGGTGCGGATTTTGCTTGGATAAGTAGAACTTTGCGATGGTCACGTAGTTTTATTTAAGAAAATTTTACAATGACTGGCAAGGTTTGTTTCAGTTTTTCAAGATTTCCTCTGGTAAGGTAATTTGGATTAAGATGTTTTTTATTATAGGCATAAATTGTATTTTTCGTAAGTTCTTCAAGAAGTCGTGTGAAGAATCTTTCCCATGAGCTGAAATTACCACTTTCAATATATTCGCTTGGAGAGTTCAGAATTTTTTGAAGTGTTTCTTCGTGGAAGATTCCGGATTGTAAGATTAAATATTCAAAAGATTCAGGTGTCCATATATAACTACGAGTATTTATTGTTAAAGCATGCGTAACACTTTTTATATCTGCCCCAAAAGCAGCGCCGTCTACAATCGCGAAGATGCGGTCATTTTTATTGGAAAGTAGATAGCTTGCTATATTAGATTTTCCCGCTGCGGAAGCACAGGATATTTTATTTTCGGCACAAATTGCATGAAACATCTGGTAACCGGCATTGGTAGCGTCGGTGTACAAGGGGGAAAACGGTCGATGAAGAGCAAATCTAAGTCTCTTTGTTGTTACTTTCACTCCGCGTACGTCTCTGTACGCGTCGTTCAAGTGCCTAAAAGAGGCTTAGATTTGTCTCTTCTCGACTCACCGACCTCAACCGCAGATAATTCGGTGATTTTCAAGGCAGACGATTGAAGCGTACTGGACGTACGCTGATTGAGGATAACGCTGAAAATCAACGAAATCACGCGGTTTGAGGCGTGTTTCCCCTTGTACATCGACGCTATCTTCAGTTAAGATCATTGTGGGAGCAATCATATCATGAACTTGAGATTCCGGATAAATCTGATGCAGAGAATTGTATATTTGCCGTGTATTTTGATAATAACCGCTATTTTTTAAACAATAGATTTCATTTACACTGTAAGGCAGAGTGTGCAGATCATCTCTTGTGATAAAAACAAAATAACAATCAGACTTCAGTACGGCAGCTGCAAATCTTTTGGAATATAAAAAATGTTCCTGTTCATCGGCAAACACAATGGTGTCAGATAGTCTTTCCAGACGGATAAGTACACTTTCGAGATCTCCGGATAGTACTGCACATTTTTTCTTGCAGATCACATCTGTTCCCGGACCGGTTCTGCCGGAAAGATAGTCATTGATAATTTGGATCAATGTTGTTTTGCCGGTAGCACTGTCTTCCTGAATGATAGTTATATTTCTTCGTAAATTTAATTCATATCTCAACTTCCTTGTTGAGACAACGACTTTTATATTACCTTTCAATAATTTCCACCTCCTGAAATTCTTTCAGGAAATCTTCATAGGTATGAATGATATGCCCGCTGTTTTTGATACATATATCAAAAGGTTCCGGAAATTCCATTTCATAACCTAATCGGATCGTCAGATCAGTTCTTTTCCCGATTTCAAGAATCCATTTTGCACAGTTATCACCGCAGGCGGATGCGTTTACGATCAGATCAGGTTCTTTATACATGATAATGAGTGCTTTTACTCCTCCGGACAGACGTTCAGGTGCAATCTGTCCGAGTATGGGACTGGTGATCATGTGAGGGGATTCTACGATGGAACTGTCTACATCAAACACCATTGTTTTTACCAGATTATCGTTAAACCACTCTTCTTCGTAATTATATTTAAAGTAAGTATCTGGACTGAATACATAGTTTTTGTTATCTAAGTCAGCAGAACCACGACTGATGATAATATTTAACATATATGCTGAGCTCCTTTTGAAAAATGTTAGCGCCAGTGTACACTGACGTTACCGTTCTATTGGCATTATAATACATTTGCTTTATAATCTCCACCGGTTTTGTTAATTTCCGGTTAGTCTTAGGAAAAATGTTCGAATCGGGTATTTTATAAAAATCCCGGTTATGATATGATAATAATATCTGTCTTGTCCGTGGATGGCAGTATCGTTTTTTTGCGTACGGAACTGTCATTTGCAAAGAAGAGATACCGGACGGATCAGGATATGGGGAGAAGACAGCAGGAGAGAATAGAAGAAAGGGGTTTTTGATATGCCGACAACATATACACATTATCGATTTGGAAAGGACGTTATGAGCGCGCTTCCGCGTCCGCTCCAGAAGTCTATTGAGGTCAACAGGGAACTGTTTGATATCGGGCTGCACGGACCGGACATCCTGTTTTATTATCAGGTGTTTTCTAAAAATCATGTCAATGGACTTGGATACAAAATGCACGATCAGATGGCGGATGCTTTCTTTAAGAGAGCGGTGGAAGTGATCGGCGCTTCCGAAGATAAAGGGGCGGCGCGCGCATATATTTATGGATTTATCTGTCATTTTGCATTGGACAGCGAGTGCCATAAATACATTGAGAAAATGATCCAGGTCAGCGGGATCTCACATTCCGAGATCGAGATGGAACTGGATCGGGTATTTTTGACCGATGACTTTATCAATCCGGTGACATACCTTGGAACAAAGCATATTCATCCGACGCTGGAGAATGCGCAGGTGATCGCTCCGTTCTTTGAGGGGATCACGGCGGAGGAAGTGAAGCAGTCTCTTTCTTCGATGGTCTGGGTGCACAAACTTCTGCTCGCGCCGAAGCCTTTTAAAAGAAAGATCGTGTTCGGCGGCATGAAGATCGCGGGCATGTACGATTCCATGCACGGACTTGTGATGAGCGAGCAGCCGAATCCGGCATGTGCCGATTACTGTCAGCTGTTAAAGAAGCTGTATGCGGGCGCAGTTCCGCTGGCGGCAAGTCTGATCCTGCAGTATCAGAAAGTATTGTTTCATGGAGAAGAATTGCAGAAACGGTTCCATGAGACGTTCGGAGCAGGAGAAGACTGGGAGAAACTGCCGCTGTAACATGAGCCGGCAAAAGAAAGAGGGCTCGGGAAAAAGAGTATTTTAAGCAAAAGATGGGGAGGGCGACTATGAAATTTAAGATGACGCCAATGGAGAAAAAGTGGGTGCTGTACGATGTGGGAAATTCTGCATTCACGATGCTTGTATCGACGATCTTTCCGATTTATTTTAACTACCTCGCGGGAAATGCGGGGATTTCGGATGTGGATTATCTGGCATACTGGGGATATGCCGCATCTGTCAGTACGCTGTGTGTAGCGCTTTTGGGACCGACGCTCGGGGCGATCGCAGATACGAAGAATTTCAAAAAAAGGATTTTTAAGTGGACACTGGCTGTCGGTGTGCTTGGATGTGTGATCTTGGGATTTTTGTCGTCGTGGATCTGGTTTCTTGGAATCTTTGTGCTGGCGAAAGTGGGATATTCTTCAAGTCTCGTATTTTATGATGCGATGCTGACGGATGTGACGGAGCCGGAGCGGATGGATACGGTCTCTTCTCAGGGATTTGCCTGGGGATATATCGGAAGCTGTATTCCGTTTATTGCCAGCCTTGGCATAGTGCTTGGCGGAGGCAGTCTTGGACTGAGCATGCAGGCGTCCATGACGATCGCATTTCTGATCACTGCGGTTTGGTGGCTCGTATCGGCAGTTCCATTGCTTCTGTCCTTTCAGCAGAAACACTATGTGGAAGTGTCCGGGCATGTGGTACGTGAAAGTTTTGCGAGACTGGGGCGGACATTTCTGGATATAAAGAAAGAAAAGCACATTTTTGTGTTCCTGCTTGCATTTTTCTTCTATATCGATGGCGTGTATACGATCATTGATATGGCGACCGCTTACGGACAGGCGCTCGGTCTGGACAGTACGGGGCTTCTTCTGGCGCTTTTGCTGACGCAGGTCGTGGCATTTCCATCGGTTCTGATCTTAAATCAGGTGGCAAAACGTGTAAAACCGACACAGATCCTTATCGTCTGTATTTTTGCGTATCTCGGGATTTCTGTTTATGCATATTTTCTGGATACGCAGACCGATTTCTGGATTCTTGCGGTTCTGGTCGGGATGTTCCAGGGATCGGTGCAGGCGCTGTCCCGTTCCTATTTCGGAAAGATCATTCCGGCCGAGAAAGCGGGGGAATATTTCGGAATATATGATATCTGCGGAAAAGGCGCGGCAATCCTTGGCACAACGCTGGTATCTGTAATGAGTCAGATCACCGGGAAAATGAATATCGGCGTCAGCGCGATCTCGGTCTTGTTTGTGGTCGGACTGCTTTTGTTCAGAAAAGCAGTGAAGATGAACGAAGAGCGGGAAAAATGTGAATAAAAACAGACAAATGTGAATAAAATCGGAAAAAAGAAAATCTCCGGAGGAAAACCATGTGTGAAAACAATGAGATATTTACACAGGATCCGACCGGAGATTTTTGTTGTCTAAAAAAAGTGTGAAATTCGTCAAAATCTGTTTTCGGCATGTTATAATTATAAGAAAATACCGGGGGCGTACACGGATAACGCATTTTGCCCCAAACATCATATCGACAGCGGAGAAAGAAAGGTGTAAACATATGGCAGCTTTTGTGGAATTAAAGCATATTACGAAAGTATATAAAATGGGAGAGGTGGAGATCCGGGCAGTTGACGGGATCGATTTTGAGATTGAAAAGGGCGAACTGGTCGTGATCGTCGGACCAAGCGGCGCGGGAAAGACGACGGTGTTGAATATTCTGGGCGGTATGGATACGGCGACGAGCGGAAAGATCATTGTGGACGGCGCGGATATTACACGCTATAACGAACGGCAGCTTACATCCTATCGGCGTGACGATATCGGATTTGTGTTCCAGTTCTATAACCTTGTCCCCAATCTGACTGCAAAGGAAAATGTAGAGCTGGCGCTGCAGATCTGTAAAGATCCGTTGGACGCACTGACTGTTTTGCAAGACGTAGGACTTGGCAAACGGCTGGATAACTTTCCGGCGCAGTTATCCGGAGGCGAGCAGCAGCGTGTATCGATCGCGCGGGCGCTCGCGAAGAATCCGAAACTACTGCTGTGCGACGAACCGACCGGAGCGCTGGACTACAATACCGGAAAGGCAATCTTAAAACTGCTTCAGGATATGTGCAGGAAAAAGGGGATGACGGTGATCATCATCACGCATAACTCTGCGCTTGCGCCGATGGCAGACCGGCTGATCAAGATCAAAAACGGAAAAGTGGCGAAGATGGAGAAAAATACTTCTCCGGTGTCTGTCGATCTGATTGAATGGTAGGGAAAACAAATGAAAAAGAAAGCATTGAAAAAAGAATTTTATATGGAGATCCGAAGAAGTCTCGGGCGATTTCTTTCTATCTTTTTTATCGTTGCGATCGGCGTGTCCTTTTTCTCGGGAATCCGTGCGGCGGAGCCGGATATGCGGTATTCGGGGGATGCGTATTTTGACGAAAAGAACCTGATGGATATTCAGGTGATGAGCACACTTGGACTGACGGATGAGGATATCAAAGTACTGAAGCAGGTGGACGGTATTGAAAATGTGGAGGCGGGATATTCGACCGACGCGCTTTGCGCCGGTACAGAAAGCCAGGCGGTATTACATATCATGTCGATGCTTCCGTCGATGAACGAACTGACGTTGGAGGAGGGAAGACTTCCCGAAAAACCGGATGAATGTGCGGTGGATGCGGATCTGCTGGCAAAAGACGGATTTCTGGCGCGCAATGGTTATCAGATCGGCGATACGATCAGGCTGACGTCGGGAACGGACGACCCGATCACCGATACACTGACCGGAGATACGTTTACGATCGTGGGAAGTGTGAGCAGTCCGAATTTTATTTCTTTTGGAAGAGGAAATACGACGATCGGAACCGGATCGGTGTCGGGATTTGCTGCGGTAATGCCGGAGAGTTTCGAGATGGATGTGTATACAGAGTTGTACGCGACGGTGGACGGAGCAAAAGAATTGACCGCATTTACAGACGAATATACCGATCATGTGGAACAGGTGCTCGATGAACTGGAAGAAAGAAAGGAAGAACGGCAGGATTCCCGAACGAAAGAGATCCGCGAGGAAGCGGAGACGGAACTTGCAGACGGAAAGCAGGAACTCGCCGATGCAAAAGCGGAGGCACAGACAGAACTTGCCGATGCGAAACAACAGATCGATGACGGATGGAAGCAGTTAAATGACGGAAAAGCCCAGCTTGCTTCTTCGTATGCGGAACTGGAAAGTTCCAGAGAGACATTGGCAGCAGGGGAAGCGGAAATCGCAGAAAATGAAAAACTGTTGTCGGAAAAAACGGCGGAGCTGGAAACACAGCAGGAGACGCTGAACGAAAAGCAACGAGAGCTGGACGGAAAGCTGGCGGAACTGGAGGGCAGCCAAAGTGAACTGGATGTGCAGAGAGCCATCGTAGAACAGAACAAGGCGGCTCTTGACCAGAAACAGCAGCAGTTGAACGGAAGTCAGACAGCGCTGGATGCACAGAAGACGGAACTGGATGCACAATGGGCGCAGTTGGCAGAGAGTCAGGAAGCATTGGAAGAACAAAGTACTCTGGTCGGAGTGCAGGAAAGTCAGTTGAATGAACTGAAAGCGCAGTATCAGGCGCTTTTGGAAAGCGGAACCGCGGACGAAGCGACGCTGCAGGCGATGGAAGCAAAGATCGCGGAGGGGGACGCGGCGCTTGCGGCGGCAAAAGAACAGCTTTCAGGCGTGCAGACGCAGCTTACAACGTGGAAAAGCCAACTGGATGCCGCGCAGGCACAGTTGGACGCAGGGCAGGCGGCGCTGACGGCGGGGCAGGAAGAGCTGAATGCCGGTTATGCGCAACTGGCACAAGCGCAGACACAACTGGATGAGGGGCAGGCACAGATTGACAGTGGACGTACCCAGATTTCGGAGGGGCAGGCGCAGCTGGATACCGGAAAAGCGGCGCTGGAAAGCGGAAAAACACAGCTTGCCGATGCAAAGAGCCAGTTGGAAACTGCAAAACAGGAGATCGCAGACGGTCGGGCACAGTTGACGAGCGGGGAGCAGAAAATCGCGGAAGCCGAATCGGAGATAGCAGAGAATGAACAGAAATTGAACGACGCCCAGAAAGAATATGACGACGGCAAAGCCGAGGCTGACGCCGAGATCGCCGATGCGGAAGCAGAACTTGCGGATGCGGAAACAGAGATCGCAAAGATCGAGCCGGCAAAATGGTATATCAACAGCCGGGACGATCTGACTGATTATACCGGATATGGAGAGAATGCAGACCGGATGCGCGCGATCGGAAAAGTATTTCCGGTATTGTTCTTCCTTGTGGCGGCGCTGATCAGCCTGACGACGATGACACGAATGGTAGAAGAGCAGCGGACGCAGATCGGTACGCTGAAAGCGCTTGGATATGACAGACGCTCGATCGCAGCGAAGTATCTCGGATATGCGACGCTTGCAACGGTGACGGGAAGTATTGTCGGCATTTTGTTCGGAGAAAAAGTATTTCCGTATATTATCATCACGGCATACGGTATCATGTATCCGCATATGCATAACGTGGTGATCCCATACAATCTGGAGTACGCGCTGATGGCGTCGATGGCAGCGTTTGTGTGTACGTTGTTTGCGACGATCTTCTCCTGTTACCGGGAACTGCGGGAACAGGCGGCGGAACTGATGCGCCCACCGGCGCCGAAGAACGGAAAGCGTGTGCTTTTGGAGCGGATGACCTGGATCTGGAGCAGACTGAGTTTTACATGGAAAGCGACGATCCGGAATCTTGTCCGGTATAAAAAACGGTTCTTTATGACGGTGTTCGGTATCAGCGGATGTATGGCGCTTCTGCTCGTCGGCTTCGGCCTGAAAGATTCGATCTTCGACATCGGAAAAATACAATATCACGAATTGAGTCTTTACAATGGAAACGTTGTGCTGAATGAAGAGGCTTCCGAGGAGGAGCAGGACGCGGCGGTCAAAAAACTGGATGCGGATAAACGTGTGAAATCCACGGCGGAAAATCTGCTCACGCAGGTGACGATCAGCAACGGCAAAGAAGAAAAAGACGTCTTCTTAAACGTTCCGAAAGAGGAGGAACATTTTTCTGATTTTGTTGTCAACCGTGACCGGATCACAAAAGAGCAGTATACGCTCGATGACAGCGGTGTGATCCTGACCGAGAAGGCGGCGAAAGAACTGGAAGTAAAGGCGGGAGATACGATTTATGTCGTAGACGATGAAAAGGGAGAGATCCCGTACAAGATCGCAGCAGTCTGCGAAAATTATATGATGCACTATCTGTATATGACGGCAGATTTGTATGAAAATGGATCTGAAGAGGAGCCGGATTATAACTCGGTTTACTATATCATGCAGGATGGAAAAATAGCGGAGACAGAAGACGTGGGCGGTTCGGTGATCGAAGAAGAGGGCGCGCTGAGCGTCAGCTATACGACCAATGTGGAAGAACAGTTGGACGATATGCTCGGAAGTCTGAACATTGTGATCGTGGTTCTCGTGATCTCTGCGGGAATGCTCGCCTTTGTTGTTCTGTATAATTTGAACAACATCAACATTACCGAGCGGAAGCGAGAACTGGCAACGCTGAAAGTTCTTGGATTTTATCCGATGGAAGTGGCAGAATATGTATATCGTGAAAATGTGATCCTGACGGTGATCGGCGCGATCGTCGGCATTTTGCTCGGAAAGATCCTGCATCGCTTCATTATTGTGACCGTGGAGATCGACACGGCGATGTTTGGACGAAATATTGATTTCAGCAGTTTTGTATATGGTTTTCTGATCACAGTCGGATTTTCGGTATTGGTCAATGCGGTCATGTACTTTAAGCTGAAGAAGATCGATATGATCGAATCTCTGAAAAGTGTAGAATAGCGTAAAATAAGGAGGCAGGACAGATGGACAAGATCAAAATACTTGTTGTGGATGATGAAAGCCGGATGCGGAAACTTGTAAAAGATTTCCTTGTCCGGGAGGGATATATTGTACTGGAAGCCGGGGACGGTATGGAAGCAATGGACTTGTTTTATGAGGAAAAGGACATTGCGCTTGTGATCCTGGATGTGATGATGCCGAAAATGGACGGCTGGCAGGTGTGCCGGGAGATCCGGGAACATTCCCGGGTTCCGGTGATCATGCTGACGGCACGGTCCGATGAGCGGGATGAACTGCAGGGATTTGAATTGGGCGTGGACGAATATATTTCCAAACCGTTCAGTCCGAAGATCCTTGTCGCAAGAGTCGGAGCGATCCTGCGGCGGACGCTCGGAGCAGATCCGGGAGAACTTTTAAAGGCGGGCGGAATTGAGATCGACAAGACAGCCCACCTCGTAAAGCTGGATGGAAAACCGATCGAGCTGAGCTTTAAAGAGTTTGAATTGCTGACTTATTTTGTGGAAAATCAGGGAATCGCATTATCCAGAGAAAAAATCCTCAATAATGTCTGGAATTATGATTATTTCGGCGATGCGCGCACGATCGATACCCATGTGAAGAAACTGCGGAGCAAACTGGAAGAAAAAGGGGATTACATCAAGACGATCTGGGGTATGGGCTATAAATTCGAGGTAGAGTCATGAGACGTTCCATCCGGTCGATCAAAAGGCAGATGCTGGCGCTGTTCCTCGGGCTGATCATTCTGATCATGGGATTGATCTTTGCCCTCAACAGTGGATTTCTCGAGCAGTATTACGTTTCTAATAAATTGACGGAAATGACAGATATGTATCAGTTGATCGACGACCTGCTGGAATCGGACAAGCTGGATAATGAGGCGGCTCTGAATTCGATCTGGAGAAAAGCGGGGCGGAACAATCTTTCGATCAATGTGGTGGACCGGGTAGCGAATTCGGTGCTGTATACGGAGCAGGAAGAAAAAGGACCGTTATTTACACGGCTGTTTGGTTATATCATCGGCGAAAATCAGAAACAAGGAAGCATGCTGGAATCGTCGGATATGTATGCGGTATACAAACAGAAACTGGATTCAGGCAGTGAATATCTGGAACTGTTCGGCGTGACGACGAACGGCTGTCTTTTGATCATACAAAGCCCGTTGGAGAGTATCCGGGACAGCGCGGCGATCGCTAATCGTTTTTTGCTGTATGTAGGAGGGGTGACGCTTATTTTGGGCGCGGTGTTCGTCTGGTTCTTTTCCAGAAAGATCACCGATCCGATCCTGGAACTGGCACAGTTGTCCCGGCGGATGGCAAACTTAGATTTTGATGCCAAATACACCCGGGGCGGCGATAATGAGATCGGCGTGTTGGGAGAAAGCTTCAATACGATGTCGCGGAAACTGGAAGAGACGATCTCCGAACTGAAAAGGGCGAACAACCAGCTTCAGAAAGACATTGAGCAGAAAGAAAAAATCGAGAATATGCGGAGCGAATTTCTCGGAAATGTTTCTCATGAACTGAAGACGCCGATCGCATTGATCCAGGGATATGCGGAAGGGCTGAAAGAGGGCGTGAACGAAGATCCGGAGAGCCGGGAGTTTTACTGTGATGTGATCATGGACGAGGCTGACAAAATGAATCAGATGGTTAAAAATCTGCTTGTGTTAAATCAGTTGGAATTTGGCTCGGAAGAACTGGAAGTCACACGGTTTGATGTGGTAAAATTGATCCAGGGCGTGTTGGCAAGCTGCGAGATTTTGATCCAGCAGGCGGAGGCGTCGGTTGATTTTGTGGCGGATGATACCGTTTATGTGTGGGCGGACGAATTTAAGACGGAGCAGGTGTTCCGTAATTATCTGACCAACGCGATCCATCATGTCGGCAAAGAACGGAGGATCGAGATCCGGGTGATGCACAAAGAAGATAACGTCCGCGTGAGCGTTTTTAACAGCGGCAATCCGATCCCGGAAGAAGACCTCGGAAAACTTTGGGACAAGTTTTACAAAGTGGACAAAGCGCATACGAGGGAATACGGAGGAAACGGGATCGGTCTTTCGATCGTCAAGGCGATCATGGAGTCATTCCATCAGGATTACGGAGTGAATAACTTTGACAATGGAGTAGAATTCTGGTTTGAATTGGATGCAAAAGAATGGGAAGCAAATGACTGGGAATCGAAAGAATGAGCTGCGGAAAAATGTGATGCAAAAGAACAGGAAGTTAAAGGGGGAAGAGGATGACAGTTATTATTGATTATGATGCAGGCAATATCAAAAGTGTTGAAAAAGCGCTTCAGTCGCTTGGAGAGACCGTGGAGATCACGGATGAGGCTGAAAAGATCCTGGCAGCAGACCGGGTGATCCTCCCGGGGGTCGGCGCATTTGGCGATGCGATGGAAAATCTGAACCGGCGGAATCTTGTACCGGTGATCAAAGAAGTGGTAAAAAAGAAAATACCGTTTCTCGGGATCTGTCTTGGGCTGCAGCTTTTGTTTGAACGAAGCGACGAGGCGCCGGGCGTGGAGGGACTGGGGATTCTCCCGGGGGAGATCCTGCGGATCCCTGCTTCCGGGGGGCTGAAGATCCCGCATATGGGCTGGAATTCGCTTCACCTGGAGCATAACGGAAGACTGTTTCGCGGGATCGAGGAACAGGCGTATGTCTATTTCGTACATTCTTTCTATTTAAAAGCGACGGAGGAAGAGATCGTGAAAGCATCGACAGAGTATGGCGTTCACATCCATGCTTCCGTGGAAAAAGATAACGTGTTTGCCTGTCAGTTCCATCCGGAGAAGAGCGGCGACGTGGGACTGCGGATCTTGAAAAATTTTGTGGAACTGGGGTGAGGAAATGTTTACGAAGAGAATCATTCCCTGTCTGGACGTACATGCGGGCAGGGTTGTAAAAGGAGTTAATTTTGTAGAGCTCAAAGATGCCGGTGATCCGGTCGAGATTGCAAAAGCATATGACAAAGCAGGCGCGGATGAACTTGTTTTTCTGGATATTACCGCATCCTCGGATGCCCGTGAAACTGTGGTCGATCTCGTGCGCGAAGTCGCAAAATGTGTGTTCATTCCGTTTACCGTCGGCGGAGGGATCCGTACGGTGGAAGATTTTCGGACATTGCTCAGGGAGGGCGCAGACAAGATTTCGATCAATTCATCGGCGATCAACACACCGGAACTGATCTCGGAGGCGGCTGCAAAATTCGGCAGTCAATGTGTGGTGGTTGCGATCGACGCGAAAAAGCGTGCGGATGGAAGCGGATGGAACGTCTATAAAAACGGCGGACGGGTTGACGTCGGTCTGGATGCGGTAGAATGGGCGCAGAAAGTAGAGAAGCTTGGCGCGGGAGAAATTCTTCTGACAAGCATGGATTGCGATGGAACGAAGAACGGGTATGATCTGGAACTGACGAGGACGATCGCGGAGCATGTGTCGATCCCGGTGATCGCGTCCGGCGGCGCAGGAAAGATCGAACATTTCAAGGAGGCGCTGACTGAGGGAAAAGCAGATGCGGCGCTGGCAGCGTCATTGTTTCATTATAAAGAACTGGAGATCCGACAGGTGAAAGAATACTTGCAGCGCGAAGACGTGCCGGTGCGGTTATAAGGAAGAGAGGAGCAAAAGAGAAATGGCAGGAATCAACGGAGACTGGTATGAGGCTTTGAAAGGGGAATTTAAGAAGCCTTATTATAAGAAATTATTCGATACAGTAAACGAAGAATATCGGACAAGGCAGATTTTTCCGCCGGCAAACGATATTTTCAATGCGTTTCACCTCACACCGTTAAAGGATGTGAAAGTGGTGATCCTCGGACAGGATCCGTATCACAACTACGGGCAGGCGCATGGCTTATGTTTTTCGGTACAGAAAGGCGTACAGGTTCCTCCGTCTCTTGTCAATATTTATCAGGAACTTCATGACGATCTGGGATGTACGATCCCGAATCATGGATGTCTGACCAAATGGGCCGAGCAGGGAGTTCTGATGCTCAATACGGTTCTCACCGTGCGGGCGCATCAGGCAAATTCTCACAGAGGGATCGGATGGGAAGAATTTACCGATGCGGCGATCCAGGTGCTTAATACACAGGATCGTCCGATCGTCTTTATCTTATGGGGAAGTCCGGCGCAGCGAAAAGAGAAAATGCTGACGAATCCGAAGCATTTGATCCTGAAAGCTCCGCATCCAAGCCCGCTGTCGGCATACCGCGGATTTTTCGGAAGCAAGCCGTTCAGTCAGACAAATGCTTTTCTGGAAGCGCATGGTGTGGAGCCGGTGGACTGGCAGATTGAATCGTAAAATAGGAAGAAGTCGGAGAATCAAAACTCCGGCTTTTTTTGTAGTATGACGATGAGCCAAAGTCCGGGCTTGCCCGAGACCTTGGCGACTGCTTACAATCCCGGAATGTGCCTTTTGGCACTTCCGGTGATTTTTTGCGAAAATTAGAAAAAAATGAACCACATGAAAAGTCGTGGCGAATATAGGGTGAACAGGCAATGGAGGTGAAACATTGGACGCAAGAGAAATTGAGAGGTGTATTGATGAGTTTGGTACAGATATATATAGATTTTGCCTGAAACTCTGTATGGACAAATCAGAAGCAGAGGACTTATATCAACAAACTTTTCTAAAAGCGTTGGAAACGGAATGGACGCTTGATTGGGGGCAGAATCCCAAAGCACTGTTTTTTTCATTGACATATAATCTTTGGAAGAGCGATAGACGAAAGCAGTTTCGTCGAAATAAGATCGCCCCATGTAGTAATTTGGAGAATGGAACAGAAGCAGTCTTATATTTTGAAGAAAGTATTGAAGAAAGCTATTTGCAGAAAGAGTTGATTTTAGAAGTGAATCGCATTATTGAAACATTACCAGAAAAAATTCGAATACCGATCACGTTATTTTATCTTTCTGATTGCTCAATAGAGCAAATATCAGCAATCATAAAAAAACCGCCTGGAACTGTAAAAAGTCGATTGTTTAAAGGAAGAAGTCTGATTAAAAAAAGATTGGAGGAAGCAGGATATGAAAAATGAGTTTTTCAATGCAGAAATTGATAACATCATCCGGGAGTCTGTGAAACTGACAGATAAACCGGGTACAGAGTTGAACAACAAATTGAAAGCGGAACTGTACCAAAAAGAAGCAGCTATGCGTAAACAACCAACTACACGCAATCTATCACTCTGGTATTTGCCGATGATCTTGAATTTCATCACATTTATGATGTTGGCTGTTGTTGCCCTAATGGTGATCAATAATACATACTTATCTTACTTTGTCGCGGGTATTTGTTCTTACATAGGACTGGCGGGGATCTTACTTACAATCGTTGGAGTTAAGAGGACGAATATGAAAGAGGATATTACGATTCATATTGAGAAAAGAGGTGTATTAGCATGAATCATACAAGAAAGAAGAAACTTCTGCTTTTCGTTGGAGTCTTCGCTGTTTTACTGTTGATTTTCCTGCGATTTGGTCTTTATTTTCTGAAAAGTGACGGGTTTAGCGGGCTGCCCATGTTACTGCCCATCCTACTTTTCGGCTTTCTTCTTTTTGCGTTGTGTACCTCAGCTTTTTTTGCAACATGGGTATATCAGGACTGCAAAAAACGGAACGATGACCCGGTGTTATGGGTGATTGTAGTTTTTATCGCTACACCTTTTATTGGTTTGCTGCTTTACTTTTTGCGGCGATCAGAAATAACAGCGGTTTGTCCCGCTTGCGGACACCGTATTTCATTAAAAGCAAAGTACTGTGAAGAATGTGGAATGCATATGGAAATGGAGGATGACGGTATTATGGTAAAACAGGGAACCCATCACTTAAAATTTATTGTTGCGGGACTTATCAGCATGGTGCTTATGTTGGGATGTTTAACAGGTTTTATTGTCAGCGCGGCAACGGGAAATGGTATAAATACGAATGTCATATCTGACGAGCGGGTTTGGAATATGGGAACGATCAGCATGAATTCCGACACATACCTGGGGGGCATTTGGAAATTGGATTTCAGAAGTGCCAGCGATGGATTTGTAAAAGAACAGAACATGGTGATAGAGGACGCAAGTCTGCAAATGCTTTACGCAGACATTTCCTGCGAAATCGTACCGAATGGAGCAAAACTTGTTTTGTGGCTCGTACAAGGGGACGTAGCGAAATCAATTGATGTTACAAATCTTTCAGAAAGATTGACATATCCTTTGGACGAATTTGCAGATGGAAAAATTCATGTGAGACTGCAAATCAATGGTGTTGAAAATGTTGTTTCAGAAATTAAAATTCAGTGATTAAAAAAGCAGACCGGTGCTGTCTTTGCTATGGAGGAAACGTAGCGTCAGTATACAAGGGGCGGATGTCCCCTTGTATACTGACCTTATTTTTTATATCGGAACAAATCTTAAGAAAACATTAATCAAATTTTCTGTAAAATATTCCATATTTTCAGATATGATAAATCCATCTGGCATACCGTATAAAGTGGATGCGGCAAAAAGGATGGAGGGTAACGTGAAAAAAATAATCGAAGTGAAAAATCTTTACAAGTTGTATCGCGTAGGAGATTCCATAGTCCGGGCGTTGAACGGCGTCGATTTTGCAATTTACGAGGGAGAATTCTGCGCGATCGTAGGCACGTCCGGTTCGGGAAAATCTACACTGCTCAATATGCTGGCAGGGTTGGAAAAGCCGACAAAGGGCGAGGTGATCATAGACGGCGTGCACATGGAAACGTTGAATGAAGAGGGGCTGGTACGATTCCGGCGGGAGAATGTCGGCTTTATCTTTCAGTCGTTTCATTTGCTCGGGACAATGAATGCATTGGAAAATGTAGCGCTTCCCTTAAGTTTCCGAGGGGAATCCCGAGCGAGCAGACTGAAAAAAGCGGATCAGATGCTGGATCTGGTCAAGCTGAAAAAACATAAAAAACATCTGCCGAGCCAGATGTCAGGCGGACAGCAGCAGCGGGTCGGCGTGGCGCGGGCGCTTGTAGTCGATCCGAAGATCATTTTTGCGGACGAACCCACGGGAAATCTGGATTCCCACACATCCGAGGAAGTGATGGAACTGATGCAGCAGGTTGTGAAAAAACAGGGGAAAACATTGGTCATGGTAACCCATGACGACCACCTTGCAGCATATGCGGATCGGATCTTTCATATTATTGACGGAAAGATCGTAAAGGTCGAAGTGAACTCTGCAAAAGAAGCGAAAAAAGAAAACGCGACAAAGAAAGAACAAACGAGAGAACAAAAGAAAGAGACAAAGAAAGAGCGGGAAAGAGAGGAAGAGCGAAAATGAGAAGAGGGAAACAGGCAGCAGGAATCCTGCTGTGTATGGTATTGGCGGCGGCATCCGTTCCGGGAATACCGGCAAATGCAGAAGAGGGAAAGACAAAAGATGTAAAAGCAGAAGCGGTGCAGACAAAGGAGCCAGTCCAGTCTCTGAGCAGTGTCAATGGTCAGGCAACGATCCCGCAGATCCGGCTTTCCGTCGGAGACGGACAGTCCACACCGCAGTATACGGCGGAAGAGCAGGTGGAACTTGTCGTAAAAGTGACCAATCAGGGCGTGGCAGATGCGCAGAATGTCCGGATCACTCCGATGATCGACAATGCGGCGGACTGGCCGTTTGTGATCGAGAGTATGAATTACGAACAGAATCTGGGCACGATCAAAGCAGGAGAGAGTGTGGAAGCAAAATGGACGCTGACCGTTCGCTCGGATGTGGAGACAAAATCGTACAAGTCGTTGTTTGCAATTTCTTATGATGACGGCACGACGCCTTACGATGTGCAGAAGACGATTTATGTCAATACGACGGCAAAACCGGCAGAACAGCCGGGCGGCGGAGACGATGGCTCCGCGCAGGATCCCGATACGGATCCGAATACAGATCCGCAGACTCCGGGGGAAACGCCGGGAGGAAACGTATCAGATCCCGGTGCGGGTGACTTATCCGGTATGGGGGGAGCGATGATCCCGGGTGACGGCGGCGTCTACAACAGTGATCCGGTCGTTTCCGGCGGAGGCAGTACGAGCAAGTCGGTTCCCCGTGTGATCGTGACCGGATTCGCGACAGATCCGGGTGCAGTCAATGCGGGCAGTAATTTCCGCCTCACCGTACATGTGAAAAATACATCGTCGACCACCGCAGTGTCCAACATGCTTTTTGATCTGCAGGCTCCGGCGGCAGGAACCGAGGGCGCGGCGGAAGCGCCGGCGTTTCTTCCGGCGTCTGGTTCCAGCTCGATTTATCTGGACAGTATCCCGGCAGGGGAGACGAGAGATATTACCATCGATATGAACGCACGGGCAGATCTGCTGCAGAAACCGTACAGTATTGCGATGACAATGAAGTATGAGGACGGTAATGCCGTGCAGTATGAGGGAGCTTCCAGTCTGGCAATCCCGGTACAGCAGGCAGCCAGATTTGAGTTCAGCGACATCGAGATCGCGCCGGGAAGCATCGAGGTCGGAGAGGAAGCGAACCTGACCTGTAGTCTGTACAATACGGGGCGTGTAAAATTATATAATGTCAAGGCGTCTTTTGTCGGCGATGGGATCAAAGGAAAAGATGTGTTTGTCGGTAATCTGGAATCCGGTGCAACCGGAACGATCGACGGCATGCTGACGGCGGAAAGCGAGATCCCGGCAGGTACAAAATGTAAGATGGTCGTTACATACGAAGACGTCTCCGGCAATGTGTCTACAACGGAGAAAGAGTTTGAATTGGAAGTTCTTCCGATGGCGGCAGACGATATGCCGGCAGATGCAGCGCCGGTAGAGCAGAAAGCCTCCATACCGGTAATACCGATCGTGATCGGAGTTCTTGTTGTGGCAGGAGTCGTCCTGACGATCGTGCTTCTTCGCAGAAAAAAGAAAAAACAGATGTTGGCAGAAGAGGAGGATTTGGCAGATGAGGTGGATCGACTTACTGAGGATGAGTAGCGGCAGCCTCAAACGAAGAAAATTGAGAACATTTCTGACGGTCTTAGGCGTTGTGATCGGAACGGCGTCCATCGTTGTCATGATCTCGCTTGGACTTGGAATGCAGCAGTCTCTCTATCGGGAGATCGAGCAGTCCGGCGGCATGACGAGCATTACGGTGACAGGAAAAGATGTGGGAAGCCGGATGGTGTATACGAGTGATGATCAGATGGGAGACGAGACTAAAAAATATATCACCGACGAGACGATCAAAGAATTGGAGAAATTAGAACATGTGGCAAGCGCGAGTCCGTCGCTTACGATGAATTCGGTGCTGCTGTCCGGAAAATATGAGGGATATATCCAGTTGGTCGGGCTGACGCCGGAAGAAATGAAACGGCAGAATATGAAACTGACGGATGACAGCCGTCTGCCGGATGAGGACGCCCAGAATCTGGAACTGATCTTCGGAAACGGCGTCCCGACGATGTTCTATGAGCGGGGAAGCGGAAAAGGCTATTGGGAAACAATGGAACTTCCGGATATTGATTTCCGAAACGATCAGATGTTTCTGATCCTGGATCAGGATGCATTTTTCAATGCCCGGCAGAATACGCCGGTGAGTGAGAATTCGGGAGATCAGAGCGCGCAAAGCGGCGGGAATGCATCTGCAGGTACACAGAAGCCGCCGAAGAAATATGTGGTGAACGCCTGTGGGATGGTCGCTGGGGACGTGGAGTCTTATAATGCCAACTATTATGATGTATACTGCAATATCGACGTGCTTCGATCGATGCTGCAGAAAGAGTTTGCCGGACGCGCGATCCCGGGACAGCCGACGACCAAGACCGGAAAGCCGTATCGGTTCTTTGCCTACACAACCGCAAAAGTGCAGGCGGACGAACTCGACAATGTGGAACCGCTTGCGAATCAGATCCGGGAACTGGGGTACAATGTGTCCACCAACGCGGAATATCTGAAGAGCATGCAGAAACAGTTTGCGATGGTGCAGGCTCTTCTCGGCGGGATCGGAGCCGTGTCGCTGTTCGTGGCGGCGATCGGAATCGCGAATACGATGATGATGTCGATCTATGAGCGGACCAAAGAGATCGGCGTGATCAAAGTCCTCGGCTGCAGTTTGCAGAACATTAAGACGATGTTTCTTATGGAAGCCGGATTCATTGGATTTATCGGCGGTGTGATCGGAAATATACTGAGCTTTTTGATGTCGGCTGCGATCAATTTCCTTGTGGCGAAAAGCGGCGGCGTCGGTCTGGACGGCAATCTGTCCTATATTCCGCTCTGGCTTGTTCTGGCGTCGATGGGATTCGCAGTGTTCGTCGGAATGGCGGCAGGATATTTCCCGGCATTGCGCGCGATGCGTTTAAGTCCGCTTGCGGCGATCCGGAATAATTAGAAAGCATCATTCTTCGATGATCTGGATTTCCAGATAATCAAAATCAATACTGTCTACAAAATTATCCTGATAAAATCTGGCTTTGTCATGGCGCTTGAAATCAGCGATCGTCGTGTCAAGCCAGATTGGTTTGCTTAAATCAAATTCATAGCATATCGCATCAAGCGCATGAAAAATCTTATGTGTGCGGGTGTCGTCGGTATCGTCACAGATCACGGTATCCCGAAGCATCCGGTTGTCTTTAAATTCTTTTCCCCATAAACGAAACATAGCAAAGTTCCTCCTTTTTTAATGAAAAGAGTATACCATTGCCATCTGTGAAATGCAACATGGAGTGGTAGTTTTGGGAGGAGTGTGATATAATGCGGTTGTTATCTGCGCCGGGAAGAAAAATAAAAAGAGGCGCGGAGATAAGAGGAGAACAGGAAAATGAAAAGTATTTTGGACCGGATTTTTGTGGACGGCCTTGGAGGGATGGCGCACGGATTATTTGCTACGCTGATCATCGGAACGATCATCCAGCAGATCGGATTGTTTGCGGGCGGAGATTTTGGGAATATGCTGTATATGGCGGGAAAGATGGCGGCGGCGATGACAGGTGCCGGGATCGGTGTCGGTGTGGCAAGGAAATTTAATGCAGATCAGTTGGTTGCCGTATCGGCGGCGACGGTAGGAATGATCGGAGCGTTTGCGGGCAAACTGCTTGCAGGAGAAGTACTGACGGATGGAAACGTCTTTCTGGCAGGACCGGGAGAGCCGCTGGGAGCATTTGTGGCTGCCTACGTTGCGATCGAGATCGGTATTCTGATCTCCGGGAAGACAAAACTGGATATTTTGATCACACCGTTTGTGTGTATCGGAGTCGGAACGGCGACCGGACTGGTTGTGGGACCGCCGATCTCACGGTTTATGGGATGGCTCGGATCGCTGATCAACTGGGGAACGGAACAGCAGCCGTTTTTGATGGGGATCGTCGTATCCGTATTGATGGGAATGATCCTGACGCTTCCGATCAGCTCGGCGGCTATCGGAGTGATCCTGAATCTGTCGGGGCTTGCGGCGGGCGCGGCGACGATCGGCTGCTGCTGCAATATGGTAGGGTTTGCCGTGGCAAGTTTCCGGGAAAATGGGTTCGGCGGACTTCTGGCGCAGGGGATCGGCACATCGATGCTTCAGGTTCCGAATATCGTAAGACACCCGAAGATCTGGCTGCCGGCAATCCTTTCCAGCGCGATCTTAGGACCGGCAGGTACGATGCTTCTGCATATGACGAACAACGCGACCGGATCCGGCATGGGAACCGCCGGGTTAGTGGGACAGATCATGACCTGGCAGGTAATGACACAGACCGAAGCGCCGGTGGTCGTGCTCTTGAAGATCCTCCTGATCCAGATCGTTCTTCCGGCCGCGCTCACATTTGGATTTTCGGAATTCATGCGGCGTAAAAAATGGATCCGTTTCGGGGAGATGAAGCTGGATCTGTAAACTTTCTTAAAAAAGAGTGAAAATCATGACAGGAAAATCGGAATATGCTACAATGCAGAGGAATGGGAACGTACAGTCAGATGTTCTCATTAAATGAAATTCTCCGTGCTGTGCAGGCATCGCGGAAGAAGATACGGGAGGGAGTACAGAATTTGGGAGAAGAACGGCAGATCAACGATGCGATACGGAATTATGAGGACGTTGACAGCTGGAAAACAGTGATTTTTCTGTATAATGCAGCATTAAAAGAAGTAGGAACGAAGCTGGAGATCTTAAACGATGAGTTCCAGCATGTACATAAGTATAATCCGATCGAACATATCAAGACGAGGATCAAGACGCCGGAAAGTATCGTCAAGAAGTTAAAGCGCAACGGACACGAAGTCTCGATCGAGAATATGGTCCGGTATATCAACGACATTGCAGGCGTGCGGCTGATCTGTTCTTTTACGTCGGATATTTACCGACTGGCGGAGATGATCGGAAACCAGAGCGATCTGAAAGTCATGACGATCAAAGATTATATCAAGAACCCGAAAGAGAGCGGATACAAAAGCTATCATATGCTCGTGTCGGTTCCGATCTTTCTTTCGGACAGCGTTGTGGACACGAAAGTGGAGATCCAGATCCGGACGATCGCGATGGATTTCTGGGCGAGTCTGGAGCATAAGATCTACTACAAGTTCGAGGGGAACGCTCCGGATTATATCAGCCGGGATCTGCGCGAATGTGCGCAGATGGTTTCGGAGCTGGACGATAAGATGCTCTCTTTGAATGAGGCGATCCAGGCATGTCTCGAAGAACAGAACGGCATTGATTATGTAGAAGAGCGCAATCGGATGAGCAGTGTGGCCAACGGCCTGATCGGCGGAAGCTATATAAAAAAGTAATGGCAGCGTCGGTGTACAAGGATGCATATTTTCCCTTGTACATCGGCGTAATACAGGAAAAAGGAAAAGTCCCATGGATTTCTGCGGAAACCGGAGGGACTTTTTTGTATAGGAGGAACTGCATCGGATGACGATGCTTTTCTTGACCCATCTGCGGATTTCCCGTATAATATTCAGCAAACGGGTAAAGTGAGATGGGGAATATGGCAAAGGCAGTAAAGATCAAATTCATAGAACTTGGCGCAGGTGGAATCCTTTATCTTGCGGCATTGTATACCACAGGAGATGGAGAGTGGACGAGCGGGGCAGAGACGGTATGTTTTTTGCTGGCTTATTTTGCGTTGGCGGCTGGCGTTTTCGCACAGTTGATCCGAAATTTCAGGAAGATGCATTTTTTCGATGAAAATTTTCTGATGCTTCTTGCAACGGTCGGGGCGCTGATCATCGGGAAATATACAGAAGCGGTCGGCGCGATCCTTTTCTTCCAGATCGGGAAACTGATCGAGGAGATTTCCATGAGCAGAACGAAGAAGTCGATCGCGAAATACATGGACATCCGTCCGGAGTTTGCCAACCGGAAAGTTGGCAATAAAGAGGAAAATGTAGCGCCGTCCGATCTGAAACGGGGCGATGTGATCGTGATCCGTCCGGGAGAGAAGATCCCGGTTGACGCGGTTGTCACGGCGGGAAGCAGTATGGTTGATATGAAAGCGCTGACCGGAGAATTCGAACCGGGCGAGGTTAAGATCGGCCAGAAAGTATATAGTGGAAGTATCAATCTGAGCGGACTATTGGAAGCGAGGGTGTCGAAAGTATATGCGGAGTCTACGGCGTCGCGGATCATGGGACTGGTAGAGGGGGCGAACAAGAAGAAGTCGGAGACTGAGAAGTTTGCTGACCGGTTTACGAAGTATTACACGCCGATCGTGACCTGTCTCGGGATTCTCGTGATGATCCTGCCGCCGATGATGCTGCCGGCGCACGATACGGAGACGTGGATGTACCGGGGACTGATCTTTCTCGTTGCCGCCTGTCCGTTCGGGCTGCTCGTGTCGGTTCCGCTTGCATTTCTCGGGGGGATCGGTGCGGCTTCTAAGCAGGGAGTCCTTATGAAAGGAAGTAATTTCCTCGAGGCGCTCTCAAAAGCGGAGACATTTATTTTTGATAAGACCGGAACGCTGACGCAAGGCGTATTCCATGTGAAGAAAATCTGTCCGAAAGGGATGACGGCAGAAGAACTGTTGGAACTGACGGCGCATGGAGAAGCATATTCCAGTCATCCGATCGCGGTTTCGCTTCAGGAAGCTTATGGAAAAGATGTGGATCTTGGCAGGGTCAAATATATCAAAGAATTTTCCGGTTTCGGCGTGATGGCGGAGATTGATGGAAAGGATGTCTATATCGGGAATTCCAAATTTATGAACCGGCAGGGACTCTATTATCAGCCGGTGTCGGAGATCGGGACTGCGGTCCATGTGGCGGTGGACGGGGAATATGCCGGATATATCCTGATCGCGGATGCGCTGCGGAAAGACGCGAAACGTACGATCCGATGGCTGGAGAGACATCAGCTTGAAGCGGTCATGCTCACCGGAGATAATGAACGGGTGGCGCAAAGTGTTGCAAAACAATTGGGGATTGAGTATGTATATGCCAATCTGATGCCCGAAGATAAGGTGGCGCAGTTGGAGGAATTTATCGACAGTCAGATGGAAAGTGAAAATCTGGCGTTTGTGGGGGATGGGATCAATGACGCTCCGGTGCTGGCGCGGGCGGATATCGGGATCGCGATGGGCGGTCTCGGAGCAGATGCGGCGCTGGAAGCTGCGGATGTGATTCTGATGGAAGACGAACCATCCCGCATCATCGATGCGATACGGATCTCCCGGGGAACGATCCGGGCGGTGAAGCAGAACCTGATCTTTGCGATCGGGATGAAGATTTTACTTCTGATACTTGCTTTTTTCGGATATGTGTCGATGCAGGATGCGATCATTGCAGATATGGGCGTAATGCTGATCAATATTTTAAATTCATTCTGGGTCATTACGCTTTGCTGATAAGGAGAAGACAGAGATTATGGCAGAACAGAAAAAAAGAAACGGAACTACACAGAGGCGCAGATCGGATGCCGTGCGGGATCAGAAACGGACAAACGCGGGAAAACGTCAGGGCAGACGGAGCGCGGGAACACGGAGTTCAGACAGGGCGAATGTTCGCAAAAAGCGCAGACGGCAGCGGAAAACGAGAGCTTGGATCATAGGGATCTGTATTTTGATCGCGGCAGTGCTTGTTGTCGCGGGAGTGCTTGTTTTCGGAAACAAAGGAAAAGACATCGAGGAGGGGACAAAGCTCTTAGAGCAGGGAAAATATAAAGAAGCCTCGGAGGTGTTCAATACCTATTTAAAAGAACATACGGGCGCCGATGAGGACGATGTATTTTATCAGGCGGAGGCGAGCAGAGGTCTCGGCATGGCATATTACGAATTGAAACAATATGACAAAGCCATCGAGTTTTTGAACAAGGCGGCGGATCTGGGCGGAGAGATGACGCCGGCTCTTTACAACATGATCGGGATTTCGGCGATGAATCTGGAAGATTATGACAGTGCGCTTACTGCATTTGAAAAAGGGTGCCAGCTTCCGACGACAAGTGTGTATACGGATGCGGACGGAAAAGAGCAGACGGCAGATTACACGGCGGTGATCCAGGAGATGCAGTTCAATCGGATCGTCTGCTTTGAGAAAAAACTGGACTGGGCAAGTGCAAAAGCGGAGATGGAAACATATCTGACACTTTATCCGGATGATGAGACGGCGAAGAAAGAAGCGGAATTTTTAGGATCGATGCAGTTGTAGGCGGGTGCGGACACAAAAGGAGACAGCAGATGAGAAAAAGATTTCAGATCACCGAATACTGTCAGAATTTCATGAAAGACTATATCGGAGAGGGCGATCTGTGCATCGATGCGACGGCGGGCAACGGCGGCGATACCGAGTTCCTCTGCAGGATGGTCGGAGAAAGCGGACGGGTCTGTGCTTTTGATATTCAGGATGCGGCGCTGGAACATACGAAAGAACGGCTGGAGAAGAGCGGACTTGCAGAGCGCGCAGTGCTGATACGGGACGGGCATGAACGGATGGCCTATTATGTGAAAGAAGAAGTGGCGGCGATCATGTTTAATTTCGGATATCTGCCGGGAGCGGATCATGCGGTCGCGACAAAAGCAGAAACAAGTCTGGCGGCGGTCCGGAGCGGTATGGAATTGTTGAAAGTCGGCGGCGTGATGAGTCTTTGCATTTACAGCGGAGGCGATACCGGATACGAGGAGCGGACTGCGCTGCTTGGTTTTTTAAAAACGTTGGATCCAAAGCGGTGGCTTGTACTTGTGCATGAATTTTATAACCGGAAAAATGATCCGCCGCTTCCGGTATTTCTTGTGAAACTTTCATGAAATTCTCAGGAGACTTTTATGGAACTGGGGATTTAGGAGCAGGAACGTTTACAAACAGAAAGAGAGTCGGACAAAAAATGGAACTATATGAACAGAAAGAACAGGTAGAACGGGTGCTCCTTGTCGGGATCCAGACAGGCGACAGTGATCCGGCGGAGGCTTCGCTGGATGAACTGGGTGAGCTGGCAAAGACGGCGGGGGCGGTCGTGGTCGGCAGGATGATCCAGAACCGGGAGCAGATGCATCCGGCAACCTATATCGGAAAAGGGAAGATCCTGGAATTAAAAGAGATGATCTGGGAAACAGATGCGACAGGGATCATCTGCGATGATGAACTGAGTTCTGCACAGCTTGGAAATCTGGAACAGGAGCTGGAATGCAAGGTGATGGACCGTACGCTTTTGATCCTGGATATTTTTGCGGCGCGGGCAGTGTCCAGCGAGGGGAAGATCCAGGTAGAACTGGCTCAGCTACGGTATCGGGCATCCCGGCTTGTGGGACTGGGACATTCGTTGTCGCGTCTCGGCGGCGGGATCGGAACGAGGGGACCGGGAGAGAAAAAGCTTGAGATGGACCGGCGGTTGATCCGGGAGCGGATCAGCCGTTTGAAGAAAGAATTAAAAGAAGTGGAACAGCACAGGGAACTGATCCGTACACAGAGAAAAGAGTCCCACCGGAAAGTTGCGGCGCTGGTCGGTTACACGTCGGCAGGAAAGAGCAGTATTGAAAATGCGCTGACCGGGGCGGGGATCTTGGAAGACGCGATGCTTTTCTCCACATTGGACACGACGACAAGGGCGCTTGAGCTGGACGGAAAGCAGACGGTTCTTTTGACCGATACGGTCGGGTTTATCCGGAAACTGCCGCATCATCTTGTGGAAGCGTTTAAAAGCACATTGGAGGAAGCGATCTATGCGGATATCATCATCCATGTGGTCGATGCATCCAATCCGCAGATGGATACACAGATGTATGTTGTGTATGAGACGCTGCGTCAGCTCGGCGTGAAAGAAAAACCGACCGTGACCTTGTTCAATAAGCAGGACCAGGTGGAGACGCCGGGGGCGTTCCGGGATTTTCAGGCGGATTATACCGTCTGCACTTCGGCGCGTACCGGAGAGGGACTGGAAGAATTGAAGCAGGTTCTGTTGGAAATACTGCGGAAAGATCTGGTATATGTGGAGCGCTTGTATCCGTTTTCCGAGGCGGGTAAGATTCAGCGGATCCGCGAGATCGGCGAACTTTTGGAAGAAGAATATGTTCCGGAAGGAATACAGATAAAGGCATATGTCCCATACGGATTTTAGATCCGGCGGGGCATATGCCTTTTGGCACTTCCGGTGATTGTAAGCGTCGGTGTGTGAGAAAATACGTCACACACCCCGCTGTTTCGGTGAACATGGCATTTGTCAGAAGAGGTAAGGCTCGGATGGGATTTCCGGATAGCTTCCCATGGAGATCAGAAGCTTTAATCCGACTTCCCGCGCGGTCAACACCGCATTTTTTACGGCGGAAGCATCTCCGGTGACTGCGGCGATCACTTCGTTGGAATGACTGGTCCCGCGGGTCGGCGTCATATATTTGACGATCTCTACCGGGGAAGATTTCAGCGCAAGGTCAGCCATCACAAGCCCGATGGCGGCAGGAGAGCCGCAGAAAAATCCGAACGGTCTTCCGATCGGCGCGTCAAATGCCATGTGAAGCGCCTGACTCGCATTGGCGGAATAGGTAAATTCCAGATGTCCGGCTTCGCTGATGTAAAGTTCTCCGGCATATTTTTTTGTGAATTCCAGTGAGATCTCGACTGCGCGCCGCACATCGGAGACGTTGTCGCCGCCGATGATGATAAAGTTGCCGTGCCCGCCCCAGCCTTTGGTGTCCCGCGGAAGTTCGATGGAAACGACTTCGGTGTTGGTGGATTTGACCGCTTCATCGACTGCGTTGATCTGTCCGGCGGCGCCGGTACGGGAACTCAAAAGTCCGAGACTTCGGTAAGGTTTCTTTAAGTCCATCCGGGCGAGCAGAGCCGGGCTGGTTCCCGGGATGACAAGCCCGATGGTGTCGAGCACGGTTGTGCCGACAAATTCGGTCATGGAACAATCCATGGAAATCGTATCAAGATGGTGTACGTCGATCATAGTAGATCCTCCTTATATAAATCCGCCGTCAAATCCGAGGATCTGTCCGGTCATGTACGGATGGTTTTCCGCAAGATCAAAGACGAGATCTGCCGTTTCTTCGGGGGTGCCGAAACGTCCGGCGGGAATTTCTTCCTGCAGACTGTATTTGTCCTCTTCACTCAGACATCCGTTCATGTCGGTGTCGATCACGCCGCAGGCGACCGCGTTGACCTGGATGTTGCTGGGGGCCAGTTCCTTTGCCAATGCCATAGTCAGACCGTTGAGCCCGGCCTTTGCAGCAGAATAGGCAGCTTCACAGGAAGCGCCGGTGCGTCCCCACATGGAAGAAATGTTGATGATCCGCCCCTGCTTTTGGGAAACCATATAGGGGATGGCAGCCCGGGAACAGTAGAATGCGGAAGAAAGGTTTGTTCCGATCATCCGATCCCAGTCTGCGTTGGTCATATCGGTCAACAGACCGAGCCAGGCAATCCCGGCATTATTGACGAGGACGTCGAGTCCGCCGACGGTCTGCCGGATCGTGGAAAACATTGCTTCGACCTGATCGGGATCGCCAACGTCGCCGATCAGAGCGTCACAGGATCCTCCGTTTTCTCGTAACTCGTCTCTCAGATCATGCAGAATGCCGACGGATTGTTTACAATTGATAAAAACATGGTAGCCTGCTTTGGCAAAACGGCGGGCACATGCCGCGCCGATCCCGCGGGAGGCTCCGGTAATAAAAACCGTTTTTTGTTTCATGGTATCAACCTCGTTTCAAAGTCATGCACAACGTGGCGTATGTCTGCAACACGTTGTGAACAGTACTTATTATAGCGGATGGAACGAAATTTGTATACTGATTTTCATTGTGAACGGCGGTTTCTTATGGTATCATTTGAATAGCGGATATACAGCGTCAATGTGCAAGGGCATATATCCCATTGTACACGGACGATACAGTGCATATATAGATTGCTGTCTGCGGACATGGAGACGATCACGAAGGAGGATGGGGCATGCTGAATGAAGCCATTGAATTTGCGACAAAGGCACATGAAGGACAGTTTCGGAAAGGAACAAAGCGCCCGTACATTGTCCACCCGATCGAGGTGGCGGATATTGTGACGACGATGACGAGAGATCAGGAAGTGATCTGCGCGGCGGTTCTGCACGATACGATCGAGGACTGCGCAGGAGTGACGAAAGAAACGCTGGAAGATCGGTTCGGAGAACGGGTCGCCATGTTGGTAGACTGTGAAAGTGAGGACAAGTCCAAAAGCTGGGAAGAGCGGAAAAGTACGACGATCCGCCGGCTTCGCACAGCGCCGGGAGAAGTACAGATGATCGGTCTGGCGGATAAGCTTTCCAATATGCGCGATATTCACCGGGATTATCCGGTGTTCGGAGAAAATCTCTGGATGCGGTTTCGGATGCAGAGCAAAGCGGCGATGGGATGGTATTATAAGAGTATCCGGGACGTGCTGAAAAGTTCTTTTCAAGGCACGGCGGCGTATGAAGAATATTGTGCGCTTGTGGAGGAACATTTTGGGAAAGAGCCGGCGTCGATGGACTGGAAAAAAGAAATGTTAAGGGAGAGTGGGAAAGATGGCAAAGACAAAAGTGATCTGCTTTGCAAATAATAAAGGCGGGAGCGGTAAGTCAACGACCTGTTCCAACGTGGGATATGGACTGAGTGTGCTTGGCAGTAAAGTGCTTCTTATCGACGGGGATATGCAGATGAACCTGTCCCTGTCTTTGTTTGATGAAGATCAGGTGCTTTCTTATGCACAGAGCGGAAAGAATCTCTACGAGGGGATCCGCAGACAGGACGACCTGACGGATTATATCGTCCATTCCCGCTACGAGGGACTGGATCTGATCCCGTCGTCGACTCTGATGAGCTCGATCGAGTATGAGTTGTTTACAAAGTGGCAGAGAGAGTATATTTTAAGAAAATGTCTGGCAAATATCGTGGAATCCGAAATGTATGACTATATCCTGATCGATGCGCCGCCGACGTTGGGCGGATGGGTGATGAATATTCTCTGTGCGTCCAATAAGATCGTGATCCCGGTGGAGTCGACACCGTGGGGGCTGTTCGGTCTCGGCAATATGTTTGAGTTTCTCGAGCAGGTGCGGCAGATCGCGCCGGAACTGGAACTGGGCGGTCTTGTGATCACGAAAGTGGACACGCGGAAAAGCTATTTCAAACAGACATTGGAGATGTTGAAAGAACTGGAAGACGTCCGGGTGTTCGACACCTATATCCGTGTGGACAGCGGGATCGAGTGGTCGCAGGATAATCACGCGCCGATCATGGCATATAAAAAGAGCAGCCGGAGTGCGGCGGAATATATGGAACTGGCAAAAGAGATCGTACAGATTGCAGGAGTGTAGAGATGGATCAAGAATTGCTTGGGGCATTGTCTGTGATCACGGAAGAAGAACAGCGGATCCTGAATGGAAGGAACAATATCGATCAGCAGATTTACACGGAAAAAAAAGAGCTGATCGTGGATTGCGATAAACTTTTGGAGCGAGGTAAACTGATCCAGGTGCGCCCGCACACACGGTTTATCCGTTTTCCGAAGCATCGTCACAATTATGTGGAAGTGATTTATATGTGTCAGGGGACGACGACGCATATCATCGACGGGAATCAGGTGGTTTTGGAGGAGGGAGATCTTCTTTTTCTCAACCAGAATGCGGAGCAGGAGATTCTTCCGGCAAAGGAGACGGATATTGCGGTGAATTTTATCATTTTGCCGGAGTTTTTCAACATGGCGTTTGCAATGATGGGGGAGGAAGACAATGCGTTAAAAGAATTTCTTGTCGGAACGTTATGCCGGAAAAATGAACTCGCTTCTTATTTATATTTCCATGTGTCAAAGATCCTGCCGATCCAGAATCTGATCGAGAATATGGTGTGGACGATTTTTTATGATATGGCGAACAAGCGAAGCTGTAATCAGATCACGATGGGGCTTCTTCTTTTGCAGCTTTTAAATTATATGGATAAAATGGAAACCGGAAGCATCCGGTTCGATACCGAGCTTGTCGGGACGGTCTTAAATTACATCGAGGAACATTACAAAAGCGGAAGTCTGACGGAACTGGCGGAGATGATGAAGTATGATGTGTACTGGCTGAGCCGGGAGATCAAAAAACGGACCGGAAAGACGTACAAAGAACTGCTTCAGAACAAGCGGATGAGTCAGGCGGCATATCTTTTGACGAGCAGCGCGGTTCCGGTGACGGATATCATCGAATCGGTGGGGTATGACAATACCAGTTATTTTTACAGGAAGTTCCGGGAGAGGTACGGGATGAGCCCGAAAGAGTATCGGGAAAGAAACAGAGGCGAATGAGGACGCTTGAATACAAAAATCTGCAAATAAGGTTGTAGCTTTTTGTAAATAGCGTCCTTTTTTTGTGCGCTTTTACTAATTATAATAGGGATAGAATCTAAAAAGTATGAAGGAGGCACAAAATGGAGAAGTACTATTTAGCCATTGACATCGGGGCGTCCAGCGGACGGCATATGCTGGCATCGGTTGCGGACGGAAAGATGCAGTTGGAGGAAATCTACCGCTTCCCGAATGGAATGGACAATGTGAACGGAACATTGTGCTGGGATGTAAAACGCCTGTTTACCGAGATCAAAAACGGGCTCAAGAAATGTAAAGAGCTGGGGAAGATCCCGGTATCCATGGGGATTGACACATGGGCGGTTGATTATGTTTTACTGGACAAAGACGACCGGATCTTAGGGGACACTGTTGGGTATCGTGACAGCCGCACAGACGGGATGGATCAGAAAGTATACGAGGTGATCTCACAGAGCGCCCTGTATGAGCGAACCGGGATCCAGAAGCAGATGTTCAACACGATCTACCAGTTGATGGCGGTAAAAGAACAGCATCCGGAATATATGGAACAGGCGGAGTCCTTACTTATGATCCCGGATTATTTCCAGTTCCTTTTGACCGGTGTGAAAAAGATGGAGTACACCAATGCGACGAGCACACAGTTGATCGATCCGAAGACAAATGACTGGGATTATGAACTGATCGAGATGCTCGGCTATAACCGGAAGATGTTCCGTCCGGTCTCCATGCCGGGAACCGTTGTAGGAAACTTTACAAAGGAGATACAGGAAGAAGTCGGATTCGACTGTAAAGTCGTACTTCCGGCAACACACGATACCGGATCGGCGGTGCTTTCCGTTCCGACCAACGATGACAATGCGATCTACATCAGTTCCGGTACATGGTCGCTGATGGGGATCGAACGCAAAGAGGCAGACTGCTCGATGGCAAGTATGCAGGCGAACTTTACAAACGAGGGCGGCTACGATCACCGTTTCCGTTTCCTGAAAAATATCATGGGACTCTGGATGATCCAGTCGGTGAAGAAAGAATTTGAAGAAGATCTTTCTTTTGCAGAAATCTGTGAGCGGGCATCCAAAGAGACGATCGATTCGATCGTGGACTGCAACGACGATTGTTTCCTTGCGCCGCAGAGTATGATCAAGGCAGTGCAGGATTTCTGCCGGGCGACCGGACAGACCGTGCCGCAGACCGTAGGCGAGATCGCAGCCGTGATCTACAACAGCCTTGGAAAATGCTATGGCGATACGGTGAAAGAGATCGAAGCAATCACCGGCAATACATACGATACGATCTATGTAGTGGGCGGCGGCGCCAATGCGGGATATTTGAATGAACTGACCGCCAAATATACAGGAAAGAACGTTTCCGCCGGACCGACGGAGGCGACGGCAATCGGAAATATTACGGTTCAGATGCTGCACGACGGCGTATTTGCAAGTCTTCCGGAGGCAAGAACCTGTATCGGCGAATCGTTCGATATCAAAAGGTATCGCCGATAAGAACGGAAACCGTCCGATATGAAACATGACAGATCAAAAACGACAGAGCAAAAATGACAGAGCAGAAAGGCTCTTCATAAAAGGAGGATAAAACAATGGCTACAAGATATGAATCCGCAAAAGAGATTTACGCAAAATTAGGTGTGGACACAGACGCTGCGATCGAGAAATGTATGAACGTTCCGGTGTCTCTGCATTGCTGGCAGGGAGACGACGTGATCGGATTTGATCATGACGGTCCGCTGACCGGAGGAATCCAGACGACAGGAAATTATCCGGGAAAAGCAAGAACCCCGGAAGAACTGCTTCAGGATATGGACAAGGCGATGAGCCTGATGCCGGGTAAGAAAAAGATCAATGTGCATGCGTGCTATGCGATTTTCGAGGACGGCGAGTTCGCAGACCGCGACAAACTGGAGCCAAAGCATTTCCAGAAATGGGTGGATTTTGCAAAAGAAAGAGGAATGGGTCTGGACTTTAACCCGACGTTCTTCTCACATCCGATGGTAAAAGACGGACTGACACTGTCAAGCCCGGATGAAGAGACAAGAAAATTCTGGATCGAGCACGGAAAAGCCTGCATCCGCATTTCCAAATATTTTGCAGAGCAGACAGGAATCCCGTGTGTGATGAACATCTGGACAGGCGACGGATACAAAGACGTTCCGGCTGACCGCATGGGACCGAGAATGCGTTATAAAGAATCCATCGATGAGATCCTTTCCGAACCATATGATCCGAAGATGGTAAAACCATGTGTGGAATCGAAAGTATTCGGAATCGGAGTGGAAGCATATACAGTCGGATCTGCCGAATTCTCACTGAGCTACGCGGCAGCCAACATGGACAAATGTCTGCCGCTGATGGACAACGGACATTATCATCCGACAGAGATGGTTTCCGATAAGATCCCGGCGCTCTTGACATTCTTCCCGGAGATCGCGCTTCATGTAACACGCCCGATCCGCTGGGATTCCGACCATGTGGTACTGTTTGACGATGAGACGAAAGAGATCGCACAGGAGATCGTGCGCTGTGAGAATGGGCTGGATCGTACATATATTGCGCTGGATTACTTTGACGCTTCCATCAACCGTATCTCCGCATGGGTGACCGGATTCAGAAGCTTCCAGAAAGCGCTGCTGAATGCATTGTGTACACCGAGTGCGATGCTGAAAGAACTGCAGGATACGAACCAGATGACAAAGAAGATGGTTCTGATGGAACAGTGCAAGACGCTTCCGCTCGGAGACGTATGGGAAGAGTACTGCAGAAGATGCGGCGTTGCAGCAGAGGGATGGTTTGACGAGATCGAAACATATGAGACAGAGGTTCTGGCGAAGAGAGCGTAAGCGAGCCTGCGGCTTCTGAGAGAAAGAAACGTTGTCTGCCCGGCAGGGGAGACAGCGTTTCTTTTTTGGGAAAATTGTTAGTTTTCACAAAAAATCAGGCTTTTTTGGGTAAGATGCCATGCAGAATGAACGTATTCATGGTATGATTAAAAAAGCGAAAAAAGAAAAAGACAGGAGGGATCGCAATGCATGCAGACATCAAATGGCTGGATCAGCCGGAAATATTTCGGGTCAACCGGCTGGACGCACACAGTGATCACAGGTTTTATGAGGATGAGAAATCTCTGAGGGAAAATCGTGAGACATTGAAGCAGTCATTGAACGGAATATGGAAATTCCGCTATTCCGTTAATGCGAAAGAGCGGCCGGCGGCATTTTACGAAGAAGAATATGACGTGTCAGGATTTGATCCGATCAAAGTCCCGCGCCATATCGAGATCGCCGGTTACGATAAAATTCATTATATTAATACGATGTATCCGTGGGAGGGAAAAGAATATCGGAGACCGGCGGGTACGTTACATGAGCATGAAGACGGCATGTTCAGCGAAGCGGACTATAATCCGGTCGGTTCTTATGTGCGGATGTTCGATCTGGAGGAAGCGCTCGTCGGAAAACGGATCATCTTAAGCTTCGAGGGCGCGGAGCAGGCGCTTTATGTATGGGTCAACGGTTCGTTTGTCGGTTATGCGGAGGATAGTTTTACCGTGTCGGAATTCGATATCACGCCATATGTGAGAGAAAAGGGCAACCGTCTGGCGGTGGAAGTTCACAAACGAAGCACCGCGGCATTTTTGGAAGATCAGGATTTTTTCCGCTTTTTTGGATTGTTCCGCGATGTGAACCTGTACGGACTGCCGAAAATCCATGTGACAGATATGTGGGCGAAAGCATCCTATGAGCCGGAAGCACAAAAAGGCGCGTTGGATCTGACTTTAAAAATATCAGCGGAAACAGATGCGGATCTTGCGGGAGCGAGCGCCGTGATCTGTCTGAAAGAGGAAGAACGCCGGATTTTGTCCGGAGAGATTTCCATGAATAATTTCGAGATACAAAAGGACGGAACTGTCCGTCTTGCGTGGAAAGCGGATGTGCCGGAGCCGGTGCGGCAGTGGGACTACCGGGATCCGAAGCTGTATCGTCTGGAGATCCGGATTTTGGATCCCGATGGAAATGTGGCGGAGATCGTACCTTATGACGTCGGATTCCGTAAGATCTGTATGCAGGACGGTCTGATGGAACTCAACGGAGAGCGTCTGATCATCAACGGTGTCAACCGGCATGAGTGGAATGCATCCGAGGGACGGAGCATTTCGGAAGAAGATGAGATTTTCGACATTGCGTGCATGAAGAGAAACAATATCAATGCTGTGCGCACTTGCCATTATCCGGATCGGATCAGCTGGTATTACCGCTGTGACGAGGCGGGGATCTATGTGATGGCGGAGACGAATCTGGAGTCTCACGGTTCCTGGCAGAAGCTGGGAACAATCGATCCGTCGTGGAATGTGCCGGGAAGCTTTGACGCATGGCGCAAGGTTGTTCTGGACCGTGCGCGGACGAATTTTGAAGTGTTTAAAAACCATCCGTCCGTTTTGTTCTGGTCGTTGGGAAATGAATCCTATGCCGGGGATGTGTTGAAAGAGATGAACGCTTACTATAAGGAGACAGATCCGGACCGTCTCGTACATTATGAGGGGGTAGTACATAACCGTGCTTATGAAGACTGTATTTCCGATATGGAGAGCCGGATGTATGCGAAACCGCAGCAGATCCGCGAGTATCTGGAAGATCAGCCGAAGAAGCCGTTTTTGCTCTGTGAATATATGCACGATATGGGCAATTCTTTGGGCGGTATGAAGTCTTACATCGATCTTTTGGATCAGTATGAAATGTATCAGGGCGGATTTATCTGGGATTATATCGATCAGGCGATCCTCGTGGAAGATGAAGTGACCGGGCAAAAGGTGCTGCGCTACGGCGGCGATTTCGACGACCGTCCGTCGGATTATGAATTTTCCGGAAATGGAATCGTCTTTGCGGATCGTATGGAAAAACCGGCAATGCAGGAGGTGAAATATTATTATGGATTGCACAAATAAATTAAAAATCGTATACGGAGACGCGACGTTTGGCGTTCACGGAGAGGGATTCGATTATATTTTCTCCTACATGCGCGGCGGACTGGAATCTCTTGTGAAAGATGGAAAAGAATGGCTGTACCGCTCTCCGCGACCGACATTTTGGAGAGCGACAACGGATAATGACCGGGGAAATGGATTTTCGGTAAAGTCCGGAATGTGGCTGAGTGCGAATCTGTTCCAGAAATGTGAGGGGATCCGTATCACTGTGGATGGGAGCTCGATAGAGAATTTCCTGCCGCCTCAGAATAATGGTTACAGCAATGACGAGTATGCGAAAGAAGCGGAAATCTCTTATACTTATGAGACGATCACGGTTCCGGCGACAACGGTGGACGTGACATATCATGTGACTGCGGACGGAAAAATCCATGTGAACGTACAGTATCACGGTGGGAAAGGGCTGCCGGAACTTCCGGTGTTCGGGATGCGTTTTGTGATGCCGACAAAGGCGGATGGTTATGTGTATGAGGGGTTATCAGGGGAGACTTATCCGGATCGGATGGCGGGCGGTATCCCGGGTGTCTATGAGGTGGATGGTCTTCCGGTCACGCCGTATCTTGTCCCGCAGGAATGCGGAATGCACATGGAGACGGAATGGGTGACGGTATATCGGAGTAAAACATTGGATAACAGCTCGGAAAATGTGAAAAAGTCCGGTCTTACGTTTACATCCGGTGAAAAACGGTTTGGATTTGCATGTATTCCGTATACAGCGGAAGAGCTGGAAAATGCAACGCATCACGAGGAACTTCCGGCTGCGAGAAGAACGGTGCTTACGATCTGCGGTGCAGTGAGAGGCGTCGGCGGGATTGACAGTTGGGGAAGTGATGTGGAAGAAGATTACCGCATCGATGCGGAAAAGGACATTGCGTACGAGTTTACGATCGAGTAGGTGACCTGCGCCCTGGAAGTAAAAAGACGATGGAACAGATGACATGGAATTTCTATCTGTTTCATCGTCGTTTTGCATAGGGTGTGTCCAGCGAAGCTGGACCACACTTGCCGGTGCAAGTCCGGTCGCGGTAATCGCCAGTGAGCCGCGTAGCTAAACCCGGTGCGTTGCAGTAATGCAGGGTGCTAAGCGGGTGGATAAAGTAGCCTTAATAAGAGGAGCGAGCAAACATGCAGACCGTAACATAAAGTGAATTCTGCCGTATCGTTAAAAAAGGACTCGAAAGAGAGCAAAGAGAAGTTGAGCCTGGCCTATATAGGCGAAAACCAAGGAACGTGTGAAGAAACTGGAAAAGCAGCACGGAAGAATCTCTCGGTATAGGGGAAGCGGTATGTATGGAAAGTGTGGTTTGGAACTGGAGAGACCCTACCCATCACCGAAAGGTAAAGAGAATGCGTATAAGCTTGGCGAAAGCGTATTTCTGATGGGAGGGAGTCGGAGGGGAACATAGTACCGATTATAACTGTGAAAGAAAACGCAGTTTATGGGAAGGTTCCTTACTTCATTCATGTTTGTAGAGAGGGTAAGAGTGAGAGAATGTCATGAAGACTAACAACTCCAAAGAAAAAGTTCGACAACTTCAAAACAAACTATATCTGACAGCCAAGAAATGTGACAGCCGAAGATTTCATGCACTTTACGATAAGGTATATCGGGATGATGTACTTTCTGAGGCATGGAAACGGGTAAAAGCTAACAAAGGTTCCAGTGGTGTGGATGGTATCAAAATCGAGGATGTAGAAGCGATGGGAATTGAAAAATACCTGTCAGAAATCAAATCAGAATTGATGAATGGAAAGTATAAACCATCCCCAGTAAAGCGAGTTATGATACCAAAACCAGACGGAAGTGAAAGACCTCTTGGGATACCAACGGTCAAGGATAGAATTGTACAGATGGCTACAAAGATAGCAATAGAGCCGGTATTCGAAGCGGACTTTAGAGATTGTTCGTATGGATTCCGACCGAAAAGAAGCGCAAAACAAGCACTGGAAGTGGTAAGGAAAGCGTGTAACAATAAGGGCTATTATGTAGTAGATGCAGATATTGAGAAATTCTTTGATAACGTAAACCAAGACAAACTGATGGTGTTAATAGAACAGAGAATATCAGACCGAAGAATACTGAAACTGATACGGCAATGGCTGAAATCGGGAGTATTGTACGGAAATATACTGACAATTTCTGAACAGGGAACGAGCCAGGGTTCGGTGATTTCTCCGTTACTGGCAAATATTTATTTAAATACACTGGACAGACTGTGGGAAAAGTATGGACTAACCCACGGTATTCTTGTAAGGTACGCAGACGACACAGTGATCATCTGTAAGAATAAGAAGAGTGCAAAACATGCATGGAACTTATTGCGGTATATCATGGGAAAACTGGATTTAAAGTTACATCCGGTAAAGACAAAGATTGTCAGTATGTGGGATGGGAAAGAGGGATTTGATTTTCTTGGAATGCACCACCGGAGAATGACAACAGAAACGAGCAAAGGACAGTTGTATAAGGAAACGTATCAGTACCCAGGCAGAAAAGCCATGAAGAGAATGAAAGCAGAGGTTAAAAGGAATGTAAACAGTCGTAGCCTACTGGTTGCAAAGGAGGAAGATTTAATAAAGAATCTGAACCCCAAAATCACAGGGTGGAAGAATTACTATTCTACCAAGACAAACGCAAAGTGGATGCAAGCAATAGACTGGTACATTGTCTGCACCTTTACAAGGTGGTATAACAAGAAACACCAAAGGCGAAATCGAATGTCCAAGGTGGGATTTGTTAGAAATAGCATTTACGAAAAAGGGTTAAGGAAAATGGCTGGAGCATGACGTAATGCTGTAGAAAGAAGAATGACGGAAAGCCGTGTGAGGGAGAACCTCATGCACGGTTTGATGAGGGGAAAGAGAGCAAAAGCCCTCTAACCTACTCTACCGACGAGCCAAAGTCCGGGCTTGCCCGAGACCTTGGCGACTGCTTACAATCCCGGTATGGGCCTTTTGGCACGTCCGGTGATTCGTGTTTTGTTAGGGTAAAGCCTATTTACCATTGTGGAGTTGTTCGTTGCGCCGAAAAGCGGAACTTTGGGAAATAAATAAACCACCTGCTGTGCAGGTGAGTTAGGATTGCTTCAGCTTACAGTAAAAAACCTCCAGTGTTATAATTAATGTAAGGTTCGCCAACCGCATTAATAAACAAAGGAGGTATCCATATGGATAGTAATAGTTTATCACATACGAAATGGAATTGTAAGTATCATATTGTTTTTGCACCGAAATATAGAAGGAAAGTAGCATATGGAAAAATAAAGCAGGACATTGCAAATATTTTAAGCATGTTATGCAAAAGAAAAGGTGTAAAAATTGTAGAAGCAGAAATATGTCCAGATCATGTACATATGTTAGTAGAAATTCCGCCAAGCATAAGTGTATCGTATTTTGTAGGGTATTTGAAAGGGAAAAGTACACTCATGATATTTGAAAGACATGCAAATTTGAAATACAAATATGGAAATAGACATTTCTGGTGCAGAGGATATTATGTAGATACAGTAGGGAAAAATGCAAAGAAAATTCAAGAATATATAGCAAATCAATTACAAGAAGATTTGGAATATGATCAAATGACACTAAAAGAGTATGTTGACCCGTTTACGGGTGAGCCAGTAAAACATAACAAATAAAATAAGCCCTTTAGGGCTTAGTGGGTAAATGATGTTGCGTTTGGCGAACCGATTGCGATGAGTCTTTAGACTCCAGTGCCGGTAACAGACCCTTATAGGGTCAAAGCAAGCCACCGGCTAAGCCGGTGGTCTTGACTTGCAGAAATGCCTGAAATTCACTGGCGGAGTTATTCAGTACAAGTGACTTTGGAAAATCCGCTTTTTTCAGGAGCTCCTGCGCGTAGGTAAAATCTCCGACGTGTTTGGTGCCGTGGCTGTCGCTGGAGAGCAGGATCGGATAATGAAAATGCCGGCACAGATTCAGGATTATCAGATCGTTGAAACGGGTATCGCCGCGGTAGCCGTCCGGGGAAAGGGAACTGTTATTGATCTCGAGAAGTATCTGCTGTTCCATCGCGGCGCGGACAATAGCAAGATAGTCCACCGGATATTTCACATCGTCGCAGTGTCCGATGATCGTCACATAAGGATTCTTCATGGCGTTGAGATAGGTTCTTGTGTTCTCTTCTTTTGTCCCGGGTTTTTTGACCGGTTTATGGATGCTTGCGATCACATAATCAAGATGTGCGAGGATTGGATCCTCCAGATCCAGACTGCCGTTCTCGTCCAGAATGTTCACTTCGGCGCCGTAGAGCATTTCCACACCGAGCCGTTTCCTCGGCGCATAGCTTAAATTTCGAAAATAAGATGGTCTGCCGCCGCCAAGCGTTGCCGGACCATGGTCGGAAATCCCAAGCAGTTTTAAATTGCGTGAGACCGCCGCTTTCGCCATATCGGTGATCGTGGCAGTGGAAGCGTGCCCACTTGCAATAGTGTGCGTATGGATGTCAAATTCCGATGCTGCCATCGTGGTCATTCCTTTCTGCTAAGTGATAAATACAGTATGCATCCTTTTGATCGCTTTGTCAATGAAAAAACAGAAAAAACCAATGAAATAGAATGAAAACCAATATAAAATGCGTTGTTTTATGTGGAAAATGATCGCGAATTGTTTGGAAGTAATGTTGGTTTTTGTTGACTTATAGGGTGGCGTAACGTATAATGAACGTATCTGAAAAGAAAGGAGAAAAGAGCAATGGGATTATACACTTATGACAGCAGTGATATTCCGAAAAGTGAGCGTATTACGAAGCTGGTAGAAGATCTGTATGCAAAGATGCCGGAGATCGAGTCGGCGCGGGCGGTTCTGATCACGGAATCCTATCGTCGGACAGAGGGCGAGCCGATCATCATCCGGCGTGCGAAAGCATTTGCGCACATTCTTGAGAATCTGCCGATCGTGATCCGCGATCAGGAATTGATCGTCGGAAGTACAACAATCGCACCGCGAGGCTGTCAGACTTATCCGGAATTTTCTTATGAATGGCTGGAAGACGAGTTTGACACGGTAGAGACACGTTCGGCGGATCCGTTCTATATTTCAGAGCAGACAAAGCAGGAATTAAAGGCGGCGAATGCTTACTGGAAAGGAAAGACGACAAGCGAACTGGCGACATCCTATATGGAGCCGCAGACACTGTTGGCAATGGAGCACAATATGTTTACGCCGGGAAATTATTTTTATAATGGCGTCGGACATGTGACCGTAAAATATGGGGAAGTGCTTGAGATCGGATTTTCCGGGATACGCGCCAAAGCGGAAGCGGAGCTGGCAAAACTCAGCCTCGCGGACGGCGATTATCAGAAACGTTCCCGTTTTCTGGAAGCGGTGATGATCAGCTGTGATGCGGCAGTGACTTATGCAAGGAGATATGCGAAGCTTGCGCTTGAAGAAGCGGAGAAATGTACGGATCCGGTTCGGAAGATGGAGTTGCTTGTGATCGCACAGAATTGTGCCAATGTGCCGGAAAAGGGCGCGAACAGCTTCTATGAAGCATGTCAGTCGTTCTGGTTCGTACAGCAGCTTCTGCAGATCGAGTCCAGCGGACATTCGATCTCCCCGGGACGGTTTGACCAGTATATGTATCCTTATTATAAGAAAGATCTCGACAGCGGAAAGATTACCCGCGCGCAGGCACAGGAATTGATGGACTGCATCTGGGTGAAGTTAAATGACCTGAACAAATGCAGAGATGCGGCGTCCGCAGAGGGATTTGCGGGATACAGCCTGTTCCAGAATCTGATCGCAGGCGGACAGAACGCCGAGGGGATCGATGTGACCAATGACTTGTCATTTATGAGCATTCAGGCATCTATGCATGTATTTCTTCCGCAGCCGTCGTTATCGGTGCGTGTGTGGAATGGAACGCCGCATGAATTTCTGATCAAGGCGGCAGAGTTGACGCGTACCGGAATCGGGCTTCCGGCATATTACAATGACGAGGTGATCATACCGTCTCTTGTCAGCCGTGGATTGACGTTGGAGGACGCGAGAGACTACAATATCATCGGATGTGTGGAACCGCAGAAAGCAGGCAAGACCGAGGGGTGGCATGACGCGGCATTCTTCAATATGTGCCGTCCGCTGGAACTGGTATTTTCCAATGGAAAAGACAAAGGCGCCCAAGTCGGACCGGAGACCGGCGACGTGGAAAAGATGGAAACATTCGAGGAATTTTTCCACGCATATGAGATCCAGATGGATTATGCGATCAAATTGCTTGTCAATGCAGACAATGCGATCGATATGGCACATGCGGAGAGATGCCCGCTCCCATTCCTGTCATCGATGGTGGATGACTGCATGAAACGCGGAAAATCCGTGCAGGAGGGCGGAGCGGTCTATAACTTCACCGGACCGCAGGGCTTCGGAGTTGCCAATATGGCAGATTCACTTTATGCGGTGAAACAGCTTGTTTTCGATGAAAAGAAAGTAACGATGAAAGAACTGAAACAGACGTTGATGCTGAATTACGGAAAAGGACTGGCACAGGAAGATCTGGCGGCGTTGGCATCCGATACGGTATCGGCAATGCGCTCGTCGGGAGAAACGGTCGGGGAAGCGGAGATCGCAGCGGTCTTAAAGACGATCCATGCACTTTCCGAATCTGAGGAAGTGAAAGAAAACGGCGAGCGGATCCTGAAACTGATCGAGGAAGTGCCGAAGTTCGGAAATGATATTCCGGAAGTGGATGCATTTGCGAGAAAAGTGGCGTATACCTATACAAAACCACTGCTTAATTACCGCAATCCGCGCGGAGGAATGTTCCAGGCCGGACTTTATCCGGTATCGGCGAACGTACCGCTCGGCGCGCAGACCGGAGCAACACCGGACGGGCGTCTGGCACACACGCCGGTAGCGGACGGGGTATCTCCGTCGGCAGGAAAAGACGTGAACGGACCGACGGCGGCAGCCAATTCGGTGGCGCGTCTGGATCACTATATCGCGTCCAACGGAACATTGTTTAATCAGAAATTCCATCCATCCGCACTGAGCGGACGAAGAGGTCTGGAGAATTTCGCCGGACTGATCCGTTCTTATTTTGATCAGAAAGGAAGCCACATGCAGTTTAATGTAGTCAGCCGCGAGACGCTTCTGGATGCGCAGAAACATCCGGAGCAGTACAAGCATCTGGTTGTGCGTGTGGCAGGATACAGCGCATTGTTTACAACATTGTCGAAATCACTGCAGGACGACATTATCAGAAGAACCGAGCAGGGATTCTGACAGGGAGGAAACAAGAGGCATGGAAGACTATTGGAAAACGAAAGGCCGTATTTTTGATATTCAGCGTTATTCCATTCACGACGGAGACGGGATCCGCACGATCGTTTTTCTGAAAGGATGCGTGCTCAGATGCCGTTGGTGCTGCAATCCGGAGTCTCAGGAGTATGGGATCCAGACGATGATGGTGCAGGGAGAACCGAAAGTGATCGGGAAAGACGTGACTGTGGCGGAAGTCATGGAAATCGTCGAAAAAGATCGTCCGTACTATCGCAGAACCGGGGGCGGCATGACGCTCTCCGGCGGAGAAAGCCTGTGTCAGCCGGAATTTGCAACGGCGCTTTTAAAGGCGGCGCAGGAATCCGGGATCCATACGGCGATGGAAAGCATGGGATGCGCGGACTGGGAAGTGATCGAGCGGATCCTGCCGGATCTGGATCAGTACCTGTTGGATATCAAACATATGGATCCGGACAAGCACAGGGAATTTACCGGAAAGAGCAATGAACTGATGCTGGAAAATGCGAAGAAGATCGCGGCTTCCGGTTTGACTGAGTTGAGTATCCGGATTCCGGTGATCCCGGGATTCAACGATACGCCGGAGGAAATCCGGGATATTGCGTTATTTGCCGGATCGCTTCCGAATGTAAAGCGGCTGCATCTGCTTCCGTACCACCGGCTCGGTCAGGATAAATACACAGGTCTCGGTCGGGAATATCCGATGGGCGACGTGGAACCGCCGACTCAGGAGACAATGCAGATACTGCTTGATACAGCGGAAAAAAACTCAGGTCTGGAGTGTCAGATCGGAGGATAAATTTCAATAAAATCAATATGAAACCAACATGAAACCAACACAAAACCAACGTAAAAACAAGTTGACTGGTGTGGGGTTATGTGGTAATATGGAGACAGAAGCAACATAAAACAAATTTTATGTTTTACAAATCCAAGGAGGACAAAAGGATGCAAAACGAATACGAAATCAAAAAAGAAATGTGTGAGATCGGTCGCCGGGTTTACAACCGCGGAATGGTTGCTGCAAACGACGGTAACTTTTCTGTAAAATTGAACGACAATGAATTCCTGTGCACACCGACAGGTGTCAGCAAAGGATTCATGACACCGGACTATATCTGTAAAGTAGATGCCGAGGGAAATGTGCTTCAGGCAAACAAAGGATTCAGACCGTCTTCAGAGATCAAGATGCATATGCGTGTATATAAAGAAAGACCGGATGTAAAATCCGTTGTACATGCACATCCTCTGTACGCAACGACATTCGCGATCGCCGGTATTCCGCTGACACAGCCGATCATGCCGGAGGCAGTTATCGCACTTGGCTGCGTACCGATCGCAAAATACGGTACACCGTCCACAGTAGAGATTCCGGACGCTGTATCTGAGCACCTGCAGTATTTTGACGCAGTCCTGCTTGAGAACCACGGAGCACTGACCTATTCCGATTCCCTGCTGAACGCATATCATAAGATGGAGTCCGTAGAGTTCTACGCTCGTCTGTTATGGCAGACAATGCAGATCGGCGGACCGCAGGAACTCAACAAAGAACAGGTTGAGAAACTGTACGAGATCAGAAGACAGATGGGACTTCCCGGAAAACATCCGGCAAACCTTTGCCCGAACGCAATAGCAGGCAAACCGAGCTGCCACAGCTGCGGAGGTGGATGTGCGGCAAGCGGAGCAGAAGCACCGACCGCTGACGCTGACCTGATCGCATCCATCACAAAGAAAGTCATGGATCAGTTGGGAATGTAAGTCCGAGGAAAGAAAATGAGCACGAGCGAAGCGAAGTATTCATTTTCACCCGAGGACTTAGCGAAAAATCAGTAAGCATGCGTATGCATGCGTCATATGCGGAGCATATGTGATTTTGAGCTAGAGGAAAGAAAATGAGCACGAGCGAAGCAAGGGAGTTTTGCTATGAACGAACAGGAAATCTCCAACATCGTGAAAACGATATTGGAAGAGCGCAAAACAGCTTCCGCCTCCCATACGGAGGGACATGTCTGTCAGTGCAGTCAGCATAAGATGACATTGGACAAAGCCAATATCTTGATCGAGAAAGTGAAAGAAAAGGCGGCGTCCATGGGCGTCAATGTTGTGATCGCAGTGGCAGATCAGGCGGGGAGACCTGTCGCGGTCCAGTGTATGGACGGGGCATACATAGCAAGTTTTGACATTGCATTAAATAAGTCATTTACATCGGCGAGCCTGAAGATGTCTACCGAGACACTGAGCGGCTTAAGCCAGCCGGGACAGTCGTTGTACGGCATTCAGTTTACGAATGGCGGCAAGATCGTGATCTTCGGCGGCGGCGAACCGCTGATGGCAGATGGCAGGATTATTGGAGCATTGGGCGTGAGCGGCGGTTCGGCGGAGGAAGATACGGCGATCGCGGCTTACGGCAAAAAAGTGTTCGAGGAGGTAGTAGCGTGTCTGTAAATGAACAGATGGTCCAGGACATCGTTCAGGAAGTGGTGGCGAAGATGCAGATCACTTCGGATGTGTCCGGCAGCCACGGTGTGTTCAAAGATATGAACGAAGCCATTGCAGCTGCAAAGAAGACGCAGAAGATCGTCGGAAAAATGTCCATGGACCAGAGAGAAAAGATCATATCCAATATCCGTACAAAGATCAAAGAGAATGCGGAGATCATGGCACGGATGGGAGTACAGGAGACCGGCATGGGAAATGTGGGACATAAGATCCTCAAGCATGTACTGGTTGCTGAAAAGACTCCCGGAACAGAGGATATTACGACAACCGCATGGTCGGGAGACCGTGGGCTGACACTGATCGAGATGGGACCGTTCGGAGTGATCGGCGCGATCACGCCATGTACGAACCCGAGCGAGACCGTTCTCTGTAATACGATCGGCATGCTGGCAGGAGGAAATACCGTTGTATTCAATCCGCATCCGGCAGCGATCAAGACATCCATCTTTGCGATCAATCTGCTGAACGAAGCTTCTTTGGAGGCAGGCGGACCGGATAATATTGCATGTACGGTGGAAAAACCAACGCTGGCATCCAGCGATATTATGATGAAACACAAAGACATTCCGTTGATCGCGGCAACAGGCGGTCCGGGAGTTGTAACCGCAGTCCTTTCTTCCGGTAAGCGGGGAATCGGCGCAGGAGCGGGAAATCCGCCGGCTCTGGTTGACGAGACTGCAGATATCCGCAAAGCGGCAGAAGACATTGTCAATGGATGTACATTCGACAACAACCTGCCATGTATCGCGGAAAAAGAGATCGTCGCAGTGGATTCCATTGCGGACGAACTGATGTATTATATGGTTTCCGAGCAGGGATGCTATAAGATCACAAAGGAAGAGCAGGATGCCCTGACGGCTGTGGTTTTAAAAGACGGCAAACTGAACCGCAAATGTGTCGGAAGAGATGCAAAGACACTGCTTGGTATGATCGGCGTTAACGTACCGGACAATATCAGATGTATCACATTTGAGGGACCGAAAGAACATCCGCTGATCGCGGAAGAGCTGATGATGCCGATCCTCGGTGTTGTCAGAGCAAAAGATTTTGACGACGCAGTGGAACAGGCAGTATGGCTGGAGCACGGAAACAGACATTCCGCCCATATTCACTCCAAGAATGTGGACAATATCACAACATATGCAAAGGCGATCGACACAGCGATCCTTGTAAAGAACGGACCATCTTACGCGGCACTTGGATTCGGCGGAGAGGGCTACTGCACATTTACGATCGCAAGCCGCACAGGCGAGGGACTCACAAGTGCAAGCACATTTACAAAGAGAAGACGTTGTGTCATGACCGATTCCCTGTGCATTCGATAATGGAGGTAACAAATAATGGAAATGAATTCAGCAAATGTAGAAGAAGTCGTTAAGCAGGTACTGGAAAGTATGCTGAAAACACCGGTTTCCGCAGCACCGGCAGCAGCTTCCAAAAGTCAGGCGATTCCGGAAACTGCACATGTTGCAATGCTGACGGCTCTGGAACATTATGACATCAAAGAATTCCCGATGCCGGAGGTCGGTGACGGAGACATTCTTGTAAAAGTAGAGGGATGTGGTGTCTGCGGTACAGACGCACATGAATTTAAGAGAGATCCATTCGGACTGATCCCGGTAGCGCTCGGACACGAGGGAACCGGAGAGATCGTGAAGATGGGTAAAAATGTCAAAGTGGACAGCGCAGGAAAAGCACTGAAAGTCGGAGACAAAGTTGTAACCTGTATGATCTTCAAAGATGATCCGGATATCGAGATGTTCGACCTGAACAAGAAGAACATCGGCGGAGCGGATGTATACGGACTTCTTCCGGACGACGACATTCATCTGAACGGATGGTTCTCGGATTACATACTTGTCCGCGAGGGATCTTCGATCTTCAACGTAAGCGACCTGGATCTGAAATCCAGAATCCTGATCGAGCCGTGTGCGGTACTCGTACATGCAGTTGAGAGAGCAAAGACAACCGGAATCTTGAGATTCAACAGCAGAGTTGTCGTACAGGGATGCGGACCGATCGGTCTGATCTGTATCGCAGTTCTCCGTACAATGGGTATCGAGAACATCGTTGCGGTAGACGGAAATCAGCAGAGACTGGATTTCGCAAAGAGAATGGGCGCAGAGAAATCTGTAAACTTCATGGATCACAAAGGAATCGAAGCGCTTTCAGACGCGGTCAAAGACGCATTTGACGGACATCTGGCAGACTTTGCATTCCAGTGTACGGGATCACCGGTCGCACATGCGAACATCTACAAATTCATCCGCAACGGCGGTGGATTGTGTGAGCTTGGATTCTTCATCAACGGTGGAGATGCAACGATCAATCCGCACTTTGATCTTTGCTCCAAAGAGATCACACTGGTTGGATCCTGGGTATATACACTGAGAGATTATGCAACAACATTTGATTTCTTGAAGAGAGCAAAAGCGATCGGGCTTCCGATGGATGAGCTGATCACACACGAGTTCCCGTTAGAGCAGATCAACGAGGCGCATGTGACCAACCTGAAACAGGAAGGTTTAAAGATCGCGATCGTGAATAAATAAGCGCCATCCCAAAAAGGAGAATCGATATGGGAGAAGCAGTAGGCATGTTGGAGGTGTTCGGACTGGCAACCGCATTTGCGGCGGCGGATGCAGGATGCAAAGCCGGAAATGTCCGTCTCGAGACCTTTGATAAAAACAAACCGGCAAACGCAGACGAACTGCCGGTACCGCTGATCGTAATGGTCAAGTTTCGCGGAAGCGTTTCGGATGTGGCGGCAGCGCTTGAAGCTGCAAAGGCGAGAGCAGAACAGCTTGCCGGAGTCGTGACAGAATATGAGATCGCAAGACCGACAGAAGATACGGAAAAGATGCTGAAACTCAGCGGAATGGATAAAGGCAAACCAAACAAAATATTTATAGAAGAAGTTTAGGAGGATTTAAAAATGGCAATGGCACAGCAGGCATTAGGAATGGTAGAAACAAGAGGACTTACAGCAGCGATCGAAGCAGCAGACGCTATGACAAAAGCAGCAGAGGTAACACTGGTAGGAACAGAGAAGATCGGATCCGGTCTTGTAACTGTTATGGTTCGCGGAGACGTTGGAGCTGTTAAAGCTGCAGTTGAGACAGGCGCAGACGCAGCAGGAAGACTTGGAGAGCTTGTAGCTACTCACGTAATCCCGAGACCGCACAACGACGTAGAGAAAATTCTTCCTACTGTATAATCAAAGCCATAAGAAAAGGTAAAGGAGCAGTCTCATGGGACAGGCGTATGGATTTTTTGAAATCCCGAGTGTAACAGCAGCAGTCGTAGCAGTGGATATCATGTGTAAGACAGCGGAAGTGGAGATGGTTACCTGGGAGAAAAAATTAGGTGGAAGACTTGTAACGATCATCATTCGCGGAGACGTTTCCGCAGTAACGCAAGCCATTGAAACTGCCGCAGCAAATGGAATTAAAAAACCGGTCGCGTATGTTGTGATACCAAGCCCGCACGAAGAGGTGTTAAAACTTGTGAACAACAGCGCAAACCGGATTGCGTAACGGAGGGCAGTGATCATGGCAGAGGAAAAGAAGCCGACAGGCACAGGAAAGAGCGCAGACTCATCCAAAGCAGCAGGTGCGGCGAAGAAAAGCACGGCAAAAGCTGCATCCGCAAAGAAAACAACAACCGCAAAAGCGCCGGCAAAGACGGTTCAGAGAGTGAGAAGAACTGCGAAGCAGACGGAGCAGGCGGCAGAGACGATTCTGATTCAAAAGGAGGAAAAAAGAATGTCACAGGAAGCATTGGGAATGGTTGAAACAAGAGGTTTGGTAGCATCTATTGAAGCAGCAGATACAATGTTAAAAGCAGCAAACGTTGTTTTAGTAGGAACAGAGAAGATCGGATCCGGTCTTGTAACTGTTATGGTCCGCGGAGATGTTGGAGCTGTAAAATCTGCAGTGGAGTCAGGTGCAGAAGCAGCAGGAAGACTTGGAGAGCTTGTAGCTACTCACGTAATTCCGAGACCTCATACAGATGTTGAGAAAATTCTTCCGGCAATCAAATAATTGACTGCTGTCATGCCGATGCCCGCGGGGGGATTCCGGGAACCGATCTGAAGTTTCCGGAGTGCCCTCGCTTCGGAGCATCAGACTATGCAGACAGTGATCTGAAAAGAGCATACTGCATAAGAGATGAGGAGAATTGATATGGACAATAATAACGTAGCATTGATTACGAAGATGGTATTGGAAGCTATCGAACATCAGAAAGCTTCAGAGGAGAACGGGTATCTGGTTCCGGTCGGTGTCTCCGCAAGACACATCCATCTGACGCAGGAACATGTGGAAGCGCTGTTCGGGGAAGGATATCAGCTTACGAAACGCAAAGAGCTGATGGGCGGACAGTTCGCATCGAACGAGACCGTTACGATCGTCGGACTGAAACTCCGTGCCATTGAGAACGTAAGGATCTTAGGACCGGTCAGAAGCAGATCGCAGGTCGAAGTTTCTGCAACAGATGCGCTTCGCCTTGGCGTGAAAGCTCCGATCCGGGAATCCGGAAATGTTGAGGGATCCGCAGCGATCGCCGTAGTCGGACCGAAAGGTGCGATCTACCTGGACGAGGGCTGCATCATCGCAAAAAGACATATCCATATGGCGCCGAAAGATGCCATGGCAGCCGGTGTGCATGATGGAGATATCGTTTCCGTAAAGGCAGAGAACGAGCGCGGTACCGTATTCAATCATGTACAGATCCGTGTGGATGACAGCTTTACGCTTGAGATGCATATTGATACCGATGAAGCAAATGCTGCAAAGATTACGACCGGAGATACGGTCCGTATTATAAAGTAGGTGTCATATGCTGATAGGAAAAGTAGTAGGAAGTGTTGTTTCGACACGGAAAAGTGAAAATTTAGTTGGCAATAAATTCATGATCGTAGACGTTCTGGAACATATGCAGACCGGGGCAAAGCAGATCATCGCGATCGACAAGATCGGCGCGGGAATCGGCGAATTTGTACTGGTTGCGCAGGGAAGCGCCGCGAGAGTCGGTGTCGGAATGCCGGATGCGCCTGTCGATGCAGCGATCGTAGGAATTATTGACGACGGAACAGGACTGGAGTAGTGAAATTATGGATATGAAAGAATTAAGCAGCATAATGCAGCAAAACGGTATCGTTGGCGCTGGTGGTGCAGGCTTTCCTACATATGCAAAGCTGAATGAGAACGCGGATACGATCATTTTGAACTGTGCAGAGTGTGAACCGCTTTTGAGACTTCACAGACAGCTTCTTGAGAAATATGCACAGGAGATCGTTGATACGTTCCATCTGATCGGTCAGGCAGTCGGTGCAAAAGAAGTGATCATCGGGATCAAAAAAGCGTACACGAAGACGATCGACGCCTTGAATCAGGTTATCACCGCATATCCGGAAGTTCGTCTCGGACTTCTCGATGAAGTATATCCGGCCGGAGATGAAGTCGTTCTTATTTATGAAGTGACAGGAAAAGTCGTACGTCCGGGTGGACTTCCGATCGAATGCGGAGTCGCTGTATTTAATGTTGAGACTGTATATAATGTGTATCGTGCAATGAACCAGAATACTCCGGTTGTAGATAAATTGGTATCGGTTGTTGCCGAGGTGGAACATCCGGTGACGGTACGGGTACCGATCGGAACTACAATTGAGGAAACGGTTCGGCTTGCCGGAGCAAATACAACAAAGAATCCGGTGTATTTCATCGGCGGACCGATGATGGGAAATATCGGAAGCGGTTCCCAGCCGGTGACAAAGACGACCAATGCGGTTCTGGTACTGCCGGAAGAGCATCTGATCGTGCAGAGAAAGAGACAGAAGACGTCCATCGATCTGAAACGTGCGGCGGCAAGTTGCTGTCAGTGTACCATGTGCACCGATCTCTGTCCGAGAAACCGTCTCGGTCATCCGATCGAGCCGCATTTGTTCATGCGTGCCGCAACATGCAAGGATATTCAGGAGCCTAACATTTTCCTGAACACATTCTTCTGTTGTTCCTGTGGTCTGTGTGAACTGTACTCCTGCTTCCAGGGTCTCTCACCGAGAACGCTGATGGCAGAGTATAAGGCGGGACTTCGCGCAAACGGTATCAAACCTCCGCAGGTAGAGGCAGCTCCGGTCGGAGAAGAACGCGAATACCGCAAAGTTCCGATGGAACGTCTGATGGCGAGACTGGATCTGACGAAGTACAACAAAGAAGCTCCTCTCGATGAATCAGAAGTGCCGGTTCGTAAAGTGAAAATTTTACTCAGCCAGCATATCGGAGCACCGGCGAGCGCGATCGTAAAAGTCGGAGATAAAGTCAGCCGCGGTCAGATGATCGCAGAGCCGGCGAAAGGTTTGAGCGTCGGAATCCACGCATCCATTGACGGAACGGTCAGTGAAGTAAGCGACAAATATGTAATCATAGAAACTCAGGAAGGACGTGCAGGTAAATGAGTAAGGCAATTGGAATGGTAGAATATAAGACTGTTTCAGCAGGTGTCGTAGCGGCAGACGCTATGGTCAAGACCTCTGAAGTCAGTATCATTGAAGCACAGACCGTATGTCCGGGAAAATATATCGTAATCATTTCAGGGGATCTCAGTGCCGTAAATGCAGCGGTTGAAACTGCGAAAACACTGCATGAAAAGCACCTGATCAACAGTTTTGTACTCGGTAACCCACACGAATCCATTTTCCCAGCTATCTATGGTGCTGCTAAGATCGAAGAGGTTTCAGCACTTGGTATCATGGAGACATACGATGCCACAACGATCATCGTGGCAGCGGATGAAGCGGCAAAGACCGCGATCGTAGATCTTGTAGAACTTCGTGTCGCAAGAGGTATGTGCGGAAAATCTTATCTGATGCTCACCGGAGAAGTTGCAGCGGTAGAGGCAGCGATCGAGAGAGCAAAAATGGTTGCGGCAGAGGGCGGAATGTATCTGGATTCTTCTGTTATCGCACATCCGGACGCACAGATCCGGGATGCAATCCTGTAATTAAGAAAGAGCAGGGCAGAGATAGAATCTGCAAAACTGCACCTTGCACAGTTGTTGTATGGTGCAGTTCCTTGTATAGGCGACGAGCCAAAGTCCGGGCTTGCCCGAGACCTTGGCGACTGCGTCCAATCCCGGAATGTGCCTTTTGGCACTTCCGGTGATTATATAAAATGAAGACCGGGAGGCGATGCTATGCTTGCCATCGAAAGAAGAAATGAGATATTGATGAAGCTGCAGGCTGAACGGCGGGTAGTAGTGAGTGAACTCAGCCAGCTTTACGATGTATCGGAAGAGACTATACGCCGGGATCTGGAGAAACTTGTCAATGAGGGCGTAGCGATCAAAAGTTATGGCGGAGCTGTGATCAATGAGAATGCCAATCTGGAAGTTCCTTTTAATATAAGAAAGAACTACAATGTGATCGGCAAACAGAAGATCGCGGAACAGATCGCGGCAATGGTCAAAGACGGAGAAAGCCTGATGTTGGATGCGAGTTCTACCGCTGTATACATCGCCAAAGCATTGAAAGAGAAAAAGAATCTGACGGTGATCACCAATTCCATAGAGATCATTGTGGAGCTTATGGATATGCCGGAGTGGAAAGTACTTTCCACAGGCGGACTCTCCAGAGAGGGATCGTTCGCGCTGGTAGGTCCGCAGACAGACAAGATGCTGAAATCTTATCATGTAGATAAGGCGGTCATTTCCTGTAAAGGATTTGATCTGGAAAGCGGGATCACAGATTCTGATGAACTTCATGCGAACAATAAGATAACGATGCTGGGCGCAGCAGGAAAGAAGATTCTTGCAGTGGACAAAAGCAAGTTTGATAAAACGGCATTTACGGCGATCGGTGCGCTGGATGATATCACAACCGTTGTCACGGACGAAGAACCGGACCGGAGATGGATTCAGGCATTTGAGAAAGCCGGGATAGAATGCGTTTATCCCAGATAGAGGACAAAAATAATGAATAGCTTTGATATTAAAACAAAAATATATTTTGGAGATCAGGCGCTGGATCGTCTGGCGGAGATTCCATATGAGAGAATCCTTTTGATCACGGATCCGTTCATGGCGGAGAGCAGTATGTTCAGTCTTGTGACAGATCCGCTGAAAAAGGGCGGAAAACAGTTTGAAGTCTTTAAAGACGTTGTGCCGGATCCGCCGATCGAGAAGATCTCTCTCGGGGTGGATAAGATGCTGGCGTATAAACCGGATGCGATCGTTGCAGTCGGCGGTGGATCGGCGATCGATTCTTCCAAATCCATCCGTGAATTTGCACTTCGTGTCAATAATTATGGAGATGTCGGATTGATCGCGATTCCTACAACAAGCGGAACCGGATCGGAAGTCACATCCTTTGCGGTTGTGACAGACCCGAAAGAGCAGGTGAAATATCCGCTTGTTTCCAGAAGCCTGACGCCGGACGAGGCGATCCTGGATGCGGAACTTGTAAAAAGTGTTCCTCCGGCGATCACAGCGGACACCGGAATGGATGTATTTACACATGCGTTGGAAGCGTGCGTAAGTATCAATCGTAACGATTTTTCAACGGCGTTGGCAGAAAAAGCGATCGAGATCTGCGGGGTATTCCTGCTTCGTGCTTATCTGGACGGCAATGACAGCCATGCAAGACAGAAGATGCATTCCGCATCCTGCCTGGCGGGGCTGGCGTTCAACTCCGCATCACTGGGACTCAATCATGGAATGGCACATCAGCTTGGCGCGACATTCCATATCCCGCACGGCAGAGCAAACGCGATGCTTCTTCCGCATATTATCGAGTTCAACAGTGACATCAATAAGCACAGCAAGAGCCGGGCAGAATATCTTCCGGCAGTAAAACGGTATGCGACAGTAGCACAGATTTTGGGGCTGAGCAGTTACAATGAGATCATGACGGTTCGTTCCCTTGTAAACTGGGTACAGTTCATGCTCAAAGAAATGGATATCCCGCTGTCGATCTCACAGATGGGAAAAATCACAAAAGAAGAATATTTCGCGGCGATCGATCGTATGGCGGACGCTGCGCTGGCAGACGGATGTACGGAAACAAACCCGCGTGTGCCGCGTAAAGCAGATGTTGTAAAGATCTACGAGAAGTTGTGGTAATAATTACATAAAAGAAAGAGCATTTTTCTCCCACAGGAAACAGCACTGATTTATTCACGCTGAATATCCTGTGGGAGTTTTTTTGATTTCAGAGCGCAAAGAACGTAGATGATCAATAATAGTCGCGGTATTCACTCGGCGTCATATGGACGGATCGTTCAAAAGCGCGCAGAAATGTGAGTGTGGATTTGAAGCCGACATTGGAAGAAATCGAATTGACGGATAATTTTGTATAGGCGAGCAATTCTTTCGCTTTGTTGATCCGGAAGTCGTTGACATATTGGTGGATCGTCACTCCCATCTGCTGCTTGAACAGTTTGCAGAAATAATATTTGGAAAAACCGATCTTATTACAGATCGCGTCGATCGAGAGATCTTCCTTATAATTCTCGGAAATATATTTCAGCGCGGCATTCACGGATGTCTCCTGTGCCGGAGTCAGCTCCTTGATCTCGGCAATATCGTAGGAAATATCGTAGAGCGCCGTGAAAATGGTCTGCAGCTGCTGGTTGATGTGCATATAGTTCCAAGCGCCGCTCTTTTCTTCGGAACCGATATTGGAGGTAATATTATATAACTCGATGAAAGCGTCCAGAACCGCAGAAAAAGGATTGCTCAAAATCAAATTGTTCTGTGTGCGGATCATATTATAAAAGAGCTTGGCATGGCTTCCATCGATGATGAAATAATAAAATTTCCATTCTTTTGTGACACGGGTAAATGTCAAAGTTGTATTGCATGCTGTCGTCACAACCGTATGGGGCTGGATATACTGCGTATTTTTATTTTTGCTGTAACGGACTGTCCCCTCCAGAGAATAAAGAAGAAGATACTGATTAAAATTGTTTGTTGTTCCAAGGACCAGCTTCCGCTCCTGGCAGTAACCACATTCCCGGATCACAAAAGGAAAAGATTCGGCGAGTGGATTACCGGGGAGACGGAAGCTGTTATATTCCAGCGGGAAAAATCGTTTTGGAGACGGCATAAGAAGAACCTCCTCTATGGGTGTATTCAAATGATATAACTTGTATCTCGTATAGTGTAATATGAACAAACAGAAAAATCAAATAGAAAATGTACTGTAAAATTTCACGAAACAAAAAAGCGATGATTTTTGTGAAATCAAAACAAAAATAACGAAGAAAAGTTAAAAAATGAACAAAAACAGTGCAAAAATGATAAAATGACAAGAATAGATAATGAAATAACAATTTTTGATATTGAATAATCAAAGAAAAAGCATGATAGTAGAGGCACAGACAAGCCAATTCAGTTCATCGGCACATGGCGGCGTTGGTCGGGGGAGTCGAATATAGACCGCATCGCCGGAGCAGATGGATGAGGAAAAGGAAAAAAGGAGAAAGGGGAAACGACAAAGATGAGTGAGTATATCCTGGAACTGAAAGATGTCGTAAAAACGTTCGGCGGAGTTACCGCATTGAACGGTGTACATTTTCAGTTGAAGCAAGGCGAGATCCACGCTCTGATGGGTGAGAACGGCGCCGGAAAATCTACATTCATTAAAGTGATCACAGGAGTACACCAGCCGGACAGCGGATTGATGCTGCTGGAGGGAGAAAAGATCACACTTCGCTCCACAGAAGATTCAGCGAAACTTGGTATTGCGGCAATTTACCAGCACGTTACAGCATTTCCGGATCTTTCCGTGACAGAAAATATTTTCATGGGACAGGAGATCAAGAACAAGCTTGGCATCTATAATTGGAAGCTGATGACAAAGCGTGCGAAAGAATTGATCGAGCCGCTGAGTAAAAATATCGATGTTTCCAAACCGATGAGTACACTTTCCGTTGCACAGCAGCAGCTTGTAGAGATCGCAAAGGCGCTTTCGAGAGATGCAAGAATCCTGATCATGGATGAGCCGACAGCATCGCTTTCCAGAAGAGAATGCGAAGAGTTGTATCAGATCGCGGAACGGCTGAGAGACGAGGGCGTATCGATTATCTTTATCACACATAAATTTGAGGATATGTATCGTCTGGCAACAAGGGTTACGGTGTTCCGTGATTCACAGTACATAGGATGCTGGGACGTAGATAAGATCTCCAATCAGAAGCTGATCGGCGAGATGGTAGGTCGTGAACTGACGCAGATGTATCCGCCGAAACATGCAAAGATCGGTGATGTTGTGATGAAAGTCAACAACATTTCCAAAGAGGGATATTTTAAAGATGTATCTTTTGATGTAAGAAAAGGCGAGATCCTTGCCTTGACCGGACTGGTCGGCGCAGGTCGTACCGAAGTATGTCAGAATATTTTCGGTATCATGACGCCGGATTCCGGTTCCATTGAACTTGAGGGAAAAGAAGTGAAGATCAAGAGCCCGATCGACGCGCTGAAGCTTGGAATCGGACTGCTTCCGGAAGACCGTCAGACACAGGGACTGATCAATGAACTGCCGATCTATCAGAATGTAACTTCTGCCGATATGAGCAAATTCATCAAAGCAGGTAAGCTGGATGAGAGTGCGGAAGAGGCAAAAGCGATCGAACTTTGCCAGAAGATCCAGTTGAAAGCGAAAGACATCAGCGCTCCGCCGTCATCACTGTCCGGAGGAAATCAGCAGAAAGTCGTATTTGCGAAGCTTCTGAACTGCGACCTGAAAGTATTGATCCTGGACGAGCCTACCAAAGGTATTGACGTCGGCGCAAAATATTCGATCTATGAAATCATGAATGAACTGACCGCAAACGGATATGCGATCATCATGGTATCTTCCGAGATGCCGGAGGTGCTTGGTATGGCGGACCGGATCGTTGTTATGAGAAACGGACGTGTGGCGGGGCAGTTTGATACGGAAGGCACAACACAGGAGATGATCCTCGAAGCTTCCTTAAAACAAGAAGATGGGAGGGAAAGCGAGTCATGAGAACGAATAACAAATCAACACTTTCTAAAATAACAGAAAGCAGAAACTTCGGTCTGGTACTTGGATTGATCGTTCTTCTGATCGTAGCGGCGATCATCACTCCGTCGATGTATTCTCTGAATTCCATTCTGAACATGCTTCAGAATAATGCGGTATACGGATTGCTTGCGATCGGCGAGATGATGGTCATCATCACTGCGGGTATCGACATTTCCATCGGCGCGACGTTGTCGCTGACCGGAGTGATCTGCTGCCGGCTGATGGCAGAGAACCCGGGAGTTCCGGGGATCGTGTGGCTTTTACTTTCCTTGGTGATCGGGGCGCTCTGCGGTGCGTTTAACGGACTGCTCGTCGGATATTTCAAGATGGTCCCGATGATCGCTACACTTGGTACGATGTATATTTTCCGTGGCTTTTCTTTCTTATTCAGCGGCGGAGAATGGTGGTTCCCGCATCAGTTTACAGAGGGATATATGGCATTTGCGACAAAGAAGATCCTCGGGATCCCATCGATCTTATGGATTCTGATCATTGTATTCATATTGGCGATCCTGTTCCTCGGATATACGTCGAAAGGACGACGGATCTACGCGATCGGTACCAATCAGGAGTCCGCGCAGGTTGCCGGTATCAAACAGCCGAGAGTTGTATTTCTGGCGATGACCCTTTGCGGAATGCTCGCAGGTCTGTCCGGAATGCTCTATACAGCGAACTATGCGACCTGCAGTTATATGATCGGCGACGCATATGAAATGACGGCGATCGCGATCTGTATCCTCGGCGGAGTCAGTATCGTAGGAGGAAAGGGAAAAGTAGACGGCGTGATCATCGGATTTTTGATGATGTCGGTCATCACTTACTTTATCAGTCTTCTTCCGGGATTGAGCGTATGGTCGGATGCAATCCAGGGAGCGATCATCATCGCAGCGGTTGCCTTGAATAAATTCACGGAACGCTCTGCTGAAAAGAGAGCTCTGAAAGAAAGGAGTGCTTTGATCTGATGAGTGGAGAAAAGAATACAAATGTACCTGTAAGAGATTTATCTGTAAAACAGGGATTCAAATTATCGAAGTTTTTAGTGAGCTGGGAAATGGTGCTGATCTATATTTTACTTTTGATCAACGTTGTATTGATGGTCAGCAGGACCAACCTGTATTTCTCACCCGGAACGATCCAGGCGATCATCCAGTCCGGTATGGATGTATGCCCGCTCGTACTCGGAATGATCCTGATCCTGATGCTCGGCGATATCGACGTATCGGTTGCATCTACGATGATTTTTGCATCCATGGCAACGGGGCTTTGCTGTCAGGCGGGAATGCCGGCGTTTGTAGGCGTGATCGTCGGAATCGCAGCAGGAGCGCTCTGCGGACTGTTTAACGGATATTTCGTAGCATATGTGGAGATGCCGGCGGTCATCGTTACGATCGCGACGTCGATGTTGTTCAGAGGAATCGTAAAGATCATCCTGGATGTCAATGTGTTGAAACAGTTCCCGAGCTTTTACACAACCGTAGCTTGGACCAATATCGCAGGAATCCCATTGTCACTGATCCTGTTCCTTTTGATGGGAGCGGTCTTCGTATTCCTGCTTCAGAAATCCAGATTCGGACGGAAGCTTTACATTATCGGAAACAACGCGACATGCGCACAGTATTCCGGTATCGATGTAAGGAAGACAAAACTGATCGTTTTCGTCCTGATGGGTGTAATGTGCGGAGTTGCTTCGATCTTCTTCGTAGGAAGAATGGGAGGAAGCGTATCTTCTACAATGGGTACCGGATATGAGATGACGGCGATCGCGATCTGCGTACTTGGCGGCGTATCCACAAACGGTGGAAAAGGAAAGGTTTACGGACCGATCATCGCAACATTGATCATGGCGTTCCTTACTTATACGCTTGGTCTTTTGGAAGTGGATGCCAACACGAGAAAGATCGTAACCGGATTTATCCTGATCATCGCAGTCCTGATCCCGAATGTGAACAGACAGTTGATCGCAAACCTGAAGCTGAAATTTGTTTACAAAGGAAATAAGAACGTAGAAGCGCTGAACATCAAAACAGCAGCGGAAGTAAAAGCGCTGAAAGCGACGATCGATGAGACGAAGAAAGACTCTGCAATGAACGACGCAGATAAGAGTGCAAAGATCAGGAAATGTGAAGACAAGATCGCGGCACTTCAGAAAAAATGTAAAGAGCAGACAGAAATCTGGCTGAGAGAGCAAAAAGAGGACGAACGCAAAGCAAAAGAACGATTTGCAGCAAAATAGTTTGATTCATAGTTTTACATGTATCGTTTCACATTCATAAGTTTATAGACAGCAGAGGGCTGTTTATATATTAAAAAAAAGGAGGAACAAAATTATGAAAAACTGGAAACGTCTGGTAGCACTTGGAATGAGCGCAATGATGATCGCTTCATTGGCAGGATGCAGCACAACAAAGTCAACGGAAGGCGGCTCAGAGGGCGGCGAAGCGGCTGCACCGGCTGAGTCAGGCGGCGGAAAAGAATCTCTGGAGGGAACACATGTATTTATGTTCAAATCCACAGGTAACTCTTTCGGAGACCTGATGTACGAGGGATTTTCAGAGTATCTGGAAGCAAAAGGCGAGAAGACCGCTTATAAGAGCCCGGCTGAGACAACCGTAGCTGCACAGGTTCAGATGCTGGATGAGCTGATCACACAGAACGTTGCATCCATCACGATCTCCACAAACGGTGACGCAGGTTATGATGAAGTGTTCAAGAAAGCACAGGAGAAAGGAATCCCGATCGTATCTGTAGACTCCGAGGCAAATCCGGAATACCGCGTATGCCATACAAATCAGGCAGAGACACAGGACATCGGATCTTATCTTGTACAGGCAGCCGTACTGATCACACTCGGCGTGGATTATCCTGGTGACGGAAAAATGGAAGAGACTGTAAAAACAGAACTCGGAAAATATTCAGGAGAAGAGATCAAATTAGGCGTCCTTTCCGCATCGATCGATACTCCGGTTCAGAACTCCTGGATCGCAGCGATGGAAACAGAACTTGCAAAAGATTTCTATGCAGGAAAAGTAAGCCCGGAACTTGACAAGAAATATGGTAACGACGACCTGACAGAGTCCACAACACAGGCTCAGGCGTTCATCGCAGAGAATGCAGTTGACTGTATCATTTCTCCTACAACCGTAGGTATCGCAGCAGCAGGACAGGCTCTGAAATCCGCAAACAGCGAGATCAAACTGACAGGTCTCGGACTTCCGTCAGAGATGCAGTCTTTCATGCCGACAAAAGCTGACGACGACGCATTCGAGTATGTTTGCCCATACATGATGCTGTGGGATGTTATCCATCTTGGAGCAGTATCCGGAGCAGCAACATATGCAGCAGTAAACGATGGATTTGACGGATCTGTAGGAAGCAGCTTTGAAATGGATGCGTTCCGTGATTACGAAGCAGAAACTTACGAAGCATACCAGAGTGGCGACGGTACAGCAGTTCTGGCAGGCGCACCGTTCATCTTTGAAAAGAACAATATGGCTGAGTGGATCGACGTACTGTAAGAACAGACGGATATCCTGCATGGCAGATGGGAACAGGCGGTTATGTGACGCATAGTACTTGGATCACCGGAAGTACCAAAAGGCACATTCCGGGATTGTAAGCAGTCGCCAAGGTTTCGGGCAAGCCCGGACTTTGGCTCGCCGCCTATAAAAAAACGGAAAAGGGGAGAAAATTCAAGAAAAGGGATTTTCTCCCCTTTTCCGTTCAAAGATCCATCTGTCGGTTTGTTTTGAAATGTGATAAAGTAGAAAGTAAGAGAAGCAGGAAAAAGAGGAAAATCGGACAGGAGGAGGCAAAATGAGATATTTGATGGGAATCGACAATGGCGGAACATTTTCCAAAGCGGCATTGTTTGATGAGAACGGAGTGCAGATTTCGGTGGCAAGCGTTCCCACCGTGACATTGACGCCGAAGCCGGGGTATACGGAGCGGGATATGGAGGAACTCTGGCAGGTAAATGCAAAGGCGGCGCGTCAGGCGATCGAAAAGAGCGGGATCGATCCGAAGGAGATTGCGGGCGTGTCCTATTCCGGGCATGGAAAAGGTCTGTATCTGGTCGGAAAAGACGGAAAACCCGCTTATAACGGAATCATTTCCACCGATGCGCGGGCATGGGCATATGTGAAGCAGTGGAAAGAAGACGGAACTGCGAAAAAAGTATATGAAAAGACTTGTCAGGACATCCTTGCATGTCAGCCGGTCAGTCTTCTCGCATGGCTGCGGGATCATGAGCCGGAAGTATTGGAACGGACACGGTATGTATTTGCGGTGAAAGATTATGTGCGGTATCGGATGAGCGGAGAAGCTTATGCGGAGTACACGGATTTTTCGGGAGGAAATCTGGTTAATCTGCATACCGGAGAATATGACCGCGAATTACTTTCCTATATGGGGCTGGACATGGTATATGAAAAACTTCCTCCGCTTCGTCACGCATCGGACATCTGCGGTCATGTGACGAAAGAAGCCGCCGAACTGACACTGATCCCGGAGGGGACGCCGGTTGCTGCCGGAATGTTTGACGTCAATGCCTGCGGAATTGCTTCCGGTCTTTCGGATGAAGAGAAAATGTGCATGATCGCGGGAACGTGGAGTATCAATGAATTTATCGCAAAAGAGCCGGTCCTGAACGGAACCGTGGCGTTAAATTCGATGTTCTGTATCCCGGGATATTATCTGATCGAGGAGAGCAGTCCGACTTCGGCGGGAAATATGGAATGGTTCATCCGCAATCTGATGGGATATGAAAAGGAAGAGGCGAAAGAAAACGGCGGATCGGTGTACGATGTGACAAATGCATGGGTAGAGTCGATCGAGCCGCAGGAGAATAATATCATTTTTCTTCCGTTTTTGAACGGCTCGAATGAAGATGCTCTGGCGAAAGGGACGTTTGTCGGGCTGACCGCGTACCACAATAAAAAACATATGCTGCGTGCGGTGTATGAGGGAATCGTATTTTCCCATCTGACCCATGTAAAGAAACTGCTCCGTAACCGGGAAGTTCCGAAGAGTATCCGGCTTTCGGGCGGTGCAGCCAATTCCGACGTATGGGTACAGATCTTTGCGGACGCACTGCAGATCCCGATCGACGTGATCGAGGATAAGGAACTGGGCGCACAGGGAGCGGCGATCGCAGCGGGAATCGCGGCAGGCGTGTATGCGGATTACGAAGAGGGAATCAGGCGGACGGTCAAGATCACAAAAACCGTGCAGCCACGTCCGGAATATGGACCGGTCTATGAGAAAAAATATCAGACATACCGCCGTGTGATCGAGGGCTTGAGCAGTGTGTGGGAATGTTTTGAAAACTAGAAAAGAAAACAGGAAAACAAGAAAAGAGGAGAATGAAAGCGATGGAACGAGCGTATACCCTTGGTCTGTACGAGAAAGCGATGCCGTCCGATCTGACATGGAGAGAAAAGCTTCTGGCGGCAAAAGAAGCGGGATTTGATTTTGTGGAGATCAGTATCGATGAAACAGACGCGAAACTTTCCAGATTGGACATGACGAAAGAAGAACGGTTGGGACTGGTACGGCTGATGCAGGAAACCGGCGTGCCGATCCGGACAATGTGCCTGAGCGGTCATCGGAAATATCCGCTAGGCAGCAGTGATCCGGCAGTGGAAGCGCGGGGAATCGAGATCATGGAAAAAGCGATCCGGCTTGCGGAAGACCTGGGAATCCGGATCATCCAGCTGGCAGGCTATGATGTATATTATGAAGAATCCACATTTGAGACAAAGAAGCGTTTCCTTGCCAATCTGAAAAAAGCGGCGGATATGGCGGCAAAAGCAGGCGTGACCATGGGCTTTGAGACGATGGAAAATGAGTTTATGAACACGGTGGAAAAGGCAATGAAGTATGTGACGCTTGTCGGATCGCCGTATCTGAACGTCTATCCGGATATCGGAAATATCACCAATGCGGCAAAGACGTATGAAAATGACGTGCTGGAAGATCTGGAACTCGGGAAAGGGCATATCGTGGCGATGCACTTAAAAGAGACGGTTCCGGGAAAATTCCGGGAGATCCCGTTCGGGACCGGGCATGTGGATTTTGAAAGCGCAGTTACAAAAGCATGGGAACTTGGCGTGAGAAAATATGTTACAGAGTTCTGGTATACCGGAAATCCGGGATGGAAAGAAGATCTCACTTTTGCAAATGAGATGTTTACAAGAATATTAAACGGAAGAGCATAAGGACCAAAATCACCGGAAGTGCCAAAAGGCACATTCCGGGATTGTAAGCAGTTGCCAAGGTCTCGGGCAAGCCCGGATTTTGGCTCGTCGCTTATACAAAAAGAAGACTCTCCTTGGAGGTTCCGGGCCGACCGGCATGGACTTCCAGGGCGGAGTCTTTTAGCTGACAAAAATGTTATTTAATAAGAAGGTAATACAGTTATTCTTTGGATAACAGCGTACGATAGACTGCAAACGCGGCTGCTCCGATCGCTCCGGTATAGGGAGAGTAAGGCTTGATGATCAGCTCCTGTTTGGAGGGAAGCATAAAAAGGTTCGGTTCAAAATCAAGCTGTTTTTTTAAAAGAGCGACCGTGCTTGAAATATTGAACAACTCACCGTGTATAAATACGCGTTTACAGTCGATGATCATATTCAGATTGGTGATCGTGGTAGCGATGCTTTTCACTGCCGAGGTGATCAGCTTGACGAGAATGGTGTCTCCTAATTCGTATGCGTTTAAGATCACAGGCAGCGTGATCTCATGTTCATCGTTTACCAGCTGATGTAAATAAGTATTCGGACTGCTGCGGTAGAGGAGACGAGCCTTTTTGATCAGCCATGTCTCACTCGCGTATGTCTGGAGACAACCATGTTTTCCGCATTCGCATAATTCTCCGTCCGGATGGACCGTCATGTGTCCGATCTCTCCGATCTTTAAATTCTGACTTCCATAGAGCGTGTCGTGGTACAGGTGGGTGCAGTGGATGCCCCGACCGATATGGAAAAAGAGGAAATTGCTGTTGTCAACGTCCGGTTCTGTATAAAACAGCGACTCCGCTCTTGTCATACAGTGTACATTATTAGAAAAATAGAGCGGAATATCAAAACACTCTGCGATTTTTCTGAGATTAAAATTTTTCCATGATGCATTGTTGGTCAGGATCTTTTCGGGAGCTTCTTTTGTGTAGTGCCCCGGGATCGCGACACCGATCGCCCTTACACGGTCGGTATATTCGGTTTTATTCAGAAATCCGGCAAGAGATTTCATAAAGAAATCGGAATCAACAGGAGAATTTTTGTCGTGCGATACGGTTTCTTTCTGAAGAAGTATGCCGGTGTTGTCTGTCAGAACAAAGGAAAAGAATTTTTCCGATATTTCGGCGCCGATATAATAAGAGTGGGAGGGGGCAACGGAAAGGAGTATTTTTTTGCGTCCGACCTTATCCTGCAGATCGATCTCCTCACCGACTTCACGGATCAGATCATCGGAGAGCATCTCGGCAGTGAGCAGGCTGACAGTGGCAGGGGTGATCCCGGTATCCCGTGCGATGTCAATACGGGAAATCGTATGTTTTGTATATATTTTATGAAGAATCGTGGAATAAAGTAACTGCTGCTTTTTGGTTGTTTTCATTATATGGTTTTCTCCTTGTAAAGATGCTTTCAGTAAAATTATAGCACGAAAAATGAAATTGGTCATTCGAAAATATCGGAAAATACATGAATTAATTATTTTTTGAAATTAAAAAACAGATGAGAATAATTGGAAAAAGCGAAAAAAGAGTAAAACTGCACAAAAATCAGTGCTGAAATTTATACAAAAAGTCGATATTAATTATAATTTAAAACTAATTATATACAAAAATGAAAGTTTATGTTATAGTATGAAACATAAAGAAACGTTATTTATCGCGAAAATTAATGTATCTTATGGATGTTTGGTTATAATTTATAACTAAGAATGCAAAAGGAAATGAGAAAAGGAGAAGATCATGAACAAGTTTTTGAATGAAAAGCTGATGCCGGTCGCTTCCAAAATGGCCAGCAACAAATTTCTGATCGCAATCAGAGATGGTATCACATTGGCAATGCCGCTTCTTATCATCGGTTCGCTGCTGATGGTAATCGCAACAGGTTTCGCAATTCCGCCGTTGGAAAAATGGCTGGGGGATATGGGAATCGCAACATACTTGTGGAAAGGATCTGACAGCAGTTTCGGTCTGATCGGATTGGTGGCAAGTTTCGGAATTGCATATAGTCTGACAAAACAGTATAATGTAGACGGAGTTCCTTCGGGAATCGTTTCTATGTCTACATTCATCCTTGTTACACCGTTTGTTACCGGGGAGGCAGGAAACGGAATGCCGACGACTTATATGGCAGCACAGGGATTGTTTGTAGCGATCGTACTTGGTCTGATCAACGGATGGGTATACCAGTGGTTTATCAATCATAATATCCAGATCAAGATGCCGGACAGCGTACCGCCGGCAGTATCAAAAAGTTTCAGCGCGATTCTTCCGGGAGCAACATTGATCGTAGGATGGCTGATCGTTTACGGTGTATTGGATGCATTTAAATTGCCGAATCTCCACCTGATCGCAAAAACAGTATTGGGAACACCGCTCGGATTACTTGGAAACAATATCATCGGTGTGGTAGTTCTTGTAATGTGTTGTAGTGGTCTCTGGTTTGTAGGTCTTCACGGTGGAAATATTGTAAACAAGATCATGGAGCCGATCTGGCTGACAAACCTCGGAGAGAATGCGGAAGCATTCAAAGCAGGAGAGAGCCTGCAGCATATTTTCACAACACCGTTTATTGATAACTTTGTATACATCGGCGGAGCAGGAGCGACGATCGGTCTTGTACTCGCTCTGGCATGGATGGCGCGCAGAAAGAATGCAAGTAAACAGGCGAAGACACTGACTCCGATCACGGTAGTTCCGGGACTGTTCAACATCAACGAGCCAACGATGTTTGGTATTCCGGTCGTACTGAACATTCTGCTTCTGATCCCGTTTGTTGTGGCACCGGTTGTGAACCTGATCATTTCCTATCTGTCCATGGCATCCGGACTGGTACCGCTGACTTATACCGCGCCGGGCTGGACAACACCACCGGTTATCAGTGGTTTCCTTGCAACAGGAAGTATCCGGGCGTCGATCCTGCAGATCATACTGGTCGTAGTGGATATCCTGTTATATCTTCCGTTTGTAGCGGCAGTTGAGAAACGCTTCAAGGCAGACGAAGAACAGGGAAAATAATAAACAAGAATTGAAGGAGCTTTGAAAATATGAAACGGCTGATTAGTGCAAACACATCAGAGATGCTGGCAATGAATGCGGCAGAGTTGAAACAGAGTATTAAAGCAAGCGAGGGGCGTGTCATTCTTTCGGAGAATGTAGCAACAAGAGAAACATATGTCGGTGACATCACAAATGCAGAGATTGCACGTGCATTTGGTGCAGATTTGATTCTGCTCAACTGTGTGGATGTTCTGGAGCCGGACATTTACGGTTTGGAGCATGACAAGGATAATTTTGTTTCAGAATTACATCGTCTGGTAGGACGTCCGATCGGCGTCAATCTGGAACCGGTAGATCTGGAAGCGGAGATGCTGGAAGACAGACTGGAGATCCCGAAAGGACGTCAGCTCAATCTGGACACGGTAAAACGTCTGGAAGAACTGGGATTTGACTTTGTATGTCTGACAGGGAATCCGGGAACCGGAGTGACAAACGAACAGATCGAGAAAGCGATCCGTCTGACAAAAGAGCATTTCTCCGGAATGGTCATTGCAGGAAAGATGCATGGAGCCGGATCAGACGAGCCGGTAGCGGATCTTGCGACTGCAAAGAAATTTGTGGAAGCCGGTGCGGATGTGATCTTAGTTCCGGCAGTGGGAACCGTACCGGGATTTGACACAGACGAACTGAAGTGTGTAGTGAAAGAAGTTCATCGTTGTGGCGGTCTGGTACTGTCTGCGATCGGAACGAGTCAGGAAAGTTCCGACGAAGATACGATCAAAGAGATTGCGATCATGAATAAGATCTGCGGAGTCGATATTCAACATATCGGAGATGCAGGATATGGCGGAGTTGCGCCGGTGGAAAATCTGCTGGCGATCAGCAAGGCGCTTCGGGGCGTACGTCATACAGTATCTATGATTGCGCGTTCAATTAATCGGTAGAAAGGAAGTTTTGGATATGGAAAAGAAAACGATTATGCTGGCATGTGCGGCAGGAATGAGTACAAGTCTTTTGGTTTCAAAGATGCAGAAAGCAGCGGAAGAACAGGGCGTGGATGCGGAAATTTTTGCGGTGGCAGCGGCAGAAGCACCGGATTATGCGGAGAAACAGCATATCGACGTAGTTCTGTTGGGACCACAGGTACGTTTTATGGAAGCGGATTTTAAGAAAAAGATGGAACCGAAAGGGATTCCGGTAGGTGTGATCCCGATGGCAGACTATGGAATGATGAACGGTGCAAAAGTTCTGGACTTTGCAAATCAGTTGATGGAAGGATAAGAATGATGGACGAGAAAAATATACAGGCAATCATGAATCTGATCATCTACGGCGGAGACGGAAAGAGTTCTGCCATGGAAGCGATCCATGCAGCGAAAGAGGGCAATTTTGACCTTGCAGATGAAAAAATCCAGGCGGCGGAGAAGTCTCTGCTTGAAGCACATCACACACAGACTGAGATGCTGACACAGGAAGCAAACGGAGATTCTGTGGAAATGTCACTTTTGATGGTCCACGGTCAGGATCATCTGATGACAGGAATGATGTTCAAAGATCTTGCAAAAGAACTGGTAGATGTATATCGTGTTATAAAAAAAGAGAACTAGGAACAGTTGTTTCTGGGATGAGATAAAGAGCGCCGCTTCGCAGGCAGCCGGTCGGGAACCGGTCGCTTGTGGAGCGGCGCTCTGTTTTTGCTT